>JGI24508J20089_1000030_pt1 | contig 673235 bp, 714 predicted proteins | sample LinPmetageLP24_FD_20089 | JGI IMG/M metagenome (IMG submission 20089) | reverse complement strand
TGAATCCTATTGAGGCTATTTGGGCTATAATCAAGCAAAGGATTCGTCGTAGAGTCTTTGATTCCGAGGAGGAAATGAAAGAGGCCCTCCAGGAAGAGTGAGACAAAATCACGATGCAAGAGATACGAGATCGCATCGCTGATTTACCTAGACGATGTCTTTTAGTAGCAAAATCAGGTGGGAAACCTATTAGAGGCCATGGATGGTGATGTTGTTATGTAATATAGTCATTTAGTCAAAAAATCGTGCTTTTGGAACCTCATTATATTTTGGTGGGGCTGACTAATCCGCACAGAATTCGTGCACCCACTGTTGATGACTCGCATCTTATCTTGTGCGGAGAAGAGACATCCGCAGCTGATAACAGTCTATCGGCAGGCTAGTATAACCTCAACCTGGAGAAGGCAGCGATTATGGTCTTCAAATGATCCACTGTTCGTGCTTGCAAAGTGCAAAATTGCCATGGAACAAAACTAGACCAAGGCCAGACCGCTGAATTATTCACGTTTGCACGTTATGGATTTGACATAAGCTTTATTTCCACGATCCATCCATCCTCTAGCTACGCCATGATATCCCTGTCAAAAAGCCACATATCCGACCAGCAGCAAAATATTGAGCAGCGTTCAACAGTGGTATCTCTTGGCTGAGCATGATAGCTAGCCGGCGCACAGGATTGTTTTATTGTGCATTCTTCTCAGTCATCGCCGTATGATTCATTATCTTTGGGATCCCGAACTCGCAGATCCCGCAAAGATTGCAAATTTTCTTTCAGCAAAGTGCAAGTTCTGAAGCTTGGGACTGTGAGGGCGTGCTCAAAATGGGGTATATAACCCAGGCCTTTCCCTTGAGTTCCAAGGACAGCAGCCAGCTTTCTCCGAGATAACGCAAACTGCCAACATGCTTTTACTCAAGATTCTCCTGGCTTTTACGGTCGTCGGCAGCGCTGTGGCTACGACATGCGACAACCTCACAACGACAGATTACAACAACCTGACAGTTGCTCTCGTCAGAGCACCACCTCCAGGTTTCCCATTGCCGTTGCTCAACAGAAATTATACTGGCTTGAACTTTGATCTGAATGCTACAGTCACAGATGCTGAGGCTTTCATCGAAGAAGCTGCCCAAAATGGCGCTAACCTTATTGTGTTCCCAGAGTTATGGTTTCCAGGGTATGTTTGTCTTCAGCATACTACTCTCGTATCCCTGACTAATTTTATTCCAGATATCCAGTCGGTAATAACCCAAAATGGATCGTGGACCATGTGGAGGAATACATCGACAACTCCATGACTGTTCCTGGTCCTCACTGGAGTCGCCTCCTAGCAGCTGCCAAGACGAACAACATCTACCTTGCCCTTGCTTTTTCCGAGAGGACCGCAGAATCTATCTACATGGCTCAGGCTATCATATCCAACTACGGAGAAGTATTACTTCACCGCCAGAAAGTTCGACCATCGGGCGGCGAAAGAGATATCTGGAGCGATGGGACCATGGAAGGACTCAGAGTTATTGACACGCCGTATGGACGCTGGGGAATTCTTGAATGCTGGGAGTAAGTTCCGGAATTTTCTCCGCACGAACAAACTAATGACTTCCATAGGCACTTCCGACCTACTGAGGTCTTCCCACTGCTCGCACAAGCAGAGCATATCCACATCGCCGCGGCACCATATACACCAGATGCCAAGGACCCAAATGCTCTATCCTGGGAAACCCTCGAGGTAAATGCTGGTGCCGTACGAACCTACGCCGTCAATGCAGGAGCAGTCACTATCTGGGCTGGTGTTGGCTACAGCGCGGTCTATGGGGCAGATGGTATCGAAACAGCAGAGATGCTGGCTTCGGTTCCCTTCACCACGCCGATGCTCTACAATTCCATTAATACGACTAGCTTCAACAGATCAAAGACATACAATGTCAATGGCGAGCAGTCGTGGGGTGTCTTGAAGCAGATCGAGGATGCTTGGCCATATTATATTCCCAAGGTCATCGGGACATTTGTGCTCAAGAAGCAAAACTTGATCAGCGATCTTTTGCAGTACAATATCACGGCGTAAAGATGGCAAAGGGTATCTCTGTCCTGACGAATTTGACTTCACGGGCGCATTCAATAGACTAAAACTTGCGATTAATGGAAAAGACAAGTGAAGGTGGTTCGATTGTGCAGTATGAATCCTCATCTGTGACTTTTCCTCGTAATCACTTCGATACAACTTTGATGCTCACATCCTGATGGCGACACCCCCTACTCAACGACCGTATTGTGTAACAAGAACGACCACGTGATGTTTTTGGCCTCATAGAATGTTTTCCCGGTATCGTCCTGATCAGTTGAAACAAGCTTCGGCGACATTGGCTGCTAAAGGAGAGGGTCTCGCTTAAACAGTGTCTTTCCTTCTGTCCACAACTCAAACAAAACACCACGGGATTGAAATTCGAGAAAGTTTCAATGCGCCCCACCAAGAATATGGTCTGGGGAAAGAAACCATCTTTTCAACCTTCTTGGTCCGATACATTCCCGTGCCCGTTCTTGCCTGACATCACGTGAAGCGACTTACGTAATCGGAAATGAAGTCCGTTCGGACATCCGGAGACCGAAATCCTCGGGACATAACATCTCACATCTCACCCCGAACATCAAGTTCCCAACTCTGTTTGCACGAAAGAACGAGAAACGCCTTGCCTTGGCTTGGAAGATCGATACAAACAACTTAGTATTCTCCAAAGCTCAAAGCCGGCGCCTTGAGGAGATCGTCCACCGGTCCGTGGCGGCGTCCGATCAGTCTACATCCAAAGCCGAGAATCTCCAGAGTGGTCAAGATTCCATGAAAAATGCCAGACGCCGAAGTTGGCCAGATACTCACAGATCTCTACACTCAGACAGTGGCGTCGAATCGCCAGTTAGTCAGCCAAGCAGCAGCAATTCAAGAAGCTGCATATCGCCCTCACTTTCGACCTCAACACCAGATGCAGCCATCTCCGGCTCATTCGTCTACACCGGAAAATCCACGCACTCATGATGGACATACGCCAAATGCATATTTCTCATCAACTACCCACAATCCAACTCCACAGCCGTCAAATTATCTGCCAAATACACCTAGCCATGATGGCTTGCCTAGCCCAGATCGTGGGAACACCGGCAGTGCTTCCGGAAGTGCGGCGGGGCAAGCCAAACGTACTCGGACAAGACCAACCAAATCTTGCGAGAGATGTCGAAGTAAGAAATTAAGATGTGATCGTGAGTTTCCGTGCGGAAGCTGTAAGAAAGGGGGAAAGAGCGGAAGTGATTGCTCGTACAGGGATGGGTGGGAGCCATGGGACAGAGAGGAAGATGTGCCCGCCGCGAAGAAAGCAAAAGCAAGCAATTCGGGTGCAGGAATGAATGGTGGAGGCAGTATGAGTGTACTGGAGAAGATGGTGAGGATTGGCGAGGCGATGGGTGGACCAGGTCATGGACCACAGTCACCAAGCACCGGCTCAACACGGCTTCCCGATGGGAGATCCCAGTCAGCCTTGGGAGCAACCTCGTATGCCTCGTCTTCAACTTTGGGACGAATCGATATCAAAGGCCAGCGGACACGATATGTGGCTCCGGGAGACAAGATGAAAGTAATGGATCACGTGGGTGCTCCTCATACATTCTTCTCACGCTGCCAGCTAACTCTCAAAACAGTTTGAAGAATCTAAAAAGTTCATCACCAATGGCTTCAATGACCCAGACATGGTCGGAATTATGCGAGAACTGTCCAAGTATCAGAAAGCTCTTGTCCCAAAGCAGTCGAAGACTGTCCTTACGACTTTCGAACGAGAACATCTGACGACTGAGATGTTCCGGGCTGTGCCAGAGGGTTGGCTTTATGGAGCTCTTCAGACCAGGCTTTTTCATAACTGGGAAACGATCCAACGTGTCTTACATATCCCGACATTTTCGAAAGAGTGCGAAGAGGTTGCCGCTGCTCAGACATCAGGGGCTCCAAGTATCCCTTCACACCTAGGCGACTGGGTACTGCCACAGATTATGGTGGCTACAACGATTGTCAGTCACTTAGACGATCCAGATTTCAAGAACTCTACGACAGGCCGAATTACCCAGGACCAAATTACTCAGAATACTCGATTGGCCAAGGGATGGTTGGAGAGCTTAACTGGAAAGGCAAACATTTGTATCCACACACTTCAGACTCGAACTTTGCTCCTTCTTTCCCAGCAAGTCAACTTGTGTAGTACACAGGTTCTTTGGATGGATTCTGCTGCACTCGTTCGACGTGCTATGAGCATGGGCCTTCATCAAGATCCCGAGGCATACCCAGAAATGTCGAAGTTGGACAAGGAAATGCGCAGAAAGCTGTGGACGACTCTGGTAGAGCTCGACATGCAATTTTCTCTTGCTGCTGGAATGCCAGCAGCTGTAACATCTTCCAATTGGAACATCAAATCCTTGATAAATGTTGACGATAGTGAACTCACAGCCGGAATGCCTGACTATCCTGCAGGGAAGTCGGAATATACTTGGACGACTGCTATGCCACAAATCGCTCTATCGGCATCATTGAAAGATAGACTCAACATCACCAACTGGCTCGGTGGCAATCTGAATGTGGACCAGGATGCACCAGCGCTCGTTTCCCATGCCAATGTCTTAGAGAAGGCACTTCGCTCGTTGCCTCAGCAATATCGAGGTTCTACTGTTGGGGCGAACATCAATAACAAGCGGATTGATAGATTATTTGCTAGCATCATGCTGGATATGTCAATTCGTCGGCCCTTGCTCGCATTGTATCGGACTGTCGTCTTCAGCCAGCAAAGCCACCGATTCCCAGAGGCACAAAAGGGAGCTTTGCGATGTTCACTCGCGATGCTGTCACATCTCGATGCTCTGGACCCTGCCATCGCCGATCTGAGTATCGTCAAATCCAGAGATTACCTCAATCTCTTCCACATATTGTACAAGAACGACATCATTCAGGCTGCTTTGCTCGTTTGCCACCAGATTAGATCTTTCGATCACGCCCCTCCTTTTGGATCTACGCCAACGTCTAATGATGCAGCATACCCAGAAGACTCATTCCCCCAGACAAAGCACGGTCTGACACGTGTAGTCGAGAACACTTTGCATAGTCTACTAACCAGACTTGGAGATTTCGGCAGCGATCTGAAAGATATACTTCCCCTAAGTGTGGTGTTACAGAGTGTTCGAGCTGAGGGCACGACTGAGGAGATGAGAGAAGTGATGCAGAGAGGTGCCGAGAGAGTTCTGACGGCATGCAGAAGAGCTCTTCCGGGAATACAAGCTCAGCAGATTCCATCTGGAAAGGTCAGTCAAGTCACATAGTGTTGAATGCAACGTGGAGAGTACTGACGCCACTAAGAAGATTTCCGCACCAACAGCACCAGGAGAAAGCTGGAACTCGGTGGTACTTCAAAATGGTGGGATGCAATCCACAAATGATTTCAATGCGGTGAGTGATTGAACGAAGAATGAATCCAGGGACTGTGAGCTGATCTATTGTAGATGTCCGTTGATGAATTTGACTTCCAGAATTTCGACTTCGGCTGGGGAGATTGGTCGATGAGTCAATCCTGGGTTTGATGATCTGACTTTGAAACCCTACACTCTTGGCTGATCGACTGAAAATGAAAGTTCAATCTCCCAAGGCAAGGCACCCCTTCGCCGACGCAACGCAACACGGATCGCTCTTGGATTGGAGGTAAGGCATGGTCACGTGTGATCATACTTCTTACATGGATCTCTCACACAAGCATGGGGCTGATCTCCATACTGCCCATCTCCATATTCATGGATCTCAAATCCGTTTCACTATACACTTAGCTCTCGTCCAAGCTCTGAGAGATCGCGGCAGTCTTTCTGAGTGATCTTTGCTACCTCAGACATCTGGCCAGATTGGCTTTCTCTCGATACAAATTCTCCTCAATTGTTCAGAAATACAATTGCAATGGATTATCATGTTGTTTTCTATAACTACATCTCACAAAGTTCAACTTCGCCCGAGAACTGTTTCCAGTCACTGCTGCTATGCATGTGCGAAAGCATGGCTCGTAGTCACCTATGAACAACCAGTCGCAACCTTCAAGTGTCCTCATGAATCCACCGGATTTACGGCAAAACTTCCAGGCAAGCGCTTCACACACCACAACATGTGAAGGCGTCGACACCTACATCGAAGAACTCCGAGCATACAGACTTTATTTCTCATGCCAAGAACGACTCTTGTCATCTAGGCTGACACCACCTCGGCCCAAGAACTTTTTGCATGGGTGGCTCCAAATTGCAGGGTCCTCCACAACTTGAATTTATCCGCAAGCGAGAAACTGACAGCGCTTGGGGGCATGACTAAAGAGGAAGGAGGGGGATCTAGAATTGTTCCTCGAATTAAAGGATTACGAACGAGTCAAATCGGTCCGCAGAAGCACTTGAGTTCATATAAAGTTCAGAATGGTGTTAGTACAAGAACGGAGGACATCCAGAAAGAGTGTCCGAGCCTAGTTCGCATGCACAACATACTCGATGGACGCCGGTATAAGACCGCGATAGCTTCACTTTTGCCTTTGTGGGCCTGTTGACGAGGGGCCTTTCGGGGGAGGGGTTGACTTCTTCAGATCATGGGATTGTTCAAGGTGGATAGGAAGGCCCGAAAGGAACTTCTGGGGAAGTTGAACTCTCTGGTGAAGACCGGAGATGTATCTGCTTTCGTTCTACGTGCTTCGCCCAACGCCATTTTGTGCTGGGAAGGTTGAGAAGTGAAGAACATAAATCGACCCAATGTCCTGCAACACTGGAGTTTTCGGCAAACTGTTAGAGTTCGCAAAGTAATCTTCAACCTTCTCTTCTTCTGTTTTCGCACCTTCTTCGTCCCCAGTTCGTCTCAATTCGCCCTCCAGCTCACGATGTATACTCATCAAAGGCTTACCATTTTCCTCTCTCTCCTCTCCACCATCAATGCCGCACCGCCCACCATCTCCGGATTCACTCTCACATGGGCCGAAGACTTCATCGGCACCGCCAACAGTCTCCCCTCAACCAACAATTGGCTCATTGACACCGGCACTTCCTACCCTGGAGGTCCAGCGAATTGGGGTACAGGAGAGATCCAAACGTACACCAGTAGCCCGAACAATTTACGCGTAAGTTAAGGTCCATTTATTTCTGGAGGCCCCAGAATCCCAGCTCGAAAAGAACGTGACGAAATCCAGAGAAGTAAAAACTAATACCCCCACCAGCTAACCGGCGACGGCGTCCTCCAAATAACACCCCTCCTCAACCGCGCCACCGGTATCTGGACATCCGCGCGTATCGAAACCCAACGCACGAACTTCATGGCCCAAGAAGGCGGCAAGATGCGCATTCAAGCTCGGATCCTGATGCCCGACGTGAAAGGCGCCGAAGCGATCGGGTATTGGCCTGCGTTCTGGACCTTGGGTAGCAATTATCGTGGGAATTATCAGAACTGGCCGAGTGTGGGCGAGTTTGATATTATGGAGAACGTGAATGGGATTGATTCGGTGTGGGGGGTGTTGCATTGTGGTGTAAATCCTGGGGGGCCGTGTGGGGAGACGGATGGGATTGCTGGTTTGTTATTCCGATTCCAACTTCTTCGAATCTTGTCTTGTGGATGAGATGAGATGGTATGTGAGGTAATACTGACTCTTGCCTATTTAGGAAACCGTGCATGTCCTAATAGCCCATGCCAGGGCAATTTCCATGTCTATACGGTTGAAGTTGATAGGACGGTGACACCTGAGGTCTTGCGGTGGTACGTAGACGACGTACTGTTCCATTCTGTGTCTGAAGGTACTGTTGGGACGCAGACTTGGAATCAAGCTGTTCATCAGGGACATTTCATCTTGCTGAATTTGGCGATTGGTGGTGCGTTCCCAAACAATCGGTATGGAAGTGCAACGCCGGTTGCTTCGACCGTCGATTCGAGGCCGATGTATGTCGACTATGTTGCCGTCTACAACAGCTAAGTGAAGGTAGATGTTTGTTGTTGGTATTTTGAGAGGCATTTTCGGCGTGTGCTGTTCATGAGTCCGGGTTTCACTCTTGATATCTTGGGATTTCGGTTACTGCTTGTAAGCTGCCCCTTAGGGAAATGAGTTCAAATGCATAGTACGTATGGAGCTCAAAATATCTACCCAAAGTCACATCAAACACCAGCGTGGTTTCGTAGCAAATTGCAATGAGATGATCGAGCTACGAGCGTTAGGATCAGCTACAATGTTGCGGACATGTTGGTTTGGTTGAAGTACCGTACGCCCAATGCCTAAGTCTCGTCAGAGGTCTTTGCCTGAAGCCTTATGAAGCAAGGGGGCCGCTGCCAGTTTGCAAAGTGTGTGCATGCTAACGAAAGTCCGTCATACTCATATTTCGGTTCTCGACCGTGATATCTCTGACCCTTGGCTTTTGCACTTTGCAGAACGAGAAGAACGTCCATCCATTGCATGGGTTTGCTACGCCTAAAACACTCAGCGCGCCCAGTGCATCATCCGACGCTCTATCCAGTTCCTACCCGAGAACAACAATGGACGCTTGGAGTCTCGTCAATTGTCAACCCCACATCTCCAACCAAAACTTCTTCTCTTTGACCTTCCGCCTCACTGTCGTAAAACCCTCGTATCAAGATCCTTCCATGCAAGACATCACCGGTTCTCTGCAGGACGTGGAATGTGGAGGTGTTGGTGTCCTGAATTTGCTTTTGTTGTTGTTGGATGCTAAGAATAGCCTCTCGCTGATTCGTCGATCTGGGTTCGCCAATCAGTTCTGCAGCGACTTGCATCCCTTGAAGATGGAAAACGGTCAGAACGTGAAGATGGGCACGGGATGGAGAAAGGTGAGGCGGGGAGGGAGTTAAGTGTGAGTGGTTGAATGAGATTGGATGGAGAATTATGAAGGAATGGTTTATCCTCTTGGTGGATGGACGCATCGGATTTGAGAGAGGCTGGTGGCGAATATATGTCTTGCTGGCCGCTTCCTCGGTTGCTTGCTTGATTGACGTATCAAGACATTGATCGACAGATCGAGAATCATGGCGTCGGCGTATACTAGAATGACGCCGCAAGGCTGGAATGCGAGGAAGAAACTCCCGCTTCCTGAGAGTGGATTGAGAAGTAAGTTCGCCACTTGCATATACAATTGTCAAAGACAAGAACATCCGTAGAAGCTAGCCGAAAAGTAACTTATCAACAACACAGCCCATCACGCAAATTACGCCGAACAAGACATCCCGGCTCGAAACCGTGGTTACCCCTCCCCATCAAGGGATCTCTCTCCTCCATACTTCTCATCACCAACAACACCAGCAAGCAGGACCGGAATGCTAGCTGGCGGCACCCTGGGACTCACGCACTGGATTCCGACCGCCACAATACCCAACTCCCGTAACTACACCGACACAGTCGTCCTCGGCTTCTGGGACATTTGGGAGAAGAACACCGCCGACATTCGCCTGGAGCTCTCCACGTCTTCCTCCTCCGACAAAGGTACTGTAGCCAAAGCGTCAGCATGGGCAGGGACGAGCGAATACTCGATCGGGGCAACGTATCTGAAAGTGTCGTGCACGACATCGCAGGTCTTCGGCATGGATTGGGGAACGCATCAGATCGATATGAATCCCGATCCCCTGCCCGGAACGAAGAATTGCCGAATCCGCTTCTTCAGAGAGTATGTGTGTCCGCCGGTCGTGGTAGTCTGGTTGAATAGGCTGGATATGAGCAGTAGCACGAAATGGTGCGTAAACGTTACGGCATCGCATGTTTCGACTACCGGGTTCATGCTAAATGTCAATACCTGGAACGAGAGTCGCGTGTACGGCGTTGGCGTTACTTGGATTGCATACTCGCCGAAGAGTGAGTGTGTGTGGGTGTGGAGTGGGATTCTTGGTGGTGGACTGAGAGGAAGTCCGATGAGTAAGAGGGGGATGAAGGGGATCGAATTGTTTCCAGAGCAGAAGACCAAAGTGAAAACGACGCCGACGGTGTTGATGGGGATTAGTGGTTTTGACGTTGATAATTCGGGGTACTTGAGGGTTAGGCTGGATAGAGCGGATGTGACGGATTGGGGAATGTATTGGTCGTTTACGGGCGTGTTCATGGACACCCAGTTGGATAATGCTGTTGGACAGTATCTTGCTTTTGCGCTGCCGTAGAGGTTGAGCTGGTGCGATTGGCGGATTGGCGGGAGTCTCTTCGGATAATTGTCGTTTTTATGAGTTCTTTTGTGCCTCACGGCCTCGAGAGTGAATTATGGAAGATATATACTTGTAGGACCTGGTGTCTGCATCATCTTTTAGCAAGCTGGCTTGGGAGGGGATCTTGGAGTCAGGCCATGATATCCAGTGAGCTAGCGTTATAAGAATACCACAACAGAATTCTCCAAGAGTAGGACTTGTATTTTCCAGACCCTCTTGCCCATAGTTGACGAGAAAAGGAAATTTCGAGCACCTTGAAGAGATTCTCTCCGACTCCGGGAGCCCGGTTTGAATCCTTCTGGTGGAATACCCTGGGATATCACCCCGTCTTCGAGTCTTCGAGCTCTGTACGGCCTCCAACTTCGATACAAGCTTGCGGCGGAACAAACTTAGTCACACGGGATCCCGTCGAATATGTCCAACCTGATTTTGCGTGTATCGAGTGCGACTTCAGGAGTGCTAAAGACTGCTCGGAGACAAAATAGCTTACGGAGAAGCATGCAATCAAGAGGCGAAAGTATGAAATAGAGGCAGAAATACTGCCAGAAAGTATCCAAGTTCTGAGAGACAGGCACTCCAAAGTGCAAAAGAAGAAAATGTTAAGAAAGGCAAGAGAGAAAGAAGATCAGAAAGAGCCAGAGAACGAGACAGCGAAGTGGATCCATGAAGGAGAGGAACCTATGAGAAGTCGGAATATCTCCGAGATCATCCATTGAAAGCATCAGGTTAATAGCATACGACTAACGAAGTAAAGATGCAACAGGCGGCCTGCTACTGGAGGCCATCGCGATACTTGGAATCACGCAGCCATTGGAAAGTGGTCAACCTGAATTCGATCGTCCAGGATTGGTAGACAGCGGAAGAGATCCCGAAGCAACACAATAGATCCAGATTCGCAACGGAAGAAGGCAATTAAGATGTCAAAGACTGAATATCATCGTCGATCGTCCGTAGTCATTTGCAAAGTTTGACGCCACAGATCGAAGAGAAAGACGTCGACGAGGACAAGGAGAAAACCCTCCGCCTTGGCATCATGGTCATGTGACTGCTGAGGACTGAGGCAGCATCCGCCAAAATATCTGGAGCTGCACTTACGAGCAACGACAACTTCCACCAACAACCACGCATTCAATATCGAACAACTCTCCATGGCTACAGTCTTGATGGGGACAGCTTCAGAATACGTCACAGGTAAGTTACTCACCATCTTTTTGGAGTTGGGGTGGAGGTTGTCAGTGCTACCACCGCCCCAAACCTTCCTTATGGGTGGTGACCTCTCCATATATCTCTCTGTCTCTCCACCATCTACGCTTTTGGTCTCTTTCTACTTGGATATACACGATCCTTCAGTCTCATTCTATCGTTTGCTATCTTTTCTATATTCCTTGGGTCGAAAATGGAGGTGGTTGACGACTCTTCCCCCCCCTCTCACAGCCAGAATTCCCCCAAGAGGCGGCTCGCTTGCGCATCCTCAGGCTCGACGCTAGCGCATATCTTCACAACGCGCCTACAGGAAGTCTTGCTTGCTAACCAAACATCCTTCTCATCGCCTCTTCATCCAACAACAAACATCAAACTTTCACCCCCCGAAACCAAAACAAATCACCAACTACTTTTCGAAAAGTATCTACAATGGCCGGCGGAAAGGGAAAATCATCTGGTGGAAAGAGCTCCGGAGGGAAGAGCGGCCACGATAGTGGAAAGAAGCAGCAGAGCCACTCCAGCAAGGCAGGACTCCAGGTTAGTATTGCGCAAAGCTCTATTCAGCATCTGCAGAGGCATCGCAGGTCGTTTGGAGGGATTCCGAGGTCTGGTTCGATGGTGGATCCGACGATATCTTCACCCCGCAGTGTCGCGTCATCCACATAAACAACGGCAAAATGGACGGAAATGAGGATTATGGGATGGCTCACGATGCGCCGCGCCCTATTCCAGCTCTATGAAGCTTCGATTTTGCCATACAGATACCTCTAATCCTGCGAGTTCCGACGCGCCTGGCATATCAACAAATCCAAGACACAGAATACTTGACCCCAGCCACCCACAACAACAGACCTCGAATACCTCCAAACAACCACAAATCGACTTTCAGGCGCGTAGAATGTCAGAAATGCTAATCTGACATTTTTTCCAGTTCCCCTGCGGTCGTGTCAAGCGTTTCTTGAAGAACAACACCCAGAACAAGATGCGCGTTGGAGCCAAGGCTGCCGTCTATGTTACTGCAGTCCTCGAATATCTGACTGCTGAAGTTCTCGAGCTCGCAGGAGTGAGTCATTTCCAACCTCTCCTTTTCTGCCTGAGATGCGCGATACTGACCTATCATTCCTAGAATGCCGCCAAGGATCTCAAGGTCAAGCGCATTACTCCCCGCCATCTCCAACTCGCCATCCGTGGTGACGAAGAACTCGATACTCTCATTCGCGCCACCATCGCTTTCGGAGGTGTCTTGCCACACATCAACCGCGCACTCCTGTTGAAGGTCGAGCAAAAGAAGAAGAAGGCTATCGAGGCATAGATCCGAAGGCATACCGAGGCTAGGCAACGATATTCGGATTTTCTTCTCTTTTTTCTCTGTTGGTGTGGGTTGGGAAAGATACCGAAGGTGTATGGGGATATATTTATTTTGTGGCTTTTCCTTATTTTTGTTTACTGCTGGAATGCTTGTCATGGGGGTTAATGAAATGTCAATGGGACGATGCACGTCTTTAGGGACTTGTGGATAGTCTTAATAAGATGAGGTAGCTACAAGCAGTATGGGCAGTTGTACCAATATGATGAGAATTTCCTTTTAGGTGGTGACTTGCCAGGGCAGGTGTGGTAGGTTGCGTCTGGCATCGTGTCATGTCATGTCGTCGCAAATTTCAATATTCACATATCTCTTACCCAAATCATCCGATCTTCAATCAGCCGCGTCTTTCTTTGTTGTCGAAAATCCAAATCCGCATTCCTATATGCGATGTTATATACCCTATTTTAGCCAAAGACATCTTTCGAGGACAAAGGGACTCTCTTGACTTTGAACCCCAAAAGCCGAGTGGACATATCAACCTCGTAGTAGAGGTAAATCTGACTTGATAGCACGGCCCAGAATTCATAAATCTTCGCCCCCCTAATTCATTCGTTTCGATCGGCTTCAAAGGTCTTCTTCCTTCGTTCGAACTGCGCTACAGTGCGACGCCAGTTCGAACATCAATTTCCACGTCCTCGATCGGCCCAAGCTCCAGCTAGCTAATTAGTCTCTTTGTCCGCACATATCACAGCTTAAACTTTCAATTGTGTTCTCACGTTAGGAACGAGAAAGTGCAAGGATCAATCAGCCGCCTTCTTCTGTACATACGCACAAACACCATGCCCCCCAAAATCTGGCGTCTCTTATCACCTCCAACACCCCTCCAAAATACCTCCGAATCACTGACCTCTCCAACATTACCCCTCTCACCACAACCACCTCCTTCTTCGAATCTAATATCCTCATCCTCCTCGCCTCAAACCAATACCACAAAAGCAACTACATCCACATCTACCAACCTCACACTCCCACCCCGCCTCCACCTCCACACTCTAATCCCCTCCTACCTCACACCTGCAAGCACACCTACACATAAACCGACAATTCCATGCATCCCACCCAAATCCAACCCCCCACCACCATCCAACCCCTATCCCTGGCTCTGGAAATGCCACCTCTGCAACTCCATCTACCGCCTCGGCGTAACGCGTCGCTGTCTAGAAGACGGACATTTCTTCTGTGCGGTGGTTAGTCCGCCGGCTTCGCCTGTATCGCCAACTCCTTCCCGTCCTCCCGTATCCTCATCTACGGACGCCTTGTCTGAAGGAAGAAGGAAAGGAGAAGGAGAGAGAGCAGGGAGTGAGGAGAGCGAGGAAGTCAAAGCGAGGAAGAAAGCTAGACGAAGAAAGGAAAAGAGGAGGGAGAAGAAAAGGAGAAAGGCGGCGATGAGGGGGTGTAGAGCGGAGTTTGATTATGGGGGGTGGAAGGGTTGGAATGTGTGGAGGAGGGAGGTTTGGGCGCAGAGGGAGGAAGTTGAGAAGGAATTGAGTGAGAGGGGAAGGGGGAGAGGAAGAGGAAGAGTGTTGACGAGGAGTAGGATGAGGGGTGGTAGGGAGGCTAGTGGGGAGCTTGGGAGGGTGAGGGGAAGAGCTTGGTGTGCTGAGGTGTATACAGGGGAGGAGGCAGAAGGTGCTGAGGATTATTCGCTGTGTGAGAATGAAAGTGGAGGGCATGATGAGCTGGAGACGAGGGGGAGAAGCAGGGGTAGAAGTAGAGATCAGAGAGAAGATTGTCGCGGGGGCAAAAGAGTGGGAAATTGCTGGCTCGATTGCGATTTCCCGTCTCATTGTCATAATGAGCGGAAGGCGGAAAGGGAATGGCAAGAAAAACTCATCGAGATGAGGAGGTTGGATGCTGAGCGGATGGAGAGGGAGATGGATAGAGATTTAAACACTGCTTTGGAAGAACAAGATCCCGCCGAGGGAGCGGGGGAGAGTGGATGTATGGATGTGGATCCGGATGAATATGGCGGACGCAAGCGGAGAAAGTCGTTTGGAGATTTTGGAGAGGATGATGAGGTGTACATGGCTGGGGTAGGTGAGTGGGATGAAGATGAAGATGGTGATACGGTCATGAGTGACGCGGACATGGACTTCGAGTCCGAAGATGATGCAAATGCGTGGGCTGGATTTGATCCTGTTTCAGGAAAGAAAAGTGGCTCGTATATTCAGAGTCACGACAGTCCTATCGGCCTCGCTATCACCACCGACGCCGCTACTTATCCTTCGATTGAAGGCGAAGAGACGAAAAATCAACTTTACTGCTTCGGGGGATAAAACTGGTCTTGAAAATCTTGGTCCTATAGGTGTAGATAGCGATGGTCTTGGTGAGGTGGATATCAGTTGAGTCATATAAGGAGTATCAGGAGAAAGAGTATTGAAGACTCATCGGGGGAGAGTCCGCCTAGTAGCCCGTTGAAGGAATGCTCCTTTGGGTTTGAGGATTTGGTTGGTGGTGACTTGGGAGTCAAGAGCGCTCGTGATAGCAGTGTTGAAGACGAACATCAAGTCTGGAAACATATCCACGAAAGGGGCAGTTGAAATGCAAATGGTGGTGGTGGAGCTTTGTGGAGTCGTTGAGACTTGAGCGTTTTCACGTTCACGAGTTCGGTCGGCTTTCGCTGTGTTAGAAAGTGTCCATTCGTCCAGATATGCCTGTATGGCTTCTACTGATGGTTGCTGCAGGCTTAAGATGATAACCGGGTCAAGGCCTTAACTCCGGGCATGGAGATCGCTAACTCTGCGTGTCTATCCGGGCAACACCACCCCGGAGCTGAGTAGCCGGAATGCCGGGCTTACTCGCTAAAGTCAATAAACCTGCGGGCAAAACAATCGGGTTACAAGAACACGATTAGAGGAAGTAGAAGCGGCTGTGCTTCGTCTGATTTGTAACGGGGAAGAAGTGGTCCGGTATATAAGCCATTCCACATCCACTCTCCAACTTCCTTCACAAACAAGAAAGCGACAGCACGAAGATAAACATCACAGCTCAGAAGCTCCATTCAGGCACGACAACATCCCGTCACTTGAGCCATCGCCTTTGTCTATGTTAATCTTGTAACTGAGCTCGTCAATAATTCAGCTTTCTAAGCTCAAGCCAGTGATCGATACTGCGCCATCCCTCCCTCAAACCCTGCTTCCCAAGAAACCTCAACTTCACCCAAAGGCACAGAGCGACGACATCAAAATGCATCTCCTCATCATCGGCGGCTCTGGAAGAACCGGCAAACTCATAGTCCAAGCCGCTCTCAAAGCGAATCACACAATCACCGCCCTCGTCCGCACTCCCTCATCCCTAACACCAAATCCCAACCTCACAATCATTCAAGGAACACCAACATCCTCCTCCGACATCTCAACCGCCATCACCTCATCTCCACAGAAGCCCGATGCAGTAATAGTATCGCTCGCCTCCCTCCGCAAAACAGACTCTCCTTTCTCGGCACCAGTCAGCTCGCCTACATTCATGACGGACGTCCATCGTCTCCTTTTGGCCGAGATGAGGAGTCGTGGTATCGAGAGATTGATCACTATTTCTGCTGTTGGAGTTGGCGATTCGAATCCCAATGTTTTCTGGCCTATGAGGATGATCCTGAATAAGAGTCCTATGGCGGTAGGGCAGAAAGATCATGCGGGTGTGGAGGAGCTTGTACGGGGGGCTGGGAAAGAGGATGGGTTGAGGTGGACGCTGGTGAGGCCTTGTATGTTGGCTGGAGGGGAGGACGGAGGGGAGGCATTGCCTGTTAAGGTGTTTGGGGAAACGGGGGAAGGGTTAGGGTGTATGCCTAGTGTTACAAGGAGGAGTGTGGCGGAGTGGGTTGTTGGGGTTGCTCTGGATGGGGTGAAGGGGGAGGAGTGGATTAGGAAGACGCCTGTACTTGCTAATTAATATAATGTTGGAAGCTTAGAAGTCGATTATGCAGAACGGACAATAGTCACTTCCCTGATCTTATGTGGGATGGTCGTAAGCGGTGTTCTGCGATATCTGTTCACCAATAGCTAAAGATTCAGAGTTGGTGTGCTAAATTCCATTTCTGGGAAGGGAAGGTGCGTGACAATAGATGGTTCGTAGGAGAAAACTAACCAGAATGTGTGCAATTACCCACTACACAAATGTTGACAAAAGCATGCGGTATACGGACAAAGTACAGCGGACTCTGCAGAATTGATTGGGAAGACTTATAAATTCGCCAACCTTCGACACTGGCTACGTTGGTTGTCTCAAAAACCTCACGAATCATGCTTCTAGAAAGATAATTTGAAAATTTGCATAGTTCTCGCCGAGAGATCTCCATCAAGCCATCCCTCCTTCTTCATTCTCTCATACCACTCCTTCGAGCCCGATATCAGTTCCGGCCTTCCCGCAGTACGTCTCTGGTAATCAAGTTGTACTTCTCGCAACTCCTCGTCGGTGGAGAATTGCATGTCTGTAGGCTGAAGAAGCGGAGAGATTGGCTCGAAATAGACATCACACGGGCAACCTTGGAGGAGAGTCGTCTTGCAGAGAGAAACGAGTGGTTGCGCCATGCAATTTGGGGATTCACAGTCTGGAAGTTGCGACTGAGGACAGCACGGGCAGGTCTTGAGTGGTCCTGGAGCTTGGCAGCGGAATTCTGTCTTCTGGGAGCAGAGGTTAGGGCTCGCTGAACTGTATTGAAGAATGAAGTTGGGGATAGATACATCACCATCGCAATCTATGGTCTCACAGCTTGGCTTGTCGGAAGGGCAGATCATGGCGACGACCTGAGCGTCAGGTTGCAAGGGGGACGTCGATTGGTTGTTGACACTTGAGATTTGGTTGTTTGGTGCTTCATCATTCGAGAAGATGGGAACTATTTGGTTTGAGGAGGGGTCTGTGTTCGTAGTAGCTTGGATTGCGTGGATGAGGAGCAGTATGTTCAAGATTGTTGGGATGGAGAACATGGTGAGCATCTCCAGTTCTAATAAGCTGATGTACCATGACGAACACACGAGTGGGAGTTTTCAGGGTAGATTGAGTAAAGAATATAGCTTACCTTCATATTGATAGCAGACACAATGGGCAATGTTCTCCCTGTGATCTATTGCAGGAGGCAAAAAGTGTCGAACGGAAGTGTGTGGTGTTGAAACCAACAAATGTTGGCTGGAAGCAGAGTCACCTGATGACGCGCCTTACCAACCACAACAGATAGCGTCTACCGAGACCACTGAAGGATCTCCGAGGTCTAAAAGAGCATGAAGCCTCCCATCCTTCCATGGAACCTCCATAAACAAGATATGACTCTCTCGGACCGTGACAAATTCCCGCGTCATCTTGGCGAACAGAACGATGAATAGATTATTAGTATTACTAAATGATTTACAATAAATATCTGCCTCCTGCTTTTCCGAGTTTTCCAAAAGCTAAAGCCGAAAAGACACCAAGCAGACCCACCTCGTAGCCCACCTCACTCAGTAATCAGAGTAAGTACATCATGCCAGGTTCTCCCCCTCCGCCTGATCCTGCGGCGCCTTCTTCTTCTCACTCCCCACATTCTTCTTCTCAGGATCCTTCCTAAACAGCCCCAGCACCGGCTTCAACTTCTCCCCAACACCCTTCCCACTACTCTTCCTCACCCTAAAGAAATAATACAACAATACCGCAGCCGCAATATTGAAGAAAATAAACGCAAATCCGATACCGTAGTCTCTCCAGCGGGTGGTGTAGCTGATGGCTACGGAGGAGAGGAATTGGTCTGCGACTCTGGCGGTGCAGAATTCGCAGTCGGACGTGGCGTTGGGGTTGTAGATCTCGCCGCCCGAGGCGGAGGCGTAGGCGGACAGGTATTCGCCGCAGGTTAGGGAGGAGGGGGGTTGCATGACGGCGATTTCGTTGGAGGAGCAGCGGACGGGGCGGCCGGAGAGGCCGGTTGAGGCGACGGCTGAGACGAGGTCTAAGTGGGAGGCTTTGTCAGTTATGTTCTCGAGAAGATGATAGAGAGGATAGGTCATGGGTGGAGGGGAGACTTACAAGTCAATGGTGAAACCCTATACATGAAGATCCAGAAACCTGGCAGAGCAAATGGCGGTTGGAAAACACCGTTGAAGGTCAAACACATCGAGAACATCAACGTCGCGATATTTCCGGCGGTCTCGGCATCTGGTAACGCTGCAATCATCATATGCGCGAAGGTACTTGCAAAGACGAAGAATTGCACGAGTAACAACAAAATTAGACCTTGGCGCTGCGAATCGGGAATGCCGCCGCGAGTGTAGATTGGGTAGAAGTACGACGCGAACACCATGATTCCGAGCAAGATCTGATACGGGATCTCGACGATGATGTTGGCAATCAGGAAGGCTTTCCAGCTGTAAGCTTTTGAGGGCCGTTCGCGCACCTCGTAGAGATCACGCTGTAAGATGAAGCGAGGCATGATTTGCTGGACCAGAGTAGTGAAGATAGTCGTGATCATAAAGATGGAGAAAATAGCATTCTGCAGACCCTGCTGGCTGGGATCGACGTGAAAGAATGAGAAGCCGATGAACAGAGCGGATGCGACGCCCAGCAGGATCTTGGCGTAGATGTATTCGGGTGTGCGCCAGTACTGCTGGAAGACTCGGACGGTGACTTCGTAAAGTTGATTTAGGAATGGCATGGCAAATTCGCTGTGAGAAGTTGAGTCGTCGCTGGCTGCTTGGGAGCCCATTTCGTTTTTGATACGGGAGAGCTCCTTTTGGATTTCTTTCGCTTCATCGCTGGATTTCCAGACTTCGTGCCAGTCTTTGGTGGACTTGCCGGATGCGCCCGCGCCGACCATTGTCAACACTAGAGAGACTGTCAGTACATAGCAGAGCGAGAAGGGGAGATGATTTGAACCTACTGTATTCAGCAGGATTATCATCCTCGCCACACTTATCAGCTCCATGAGACTCAAAATAGTTCAGCAGCGTCTCGGAGTTATGTCCGATGTCACCAAAGTACACAGTGCGTCCACCTTTAGCCAAGAACAACAACCTGTCGAACTCCTGGAACAGAATAGCACTAGGTTGATGGATGGTAGCCAAAACAGCTTGTCCATTGTCCGCGAGCTTTCTCAAGAAAGCAACGATAGCCCAGGAAGATTGAGAATCAAGACCAGATGTGGGCTCGTCCAAGAACAAGAGCAGAGCCGGCTTTGCAGCTAATTCGACACCAATAGTGAGCAGTTTACGTTGCTCTACATTCAGACCTTGGCCTGGTACACCAACAACAGCTTCAGCAAACTCTTGCATGTTGAGCATCTTGATGACGTCTTCGACGAATTCGTATTTCTCGGCCTTTGATACAGTCTTGGGTTGACGGAGCATGGCCGAGAAGCGAAGCGCCTCGCGAACAGTGGTTGTTTCCAAGTGGAGATCCTGATGGGTTAGCGATTGAACTAGTATGAAAATTATGATGAAATACCTGTTGTTGAACATAACCAGTCTTGCGTTGGAACGACTCGTCGAGAGGTTTACCCGAGACCAGCATGTCACCAGTAACGACTCCCATTGAGACCCGCTGAGCCAGGACATCAAGCAATGTGGTCTTACCTGCACCGGAGACACCCATAAGAGCTGTAAGAGTACCCGGCTTGACCCACCCAGAGACATTATCGAGCAATCTTCGAGGCTCTCCCTTGATCTTGATGTCGTAGCAGACATCCTTCCAAGTAAATACATCTGTCTGTGGAGGCAAAGCAGCAACTTCCTCGTCTTGCTCCTTCTGCTGCGTCTCCTCATCCTTGCCCTGGGCACCTGGTCCAGCTGCTGGCATGGGAGCTTCCTCGTCATTCTTGGTAGCCTTCTCGGCGACTTCGAGGTGCTTTGGGACGTGGCCACGGCGGAAGACGAGGACTTCGGCTTTGCTGTCTGTGGAAGAGTTGATTTCTGTTGCGACGAGGTAGACTACCAGGAAGAAAATCATGAAGGCGAACATGAACCCGAGGTTGCGCCAGATGTGGGAGTATGAATACTGGAACTGAGCATCAAGGTAGTCATCTCCGAGAACAGTGGTCTGTCCCGCAACGGCTCCAGCGATGGCGCAGATGAATTGATTGCCTGTCGTCGGATATCCTGGACCAGATGGGACGAGTTGCGAACATGTGAATCGTTGGCCGTGCAGTTCGTTGACGAAGAGACCTTCGAATGCGTAGGCGACTGGGTTGATCCAAGAAATCCATTTGAACCATGGGTGCATGAGAGGACGTGGGATGACGAAACCGGTATAGATGACAATTGCCAAAGTAGCGACTCCTGCAATAGCCAGCGCTTGAGAGACCGTCTTGGTTGATGCAGCAATGGAGCGATATATTTGGGACATCTGAACTGTTAGCAAATGGAAAAGCAAAGAAAGAAGCTGCCAACTCACTGTCAATATCGCCACAAAGTTGAACAAGAAGAAGATGAAGAACTGAGAAGGTTCCCGTCTCAATCCGGCCAAGAAGTACAGGATAACATTGAAGCATACGGCAATGACAAACTTGACAGGAATATCTGCAACGATACCAGCCATCGCCTCAGTGAAAGGATGGTAGAAAGCATACGACGCCTGTTTCTCGACAATCGGGCGCTGGCTGTACAGGGTATTGATTTCTGAGATGGCGATCAACGCGTTGAGCAAGACGGCGAAGAAAAGCACTCCTCCCTTCTGGAAGAAGCTGGCTGTGTCGCTGCGGGTGCCGTAGAAAATGGATCCGATAATAAGGGCCATGACGATCTGTCCGACGATTGTGGTGACAGTCGAAGTCTTGTCGTTCCAGAGACGTTGATAAGCCCTCTGGGTACAGTACTTGACTTGCATGGGAATGCTAACAGTGTAGGGAGACTCGGGTCGAACGTGGTTTGCTTGCATTCCTTTTCGACTGGCCTAATAATCGTCAGTATTTTGGCAGAGGGAACTTCACGATCCGTTCCTCCTTTCGGAAAGACTCTCACTTACATTGAACTGTTCCAGGGTGATACCACCCATCGGGAACTCTGCCTCGTGCTCCTCGGTCTCCCTCTTCAAATCCTTGCATTGTCGAGACTCTTTCCAGTACCTCTCGAACTCATCCGGCGTCCGAGGCACCTTCTTCTCATATCCCTTGCGGGCAGTCCGCTCAGACGGATTCGTGACCGAAGTCAAGAAATCACCAGTCGTTTGACGAGGCGGGCATTCCCATCCCATATCAAGGAAATACTGCTTCGCCTCGTCGCAAGGACCGAAGTAGATTTGCCGTCCTTCATACAGAACAACGGCCTTGTCAAACTCATCGTAGATAGCTTGGGAGGCTTGGTAGATGGCGACCAAGTGACAGGCTCCACTGAGATTGGAAGACATGCGAAGCGAACGGGTGAATTCCAGTGCCGTTGCCGCATCGAGACCACGAGTTGAATTATCCCAGGACGCGATGGGTGAGCCTGCAAGAGCCATCTCGGCAATAGAAACACGTTTTCTCTCACCACCTGAGACCCCGCGAACGAAGTCATTTCCAACTTTGGTATTGTATGTGTGGGAAAGACCGAAAATAGCCATCACGACCTTTGCCATGTGTTTGGCCCATGACTCTCGGTCCACGCCTTCGATGAGTCTCTGTTGTGGGGTTCGAACGCGTGCTGCGAACTCGAGGGTCTCGCCAACTGTGAGATGGGGGAAGTGCTTGTCGACTTCTTGATTGTAGACGATTTCACCCTTGAACTGTTTGATCATTTGCTTTTGAGGGATGCCTTGCATATATATTAGCATACTAAAGAGGATTGCAGTATGAGGAAGGAGTCATTACCATTGTAATGGACGACAGATTGCTCTTTCATATCCAGTCCAGTAAGTTCACCCATGAGAGATTTGAGAAGTGTTGAACAACCACTTCCAGGTCGACCAAGCACAACAAGCATCTCTCCCGTCTTCAAACACCCTTCGAAATCATTTAAGATTGTCTTCTCAGGCCCCTTTCCGAAGAACTCCCCGAATCGAAGAGGAGCAAGCAGAAGAGATCCGACGTTCTTCTGAAGGTTGATGGCAGATCCAGAACCGCATACTCTCAGATTCTTCCATACAATACCCGCTCGGCGCTGAACGACATTATTTTGGTCCATTAATCTCATCAACCTGGAATTTTGGCATTAGCACATTGTATATCTCCAGATGTAGGCATAACAAACATCCTAGACCACTTGTACACGTCAAACTCGGGTGATCCAGGATCAACTACTGGATCTCCAAGACTGATACCCGCAAGAGTATCCGGCCTTTCCAACGGCGCAGACAGCGCCGTATTCGTCCTCGAAAGCGCATCCCTCCCACTAAAAGTCGAAGCAATCCTCTGCAGTTCCGCTCGATCCCTCGTCGTAACAGGCTGGAACTGCCTCCTATCCCTCATAGACCTTGTCGTCTCGACTCTCTCCAGCTTCTCATCCACATCCGTGGAGCTATCATGGCGGAAGGTGTCTGGGCTTTCGATCTCGTCTTCTGCGTAGCCGGGATGTTCGCCTTCGCCATTTTGGGGACTTATTGGTGCTTCGATGTCGTGTTCTGGGTAGCCTGGGTGTGAGCCTTGACTTGAGAGGATATTATCTGTTCGGATGGGCTGGAAGACTGGCTTCTCGCCGTCGGAAGCCATTGTTGATGCTCAGGAATGTGTCGTGTGTAGAAAGTGAATATATATGTACAGGACAGACGTGAAGGTTGATAGGAACTAAATAGGTGTCTCAGTCCCCTGGCTCTCTGGAATGCCCGCCTGTGCAGAGACTTGCAATGGAGAGTTCGATCAGGGCGAGCCAAAGTGTGTTTACACTCTCAGATGAGGGGTTTCAGTTGCTCTCTTGTACTGTCCGCTGTAGAGGTATTTAGGTCGCACTTTACTTTAGTCTAGAACTTAGTTAGCGCGCACGATTGAGGTCATCATCCACTTGCAGGACAACTCAAGAAGCTAGGAGTTCGGTAGTGAGAGAACTAAACTCAAAAGATTGGCTACCGGATGAAAACAGTAGCCGAGGACGAGACGGATTTGGTGTGGTGAGGTCTGGGAAGGGCGATCCGGATAGATATAAGGTTCTGAAGAGCGAGGTCCAGCATTCCACGCTTCGAGCTTCCCGTTCTTACGCGGAGATGAGGCGCAACATGATCTGATGTCTGCCATTGTTGTCCTGTTTGGTAATTGGTAGGACTGACTGGGCTGTTCATAGGCTGTCGTTGATTATTGGCTGTCCTGAATGATTCAGCAAGCTGCATCGTAGATCACAGCCTTGTCGCCATGGCACTTCAGTGGTACCACCGGGATACTGGGATGGCTGCATGCTGACAACGAGGGCAGAAATATCCTATCGGTGTCGTCCTCGAGAACATCCCGATTTCAACGGGTTTGCGCAGTGCTGGTTCTTGTCCAGTCTAGGGGAGCCGGGCTGGAGTGAGAGCCTGGGACGCTTTTCCTTAGTTTTTCCGCTGATCTGGAACGGCAGTCGGCGGAATAGAATAATCAAGATTGTTGTCACTGGACCAGCAGCCGATAATACGAAGTGCTCTCGGCCGATTAGAGTTTTGTTCTTCATTTTCGTCGGCACTGCAAATACAGATCTGCGTCAAATGAGCTGTCGAAGTGTTGGAATTGCACGTTGATGACTGAGGATGCAGGGTCGTCTATTTCCTGGAGACTTTTACTGGGGTTGTTGTCATCTTACTGGGGTTCAGCGGGAGCTGACTGATGAGACAAGGCTGGGCAGGCAGCCTGGGATTCTTTCGTGAACGCAGTGGTGATCTTGCTTGTGACAGCGCTGACAGGTGCCTTTGACTCTTTCCTTCCCCGTTTGCTGCTACTGGCAACTGCTGTGCCGTTGTCAAAGCATGTCAAGGATCGTAATTTGGCACGCGCAGGGAAGAGAGCCATCAATTGTTGCCATCGATTGTTGCTAATGTAAATCTGCAATTGATTACTTAAGTCCGTTCTGGTCAACAAAGTTTCAGTAAGTCCTCCAATCCCCACTTCATCATTTCAGCCTTCTCGAAATTAAACATCGGCCCCTGTCCCGTCTCAACTTGCCTTCAGCCTTCAGCCTTTCTCATGCTCGGCGGGCTCCAGTGATCTTCCATGCCTACAGTACCGTGCCCCGTCCTGCCAGCACATCTTTATCGCCCTCTCCATCTCACATTCCTCCGCCGCGGGGACGGAGAATCGGACACCAGACGCTGCGATGCCCGACTACCGACCCTAATTATTTACACTAATCCTCTTTCCCAAGCAATCCCGACTCCAAACTCCCTTCTCGCTTCCTTCGAGACCCTCAACGAACAACTAAAAGCCCGCTCAAGACCCGAAACCGATGACTGCCCAGCCCATAGCTCACAAACATGACGTGTTTTCAAAGCTTGCATCCCCAACACACCTCGAACCCCACTGTAATGCTGAGCCTCTCTCTCTCTCGTTTTCGTACCCTCAAATCCATCACATCACTCTGCATCTGAAGTGCTAAACTCTAGTCTTCAAACTACCTACGCTAGTTAGGGTTGAAAGATTCCAGTCCAGTCTACGGCCTCTGTTCGTTCGCCTTTCGGTGCGGGTGCGATTACTATCCGCCCAACAAAGTTGAGTTGATGCACCATGAGAGTTGTCTGCTTACCTACGTTATGTCCGAGATGTGGTTCGGGAGATACACGTAAGCATGGGAAAGGCGAGCAAAAGCGAGAGGAATATGCATATTTTGTGCTTGGCTGCTTGTCTTGGGTTTCTTGGATGCTTGAGGACTGACTGGCTGTACTATGCTGGCCAGAGTGGAGATGCTTTGATTTGATAGGAATCCACGGCATCTGCTTTTGGCATTTGCTTTTTTGTGTGCCTGGTCCGGGGAGGTGATGTGGTTCACTGTAGTTTGAGTAAGCAAGCAAGGCTGTGGTACCGCTGCAGCGTTCACTATCGGCAGGCATCACCTGTATCCAGAATAAGAAGTCGGTGTGTATCTACGTTATGGAAATGTCAATTGCCAAGGTGACTTCAGGATCAACACTGTCTACTTTAGGAAAGCATTTCTTACATAATTAGACTCCCGTTCACCGAAATCCATGGTGATACAACGTGTCCAAGAACAGAAGTACCATTGATGCAATGCTTATATGTAAGTCATTCCAATCACAGACACTGGGTCGAGAACTTTTCAAGAGCTCAATATCGAATCATCGCGAATTCCACTGAATTGTCTCCAGCCAAGTCACCTCTTTGATCCAATCCGCAAGATCTGCACCTTACCGTCAGTTCATAATCGTAGGTGACCATTCCTAGTCCGTGAGATCAGTTCCAAAGTCCCGTATCCTAGAAGTTATGGTGTTTCTACAATTCATAAGCACCCCGCAGTACCCCGCACTTAACTGAAAATCGCGCTGTAGCTAACGTCGCAGCGCTGTATCCAGGCTACTTTAGGGCAATTGTTGCGCACTCGGGGCAACGACCTGGATTGAGCGAGAAACGGAGAGTGAGGAGAGGTCGATATTTCAATGTTTCTTACAGAAGACAGAACAAAAAACAACTGATGTTATATGTTTCTTTGAGACAAATCAATAGTTGAATCTGGTTTATTTCATCTGGTACTTACCTTACTGATGGAGCCACAAGCTCAAGCTCCCGCTTCTTGAAACAGGGGGCTCGCTCGCTAAGCCAAGACTCCACCGAACAGCAACAGCAACAGCAACAGCAACAGCAACAGCAACAGCAACAGCAACATAGAAGTAAACAATCAAAACAGGTCTAAGGGGGTAAAAGACGATAAGTTTCTCATTCTTTTGAAAGGCATTGGAAAGTTTCGGTGCCTGTTCAGAAGAAAGCAAGCTTCATATGCCAGTGATTGGCTGCATCCACTGCAATATTGCCTTCCCCTTTCGGCCGTGGCGTAAAATATGCTCAGCCGCAGCAGCTTGACCAATCCCACATCCCGTAATCACAATCACACAGCTGAACCTCATCTCATCTCAGCATCTCATCATCACGATATCGACAATCTCAATTTATCGCCCGATAGGTTTCTCTCCCCAAGCCTCACTCCAGAGCGTTCCCGCTCACGAGCATGCCAAAATGCCATTCTTCCGCCCTCTCATCGCGTTCTTCGCTCTCCAGAGTCTCAGCTCAGCCTTGCAATTCTGTCGCGTAGAAGGCGCGCGGACAGATCTTTGTTTCGCAATTGCATCGACTAAGAACCAGACGACGAAGGGGAAAGATGTATCGCTTCATTTGTCCGCGAGATTCGAGCAAAGGAATGGGTGGGTGGCGTTTGGCATTGGGGAGAAGATGGCTGGAGCGCTGATGTTTGTTATGTATCCCGGGGACCAGGACGGTGGTGAGTAGATCAATCAATCAGCTATGGATTGAGATATAGATTGAATATGGAGCTTTCGATTATATGAATGGCACTGACCTAACTAGATATCACAATGAGCATCCGCTCAACACCAGGACATTTCCCGCCTATGGTGACCATGACAACGAATGTCCCAATCGTACATGTGACGCGTACCTGGGTTGATCCAGACGGACTGCATAATGCACAGATGATGTGTTATGATTGCGAGAGTTGGACATCAAGTGATTTGGATGTCGATTCAAGCAAGCAGTCGTGGATTTGGTCTTCGAATTTCATGCAGAATACAAGGTCAGATGATCCGGAGTTGATGCTGAATATGCATACTGATCGAGGTACTTTCCATCACCACGTCGAATATCAAATGCAAAGCGGGCATATGGTGATAGACATACTGATCACTTGAACAGGTGTCACAAAGCTTAACATGGATTCAAGCTATGAGAAACATCCTGACGAACCAGTTATTGCACAAGTCTCGACCCAACGCATTACTATGAACGAACCCAAGAAGCATAAAGAGAAACACCACAAGCACAAGACCTTCGGCCTAGTCTCCATCCACGGATTCTTACTCACCGTCAGCTTCATGTCTCTTTCTGGCGGTATTCTGGCGATACGCAGTGGAATGCCGAATTCGTTCAAGATGCACTGGATTGTGCAGAGTGTGGCCGGAGGGGCAATCGTGCTAGGATGTTTGATAGGCATATGGCTGTCAATCTCCGTGAGTATTATTTCACTTTCCGAACGGATTTCGGCTTTGGATATCTCGGAATGAATAATTGAGTCAGGCTGACAAGTTTGGACATAGCACGGCGGGCATTTCAGCTCGTTCCACCAGATCATCGGCCTAGCTATCTTGCCGGGCATGATAGCGCAAGGCTTTTTGGGGTATTGGCATCACATCAATTATGTGAAATTAGGCCGCAGAACCGCCATCTCTGATTACCATGTCTGGGTCGGGCGGGCGGTTTTGGCGTTGGGGAATATTAATGTTGGGCTGTAAGTCTTTCCTCTCCTATTTATACTTCCCCACCTCCCCACCCGCTATTTTCACACGTCTATTTCTTTTCATTTCACCTGTCCAATCTCCCACAGTTTCACGCTGTATTGCGTATAACAATTTACTGACATGTGATTCCTCCAGAGGTCTCAAACTGGGCCATGCAACCAGTACTTCCTTCTACCTGTGGTTCGGCGCTCTTTGCCTTCAGCTCTGTATCTTGATACCAATGTGGTATTTCTGGTCCAAGGGCTTCACTATCATGGATGTGCTGAAGCAAGGAGGCGCAGCGAGGAAAGGCAGTGCGGATGGTATGGGAGGAGGAGCAGCGGCAGAGTACGCGAGTGTGGAGCAAGATCCTTTCATTGTTGATGATGATGATTTGGATGACAGGTTGGATGATGAACTGGACAGTGGTATCAAAGGGAGGGATCTGGAAATGAGGTGATGGCGTAAGGGTGCGCTGTGAATATAGCAGAGGTGAATTGGAGCTGTGGAATTACGATTGCGAGAGATTTGGACACTGATTGATAGGCACTGGACACTTGAAGCAGATGGGTAGAATGGGTGGCTAATCAATAATGAATAATGAAACCTCGTACCCCTCTTTTTCCCTTAAAGGGAAGCCCCGAAACAAGATAGAGCAACAGAAACAACCGTAAGCCCATCAAATTGTCCCAACCCTACACAGCACAAACCATCGAACCAAACGGTCCCATCAGCGGCGATACAAACCCCTGACTCCCCACGACGTCCTACGGAATCACTTCATGCTCACTTCCCCGCGGCAGCTAGAAGACAGTCGTGCTATAGAACTTGCAGCTATGGAAGAAATAGTCGATGATGATGGACTGGAAGACCTGACCTTGGAGGCGGCGGTAGATGTCGACGAGGAAGATGCATTGGTTGGGGTAGGGGTTGATGGAGAGGGTGAGGTCTGTGGAGTCGTAGTAGGGCTTGCTGAAGAATTCAGGCTAGTAGGAAGGGGTTGGTAGATGGAGAGAGCAGGGGATTTATGACGTTAGTTGGTTGATGTGGATGATGTGGGGTGGGTTGATGGAGAACTTGATAGTTCAGGTAGAGAAAAGAGGGTCTGAGGGACTGCAGTGGCTTGCTCGATGTCTATTGGCTATTACACCGTGTACTTGCTCGTGTAATAAGTCTGGGACAAAGCAAGCTCGAATTTATCGCAGCGACGACATGTGGTAAGGCATACAAGTCTTCAAAAAGACCTTTAGTGCTGAGAATCTATATGCTAAGCAAAATCCAGATCCAATGCGACCTCGTAATGTGCCACAGAAGTAAATATTTAGCTTTCGTATTTCTCACGTCACTCCTCTTTCCAGTCGTAATATCAGATGCCTATATATCTTTAGGTCTTATGTGAAATCAGTAGACATCTTCGCCGTTGGGTTGGATGAGAAGAAATCTGCGTACAGAATGTGAGGAGGGGTAGTCGGAGAGCGAGGGGTAGTAATGGTCATTTCCCATGGACTTTGGGCTTTGGGCTTTGAGACAGAAGGATAGGCTAGAACAGATAGTGTGGGGGCACGGCTTTCAAGCAATCGATGATCTGGAGCGGTGGTGGGAATCTCTTATTGATCTGAGCATTGGAGCTTTTCAGCTTCGTCGTTGTGTGGGCCGTGGAGAAGCGGCCACAGATGTAGTCATTTCAATTTAAGAGACTTTGCTCAAGATCACAAGTAGGCTGGGAGTAGCGAAGACATTTGAAGACCATTTTCAATATCCCAGTCACATTGTCAAGCTCCCCTGAGTGACCTGCCAAGCCTCGAAGACTCATTTCTTGCCTGAAATATCGCAGTCTTGGACTAGCAGGACCATAAACTCTCATACCTTTGAGGGCCATAGACTCCGTTGTAGACGAAGGTATGCACGTTCAACAGACTAAAGCAGGCCAAGTAGTCCTTTGTCCCAGCATAGGGAGTGCTTGACTTAAGCGAAGCAAGGCATAATATGGTCATCTGAAGGACAAAGCTGGATGTCACAACAGAAAAGTATGTATACAAGGAGGAACAAGAGTACTACAATAAAAGTGCTGTGCCCCTTGAGAATCCAGATAAAAGAAATAATGGCCTTGTCATGAGCCTGGTTAGTGTTGGACTTCCAAACATAAATACGACCCTGGACTGCGAAGAATCATGACGTTAGTTTGTAAACAGGTCCTTACCATTATTCCTGAGCCCTTAGTTGACTCGGGTATCTCTTACAGTTATTGTCGACATGTCTGAACAAGCCCTGGCATACGAGTTGGCGTGGCAGTCTTACAGACCAGAAGATCTTCCAGAACGGTGGTCTCACCTTGCCAGGAAAGTCGCGCCTTGCGTACATATCACCCTTCTGTTCGAAGCTTGTGGGTGTCATGTTGAAAGTCGGAAGCACACACCAGAATGTGACAAAGTCGGCAATGTCAACCACGAGTATTCGGACGATCCAGCAAAGATCTTCCCTAGCAAGAAACTGTGGGTATCTGCTGACCATGCTATTTGCGGCTTCTGCTCTGATCTGCTAATCGTGACGAGGATTGAGTCTGAAGAAAAGCCTTTCAGCTCCTTGAAATCCTGGATTGCGAAGAAGGCTAGTAGGAGTCCTGGGACAGCCGTTTGGACTGGGAGAAATGTCTTCAAAAGCATCTCCAATCCACGGAAACGACCACAAGTGTCGCATGAGAGTCTTGCCAAACGTAAAGCGTACTTTGAAGCGAGGATTCTAAATCAGCAGTATGAGAGGGAGAAGATCAGAAGATTTTGTCAATTCGTCGCTAATGAGAACAAGCAGAATCCAGATGCTCGTCTTCACAAGATACCCCTTCTCGACATGGAGGAATCGGATCCATGGGTTCAGGAGCTTGCCATTTGTGCCTCTATGGGAAATCCTTCAGGTTCTGGGATGGACAGCCTAGAGTTCAAGTTTTAGGCGAAGTGCACATTAGAAAAAGTTGCCCATTCACGTAGCAAATCAGATTAAACATTCTTCTTCGAGGGAAGTGTTTCATTGCAATGACTAGAAATGTCAAGTGAAGATGAGACCAATGCCCCAAGCATTACAAGTTTGTCTTCTAACCAAAATGAAGCCCGAACTTTCCAAAAACTCTGGTTGCTTAGTGAATACAGAAAGAAGCATGAGTAAGTGTCTCGGTGGCTTTAAGAATACTTTGTATCTCATAAATTCATTGAGATGATCCAGGTTGCCAAAAGGAACAGCCTCTTATTATCATCCCCAATTCCCCGCAAGTCCTTGAGGGTGGCATCCAACAAGTCCAAGGGCAATTTTCGGTGTAAACTATCGACCTTCCAAAACAGGAATGACTGAATCATGCTTTGTGTTGTGTGATCCTAGGAAAATTCGGGATTTGACTACATCAGATCTTACGACCGAAGCTATTCGGAATGGGTCTGATATCCGACCATCCCCCCGCATACCCCGCGTACCCCACATAATAGCCCGATAAACTCGTGTTTAATGGCAGATCGCAACTCGAACTAGGACATATGCAGACATTAACTCCCAAGCGCCGGAAGTCAATTGGTGCGCGTGAACAAGATTCGCGGTACTTCGATTTTCTACATTCGGTGCATGCAATGATGTCGCCGCCGAAGAACTGCAGTCATTTTGCCATTGGAGCGCATCCATTAAGCTTTCAGAGGTGCCTTGAAGATGGAAATAGTCCCTCCATCAAAATTTATAAAAGGAGGTCCCACTGACGGTATCTTCTATCGAGCTGTCCTTGCACTTTCAATTCATTCAATTATATGGAGATTATACACAATGATTTGGTCAACAGAAGATCGCGCCGCCATACTGGCGTTGATATTGCTCGGGACTGCAAGCGCCCAAACAGCACCCGGCCGTCAAGAGACTCCAATCATGGGCTACAACAGCTACAATGACGTCGCTTGCTCGCCGAATGAAACTATGATACACGATACCATTCAGTCCATGTCAGACAAGGGCTTCCTGGGTCTCGGTTACAAGTTCTTTCAAATCGATTGTGGATGGCAGGGTTATGATCGTTTGTCGAACGGCTCTATCACCTACGATGACACGGTCTTTCCTAATGGGATTGCGCCCCTGAGCGAGTTCGCCATCGGCTTGGGGTTCAAATGGAGCATGTATACGGATCAGGGTGTTTACTCTTGCGATACAAGCTATGATCCGCATCGGCCAGGATCACTCGGTTACGAGACTCAAGATGCTGCTATGTTCGCGGCATGGAACACGGCATATGTAAAGGTGAGAAACTGTTTTCCGTTTCTATAAGCTCGATATTGACTATCCATCCTAACTAGGTGGATAACTGCTTCGTGGACCCCGATCAAAACGCTCCAAAAGACGCACGTACCGATTTCCCGAGCAGATACGCCAAGATGTGGAATGCCTTACAAGGCGTAGGAATCTCCAACATGCTCATATGCCAATGGGGTACTCCATATCAAAACACCTCGACAAATACTCTCCAAGGTCCAACAGCATGGGCACCAGCAGTATCAACCTCGTTCAGAATCTCAGACGATATCTCTCAAGGCTGGACATCCACTCTCCGCATCTACAATCAAGCCATCCACGCCAGCCTCTTGGATCTCGTTGGTCCTGGCCGGTTTGCAGACATGGACCTACTCGAAGTAGGAAATCCTGGCATGACTGTCGATGAGCAGAAGACTCATTTCGCAGTCTGGGCAACATTTAAATCTGCTCTCATGATCTCAACCTCCGTACCACGCATGACAGCACAAACAGCAGAGATCCTCGGGAATCAGGACTTGATCGCTATCAATCAGGACGCACTCGGACTACCAGTGAAGCTGATCCAGCGTTTCTCAAACGACCATGATATCTTCCTCGGGCCACTCGCAGATGGTGATAAAGTACTGTTGATCGTGGATCATTCTAACACAGAACGAACTTTGTCTGTCCAGCTGACTGATGTTGGTATTTCTTCAGCCACAGCCAGAGATCTATGGGCAGGAGAAAATCTCGGCAGTGTATCGTCGGTCAGCCAATCATTGCCAGCTCATGGCTCCATGGTCTTCAGACTATCTTCTATACAATCAGCTCCATCGACAACACCTGAGTACCAAGATCTAGAAGCTGAGTCTGCAAACTTAGCCAATGGCGCAACTGTCTCGTCCTGCTCTGGCTGTTCAGGCGGCCAGAAAGTAGGAAATCTTCTTTCGGGATCAACTGCATCTGTGACATTCACAGGCGTTCAAGCTTCTCAGTCGACCGTTGATGTGTTGTTCGATTACATCAATTGCGAGGTGCAGTATCTTGGATCTTCTGTCCCGAATGTCAGGACGGCAAGCATCAGTGTCAATGGAGGAGCTGGCATTACGGTACTGTTCCCGCTGTCGGGCTATGATTGGTATGGAGATGTTTTGCCTAGTTATAAGGTGCGGTTGAGTGGGTTCACGAGTGGCAGTCAGAACACCATCACTGTTCAGAGTGCTTCAGGCCAGGGAAATGCGCCGGATATCGATAGGATTCGTGTTCCGCTATGAATTGTAAGTAGGGAGATGTATTTGACTTGGGGCATAAATACAGGTCGTTGTAAATACATTGGTCCATTGGCTACCGTGCGATCAAGGGGAAGAGGAGGGCTCGCGTAAAGTTTGGCAAACAAAATACCATGTGTGTATGAAATTCTGATATGGGTGCTGTACATAATCAGGATGTAGTCTTCCCAAACATGGAGACATTTGAAAGCTTCAAACTCAATACATCCACCCCCTCCTCGACTACCTTTGCTTCACATGCGATCGCCTGGCCCTAAAGAAGGGCTCGACCTGGCGGAATCCGAAGATCCTTCGTCTTTAGTCAAGCTGCTTGACGCAATAATCCTTCCGCTACTTTCATTCAATCCAGTTGAAGTCAAGAGCATCATATGACCCGCTCATTATCACTTGACACCCTCGCCCCCACCCCCCTCATCCCTCCCAACTGATACATCGACTGCGCAGATTTAACCAACGGCCTCTCCGTAACATAATCCTCCTTCGGCCTCCTCACATAGCGATCCTTATGCCACTTCAAGAACCAAACCGTCGTACTGATACTCATAAACACAAAACTGACCCACAGTAGCGCGAGAAAGTCGCCGCCTCTCTGCGACTCGATACCCAACCCCTCACCCAAGCCATTAACCAGCACATCGACGATGACCATGATTCCGGTTTCGATACCTGCTATGATGCCGAAACAAGACGTTGCGAGGGCGGCTAGTGCTGCGATTGCTAAGCGAAATATGAAGCGTTGGAAGAAGGAGAGGAAGATGTGGAGTGGGGTAAGAATGATGAGGAGTCCTGAGGCGACGATTCCGGTTACTTGGATAGCGAAAATGGCTGTGAAGACTGTGTCGATGCCGCCGGTTGCTGAGGCGAGCTTGTTCGGGATGTTGAGGGCGGAGAAGTCGATTACGGTGGTGCCGACTTGGAGGGTGGAGTTTGTGGTGGGGATGTCGGAGCCGGCTTCATCTAAAGTACAAAATCAATATGTGGCTGGTTAAATGAGTAGATGAGAGATGTGATGGCGCTTACTAAATGGAGTGCACTTTTTTGTGTCCCTCTTCGCGTTGGGGGATGAATAATTCGGAGTATAGCTTCCACTGCAATACTCTCTCATGTACAGACTGTAGAAGTCGTCGATACCCAGCGCATCCAACACCTCTGCGACGAGACTATTCACCACATTGATGATCTCTTGTCCAGCAGCTCCCGTTGCAACCCCCAACAGACCCTGTAGGAGGCCCTGGATGTCGTTCAAGAAATTGCCGCTCCCTGTTCCAGTGCTTCCCGAACCGGCGGATCCAGTACCTGAAGGTGTAGCGGGATTAACAGCAGAGGTAAAGCCTGAGCCGATGGAGCTGAAGAATGATTCGACGTCCGACGGAGATGGTAGTTGACGAGCTTGGACTCGTGTTGGAAGCATAGCTCGATCAGAGATTTGAGGTATGGGAACGCTGTCATTGTCGATGACGACGGGGAGAGAGCGGCGGGTTGTCGAGCCTGTGTTTGATACTTTGATAGCATTTTGGAAGAGTGTTGAGGTATTGAGCTGAGTTTTGTCGATAAGCATACATGGTTGGCTAGGTTAGGGATGCGGACATACTGTGAGCAAGTCGTACTTTTGAAGGTCACTGCCACCAACTGCTAATAGTGCCACAAGTGACAAGGAGAATGCGATAATGGCCGTCAAGAGAGTTACGAACGGAGCGAACTTGCGATTTAGTACAACTTTATCAGCTTTCGTTTTCACGGAAGCTGCCTTTTCGGAGACCATGGTCGCGGTTTTGTTCGCCGGGCTGGAGGTATTCGGCTGATGACAAGGGTTCGGTCAAGGGCCTGAATCATTACAGTGGTGACAAATGTAGTAATGCCGGCTGAATGAAGCAGTCTATATCCAGATATATAGAGCACAATCGCAACCAGAAAAGGGGTGCAATCCTCAAGATCGCGCTTTGATTCTTGACCAACTGCGAAATGAGGTCAGAAGGAAAGACCTCCGACTCGAATGACAGCCAAGTTCCATCATCATGCATGAACAGCATTGCAGCCAACACATCATCTCAGCTTCTGGCTGAGATTGGACGAATTCTTGCGATGGGTATTGAGGTGTGGACAGGGATAGACTGTTTTGGAAACTTGCGACTGCCGGACCCGCTTTGACCGGTTTGGGGAAGCCATGCGATGAAGGTTGTTGCGAAGAATCTGAAACATCACATGTTGGTGGGTTATGCGCCAATAGAAATGTGAACGGAGGGATGTTCGTGTGGTTTGTCTTCGGGAATCCAGAGCTGGCGAGAGGTGAAGATACATCAGACGAAAATGACTTCACCACAATTGATTAGTACATACGAACCGAGAGTTTGTACAGGAAGTCGATAGGCGAGATCGAGATTCGTAAATCTTCAAATCCAGACAACCACTCGAGATGCTGGTCACAGATGGATGTCTGGGAAGTTGACACTCTGTGGGAACCTATCCTCCCTCGACATACCTTGCTCTTTTCCCTTCGATAGAAGAAAGCATAATAGGAGAAACAAGCACAACAAATTACCCCGATGCATATTGAATGCCCATCGTCCTGATGTACTTCTTCCAGATATTTGGATTAAAAATACACAGTCGTTGTATGGTTGTGTTGCCACAACCTGCGCCCTGATGTTGACATGAGAATGCAATGTACGCAACGGTAGATACTCGCGATGGCCTCGCAGAGTCGAGATCTGGGAGCCTATGTCAAAAGTCGGAGACGTCAATTGAAATTTTAAGAGTATGAGGAATAGTAATCATCTCTCTGGAAGTGAATCTGGGCCCTTGGCGGGAGCCATGCCGGCCAACCGAAGGGGATTGACATCGAAACAAGCCCCGGACATCTCCACAGCTGAGATCTTTGACAGATGGGAGTGATTATCAATCATCATCAAATTCTGTAGCGAGTCATGTCAGTCACTCGTACCATTTAACATTAAGGTTCTTCATGACGGAAGCAGATCGCCCGTTCCGAACCTATGTTGACCTTACCTGGTAAGTGAGGGGATGAATCACGTGGTAGTCTGCTACCTGCAGGTGAAGATCGACAGTCGAAGAGGCTTGCGTGATCCGAAGAACTCTTAATCTTACAAGCCTCAACTAGTATCTGTATACTTCGACTACCTCTGAGTGAGCCAAGTCCCCTGTGCCCGAAAATGGCCAAGAAGCTGCGAGTCTCTCTCCTCCCTGACGTTAACGACCACTGGAGAAAGAAGCTCATTAACAGTTAATGTAAGCAACCACAAATCCTCCATTCAAGCATTTGTACAGAATACCGGTTCACGCCATAAGAGCATATTGGTCATACCCCATCCAATAAGAAAAGCTTCACTTTACCCCACCTCCTGACACCTGCGGCTAAAAACAACACTCCCGACGGGTCGTCGGGAAAACAGGCGAAAGCTGGGGTACAACGCTATTTCATACACCAACCCCGGCACTTATTCATCTATATCTTGGAAGGGGATTGCTAGACGGACGGAAGTCTGCCGAGAGATTGTGGCAAATAAAGGAGGCGATAGGTGGACGTGCTGGGTGAGGCAGCCGAATAGATTAAAGATGAGGAGTTCAGCGTATGAGTTGGGTCATGAGATGGAGAGGAACTTTTGCTCACAGGGAGGATGGAGAGTTCCGGCTCTGGTGAGGCGATGGAGAGTGCGTGGTCAGGTGGGAGGTGTACATATCTTCCATGAACCAGATGATGGCGGTGCTTGGCACTATAAGTATATATTGCAGTTGGCTGCCGCTGGGAGTAACGAGTCAATCGCTGTCCCGCAGTACTGGCAAAGCCGATAAACTGTCTCAAATATACTCGTTGTTTGCTTGAAGTATTGATCCCCCTTGGTGATATACCTGAGTCTGTGCAACGGAAGAACGAAAGTCATGTTCTCGAAGTTTTCGCTGTTGGTCTTGGTGTCCACCGTTGTGGCGCATGGGACGGTCTCGGGTATCGTGGCTGATGGTGTTTAGTAAGTGCTGCTTTCTGCTCCTTTTAGTGATGTTGTTTGCTGGCGCTGATATTTCAACAGCTATGATGGATATAATCCCTCGTATCAATACATCACCCCAGCTCCTGTCACCGTAGGCTGGAAGATCCCTAAGGACCTCGACAATGGATTCATTGCGCCAAACAACTTCGCAACGGCAGATATGATCTGCCATGTTGGAGCCACGAATGCCATGGCCGCCGCACCCGTCAAAGCTGGAGGTAAGATCGAGTATCAATGGACACCTTGGCCAACCTCCCATAAAGGCCCAATCATCGAATATTTGGCAAATTGCAATGGACCATGCGAGACAGTAGACAAGACAAAGCTTCTCTGGACGAAGATCTCTGCTACTGGCCTCATAAACCCCACCTCGATGACGAACGGATACTGGGCCACGGATCAAATGATCGCCAATAACAACAGCTGGACTTCGGTCATCCCAGCCAACATCGCTACAGGCAATTATGTTCTTCGTCATGAGATTCTAGCACTGCATGCTGCTGGCCAGGCCAATGGAGCACAGGACTACCCTCAATGCTTCAACCTTGCCATCACGGGTACTGGAACCGATAAGCTGACCAGCGGAGTGTTGGGGACGGCCTTGATGAAGGCAACGGATCCAGGAGTCTTGTTCGATCTGTACTCGGCGTTTACGAGCTATACCATTCCAGGTCCGGCGTTATACAGTGGCGCAGTGACGATCAGTCAGACACTGCCTGCTGCGCCGACTGCTACTGCGACTGGAGTCTACACAGTCTGAGGGGAAGATGAGGATGTATAGCCCTGAGGCGGAGGATACTCCAGAGGCTGGGAACTGAGTATCACGTACCTTGTGCATCGTGTTGACTTGAGCGATGAACAGAAACTTTGGTTCGATAATTGTATATATTTTGCAGCTGCATATGAACAATCGAGGGGAGCACAGTTTGTTGAGAATTTATCTGTCATCTGACCTTACTGCGATGATTATGGTTTCCGACCATACACAACATAACTATCCTTGGTTAGTGTGAATTTACCATGCGCCGAGAAAACTCACAAAGGCTGGTAAGAGTGGATGCTTTTGTCATCCATGTCAGCGAGAACCTTGACAAGCAGCTCATCAACCTGTTCTTTCTTCCACCCTAACATCCTTGTAAATAATCCCATCATGATGCCTTCTGTAGCCATCTTCAAATCTCTCTGATACCAGGCTCCAATGCGTTTATGATAAGCACTCTTAGCCCACGTGCCAATGGGCCATTCAATCTTTACTTCTTTGACATCCACAAATCCAACTTCTTCCATCATGCTCTTGAAGCGGCTCGCGACTGTGACGTCTATCCCGCGTTTCTCCAGGAAAGTCTTTGCGATAAGGTTGTATGTTTCGAGCAGTGGGGTTCCTTCGATTGTTCCATCGATGGATCCTAGCGGTGCGCAGGTATCTTGCATTTCGAACCAGCCCCCAGGTTCGAGCGCGTCGTAGGCTTTTCGGAAGATGGATATGGCGTCTGTAAAGCAAAAGACTAGGAGTCGCCCATGGATGTAAGAGAAAGGTTGAGAGTAGATCCATTCATCGTCCATGTCATCGATTTCGAAGGAGCAATTGGAGGGGATACTGATGCAGATGTTAGAGGTAGGGGATTGCGAAATGGCGCTGGGGGTTGTACAATTCTGGTTGGATTGGAGAAAGATCACTCCCAATGACCTTGCAATTGGGATATGTTTCAGCTAGGAACTTTAGCATATTCTCTTGATTAATTTTAGAAAGCACAAACCCATTTCGATAGCCCAAATGCCTGTCCCAGTTCCGAAGTCGAGAGTGTACTTCAGGTTCTCTGGTTTGAGAGGAGCCAGATGAAGCTTGCCATGCAAACTCATCTTGCATAATTCATGTTGCAGATCTGAAGAATATTAATCAGCTACAAACCTCAATTATTACAGATCTTTTGCCTACCAAGTCTGTTTTGCTCTAGCTGGAAAAGGTGAGAAAATGGTTTCGATCACATGCTGGCAACTCAAAAGACTTACCTCATCGTTGGGAAGTGTGTATTCTGCTTCTGTTTGAATTTCTGGGGGACAAGACCAGATCAATCGACTTACTTCCTTCTTTGTACTTATGGTATGTTCGACCATTCTCCTCAACATGCTCGAAGAGACTCGATGAAATGGAGGCAGTTTCGGATCTGTTTAGGTCAATACTGGGAAGTGCTCCAAGGTAATTCTGTACTAACGCAGTGACTTCGACCAGGTCTCCATCTTGCCGGAAGTCAACCTGTGAAGGTCAGATTGCGATTCTAGCTTGGCATCTCGGTATAACCCACTGCCAATTTGTTCTTCGCGGCCAACCTCGTAAATGTGTCGGGAGAGTCGGGTACATTCGCTGCGAGGGCTTCAATGACGCTAAAGTCCACATCTGGAGACAATGTTTGCTTGGTCGGAGAGGCCATCGCTCTAATTTAGATAGCAAGTCCTCTCTTTGACAGATATGTAAGAGAAATCGGAACTCCTCCATGATCTTCGTGGCTGCTTGATATACATATCTGTGCCACATCAATCTGCAACGGCTTTAATCAAAGCAGGTGGATAAAATCCAGTATATCCACCAAAGATACGATATGACAGGCCAGTGCACATTCCGCGCCAATGCAAGATGGGAATCATGCTGCTGCTGGGATCTAATACCAATCATATCCATCCCACCATTGTCGTCAGGCCGAGAACGCGTGTTCAAAACGGGAGGACTGCCGGATACAGATTGCTGACTGATACATCATGAAGATTTTCTGTACGTCGAGAGAGAAAAAGGTGTCAAGTACGATTGCGGTATACTGCGGACAGTTGGACGCCGTGGCTTACTGCAAGGAAGAGAGGAAGAGGAAGGTCGTAAGGAAGTACGAAGTAAGATTACCCCGCCGCGCACGTGACCACCCCCCTTTCCAACTTGTACCCATCCCCACTTCTCACACGGCCCCTTTCTTGTCCTTCATCCGCTCTCTTCACATACAAAACCAAAATGTCAACAAAGACAAGCGAGCCTGCTATCCTGCTATTGATCGATATCCAGCAAGGGCTCGTCGAAGGCACAGAAGCATGGGGACCAAGATCCACGCCAGATTTTACCAAAAATGTAGCCTCTCTTCTTGAGGTCTGGCGCTCAAACTTATGGCCAGTCCTTCACGTATGTCACGATGCCACAGAACCAAACAATCCAATCTCTGCCAAATACCCCGATACATTCGCTCCTCACGCATGCGCTGCACCAAAGGAAGGCGAGCCCACATTCATCAAGCACGTAGGAAGTCCTTTCGTTGCCACAGACCTTCCGGATGTGATCAAGAGCTATGGTGATAGGAGAATTATTGTGATTGGGATGGATGGGTCTGAGTGCATCAATAACACGACGAGACATGGAGCTGATTTGGGTTTCCGGATGGTCGTTGTTGGTGATGCGTGTGCAAGTTATGGAATGACTGATTGGATCACAGGGAAGCAGAGGGATGCGGAGGAGACGCATAATGCTGCTATGGGGATGCTGCATTCTTATGCTATTGTCACAAACACGGAAAGAATGATGCTGGGGTTGGGGTACAATCACTAGGGTGGTGTTGAGTTTCTCTGGGCACGTTTCTGGTCAGGCAATTGCTTTGGCGTAATCTTATTGGTGGGTTTTGTTGATTGTAAGTCGTGTTTACTACTCCGGGTTTGCCGTTCATGAGGAGTCTGACATGGTTTCGTACTGAACACTACCAGATATTCGCGTGTTTTGGTCTCTATATGGCTAGCTTAGCTACATGCATTCCTAGTGGGAAGCTGCAACCTCAGCGAGTCGCAGAACATTCCGTCGCACGTGTGAGCCCAAAAGTGGGAAACTACCAATTGCATATCGGATCGTACAACAGCACTTTTCATTAATATCTGTATAAAACAACGATGCAGAGCGGCTGAGTGAGCGCTTTCATTCGCATTCTCGTCACACTGTCATTCATCGCAGTGACTCGACTATCATAATGACTGTCAACTACTTCACGGTCTTCCTCTTGGCTCTTGCGATTACATCCTCAGCTTCACCAACCCTCCTCTCATCACGCAATGTCGACTCCAGATCTTCAAGCCAACTCACTGACTTCGCACTCCAAAAAGTCCTCCAAGACGCCTCCCCAATCTTCGGACCCTACAAGAAAACAACATCCAAAACCTCAACATGGATGAAATCCTACCCTGATTCCACTCCCCTGACGCACATGAACCTCCCCGGCACACACGATACTCAAACCTGGAACTACAGCCTCGCCACGCAACAATCCCTCTCCGGCATCACTTCCCTCGGCGGCCAACCCGTCTACCCAGCATCCGTATTCCGGTGCCAAGAAGACCCTATCATCTCTATGCTCGACGCCGGGATCCGCGTCTTCGATTTACGCTTCGCGTTCGACATCACGAATTCGAGTCTTGTGTTTTGGCATTCTCAAGCGTTGCAGTCGCAGAGTGCGACGGTGGAGGATGTGTTGTTTGGGTTTTATAGGTGGTTGGATGAGCATCCCAGTGAAGCCTTACTCGTTTCGTTGAACTATGAGAGTGGTACTTCTAAGTATGCGCAGAATGGTGCAGCTGTTCAGAGAGCGATTTATGAGGTGTTGATGAGTGAAGTTGCGAAGAGGTATCTTGTACAGAAGCGGAATGAGCTTGGAACGCTTGGGGAAGCGAGGGGGAAGATCACGTTGTTGAGACGGTTTGGGCTGAATGCGCTGCCAGAGGAGGATGAGGAGAAGTTGTATGGTGTGTATTTTCCGGCGGAGCAGTGGAGGGATAATTCGCCGGATATTGAGCTGGTGTATAATGAGGCGAAGAACTTGACGGCTTATATTGAGGATTTCTATGAGACCGGTGCGCCGTCGGGGTCAGGTGCTGAGGTTAACATTCAGTGGAAGCTTAATGCTACGACGGCACATTTGGAAAAGGCTGCGAGTAGTAGTATGGACAGTTTGTTTTGGACGTTTGCCAGCGCGGAGTTCAATGCTGATGTTCCGAGTGTGTCGCCGAGGATTATGGCGACGGGAAACGGTACGGAGAGTACGCCGCTTGGAGGTGTCAATCAAAGGTTGGTGCTGTTTCTGAAGGGGATGAAGGGGAAGAGGTTGGGAATCGTGATGTTTGATTTCTTTGGGACGCCAGGGGAGTTAGTAGAGACATTGTTGAGCTTATGAGCCATAGAATTCATTGTAAATGTCATCAAGACCAATTCATACTCGAGACCGAGACGATGATCCGGGCATCGGAACGTGTCTTCATCAGCAAATATTCAGCCATTGTAATGACTTCACTAAAGCCTTCAGCTCCCTCCAGCCCGCTCATTCACAATCTTCTTACTCGCCTCTAGCATGAACCCCAACCCTCCATTCATCTCTCTCCACTGTCTCCTCCTCACGCCCGTCGTAGGCCCAACATATACACCCCACGGATGCTGGGCCGCCAAAGCCCAATAATCCTGCATCGTCTGCCCATGACACGCGACAAATACCGCAAATAGATCAGTCCAAACCAGTTGATCAATAATCTTGAAAGAGCCATCGTAGCCTTTTGGGTTGCTCTTTCGACCCTCTTCTTGCTTGGAAGGGTCGAAATCAACGTCGACGGCTTGCAGGAAGCCTCTGTAGTCGCCTTTGCGGTCACCGTCCCGGGCGTCGGAGAAGGAGAGTATGGAGTCGGGGGTGATAGCGAGGAATGTGGTTTTTGCTAGGCCGGTGGGGAAGGTGGGGAGGTCCGAGATGGATTTGAAGTCCCTAAGTTTTTGTCAATATTCGATACTCTTCATTTAAGGTGATGGGCTCACTTCCTCGCAGCATCAATGTCGCCTTCTGGGATCTTTTTCTCTCCGGCATCAATCCAATGCAGCGTCATCTTCGACTTGATGCCATCTACGCCAACCAGTCCCTCCAGGCCACTCTCAATCCCCGTCTCTAATTTCCGCACGAAATCCTTCCACTCAGCATCGCTCCCCTCGTACGCCAATCTGTAAATGACAAAACCGAATCTTTCCACCTTCTTAACCAATTGTTCTCTTACCCAACGCTCCATTTGCATGACAGGCGGCTTCTCAATCTCAGGCTGCAATTCCTTGTGCGCAAACTCTCGATCTGTATTCACACTAGGCTCTTCCAAGAAAGGCGGAACAGGCGCCTCGCGATGTCGGTGCTGCGTCCTCGCATTAGCTACCGTCGTGAAAGCAGTCTCCATCGCTGATATCCTGTTCCTTTCAATGTTGCGGTAGATGCCATTTAGCTGTTCTTTGGGGGCCTCGATATTCGCTAGTGCAGGATTGATCTCTCGACTCACGGTGATGAAGCCGTCGGTGCGGGACCGTATGTAGATGTCGGCTTGGAATTGGAGTTCTTGGATCTTGCGCATGATCATCATGTCGAAATGGTCGATACGGACCGTGGCCTGTGTGTCATTTAGGACGCGTCCGGATTGAAAGGTGGCGAGGAACTTCTGCTTCCAGATGTTGTGGAGAGTTTTGAGGTGTGTCAGTGTCCAGGAGCGGGCTTGTTGCTCGATGAACTTGAAATGGTGTCTTCATGATCAGTAATGTCGTGGCCAAAAACAGAGTTCTTCACTTACTCATTGAATGCTTCCCATAATTTGGTGAGACTCCATTCTGGTGCAGGCTCGCCTTTCGTGGTTCGGACGGCTTTGCACGCATCTTGAAAGACGTCGATCTCAGCCCAGAGTTTATTGTTGATATTGCGTAGGTCGCCTTGAACTTCGGGTTTAGCGAGATGTTTCCATACATCTATCACTTGTGTGATGATCGCGAGCGCCTCTTCGATGTTGTCTGTTGCGTCTAGACCCTTCGCTTTCCATCGCGCGTCGGTCACGGGTACTATCCCGAGCCAAACCTATATCAGAGCGTCAAAATTATGTGCTAGAGATTGAACGCATTCAAAACTCACCTTTGTTTTCACGACTTTGAAACTCCGTTCCACATTCGTGGGAAGAGTTCGGCTGCTGAAAGCCGTGGCTAGGATATCATCCATGCCGCCAAGGATATGCATCCAGCGAATCAAAGGTGCTGGAGACACAGCTGTCGATGGACCAAAGATACCTTGTGGTCCAGGTAACTTATTGAATGGTTCCGGAGCCCAATCTTCGTACTTTTGTGTCAGAACGGGCATTTCCGATTGTGGAAATACTGGAAGTTCTGTTCTGTTTCCACCAGGCATGATGCCGGATGTCGCTGCAGCGAGGAATACATTCAGTGTCGGTATCTCATATGCAGGACCGGCAGCTATGTTGATATCAATATCTGAGAAATAAAAAGGTCATCACATAATTGTACGTACGAACTTTCTCCTCCGCATCTTTCGCATCAAACCCCCTCAACTGTGGTCCATTCGAGCGGTCCCTCCATTGTACCGCCATGCCGACAACAAAGAGAACGGAGAATATGCCAACGGCGATAGATACAAGCCAGTAAAGACAAGTCTTCAAGAAGCCAAACATATTCAACAAAAGCGGAGGACGAGGATGATGTTGAAGTAGAGCTTGAATTGCGGCGGGTCTCCATCTTGAACGAGCCCTTGGCGCCAGTGGCGAAGGCGAGGGAAAAAGGGGTTCGCCTAAAAATAGGTGGGCGCTATTGGATCCGACAGTCTAGATGCGACATCGTAGCCTGGAATGTATATAAGATGTTGCTGCTGCCTCTCACTGCCTATTTTCTGGTCTGATAATTGCTTCAAGTTATTCAAATTCGCGACGGCGATGGAGTCAGCTGCCTTCGCGATGACTCGAGCTCGAACTTTTCGCTGCACGAATGAGGCACAGAACGCGTTGCGTGAAGAATTTGTTTTTTGGTTGATCGTCCTTTTTGCGCTGTCGAGCGGTTCTTTTGCGAAGCCCGACTCAATTATCAGATATTCCAAGTGGTCTTTGACGAAATCAGAGATTATTCCAATTTTCAAGGGCTTTTTATTTTCCCAGTCGATCTTTCCAGTGGTCCTAAGGGCGTGTCGTTCCATTCCAGATGCCGAAACATCGTCAAATAGGGTACACTTTTCGACCTGGGCTTCTTGAGCGTTTAATTATGTAGCATGCATTAATGAGTTGTATTGTGGACATCCTACAACCCTTGTCACTCTATCTGAACGTTGCTAGCGATTGGCTTTCCTTCCTTCAACCTCATCTTTTATGCTTCTGACTTCTGCCAACATTTCTCCTTTCATCCTGTATAGTGTCAGTAATAATTGCGATTGGCACGATGTCTTTCCCGTCGACATGCTCTGTATGTGGGAAGGCCATCTGTCTATCCACTGCTTGAGATGCTCAGCCTCACTGTCCGAAACTTAACGTACACTAACCACGTGACGAGTGTATGTTCTGGTCCTTGAGCTACATCCCGTGCTTTGGTCTCTTCTGGAAGCTGGAAAGGTAGGTCACTAAGTCCAAGGTTCCTCGGCAAAGCATGTGTTATCTCTATCTATTCACATAGTGCGAGTACCTTGTGTACACATCACGAAAGAAGTCCAGGTCCAAACTCCTGGCTCCCCTTTCACAACCAAGCCTTTGAGCACCAGAACCTTGCGACGCGTGAACGAATCAAGCTTCGAAGAACGCTCTTCTCTCGCATCGCTAAGTAACCCACAAACATTCGCACAGACGATTTCCCCTGGATTTTTAGCCAACCTAAAAACGTGAAACAGCACCACGTGACCATGAAACGCTTCTCGCATCAGGACCTCGAAGTATCAAGGTCGAGTTCTTGACTTTAATACTTCAGCGATCAGCTTCTTCGAAACTTGGATAGAGACAGGAGGCTGCTACGGCTACGCACATGTCTCGCGCGTCGTCTCTACTACGACAAATGTTGGATAGGGTGTATTTCTCAGTGTCAGCGCCGGGGAGTCGATCTGTGTCTAGAGATCGGGAGCCAAAGGAGCGATATCTGTTCTCCAAAAGCATGGATTTGAGCCATGACAGGTCTGCATTTTTCAATGCTCGTCCAAGCATCGATCTGGATCTGGAGTCGCGAGATGGATCTTTTGACTTGGAAGCTATGATGCGGGATGAGGAGGGATTGATATCGGCATCACATATTAATAAGCGCTCGAGATCGATGTTCACATTTTTGGAGGAGTCGCCCATTATTCAGACGCTACTTTCCTATCCGGCGCCGGACTCGTTGAAGATTAAGCCGACTTCGTGGTTAGATGGGGTGAGGGGAATTGCTGCGTTGGAGGTGTATATCTTTCACACGATCAGCTGCTGGCATACGATATTTCCAGCTTGGCACGCTGAGCCGGATCAGACCAATATCTTACAGCTTCCTGCATTGCGGACGTTCTTCGATTCTGGTGGAGCTTCAGTGTGTGTCTTTTTCGTCCTGTCTGGTTATGTCCTGACGTACAAATCTCTGCGTTGGATACGATCTGGTTCGAGACAGCTTGTGTACCCATCAGTGGCCTCCTCCATGTTCCGCCGAGGATTCAGACTCTACCTCCCGCCCATCCTCTTGACATTTTGCGAAATGATCGCCACGCGATTTGGCTACGCTCCTCCACTAAACTTCACATTCGTAGCTGAATCTACCGCACTGGCGCAATTCCTCGACTGGATAAAAGAGACCAATTACCTGGTCAACCCATTCTACAACTTCAACACCGCGATCCAAGGATTCGTCATCCATCCCAAATACGACCCCGTGATCTGGACCATTCCGCTAGAATTCTACGGCTCGTTTATCGTTTACTTCCTCTTGCTGCTCCTGGCACGCGTTCCCAGCAACGGGACGAGAATGGTTCTGGTGGCAATGTTTGCTGCGCTGAGCATGTTCCTTGGTGCTTGGAATGGATTTTGCTTTTCGACGGGAATGCTCCTTGCGGATTTCAACCTGGCGCAGGAAGAGAATAGTGCAATTCCACTTTTTCAGCCATCACGGTACAGCGTGATATGGAAGATTATCTTCGCAGTCGCTTTTTACGTTGCTGGCTTTCCCACGCTATCTTACCCGGAAGCTCATGTCCTCCCAATGTTCGGGTATGAGACGCTGCGATCCAGCATCCCGATGAGTCTGAATATGGAGGATCATTCTCGCTTCTGGTGGTCAATTTCAGGCCTTACGATGCTGTTCTGCACGTCTCAGCTCCCATCCTTCAAAAGTTTCTTCGAGGCGAATATCTGTCAGTACTTGGGCAAGATTGCATTTTCGCTGTATCTGGTTCATCAATTCTGCGTGATGTTGTTTGGGTTTATGATGCAACGATTTCTGCTGGGCCTCTTTGGGCTGGCACAGAATCAGGGCGGGTTTTGGTATTGGGTGGCTTGTGTGATTTGGTACGTGCCGTTTACGACGATCGTGTTTGCGATTGCGGCGCAGGTGGAGAGGCTGGTGGATGCGCCGAGTGTGAGGTTCGCTAGGTGGTTGGAGGAGAAATGCTTGAACATGTACAGGAACCTGTCTTGACATTAGGCTCCTTGGAGTGTTTTGAAATCAACCATGTTCACATTGCCACTCTTACAGCTTCATATGTTGTTACGCTATCAATGTTGAGACCGGCTACGAATAGTTCTTCCAAGTCTCTCGCTCTGCGAATGACGCCCAAACAGGTATTTCCATTGCTCTGGAGTACAGGCTGACCTTTGTCTCGTATAACGGCTCAAATCAACTTCATTGAGCTGTAAACGGTTCTGGCCCTCGGCTTGGACCTTATCGCGTCCCAGGCATTCTCCCCATTCACCCCTCGATTTCACCAGATTCTGGATTCAATTCGAACGAGGAGTAGGCTGATTAAAAGAATGTTGTGGAACAATGCCTTTGTTGTTGCAGAGCGGGCTATTAAAATCCCTTGCCTATCATCTATTCGTGTCTCAAGTTTGGTCATTATTCAGACGTATTCCCGTACGTTTCCGGGTCAAGAATCGAACTTCTTTCACATTCTTTGTACCTGGCCCTACTTTCGAAACCAACTCTCAGACTTCTGGTGTTGAACCCTACTACACTTGCCTAGTTCTGCAGGAATACAGCCATACAGGCTCTGGGTACTGCAGCAAGTCCTCTTTGTCTCCGGTTTTCAAGTCACTTCCAGCTCTCTTCAAACCGACGCTATGTGTTTGTGATATAGAAAACTTTCCTGAACGTCCGGAAGAATCTTGTCGAGATCTCACCAGTGCGGTAGCAGATGGCTGAGCTTCTTCGTCCCCGACTAGGAGTATTAGCTATGTTTTACTTGCTGGAAGGCTGGATGGCATTACCTGTACTCCGTCTGTGGATCATGCCCCAGGCCAATTTGAGTACAGCCCACCAGACCCCGATACAGCCGAAGACGAGGGCTATTAGAGCTTCGGCGGACAGTCCCACTTCATGGATGTCAGCAAACCCATATATCACAGAATGTGTTCCGTTCATAAAGCGCGCGCTCACTTGATAGAGTATAGAAGAAGCTAGATATACTGTCCAGTGAACAATAAACAAAGTGGCAGAACGGTGTCGCCTTCAACTTGGTCCAAAATATTTTGATCTCTGTATAAAACCGTTCTAAGTCTAGGAGGAAAGAGGACATCTATAATACAAACTCTTTAGCTAATTGCCAGAAGTGGCAACATGATACCCAATGCTTTTGATTAGAGATTATGAACTTTCAGTTGAGTAAGGGATTAGGCCTCAATGGACGTGAAATATGTCATATCTATTAGATTCTACTGCTAAACTTTTCAATCATTATTGTTACTACTCACTGACAAGATCGTACTTGATGTTGACAAGTTTCGCGATGGCAATCATCGCTTAACGATGCAACCTCTGGAATCAAGCAAATGCATCCATGCCTGAATTGTGGCCTGAATCGGGACTGGACCCCATTCAGGCACCAACCAGAGCTGTCGGGCGCATCGCAAACCAGCAGGTGGCTGATTGACAGAATTGAAGCAGCAGACCACGATGCATTCCCTTCTTCCTCTTAAAACCTGCTACTGGCGCTGCCAATATGGCAGACGAGCAGAGGTTGAGTCCGAATTGTTCCTCTGTTCACCAGAACAATCCATCCAGGGGCGATACATACACCGACCAGCACCAACAGCCTTGTCAACCAGCAGCTGAGCCAAGGGAAGGGATACTCGGTCCTGACTTACTATTTGCAGTGGCCTCCAACCATGGAGACAGTCATGTTTATGGCGATCCTGGCGCATCAGCTGTTGGCGGCGATATGCTAGCCAATTTCCAGGACATCTGGGATGATACCGACTTGCTTGATGTGAGCTTATTAACCCCCCAGTTCGTGAGAATGCTCTTAATTCTGACTGTTGGTAGCTTCCAGTCGATCCGAGTACCTTTAGTGCCTACGACGTCAGGGACAGGTTGCCCTTAAACAGTCTCGCCGACTGGAACCACAATGATCCAGACTTCGATGGACATGGACTTGTAGATGAGCTCAATACCGACAGCTGGATGCCTGAGCCTATGGTTGAGGAGCCTGGGGAAATCGATACCTCCAAGAGACCGGCGACCAATACCCGTAGACGACGCGACTACACAAAGCAAGAGAAGGACAGCTTTGAGAAATGGATCACCGTAAACCCGAAACCTGAAAGGAGTCAGAAGGTGGCCTACGCGAGATTACATGGTCTCACTGAGAGCCAGCTTCAAAATTTGATCAACAATCGAAGGAGGAGAAAAGCAACATGTGAGGCTAAAGAACAAAGCTTTAGCGTCGCCATTTCTCAGGCCATGTTCGACGGCAAACAAAAAGCTCTTCCGGACTTTGAAAGCTCCCAGAATATCAGAGGATCACCACCCCATAAGAAAGCGAAGAAACGACGTCTTGAACATGTTGAAGCTCCAAATATTGACGAAATGGAAATCCTCGAACTTGCTGGAAGCGCGGAGGACGACTCCTCATCATTGCCTGTTTCCAACAGCCAATTTCTCCAGGTTCTTCGAGAGAAACCATCATACTCGTCGATCGAAGAATACCTCAAGTCTCCAGAAGAAGCTGTGCCCTTCGAGAGCATACGACGAGCTTCGGCAGAGTCTCACAGGCCCAGCCAGCTTGATATCAGTCCTCCAGCTCGGACTCCTCCCCTTTCCCAGCTTGATGACAAGCAGCCTCGCAATTTTGAAAGCGAAAATAGACCGACGCCTCCAAATGTTTATGTATCTCCTCCGGGAGAAGCGTCACGAGGATTCTTGGCTGTACCTGGATTGCGATCGCGGCAGAACTCGCTAGAATCAGATGATGGATTTGACGCAACTTCTTCCTTCGGATCAAATGGTACTCTAGCCATGTCGTATGCCAGCTCCCAATATGCTAAATCATACGACAGCTCCATCTCCTTTAATTCTCGTACTCGAACCAAGAGAAATCGGCGCCAAAGACACGCGCAAAAGCAAGTTCGATCTTTCACATGCCGATTCTGTATGCTGTGTTTTAGGACCAGGGACGAGATGGTCCAGCACGAGACGAACCGTCATTGCTTGCCTCAGACCTTCCCTTGCACCTGGTGTAAGGAGGTCTTCAGTTCCACTGAAACCTGGCAAGACCATGAAAATGAACTTCACAGTCAGCTTGAAATGACCTGGTTTTGCATGTTAGATGGCCAGGTGGACGCTCAGCATTGCCTCTTTTGTGGCGAGCTTTCCCCTTCCCGGCAACATTACGATGAAGCGCACGATCTGCAGCCATGTGAAATGGACCTTGAAGCACGCACCTTTAGCACCAGGCACGAGGTAATGCGGCATCTCATCGATTTCCATGATCTGACCGAGCATGAGGTCTCTTTCATCAAAGAGGACCTTGACATCTGGAGTCTGAAGCTGAATATGGCTGCCAGATCAGGCCTGTGGAGGTGCGGATACTGTGGCGAAGTCGGTGCCGACTGGGACCATCGCATGTTGCATATCAAGAGCCATTGGGAAATCGGTGGTCCACGGATGAGTAAGATTCACCCGTGGCTTGAGGACCGAGCATGTCTAGATGGTTTGGCACCGCAGTACCTGGAGATGCTGGATACGGGACAGGTGATAAAGAAGACGATGCTGAATCTGCACTTCCAAGGTCTAGATGCCTACAAAGCCGCCATGCAACACAGATCGAGAACGCCTTGGGTTTCAAATCACGAACCAATTGGTGTCAAACCCGACCTCGTTGAAAATACCAGGACCCCAACCTCTACTAAGGGTTTCACTTTTTCCTTTCTGTCTCATCTTGCGACTCGAACAAAGATGATGATTTCTAGATCAAGAAGGCAGGAGAATAAGAAGTTCGGGACCTATCATAGTAACAAACCAATCTAGATTATAGAGCCAGCAGAATGGAATGACAATCAATTCGAACACCCACATAGCTATTTCTATGTCCTTTCTAGCTCCAAGCATGTCCATCTCCCTTGATCGCAAACTTGCTTTCGCGCTCTTTCAAGTCACAGAGGTCAGAAAACATCAGAGCGTTCAATTAACTCCTAGCTTATTGTGTAATTGTTACCCAGAATGATGGGTGGTTCTGAATTTGGACGTGATTTCTTGTCTGCACATGTATGACATCGCTGGTTCCTTATACTGCTTCAATGCAAGGATGGAAGTATATGCTGGCCACGAGATGTCTCTTCTCCGGTCATTTCTCGCGTGCATACCAGGAATCTGATGACGATGGCAGCAAGGTCTGTTGGGATAACAGGGCCCACTCATGTCAGTCTCGTGAAAACCATCGATCTCTCGTGTCCTGAAGCGTAGCTTTGACAGGCCTCAATACAGGCCCACTTTGCTCCCAAAAAAATGCGAAGTTGTCCAGTGTACTACATCAACGCAGGCCAACAAGATTGGACCTATCGATTAGCCAATAATTGGTTGACTTTTTGTTTCGAGGAACATACCACTCCTCAACATTAATCCCCGTCGGCACAGGCGTCGCCCTCGTGTCTTTATCCATCCACCCTCTCCCGCCATTCTCCTCATCCTCTTCATAGAACGCCAGTACCGGCTCCCACTCATCCTGTTCTTTCCTATCCGATATTCTATACTCTGACGATATCCGCTGCGAGATATTCTGTATGCATTCCGCATGCATGTCGATGGAGTCTTTGCGAGAGAAGCAGGTCGTGTCGTTTTGTCTTGCGATGGCGGCGTACAGTCCAGTGAATATGGTTTTGTCTTCGAGGCTGCGGAGGTTGTCTTCAATTTCGATGTGGGATGGGATTGGAGATGTTTCCGGGGTGTCGGTGGAGGGGGAGGTCTCGAGCCAGGGTTTGGAGGGGTTGTAGCGGCCGCGGTGTTTACTTGATATGTGTCTTAGAATGGAACTTTTATACCTATTGAGCGAATTTGGTTTCCTACCGTGATAGCTCACTGACTGCTACTCGTTCGGTTGTCTTCTTCTTCTTGGGTGGAATGAAGCATTTCACTGAATGCGCCGTACAGTTCGTACACGGTAAGCCGTGACTTCCGGCATCGCATCGTATCTATTCGCACATCAGTCCTGGGTGCCTGAAAGAAGTAAGTCTCTTTGAATTACGAACCCGTCTAGAATGACAAGACTAAGATAGTTAGCTGTGAAGCCTTATTAGATCTGTGATCACTGATCAAGAGCACTCACCCCACATGCCCGTCCTGCGCGCGGCCTTTCATGTGTTAGAGCCGGTGCCACTTCTGTCCTTATTCAACTTACCGTCGGAATGGCTGTCGACGTGGTCTTGGATTAACATTAGGCTCTTCAATCGATTTTTGAGGCTCTTGTCCTTGCCCTTGTTCGTCAAACAGATTCTCCGGCCATGGTTCCTCTCCAAATAATGCCCATGCACTGTCTACCTCGGCTAATGCTTGCATGCTCCTCGGTGTCGCCGTCATCAGGTCTCGAGATATACAGAATGATTGTTTGTAAGTTGTAGTAGTCTCCCAATACATCTAGATCCCGACGCTCTATACTAGTGGAGATGGGGTGCTGTCAGGATTTTGATGGATTAAGATCTAAGTTTGAAGTTGGGGTCGGAGCTCGGTAGACGATCCAGATCGATGATCCTCTGCCAAGGTCGGCTTGAACCGAGGCGGGGTAGGAAGCGCAGCGTGTTGAGACAGAGGCCTGTTAGCCTATCGCAACCCTCCATTTGGGCGGCTGTGTAAAGATGTGAGATTGGTCTTGATCAAGAGGATTCGTCTGAAGCTGGGACTCAAGATGCAGTGAGCAATTCTTCAGTAGAGGATTGGGGTTTAATTGGGGTCTGTGTAGAATTGATGTTTATGGGGGACTGGGATGAGAAAGGGAGGTTTGAGAAGGTTTGGAAGCTAGTCATGCCTTTCCTGGAAGATAAATGAGAGACTGGAATTCATAATAGTTGTGAAAGGTCGCAGAGGCGGAGAGTCGCTGGCGAAGGGCTGAGATTTGAACTTCACTTCAGTGAGTCTTTTGAACGAACCTTTGAATATTGAATTAGGCGAATTTAGTGCTTACTCTTCATATATCTTATAACTCGCATCTAATCAACGAATGCAAGCTACGCCTCACTAAACGTCAAGAAATCCATGAACTTCATGAACCAACTAGCGAATTCTATTTTGGGCCCTCGAAATTGATGATGTGTCATATGCCAAAGCCTTAGAACATCCCATAAACCGCTACAGTACGTACGGATAGGTTCCAGCTGTGGTATCAGCCACAGCCAATCAGTTCGGTGTTATAGTCAAGTTAAAAATTATAACAAGTTTATCTTAGATCCTGGCTAACCTGTCCTCAGCCGAAAATAATGAGGTCCACTATTTGCCTATACTAGCTATTCTTCTCAACTATCCAATGTTCTAGATCCAGTGGATGACAAAATGTACAGTATGCACGGCACGACCACTAAAACAGACATTCGAGCCCTTGCTTCGGCCATGAACATTGGTGATGCTTTCGTAACCATCAGTCAATCAACGACGAAGTCGAATTTCGAGAGCCAGCCTCGAGCATTGCACCTCACGGACCATCCATCTGCCGAAGGTGCGGGTGTGGGTGACGTCCGAAGAACTTCCCATTCAAGCCCCACTTGGCAAATCTATCCCCGCAAAGTTATCGATCGGGTTCAGGATAGACAGTAAAGCCGAGCTCCCTCAGAGACAAGGTCGTCCGATGTCAGTGGAAGAAACCATTCCGGGGAGCATGAACGTTGCTGAGGTGATATCCACCTTAATTTTCAGCATTAGACCCTCATCCTGAGGAAGTTTACTTGGGAATACTTTGTCACTAAATTGTAGCTAGGACAAGGTATCTTTTCTTCGCCGTTTTCGATCTACCCCTTGTTTGGATTTATAAGTAATTTCATACATAATGCCTCTCAAGATCATCATATCTCCCACATTTCAGTCCATTACAGCACTTCTATTTGAGAATACAGATATTCTTCAATTTCACTCTCGCAATGTCTTCCGCAGCGATTCCCAAAGTTACCAAAGCCGGGACCATCGAAGGCCAGGACGGTTTCGAGAGCTTGAAGTTCAGAAGTGATGTCCCGATTCTGGCACTTTCTGACAACAAAGTTCTTATCAAGTTCTATTCTGCTTCTCTTAATTACCTCGATTTGATTATTCTCTAAGGTACGTGGTCAGCAATGGTGTTATAAACGCCTCAAAGCATCTTATTTTGTGGTTCCTTATTATCAGTCCTCAAGTGTTAAATCAACCAGTCAATGAACACATACAGGAATGTACCCATTTATGTAAAAACACAGCGTCGTCTCAGGCTCGAATAGAGCCGGCGAAGTCGTAGCAGTCGGCAGTAACGTAACGCGATTCCAACTTGGTACTAAAATCGTCACCTTTTTTGTCTAAACCCATGATAGAAGACCTCTAGACGCAGAATCGGCTACTACGGGTCTTAGAAGATCTCTCGACAGTACACTTCGTCAATACGAAACATTCAACAAAATCAGACTTATCAAGATGCCCAAATCCCTGAATTGGCTAGAAGTTGCTATTCTTTCTCATGTTACTCCGACTGCCTGGAATGTATTATATAAGCTTAAACCACTTATACTAAGTGATATAAGTTCTCACGTAAGGAACGGGTGGTATTTCGATCTTGGCCTTACAATTTGCGAAAACCAGAAGCGCAACTATAATCGCTACGATACCTTCTTTTGTAAAAGCAAAGATTCTTCAGAAGCTTAGCGCCGATCACGTTATCAATTATAAAGACACACCGGAATAAGGTAAAAAAAGCCGTATCTTTCACTTTTAAGAAAGAAGGCGTGCGTCACGTCATTAAGGTCGGCGATTTAGTTATCATAAAGTAGAGTATAAAGGTCGTGAAGATCGAGAGTGTGATTTCGGTCGTTGGGTTCATGAAAGGTCTTTTGAAGGAGCAGCCTGGCTGTTTAGATGTATTGAGAAACTTGTGCACGATTAGGACATTGCTCGTTAAAATCAGGACGCAGTTTAAATATATGAATCGAACGATTGAAGCTAATAGTATCAAACTTGTAGTAGATAAGAAGGCATTCTTCTTCAAAGAGGCTAAGGAGTACGTTCCCTTTGTGTATGAGCACATATTAAGGTTGTGGACTAACTATTTGATAGGTCGTATCAGTACATATTGGATCAGAAGCACTTCGGCAAGTTGACAATTAAGATCGAGTAAAGATGGTTAATAGAGAAATAAGATAGACAACGAAGAATTCACATTATGCAAAATCAAATACTACTTATTGCTTTTTCATTCTAATCTGAAATCCATTCTATGTGTCATTAGCAGAGCCAACGTAAGATGCTATTAATGATATACCTTGCAAAATGGAAGACCGGTCTTGACACGCGAGGTAGACGTCGATGTCAGTAGTTTTCACGTTTACCTCCAGATCCCAAAGGTACACTACATCTGGATCACTTCCGCCATATCCAAATTCGTCCATACACTAAGCGAAAACATCAATAAGAGTCAACTAGAGGTGGGACAAAGAATTACCTGGAACATGTCTGCAATTTCTCTTCCCAGAGAGCCCATAGCATTCTCCAGCAAGCTACGACCAACCTCTCAAATGTAAACTTGACTCCATTCACTCGGCCTCTAAATTTCACACCACTCATTCCAAGTTATCATAAAGGTCGCGCCAACAAGATGAGTGCCTGGCGCGCTCTGAACGAAAGCTTTTGTGAAGTTTCCTGCTTCAATCAGCTTACTGCGTTTGGCGCCATAGGATTTCCGCGTCAAAGCATTGGAAGAACTACCAGTATCCGCATTTGAATCTATGATTGGAAAAAATTTCCCGCCGTCCATCAGCAAACCCAACTTGAATGTCCTGTCATCTTGTTTCTGGGGCGTATAATACGGAATCTTCCAATTGCTCGAAAAGATGCCCAATTGCAGCAGACTTGTTTTCTTCCACAACTCCAAATGCGTTGCGGAAAGCCTTTCCCATGGAGCCAGGGATGTCCGAATCGGCGGTTACCATATCCACGCCACGAGCGGCCCATTAACATAGGCTTTCGAAGGATCACGTGTATTGCCTTTGATGGACCAGCCAGATTCTTGGAAGAATGCTTCTGCAACTGAGGAATCCTGTTATTCTATCAGCGCACGAACGTTCCCGACGTTAACGATGGACCTTGCCTGATTCCCGTGATACCAACTACAGCGATGTTTTTAGTCGTCATTTTTTATTTGGGCATGCTAGTCGATAATTATTGTCTTCGTTGTGACTGATGCAAGTTGACCTTTGCGTAATTATTCTCAAAACATGAGTACGGCGCTAGTGTAGATAGCTGTTCACATTCGCCTTACTCGGCAACAACGAAATGGATGCTCTTGAGAAGGCTAGTATGTGCGGCGATTAATCAAATGCAAAACAGGTCTGAATTCGGAAGAACTCCTCCCATCTTGCTGAAGTTCCCCTTCGGCTCACGGGCCCTATAACTATCCGATGGAGAACAAACATTGCTCCGATTCTGGTCAAGCGCAGTCACTCGAGTCCTCAGGGAGCAGATAACCTGACACATTAAGTTTGCATGAATGCCACAGCTAGGCTTATTTCCTATCGCTGTCATTGCCTCGCTGCAAGACAGGCTTTAGAGAATTGATCACTACTCAGACAATGTGCCGTTTGGACTCATGCATAAACATACCCTTGCGTGTAAAGACCCAAAATTTAATAAATGAAACTCTGCCGAGTTCCATTTTGAGGGGTTAGCAAGCACTTCGGTCGCGGCGTATATCAAACCCCGCTCACCAGGAGCGTTTCTCGGCAGCGGGCGCGGTGGCGGGACGCAGGTCGGCTGACAAGCGCTGCTGCCGACTTTTCACTTGCAAGGGTCCAAAGTCTCTACCCGCTGTTTGCGGAGGCTGACGAGCAGGGGTGATCAGGTATGGAGGTGAGATCAGTATCAATAATTGGAGCATTAAGTGAATATTTGCTATACTGCAATGTGACAATAGAATCAGTCCAGGCCTCCGACCCACACATTTTACGATGTAACATTTATAAGGGGGACTAGCCTAAACGCACGGACTTCTCTCCTTACGTTCGTCACAAAGAAGTACTGGCATAGTGTACCTTTCGTCGTAAAATGCCGACTAGTGACTGCCGAGTTCCTATCCGTTAGCAACGGGACTCCACAATTATCAAGTTTGTGGCAGCGCCTCCGCATGTTTTTTGAAGATATTGCACGGAAGGCGCCTTCACTATTGGTTAGTTTTACACCTAATTGATTGGACACTTATCTGAAGAAGGCTCAGTATAGAAGGGATAGCTTTTTCATCCGCCTTGCGATCTCATTCTCTGAGCAACAAGAACACAAAATGTCATTCTTGACATATATCCGTCTCAAGGCATTCGCTACTTTCCTTCGCTTCGGGGTACCAGCTATACCTGCCCCAGATACGAATGATGTTCTTCAAATTCCATCTCGGGACGATAAGCGACAAATCAAAGTCTACGTCTACAAACCAAGCAATCCACAACCAGGGCCATCTCCTGTACTCCTTAACTTCCATGGTAGTGGCTTTATTCTCCCGTTACATGGCAGTGATCAAGTCTACTGCCGCCGCATCGCAGAAAACACTCCATACACAGTACTCGATTGCGCATATCGCCTGGGCCCCGAATACCCATTCCCTGCATCACCAAATGACGTGGAGGATGCGGTAAATTATGTCCTTGCACGCCCAGACGAATATGATCTCACTCATGTGTCGATCGGTGGCTTCAGCGCAGGTGCAAACATGTCACTTGCCCTCTCTGGCCATGTATTTCCAGCGAAGACCTTCAGATCGGTCCTAGCTTTCTACCCTCCTACCGACGTCTCCGTTGACCCATACAAGAGAGTCCAGCCTGAACCAGCGCCGACTAATGTCCCGCCCTGGATCGTGTCAGTGTTCAACGAGTGCTACTTCAGAGGTCATGACCCCAAACAGCCATTGCTTTCCCCGATGTTTATCGACGCGGCGAAGTTTCCAGATAATATCTTGATCATCACTTGTGGGCAGGATCCGTTGGCGTATGAGGGTGAGGAGTTGGCAAACAAGCTGAAGGATGGAAAGCGACATGTGGTCTCCCAAAGAATCCCTGGCGTAGGACATGCTTGGGACAAGCAGGTTGAGGCAGGGAGTGTAGCGGAGACGAAGAGAGACGAGGCTTATGCTTTGGCGATTGAGATGCTGAAGAGATAGGTAACTGTAGTCGAGAACCAGCCTTTAGGTACAATACAAACTCTCACAAGCTTGACTAACAAGCCTGATTCTGACCGCGTGGACAAAGTTTCCCTATTAATACTTACTTAATTGTAAGATCTATCACAAGGAGGGCCGATTAATAGAGAGAGCTACTTGGCTGGATATCGAGCAGATATGCAATACCACTGTAGGAGCACTACCGCTAGAAAGGAGCCATCGTCGTTTTCACAGATGGTGAACTGAATAATGCAGGAAGCTGGGACTATATTGCCAGATGAATTTCCGGATCTCGAGAGTAATCTTCCTTAGGACAAGCAGAGATACGAATACAGCAACTGGAAGCTAGGCTAGACCAACTACAGCGGTGGAACGTAACAAAGTCCAGACTAGCACAGACTCACGATTCGCGAATACCAAAGCTATTCAAGAGGCTCACATTCTAAATAGAGATCAAGAAATCATATCTGTAGATTCAATTTCAACTAAAGATTCTGATATCACAAAACGTTGTATAGAAGTAAAAGCGTTGTAGAGTTATTCAGTATTAAATATAAAGTGGAAGAATTAAGCGAGATGGCCGAAATTTGGGAGAACATACTTTCAATAAATCTTGTCACGATTGAGATGGCGAGATATGTACTGTAAACGGGCCCAATCTGGCCTCGTGTTAGGTGTTGGTATTTCCAATTAATCTATAATGTCAGGAAGCTTGAGTTGCGGTGAGTTGAGTTGGTGATCGAGTGCCTCCGTACGTACTCGATTTCTCCTTGGATGATGCCGTGCTCAATTGCCTTGTCTGGGCTTTGGAATGCAATGCAACGCAGAAGGAAGCAAGGCGCACAAATTTGCTGGGCTTTAATACTCGATCAAGATTAGACAGAAAGTTTAAATTGAAACCCTCCGTCTAGGGCATCATACAGTACACAGCAGAAAAATAGTACGGAAGCGGGTTCCAGGCGGGTCTCGTCCAGCCCTGTTATACGTTTTCGCCGGTTGTAGAAGTTTGTAGAGAAAATCAGAGTATTCGATGTTAGTCTATAGTCGGTTCCTCCTTACCACTGACAACGGTGGACGAGACCCACCTGGAACCCCCTTCCGTACGTATGTATCGTGAGAGACCCGAGGATGCCAGAGACAATTGATCAATAATACAAATAACAGCCCTCCCAAGCTTATTTGCATTCTCGTTTCAGCATAGAACAAAGAGAAGTAGCTTCAGTAGCCGCTGCCTCTTATCTATACGGCAGTTGTGCACGGCAAGGGGACTTCGTTTCCCAGTGCGTGAGCTGAGTTTTCGCTTCTTTATTTGCCTTTCCTCGGCAACGCGCTAAGGCTGTTAAGCGTTCGTTGATACCTGACATACTTGTATGATGCGCCTCCTGATATCTCGGCAGTTCTGTCGTCAAGTTGTATGTGCGCGAAGCTGTATAAACCAGCACTTCTCGTGTAATCTGGGATAAACTTGCGCAAGCCACACAAAGTCTCCTCACACATTCGCCGGCCGTTTCTGCTGGGATGAGATGGAATAGCTTCGAGAGGTTCCCGACTCGTCCGGGGAAGCCATGGGGGCACCTTAATCTCCAAAGCAAACCCCGCAACTCATTCAGGCCGGTCCTGGGCCTTGAAGCTGGAACGAACGACCAAGTATTAAACCCTCCCCTCTCCCCGGATTCTACAGTTGCGATCTACAGTATCTCCATTTCCAATTCTTTCTCTTTCGACAGGCATCGATCACTGTTATTATTCCTCATCTTCCAACACCTCACTGGCTTCTAAAGGTGTTGAGCAATGGAGTCGTCCGACAACAAATCTCGAGTTGTGCTCAACCATCTCGAGGATGTACGACATGCCGATGATTATGAGCCACATCAGTTGACATTGCGGTCTTGGGCGGTTGTGTTGTAGGTTCCGGGTCGAGATTTGTGAAAGTATTGAAACTAATTCGCCGCCTAGTGTGACCAATTTTGCGTGAGTTTATCCTGTCGAATCCTAACCTTCAACATTACCCATTCCCCTGAGGTCTGTTGGGCTGTTGTTATTCGGCCTCATTGTGACTCTCAAACCTGGGAAACGGTTAATTGATTGAGGTGTCACGTTTGTGGCTCGCTATTACATATGGAACCTTGAAAGAATCAAGGCCATTAATCATCATTCTGACAGTGGCGTAGCATCATGGCGCAGATTTTCACAGTCACTGCCTCTGGTGCTTCTATTGGCTTCATTATCAGAGAAGTTGGGAACCCTACCATCGCTGGATGGGTCATACAGGTACGTTCGCATCCACTCATGACGATTGAAATAGTGCTAAGGGCCTTCAGGGTCCCCTATTAGTGCAAGCAGCTCTGTCCCCCGTCGTCGGTCGACTGTCGGATGTGTTGGACAGAAAGTATTTGGCCTGTCTACCCCCACTGGTCGCATTTGCTGGTGCTGTAATCTCAGCAAAGGCTACAAGTATGAACATGCTCATCGGAGGTGGTATTCTGATCGGCTTCACATTGCCAACCATCGCCATCATCCAAGCTATCCCCTCAGAAATCCTACCGTACAAATACCGACCACTCTCGAACGGTTTAGGCTTTATTTCAGGGACTCTGGGGGCGCTGTAATTCTCCAAAGCCCTGAAATATCCTGAAATTAAGCTAACGCTTCAAAGGATTGCTGTTCTAGGCGGTGGCGCGGTTGTGAATGCTGGCATCTCGGGATGGCGCACCATCTACTGGATGCAAGCGGGGTTCCACATGGCAAGCTTTGCCGGAATAATGGCTTTCTACTGGCCTCCAAAGAAGATTCGCGAAGAACGCCTGTCTTGGAGAAAGGCGATCTGGAGCTGTGACCCCATTGGTTCTCTTACACTTATTGCCGGTACGACTCTAGTGATCATGGCCTTGAACTGGGCCGGTGCAACCTACCCATGGAGCAATGTACACGTTGTTTCATGCCTGGTCACTGGGGCTGTCTTGTTGCTCGCGTTCGGGTTCTACGGTAAGATGCCCCTATTCTCGCACGATGGATTCTTAATAATTTCGAACCAGAATGGAAGGGTCGAACGGATGGTNTCATTGCACATGTTTTCTTCAAGGCTGGACCAAATCTTGGCCTTTCGGTCTTTGCGTTTGCAATTGAAGGGTACGTCACTCTGGTTTCCAATAACCGTCAGAAAATGTGTAACGGGACCTTTTAGTTGGATCTTCTTCAGCGCCGTTAACAATGTCATCCCACTCATCATTCTCAATCTTGGCTGGGAGACGAGTGCCTGGGAGGTGAGTATTCGACAACTTCCACTCACGATTGCTACCCTTCTGTCAGCGCCATTCTTGATGTAAGAAAATCACCCTTGCATCTGACATCCTAAAGTAATGTACCTGTAGCATTTGGGCGACCAAGAAGAAAGATATGAAGAAACCATTGATCTTCACGTTCGTCCTATTCCTTGCTGGGTAAGTCATTGAAAATACAAGCCTGTGTCGTAGAATTGCGGCTAAGATTCTCAGAACCGGATGCTATGCTGCAATTAACGAGGGAATGAAACAACCTCAGTGGGGATACAACATCATTCTTGGAGTTGGCCAGAGTGGTCCTCTCACTCTCTTGACGGCTTACATTCAATTCGCCTCACCTCCCGATATGCTCTCGACCGCAACCGGGCTGGCATTTTCCGCAAGAGCGCTCGGGGGAGCCCTCGGATCCGCCGTCCTAAACACCATCATCAACAACAAGATCGGCCAGACATATGCCTCATCGGTCGGCGGCGCCGCCGTAAAGGCAGGGCTCCCACCTTCTTCCATCGGCGCTCTCCTAACCGCGCTCGCAACCGGAAATCCCAAAGTGATCGCCGAAGTGCCTGGGATCTCCGACTCCATCCTCGGCGCGGCAATGGGTGTCAGCCATCAGGTCTTCGCAGCTGCCTACCGCCTCGCTTGGTCCTCGATCATCCCCTTCGTCGCCCTCGCTATCATCTGCTGCTGCTTCCTGACGGATATCAGCCACCTCATGACGGAACACATCGACGCGACTGTTGAGAAGGTGCCCGAAAGTAAGGGTTCCGATTAGGTTGAGGGTATCTTGGGAGTTTCAACAGTATAGGGCTTGTTGAGCATTTTCTTCTGTGGTAGTCTTTGTTAGATATCTAGACTTCGATGATTCAAATATCGATCTTTATAGACTGCTTATTTCCCAAATTTCTTTGTTGGCTCATACGTTACTTTCCCTGAATTCATGCTCCTAGAGTGTCTCAAAGCCTTTTGCATTAACCACGCCATACTACTGTTGAATTGATCCAAATAGGCTAACAGGCGCCTGACTTGATGCGGGCAAACATACTATAGATCATAGAATGGAATTGGGTTGCCGCAACCGAAGAAAAATGAAGCGATCAGTGGAAGGAGACACGTTTGAATATCTGCATTTACTGAAAAGTAAAGGCTGAAACATGTCAGCACCGGGGAGGCGTGCACCAATTCTACCTTACATCTTACATTGGCAGATATACCTGCTCCACATATGACAACAACTCTTCCACTCAGTCGCAAGAGCTCCCTCACCCAGACAGTGTCCGCTGGCACCGGGACTCGAGTCGGTCTCTTGGTGTACTGGCTTCTTTGCTAGTGTGCGGGTTGCCTTCGCTTAGGCTCTGACTCTTAAAGTCTAACCCCTCCCTTTCGCCTACCACCTTCCCCCCTCCTTTCCGCCTACCTCGCTTAACCTCAGCGCTACTCTTACTTATCTACTTTATTGATTAGTTAGTTTTCAATTATTTAAATAATTTTCTTCAAATTAAGAATGTAAATCGTTTATACAATAAAGCATTATTGTATCGAACACGACGTTATTCACGTTTGAAAAGAAGTTGTAAATGACAAGTCTTTGTGAAAAGTATACTTAGGCGTGAGGACCGGAGCAATGACAGTTGCAGGAATAGGTACAGGAAGGGTACAGGAATAGACGCAGGATCTGGCGCAGGTATAAGCGCAGGGACCGTAGCAAAAAGAGGTGGAGGTACAGACGTAGCCAACGATGCAGCAACGGCTGCAGGGGTCGCAGCTTGATCGGCCAGTCTGGAGTGAGGTGGAATGCGTCAAAGTCGGACCTACAATTGGTAGAATGTTTGTGAGAGACCATACCCCAGACTGTCCCACTCTTTCTTGATATCTTCTGTGTATTCACACGGATCTCGCTTCTCTGTGAAGAATTCTTCGAGGGAGGGATGGAATGCAGCCATGATGGTGTAGCGTATGCTAATATGCGCTGGCGTGCTCGGAACTGTTTTTAATGTGTGCTGGGGCTTCCCGAAGGGTCGGAAATTAGGATATTGTGATGAACACTGCAACAGAACTCAAAATTGGAACCAGAAGCCCTTGCTATGTAGAATTGGGATTGGATATGGACTGAGCGGCACCAGTGCAATTCAAATTTCAATGTTCTGGCTCAGGAGACTCTGTCCCAAACTTCAACGATGGTTGATGGCCGGTGCCAATCTAAGCGATTGTCTGCACTTCGGCCGCCTGAACAGAATCCGAAGAGGAAAATCGTATAGGGAATTTTGCACACTTCGAGACATTGAAGGAGCTGAACATTGAATTTCACTACTACAAATTCGGTCAGATATGCCATTGGCACACCAAATGTCAAACTGGCCGTGGCGCAGTGCCGATTATTCTTGAGGAGATCAATCCTCGCTCCATCGCGTAACCATTCAGTTGCCTGTTTACATATCAATACAGTGTGTAGCCCACTTGAAAGAATATCGCCGCAAAGATCCTCCACAAGGTGCTATACACCTTAATAAAGTCTACCCACGACTTAGTCTCTTTCATCAGTACTTCTCAGCTCCATCAAATCATAGAGTCACTACGCTACCCAGTCGAATGCGCAGGCAAAGAAAGCGCCGGACTGGCATTACCTTCATTTCGATTGGCAGCAAGTTGAGCACAGCAAGTGCACGTATGGCGACGAGTCCGCTTCGTAATCGTAATGTCGAAGTCAAATCGGAAGAAGCTGAGCTTGACTTGACTTGGTCTTTTCCAAGGCCTGTCATCCTTGATGATGGCTGAGCGTATGACCAGAAGCGCGAAGTGGATAAAGCTAGATAAAGTCAGCACATGAATACAACAGGTTTTACTGAGGAATATGACGAGGAACGCAGAGAAGGTACTCGTGGGTGACATACCTGAGGATAAATCCGAAAGTCGCTCCAAGAATTACCAGGACCTTTTCTCCCGTGACCAATCCCATACATTGGTCGTAATAGATACACCAGTTCTCGGTTGGATAACCAACGGTCACGGCATAAATGCCCATTGAAAACAGAACGCACACCAGCATGAGGTCGACGAAAGCGCTGAAGCCGAGTGGCATAGGACTTCTCACATTGCGCAATGCGGATAGGAAACATATAAACGTCTACTCAGGGTCAGCTTGAGACATCACAGGGACGGGTGGAAGTGATTGAAAGGAAGGTGGCTGACAGTGATGGATAATACTATGAGACCAGTTGCAGCTTCTGCCTTATAATGATGATATCCGGTTGACGTCCAGCTTCCAGAACCACTGAATTTGCCTGCAGGGATTATGATCAGAGCCGTGATGAGTATGAGGAAGTTCAATCCCGAGATGCAGAGGCTGAATTTCGTCAAGAGATTGACTCGACGGTCACGTTTTCCACTTAAGTTTCGTTCGGGCAGTCGACTCTTGGAGGGGCGGATGACTGGCGAGGGCGAGTTCCGTTCCTCGGGTGTTGGACGGATAGCTGAATCCGAATCGGCATCATACAGGTCGTCATTCGCAAGCAAACCAACACTCTCCTCAAAGTCGCGTGCTCGGGGTCCAGCCATCTCGACGCGTGAGGTCACAAATACAGAATTGAGCTTCGAGACGCGGTAGAGAGTTGATATGGGGATAAATATGAGACGCAATAGTGATCTCAATGGCTTCCCTAGATCGATGGTTATCGTTCGGAGAGGCGGCTGCCCCTGAGAAGACATTCGGGTTTTTTCATTGTTTACAGGTCGAACTGTTAAAGTGTTGCCTAAATCACCGTATAGGATCACGTGGAAAGGCGCAGCAATTCTGGGGCCGCTCGGGCTTCGATGGCCAATCCGAATTATGCATTTGAGTGGTTTCGACTTAAAGTTTCCGGGGACGCGAATACAAGTTTGTTTGGCCGGGAGACTAAACTGATGTTTGGATCGTTGACGTGGAGAAGAGTTGGTGGCTGCGGCAGTTCATGCAGACTTTGAGTCTAACAACCACATCGTCACCAAATAAAACAGAGAGGATCATAAGAATGAGGTTTATTAGCCGCATTCAGTCCCAATGAAAGATGCATGACGGAAATACTGATGCGTTAAGAACCCACATATTTATCGTAAATTACCCAAACCGGTCTAGCTACAACCAAGTCCTGATCTTGAATCTGAAGCGCGGATCGCTGAAAGAAGCTCTTGAGAATTATATCCTCGAGAATGCGGCGAAATTTTGCCGTGCTACTTGCAAAGCAAGAAATATGAGACCCGCAATCATAGTGGAAAACAGATTAGAAATGTGAGTGTAGCGGTCAATTAGCGGGCGAGGACTGCTTTCAGCTTCATGACCACTCTGCAATAGGAACGCCCTGCAGTATCCTCCTCTTCACCCACTGCTGGCAAATGACGATCAAATCCTCATCCCCATAGTAACTAATAGGCACATTCAATATTCTCACCTGCATCTTATCCTCCTTCTTCCACCGCTCAAAACCCAACGGTATCGTATGTTCAGCATCCACATTGACCAGCAGAACCTCCAAAGGCCTCACCTCTTCCCCAACAAATTGATTCTTCCACTCCTGCTTCATATCCACCTCCATCAAGCCATCAGCCCGCGTTAAGACCACCGTCTCGATATTCTTCGACAGATACAGCCCTTTCCAGAACTTCTCAGTCGCAACATCCACATTGTATAGAACCAGCATCTTCAGCCTTTCCCACCCAGACCATACACCCGGGTCATCCGAAGCTCCCAGTTCCAGATACAGCTCGTCACGCACACTGCAGAATTCCTCAAGGACAGGTAGACTCGAAAAGGCATTCCGCAGCACTGGCCGCACGCCCAATCTATCTTCGTCAGGGTATATGCTGCGAAACGGTATATCGACCAGCAGACGGCGCAGCCGCGGAGCAAGAGCCGTCATGAGGAGTCGCACATCATTTGTGATGCCTACGTCTGCTATCGTTCCAACTACCGGGTACGGACGGAGATACAGCGAGGTAGCATATTCCAGCAGATCTCCCTCAGCATGTTGCTGAGATTCTTGTATACTCCGAAGTAACTTCCGCAGTCGATTCTCAGTATGTACATAGAGACAATGTACGTAGAGGAGTCGGCGCGCGTGGGGTCGAAGTGCGCGAGAGGTGTAGGTTAAGGCAACAAGGGTCTTCGTGATAGGATGATTTCGAGGCAGAGCGATTTCAGGGAGGTCTGAAAACGGGGCGATCGAGTCGATGATATTCAATAGGATTTCGGTTGGAAGCTGAGGCATTCTCTGGGGCGACGCCATCGCGGGTAAGCGCATTTCCTCCCTAGACGAGGTGAGTTCTTGGATGTGAAGCTTGTTTGGATTCGGGGACCTGTTGGCGGGGTAGCGGGGCTTTTGTCGCTTAGTCATCAAGGGGAGAAAGGGTCACCACACTAGTGGCAGGATCGCTGGAGCGTTTCGCAAAGCTCAAAAGGGAACACGAAAGTTCTCAACTTCAGATGCATTTTTCAAGTCTGTTGGTATTTTGATCTCATTCCACTCCTCCTTGCTGTACTTTCAATGCACACGGTACTTCCAAAACAACATCAAAGCTTCAACCCCAAGAAATTCCATACAGATACAGTAACATCAAGCCCGCTTAAACAATCAAACCACCGAAGCCCAAAGCTGCAACACCAGTAAGGGCAAACAACGACCAGCTGACAGCGCCTCTTGCCTCAACGGCAGCATTGCCAGTGGTTGATGCCGAAGGACTCGATGTCGTCGAGGTAGTCGAGGATCCAGAGCTTTGCGCCTGTGCTGGGCCCAGAGTTCCACCCTGAACCTTGCTCGGAGCGACAGTTTGACTGACATTGGCAGCTGCTGCTTGATATTGCTCGATTGTCTTTGAGCCATCGGCGCTAAAATTCTATTAGCAAGTGCTCGGCTAACTCAGGTAAAGGAAGAGTTGACTTACGGAGGATTGATGACACCTGCCATACCAGCGCCGCAGTGGCCTGGGAATCCACAGTAATACCAGATTGGCTTCGAGTCCGTCACTGTGATTGAAAATGTCTCTTCGTTCTCTCCAGAGGCAGTCTTGATGCCGCCACTGAAGAAGCTGGTGTCGTTGAGTGGTTGACATGGTGCGGCAAAGGATGATTGGGCGACTGAATGTGTGGCTGGGAAGAAGTGGAATTCGACAGTGTCGCCGACAGCTGCCGTGAGGGTATCTGGGTCGAAGGTAAGACCACCATCACCAACCTTTACGGTGTGGATAGGACCAGATGAAGAGGCTGCAGTGCTAGCAGCAGCAGCTTCGACTGTGGTGCTGGCCTTTGAGGAGTCGCCATAGCCATACTGGGCAAGGGTGACTGGGAGGAGGGAGAGGATGACGGAAGTCTTGGAGTATTGCATATTGAAAGGAGACGGATGTTTATTAAGACTTTTGAAATAGACCAGCTGAATCGAAAGTATGAGAAAATTTGAGAAGGATGATGAGACAAAATAGAAGACGAGGGGCCACTATTTATATGTTTCCTCTTGCCTCCTGATGGACCCTGAGCATTTGAGGACATCGCTTCCCCAGCTGTGACAAACATTTCAGAACTCCTCCAAACACATTGATAATACCAAGCTTCCTTGGCGACGCAGGGAATGCGAAAGCAGGGGGGTGAATCCGATGAAAGCGGGCTGTGGGGACCTATCCTCTGTCAGATTTGCGCTAGGGTACCGTTGACCCCATGGAGATTGGGCGAATCTGATACACATATGTAACTGTGCACCTTCAAAGCTGTGAGAATGTCGCTCAGTCCAATAGAACATTCCCAATGACATTATTTTGCCTCTCTTACTGCTTTTCGACTTCGGAAGCAGCTTCTACCAGCTACTATTCGGACACTCCAGCAGAATTCAGCTCACCAACAAGCAAAGTTGAAGCTCTTCAACTGCCCAGTTATGCTGGAGCTAGAAGTTTAACTCTATTGCCAGCCCACTATGTCAAACTCTAAATTCCGACCGACTGGGCGTTCCCTGCCGTGCTCTCAAAGGATTGTTCCAAGAGTCTGCACATCTCACGGAGGTCTCTCTCGTCTCAGGTAACGCCGAAGGAACACCAAACAATACTGACTGGAAGGACCATCCTCCAAGATAGGAGAGCGCTAACAAAAGCGCGTGCGCAAAGACAGGACGAGAAGCTTGGGTGAAGAAACAAGAGATGGAAATACCCGACGAATTGCAGCACCGACTTACCGCTGCCGTGTTTCGTGATGTGGTGCTCAGCGCTGGTGGAGGCTGTGCTGAGCATAACTGCAAGCCACTCCCTCCAACCGGTTTGCCAGGTCGTGCCCTGAGTTACCCAATGACAGAAGATGTGTCAGCCATCTGTTGCAGATGTTTTCATCGTGCTGTGAGGGGGAGACAATTTTCCTTGGGATGTTTCCAGGTTCGTCTGAAGTTTGTTTTGAGTTTGATTAGCCTATGCTCGGCTTTGTTTGTACCACTCATTCGCTGTTCTGTACAGTAAGCGAGTACGTTGACCGACTTCACCCCGAAGTGAGCTGAGGTTGAAAGCTACAGACAATTGAGCACTCGTGGATGGAACGAAATGAGCCGCTGTGTATGTCTTATACATCGAGTCATATTCAGTCACTAGCACAGCTCTGAGCTGGTCCCTATTTGTGCACGGAAGCTTTCAATGACGCTTCAACATCCAGACCAAACATTTTCCATATTTCCCGTATTACGACCGGAATACCGGTGCTGAAGTGAGGAAAATCACTAGAAAGACTTCGGTTGATCATTCTCATTTACTTCTATGGTACCCTCCTTGAAATCGTTGGTGGATACCCTTCCGAGTATTTGTCACTGCTTGAATTCGGCAACATTTTTTTTAAGCCTTCCAGCACCGCCCCAGTTCGTCTCGTATTGCAACATCAGGCTTGAGATCCACTCATTTCCCTCGGTCGTTCTTGACACCGAACATTGTAGCCTCGGCTTTTCAAGATCACGTCGCGAACTCATTCATGAGCAGTGCTGAGGTCAGCAATGACTATTCCACAACTCGATCAGTGATCGTTGTTCTGATCATCGCGTAACGTGAGGAGACTGCGGGAAGCAGATTCAATTCAAACACGAAAAGTTGATTGGCAAAAAGCAGACTTTGACCTTCCGGAATACACCTAGATTGTACTTGGGGTCTTGAGTCAGGGCTCAAGATAACGTCGTATTGCTGAATTTGTTGCAGAAATGCAGCCGCTTTTTCGGCTCGGAGTTGGAAGTTGAGATACTTGGCATGCCGATACCTTCCTGCTCACTTTGATTTGTACGTCTGCAAGCACTCGGATAATTTGTGATTTGGAATTTAAATGGTATAAGAAATATGTTTTCCGTTCTCTGGTGCTATGAATTGATTCGAGTTCAAGTCGCGACGAGCATTCTTCACATCCCAAGATGCTGTCAATCCTCACCTTGTTATTACTTTACGCAGGTTTGGCCCTCGCTCACACGAGAGACCCAAAGAAGATCTGCAAAGACTACATCATTCCCCTCACTGTTACATCTGGTAACTACATCTGGGGTCTACCAACTCTGGAAACAGACTACGATGTGACAACCTTCACCACGAATCTATCACGATGGGATGCGAATGTGACTTTCCATCCCGTCTCTGGCTTCTCTCCCCAAGTGACAGCTAGCTACAAAATTGCAGGCACATTCTGTGCTCCTACGAAAGGACCCAGCACGACTGTTCTCGTGGCTAGTCATGGGCTTGGATTTGACAGGAGGTCAGTACCCGAACTCCACATCTCAAATGTGTCAGCAATTGACAAGATTGATAGCTACTGGCACCCCGAGATACAGCCAGAGAAATACAGTTTCGTCGACCATGCAATATCAAAAGGATACTCCGTGTTCTTCTACGACAGACTCGGCGTTTCAAAGTCCTCAGTGTACGCTTTCACTCCTCATCGTGTCCAACATCCCAAGCTGACTGACCTGCTCCTTGCAGTATCTCCGGCTACGTCAATCAAGTTTCAATCCAAGTCTCTATTCTCGAACAAATTGTCAATCATATCCGCGAAGGGAAGTTCTCCTCGAAACTAAAGAAAGTTGTTCTCGTCGGCCACAGTTTCGGGAGCGTGATCTCAAATGCTCTTCTGGTCTCGAATCCAGGACTGGTGAATGGTGCAGTCCTCACTGGCATCAGCTATAAAACCCCAGATACAGCAGTGGCGTTCGAAGCATGGCAGTCTCGACTTGCCCGAGTCCAGTCGCCTGGGAGGTGGAGACAGCTTGATGGAGGATACACGACCTGGGTTGATATCTTCGCGAACGTGAATGTGTAAGATACGCCTCATCTATTCCTCGCTCCCCTGCGCACGCTGACACCTTGAAAGCTTCTTCAAATATCCCTTCTACGATAGGAAAGTTGTCGAGTATAGTGAAGCTACTAAGCAACCATTCGCATTGATGGAAATCATCAGCTTGGCTGTCACGGACTTATACGCACCGAAGTATACGGGACCAGTCTTGGTGAGCAACACTTTGACTTGTAGTAGTCTACCTCGCTAATAATCGATGCCTAGGTGATGTCTGGTGAGAACGATCTGGTTTTCTGCAATGGGAATTGCACCCCTATACTCGAAGAGCCAGCTCGTAATGTTTTCAATGCATCCAAGAACCTGGAAGTATATGTACAGCCCGGATCTGGGCATGGCATTAATTTTTCGGTAGGCACCAACTAGCTTCAAGTAATGAGAAGGATTTGCTAATAACTTATTTAGTTGAACGCAACTGGCGCGTTTGGCGTTATCACCAGTTTTCTCGCTTCAAGTGGGCTGTGATGCTGTGACGTCCGCAAAGCAAACGATTCTGTGTATTTATCTTCATTTTGAACCCTCTTCAGCAAGCACCTTACGATGCTTGATAATACCTTTGTACTCTATAGAAAACTTATAAAATTACATGCGCCTTTTCAATGACCACTCGTTCGCCTCCTTCGGTTCTGTTTACCAAAACTCCCGACAGCGCGAAGAGAATTGGCTCTCCAGCAAGGTCATCACCTCCAAATCACTGACTTTGTGGGACATCGTAGTTCTCTACCATGTGTTCTTTATCATCGTATACAATTCCTGAAACTGGTACCTCGATCTCCAGCAGATCTCTACCCTGTCTGACCTCAAGTATCAAAGCATGGGCCCGTTGGCAGAGCTTAAGGAGTGCGGTCTTGACCGTATTGCGCGCTAGGGTCCTAGACAACAATGGATCCATGAACTTATCCATCATCTCATCAATAACAATGATGGTCACACCTGCCTTCGGTGGGTATCGTGAGTGGATCCAGGAAGCACATTCCATGGTTGAGACCCTCCAGTCCGCACGTGTTTTTAACCACGCCACTATTTATCAATTAGCGCTCTCCAGAAGACTCCTGGATTCATGTGTGGACTCACGCTCATCATACCCATCCTGTTGTCGCTCAAAGCCAGCCAACAATTTCTCCGCAAGTTCTCCATCCGGCACATTGTGTATGCCGAACCATGGAACATCCAGGTTATGCTCCCATAACAGACGGAAGAGGACATATCTCAACCTGTTTTGGATCTGGGTAACTGTAATCCTCTGACTTCAACTGTCTTGGTAAGCATACTGCGAAGCTGAGTACCCAAGTCCTTTTCTTTGGCGGCCTCGTTTCTGGCAAGTTTGAGTTGCCGTTCAAGATCTGTCTTCTCCCTTTCTTCTTTTTCTCTTGCCAATCGCTGCTGGGTATAGCTTCCTCCAATGTTACTTGCCCCACTTGATATGTTCTTTCGTTTTTGATTCTCCAATTCCGAAGCTCTTTGCTCGTAGTTATTCATTCGCGCTACCTACAAGTTAGTCTCCGGTTCCTATGAAGCTTGAAATTTTCGTCATATAGGGATATGATCCGTAGAAATCGAGATCTTGTCTCTTACCTTTCATCCCGGCAATGATTGCCCTCTCCTTAGTAAGTTCGGCCTGCAATCGCTTACTGACCTCTTTCAGACGTCCGATCTCAACTGGGTCTCCCGTGGACCTGACACTCGGCGCCGATGACGAAGCGAGATTTTCTTGACATTCCTCCTTCGCAGCAGCCAATTCAGCCTCCAGTATATTATTTTGGGCTGTAAATTTAGATTGTTTCCTCAAAGTATCTTGATTCCGCTTCTCAGACCTAGTGAGATCACGCTTCACAGATTCGACTTTACTCGCATTGTTCATCCTGTCGTTCTCAAGTATGTTTATTCGGGCCAGCAGCTCTCTGACCTCGTGGGCGTCTGCCTTAGTAGATTCTCGAGCGCTCGCCGCATGGTTGCGTAGTTTGATTGTTTCTCTCCGACTTGCTTCGAGATCATTGTTGGCTTGCAAGAGATCGGATTCGAGTCGTGCGAGTTTTCTCGTCGTGAATTCCAATTCGACCTGGGAGGTTGAAGAGACTAGAGCATGCGTTATCCCAGGGACAGCTGGGTCAGCCGGCTTTTCTCGTGCTGCAGCTGCGGTTTTGAGGTTGTGGGCGATCTTCTCGAGATCTCGGTGGCCCGCTCGTAGACTATTGCGAATGTTTTGTATGCTGTCCTGAAAAGGGACAATGGGCTGGGCCATGATCTCGCCTTTGGCTGAGTTTATTCTCTTACAAATAACGTTTTGTAGATATTCTTGAGCAATGATGATCCCGAAGGTATCTGACTTCTTTGTTCACAATGCATGCCATATCTGGTGCCTGTTGCCGCCACCCGGTAGTTGCACACAAAGCCTTTGTTTGATTTACAATGCCACAAGGACTGTGGGACACCAAACCTTGATTTCTGGGCAACCCTTTTATTTTTCCTGTGGCAGTACTGAAGCATGCTCAAGGCATGCAGTTGGGTCAGTGTCTCATGATGCCTATGGGGATTAGCAATATCGATGGCTTCGCTGCTTTGCTCGCCAACATAAGGTCCACATCGGTGACTCGAGTCGAGTCCCCTATCAATTTCTCTCCCGTGTCCATGCGCTCGTACATCAGGACCTTGGAACTGTTCAGATGGGCCGCTATTCCGTGTTGCGAGATTATCCTGGTTGTTGTAACCATCTTTATTCCTTGGAAGTCTCTTCTCTGAATACTGAGGATGACTCCCATGATGTGACGGTTGGCCTTGGCCATGCCTTTAACTGCTTCCAGGATACTCGCGAGGTGTAGCTTGAAACTGGCATTTCCGTGTGTTGGACCATAGCACCCATTTGCAGGACTCATCGGACCGGTGTTGTTCTGGTATTGTTGATAGTCATACTGCTGGCTGCCGTTCATGCACTGTCCGTTCCAGCCATCTGGGTATGTGGGGATCGAATTGTACGGCGGCTTGCTCAAATCCTCTCGTCTTGCGAAGACTGGCACATTGATCCTCACTGACAAGATTCTTGACAGCTTCCTCGAAGCTCTTATTGAGGCCAAGAGACCCAGCCATGACGCCCTTTCCCGGAACGAGCTCCTTCAGTTCAAGTTTCGGAAATAGCTGTGTGATTTCATACGAGATCAATCGACCGTACCGCCTCCAGCATCGCAAATGACGAAAGCATCACCAATCTACTCAAATATTAGCGTGGGCCCCTGCCCAAACTGCGACTACTGACGCTCAGGGTCTTGTCTTGCATTATATGTAGAGTATACATGGCAGTGGCCTCTGGTTCCTTGATCAAAGTAACTGGATGCATGCCAGCCCTTTTTGCCCCCTTGAACACATCAGCGGTTGCGAGAAGCAGCAGCCTGCGGGAAACAAACTCTCATTGTGATGTCCTTTGGCTACCGCATAGTCAGAACAAATTGCTTTTGGCAGACTTGAACATATTCGCTAGGAACACTAGTCTCAATTTTCTTCATTGCGTGCTCGGATATCGCACCCATGAAGTCGGCAGCCACATCAACCGCAGGCTTGCCGAGGCGCTTCAGGTCAGACCTCGCAGTTGATTCTGGCAGATACAGTGGCCGAGGCTGGTCAGGATCCAATAGCAATTTCACCCCTTGATCCACCTCGCTCGTATGTCTTTGAGCTCCCCAGGTGAATTCATCCGCAGTACATATACACTTGATTCTCTAAAGCTTATAGCCTAGGTCTCAAGTACTTTTCTATTCTACGTATTTAATTTTCAATTCTACGTTTTCGCGACCATTGGGTCTTAATAAGCCGCCGTACCGGGGGAGGATGCAAGACTATAGACGAACCTCAAATCTGATGTGTATCAAGTCCAGTACAATAACTTCGCTCCTTTCACGCGCGGGTTGCTTCAATATTGGTAGCCAATCATAAATCGTAGACGCTGACAATCTATTTATCCTGTAAATTATCTTGGCACTAACAGGCAACAGTCACCACTTTAGCAGAGGTCGCATTTCAGTTGGCCTCATCTCGATTCTTCCCTCTCTTCATGTTCCTGTCGCTCTGAGATCCACAAGTACCTTCAAATGCCTGAAAAGCAGACTGCTATGGATGAATCTGAGATCTATCGCTCGATTTCGCTCTTCAGTCATGGAGATACTTCTGCATCTACGACTGTACCCAAGGCTACTTCACAACAGCTGATCGATCGCATCCTGGACCCAACAGACAGCATCTCCACCCACATCAAAGAAATTTCCATCGGTGACTGGACTCAACAAGACGGCGATCATGTCTTGTGTAAGGTACTCGAAAGACTTGACCATCTTGAAAGTTTTAGGTGAGAGCAGCATCATGCCTCTGTGATAATCTTGCGGCTAAGACAGCCTCAGCTGGAATTCCACATCACACATCCCAAAAATCGTACTAAGTTTGTTCCACTCATTGTTTCCCGAGGCTCGTTTATGTGTCGTGAACACCTCAAGAGGGAGAGAAACGAACGGCTTATACGACATGTCTATGGACCTTGCCCTCCTCACTTCTCCTCGATTGTATTCTTTAGAGTACACTGTACTTTGCCCAGTCCGTCTGTTTAGTCCCCTCGGGGCAGAACGGTCTGAATTCCCTGTAATTACCCGTATTCTGCAACGGAGTAAGAATCTGCGAGTGTTGCGCCTGGGTGCTGTCGAAGACTCACGCTTCAAATTCGGAGACTATCAACAGAAATATGCCAGATTTGGGGCGGATGGAAGCGGCGCATTCAATCTGTGCTTACAGCGAGGGGACGTGTTCCCGCCGCTGGAGGAGTTGGCATTCTCATCCACTCCAAATGGTTCCCCTTCGCTGTATAGCCTAACGCCAGATCACTGCTCTGCTTTGAAAGGAAGCATGGATTTGACCGCTCTGAAGGTACTGGATCTAGGGAGAACAGCTTCCCATATATTCTTCGGAGACCTCAATGGCTGTGTACCGAATCTGAAATCACTCAGTTTCACGATGCTCAACCCTTATCAACATCACCAGAGTCCGGTATATGTGGAAAGTGTCACGGCAGACTTTCTCGGTTCTCTTTCTGGGTTGGAGGAATTGCATATCAACAATGATTCTATGGAGCATTATCCGAAACTGTGGCCGATTGTTAAGAGACATGCTTCGACTTTGCAGAAACTCTCGATGGATGAGCCGGACGACCAGACCGAGGACGGAGTAGAGGTGCCGACTCCGTCTTCCGGGTTCAAACTTCCGGGGCTTCCAAGCAGCTGGAAACGGAAAGACGAAGTAGTAAAGGAGAAAACTCCTCAGGATGAGATAATACACGACCACAATGTTCAGGTTAGCACAAATCTCAAAGTCTTGTTTACTGCTTGAAAGCTCTCACTAATCATTTTTATATCAGTTCAATACAACCTTCTTCAGAATGCGCGCCTTTCTTAAACTCCAAGCTCTTTGCATTTCCAACAATCTTCCAGAAGAGAGCGGTCGGCTAGGACTCAACGCGGGAACGATTAAGAAAATGGTAGAGACCCTCTTCTGTAATTTCTTCGTAGATAATAGGGATTCAAAGATGCAGGTGCTGGAATTTAAGGTACAGAGGCTAGAAACTCGCTGGGATTATCGGGCGTTGGAGAAGGTGTACGTAAAGATCAACCGTTTGTCTGGTAGCATTGTGCCAAAGCTAAACGAAGGGGGGTATGAGACCTTTGCGGAAAGGAAGGTTGTCTCTTGTTAGCTTTATAGGATTATTAGGGAGTATTGAAGCACAAATTTTGATAGATCTATAAGTCCAATCTGTTGACGTTCGGATTTGGCAGATCTTTAATTGCAAATATTTAAGAAAGTGATATTACAATATGTTACAGCTCCCTAATCACATAAAAAATGTTTCTCTTTGATAGTCTTACCCTGGACGAAGGAATAAAGTCGGGGAAACTTAATATGACCCCATTACTAGCACCTCAACGTCCTCTTAATTCATTCCATCCCGTCTCACTTTCTGATTACCACCAACACACGTGAATGGATATACGGGGAACTATCGCAATGTCATTAGTCTATGGCCCTCCCCAAGAAAGGTCAACAAAGAAAATGCTTACTGGTCCCCACATCTTCAAAGCTCTCCTTCCGCTTAAGTTTATTTTGAGCAGTGTCCTGGATTACAAATCAGCCTTGTTTGAGCTCTTTAAAGCTAAGAAACAAACTTACGGCGCTATGAGTTTGACGTACAGAACAACTGAGGCATCGCTACCATAACAAACCTGAAATTCATGGCCAGTCCCAGCCTTCATATTGCCGTAAATTCTGGCAGTGTTATCTACTCCCAGGATAACCTGAGATGTATGTGATCGGCCCCGTAGGCGTTTCGGACATGTAACTTGTGGGTAAGACTTACTTCCGCATTTGCCACTCTGTCGCTATCAAAGGCAATCCCGAGGGTCAATTGAGAAATTCTGACAGATTAGTAAGTATTGCTACTTGTCAATTTGAGCAAAACATACAGGTTGACTCGGATCTCTCCCTCTGCGTTGAAGTCCCATTGTATTAGATTCAACACGGGTCGTGAAAACTCTGGCATGCCTGGTGGACTGACAGCATCTGTCGGGTCAGTGGTGTCGGTAGTACCTGCAGGTGGATATCTCTGGGAATAGTCCCAGGATGTCACGTCTAATTTGTAAGTTGATTTGCTGCCGTCAGTCAGTAATGAGCCGATTTCTTGTTGAAGTGCAAACCATGTGAGTACGTCTTCAGAGAACCATCCTTCGTGAAGCTGGTGAGTATCCATGCTTCTCTTTTCCTTGTGCCATGTGTGCTCCAGCCAGCTTTTGAAATTACCTCCATGATCTTCCCGAACTTCTTGCAATTGCCGGCGTCGCATCTTTGGCACACCTGGAGGAGCTAAAGGGCATTAGAATGGGACATAGGAGAACACAAGTCTTCAAACGCCTACCGACAACCTTGTCCCAGTACCCTGGATCATCATTGTAATCAATGAGTAATAAAATATTCTGTTATTGATCGAGTTAGTGTCCGAAAAGGTAAATGGCAGAAAGGCGACACTGACAGATGCAGCTCTTTTATTGACAGCAGTAAAATCGTGATCGAAAGTGAAGTCGAAGATTTGCTTTCCCAGTCCGAGCCGTTTCACGAGCCTGTGTGGAAGAGTTGTGTGGTTGACAGAAGGTTCGAGACTGACAGCCATTGCATATTTTACAGGTCCGTAGCCGTCCGGCATTTCAACAACTGCGTGCGGAAGCCCATCGTCATATATATCATCACAGTTACTTTCCGGCCCGTCTACTGTGCAGACAACTCGAACTGTTCGGCGGACCTCGGTCATTTCTTTGGGGCAATTAAAGAATTCCCAGTGAGAACCGTCTCGCTTGTTCATAGTGCTCATCTCTGATTTGGGACCTATTACGCCATCAGAATCTCTGGCACAATTTCCTGAAAGTAACAATTTACCGGATAGGATAAAGAAGCCACAAGCATTATCATTGGGCCTCTGATTGTTGCCGTTATTCTGCACTTCAACTCCGAGTCTCTGGACATCCGACGGAAGGCCTGGCTTCGGAAATAGGTTTCTGTACATTGATTAGTGCCATGACTATCGAAGTACACTGGGTTCAAGGATTTACGCAAGTGGCACTGGAAGAGATATTGTGCCCTGTCTGAGTTAGTTCTAAATTTTGAATTAAAAGCGGCAGAGCAAGTACCCTGAGCATAGATTCAGCTGGACAACAATATGCAAGATCAGCATCGAACCTGTAATGAGGGGGAAGTCAGCCTTTGCCTCATCGAGGGTTTTACGAGAAAAGGGGTAAGGCATATCTCAAGACTTTCTTGAGACAAAGAGAAAATTTGGTGCTCCCCCATTACCTACCATGGCGTAGCTGTCATTGAGCTGCCACTTGAGCGGGAGTATCTGCATTGGTACCCGGCACCATTATCGACGTCTTGGATGACCGAAACTTCACCTGCGCCATCACATTTGCCGGCGGCTTCACACATGAGAACGACATTCCCTTTGGTCCATCGACCTATAAACTTTAGCCATGCCTTCTAATAACTTTCTACTTCGAGATTTGTGGGGGGTCGCTCGCGTACACTCATCTGTCACCACGTCACTCTCACAACAGAAAGGACTCCACTCTCCTTTTCTTGGGCTACATTTTCCTGGAAGCAAGTTAGTTGTACAGAGCACCTATCTATCAAATTGACTGTCTCAACAAACCTCGTGCGTATGTAACTAATTTCTGGCCTAAACATGCTCATCAGCTTCAAATGAGTGGATCAACAACGGTAAAGCTGACCTGGATTCGGGCAACCTGTCCCTTTTGTAGGCTGTCCATTCTTGTCAATTCCGATACAAGTATCCGGATAATATGTACAAGGGCTGGCGCCTGCTGCTCTCTGTTTTCATTAGAAGAGGCCATCTCTATTGAGTCGGATAACTGGTACCTCGCTGCAGCAATACAGTGCTTCTAAAGTCAGCGCGTATCATGTCGTGTTCTGGAGGCACGCTGGACTTACCTTTTCCAGAAACCAGACAAGCATTGACTGTGGCCACATCTTTCCCTGGCTCTATCATCATGGGATATGTGCTACTGATCACTGGGATCTTGCCGGCTCCGCAGCTTCCCAAACAAATACCACTACCTGCTGGGAAATTTCCTGTACGAAATTTCAGCATGAGGATCGTCCGATAAAAGCTGGGCTACGAACCGACTTCCCAGCTGCATGTGTTTAGATTTGGAGTAGTTCTTATAGGGCAACAAAGTGACTGGGTAGATGCGACTGTCTCCGACTTTTTGCACCACTGCTGAGCAGCGGCATTCCTCACTTTTCAGGTCAGTGCTAGTCACACAAATCATGACCAAACTCTCAAGATTAGTTGTCGAAAGTGAGGAGTGTCTCTTAGGACATATACGTACTGCCGCCTGGACAATCAAGACTCCCGCATTCTGGGCCATTAGCCTGGAAGTTTTCTCGGGACATTGGAAGAACACGCACCGGCACATTGGGTCCCCGATACGGACTGCCAATCATCGATGGTATTTTGGACGCCATTTTCTTTGCAAATCTGTCTAGTTTACCGCCTAAAAGTGCCTTCAGCGGATCATGCGGCTTCGTATCGAGGTCTATTGACCAAATGAACAAACCCAGAAGACTAAAGAAGACCATTTAGTAGGGGAAACTCGACTCATAAAAGGGGCTTTAGGTACCTACCCTTGCTTTTGCGCATACTCAACTTTCAGCTGAAGAGTCTCTGCATCATCATAAGATAACCATTGGTCTTCGTTGAACGCAAAAAATTTCACAGCCGTTTCCTCCTCGAAAATCGGCTTGAAACCATAGATTCTCTTCATGGATTCGATTTCGGCAAAACATAACACGCCGCCTTCTCCCTGCAATGAATGTATTCAGTGGGTTTCGAAAATGAAATAGATCGATGCTTACCGTACAGGCAAGGTGCCAGTCTTTCGGAACGGAGGAATCAGACCAGAGTGATGCTCTTCGAACTTATTTATGACAATATCCTGTAAAGGAAGATATTTGGAATAGATCATCTCGCCGACGGAGTGATCGATTCAGAGCGTTGGCTTGCCATGTTCGAGACTTCCTTGTTGCAATTGCAAACCGGTGAGTCGACGCTCCTGGTCATGCTCCTCCAGAAGTACTGACCTATGTTCAAGGACATGCGGAAATTGCAGAATGGAGAGTATGCACCCTGCAATGTGCTTCTTTCCTGGCAACAAAGTCCTCGAGACCGCAGAAGATAGCGAAGCACATTCAGGAATGTATGGCTCCACTATGGCCACAACCAACCAGCAGAGCCAGGGAGGCTTCAGTCGATAGGCTGTTTGCCTTTCTTGGGAAAGCATGCAATGAAGCATTCGAGTTTGCAATCTTGCTTCGCTGGTCCAAAGACTGCTACCGCTGCGAACTTTTAGCCCGGCAAAGTACTCTCCAGAACGATTCTGAAGCACAAACTCGAGAGCCATCCCACGACCCACCTCTAACGGCTGAGAATATTGCATATGCCATATCTGCTGCACTGGCCAAGTACCCATTGGATGATCCGAAGAGGCGTATAGTACTTGAGAAGGCACACGTGGTGGTCTACTAAAGCTCATACTCGACGCATCTGGGACCTGCGGAATGTGCTTCAGTGCCTGAGACAACATCTTTAGCTTGACTTGAGAAGTTCTTACTCTTTCAGCGATAACTAGCCACGAGCAAAATGAGATCTACTTACTGTACCAAGAAGCTGTCTCTAGATAGAGTCCATACGCCGACAATAAGTACATTGAAGACCTTCAATGATTCAGCATCTCCGTTCGTAGCATTGAAGTGCATCGCAGTCGCTCCTGCTTCTGACAACAAGAACACTTTTACACCGAATAGAATTCATCTGTACAAAGTTCTGAAGAGAATTTGCTAGAGCAATATAGAAACATGGCAGTGTCATAATTAGGTCGATGCTGGACACTGAAGGGGACCAGTTCCAGTCAGGCGAGGACCTCATGGGGGGTACTGAATGCCTGAACTTCAAGGCCTTCCACTCAACGCGACAACGCCAAAAATCGCGTCTCCCTCCCGAATCGAAACAACCTTCAACTTCTAAAATAACTTCCACAAAGCTCCCACACACGCCAAAATGTCAGACTATGGGGATGATATGGATATCGATGCGCCCGCGGCGTCGAATACCGTGATGTTCAACTCGGATAACACCAATTCCAAGGGCAAGAGAAGCGCAGCAAATCTCCCAATTGAAGCTGAAGACAGTCTCCCATGGTCCGGACTACCAATACCTGCTGTATGACATCTGCTGATTTGCCTGCAGGGTCGAAAAGTATCGCCCAGATACTCTTGAAGATGTATCCGGTCATCAAGACATTCTCGCAACAATTAACAAATTCGTCGAGACAAACGTAAGGAAAGCTCCAGAGCACGAAAGGAAGTGACTGACAGCCTACCAGAGACTCCCTCATCTCCTCCTCTACGGCCCACCTGGAACTGGAAAGACATCTACAATTCTCGCGCTTGCACGAAAGATCTATGGCTCGAAGAACATGCGGCAGATGGTACTCGAACTCAATGCTTCCGATGATCGTGGTATCGATGTGGTCCGAGAACAGATCAAGACCTTCGCCAGCACGAAACAGATCTTTACAATGAGCACGACATCTACTTCTGCCTCCATGCCAACATACAAGCTGATCATTTTGGACGAGGCGGATGCCATGACTTCAACTGCACAGATGGCACTGAGACGGATCATGGAGAAATACACGGCGAATACTAGATTCTGCATCATCGCCAACTATACGCATAAGCTCAGCCCGGCTCTGCTGAGTCGTTGTACGAGGTTCAGGTTCAGTCCTCTGAAAGAGAGGGATATTCGGGTGTTGGTCGATAAGGTTATCATTGAGGAGAATGTGCAGATCAATGCTTCAGCGACAGATGCACTGGTGAAATTGAGCAAAGGAGACATGAGAAGAGCTCTGAACGTGCTACAGGCATGCCATGCAAGCAGTAAGTCTTTATCTCCCCGGTGTTGCGGTTCGAGCTGACGGTTTACAGGTACTCCAATCCACATCAAGGGCACGCCCAAACTCGCCGAAAAGGACATCAAACGGGACATGATCACGGAAACTACAATCTACGAATGCATAGCCTCTCCACACCCCGAAGACATCTCCAAAATCCTCAACACTCTCCTAAAGACCCCCGACGTAACGACTTGTCTACAAATGATCAATTCTCTGAAAGCGAACCAAGGTCTAGCATTGGCGGATATCATCACAGCGCTCAGCGAAGAGTTGACGAAGCTAGATGTTCCTGCTCCTGTTATGATTACATGGTTAGACGGACTGGCCGAAGTAGAATATCGTTTGAGCGGCGGAGGCGGGGAAGTTGTGCAAACGGGAGCTGTGGTTGGTGTTGTACGGAACGGAGCAGAACTTATGACGGCAGCCAAATGATTGGCGTGAGGTATAAAGGTCTTGCATATAGCCCTGGCGTTCAAGGGGTAGGCTGGGAAAGCTCAATCGATTTGTGTGGGATTTCACAAGGAAGGCACAGATCTGGAATGAAGAATGAAAAAGACGTCATGACTTCAACCCCTCCATTGCATGTGTTTGCTGCTTGCCGAAGTCGAAACGCCCAAGGCTGTCTTGTTTGCTTCTTCCTTCCAACTCACTCGCATGTTGCCTTCTTGCAGAATCCAAGACGCAGAAGAGCGGTCTGTTTTTGCTACCATTCAACTCGCCGAGTGGCGTGCGACTTTGGTCATTTCTCACATTCTTACATTTTGTTTTCTTTTTCTATGCTCACAGTACATCTACCCGCCGAATGTCATCATTGCATTTCTCTTCAAACTATCCATGTTCTTATTATCCGGAGTTGAACTCCTAGAGACTTCCAAGCACTAATTTGCGCATCGACACCATGATGGAGATTCAAATTCCCATACCAAACAGCCGCATCGAACTCCATCTACCCCGCAACCCCACATCAAGCATTTCCTTCTCTTACATACGAAACTTCAACCTATCATTGCAGCCAATTATCCACATAAGACTTGCCTAGCCAAGCAGATCAACCATCCAACCCGAACACGAACCAAAAATCCCTTGCCCCCTCGCGTCCCACAGATAATCCCGTGACAACGCGTCGCCCTAGTAAGGATCTCGCTCCTCCGTCACGATCAATTACATCATGAGATCGGGACAAAAGACGCGATCATGTCAAACACCTTTCCCCTCTCTTTCCCTTGCCGAACAAATCAAGTGCGGAAAGGAGCTGTTTCCCCTGGTGTATTCCATTTTGGTGTAAAGAGGAGTGTGGTTTGGTGCCCGCCGGCTAGGTACCTGCATCCCCGGACATACGTCTAGATCGATCTGATACCCGCTGATGGACGGGAATCGTGGAGATCGATGGGATCATTTACAGATGTAGTGTATGTTCTGGGGTCTGAGGCTGCGCGGCTAGGGAGAATGAGAGGAAAAGGGTAAATGGATCTAGCTGGGAATGCATGTCTGTGTTGAACCACAGCACGGCTTACTCTGACGGTGATGGAAGAGGAGGTGTTTACATCATGACTTTTGCTTGTTCTCACCTATTTTATCCAGCTTGTGAGAGAGGTAGGGAAGATCAGAGATCATGGAGCGGAGGATTTGCTCCTGGAGAGCTGGATGAGGGAGGGAAATGTCTATATAAAGAGGTATCTCCTCCGTTCATCAAGCATTCTTCTCATCATCTATAACATCATCTTCATATCTTCAAACAACAATCTACAACCAACAAACCAAATCAAATATCAAAATGTCTGACACCTACAAGCCAACTGGTACGCACTCCCATCTCCTCATCTCCACCACATCACAACAATCACTTGCCTTCACCAATGCATCAATCCCACCCCAACCTCCATTCATACTTCCCCTCCTTCTTCACTATTGCCTCACCATCACTATCACTATATCTACCAGCCACTAACAACCAACTCAAATAGAGCACGGAGGCCTCAAGGAGGACGGAACTCCAGACAAGCGCGTTGGCACCGGCCAATTCGCCCAAGGAAAGGTCGATCCCACTGAGGCCGGCGCCCAGGGTGGAAAGTCGTCTGGCGGGAGCGGAAACTCTGGAAGTGATTCCAGCTCAGGAGGCAGCGGTGGTGGAAATGGCCGTAAGTTCAACTTCCGTTCCTCAGCTTTCTTCTGTAATGTGGGGAATGAGAAGCTGATTGCTGACCCGAGTAACAGAGTTTGCTGGCGGCAAGGTCGATCCTGTCGAGGCTGGTAGAAAGGGAGGAAAGGCTTCGGGCGGAAGTTCTGATGAGTAAAATCGTCATTGCTACCGATGAAGAATAGAGCGGGCTTTTGCTGTAAGGCTTTGATCTGGGTATGTGGGAGTACAATGTGGGCAAAGCATTGCCTTGCAGGTTAAGAAATCTAAATCTGAAAACATTGAGCTCTTGGGAACTTTCAAACGGGAATGTGGAATATACATTGCAATGTGTGGTTACCCTGTATTCATTGAGCTTCGCTGCTTCAAGCCTGTTTCGTCGTGGGCTTCGCCCGCCAAAATCTTTATTCGCAACTGAGTATCATGTTCATGTTCTGCTATTGAAGCCCCCTTTAATCAATCACATTTGAAACTAGGTATCAGAAACTACACGGTTAAGCAACATGGTTTATACTGGATAATTGAATACCTGGTGCTGGCCAGAGGCAACGAAAACTTTACCTAGGTGATCTGAGTAGAAAGGTTGGGAGGCTGGGCTGGCTGGCGAGCACAGTCAACAGAGGGCAACGAGAGTTGGCTTTTTTTGTTAATTAGTTCACTTCGTTTGCTCCCCTGCCTAACGTATTTGTCATTACTGACAGGAAAGATCCGATGAGTGCGTGTTCTCCTTGAACCAAATACGCCCGAGGCCTCCTGAGGCTCATGGGCGTCCTATACGAATATTTGGTATTTGAGAAGGGCTCAGCGAAAGCAGAAATGTTCATTTGAAGGACGATTGCGACCGCTGTCTGCAAAATATATCCATGGTGATTAGCCCAATCTAGACTCTAGGCTTCATAAAGCGGTCTGTCTCTGCTTTTCTTTCGATCCAGCAAAATTTCAGTGGCCCCGGTATCCTGTATTATCCCAACTTTTCCTTCTGTACTCCATTCCAGTAGAGCCCATTCTGCGCCTGACACCATCTTTCCAGGTAGTGTGCTTTTTTTGGTGCCGTTCGTCCTCAACTTCCGCTCAGGTCGGCAAGCCTAAATGTGCCTGATTTTTATAACAGCGAGGAATTATGCCTCTCCTCTCCGAGTTAATGGCCAGGTGACTACCAAGCCATGATCCTTGCGTGCAGGATGAAGTTTGGATCGCGTCTTTGGAGTTGGCTCTGGATTCGCAGGAGGATCCGGCTGGGAACACGCAGGAGGGGTCGGATTAGGGAACTGTAACTCATCAGATTGCTTGAACCGAAGATCAGGGGCATAGGTACAGAAGCACATACAGGGTCGTCATTTTCTTGGCTGGGCGGGTCAACTTCTCCCCAGAGAGGCAACTGGGCCGTTGAGCTGTAGCTGGCAGAACGAGTAAATGGAAACCTGTTAGAATGCCCCGACCGGCCAGGTCGATAAAGGAGAGGTCGGTGTCCGAACATTCTAAGTGCTGATGGAGTCTGCAGAGGTCTTGTTTATTGGTGTGGTACTATGATCTCTGAGAGTCACTGTGGCGTAAAGCTCTGGAGGGAGAGTAGATGGCTGTTGGGTGGTGTTGGAGCTCAATCGCGTTTCGTGAGGCCACTTTGCCAAGCGAAACATCACACGCGATTGCCTCTCTTGGTTGGAAGCTCACTTTCCTTTCAGCCTCTATTTAGGTCTTGCGTCTCCCCTACATAGACAAATTTGGTACGGAAGTGATGAATCGAAGAGATAATTTTGGACCCCCTTATTGTGTTGAATTACCATTGCAGAATATGGTATGCGAACAGTGCCGAACAGTGCCATTGACCCCGGGGTCAGATGCTTTCCACGAATCTCACTACCACCACAACTGCTCAATGCGACTGCGCATCGCCCTCGGGTGGATCTTGTAGAAAGAGATGACCTGTGTGGCTTGATTTGTATGAATTCGTAGGCTCTAGACTACCAATCGCTGCTATTCGATGCCCACTGGACATCACGGCGAGGCTCAATTGTCACGTGCTGCTTTTTCTTGGGACTAGTGCCAAAAACAGAGGAACATAGACTAAACTCTGAAAAAAGGACGCGGAAGTCTGTGACAAAGCGCGCGTCAAGTATAGATTCTGAAGAAGGAAGAAAGGTAGAGACCAACACACGAAGCTTGCAGCTATTGGCCTTTCCTGATCGCCCGTGGGGGAACGCGTGCCGAATTGGTGCCTATAGCCCTGCTACGCGTCGAGGGAAGGTAGACTTCGAAGAGTACAGTATCTCCATCTCCACCATTCATTCCTCACGCTATTCCTTATATTGTGTGATTCTTACTTTGGAAGCAGCATCGTGGAGTTCGTATACATAGAAGAGCAGCTTCTAAATGGGATCCAACCCAAACCGGTGTTCAAGTGTCTGCCAAATCTGCCACTCTCCATCTTCGCACAAGTGCGAAGTAAGCTATTGCTTGTGTATAGTGTACATCTGAGGCGGAGGTCACTGTCGTGAGTTTGCTGTTATTCTTATCATCTCTTTGTCGAGGACCGTTTGGATGAAGGACGTGCCGCGCAATGCGCTATCTGGCCACCCATCTATATTCACGGCCTGCCATTCTTCAACCCGTCGGAGAACAAATGTCCCATCACTGGTGTCGAGAAGGTCTTGGGCCAGTGTCGTACAATGTTCATGAAGCCGGAAGCCTGTCTAAGTCAAGACTTGCGCCCTGTAGATGAATAGTCCAGAAGATATGAAGACCATCGAAGCTGCTTCAGCCGCCACGCATCTCTCGAATGTAACTGGAGGATCATCGATGCCAGAGGCAAGGCTTAAAAAAGTCGCGAGATACCTACGCAACGGTCCGAAGGATCGGTGGTGGATGTACCGGGCGAATGCTGGTGTTGGTTCAAGGGTATTGTCGTCGCAGGAAGCCTGGATTGCTCAACTGTAGGAACAGGTTGAGCAGTCGCTTTGCGGAACAGATATGTCAACTAGAGTGGGATGGAGTTCTATCTTTGATGTAGTCATCTTGGTGAGATCCACGGACATTGTGTCCTGTTACTCAAAGCCGGAATCGGAGAAGGATATATTTGGGGGCATCGAAGTGGCATAGCAACAAAAGACAATGGCCTGAAGATCGGAGAGTTGTACGACATCAAGATAGGTTCAACACCTGGACAACCGCTATTCTCCACCATGGTGGAGAGTAGAGAGGGACGGCGTAGTGCTTGGAATCGTTATTCTGCACTTTCGTGGAGAGTCGAAATGCGTCTTCGGACAGTGGCCGCGAGATCAAGCGACTCATATTCATGCGGCCGTGACTGTTGCACATTGGGACGACGATGATATTGGGACCGTCGCAGAGCCCTGGGTAGCATTCGAAGTGATGAGTATCAAGAGTTCCGATGGTCGATGTGAGGTGTGCCAAGAGGAATGTGTCTGATTCACTGAGGTTGGAAGGTTGGGTGGGATACGCGCGGAAATAGGACACGTTTTCAATGGCCTACTATCTTAGTCCTTCCGGACTCGCCTAAAGGCTAAAAGAGTAATAGTCTATTTTAGTAAATGTTGAATGGTATATCTTAATTACGATTGTTTGCTAAGGAAATATATTGGGTCTTTGTAGTTCGTTTGTGATAAAGACTATTAGTAATAACTGTAAACTTCTCGTTGATTTGTTTTTTTGAATCCATTATCGTTGCCTCCTAATAAGCTAAGTCAAACTTATGATTTATTAATCTGATAACTTATAATACGAGTTTTAAATTATTGATCTTTATGAATAATCTCAAAGAAGGTGGTTTGCGAGAATAGATAAGCAATTAATTTCATAAAAGTGGTGTTGATGAAAAAAATCAATAAAATAAAAACCCATTGTATTAGTATATTGTAAAACGAAACGGGATTCAAGAAGGTTTATGAAAGAGAGCGTGATGAAGGTGGTGCCTACGCTCGCTTAGCGAGTCCTTAGTGTGGGTTTGCACCGGTATGTGATATCACAAAGACAGTAAAAGTAGCAAAAACAAGTGCAATAGTGATTTAATATATTTCAGATTTTTTTTAGCTAAGAGAGTGTGAGAGACAAGGGGATTTATACTCGTAGCCGCAAACCCCCTGAAACCCCTCCGGCTACCGGCCGGCCCCTGGCATCGATACGCCAAACACTCAGTATGGTCCCTGTGGACCAACACTTAGGTACGTAAGAGGATCTCAGCATCAGTCTTTATCAGCGCGATTATCGAAGTTAAAATATTTTACACCCAAAAATATTAGAAAACTTGAGATAAGATAAGAAATAAGTTGTGTTACGATCATATGAATAGGGCACGTGAGTCTTGGCCCTGAGGCTCGGCAGCCACGCTGCACAAAAAAGCCAAAACGAAGAAAGCACGTAATCAGCAAAATCACGTGATGGAGTCCACACGTGATGGAGTCCACGAAGTATAGAGGACTCCAGTTTAAAGGACTCCATGCTAAAAAGGACTCCTTAGTAAAACAAAGATTTTATATTGTGGAAGGGTAGTCCCCAAGCAACCACATAATGTAAAGGGATAAGTTGTCTGTGCTACATGAAAGAAGTTAAGTGAGAGCTAATAGGTGTAACATAAAGATATTAATAAATGTAAATAAAGCTTAAAGAAGTGTATATTGTTATGCATGTTATTTCATTTGAAGATTCGATTGCTTTTTATCTAATATAAAACTTCGCCTAATTTATTTATAGGTAAAAAGAAGGAAAAAAGTTATTCCGGCTCGAGTGCTTGTACTTACATCCCCGCTACAATAATAAGAGAGGGAGCACTCAAGGTATAAGGGTAGATTTGATATAAAAGAACGGTTTGATCAAATCAAAAGGTAAAATATATCTGAGTAGCAGGATTTGTTATTTTGAGGGTAGAAAAAAGAATTTATTAGATAGAATTATCGTCAGTTATAAGATAAGTGTTGTGAAAAAGAATGAAAAGAAAATCAGCTCTTATACCAAGACAAGCTTGGCAGAGCCGCATCCAATAACGTGACATCCAACCACCAAAATCAAATGGCCCTGCCACAATATAACATAAGCTATCTACTTACAATAAATAAAAGCTTCGTGCTTAACTTAAATAAAGTATCTTTATACTATTGTAGCGGGGATGCAGGTATAAGCATTCGGGCCGGAATAACTTTTTTCCTTCTTTCTGCTTATAAGTAAATTAGGCGAAGTCTTATATTAGATAAAGAGCAATTGACTTTTCAAACAAAAGGAGAATATGTTCAATAAATACTCTTTTTCAAGCTCATTTACATTCATTTATATCCTTATGTTACACCTATTAGCTCTCATTTAACTTCTTTTATGTAGCACAAACAACACATCCTTCTACATTATGCTTAATAACTTGCAACGGTTATTAGTTTTAATTAGTGATAACGTCCTTACCTACCAACTACCCTACCTTCGCACTCTCAAGCAACACCAGCTCGATCGTACGTTACAAGTTGCTTTAACAACGCGTGTAACATAGAATTATTCTACTGAATGCAAAATATACACTTTTGATGTGTATTCATCTATTTAGATTTTAAATATATTTCGTTTCTTTATGTATTGATTTCAAAGTGATTCAAAAAGCATATTCTTAATATTCCACTTCTTAAAATTAAATAAGTTATATTCTTATTTTAATCAGATTATCACGTCATTTGTAACAGTTTGATTTACATTATAACTACCTATTCCGCTATTTAAGTACATAAACTATAATTTTCATTTCTATTGATGTACCACCAGTAGAAGTATTACAAAGATCGATATATGAAGTTTCAACGATGGGTTGTAAAAATATGTGTGTTGGAAAAGAGTGCGAAGGAGGAAGGTCTACTCCGCATATGGGTACCTCCTCGGAAACGCAACCGAATCACCCTCGGAAGGGACCCGAGCCCCTGTCCTGAGTCGAAATACGGGTTGCTGGCCTGCCAACATGACAATTTTCAACAGGACTGCACTGGATTACAGACTGAACGATTTCGAGTCTGATTTCCGATGGCGGTGTTGATTTTGGGTGTCTTTAAGAAATTGCTAAGGTACTGGAAGAGACAACCTACCCTGAGCCTGGATAGGCCATCCCCGTCGGCCTTGGCCGGATGCAGGTGACATTGCCCCACTTGAATTTCACAAGAGCCAATTACTTCGTAGACGGTCCATGTGGCCACAGTAATCTGCAGTTACACTTGCAGCGATGCGATGCTCAGAGCAGGGTTACCTCCGTACACCCCCACAGGGCGAGCCACTCTGCCACTCATCTGCCTGCTAAAGATCTTGCAAGACGCTAAAGATCCCTAGCGATTCAGGTGGCGCCCATACGAACATCAAGTTTCTATGGATCTCGAGGGTCTGGTGCATCTTGTGAATAATCTTCTGGTGAGCGCTGGCGAATTTGGTATCTTGGGAGGGTGGCCTCACGGGCCACTTGCGTTGTACAGTGTCTGTGTTGTGTGTCCACTGTCTAATTCCTGACCCTGGGAAAGGTCTCAGATAAGGTAATCTTACCTGTCTGTGACTACCCTAGCTTCACCCTCATATATAGAAGTACCGAAGTCCACTTTGCACCGGATCAAGAAGACCAAGTTGATCAAAATCATCCTAAGGTTTAGAGGGAATACTCTATCATTTGCTTACTGACCTCATTTGTGGATAAAAGCACCATTTCGATGTTCCTGACACTCGCCTCCATCGTTACTTCCCCGCTCCTCCAGCACCAAGTATAGGACACCGTCCATGCCAATTTGTCTCCTCTCTAGTCACAATTCCAACGCTAGAAATGCTGTTTTCCATCCCAAATAGAATGATGTCCATCATGGTGCATCGACGACTTAACGTTGTTCTTGCTTTTGAAAATGGAAGGACCTTCAACAGGATTCTTGTACCTCGCTCAGCTCTTCAAGAGGGTGGTCGTCCTGCGAAAATGCCTCCCTCAGGCTGATTTCCCGGCATTCCTTCGTTGTCACTCATAGCAGTGCGCTGTCACCGACTTGTCATGACCTTAGCCTGGGCCATTCCCAATGAATTGCGAAGTTCGAGGTGAGGGTGTTGAGCTCTTGCAGCAGATTCGTCGAGAGACACTCCTGGGATGTTCTGCCTCGCCTGTCTTGAATCCGGCCACACTGTAAGTATTCTGTAAGAAATACTGGTGTGTAGGCACATGGTTGGGCTACCAGATTTTGCATGCAAAGCAGCTCAAGTGTTGCCCAGCTAGTAAGAAGGTTGACCAAAGCCCAAATTGATTGAATTGACTCACTTATATCTGAGGATCGCAAAACTGCTTCTCTCACCTCTACTTACTCCCTCATCGTGCCTCAACGTGCCTCAACGAATCACCTAGATCGTTGACAGTGCCTTTATTGCCCGATTCTGTTTCCGATTAACCCGGTCCTGGCCCAATGCTTTGAGATGGCATCTGCTGCAAATGGAACATGCACCGGCAACGAGCATGGCGAGGCTGTCATCGACGCGGTTCGGTCTGGTCCGCCAACAAAAGATGCTTCGGCCGCCACGACTAGCGAGGATCCTGACATAGAGAAAGGAGAACTGTCCGCGACAGTAACTCGCCGTCTGACGTCTCTCCGCCATTTGATTTGAAATTGTGCTGACAGGAATTCAGCTGCAGACATACCCGTTTATCATGGGTGGATTAATCTCTACACCAAGATGAGTTCGTGCGTGACCCGGCTTTCGAGCTGGTACAGAACACGACAGCATAAACTCGAACAAGAAGCACAGAGACTTCGAGTGCTTTATAGCGGCATTCAAACCGATCGTCGTAAGTTTTGCTATATTGCTTGCAGTTTCAGAAACTTACCAAATAGCTGCCTTCGAGGAGTTTCCCGAAGGCTGGCCCCAATATGCTGCATTTCTACACAGCCAAGAGAATTTTCCGAGCTTCAAAAGATTCGGCCTTCTCCATATGCGAGCGCTTCTTCATGGTCAAGCGGAGCTTCAGCACCTCGAACAAAAGCTTCTCGCCCTAGATCGCACCGATGCTGTCCCCGGATCAGGGCATCAATGGAGACTCCGAATGTTGGACTACGAAAATGCACCCAATTCTGCACAAAGAGACCTGCTGAGCACTATTCAGCAGAAATTACTAGTCTATGGCAAGTTATAGAATGTTGAATAGGATTTTAGATCTCTTCTGATTGCTTCTAGATCACTTGTTTTTGAACGCACAAAATCTCTGTAATCAGCAGACTGTGACACAGAAGGACCTCCACAGCGTCTTTAATTGGATCTTCACGCAAAAGCCTTTGAAGAAAGGAGAGTTTGACTGGATCTATGATGCTACTGACATTATTCCCCTGTCTCGGATCGGTGTTGTCGAACATTCAATCCTTACTTCGTTCATGAAGGTAAGCTTCTCGTTGTCCCATGATGAATCCCCTAATCGCAAGACAGAAAGTCTTCCGTATAAAAGGCAATCGGAAAGATAGCATAGTGAAACAATACTCACTATGGGGTGTCACCATAGCAGCCAAGCTCTGTTTGGTTCTGTTAGCAGTCAGTATCTTGGTTATCCCAGTATTTATACTTGTTTGGGTTCCCGAGACAAAAGCTGGGATATCTTCTACTTTTGTTATCTCTGTATTGCTGTTCTCTACCATGATGACGCTCTTCACGAAAGCCACGTTCCAAATTGTCTTGGCTGGGACGGCAGGGTGAGTTTCTGAGTGGCAAGCTGTTATTACTATTCGCAACTAAACGACTCTCTAGCTACGGTGCTGTGCTTGCTACGTTCATGGGCAATATACACGAGAGGGTCATGAAAACATCAGAATAGCCGGTGGCTAGTTCGTTTCCCTTTGTTCTTCCAGCCAGTGCGACATATGCTCCTCAATCTTCGGCTCAAACAACCATCTCTGCTGCTCGGGTCCACCAGCAATGTCCCTGAACACCACTTCTTCATCGCCAAGTTTCGCCTTCTCTTCAGCTGGCAACCTCTTCTGGTTCAACACCATCGTCAACGCCAAGACCTTCTCGACCCTCTCAACTCGATACTTCTGCCAGAACTCCAATACAGCATCCCACTGCACTTTTCCACCCATCTTGGACAACAGCAGCGCCAACGAAAACACATCCTCAAACGCCTGACTCGCCCCCTGCCCAGCAGTAGGAGGAATAGCATGTGCCGCATCTCCAAGAATAACGACTCTCTTCTTCGGCGAAGACCAAGTATCAAGGTGCGGAAGAACATAGTACGGCCAAATCGACAGACGATCCAACATCATATTCTCCATAGCCGACTGCACAAGGTCTGGCCATTCACTCTTGTTCGCCCTAAACATCCTCTGCAACTCCTCACTATTCGCCCGGAGCGCATCCCATCCCGCCTTATCCTGCTCAGGAAACTTCCTCTGTGTCCCAACCAGCATCTCCGTCCCCTGAGGATTTTGAGTCGCGAAAGCGAATGCGCCGTGTTTGCCGTGGATCGAACTCACGGGAGGGTAGTCTGGTTCTGGGAAGCGGAGTTTGGAAGTCTCGACTGCGGACGTGATGGCGAGGAGACCGCTGTAGATGGGTTTGATGTTGGGGTGTGTGTATTGTCGGACTTTAGAATGAATTCCATCTGCTCCTATGAGCAAACTCGCTTCCTCCCTCGTCCCATCCGCGAATTCGAAAACAACACCATTTTCATCCTCGCTTACCACCTTCGTAAATTTTCGGTCATACTGCACTTCGATTCCTCTCTTTTTGACAGCATCCCTCAATTCGCGAAGGAGGACCTCACGATATACGCGTAGAGCGTTGAAGCCAAAGAGCCTCTCATCGCCGAGGTAGTACTCGTCGATGGAGTTGTACTGGTCGTCTTTGTAGACGAGTTTGGAGAAGAGGAAGCCGTGGGATTTGATGCGCGAGTAGATGCCGAGGGAGGAGAGGACGGAGAGGGCGTTGGGACCGAGCATGAGGGCACCTTCCGTGTGGGTGGTTGGGGTGCGGAGTTCGTAGATTGTGGAGGGGATGGAGTGGGCATGGAGGGCGAGGGAGAGTGTGAGGCCCTGAGGTCGCTTAGAGATTTGTTTCGTGTGAGGAGAGGGGAAGTGCTACTTACGGCTAGGCCGGCGCCAATGATTGCGATATTTTGAGGTTTGGGAGAGCTCATTTTGAGCGTGGTCAAATGGCTTCGGCAAAGGTGTAGGATTAAAAACGTGGTTTTGTTTGTGTCAATACTGAATGCCCAATTGATGTTGAAACTCCCAATCTCTGAAGCTTGGAATTGAGATTATCGACGAGTTGGAAGGCGAAGAGGGTTCTCAAGTTGATGTATACTTTTGAATATCACAATTTGAGCTGGGTGGAGCATCCCTTTTATGTTCCCTTTTGATAATTCTGAGCGGAAGATGCCCAACTGCTTTACCGTGTTGTGAGCTTATCTCCGGGTCACTTTCAGCGTAGGTTTCGGCTCCGAATTTCGGATTTCGCATAGCCTTCCACTGTGCCGCTGGATAACTCGTTACAAAGCCCTGCACCACGACTGCAAACGAGTGGATAAATCAAGAGACCTATACTGTATGATGTAAGCCTCTGATAATATCATGTTTACAAACTTTTAATTCGTATGCAAGCCAAGCTGGCTAGGTAGCCGAATCTTGTGCTCTGTTGATGTATATCATGTGACTTTTGTAGCCCCCAAGCAGGGGTCTTCATCCTTGCTAGTGTTCGGAGCTGAGCTGCACTTGAGATTACAGCTTTTGAGAGCTTCAATTCTTTCCAAACGGAGCTCATCTTCAATTGGTGTCTCTGGTCTGAAGTCGCTTCTTTGTTTACGTTCGCTTGCAATGGAACCTTACGTGGCAGACGAAGCCGAGGAAGAGGGCCGTCCCGGTCCCGACGCCAACGCGTCGAATCAAGCTCCCGTCTCAGAGCAAGCTCCACCTGAACAACGCACAACCGAGCAAGTCTCATCTCCTCGGGCAGCCCCTCGTCGGGATCCGACTCTACCAGTACGTTTCGCCAGTCCGGTAACAGGACCAGATGAGGGTTCTACGAGTCGAAGACGGCCTTTCCGGCGGACTTCACGTGATCGGTCCCCTCCCGAGAGGCATGAGCGAGAAAGAGCTGGTCGTGAAAGTAGCCCTTTCTTCGGAGAACGCGAGAGACAAACATCATCGCCCTCTCCAATTCGGAACTTCCCTCCTCCTTTAGAGGAAGCAAGACGCGGTCGTGATGCTCCAGTAACGGGTGCGAGAGACCGTTCTTCCTCACTTTACGCTGACATTTCTCGAGATGGCAGGACGTCGAGAGCGCCGAATCGGAACAGGAGAGATAGCTACTTCAGCGAAGAGGATACTATCTATATGCCCAGCTATTTCGAGCGTTTACGCAATCCCGACGAACGTGGTCGCTCCAGTTACTACGACGAGGAAGATGACCTTGACATTCGCGTTCGGCGAGCACGAGCGACGAACCCCTTCAGTCCTGGCCCTGAGCCTCGACATATTCCAGCACCTCGTCCTGCAGAGCCTAGAAGATACTCAGACTATTATGATGACGATGATGAAATCGATATTCGGATGCGGGACGGGCGTCCAGACACTGGGCGTTGGTCAAGGACTCGATTTGAATCGCCCCGCCGTGATCATCACCCACGGCGTCGAGGCATGAGTGAGTATGATGAGTGGGAAGATGATCAGCGACGGAACCGCGAGTTCCCTGTAAGAGAACGCGAGGTCGAGCGTCGACACAGCCCACCACGACGCCGTAAATCAACTCGAGCAGACTATTTCGATGATCCCAAACCCCCAACAAGGACAGAAGACTCCTATCCCTCTCCTCGTGTCTACCCCCGTGTGATATATCGTGAGGCTCCACCACCTGCTCGTCGGCGGTCGACTTTTGATCGCGGTGAGGAAGACATTGACATCAGAGTCGAAAGGGAGCGGGAACCGACTCCGTATATCTCCTCCAACCTTCACAATCCCCTTACCCGCAACCCTTTCAACCCTTCGGCCAGCGACTATCTTATTCCAGCCGCGTCCAGCAGCAGTCGATTTCGAGTAGCACCACCGCCGCCACCGCCGACAGTAGCCCCTGTCATCATCAACAATCACATTTATCGTGACTCCGACGACGAAGACAACAGTCCAAAACCAAGAAGGACGCGTTCTAGGTCCAGGTCTAGGTCTAGGTCCCGTGTGGCACCCCCTCCCAGATTGGTAGAGCCTGTAATCATTAATAACCGCATATTCGATGATTACGAGGACGAATATACTCTCTATGATCGTGAAGAAAACGATCATCTCAACCTCATTAAACCGTCAGCCTATTCAAGAAGTCGCAGTCGGGTTCAAAGCCGATCTATGGCGCCATCAGTTGCGCCAGTAATTATCAACAATCGGATAGTAGACGATTACGAAGCTGACGACTACGGCACGAAAAGATGGGACGAGCCTGATATTGGTATTGTTCCTCAAGCGTACCCTTTCTCACTTTCTCGCCACAGCAAGAGTTTGCACGGAACAGAGAGTATCATGAGCTCCACATCTGATATATCTGATGTGTCCGAGAAGAGTGAGCAGAATATAGAGCCGCAGCCGAAAGTCAAATCGGAGTCGGGAAGGACGCACGAGGTGCTTCGATCTCAATACATTGGAGATGGTATAATCGGGGGGTCTCATGCCGTAAAACTAGCTCTGATGCCTGACCCTGTTCCTGCCTCAAGCAAAGGCATGGCTGCTGTCTTCAGATGGGTGTATTTGTCTTCTGATCTTCGTCTCGTTCATCAAGCTGACAATTTCAACAGCCATTTCGAGGACAAAACTATGGACTTTGATAATTTCGAGGTAGGGGTTTCCCCACAACTCTTGTCTGTACTTACCAGATGGTAGCACAATGCACTCAATATCCCTGGCCTGACGGACTTCGAAACGGCTGCCATCGCTAAGACTCTGGGACGGGCGAAGAAGGGGTATGACAAGCCTCTACAAACATCAACGAAAGTGAAGACTAGATTCATGGTGCCTTCATTCCTTCAAGATAATGTAGTCGGGGAGAAACGGTCTGCAGTCTCGAAAGCAAGAACAGTCTCCTGGTTGTGCGTACCGTACTTCTGCTTGGAAAAATATTCGACACCGTCCGGACTGCGGCAATCCTCTCATCCCATGAGGACTCTCCTTCAAGCGAGATTCGCTTTGATCCAGAAGGACCGAGACATGAAGCAAGCAGTATGCTACTTGCAGAATATTCCACCAGAGCACTGCTTTTACATTGCTCAAGTATGGCTTCTCATTCTAGACGATTGTACGTTGGCAAAGGTGCGTCGGATTCGTTGTGCTAACAGGTTCAGCACTGGTGGTCTCCTGTGCTAGACTGCCCATGGACTCATTGCGAGGGGACTGCATATCAATGCTTCCCAAAGCCGACCTCCAGCCGTCATTGAGCTCCCCACACATTCTTGTCTCAACCAAAAGTTCACTGCTCTGGACGATCCCGTTGGAAGAATGCCAGGCTTGGTTTGTAAGTAGACCATACCATCCAATAGCCATTGACGTTTGCTTACTCCTTGTTGGCCTTTGTCACCCATTTCCGCGACTACTGGCCTCTCCAGGTCGAGGTTAAATTCAACGAGAAGCCAATCACTTCTTCTGACTGGCCAAGGATAACGAAGCTAGCAGAAAAGTCAAGTGTGCGCCTAGTGGTTGATTTCAAGTATTTGTGTATCCATCCGATAATTCGACAGCCACTGATATGTACAGAATACCACCGAAACCAGAACCTGTGAAAGGGTCGCTCTCGTTTGAAGAAGAGCCATCACAAAATTCCGAAGACGTTCCAAGTGTACCTGCACCTGGTAATCAGCCAGGGACTACCCCCTCCCTCCAGCCAATGGATCTTAGGGCGCCCAAGAAATCTCGGAGCACACCTATGAATCAATTCAATGAGGAATTCCACGTGTTTACTTGGCTAAATTCTCGCAACGGAAGCCAGCACCACAGCCTGGATGCGTCCGCAGTGAATATTAATTACCTCTTGTCTGGCTTCGAGAGTCAAGGAGTCCAGAATGACCTCACCGAGATTGACAATTACCTCACCAAGGAGACCACTCTCAACCACCGCCTGATATATAACAGGGCCCCTGGGCTTGAAAACAGAGCGGATATTTATCGTCGCCTTTCCGAGCTCAAACCAGATGCCGAATCAACTGAGGAGCATGTCATTGCCCGCTACGAGACCTCGACCGGCATCGTCAATGCTGCAGAGCTGTTGTACAGATTCTTTCTCCCCCCTGATTACCAAGCCCCGACAATCCCTAAGTTCTGGGGGACTTTTGCTAGACTGTTCAGAGTGAGTCCTACCGCGGGTACGTGGACCAGTTTGCCTAACATATGCCTAGTCTATGCCGGAAGCCAAACCACCAAGCCAAGCAAGAACTTCTAATCGTCACATGAAGTGTGATCGAGAAGCACCGGAAATCTTGGATTGGCTTACCCAGATCAACAACAGCACCGTCCCTTTCAAGGACTATATATCACATGTTCCAGTCGCGGATCGACCAGACATCCAGATACCTGAGGAACTTACCAGGGCATGGCTTCATTTGATCTTGGCGCTAACAGCTTCCAATGAGGATATGCGGCTTTTCGATACTCAGATGACAACATGCCATGAACTCATTGATCAAGGCATCAAGAAAGTAGTCTCGAACACATCGAAAGTGGACATGTCAGACTACGCTGTCTTCCCTCCTTTTGAATTTGCATCGTTGATCGCCTTTCAACTATCTAGAGATGAGAATGGCTCGGCTATGGATATTTCAGATGCATATTTGGAATATTTGAAGACGATCGTGAGTTGTGGTCAGAATTCCACCTACTTGGCTAACCATATTTCAGCAATCCGATATCGAAGCTAATCCACTGGACCGCAATCACCAAGACCGCATCGTCTGCTTGAAACAAGAAATCGAAGTCATCAGCGAGACGCTAGATGCTCAGAATCTGGTCTTGAGACAAGCCCAGCGTGGCTTCGGAGCATCTCGTATAGGCGCTCGTGAAGATGCTGAATACGCTGATACAGGGTTCTCACGACGTCACTTTCCACGCACAGCAAGTCATCTATTACCTGCAGACTCAGCAGGTGTGCAGAGCCTTATCATCCAGGATAATCTTGCCTTGGTCGAGAACCGTATCAGAGGCTTTAGAGAGATGCGTAAAATAGCTTCGGAGCTTGGAGACTGGGTACGGTCAACGTCCAGCCGGACTACGTGACAAGCGCTGACCTGAATTAGAACATCCAGAAGATCGATTCTAACAAAGACCGTCAAGAAGCGGCGATCTACGCCTTCACCATTGTCACCATCATCTTCCTTCCGCTCGGCACTGTCGCTGGCATCATGGGGATGAATACATCTGATGTTCGTGACATGCCGTTCGGACAATGGGTCTACTGGGCGACAGCTCTGCCGTTGACTATCTTGGTCATTGCCCTGTGTCTGGCTTGGGCAGGCGAGCTGAATAACTTCAGACAGGGCTTTGCGAATCTATGGAGGAGAAATCCTAGTAGATATAGAATAATTCAAGGGGGATATGAGAGGGTGAGAAGGAAGAAGAGGTATGGATATAGGGACATGGTTCTCAATGGGTCGAGGAGATCTAATGTGATGTATGGGGGGAGGGAAAGTTACGTTTGAGACTTGGTAAGGATTGTTACACGTTTTCAGCAAACTAATGCTTGATATCCTCGATATGTGGCAGAGAACTGTGGCGAATATTCAATTCAGGTATGTCGCTCACTCAGCTTCTCGACAGCTACTTTGATGTCATAATTTATGTCACTGATACTCTGGTGAAATAGTTCAGTTGAGGCCGTTCATTTTGGAAACTCAAACCTCCCCGAGTAACATTATATATACATCTTGAAAGAAACCGACATCTCATCTTTTACATAAAACCAAATCTATTGGCAAAAGATGTCTAAGAGAACGACTCGTCCACGATATCATATCTATTCTAATCCATCTTTCCCACTTCCCCTTCCATATTCCTATTCATCCCGTTCAGTCCCATTCAATTCAATCAATCCTAGGTACTCCAATCATGCCCCTCCCCAATTAACTCAAGGAAATTACATTATCAACACCGCCATTCCACCAACCGCGGCCCAGACTCCGCCTGAGAGAACGCTGTTCTTGTATGCGGAACCGCTGAACTGCGCGGGTTGTGCGCCGACGCCTGTTCCGGAGGCGGAGCCCAGTGTGAAAGAGGATGTGAATCCTGATTGTGGGAGTGCGAGCACGGCTGTTGTTGATGTAGCGAGGGTGGTTAGCGAGCTTGCCACCGCGTCTACGGATGTGGTGTTCAGGAACGGAGCGCTGGTAGACAGGACCGGTGCTAGTGTTGCTGAAGAGTGGATCTCCGTCGAGGTGATTACGTTCACGGGTGGGATCTCCACCATTGAAGAGGAGTGGATTTCCGTTGAGATGATGGTGTGGACTGGTGGTGCGGCGACGAGGGCGGAGGAGGAGTGGATCTCGGTGATGATGACGGTATTGTGGACAGGTGGCGGCGTCGACGTGATGACGGTGTGGGATGTTATTGTGGCTTTGACGTGCTCGGTGATGAGTTCTGTTACCGAGACGGCGTTTTGGTGAGACTCCACGATTTGGAGAGCTTGTGAGACGACTGCGGTGGTCAGGAGCTCGGTTACTTGATTGGTTATCAAGAGGGGTGCTGGAATCGAGGTGACGAATTGAGGAGCTTGGATGATGGTTGTGATGACTGGGGCTTGGGTTACGGTCATGATGACGGGTGCTTGCGTTTCGGTGACGAGGAGGGGAGCGACGAAGACGCTCTTGACGATTGGAGCGGGTGTCTCGGTTACAAGGATGGTCTTGACGATTGGTGCTTGGATCTCGGTGACGAATGATGGTGCTTGAGACACTGTCTTGATTATTGGCGCGAGGATCTCGGTGCTGATGATCGGAGCAACCTCGTGTGTCTGGACGAGAGGTGGTGCTTGAATCGTCTGGACAATGGGAGCAGCAACTGAGGTGACAACAACTTGGGAAACGTGCTGGACGACTGAAGTGTGTGTCACGGCCAGGGTCTCGGTTTGGGCAAGCGGAGGAGGGGTGTTGATCATGATGGAGGTGTGAACAATGGCAGTCTCGACCACGACTGGAGCTTCGATCGTTTCGAGGATTGCAGCCGCGGTGGATGAATGGATCTCGGTAATGATAACCGTGTTGACGACTGGTGCCAGGGTCTCGACTACAGCCGCCGCTGTGGAAGTTTCGTGGATCTCGGTAATGACGATGGTGTTGTGGGCTGCTACCGAGGACGAAGAGTGGATTTCCGTGATCACGATGGTGTTGTGAGCTGGAGGCGGAGGCTCGACCACTACTGCTGCTGCTGTCGATGTGGAGTGGATCTCCGTGACTACGATGGTGTTGTGAACTGGTGGAGCGACTGTGTGTGCAGCAGGTGGTGGAGCGACCGTATGCGAAGGCGGTGCCATCTGGAAGGGCTCTCCATACACCGACTTTCCTCCATGGTCAACAATGACTATTATGACCGATTCGTGCTTGGAGTTGTAACTTTGGGGCATCCATTTCCACGATCCAGAGTTCGAAAGGTTTGCTGTTTTGGGTCAGCTCAAAATACTTGCCGTCTTCTGCCTGAATTCAAACTTACGGTTCAGTTCGCTGATGATTGTGCTCAGGTCTGTGGATCCACCCGGGATGAGGTGCATCTTCAAAGGTTCCTCGAGTCCTTTCGTGTCCCACTTGACTTCATATTCCTTGTTCATTTCCACTGATTCGCCTTTCTTTGGACTCATGATATTCGCAGCAGCAAGGTGGACTGAACATAGCAGTAGCACTGCCTTGGAGAAGAATGATGTCGACATGATGATTGATGATTATACTGATGAAATGAGCGTCGTCTGTTGTACGATATCGTCTAATATCGTGATGTGTCGGTCGATTGATGAGTCGATCAAGAAGGGTATTCGAAAGTAAAGCAAGCAATCAAGTTCAAGTAAGTAAGTAATAAGTAACAATTGCACAGCAAGTAAAGAATGTAAGGCGACCAGCAACCAGTGAATGCAATCCGTTTGGAAGAATTCAAAGAAAGTTTGGTAGCGGATAATTAGAAAATGGATGGGAATGGATGAATAGAAAGGAGGGAAAGGGGAGAAGAGTAGGAAACAACTGCACTTGAGAAAATCGCTTTTTCATCTGACCGTCATGGATGGTCAAGGTTGGGCCATGGATAGGGTGGTTCTTGCAAACACGGAGGCTTGGATGGCGTTCCTGCCAAGCTTCCCAAGCCAAATTGCCAAGTGATGCGCCCGTCAACCGATGTTCTCCCCCACGGGACGGATGAATACCGAGTGTTGAGGCTGACCATTCGGAATATAAAACGAGAAGGAGATTGAAGAGGAGATCAGGAGGAGTTGCAGCGTCTTGGGAAGAGAGACTACGAAGTTGTTATTTGGTGAGTATATTGTTTACAAGTTCGTCCTCTTTTTCGCTTCCCCAGTACTCCATTTCCTTCACTACTATAGTTCAGTTCCTGAGATCAGATGTATGGAGACTTCGTACATTCAGACGAACGATGATGTAAAAGCCTCGAGCGGTCAAGCAGTGTGCTAGGCCATGGCCCAATTAAGCTTATTGATACCCTGTCCGGTCCCTGTCAGGAGTGCTGAGACGCTTGGAGCCTCAGCCAAGCCCTGAAAGGTCGGTTGCTCAAACGGCCGGCCGTGTCCACTAACCGTTTGAAACCGTGTGCCCCGAGATGCTGAGATGCTGAATCCAAACCGTGCACTCTCCTGTGAGGGAGCTCCATTATTATTTCCAGATATACAATACCATTGGCTAGATGACAGCCGTCAGTGCCAGTTGAACGCGCTGCAGGCTTCAGATGACCGGGGCAGTGCATCCACTTCACTCCTTCGTTCGTCTGGTCCTGGTCTGAACTGACCTGTCAACGCTCCTCTAAATTTTAGGTTTTTATGCTTTAGAGTTCTCTCGTAGGCCTTGATCTAGGCCACGCTATCCTAGCCATCTGGGCTGCGTCAGGCTGGTGGGGGATGGGGGACTCAGCCTCGAAAAGGTGGGTTGCTCTGTCTTGCGACAGGCTGTCATCGGATCTTTTGACACTTGCACTCGGTTTTATCCTGAAGTTCCTTCTTTTCTGTGCTTTTTCCAATTCTCTTCTTCAACCAGGGAAAGTTATCCTTGATCAACATCTGTGCCCTTTCTCGTGACTGTTTACTCTTCTGCACCTGGATGATCCTTTTCGTTTCGCATTGTCAACCGGGTTGGATGCGGTTTCGATACTCGCTGATTGTGCATTCCAACTTTTCATCGTATGCAGTTCGCATTTGGAAGTCACCAATCTCTTGCAGACAAAGCGCTTTCAAGTGAATGCAGATTGGTGGGTTGGTCCTGCGATATTGCAGAGTGTCTCCCAGGTGCGGGCCATCTGGTATCGGCCACGCAACAATATCTATATTCTCGGTTTCTGCGCCACCTCAGTACAGCTTCCACATACAATTTTGCAATTTTTGTTCGCACAGCGCTTTTAGTTGAAAGTGCATTGGTGGCCTCGCCAGCCAAATGTTGATGAAGGTCGCTGAGGGTCAACCATCTGGCCTCAACCCCCACTAGAAATGTCCCGATTGGGCAATAGTGAAACACCAACAGTGTGATACTCAAAATTGCTGGGCAGCTGGTCCATGGATCTGGGATACGATCTTCGAGTTCATTCAATGCTTTGTGCTCTTCTCGCGCTAGACCTTTCGGGAAATAATGACGGTGTGGCGAGCAGGAGGTCTGCAGCTCGCGCTTCTGTATATTGACGTCCTTCTCGCTTGCCGAAGATGTCATGAAGAGGTGCTGTCTACTTTACAGCAGCTTTAGATTGTAGATGACGACTTGACGGACCTGGTCCCAATGCTTCAAAGATGATAGAGCAGCATAATGTGAACTCGTACCCGTTGTCAAGATGTCTTACCAAGTCGCCGGAAGTAGTTCCTGCCCGTCTCGTCAGCTGAGATCTTCCATGCGGGTCGATCACAAATTCTAGACCGTGCTTGGCGAGATGCATGTCAATGTTGTTGTTGTGTCTGTTCATAAATACTCCATGCTGAGCTCCTGGTACATCCCATACGAGATTCCCGATTCACTTTTCTTTGCTATTCTCTGGTGGGCTGAAAATTCCCGACAGGCCTCTTAGGAATCTTCTTTTTGGTTGTGATAGTGTTGACCTGATAAAGTGAGGTAGCATGTGGCCTTTCGCTTTCCCAAGTGATGTTGCACCTGACTTCCAATCTTTGAGGTCGTCTAAATTTTTGATGGCCTGCTATTTCGGGAGCATGCTTTTCTTCGACCTGAGCACGAGATCCCATTTCTCTACAAACCATCTCGAATCTGCCTCATAGGCTTCACAAAAACTAGAAATCGTTCGAGGACTGCACACCGTTGAGCCTATCTCCAAGTGGATTTCAGCTCGATATAAATATGAAACAATTTCCATCTTAGCTCTTGTTACACTCGTAGACTTGGTCCTTTAGCTCTCCGCTAATGTTCGCGCAATCACAAGAACCAGGTTTAGTTATTCTAGATTCGCTGCCCGGCAGCCTGAGTCTGGGTTGTTGCATACTGTAATTAGTTGTAGAGTCTTCGATTCGCCAGTCTTCCTAACACATGTGCGAAACTACCTAATTGAACGAGAACTAAAGGAGATGGACTCGCTTCAAGTACTCACGCCCTAGATCCCAGTATCGCTCGGAATTGTCAAGAAATGAGATGCGACGAGGAATAGCTAAACTTACGATCTTGGGAGAGGATTGTTATCGTCATCAATCTTTCATGTTGTCTTTCTTGCACTGATGTGATGTGATGTGATTCCCCACAGTCACAACTGCTCAGTCATATTAAGCCATACGGTGATTAGGAAGGGCGCTCTCGCCTATTGTGTCCTTGGATTGGACGTTGCTGCTTCTTACCAAGGTACACATTGTGTAGCTCTCGCAATCTTCTCTTGGAACGTATAATAGAGCAAGGTGAGTAAAATGACTGTTCTCCAGTAAGAGAGAAAAATGACTAGATAGAAGACTTTAGGTCCGGCATAGTAAGTTTCCGCCGTTCAAGGTACTTCCTCTCTGCTGCTCACAGCATTGCTTTCTTCAAGATGTCAACAACCAACGGGATCAGTTTAGTAAAGGCACCTAGAGCTATTTTCTCGTAATTCACGTGCCACTTAATTCTAATTCGGTACTCGTAAGTGTTCTATATTGAACATATTGCTAGTAAAATTGCAGTAAGCAAGCCAATATCAAAGCACGAGTTTGCACGTCGATTGATTAAGAGTGTTCAAGCCCTCGTTGTCTCCCTATCAGCCCACTTCCTCCCGCTGGTGTACCATGGTTCTTGCTTTTTCACAACAATCCGTGCGTTGTGAACGCTCTCTCTTCTCCTGTATTCAAGAGGAGAAACTAGCCATTTATGTCACAGCAAACAAAATCATTCCCTCCCGGACAAATCGGATCTACAAAAGTAAGTCAACACCAGCCCTCAAAACCACCATCACTATCTGCATAAACTCACTCGAAAGAATAGTTCCATGCCACGTGTTCGAGCATCGATTATCCCACGTACACAGCGTATCCGTGCCAAGACCCGGGCACCGAGTAAAGACACTGCAGCATTCCACATCGTCGGGAGTACCAGGGCAGGTAAAGGCTCCTGGTGAGCCAGGGTTGCTGGTTCCACCGTAGTTTGCGCATTTGCTGCGGGTGATGCAGATTCCGTCCGGGCTGCCGCCGTTGGAGCAGGAGCCGTTGATGGCGGCGTGGGTGCTGGTGGCGGCGAGGAGGAGGGTGAGGATGTGGGGGGATTTCATTTTGATTTTGTGTGAAGGGATAAATACTGCGGATGCTATGAATGAGGATGGATGTTCTTGGTAAGCTGAGGTGGGTGTAGGTTCAGGTTGGTGATTATATACAAGTAGGTTCCATCAGCTTCAATGTCAAGTGTCGCATCTCGGCACCAAGGTTAAACCATCTGATCATGTTCGATCGATGAAGTGCTACAGGATCCTACAGGCCAAGAGTAAGAGTCCTCATTCGGGTCTGCTTTAGTGTTTTGTGCAGCATGCTTGGAAGCGATTGACCAAAAGGAAGGATGGGCTCTGCTGTGGCAACACTTTGCTGCAAGTACTAATTTTGATATACATGGATGATGTCCTCCATCGATCACAATACCAGGAGAATGATTTGCTGTGCCAGGAGTTCTCTCCTGTGTAGCTAAAATCTCCACAGCAGGAATTACCGGTATGTGTCACAACTTCCCCGCGCTTGTGTTTACCCCCATTGTACTGAAAAGGTAGAAGGTTAAGGCACTCATTCAGATACGTGTATTAGCAAGGGTTTTCGAACCCCCCTACGACGAAGTGCCACAGTCGTACACATCTTTCAGGCAGACTTGACCAACTGGTGGCACCTTTGTTACCACCGGAAGGAAAACGCGCCGAACACTAGGTGAATGGGGAAGAGTTGTCGGCTGAACAGCCATCATGGCACCCATACTTACACATAAGCACATAGTCATGATGTCTGCGCGAGGATGGCATGATTTAGACCTGCAGGCTCAGTCTTTGTTTGGAAACGGTATCGTCAATCATCGTGTAGAGTCCCAACTCTCCCTCACGAAAAACGATTCCCGTGTTTACTATCGTTGTAAAAGTCTCTTAACTCGCTGGCAAGCAAAAACTCCAGCCCGTTCCCCAGACGCGCATGACTTCCTCGTGATGCAGACGATCGCCAACAAACCAAACTCCTTCCCCTCGGCTCGATTTGGCGCCTCTCGTTACACAAGTCCCGACTAGCAAATCAGACCTCACTGCTCGTTCGCAAGCGTGAACATTACATACAGATCTGCACTCAAGCATGTATGCACGACATACTTCACGAGAATGCAGAAAATCCGTCACTGTAACCCTCAACCCTCGTTGCATGTTACTATATTCGGGTTGAAGTAAGCAATATGGTGGCGGGGAGATGTTTATCCTTCTCGCTTAGAATAACCCCTCCTCCCCTCCGTTGAGTTGCGAGAGGCTATGTTTCCCAAACTCAAGTCCAGAAGGCTAGAACTCTGGGGGGGTTCGGGGTTTGTTTTCATACTTATGTTGTGAGAAGGAGCAATGGAGCATACATACTTGAATGCTTGAATGTCTATCAATACCAATACTGCTCGGCCACAAAGAGGCAAGTAGAACTGGACGATGAGAAATTAAGCCTGGGTCACGAAAGCGGTCTGTCTACATTCAACCTTGCGACATCCTAGCTATGTCTGGGTTGGTTATCTTTGTCTGCCAAGAAATTGCGATGTGCAGCAAATCGATGTTCTTGCGTTGTTTACCGCCCGATTACTGGAGCCAGAGGCTAAATACTAGTGACCAGCTCTAAATTGGATCTAGATTCTTCCTTAATGTGGCCTATGGGAGCTAGATGACCTAGAGACCGTATGTCATCTAGCTCCCATAGGTCACATTAAGGAAGAATCTAGATCAAGATACAGTTGGCTAGAGATCGGAAAATTAGAGGCGAGTAAAAGATAGCGATATCATATTCGGGCGAGGAATGAATTCGTGCCGGCTGGCTGGGAGAGGTAAACAAAATAGCCGAGGGGTGTTCCTTCTCCGCTGGTCGATGTAAATATGAGTTGAGTCGTGAAGAAGGGGGATTAATGCATCACTAACAAGAGAGTCTAATTTACTAATCAAAATTGAGGTGTACTGGAGCCTTTGATGCTATTCACAAGCATGGCATCACAACACTACTACAGATTCTGACCCATGAATTGGTAGCAAACTTTCATGATACAGAGAATGCTATAATGATCTACGTGCCAAAGTTCTTGCTCAATCATTATGCTAATTCCCAATGCCAAAGTCACGGATATCCCAAGCAGCCAGCAATTCAACCAATGCAACGCCCGATCCAACGCTCTCAGGACAAACTTTAGCGTAAACCCAATGTCTGTGCATCAACGCAAAGATTGCAAGAGTAAGAGAGCAGACCCTTCCAGAGTCCAGACAGTCCACTCAACCACTGCATCCCGAAAAAAGTCGTGAAATCCAGCTGCCACCATTACTTTTCCCTCGAGTTACAAAGGAACAGGAATCGCTTCCGTGACGAGCGACATATCAAAGAACTTCACCGGGCTCTGCAAATAAGTGGTAACGAGCAGACCAGCCTTCTGCAATTTCTCGATACTACCTTGACTAGTAGGCTCGCAGTAGATCGACGCAGCTTGCTCGACGCTTTGGACAAGCTTGTCTTTGCTTAGTGGTGCGGTTGAGGGGGGTGAGGAGGGGAGGTTGTTGGCGATGCAGGAGGCGCAGGCTGAAAGTGAGGATTTCCAGCTGTCGGGATGGTTAGTAGTTGGATTTTGTTGGATTTAAGAAATGTGGGTTGTAGGTAAGGTGGAGGGGGGAGCTTACGCAGCGATGTTGGTGTTGCAGAAGCAGAACTTGACATTGCCGCCTGCCTTCTTCTCCTCGGCTGCACATGTGTTGAAGATTTGAGCTGCTCGTGTGCATTCGGCAGAACCTATTCTTACAATCAGCTGCACAGTCCGTTACAAGAATCGTACTTCGAAATACTTACTGCTGCAAGCAACAACTTCAGGGGAAGCAGGAAGCGAAGCCCACGTTCCAGCTGGAGTTGGCGCCGGACCTGTTTGTGGAAGACCATACGGAGCATCGATTAAAGTCATATTGAACAAGGCCAACGATGACTGATACTTCTCCGTAAGAAATTTACCAGCTTGAACCAATGTATCCTTAGCATCAGCTTTGGAGCCGGTGTAAGAACAGAATTGGTTGCGGGCGCGCTCGGCGATTTCAGTGATGGGTGAGTTGCCAGCAAATCTGGGGAGAGTGTTCTCGAGACATTGGGTACATTGGCCGAGATTGGTCTTCCATCTGACATGTCGTTAGCTTCTATTTCCCTGGATTGGTGAGGGGGGACCATGCGAAACTTACGCGATAGGCCACTTCTTACAGAGACACTTCCAGGCGTCCTCGTCGTTCTCCTTTAGGCAGGTGTCGTGGTAAATATTGGCGTTGACGCAAGACTTCGATGCTATTTCTGGTCAGTAAAGTTCCCCCGCATTGCCGCAAAGTATCAAATCACATACCTGCACAAGACTTGACAGCCTCTGAAGCAGGAAGGCTAATCCACTTGGTCGGATTTGCGGTCGGGTAAATAGTGGGGGAACTCCATGACGGTGTGGTTGTGGAATTAGCTGGCAAAGAAGTTGTAGTCGTTGAGTAGCTTGTAGATATACTCAAGGCACTTGAAATCGAAGAGGTATGACTGGCCAAGCAGCTACAAGCGGATGAGATACTGACTGGTGAGTTGTTGCAATGCAAGAGAGCCTCGGGGAAACCAGTACCAGCAGACTTTGAAGCATCTGTGTATGTCGTACAGAAGCTCATTACAGCTGGCTCAGAACGGAGAGCTCCGCGAAAACAGTTATCATGGTTGCACTTGAGGGTTGGAGTGCTTGTGGTAGATGTAAACTGACCCGCGGATGTCTTTGATGATTGAATTAGAGGAGACGGAGTTGTAAGCATGGCAGTTGAGAGGCTTGCAATGACGGAACTCATGGGAAGAGCTGGAAAGGTCGAAAATTCGCTGTTGGGAATTGGAGTTGGAAATGATGATGATAAACTCGAGAGGAAAGAGCTCATAGGCACAGCCTCGAAAGTCGAGAACAAGCTGTTAGGAACAGCAGTAGGTGTCGAGGACGAAGCAGCTGACATGCTTGCGAGAACAGAGCTCATAGGAACCGCCGGAAAAGTCGAGAAGAGGCTGTTAGGAACCGCAGATGGAGGTGTTTCAGTCACGCCCGAATGAGCCGGTGCCGTTGGAATCTCAGATAGAGTAGTCGTGGGCATCGGGACTGCAAGAGTACTACTTCTGTCAGATATGGAATCAATGCTAGTGAGAGGATAAACTTCTCTTACATGGGAGTCACAGCACGCGCAACCTCCTCGCCAGCCGGACGCAAGACAGCCTCAGGAAGCGCAAGCGGAAAAGCCTTCTCCTTAACCAGATCCTTCATCTTATCGACAAACTGCTCAGTGCTCAAAGTACCATGGCAATATCCGACAGAAGAGCCTGGGGCGCCGGCAACCTTCTCGATCTCCATGTACATGGAAGGGCCGTGGTGTTGGGTGCCGGCTGCCATCTCGACGCAGATGATGCAGTTGCGGAGCTTGGAGTACCAGTCGATGTGTGAGGGGACGGCACGGCCGGGAGGACAGAGGCAGGATCGGACGTGTGAGGAGGGGTCGAATGGTGTGCCGAGGACGCGGGCGCCTTGACAGGAGGTCCACCAGGTGGAGGCGAGCTTGCAGTCGGGGCCATCTGTGGAAACTTTGTATTAGCTGATATTGTTTCCGGAACAGTGATGTGACGGAATGTAAAGACAGAATGAAGTTAGATACGTACTAGCACAGTCTGTAACTGTTGGTGCAGTGTCGACGACTTGACCTTGTCGATTCTCAAGACCTGAGCTGAGAGCAGAAGTGAAAGCCAGGGCTAACAAGGCTGCAAGCAGCATGGAGGAGTTCAAGAACTTCATGACGAAGAAGATGACTTGAGTACGGGTGTGACAAAAAGAGGTATTGGATAACTCCAGTGAGCACAGAGGAAGATGGCTCGAGTGGGTTGAAGGAATGGAGGAGGTCGAGTTCGTAGTCGAGATTAGTAAGTTTTGTACAGGACGAAGAAGTGAGCTGACTTAAATAGAAGGTAGAAGACCGCAGTCTACAGGAATGAATCATTTGTTCTCGACCAAATGTCGTTGAATCGTCCATTCACCTTCGAATCGACGGTGACTCTGAGCTGTCAGCTGGCGGGGTAAGGCTGAGGTGATTACCAACAGGAACGTGAATGGAAGCTTTAAGAGTGAACCGGCAAACTTCGCTGATAGCGATAAGCCAAAAGCAGTTTTTCGATATTAAATGTACATGTCGTGTCCAATAATTGATTGTAGGCTAATTTGTTTCCCGGTGGATGAATATCCAAGCGAGTGCATGGAGCCTCTCTATCGCAATGAATCTTGTCAAAAAAGCGACATGCGACAAAGTCGGCGTGAGCCAAAGGCAATCGTCTTCTTTGGGTGGGAAGAGAGTATAAAAGCATTCATTGTAGTCTCCTTAAACCATTCGCAGGGAAGACCATGGCCGATGAAAGATTGCTTCTAACCTGTCAAAACTTCACCACCATGTTGTGGACTTGGTCATTGACATTATCCTGCCCTCATACTATACGTGTCTTCCGTAGCTTTGGATTAATTACACATCCCCTCATTTCCCCTAGTCCCGCACCTTCACATCTCCTTTCCCCTTCCTCGTACCTGACCACATTCTCATTGATACCTCATCTCAAAGGAAAGTATTTATATCTAGCCTTAGCCTTTCCAGAACACCTGTTCCCAACTTCCATAACTCATTTATCGCAGTCCAAAAACGTCCTAGTCAACTTCAATTTCGTATATTGATACCATCCTTGTTCAGGGAGGAAGTGCAAGTCTGTCGATCCTCTCGTCGCACCGACTCATACTCATCGTCTTTCTTGTTTTCAATCCACAAAACCACAACTGTTAAGCGAGAAATTTGTTGATATTTACCTACCGTCTTTCGGCTCACAACGATACCTATTACACGTTCACAAGAACATAAAAGCCAGAAATAGATCTCTTCACATCGCTCTCGTTGTTGCTCTGAAAGGTATCCGGATATATCTGGTAGGGTGATACAGGGCATATACGGCTCTTTGATGCATTGATTCACGTCATTTTCAATCACTCACTTAGATTCGAGGAGAGATCATGAATCTTATTCTTGTTCAACTTTCTTATTTCTACATTGATTTTGTCCATTTGGGTATAGGTACATACAAAAGGGTTGACAGATCTCCTCTTCTCATCTAATCTCCCAATTCATCTCAGCTCGTCCGCTCTCCTTCAATGCATTTCAAAACTTGCAGATCGATCGATCAATCGCTCGCTATCTACTCATACAAAACCAAAACCCATTCGCTTCCTTCCATCAAAGAAATCATCCCCTTCCAATGAACATAAGATTATTTGTATGCCCACGGGTATTTCAAAACGCCACCTCCTGCCACATTTTTAATCCAGCCATCCACCTGCCCAGCCACTGTGCATGCATGTATGCACCAAACAAATTCACCATGGTATAATTCAATCATTTCTCGCGCTGTCGATAAAAGGCGTCGATTCTCTCTGCTTCTATCCTTGAGGCCTCTCTTCTCGCCTCGTTTCTCGCTTCATTTTCCCGCCTCAAGTCCATAGCTTGCGCATTCCGGTCGCTCTGAGTCATCGCATCGGGAGGATAGCGATGGTAGCCAGGATGGGCTGAAGCAGGAGCAGAAGCTGGGCCAGGTGCAGAGCTTCCCATTGGATCGCGTCCCATTTGATATCGACCCTCTCTACCATCGAAGCTGTTGTGCCGCGAGTTGTGCAACGAGTGGTGATTGGCGTATTGTGTTGGTGGTGATGGGACGTGAGAGCTTTGGCCGAAAGCAAGTTGACGGTGACCAGCAGGTGGCGGCTGCTGATACTGTTGCGATGGTGATTGGTATGAAGGGGCTAGCTGAGGGGATGCAATCGCGTTCTGCTGCTGTTGCTGTTGTTGCTGCATGAGATATCCTGGCTGGGGTTGACGCGGGTAGTAGTCACGCTGGTCAAGAGGTAAATCATGCGGTGAGCCCACAGGTTGACGACTGACTTGAGGAGGCTGTGGAGGCGGAGGGGTTGGCGCCGAATATGGCGATTCCTTAAGTCGCATAGACGGCTGGGATGGAGCCGATGATCGTGCATAACCACCAGAAGCTGAGATCCCGTGCATGTCGCCTAGAGATGGCTCGCGACGTAGTTGTGACGGCTGCGAAGTCATAGACTGGCGAGCTTGGGGATACATCGGCTGTTGTTGCTGTTGCATCTGCTGCTGTCCGTAAGTAGGTCGGCTCTCGAAGCTTGTCGGAGTATAGCTCCGAGCATGGCCAATGGACGATGAATGCTGGTGAAGAGGGTGCTGTGTTTGTGGAGGCTGTGAATATCCGTGCTGTGAAGGGGCAGCCTGCTGTTGAGGTGGTTGTTGAGAAGTCATCTGCTGAGGCATATGTGGGTGTTGTGGGGCAGGATTCTGAGCCGGGTGGGCAGAATATCGAGAAGGATGATGCAGAGAGTGTTGCTGTGGTGGCGGGGTGCGTGTATTCTGTATTGACGAAGCTGAGACATCACTTGTCCGTTTAGCTGGAGGTGGTCGAGGATCACTTGGCTCGTCGTCATTAAGCAGTGACATAATGTTTGACTTTCTGGCTGGCTCTGGCTGGCGAACTGGGGCTGGAGCCGGTTGCTGTGGTGGAGCACTCTGTTGGGGAGGTGGAGGAGGTGCAGAGTACATCTCTTGATTGGCGGGAGGCGCACTCATAGGAGCTCGAGGAATAGCCGGGGAAGGTGTAGACTTAATGTCACGAGCACTACCAACGCTCTCGCCAAGAAATGGTCGTACATTCGGATTGCTTCGAGGTTGATATTGCTGAGGATGATGCTGGGGGGCGACAGTGCGCCGAACTTCAGCTGGCGGAGCTGGCTTTGGAGGCTCTGATCTCGCATGTACCTGATTCCCTGAGTGCATCGCAGGCGGCGTCGCATATGGCTCGTACTGGTTTGGATTGGGGGTCTCCACTTCTTGCTTCATATGAAATTGTCGATCCCGATGCATGGCTGCTTGTTGCTGTTGTTGCTCGCGCTGGTGCTGTTGCATAGCAAGTTCACGTTGTTGCATCGCTTGCTGGGCTTGTTGTCGCTCTCTCTGCACTGCTTGCTCCTGCTCTCTCTGCTGTTGCTGCTCACGTTGTTGCTGCTGCTCTCTTTGTTCGCGCTCAAGTCTAAGGGCGGACTGCCTTTCTATTTGAGCTTCCTGGGCAACCATGACAGAACGCTGAGAAACAGCATCATTGGGAACAATAGAGCGGGGAGGATCCTGGGCAAAGAACCCAACAGCTGGACCTCTAGAGGGCCGGGGTTGTTGCTGCATCAGCTGTGGAGCTTGTTGAATAGGTTGGGGCGGCATGTGCTTATTCAGAATTGTCGATGTTGCTGTGCTAGGTGGAGTTTGAGGAACGGGACCAGCTTGAGCAAGTGCAGGAAAGCGTGCACTCAGGCTTGGTGGCTGTGGAGGGGAGACTTGAGACATAACAGAATGTGGTCCTGGAGACAAGAACTCTTCTGGCTGGTCCATTGCAGATGATGACCGTGGATGTGAGCCAGGGGTGATGTCATAACGTCTCTTCGGAATGACAGTCGGCGTTGGCAAAGGGCCTGTAGGCTCATTTCGTTCCCGCTTCTCGTCTGCATCCTTTGCTATCATCTCCCACTCTTTCTTTCCAGAATCTACCTGGCGCTGGTAATAGTTCTTGACCTGTGTCTGGATGTTAGCGACACGCCGACTCTTGTTGCTGTCGGAAGGTACAGCAAGCCATTGTTGAAAAACGGTGGTGTATACCATTATATGAGTCTTAGAGGTCATCCACTTTGCAATTCCATGCCAGTCAGTGCCAAAATGCCTCAATAATGCAGGGAAATCCGTTTGCTCGGGCACACTCCAGTAACTGGAAGTTTGCTGAACAGTCCTGCGATCTTGTGGAGTCTCAAAGGTCATTGGTGGAGCAGAGTCAACACGCTCTGGTTGAGGGACCGGAGGAGGCGCTGGAGGGAAGTGCTGAGGTACAGGGTCGAAATTGATCGGCATTGTAGGATTGGGTCTCTCGATTGGTGCATATGGTGGAGCGAAAGGAGGTTGACTTGGGCCCGCGCCATCGAATTGAGAAGGGAAACGAGCATTGCCACCAGGAGTGTCTCCACGATTCTTCCATTCTGGATTACTCATCGGAGTTGCAGGAGAGTTCGAGCGTTGATTAGCGGCAGCAAGAGGAGGAGCGGCAGCCAAAAGCTGACTATTCTTGGGTTGTTTGGGGCCCTTCTCACGGGGAGTTTTGGTCTTCCTCTTTGGCGGAGGAGCATCTGGACCTGCTTCTCCTTTTGGCGTGGCAGCTGCTTTCCGTCCTGGGGTAGGCGCAGGGCTTGCCACCTCGCTCTCGCTGGCTGGAGTCTCGAAGGAGAATGTAGGGGCAGCTGCTCTACGTGGACGTCCACGTCTTTCGCCACCCTCGGTATCTTGCCCATCTTCTGTTTCCTCGCGGGCTGCATTCACGTCGGCTATCAAGGGATTTGGCTTTGGATTCTTTGCCTTTGGTTGTCTGGCCTTGCGTTTCTTTGGTTGCCTCTTTAGCTTGTCCTTCAATTCTGACGAATGCTTGACAAGGTAGTAGTGCTGAATACAAGCTTTGTAGTCCCGCCTAGGTAGTGCAGCTGCGATCTTGCTCCATTGCTTTGGAAATTCGAGGTAAACCCTTTCGAATATTTCGCACTCTTCAACGGTGAAGTTGTCAATAGGCTCTCCAAATTCAAGGACGGCGAAGGATCTCTCGAAAGGTACTATGTGAGTTCTGTCGATATGCTGCATGCTCATCCATTCTACTCTGTTCCAAGCGGCATCGGGGATTGTAGCTTCCTTTGCACTGGCCGTCTTTGCTCTTGCAGCACGATCTTCCTTCTCCTTGGTTTCCTTGGCTTCAAGTTCCGATTCGCGAAGGACTCTTTCAAAGTCGTGCTCCGTAGCCCATCGACCCACCCGACCTTTGCCTTCTGGTTTAGCGCCAGCAGACGGTACTGATGAATGATGCGGAGCTGCGGCTTCCGCGGCAGCCTGAGCTCTTGCCTTTGCAAACTTCTCTCTGCTACGAACTGCGACAGGATCATCCGAGAAGTCAGTAAAACGTCGGTATTCAAAGTAGCTCCTGCCCCATTCTTGCCGCGCAGCTTCTTGCTCCCTCAGCGTCCGATCTCGATCATTAATCAGCTTTTGTTTTATTCGAGCTTCAACTTCGGGATTTGGCTTCAAGGTCTCCAAGAAATCGGCGTCCTCATACCATTTCTTGACTCCGAAGTCGGGCAGAGCTGTGCATGGAGGTGTCTTCATTCGCGGCCGAACAGCTTCAAGCATTTCTTCATTCTCGACCTCAGTCATGTCACCCTCGCTTTCAGAAAATCCGTCCATCAGTCCTGGTTTCTGGACCGCTCCATTTGTAGATGGTTTGGGCGACGGCTTACGTGACGATCCGGCATCTGGGAAATCTGGAACTTGCTCAATGGACTTCAGCGGAATGGTTGGTTCGTGAGAGATATGATCCGGTTGCTCTACACTCGGAAGAGGAGTCCTGGCGGATGGCGGCAAAGTGGACGAACGCGCGAGATTGCCATTAATGATTGGTTCCACGGGTAGCTTCTCTGGTGCCTGAAGAGGTGTCGAAGGTCGTCTTGTGCGTGAATCCATTGATATTGGTGGAACCGCAGGCGTGGAAGATCGACTCCTACTAGGACGTTTTGTTTTGGCTGGGTCTTCTGGAACGGATGTAGGGATGGTTGCCGGAGCCTGAGCTGTATTCGGTATGGGCAAGGAAACCGGAACAGAGGCTGGGACAGATGGAATTGGTACTTCAGGAACAGGTTCCTCAACCTTGACCTGGGGCGCCACACAAGGCTCAGCTACGACGGACTTCCTCTTCTCAACTAGATGATCGATGTTATGTCTGCGGAACGGTTTGACGAAAACTGAAAGGCATTCAGGGCGTGGATTTTGTGGATTCTCCACATTGACTTTCGTTGTATCGCCTTCAATTTTGGAGATTTCGTCCTCAAAGTAGGCGTCATTCAACTCATCTTCAGAGTCCGACTCAGATGCAGCTTCAGTGATATCGGGAACTACTGGAGCTGGCCTCTCCGGACCATGTTTTCCCACAAGACCTCGACGAGGAGGTGGTGGCATTTCTTCCTTGTCTTGACGGGCGGAGTCGGATGGGGCCTTCGGCTCCGAAGGGTTCTTGGAGTCATCGGCAATATCCAAAGAGTCCAGGTTTGTATGTTCCTTGTGAGTGTCCTCTTGTGGCACTTTATTGCCTCCAGATTGCACAGCGCTGCGCGGCGAAACCTCTGTTGCATGTGTAGATGGCACATCTGAGGCAAGAATCTCCCTTTGAACAATGCTGCTAGGCTTGTACTGTGCAGGACGTGGGAAGCCTCCAGATCGCATGGTTTCTCTGTCGGATCTAGGTGCGGTAGGGATTGCGACACCTGGTACCGCACCAGAGGGCGCTGAGGGAATGGCGGGAGGTGGTACGCTGGCTGATGAGCCAAATGCTGGCACTTGTGGAGGAGGCGTTGCCGAAGGCTGAGTACGTCGATAGGTCGTGGGCTCTGGTGATCGACTTCTGCCAGAAGGTCGGCCGTGGAAGCCATCTTCGTAATATCCTCCTCTCCCTCTCCCTCGCCCACCTCGAGACGCTCTCCCATATCCACGAAATGGAGGCATTGAATCCGAGCCAGGTGACCCACCAGACAGCGGACCATCTCTAGAACCTCGACGTGCGCGGTCAATCTCGATATTCGGTGGAGCATCTCGATTATCTCGTGGTCCATAATTTGGTGAGCGTCCTCTACCTTGAGGAGAAGATGCTCGACGTCCTCTGTATGGTTCCCGTCCACCCCAACGATCTCGCCCTCGATCATCTCCAAACCGCGGCAGAGGCCCTCTATCATCCCTCCTATCTCTGTATTCGCGATCGAGCTCTCGACCTCGATCCCGGCTATCTTCCTGCCAGCCTCCTCGACCTCTCCCGCGTCCCCGGTCGCTTCTATAGTCGCCGCCTCGGTATGCGACAAAATCGGGTCGAAAATCCGATTGACTCGATGCGCGCGGACCTGTTGGAGCATCTAGGAACCCTTTTGGGGCTCTGGGTGGATCTCTAGATGAATTAAAATCTCGCGATGAGTCTCGTCCGGTGGGCTCTCTGAATAATTCTCTGTTTGATGCGAAGGAGTTGTGGTTCATTCGTGCATCCGGTATCGAGCGCCTCCTTTCGCCGCCACGAGCCGAACCCCCTCTTGTGAACTCGTCTCGAGAATCATTGTAGCGTCCTGGAGATTGATCTCGTGGTGACCGTCGCGATTCGCCAGCGTCATACGAGCCCTGATATCTAGACCTTTGAGGCTGTCAGTGGGCGGCACAACCACGAGCAGGACTCCAGCACTGGCAGAACACTCACATTCATGTTGCTGGGCGATGGCCCAGAATTTAACGACTCGCTGAGAAATTGGCGCCAGCAGTAAATGTAGGGTTTTCAAGCGGCCGGATGATGGTTCCAATTGAAGAGTGTGGAGCCGTCAATCGTCGCAGAGGGCTGCGGGCAACGCAGCGGATATCGTGTTCTCGAGAGTACCAAGGTCATAAATTCGTGAAAATCAGCACAATGCTGTCTGGCGCCTGGGGAAGGTTGGCGACGAGTGACTGAAGGCGACGAAGGCTTTCTGAGGGATGATGTTGAAGTGTGAAGATGAGGTTGATGAGCTGAAGAGCCTAGCCTGCTTAGTTCGTGCTGTACCAGATTGGGATCTCGAATGGGACGCGCTTAAAGGAGTTTAGCGTTGGGCCGGGACCTTTTCGTCACCCCTGTCCGGTCCAAGGCTCCCTGCAGCCACTTCTCGGTAGACACAGCACCACAGAAGAGCCGCCTCGCGCTTAAATTTTTGACACAAAGTTTGGACAATCTGGTACTGTAGGCGGGGCAAAACATCAATGCAACTGTCAACAAATCGATGTGCTCAGACCATAATACGATATTCAAGGACGATCATAAATTTGTTATTTACAGCATAATAAGTTTCAGATCACCGTGGTTTTTTTGAGGATTGCCAATCCAGGATTCTACATTTTCATCACAGAAATTGAGGATAATTGAAGTCAGGCACCACTTAAGCCCAATTTGCAAGACTACAACGAGCTAAGATTCGACCAACTCGGGGTCTATGCATGGTTTACCAGATAGCTTCTGAGTAAAGTTCTCTTCGTAACCTTGGCTACGTTCCGGCTACCCGCTGTCAGTACTGATCATCGTCAGGAACTACTCGCACTGGTGGTAGGGTTTTGACCAAGCGAATATTGAAGTAGAACCAGTAGCTCCATAATTTCTCTTTAAGACGAGAAAGCCCAAGGCTTCTTCCTCTTTATCTCTCGTCAAATACACAGTTCCACATCATGACGGATCAAACACAAACAGCACCATCTGGTGCTCCACCTTCAACAGTCACAGATGCTGTCTTGGTACCCTCAAATGAGATGCCGGAAGGATCTCAAAAGGTCGAGGAGCTCGATTTTAACAGTTTTGAAGGACGGCCTATTACCGTGGATGATCTCATGAGTGGGATGAACAACATGGGATTTCAGGCTAGTTCGATTGGAGAGGCTGTTAGGATTATCAATAATATGGTATGTACATTATTTTCCTTAGTCACTTATCCATTTTTGCGTTTCATTATTGTTCCTCAGAACACAACGAGTCTCAGTCAAGCACAACGGCTGGACACAAAAATCTTCCAAAAGCAATACCCACCATTCCATATTTATCTACTCCTCTTCCTCCATGAGCATATATCACATGCCATATTCTCTCTATGCCTTATCTGCTTCCGGCTCTGTCGGACTTCATTCAACCTCCGAATCCACCTTCATACGACCAATTACCTCCCAGAGAACACATCTACTTCAAACCAAGACATCTCTAACAACGTCTAGCGCACCTGGACCGACCCCTCAGACCCCTCAGCAAAAACAACCATCTTCCTCGGCTACACCTCCAACCTCATCTCCTCTGGTCTCCGCGGGGTATTGCGGTACCTAGTGCAACACAAGCACGTCTCAGCAATCGTCACCACGGCCGGCGGAATAGAAGAAGACCTGATAAAATGCCTCGGCGACACCTACATGGGCTCCTTCTCCACGCCCGGCTCGGAGCTCCGTTCCAAAGGCCTCAACCGAATCGGCAATCTCATCGTGCCCAACAACAACTACTGCCTCTTCGAAGACTGGGTCGTTCCCATCCTCGACACCATGCTCTCGGAACAAGAATCCTCCAAAGCCCTCCCGGTGGAAGACCAGATCAACTGGACGCCCTCAAAAGTAATCCATCGTCTCGGGAAGGAGATAAATGATGAGCGATCCGTGTACTACTGGGCGTGGAAGAATGACATCCCTGTGTTTTGTCCGGCTTTGACGGATGGCTCGTTGGGAGATATGCTCTACTTCCACACCTTCAAGAGCTCTCCCCAGCAGCTAAAAATTGACATCGTCCACGACATCCGGCGCCTCAACACGATCTCCGTGCGCGCAAAACGAGCAGGCATGATAATCCTCGGTGGCGGGATAGTAAAACACCATATAGCGAATGCGTGCTTGATGCGTAATGGCGCAGAGAGCGCGGTTTATATCAATACGGCGCAGGAGTTTGATGGAAGTGATGCTGGAGCGAGACCGGATGAGGCGGTGAGTTGGGGAAAGATTAAGGTTGGGGCGGATAGTGTGAAGGTTAGTTCTTTCTTTTTTTTTTTGTCACCTTCTTTTTCTCTCTCTCACGTGTTGTTAACACTAGATGGGATATTCTGGGGTGGTATAGCAAGGACCGGATTGAGTGATGAGTAACTTGTATTGGTCTGGACGAATTGTGCTAACTCAGGAAAACCTAGGTTTACGTGGAAGCAACTGCTTGTTTTCCCTTGATAGTTGCAGCAACATTCGCCAAGGGCCAGAGCAGAGTAGCAAAGGCAGAAACAGATAGTTTGTGATCGCAAATACAATATCAATACTATGCAACACCCTCCGAGTCTCCGAGAATTTCTGCCCATGAAAAAATAAACCCAACAACGACAGGAATGTGAGACGACTAGGCTATACAGAAACAAACGAGGCAAGCCTAATAATGGGAGAAAAAGTACACGCAAAAAAACACAATCAGCAGAACGAGGAGTAATGTCCGAGTATTCCTGAACGTAAACCACGCAACAACCAAAGAAAACCCCCCACAAATATTCCACTCGAGTCGAAGAAGTTGCCGGTGAAAGTCAAAAGCCGAAAGCGCCAAACAAGGTTTGTATGCAGACCCTGTGCCGCGGCATGAACCAGTAGCTGATAGTAACCAAGAGCGTGGAATGCAAGTCGAACGATTATCCTTCGAGACGTTAAGTTTTCTCTTTAGAAGCCGGTTCGATTTGGTCCTCCCGTTCTAGCTTCTTCTCTTTCCCCCTCGATACGTCCTAATGGCTGTTAATCATGACCAGTAAGGGCAGAATCACTACCATCACTTACCTTCCGGAGAGCTGATGAAATCTCCTGTCCCTGCTTGTCATTATCTTCCAATATCCTATTGCGGAGACCACCGCTAGCAATATAATCATAATCCCAAGTAATCGTCGCTGAGTACGCGCGCTGGTTTTCCTCTGCTACCTGTACTGCTTCTTCGAGTGCGATCATATCAATCTCCTTTCTTGTGCGGAAGTCATTGATATCCTGCTGAAGCTGTTCGTGTGTGACCCTTGGTGGCGTCGGTACTGACGACGGGATCTTCGGTATTCGAGATAACTTCTGAGCTTTCACCTTCTTGAGTCGACGCCTCGTCTTCTTCACTGGTGCCACTGCCGGTCCATCAGTTGGTTCATCATTTGGTCCGTCGGTACTTTCAGCATAACCTGGTCTCCCAGACTCTCGTAGGCCACCCCGGCCTCGCTGAGATTCTCTCGGAGATGAATCCTGAGTTTTTATTTTCTTAGGTCGACCCTTCGGTTTCTTCACTGGTACCGCTACCAGTCCATCAACTGGCCCATCAGTATCCTCAACATGTCCTGATCTTTCAGACTCTCGCAGACCATCACCATCTCGCTGAGATCTTATCGGAGATGAGTCCTGAGTTTCTTCCTTCTTGCGTCGACCCCGCTTCTTCTTTGCTGGTGCCGTTGCAGGTCCATCAGCTGACCCGACAGCATCCTTAACTCGCTGAGATCCTATCGGAAATGACTCTTGAGTTCTATCCTTCGGCGGTCGACCCCTCTTCTTTTTCCCTGGTGCCGTTGCTGTACCGTCTTGTGCATTGCCTGTTTGCAGCTCGATTCGCTTGTGTCCATCGTTGGAGTGGCCAACGACAGGGCTTGGTACGGATGGGTACTGAATATCATGCGAGAATTGCGCGCGAGAGTGCAGAAAGGAATGCGCCGGAGCAGAGTCCGGTCGCTGAGAATGAGAGGCGGAAACATGACGTGCGGAAGACTCGGCAGGTTGAGGATGGGAAAAGGGGGGGGATGGAGTATTACTGAAAGGCCGAGGGGTCTCGTGGGATGTAGTAAGATACGGACTGGCGCTATGCTGAGGCTGAAATGTTGAGCGAGCAACCATAGGCTGTGTAGCAAAAGTGTTCGAAGCAAGAGGCTCAAGACCAGATGGAGGACGTGGGCTTAAATCATGCCAGGGCCGAGAATTATCGTAGGCGGGAGGTCGATATGTATTGAAACTATCGGGAGGCTGTGAGCCTCGGGGAAGGGGTTGTCGACTGAACCCGTATGGAGGTTGGAGGTCTGAATGCGAAAGCGCAGGCTGTGTACGGAGGCTTTCCGAGTACAGAGGTCCAGAGGAAGATGGAGGATATGGAGCAAAGTCATTCAAGAGTTGAGAATGATTGTAGGAGTGCGCAGGACTCGTGACGAAGTCGTTCAAATGTTGGTGACCACGCCCATATGAATCTTGATATGGGTTGAGGGTATCCAAGGTCTGCAGACCATAGGAGGAATGTTCGCGTTGCGAAGCGAAGCTATCCAAAAGCGGTCCGCCAAATTGACCTAGAGGAGATTGGAGAGCGTTACTCGGAGACTGAGGACCAATGTACCGAGAATTATGTTGTGATGGAGGGACGCTGTTCATAGACTGAGGATGATTGTAGCCAAAACGAGGAGGTTGCATGGGCGAAGTCTCATGGTAGCGAGAAGGAGGTGGTAGTCGGCGATGGTTCATATGAGGAGCAGGTGGACGACGATTGTCTATTATGACTCGATTCGTTCCGTCGGGGTCTTGCACGATATTTTCTGGATTTGCATCTGCGAAGGATAAGTTAGCATTGTACAAATCTCTTCGTTGGAAAGCATTGAGATCTGCGCTGGTGATAAGATTGTTGCTTGAAAGCGCTCTCCATTCACAGTGTGGCTCACAAGGGTCTGTTCGGTCGGGATACTATTCACTGAATTAGCATTGCTTTCCTGTACGTCTTGTGGCAGCTTGTGGCAGCAGAATGGACCCGGATTAGAGAATATTGTCATTGGAAAGAGACTTGCCATTAAATATGCTGGAGGGCCGCGGTACTCGTACTTTGTAGGTTGGTTCCCTTTCTTGCGTTTTTGACCCTGGGTTGGCATTACTTCTTCACTGTCCGCACGCATGCTTTGATCCATGTTGTGTGCCATTTCGAACAGTGCGCTGCAGGATATTCACGATGAACGAGAAACTCGTTGACCACAACCACGAGCAGATCCAGCTTTTGCTTTGGTAGCCGATATTTGGAGTACCTTGGGCTGAGAAGAGGCCGAAAGGTCGTCGGATTCGTCGTTGTCTGGAGAGGAGGTAGACTTGATGCTGGAATTATGCTCTCCGTCGTCGCTGGCTCTCCCGACTGTATCGCAATCGGTCATGTCTGACGAAGGGTCATCTTCGATAGTTCGTTTTGCACTTTTCCCCTTCGTAGCCTGTTTGCGACGGTTACCTCCTTCCTTTCCTGTTACACCATTCGTTCTTCTCTCTTCGCGCCAGCTGCGAGATTGTGTATTAGGAAGGGACATTCCAGTCAATGCCTCTTGCTGTGCCATCTTTCTCCTGATAGAGGCCTGTTGCTTTGATGTTTGTTCGGTAGCGATTGCCTTCCCCTTTGCCATCTTATCCCTAATGGGTATGTAAACCCAGAAATTTGTCAGAGTCATGGCAGCTTCGGGTCCATGTATGCGGAGCTGTTCAATTGTGCACTCTTCGCGTAAAGACATGAGCCCATCTGCGGCCTGAAGGACGTCTTCGCCGTAATCCAAAGGTCCAGCACCGCTGCTTTCTGCTTCCTTGATATCCATTTTGATCTCTTGAATCTCATGCAAAGGTACGTCGTCCTCAAGCTTTGCTCGTTTGGCAGCGTCCGAGAAGAATCTGTCCCTTACTCCCCCAACCTTACCTCCAGCCTTTGGTGCCTTTTTGGTTGCTGATTCTTTTCTTTCGGGAGGGGCTTTAGGTACTGCGCTATTTTGCGTTTCAGACATACTGTCGAAGTGCTGTTTAGGTTTGGGCGTTCGTTTTGACTGCCGACGATGAGTGCTGCTGGTTTGGCTCACGATGTCGCTCTCCGCAATTCCCTCCATCATAGTTCCAATTTGTTGTACCTGGCCTTGTGGATGAGAAGTCTGAACATTGCTTTGCGCGATCCGCTCCATGCTGGTTTCGAAATGTGTGATCTTTTGTTGTGCATCAGATATCTGGCCATTGCTCATCGCGGTCCCGTCCGGAATGACTGGGACATCTGTGGTTTCCTTTGGTGAATCAGACGTCTTCTGATCCTTGCTGTTTGGCTTTCCATTTGGAAGAGGTGTGCGAACACGGGGTGAATTGCTATCGCGAGCGAGTGTCGAAGGATTCGTGTTTGTGGGTGAGCTGCCCCCTCCCTGGGTGCTGTTATGACGAGTCGTTGGAACGGTGGATGGTCTCTCGACAGGTGCAAAAGTTCCTTCAAAATAGTGGGCAGGATATGGATCTTTATTGCTACCGAGGAGGCACTGTGTTTCGCACTCCATCGCGGCCGCAGCTGTCATATTAGCATTTGGGTCTTGCGTTCTCAATTTTATTCATTACCTTGCGAGCCCATATCCATCATCAGTGAACAATCTAACTTTGACGCCTTGTATTTGTTTTGGACAACTCCAAAGCTTTTCTTTGTTCGGTTTGTTTACTCGGTAAATTTTTGCAGCTTGCAGGGATCTGGTAATTGTCAAGACAGAGATGAACAATGTTCTCACATTGACGACGATATTGAATGCTTGTGTGAGAAGTATGAAGGTGCAAGATAAAGACAGACAAGGAGACATTCTTTTTTTTTTGGATAGTGATGGATGACCCTAATTCTTAGCCTTGAACCCAACGCGCTTGAAATATTCGTGAATAAAGGATGTAGGTGGGTGACGTCTAGTCTAAGTCGAAAGTCCAATCAGACGATGATCTATGCCGTTTTTTACCATATATAATGTCTGTAAAGATTGGTACAGCTGTGAGACTAACTTCAAATTTTTCCAGAATTTCCGTTTCAGCTTGTAGGTGAGTGTCCAAGGTCTGATAGCCTAGCAACACACGACATCACAGGCCGAATCACCTATAACATATCTCCAGATATGGACTTAGCACGCGAATCTAGCCACTCCGAATACGTTGCGATGAACATGCTATCCCGTTTCCTGCATTCCTCTGATTATGAAAGCACTTTCCTCAAGCCAGACATGAGATTGTGCAGTTTCATGTGCGTCACGTGGACACCAGCCATATCAGGCTCTCAGATTACAGTCTCCGCTTCGAGGTAAGATTTCAGCCTTAGTGGAACAGTGAGATTTTCTTTAACGGGGATAGAGGTTTCTTCATCACTTATATGCATCAACCAAAGTTGTAATTTTGTAATACACAGCCGCCCGTGAGAACTACTTGCCCTCATCCACCTTCACCTCACGAGCCTCATACGCAAACATCTCATTACTCGGCACACTATTCCTCTCTCTCAGCATCTGAGCTGTCTTGATACCCTCCACAGGAACTCTATATTCTATTCTCTTCTCACCCCCCTTTTCGCAATTTGCTTTCTCCTCGCCCTCTTTCACAACAGGATACGGAAATGGCAGGTATTCCGGCATCAAATCCAACTGCCTCAGCAGCGTCCCTTGATCCCAAGCAATATGCTCATGATAGAGCCTATCACCACGAATATTCACGATCGCCGTGAAAGGCACAGAAGCTTTTTTGAATGTTGGTGGAACGCCAGGTAGCCTAAGAAGCTATTAGCATGATCCACTCTCCCACTAGACAACTACTCAATCGACGCGAACCAGAAAGCAAAACGGGAGCTAATCTGGTAGTAAAACATTCAAATATGCAAAATAAACACAATACTCACAGCCAATCCACAATCCTATCATGCGTAAACCCAAACAGAAACTCATCTACAACCCTATCTACCCCGACCGTCCTACTAACCAACTCCATACTCGTATCCTGCGAGTTCTTGAAGATGAAATTCTCGCGATAGAATCTCGTCAGATTTTCTCTGCCGACTCCACCAGTGAGAGTAGGCACGTGGTTTACGTATGGCTCTTGAACCATAGTGCTCATTGTCCATTCGACGCTGCGATCTTCGAATTCGTAGAAGGTGTGTTCGTCCCAAATGGCTTCGAGGTCGAATGTTGGGCCGCCAATATGTGATTTCAGGAAGGTGAGATTCCGGGTGTGAGACACGGCTTCGGTGGTGTAGTGGAAGGTGGGTTGCAACGGGAGGGCGAAGGCGGGGGATGTGGTGGCGGGGTAGAAGTATTCCGTGAGAGCTGTTGTCCGAGATGTCTTTCTTGTCGGAGGGCCGGGAAAGTGGACGAGAAGTGGTATTGAAGTCATTGGAGACTTCTCTTCGCTGATTTGAGAATTTGAGTCTCCGTATATGACTGCGCTGACGATCTCAGGAAAGGACGGGACGCATGCCGATGCAATACTCCAGAGCCTCGGCTCGTAGACAACAAGCCCAATCTTTTTATTCTGGTCGCATTTCTCGCATACTTTGATGGCGCTGATTGCTTCTCTCAGAACACTCTCCTCAGCTCCAGCTAGTGCCGAGCTCTGGATCTCAACAACGACATATCCTTCCTCACCCCACTTCATGAGAGGAGATGGGATTCCATCCTCAATGCTTAACTGCTTGTCATGATCAGGCACGAGAATAATGAGACCAGGTCCGTATCCTCGTCGCGATAATGGAAGCAAAAGAGACACGCCTTTACGCAGCTGTTTGAGATGAGGTTGTGGGAGTGCTGGGGGAGGTTGTGATATGTCGCCGTAAAGTTTCGACATATTTCTGCAAATTCTCAGGTATCGCTATTCGAGTGAAAAAAGTCGTAAGATTAGGACCAGGCGGTATTGCAGATTGAAGATATAAGAATTACTTATTTAGAATTATATAAAGTGGTTGTGTCATTCCGAGCTCCGGCCGGCCTGGGTAGCTTATCAGTAGATAGTATATTTATTCACTGATCAGCTCATAGGTGCATTATCCGCTCGCTTGCCCATTTCCGCTGTTTTGCTTTCCCCCCTGCCAAGTCGGGCTATCAAATCGGCGTCGATGTGATAGCACATTAACCTTACGGGTGCATTATCCGCTTAGAGCTATCAAGTGTGGGGCTGGTTTGAATAGCTTCAAAACAAAAATTTGAAGATCGTTCAAAACGTGATACCACCTTAGGTCCCATTTCTCCAGATAATTTCTACAGTACCCCGCAACCAAACTTTCTTCTGAGAACCCCACTGAACATCTGAACTTCCACCTTCACTTCCACAGCCAGCATGACCGACGCGTCGAAACTCGAGGATGTTCGACCTCTCTTCGAGCTGCGTGAACGCAACTACATCATCACGGGGGGAGCACAAGGCATCGGGTTTGCCTGCGCTCGCGCAATCTGTGAGATGGGAGGCAATGTCGCTATTCTAGACATTCAATCCAAGCCGGTTCCAGAATTTGAAGATCTCAAGAAATTCGGCACGAAAACATCGTACATCCAGACCGATGTCACGAAAGAGGAGAGTCTGAAATCCTCGTTTGAGCAGGTACTGAAAGTCTTGGGATCGGTTGACGGATGCGTATTGGCTGCGGGAATTGCTATTGATAAGCCGTTCGTGGAACAGACGTGGGATGAGTTCAATAGAATTCAGGATATCAATGTGAGTGCCAACGTCCCCGAGACTTTGATCGAGTTTGTGTTAAACGATTGTGCAGGTCAGAGGAACATTCTTCACGGCCCAGCTCTGCGCAAAACAAATCATCAAGCAAGGAACCGGAGGCAGCTTCGTGCTCCTCGCCTCTCAATCAGCACATATCGCACTTCCCGGCTACAGGATGGCAGCATACAACGCTTCCAAAGGCGCAGTCATGATGCTATCCAAAGTTCTCGCCGTTGAGCTTGCCCCTCATAAAATCCGCTGCAACACCATCTCCCCCGGTTTCGTGGATTCGGAAATGACGAGGTCGGTCCGAGACACGAAGAGCAAGAGGGAGGGAGACCAGATGTGGCTTGCACCTCCGAACCAACGTCTGAGTAACCAGAGCGATTTGACGGGTGCGGTTGTTTACCTTCTGAGTGACGCGGCGAGACATACGACGGCGGCGGATATTCCTATTACTGGTGGTTTGCACGCGGGAACGATTGATGGGGTGATAGCTTATGAGTAGATCTTTGATCCTCTGAGCATTATTTTCAGTAGAGAAAACTCAATCCTCAAGTGTTTCATCTCGAAATGACGACCTCAAAGTGCAAACCAGGCGGATAATTGCCCAGTATCCCAAGCGGGTATTTCCCAGATAGAAGAATGCGGGGTCATAGGTTAAGGTTCCTCGCTTGTGGCGTAAACAGTTCTGATAACACCACGTCGATCAAATCGGCCACTCATCTTCTTGAAAGATATCTCCAACCTTCGTGCAAAGCAGTTTCTTATCGACATGTTCAGAAAGCCAGGTGTTCGGTCCGACGAGTTTTGACTTCAACTTTATCTCAATCGAGTAAACACATCGTTGCTTATCTGCTCCCCTTAATCCGAGGTAATCATCGTTCCACTATTCCAGGAACTAGCCAGTATTCGGCTGTGGTGGCTTGTTCCCCCGCTGCACACGCTCCGCACTGCAATCTTATCAGCGGATACTGTACTGCTGTCAACTTCATCTGTGTATCCCGTGCAGCTTGTGAATATAAATATCCATCTGCCGACCCGATCATCTGGTCGTCGGTGAAGTGGCACGGCTGAATGTCAGAATCTGTACCCACCATCGGCAATAATAATATGGAGTCTTTTGATGTGGTCGTAATTGGCGCAGGTCAGTATCAGCCTCACTTCTGCTTGGAAGTAAATTTAACGATGAGATGAGAACCAAGTACTGACACATACCTCAGGCTGGTTTGGTCTCGCTGCCGCGAAGACATACATCCAGCTGCACCCAGAAGCACGCATCGCCGTCTTTGAATCCGCAGAATCATGCGGTGGGACCTGGTCCAAAAATCGGTTGTACCCCGGCCTCAAGTCAAATAACATGGTCGGCACGTACGAGTATCCAGACTTTCCAATGAGTGTAGGAACCTATGCCGTGCAACCATATGAGCATATTCCAGCCGCCACCCTGCATAGATATCTTACCGACTACGCTCAACATTTCGGTGTGTTTGACAAGATCCAATTCGACACCAAAGTCGACCTCATCGAATATGAGGCGAGCGGCACCTGGAAACTTTCCGTCACGAAGGACGAGAAGTCCAAGAATGTGAGGACTGAGAAGCTCATCGTTGCGACGGGCCTTACTTCTACTCCGAATATGCCTCATTACCAAAACGAGGAAAAGTTCGAGGCTCCGCGGTTCCATGCGAAGGATTTCTGCAAGAAAGCCCCTGAGTTGAAGGACGCAAAGAATGTTGTCGTTGTGGGAGGTGCGAAGTCTGCTTATGACGTGGCGTATGCGATGGTCGAGCAGGGTGCGACTGTTGACCTTATCATTAGACCAAATGGCCATGGTCCAGTATGGTAAGCAGATCTGTGCTCTGTAACTCTGAGCAAGTAATCTAACTTCAATATAGGATCTCTCCCAGACTCGTGACGCCATTCAAAAAGAGACTCGACGCACTTCTCAACGTGCGCTGGATGTCATGGATGGCTCCGTGTCCTTGGGGAGGTGAAGATGGATACCCAGGACCTCGCAATTTCCTCCATGGCACAGCATTCGGGCGAATCCTCGTAGATCTATTCTGGAAAGTCCTTGGTGGCGACGTACTCGGCGCGAACGGATACGACAGCCATCCAGAGCTGAAGAAGCTGAAGCCATGGAATTCGGCTTTCTGGATCGGCAGTGGCTTGAGTATTCTCAACTACAAGGGAGACTTATTTGCCATGGTGAAGGAAGGCAAAATCCGTGTTCACATCGATAATATCGACCATCTCGAACCAAAGACTGTAGTCCTCAGCGGTGGGGACGTACTCAAAGCCGATGCTTTGATTTGCTCAACGGGCTGGAAGAAGGAGTCGAGCCTCAAGTTCACCGGGCTGCCAGAAGAAGAATTCGGACTTCCTCATACCAAAATCGAAAAGCTCAAACTCGCACAAGAAGCTGATAGGAAGATCTTGTCGATGTTTCCCCGCCTAGCAAATCAACCCGAACTGAAGTTCGAGCAAAAGACAGCTGACCCGCTGCGCATGTACCGCTTCATTGTACCTCCATCTTTTGTAGCGAAGCGGAATCTGGCGTTCTCTGGTATGGTTTCCTGCGTCAGCACGGCGACGTGTGCAAGCAATAGTGCTCTGTGGATCTCAGCATTTCTCGATGGGAAACTAGAACGAATCGCCAAGTCTCAGCAGGAGATCACAGACGAGGTCATGCTTCATACGCAATGGGGGAAATGGCGATATCCGTGTGGTTATGGTGCAAGTCTGCCTGACTTTGTGTTTGAAGGTGTTCCTTATTTCGATTTGCTGTTGCGGGATATGGGCTTGGAAAACCATCGACAGAAGAACTTGTGGCAGGAACTCACTTCTCCCTACTACCCAGCGTGTTATAATGGTGTGGTTGAAGAATGGCAAGCGAAACAGGAAAGCAAGAAGGCAAATGGTAAATAATGATCCGAATTTGGTTGGGGGCAGAGGTTCGTGGAGTATGGAGTTTGTAGCAGTAGCGATTTTTCTAAATTGATTTCCATTGATGCCAAGTACTAAAAACACATTCAATAGCGAATGACAATGAAACTCAAGTTCATCTCCATCGAATCTGAGGTCAACTTTGTCGGCTTACTCCACGTGAGATTGATCAACATGAGGCTGAACGCCAAGCCAACGCCGCACCCCTCGGCTCCATCAAAAAAGCTGCAAGTTCCAGAGCTTCTCGGCACCTCAACACCACACCCAAATCCTTTTCAAGACACTCTCTACGATTGCCTCATTAATTTGCAGGTCTCCTACGAACCGTCAATATGTCTTCCCTCTACAATCTCGAGCCCCAACCCACCGCCTCTTGCATCCTCCACACCACCTCTGGCGATATTTCCCTCGAGCTCTGGGCGCAACAAATCCCCCTCACCTGTCGCAACTTCCTCCAGCACTGTCTCGATGGCTACTACGACAATACAATCTTCCACCGTCTAGTACCAGGTTTCATTCTACAAGGAGGCGACCCAACAGGCACAGGGTCTGGCGGCGAGAGCATCTACGATGGCGGGCAATACGCTGAGTCGCGCGAGGAGAACGGCATTTGGCCTATGGAGGATCGCAAGGGGGCAAATGCAGGTGGGCAAGGCGTAGGATTCAAAGACGAGTTTCACAGTCGAATTAAATTCAATCGGAGAGGACTGCTGGGAATGGCAAATGAAGGGCCTGATTCGAATGGTAGTCAGTTCTTTCTTACGCTGGGAGATACGCCGGAACTGCAGGGCAAGAATACGCTGTTTGGAAGGGTCGAGGGGGAGACAATTTATAATGTTGCGAGGATGGGAGAGGCGGAAGTAGGACCGGATGATAGGCCGCTGTATCCTACAAAGATTACCAGCGTGGAGGTATTGGTTAATCCGTTCAAGGATATGGTTAGGAGGGCGAGGACGGCGACTATCACAGAGCAACCGAAGGTCGTGGAGAAAAAGAAGAAGCGGAAGGCTGGGAAGCAATTATTGAGTTTCGGGGATGATGAAGGGGACGCGGAGGCAGCTCCTGTGGTCAAGAAGGCCAAGTTCGATACAAGAATTGTGATGGATACGGAGGATACACAACCTGAACCAAAACCAAAACAAGAGAAATCGAAAAAGGTCGAGAAGAAGGTTGCGAAGCCCATGTCTATCGAATCGTCACCAGAACCTACGCCACCTTCAAAAACACTACCAAATCGAGCAGCAAAGGTCGAGGCCAGGGATATCTCCTCATCACCAGAGCCGGTACAGAAAGTGTCGTCCCTACTCGAGAAGACGAATGCTCAGATAGCAGAACTGAAAGCTTCTATGAAACGAAATGTCACCGTGGCTCCTGTCGAAGAAAAGAAGAAATCAGCACTTGAGTCAATGATACCCAAAAACTCCATCCGTGGTCGCAAACGACGTGCCGGAGAGAATGTTCCCGATCAAAGCACATTAGACATTCTGAAAGCCTTCCAATCGAAATTGCAAAACGCTCCGCCAGAGAAAGAAGTTGTCAAGCCTGAGTCCGCAGCAAAGGACGAGGGAACGAATGGAGCCGATGCTTCAGATGAGGAGGCAGCTCTTTGCGACTTGCATTTCATTGCGAACTGTCAGTCTTGCAAGAAGTGGGATGAGGAAGATCAAGCTGAGGATGATGATATTGATGATGCCGGATGGATGTCTCATGCCTTGTCGTTCAAAGAAGACAAGCTTGGTAAGGACCTCAGTTACAGGAAGAAAGCAGAAGATGAGTTGGTCGTTATCGATCCGAGAGAGAAGGCTAGGACGTTAAAGGAGGAAATGAAGGCTCAGAGGGAGGCGAGAGCGGGAGGCTCTGGAAGGGCTTGGGACTCAGCCAAGAATGACAAGCTGTCGAGGGCTTCGGCATTGGCTGGGAGGGGTGCTAAGTGATGATAAAGAAGTAGCAAAAGGTACTCGACGAGTCTTTGATCTCAGCATCAATGCTGTATATGTGACTTGGCTGCTTAAAGTAGCGGCCTTGACCTGGAAAGTCATATCCGCAGCTGACAAAAGACTTTTGAATCAAGGAGTTGTCTTTTTAACCCGCAGATAGCTCTTGCATGCTCGCCAAATCCACTGTATCAACCTTGCGTGACTCAAAACTATGACAATCATAATCTCGTGCACCAAATTCCTACTATTCAACGTTTCTTGACTGAAAGCTTTGCATGTTCCATATTTGGTTCCTTCAAGGAAGGAGAAGCCAGCTTTGGACCTTCAATCCCTCGGTGTGCTGCAATGTTAGCCCCAGCCTCAGAAACCCGGCTTGATCACGATTATGATCCTTTCAGCAACATCTCTCACTGCATTCAGCACATTGCACAAGTCAACAAATCACAGCATATGGAAGGAAACAAAATGCTGCAATTATTGCGACATTTAATCGTGCCATTCATTTCTAGATTGGCTATGAAACTATTCACAAGGCTTCAGCCTTATGCATCTACAGCCTCGCCTTGAAGATCTCGGCACTGATAATTGGCTCGCTTGTGCTTAGTAGCTGACAAGTCAGATGGAAATCTCGCGAAATGGGGAATGGCTTGAAGACGTCAGGGCGAGAAAGATATCAAAACATACCACCCCGCAAAGTACTGACTCAACCCACCGCCTCCTTCATTCGCTGCGCATCGTACCACCATGAGTATATCTTCAATCACTTGAGGCGCCTTCGAAATCCGTGAAACACAATACAAAACCCCGGTAAAAGACTGCGAAAACCTCCGGAACCACCAACAATCAACGAGCCGACCCTGCAGGATCCCGAACCCTCCGCATTGATCCATCGACGATCATTCTTTCGCGGAGCAAGTCTCAAATCTTTGTCTACGACAATAGAAGTGCTGCTAGAAGGACCTCAAGACACCTGGGCTTCCTCTTTCCATCTGCCTCTGCCTCCTCTTTGACTCCTCTGAGGCTGTGGCACATTTAAACTACAGCCACTACAATCTTTTCACTCTACAGGACACTTTGCCAATCCCTGGCCCAAGCTAGAAGCTACGCAATCGTGAACACATCAAACGAACATAGTGCCAACGGTTACACACAGCACGGTTGCGATATCGTCGAGTGTTCTGAAGCGCAAGGAGCCTGAAGCGGCAAGGAAGGCTGCAGTCAGCCTCGACCTTCTCCGAAACCTCAAATCCATCCGCCAGCCTGGCCAACACCCACAACCCAGCCTTCACGGAGGTCCCAACTCACAACTGCCCCGTTGACCGCATCGTAAGGTCGCGTGTCCCTTCACATGCCTCCCGCGAATCCCAGAAAGAGAGCAGCCCCAGGGTCCTCGCCAGCCGTACAGAACAGCCAAATGTCACAATCATACAATGCACCTAGCCAGGTGTCGAATGCCGACTTCCTTAATTGGAACCAGCAGACGGACAACAACACACGCTTCGCTGATCAGTCCGGCTTCAATATGAATAATTACGCCGGCGCTCAAACGTCTCAGCCTCAATTCGATCAGTCAATTCCTACAGCAGCTTCGACGCAACTGGCGCGTCGGCCCAACAATCGACAACTCGTCCAAACTGGACCACGAATGCCTTACGACAATTCTGCCGATCCTTGGGGCCAATTTGGAGATGATTCGATACTTGATCCTCAGAACGGCAACGGAGTGATGGAGGAGAATGATAATATCGAGTTGTTGGAGGAGCGGGCTGCGGTTGCAAAGAGAGATGCGCAGTCCAAACGCAAACAGATTCCCCCGTTTGTTCAAAAGCTAAGCAGGTAGGCGTTTACAAGTCCCTGCCCCGAATCCATTTGTATACTAATCTTGTTTCAGCTTCCTCGACGAATCGAAAAACACCGAGCTTATACGATGGTCTGATCGAGGCGATTCATTTGTTGTGCTAGACGAGGACGAGTTTGCAAAGACGCTGATTCCCGAGCTTTTCAAGCACAATAATTATGCATCCTTCGTCAGACAGCTGAATATGTATGGATTCCACAAGAGAGTCGGGCTATCGGATAATTCGATGAAGGCGAGTGAAAGGAAGAATAAGAGTCCCAGCGAATACTACAACCCATACTTCAAACGCGGCCATCCCAACTTACTTTGGCTTATCAACAAGCCCAAGGGCGGCAATTCGAAAACCAAGAAGAACAGAGTCAAGAACGAGGAGGGGCAGGAAGGGGAGAGTGATGATGACGGAAGAGAGATTGAAGAGGTCTACGGCAACAATGTCCAGCAGTCAAGAGCTCTCTCAGCTGCCCCAGAGTCTGGACCTCTTCAAAGACGGGACGTGGCAGCCCTGCAAAACCAGCTAGCCGAAATTCAAAAGCAACAAGGCAACATCACAACGGCCATCGCCCGACTGCGGAAGGATCACAACCAGCTCTACCAGCAGTCAATAGCCTTTCAATCACTTCATGACAGGCACGAGAATTCCATAAACGCTATTCTCACGTTTCTTGCAACAGTTTACAACCGGAGTCTCGATGGTCAGGGCCCACAAAATATTGCTCAGATGTTTGCAAGTGGGCTCAATCACAATGAACCGCAGCATCAAGGCAGTGTTGTGGATATCGGAGATGTCTCGAACCAACAACAACAGAATCCTGGTAACATGAGTCCTCACAGAAGACCGCAGAGACTTTTGATGGCACCGCCTGGTGGTGGAGGTCGGGCTACCACAGCTTCTCCCACTACTACCCCAACTCCTCAACCTGTCCACGCCTACCAAAACACCGCGCACTCTGCAAATATTGAAGAGCTATTCGACACTCCTGCTGAAACGCCTCAGCCTGAATTTAAGCCCGACATGAACCGCCAACAAGCACAGATTCCTCAGTCGAACATGATGATGAACATCATCCAAGATACCAACGCCCAGAACCGGCCCAACAACAACAGTGCCATGCAGTTCCCAGAAATGCTGTCCCACTACGAAAATTCCAACGGCAACTCTCCTCTCACCAATGAACAGCGGAACAGTATGCTCAACTTGATGGCCAATACCTCCTCGGCCGGCGGCAACAATGCTCTGACCAGCCCAACACCACCTCCGCCGCCGACCTTGGAAGAGCTGGGTTATACGCAGAAGGAGATCGATGAATTGATGCGACTCCAAGCCGAGCAAGAACACCGCATCAATGATGTCAAGACCACCCTTGCACCTCTCAGTCCATCTGGTTCTATCCCCGGTCTCGATGGCGATACGTACTTCAACGGCATGGAGTCTTCTCATCCTGACGCCGCCAACCTCGACCTTGACCAGTTCCTCGACACCGGAGCATTCTACACAGGTAGCAGCCCGATGGCTAACAATGGAGACTATAGCTTCGACAGCTTTGGAGATTCAGCGGGCTTGGGAGAGAGCCATTTCGATGTCGGTATGGATGGCACCAACGATAACAGTGGAAGGGTAGAGAGTCTGAATGGAAGCACCGTCGCCACACCCGAAGTCAGCACACCAGAAGACACGAAGAGCATGAATGGGATGCGCAGTCCTAGCAAGAGGCGGCGGAAGAATTGAAAGGGCGGGTAGACTTATCATTACAAGGCGTTTGGACGAGTGCATAGTTGGATGATCGAACGGATGGGGAAGGGGTGTGTGGGCGGAGGGTGGGGAAGTTTGATTTATGTGGCGTTAAGGAAGGAGGCTTTTTTCTGAGAGTGGAGCGATTTATGAGATATGATATTATGAGCAGCGGTTCTTCCCCCATTGTCGCTATGGCTCTGGTGCGTAGAAGAGCCTCGAGTGCCGTTTGATCTGTGGTAAGGCGGTGGGACCCGTTGCGGCGTTTTCAAAATGGATGGATGGGATGAGCTGAGCTGAGCTTAATTGGCAGCTGAAGGCAGACAAGAAGAAAGGAGGGTGGGGAAAATGTTAGGGTAGAGTAGCATGAATAGATGGAAGTTTCATTGCAATATCACTTTCTCCGTATGTTAAGTCGTTGCCGTCATCTTTCCTTTCCTGCTCCTCAATCAGCGGATCTCAAGTTCCACACTCTTGCTTCTCCAGTGGGATTTTTAATGAATAAGATACACTTACAAACCCGGCCGGTCGCCATCAAATATTTGCGTTCTGAGCTTTTCCGTGTGGAAAGCCATCCTTAAAGAGCCGGCCGGATCAACAAGGCCCTCTGCCACCCGCGCATGTCTTGGAGGCCGGCTTGGCAGAACAAGAACATTCTTTTGCTCGCGAACGCTACTATACGCAGATTATCATCACTCAGCGGAAGTTACCACGAACACCTTTGTCTCTCAGGGAGTCATGAAGCTTGGATGACTTGCTGCCTAAGACTTGTGTCGGTCAGAACGCTCTGACCAAGACAACAATCTTTGTGCCCATAGAGCTGCTGAGCCATCATAGACGCGGTTACGGCCGAGAGATTGACCTATCACTCCCCACGTTTGATGTGGCTTTCTCATATCTACTTAGACGGGCTTCTCGGACGCCTGAATAGTGCGGGGGCAATGCATCGAGGTGTAAGCGCCGCCTTGGCCATTTAGCGAGAGGATTGGTGGCTGATTAAGCATGTCAACAAGAAGATGGTACAATGGAACTTCGAATGAAATGCGTTGACTTTCGTCCGTAAAGATTCTCTTGGAGCCTCGAAAGTGTGCGCCTCATGGCTACCTTTTGGAACAGCATGCCTGCTAGACGACCGGCCGGTCATTCTGCTTCGAGGTATCCTGGGGCGCTTTGGTATAAGTATACTGTGGCACCTAAACAATCAACAATTCATCTTCAACAAACACCACGATAATTCATACACGAACCAATAAGTCAGAAACAGTCCTACCCACTGCAAGAACCCAATACTTGCTCCCCATCGAAATCTTGCCTACGACATCTTCCACATCGACCAACACCTCGGATCCAGCCAACAAGAGCATGGCAAACACACCAGATAGCATAAACTTGGATCTAGAACGAACAGAAAGTAACAAAGACTTGCACTTCACCCAAAGTGCTCAACGTCTGACCCTCGACCCGAAAAATCCAAAATTCGACGCCAGCGCCTGGGTCACAGAACTCATCCGACTTGACGAAAATGATCCTCGAATTCCTCCTTTGAGAACCCTTGGAATTGCTTTTCAACACTTGAGTGTTTCCGGCCAGAGTACAGATGCCGAATATCAGAAGACCGTCGCAGGTGTAATACTATCCGCAGCTTCCAAGATCAAAAGGCTCTTCCACGACAATGGGACCAGGTCCCAGAAACAAATCCTGCGGGGCTTTGAAGGTGTCATCGACAAAGGGGAGATGCTTCTCGTTCTTGGTCAACCCGGGTCAGGATGTTCCACTCTGCTGAAGACTCTCGCTGGAGAGACTGCCGGTCTACGGGTATCGTCTGATGCCGAAATCAACTTTCGCGGAATCGACCTGAAGACTATCCGGAAAGTGCTCCGTGGTGATGTCCTTTACAACGCTGAGCTGGATGTTCATCTGCCACAACTGACTGTTGGCGATACTCTGAGTTTTGCAGCAAGTGCCCGAACGTCTAGGATTGTTCCCGAGGGGTATACTCGGAATCAAATCGACGCCCTGTTCCGAGATGTCATCATGTCTCTGTTCGGACTGACCCATACGGTCAATACTCGCGTAGGCGACAACATAATTCGAGGAGTCAGTGGTGGCGAGCGGAAGCGTGTCAGTATTGCAGAGGCTGCATTGACAGGATCGAAGTTCCAATGCTGGGATAACGCAACTCGGGGTTTGGACAGCCAGAACGCGATCACATTCTGCCAGAATTTACGTTTACAAGCAGAGGTCCTTGGTGTGGCGGCTGCGGTGTCAATTTATCAAGCACCGCAGTCAGCTTATGACATCTTCGATCGAGTGACGGTCATATATGAGGGACGACAGATATTCTTTGGTCGGGCCACGGAAGCTAGAGCTTATTTCGAGGATCTCGGTTTTGAATGCCCTCCTCGACAGACCACAGCCGATTTCCTGACTTCTATGACGAGTCCGGTTGAAAGGAAAGCTCGTCATGGATGCGAAGATGCCGTACCTCAAACCCCTGACCAGTTTGCCGAGCGATGGAGGACGAGTAAACAACGCCAAATCCTACTTCGTGAGATCGAAGGCTATAGCGATGCTCACCCAGCTGCGGAGAGATTGGAAGAATACAAGCAAAGCCGTCGAGCGCAACAAGCACAGTTCTTGCGCCCAAACTCTGCCTACATGATCTCCTACCCATCCCAAGTATCGCTCACGTTATGGCGAGCCTGGAAGCGACTGAGAGCCGACCCGTCCTTCACAGTCATCTGGCTGATCTATCACGTCGTGATTTCTCTCATTCTGGGAAGCATGTTCTACAACCTCGCAAACGATACTTCGAGTTTCAATTACCGCGCCGCACTCATGTTCTTCTCGCTTCTTTTCATCGCGTTCTCCAGCCAGATTGAGGTCCTCACTATCTACGCGGAGCGACCCGTAGTGGAGAAGCATAACCGCTATGCGTTTTACCATCAGTCGGCACAGGCGATCGCAAGTTATGTGATCGATCTTCCATACAAAGTGGTGAATATGTGGTGTTCACGCTTACCGTGTATATGATGGCGAACCTGAACCGGACGGCTGGCAACTACTTCTTCTTCCTCTTCATTACCATCCTCACCACGCTCTCCCAGTCCGCAATTTTCCGTACCCTGGCATGTCTGACTCGAACTCCCGAACAAGCAATGGCTCCAACTGCCCTACTTGTCCTCGGAATGGCAATATATCCCGGCTTCACACTTCCCACGGATTACATGCCTGGCTGGTCACGATGGATGAATTACATAAACCCTATCAGTTATGCCTTCGAGGCAATGATGGCTAATGAGTTCAACGGGAGGGAGTTCAGCTGCGCATCTATGGTACCATCTGGCGAAGGTTATTCCGACGTTTCGCCTGCTTCGCAGATATGTTCTGTGATCGGTTCGCGGCTTGGCTCGTCGGTTGTCATGGGTCATGACTATATTGAGGCCGCTTACGACTACCGCAATGCGAATAAATGGAGGAACGTCGGTATTCTGTTTGGATACTGCGTTTTCTTCATGATTGCTTACCTCGTCGCGGCCGAGTATGCAAAGCCACCACGTAACAAGGGGGAGATTCTAGTGTTCAAACGTGGAAAGCCGGTTCAAGGAAAGGAGGACCTACATGGATTGTTGGATGTCGAAAGCCATAGCAGCTCTGTTGGAGTCGCTTCTGGCATAACTGGTGGATCATCAATCTTTCACTGGGAGGATCTCTGTTACGATATCAAGATCAAGGGTGAAGAGCGTCGTCTTCTGGACCATGTTGACGGATGGGTCAAGCCAGGCAAGATCACCGCTTTGATGGGTGTATCTGGAGCAGGCAAGACTACGTTGCTCGATGTTCTTGCGACTCGTGTGACTATGGGTGTCGTCAGCGGAGAGACCATGATCAACGGCAGCCCGACAGACACTTCCTTCCAGCATCGCGTTGGCTATGTGCAGCAGCAAGACTTGCACCTCCATACCATGACTGTTCGAGAGGCTCTGAGATTCAGCGCTCTCCTTCGACAGTCCGCTGAGGTACCAAAAGTCGAAAAGCTGGATTACGTGGAAGAAGTCATCGACATGTTGGAAATGCGACCTTACGCAGAAGCTGTTATTGGTGTTCCTGGGCAAGGTCTCAATATCGAGCAGAGAAAGCGATTGACTATTGGTGTTGAGCTGGCTGCTCGTCCTCAATTGTTGATCTTCCTTGACGAACCTACCTCTGGACTTGATTCGCAAACGTCCTGGGCAATTTGCCAGTTGATCAAAAAGCTGACCAAGAGTGGACAAGCAATACTCTGCACTATCCATCAGCCCTCAGCCGTTCTCTTCAAGGAGTTTGATCGTCTACTTCTCATAGCGCCTGGAGGGCGTACAGCCTACTTCGGTGATTTGGGTGACGATGCTTCGACACTCACCAGTTACTTTGAACGTAATGGTGCTCCGAAGATTCCAGCTGTAGCCAATCCAGCAGAATGGATGCTCCAATTGCTCACGCCAAAGAAAGACGGGTCCAAGAACATCGACTGGCATCAAATATGGCGCGCTTCTGAAGAATACCAATCAACCAAGAAAGAACTCCAGCGAATCCGCGCGCTCGCTGGTGATGACCGTGCGAATCCCATCGCCAAACTCAACCTTGACCCATCCCAGCACGACGAATATGTCACATCGTTCAGCACACAATTCAGAGAAGTCTTGATCCGCACATTCAAACACTATTGGCGGATACCCGTCTACATCTACTCCAAGATGATCATGTGCATCCTCTACGGCCTCTACATCGGATTCAGCTACCACTCCAGCACCACCATCCAAGGCACCATGTCCCAGATGTGGGCGATCTTCATGCTTCTCCTCTTGGTTCTCAGTCTCCACGAACAGATGATGCCGCTCTTCATCCCACAACGCGATCTGTATGAAGTGCGTGAACGGCCATCTAAGATCTACCGCTGGCAGACTTACATTTTCGCAAATATCATCGTCGAGATAACTTGGAACTCGTTGATGGCCGTCTTCCTATTCTTCTGTATCTTCTACCCAGTACAGTACGTCGATGCTATGACAAAGGATGTCATAATCCGCAGTTTCTTAGTGTTCCTCTTCATGTGGCAGTTCATGCTCCTGACCAGCACGCTCTGCCACTTCGCGATCACATGGATCGGACTCGCCGAGATCGCGAGTAGCTTGACGAATTTCCTGTGGATGATGTGTATACTATTTTGCGGGTAAGTCCACCAGCTAATTCTCGTTCAAACAATGATGATTTGTACTGATCGTCTCGTCTTACAGCATCATGATCCCCCGCCGCGATCTCCCCGCCTTCTGGACATTCATGAATCGCATCTCACCAACCACCTACCTTGTCAGCGGCCTCCTGTCCACCGCCATCGGCCAAGCGGATATAACATGTGCCCCCAAGGAACTCCTCAACCTAACCCCACCATCAAACATGACATGTTCTGATTTCCTCACGCCATTTGCTGAAGCGGCTGGAGGCAGGTTGTTGACGCCTGGGGCGAGAGATGTGTGTTCGTACTGTCCGATTGCGACGACGGATGTGTTTTTGGGGAATTTTGATATCGAGTATGTGAATAGGTGGAGGGATTTTGGGGTGTTGTGGGGGTATGTGGTGGTTAATGTTGCAGTTGCGGTTGGGCTTTATTGGGTGTTCAGGGTACCGAGGAAGGTGGGGATGAAGAGGGCGTAGAGGAGAGCGAGGATGAATGGGAAATGAGATGGTGAGGAATGAAATATCGGTATGGTATGACTATAAGTACTCGACTTGGGTTTTTGGTGAACCGTGCTGGATTTTGCTTTGGGGTTTGGATTCTGAGATAGACTTGGTTGGCATAGAGGTGTATTACGCAGGTGTATTATGCAGGTATAAACTCGATACCTGTATCCACGAAGGACTCTTTGAATCAAAAGAGACCCCGTTGAGTTGCCATGTTGTCTGCAGTATATTCAAGTCCAGGGCTTCAAAAGTCGTAGCTGGAGCAATTTCCGGCTATTTTGTTCACCCTTTCTCATCAGTAAAACTTTCTTTACGTCGAACTGCAAGCATCTATAAATGATGGCTATTTTTTCGTGTCATGTATCAACTCATAAACTTTCAGTATGAAGGTCTCTAATGCAATTCGATATTTGTGTTGCTTCGAAGCTAGTCTCCGGTAGCCCAATTCCATCTCATTCTTCCATAATCGCAGAATGCCGAATAAAATATGTGAAAGAGAAATCTCTCGCTCACTCTAGACCATTCTAGCTACCTCGTAGAAGCTCTGTTGCATATCGTCCGGTTGTGCTCGGCATATACAATCATCTCAATCCTTAATACTTCACCTAGGTCAGCTGTAGTCACTGGCTAGGCTACTTTATCTCACCGAGCCTACTGGGGTACTGCTTAGGTCCCAGCACTCGGCTGATTTAGAAGCATAAAATGTAGTTTGTTGCATATCGCTATGGCTTGGCAGTCCTGAGAAGGGCTCCTGATTCTAGCACTTGTCACAAGCTTCTGTTTGGTCTGGAGCATTTGAATGGTTTGAAGCAGGAAATGTGGTTTGTTGCACATCTTGAACCCTTAGCAGTACTGAAGAGACCGTGGTACCTCACGTAATCTACCACCTAGCGGTCCTAGCCTCAAGTACCATCCCAACCTAGACACACAGAAATAGTTTGTTGCACATCTTGAACCCTTGTCACTTCCAAAAAGATAGCAGTAGCTCACGCAGTTTACAGCTTAAATTGAGAACCATCCAAGACTAGAAGTACAAGAATGATTTGTTGCATATCTTGAACCCTTGGCAATAATAAAAAGACCGTGGTTTCTTCCAAAATCTACGCCTAGCATCAAGCGCCGTTCCAACCTAGACATACAGAAATAATTTGTTGCACATCTTGAACCCTTGTCACTTCCAAAAAGACAGCAGTAGCTCACGCAGTCTACAGCCTAAATTGAGAACCATCCAAGACCAGAAGTATAAGAATGATTTGTTGCACATCTTGAACCCTTAGCAATGCTAAAAAGACCGTGATTTCTTCCAAAATCTACGCCTAGCATCAAGCGCCATTCCAACCTAGACATACAGAAATGGTTTGTTGCATATCTTAGACCCTTGGCAATACTAAAGAGACCGTGGTAGCTCATAGTATCTACTGCTTAGCATCAAGCACCATTCCACCTTAAACACATTTCTATGTTTGTTGCACATCTTGAACCCTTGGCAACACTAAAGATACCATGGTAGCTCATCATGTCGTTAAACATGCTTCATACACTTTCGCAACCTAGAACCACGAAGCTCCATTGTTGCACAACGCCAAAAAGTGGAGACTTCAACTGGACTTAGAATCCCTCATACCTTACTCGGTCGTTACCACTGTTAAGTAGTAGTAATTGGTGTTCGTATACGAAAATTGGCGATCCATACAATCGGGTTCACGCCAGTTCAGGCCGGTGTTCCGATTGTACGTGGAGGTGTTTTCGCTTATTTGGCAATATACGGGGGTCAGCGATGTTGTAGGTTTTGGGATGTTCCAGGTTGGAAGTTGGAAGGAAGTAGAGTGTGAGCACGGTGCGGAAGGGATGGCATGTTTCGAATGGAAGTGTTGTAGGATTCGTGGGTACGAGGATTATTTTTCGGCATTTTGGTGGTTGTTAGGCTTGTTTTGTTTGGGATTGGACTTGAGCTCGGTTTCGAGATGACGAGATCTGTTGTGTTTCTTTTGGTGTTTGTGAAGTCTTGGCACATTATTATAGATGGCTTTACTTCCATATTGAAGGGAGACCGTCTTTCACGTTGGATTGTGAGCAGCAGAAGCTACAATGGAAATTTCTAAGTTTCAGAAGCATGGGTTCTCATGAAGGAGGCAGATATCAAGCTCCTCGCCTACTCCGCCAAGTAGTCCTCTACCTCGACCCCCACACTCCTCGCAATACCCCTGACCACTTCCCACCCAACCGCAACCCTATACTTTGTCCCTGCGTCCAGCACGTCCACACTCCCCGCACTCCCCATCCTAATCAGCAACCTCAGACTCGCCAATGTCGCAACAGCCATCTGCACATCCGCTGCGCCTTCAACTCTCTTACTCTTCCCTCTTCCCCTCCCATCGGCATCCTCCCGAATGGCGTGGAAAATCGCTAGCATTCGCTCCAAAACGAACGCTTGTGGACCGAGCAGTTTCCGGGCTATCTTTCGATGCTTAGTCACGCCTGGACGGCCCTTTGTAAGTGCTGTTCCGCCGCCCTTCTTCCGACGCTTGGAGGCTGCGGCTTTCATAAAGAATGTGATGTCTGTTTTGGGAGGATTGAAGGACGCGAGGTAGGCGGCTACTAGCAGGAGGCGCGAGAAGTAGGGTAGTTGTGCACCGATGCCTGTGTATTTATTCTTGGCTGCAATTGAAAGGCTCTGGGAGTCCATTTGACTTTGTGGTGCTGATATTAATGCCTGCGTATTGGAAACGAGATTATGGGCCAAAGCTGAGTCGGATTGAAAGAGTGAGCGGTTCGCTAAGAGGAGCCGGGAGAATGGCGAGGGGTTCAAAGATCCGTCGAGGATGGGCTTGATGAAGCGCGGCCAGAGGCGGAGGCATACGGATCGGAAAGACGAAATATCTCGTCCTGAATGCTTGGATAGCGAATCCCAGACCGCGGAGCAGTATCTGGACCATGTCTCTTTGGTCTCCTTGGGTAGTTCGGGTGTAGGTGTTGTAAGTGCGAGGATTTGGAGGAGTTCAGGCTTGGTGTAGGCTGAAAATGATATGTGTGGTACGCCGGGTATATGAAGGAGATTTGGCCGCGGGGAGGTTACGATAAACATCGTTGTGAGTTTCGGGATCTAGGGATTCAATTAGTTATGTGTAGAGCTTGAGCAGAGAATTCGAACGTACAACTTCTACCAATCTTCCCAGAGCTTGAAGCAGCGTCGGAGGCGGATCTCGCTGACGATCAATGCCATCGAAGACCAGCACGAATTTCCGTGCCTCCCCCTCATCTCCAGAACCAGTCCAGCTCTCCACCAGCCTCCCTAGCTCAACAGCCAGCTGTGCCAAATTCTCGCAGCGGCCAACGTTATGATTCCATTCCACAGCTTTGGCTACAGCTCCTACAGTCTGTTCAAGTAGATGTCTGCCACTGATACATTCTGCACTCTTCACAATTGCGAATCGAAGATTCTCAATATGCTTGGTGCCGTTCGTTGTGCCATTTGCTGACGGATTTGAAAGCTCTTCAAGGAGGGCTTTTGTGATTGCGCTTTTGCCGGTAGCTTCGAGGCCATGCACAACTAGATTTCGACTTCCTGCGCCTCGGATCTGCGACGGCCTTTAGCTATGTTGAAGCTCTGGAGGGAATTGCAGAAGGTATACATACTGAAATAAGGGTAGACAGAGTTCGAATTTGCTGGTCTCGACAAGGAAAGCGCGCAGAGAGGGCGGAGAGCATAAGTTCATTCGGTAGGGCGAATATGGAGGCCATTGGCGATTTACAAGCTCGACACTTTGGGCTTGCGAGGATGTTCTTCAAGATCGCGTCTAAATATCCAGGGAGACGCGATTCGGCTTATGTAAGCTTTGTTAGCCAAGCCCGACAGAGCCAAGCCGGCGGCAAAGATCAAGCGCCGTGCAGAAATGCACTAAGGATATTACGTGGATGATCTAGGTAGATGCCTTTGTTGATAAATGCTCAAAGCACAAAATAAGAACTCTATTTGGGTGATGTGGTTATTTTTTTTGAGAGACTTTATTCCCATCATATTCCTGCTCCAGATGTCTCATAAGAAGCCTAAAAGTCTGTAACACTATCACGTGCCTACATAAACCTCTCGGCCGATACGACTTTCCCATTCAAAACATACGTTTTGCTTTATATTCTGCAGGTTCTCTCTGGATGTCTGTGTCTTTAGCTTGGTAGTACGGCACTAGATAATTTGAACCAGAGTAAACATTAGCAACCATGTCAGGCGAGTTCATCCCAAAGAGACCTCACAAGAAAAGCCGAGGAGGCTGTGGGACGTGTAAGTCGAGAAAAGTCAAGGTAAGAAACTCTCCCAAGCAGGAGAATTAAGCTCATAAACATCAGTGCGATGAGGGGAAGCCAAAGTGCGCTTACTGTGAGAAAAGAGATCTCGTATGCATCTACTCAGCAAAACCAGCCAAGTCATTACCGACACATGCAAAGTCTCAGTCACCATCAGACATCTCGACGGAAGAATTCGACAGCGATTTTCTGTTCGACTTCAACGCTGAAGATATCGAGACCATCGATCGCTCTTGGGAAATGGCCCTAGTTAGAAGTCCTTCCCCACAAGTCGCCATTCAATCAGTAGGGTTTTTGTCTCCAACCGACCTTCGCTATATGCATCATTGGTCCACTTGTACATGGAGCACTCTCGCAGTTGGTCGTTGGGCTGATGGCGTCTTACAAATGGAGGTCCCAAAACTCGCATTCGAATTCGACTTTCTCCAGGATTGTATGCTTGGAATTGCGTCCCTCCACTCTCAGCAGCTACTCCCAGACCCGCAACAAGCTCAAAGGCAAACAGCAATCTATCGTGCGCGAGCACTGAGCAGCTTCCGGAACGCACTGACGAATCTCAAATGGGGAACTCGGAAGTACGAAGCAGCACTGATTACTTCCCTTCTTCTAGTCCTTCTCTGCTCAAAGGACTACGCATTAGACGACGGGGAACTCATTTGTGTCAATTGGCTCATCCTGTACCGAGGACTGAGCAGCGTAATCAACTTGAAAACATACGAAGACATCTCGTCACTCAGTGTGTCCCCCATTTTCCGCCGCGAACTCGCACCCCTCAAGGAGTCACCTGTCATTCCGAAAGTCCTCATGAACATGGTTCGGGAAATCGACGCAAGCGATCCTGATTTCGCTATGCTAGAATGCTACTGTAAAGCGCTGGACGCTCTAGGCCTTCTCTATGGACAGCTGCGCGAAGGCGGGATCGGCCCTGCCCTGTCAATCAGAGTCATCACCTGGGGTTCATACATCCAGCATGATTTTGCTGTTGCGGCTCAAGCGAAACGACCGAGGGTTCTTATCATCATGGCGTACTATGTTGTCTTCATGCGGTTCGTTAGAGATTTGTGGTGGGTGGATGGGATTGCTCAACAGGAATTTGGGAAGCTTATTAGGCTGCTCGATAGAAGATGGCTGCCGTATGTGGAGATTCCGATCAAGGCTATGATGATGAGCAAGGACGAGGATGCTGTGGAGCTGATTCTGAGATGATCATCCAAACGAAATTGGCAAGTATACTTCCGAATAGCGAGGTTATCGAAGTTTTCAGGCACGGGCTTTGTGCCATCGTTGGCAACCACGCAATGAGACCATGCGACGTGCTGGTCATTTGCTAAATAATCTACAAGGTGGATAGGGGCTGGTGAGCTTCTCTGCGCCTCGAAAGTGCTGCGTCCAAACTTCTGTATTGCTCTATGCTACAGTCCTGGTACCGAACTCTGCAATACCAATGCACACCATGCCAGCGGCCAGGAGATGGGACAGAAAGGAGCTTCAGCCACCGCCTCCTACAGCATTATCAGTTGTGACGATATGCTGGATGCAACTATCTCGACTCTTGTGCCCTACTCATCGTGGATGTTGAGATTCTGTAACAGACCGTTCAACTGCTCTTCAATGACGTTCTCCATCTTCCTACGATTATAAAGTGGCGTCTTGAAACATCTCTCGACCTGCTACACATTAGCCAGAGCCCCAACAAATGCTGCGCTCCTCGATCGCAGTCTGCGTCTGACTGAAGAGAGCCGAAACATAGGGCACATACCGTCCAACTTTCAGAAAATGGCAGTTCTGTCACATGTACCAACTTCGAAATGACACGCTGTCGAATACCCTCCAAATCAGAGTTCAGAACTCGGTCCATGGTCTCTGCCTCCACAACACCCTGGAACACGTACTTGACCCACCGATCAACACTCTTCCCAGAAGCCTTCGTCAGCAGCTCAGACTTCATTTCATGACGCATTTTCGTCTCGCCCTTGGCATCCAAGACCTCCTGCGCACTCTCCGGGACCTTAGGAAAGCCATATCTCAGCCGCCACTCTTCAACGATAGTGATAGCATGGGTAATGATATCGAACCGTAGCTTCTTGTACGTCGCCTTCTGCAGATCCTCATTCTCTTTCTCAGTAAAAACATCCCACCACAGCTCGGTAGGAACGGTTTCTTTCATCCAGTCTCCAAATGCGTCGAGTTGGATAAATAGGACTCCTTTGAGGATAATGGTGTACAGATCGATAACGAGCTTCTTTCTCGCCAGTCTTCTCCGAGGCATGGGGACTAGCTTCTTGGACTCCGTGTCGAAGATCATGCTCATATCCTTGCTGACCCATGGGAGGCTGAGGAGATTCTCCATCCATTTGTCGTCGACGTTGTGGTACATCGGAGTGTCGTTCTCTTGATGCGTATCGTGCTGGATATCAGACTCCGGATAGGTGACCGAAACACCGGTCATATCGGTATCCTGGTGAACAGACGTGGGAAACACGACAGGACGACTCGACTCTTCGCCCTTGACTAACCATCTCCTCTCACCGTAATGAATCATCTCTCCAAACAGTCCAGGTAGAGGCTTGTATCCGCTCTTCGAGCAATCTTCGCCAGCAAAAGGATCCGCGAGGATATCGTTATCAGTGTTGAGAACTTTCCACTTTTCCATCGCTCTAGGAGTTTCATCATCGTCCATCAAGTTCTTTTGACGCGACGGACTCTCAAAGTGGACAGTCTCATCACTCTCACTGGCTCTTGGAGATTTTTCAAGGTCGTCACTCTCCTCGCCAGCTTCGATCCAGTCCTCGACTTCCATTCGCGCTGATCCACTCATGGCTTCCTCACTTCCTGATACCTCGTCCTCGTCTGTCGAAACGTCGTTTTCCTCCAAGACGAAGATCGGGACACTAGTTACGACGAGGCTGTCAGTACTCTCACTTTCACTATTGGCGCGCACGTGTTTGCATGCTGGTCGCGTCGGTGGAGTTGAGAGGCGCGATCCTAGTGGGATTAAATCGTCTGGCATGACCGGTTGGGTTGTGTTTTGGTCTTCTGGTATGGTGAGGTGAGGTCATGAAATGCGGGGCCTTCGAGTTTACTCGAATATAAGTGTCAAAACTTCGGCGATGCACGTTGTAGTGCGTGGACAGTTTATCATGGACAGAACCTCAAGAGCTGAAGTTTTGAGGAAGATATTCAGAGTTCGATCTGAGGAAGATGAAGGTGCCTGAAAGCACGCTAGCCTCTGGTATTCACCAGATTCGTCGAGGGGAGTTAAGCGAGGTGCATTCATTGGGCTCTCAAGAGGTGACGGGATGGGACATGTTTGCTTCGAAGATGGAGTGGGAGTTGTGAGCTGTCTTATTTGGGCTTAAAGCTTTAGTGAGCAACCTGGAATGCTTTCACTTATGTGATCTTCTATTTCACTCGTGGGAACGACTTTGATTGTTTATTTTAAAGATGCCTTGGTTTCAATATCTTCTCACCAACAGATTCATTCGCAGCGCTATTCCTTCCGAGCTTACTCATCGATAGCTCATGTATTGTCACTGTTTGTTTCACTTAGGTGGAGCTTTTCATACTCAGACTCAGGAAAACTTGCATGCGATGCTATCCAGAACACATGTCGCCATCAAAAAAAGTCAAATATATTCTAGTAGAAGCCCGCTTCCCTGCTCTATGCCTACCCAAAAGACTACAAGAGCGCTCCCTCCCAAAGACTCTCCCCGTCTCCCACCCATCCTCCCATCCTCCATCATCCATCCTTCCTCCGCACCCTCAACCATCCACCCTCCACACCCACCTCCCATCTAAACACCACCCCAAAACAACTCCGTTACCGGCCCCCTCGCAACCGTAACATTAAACAACAACACGGGACAATGATACCGGCTCGTAATCACATTCCCCGCAACCATGATAGTCTGCAAGCTCTGAGCCTGCGAGTGCGTATTGAGACAGAAGGAGTCGAGGTTGAGGAGGACGTCGGCGGGGAGGTTGGCGGGGTTGGCTTGTGTTGGTGTCATGGGTGAGGGGTGGGTGAGGAGAGCGGTGCTCAGGCAGGGGGTGCAGAGTTGGAGGGAGAGGCGCCAGCTGGGGGGGTTTGAGATGAGGATGGGAGGGGAGATGGAAATGGGGAGGGAGACGTACATGTTGTGGTAGGTATCACACAAGCAATGGAATGTCGCGGTGTTGTTCTTGGCTGGGTTTATTATGTCCTTGTTCCATTTTGCGTTGGGGAGTTCTTCCATGCAGTGGTGGTAGATGCGCGCGGCGTTGCAGCAGTCCTTTTTCTCTGCGAAGGGGATATATATTAGCGGTGGAACTATCAGTCAGGAGGAAATGGTTTAAAAGGCAGCAATTCGGAGAACAGAAAGAGAGGAGAGGGGGAAAGGGGAACGCAAGAGAAGTACTCAGACAAGCAAGCAACTCAGGAGTTGGTCCACCGAATGCTACAGTTGGGACTGGTGAGACTGAAGATACAGCGCGTGCGGGCTTGAAGAGCGCGGTTGCGGAGATGGTGGTGGCGAGGAAAGTTGCCAGAAAGACGAGGGCGAGGAAGAGGGTGTTCAAGGACTTGATCTTATTATTGAATATCTTTAAGTATTACTCGAAGTATGATGTCGTTAGGTGTGTCTTGATCTCGAAGAGTTTTAAGGTGGAAAGGAGCATGGGAAAGGCAGGGACGAGGTAGATTTATGGGTAGATGGGTACTTATATTCATTGGGACAATGCAACTTTTATTAAAGAATGGGCTAGGCGGCGTGATTGGTTCGGTGAGAAGCAATGAGACTCATTGATTAGACGATGCGGTATGGTCTGGGAACGGGCAGATATCCGACTTTCGAGACTACGACTTATGTTTGCCAAGCATCGCATCAAGTTGACCTGTGGAGAAGCGTTGATCGATTGGCAAGTTGTACGATGTGGATTCAATATCATCCAAAAGGATATTAAAATCAATACAAAAATCGCGAAAGTGGTATATGGACAGTATTTGGAAGTGACTCTATTGTATATCTGTGTTCCCCCCAAAACAATTGACGAGATCTCGTTCGTTTGCAATTAACGCTACAGTAGTCCGCTCACGGCTCAGCAGAAAAGCAGGTACGGCAAGCGAAGTAGATAAAATCAATGCGAGATGATACAAGGAAAGTGTGCGTTGTTAACCTTGGTATGCTTTAAGACAAACACAAATATCTGGCTGTATGTATGTATATCTCTTCATTATCTCCTGCATTCGTTACAAGCGAGCATTGATCATTAGTCTTACAGGTGAAGAAGAATGTCCAAATCGTTACCGTGATTAACAGAGAAATTTCAAATTTCGTGTGTTGATAATGATGATAATTTGAAGTGATTCAATCTCAATGCTTTCTATGATCATAAAAGACTTCGGAATTTGTCGCACGGTGTCCAACATCGCAAGTTTCAAGCGCGGCATACGGTAGTGCGAGTTCATATAAACGATTTTCAAATCTTTTAAATTTTCTGCTTGCTGTCTGTCTCTCTTCTTACTCCTCTCTCGATTTCCATTCTACCCTAATCCGCTCCGCGCCAAATCTTTTCCTAGTAGAGGAAATGATTAAAAGCACAACCAGATCGAGAGACCGAAGAATAAAGGTTTTCTTTTCCTGTCTTTGGGTAGCATCCACACTACTACGACCCACACACCAACGTCCATACCAACTAAGCAGCAACAAGAACCCAGACAACGGTCCTACGGCATCCCATCCCAGTCCACTATATCCCAACGACCGGACCGGACCGAGAAGCTCGTGCGAGTGGATGCTGATAAGGCAGGTACTGAGCACACCGTTACACCGATGCCGAAATTATGCAAATGATAACAGAACCAGATAGAACGTGAAAACACGGACACACACACATAAGCAAGAAAGCAAACAGCAAACATTCGCATTCGCAGAAAGCAAACATAAGGTGAGCGATGGTAGAGTACAGAAAACAAATCGCCGCCCGAAGAAGACCCAACCAGCCAGCCAGGCTACACTAAACCCAGGAGAGAACCTGCAGAGTTCGAAAGGGAGCCTTTGCCATCGAACCAACCAGCTGGCATGGCCCTTTTGAAGGTCTCGCAAGTTCCAAGGTTTGTATCCAGCGTGAGTGAGGTTTTGAAGTCGAGGATCGAGAAGAAGGTGAAGGGGGTAAAGAAGCATTTCGTTTTTTTCGTCGTCCGTCCAAAGTTGGAAAGGCTCGAGATTATATAAGGAGGATTCGGGGCATTGAGGTGTGATGGCAGCCCCTAGAATTAGTCGGGTCGAGTCCCATTTCCGTATCGTGAAGGATAAAGGTCATACGGCGTAAATCGTGATGGTTGCCCAGTCGCTGTATTATGGTATCCTATCCTGGTTGTTTTGATCGCATGAAAGCTAAATTTTGGGGGAATCGAAAAGTAGAATGAACAGTGAGTCAAAACGTCGTCTCATCGTCCGTTCCATCGTTCGTAAGTAGGGAAAATTATCCCAAGATATGTGCTGAAGCTGCAGACGACAAGGCAGAAGTGCGTACAATCCAACGATCCAAGCAGACGTGCTTGGGGAAACGATCGAGGATGTCGCAATTACAATAAACAGAACACAAAATTCGCAAAAACTCCATTGAAGTGGCCGAGACGTCTGACTGCGAAATGCGAGAACCAGTCAAACTCCATCCAGACTGATATTGATGTATCCGACAGGTTCGTAAGTCGTCGGATGGCATCTATACACTGAAGACAAACCCGCTTTTTATGTCACTGGCAAGATGCGCCGAGAAAATAAGGTTCGCACAGCAGATCTAAAGTGTATCGTCGTAACGTCGTCAAAAAGTCTCTCGCAGGATCAAGCGAAGACTTTACATGTATCGCGGGGCACCGGTTCGATCGGACGAATCTTGCGCTCTGTTATCATCCCAGCCATTTTCAAAGCTATTCGGGTCAAGCTCACCACTACCTCTATTAACATGACCATTTTGTCGTGGTCTTGAAAACCCGTTTCCAGCTCCCCAGTCGGCACCAGGACCTCTGGGTTGCCTTTCGACCGCGGTGCCGTTTCGTGAGTTCTCCTCGTAGTTGCCGTTAACGGTTCTATGGCTTCCAATGGCACCGGTGGCGGGAGTGTGGGCTTCCCGTTCTTGTCCAATCCTTCCAGTGGCATTTGGTCGGTTCGAGCTGGGACGGTCGTATCCGATAGTCATGTTACTGATGCCATTCAGGACAAAACTATCATCTCGGCCGTTCATTCCGCCTCCGGCTGACGTCGGGGTGAGGTTGGGGGTTCCAGATGCGGCCGAACCGTGGCTATACTCTGCTGCATATCGTGAGATGTTTTGCGTCAAACCAACAGGGAAACTGGCAGTCGAGGGTACGGGTGATGGGGTATACGAACGCAGGTCCGCGAATGATTTGGCCGCTCGCAAATTGTTATGTGGCGAGAGTCCACTCAGGCCTGGAGATCCTGGAATGTCCAGGAGGCTCGATCCTTGGCGATTCAATGTGTGGTAATGACCAGAATTTTCTCGGGCTTCGCTAAAGTCAATTGTCGCTGCACGATTCAAACCTCGTCGAGACGATTCCGTGTAGTAGTTATGCTGAGCGACTGGAGGGCTGATTTGAACAGCCCGTTTAAGAATTTGAACACACCGGGAGTCTCCTTGTCCTTCAGATCTATGCTCAAGACCCATGTGGTGTGCGAGGGTGTGGATGATTCGGCGGTCGGCAGGTGAGATCGAAGGGGGAAAGATCAAGGACTCGCGATTGACGTCGTTCTTGAAAAGCATCAACTCGCTATAGTATCCAAGTGTTACGGGCTCATTCAAATCTACGTCTATAGTAAAGTTAGCAAAGCGAAGGGTATGGGATAGTTTGAGCGTACCTAGTTTGCCACGCAATGAAACTGGAGATGGTGAAGTTGGAGGAGGGTGGTTGGCGGAGCTCATAGATGTCATAGAAGCCATGGACGACTGAGTATGAAGGGGGTTTTGGACCTGGCCAGGTGCCAAAGGTTGATGTTGCTCCTGCAATTGTCCACGTTTCTCCCTCTTGTCTCTTTCGATTCTTTCCCGCTCTTGAACAGGTAGCATCTTTTTGTATTCGACTCTCAACTTCCTTCCTTGCAAGTCCATGTGGTTCATGGCTTGGATGACGGTCTGTGTCTCATCTGCACTGGTGAAGTTGGCAAATGCCAATCCTCTGAAGACACCCGAATCGAAGTGGTAGTTGAAAGCATATGGTAGTGGCAGACGCATCTCCGTCATACAAGCGATGAGCTGTTCTTTCTTCACAGCAAAAGGAATGTTCTTGATGACAATAGCGGTAGGGATGAGTTCATCGTTGTCGTTCTGAGGAGGTGAAGCTCGTTGCTGTTGATGCTGATGCATGTTGAACTGGTTGTTCATCTGATAATTGTTCATGGGTTCGGTTTGGTGCATTTGAGGTTCGAGCCATCCCTGAAGAAAATATTAGTAGCGCACCAACAATCTCATCAGTGAAGAGAAAGCCACCTACAGATGGAAGACCAGCCCTTCGTGGAGCTTGAGGCTTGACACGGCCCGTTCCGCCCATCATGTTCGCACCAGCATTGGCCCCTCCATAATTCCAGGTTTGGTTCTCATAGGGATAATTCGAGGAATGTATGGTTGATGGAGGCATTCTGTCGAAGCGAGATGCAGAATCGTATTGGGAAGAATGATCGTCCTGGTATATGCCCTGCGGAGGTTGGGGAGTGTATTGTTCGAACTGTCGCGAAGGTTGTCTATTCAAGGTGAGCCCGTTCCCGTAGCGATTTGAGACGGGCGACCGATTTTGGTTCTGCGAGTAATCGGCGTACATGTCTCCTCCGTATTGTTGGGCCATCATAAATGCTGTGAAGGTTTCTAGGAGGTGGGAAGGGAGGGCAGCTGTTGCTGAGCCTGCGAGGTATGCAAGGAGCCGGCAGTGGCACGCTGTACAAGCTTCTAATGCCTGCTCCGAACTTCACGAAGCTTCGTGCAGCTGGAGCGACTGCAACGCCTCCGTCTGCTAGCTTCTGTATGAGCTGGTTGCCGTCGGGCAGCAGCTTCGAACAGCTCTATAGAGCTCTGAAGGAGCGGTGCGGGTGCTGCGTGGGGAGCAGTGAGGAGGGGGAGGGATGCAGCGTCGGTACTTGTAGGGACGGTGCGTGGTGTGGTAGTAGTAGTTTCTCCTGGAGCCAGTACGTACCAGTCAGTGCGGCTGGCTGCGATTGACAGGAGAACTGTGGCGGCGCCGTCTATTCCGTGAAGTCGTAGACGTCGTCTTCAAGAGTCGCGCAAGCAGTGCAGAGGGACCTCAGTCCTTCGTCGTCGTCGTCGTCGTTGTCGTCGTCGCAGAAAGGATGTTTGGGCGAGGGAGAGAGGGAGGGAGAGGGTGAGGGAGCACAATCAGAAAAGTCACTCGCTCGAATGAAGTGATGGTGTCCAGCCAGTTGGATACCGTAGACTAATCCCGTTGCGGTAAGGTTCTGTTCGCTTGGCTCTCCCCTAGGTGACGGGGGGGGAAGCAAAGGAAGGGAGGGAGGGATGATGAAAGTGGGCAACCAAACAATATCCGACAATCTAGCAGACCTGAAATTCGCAAAGATACAAGGTGCATGCAGTACATGCAGTAGTGGATAAGTATCTGCAGTAGGATGTTTCCAACACGAACGGCTGTTGGCTGAATTTGTTAAGGATTGAATCTATTCGTAAGACTGTATTCTGCCCTTTGTGTAGTCTGCTTTGGCGCGGAGACGGACTGCTGGGAAGGGTCCACGGCTTGTACTTCGTAGTGGGAAAGTACAGTACGAGTGACGGCAGAACGATACAACGAGCCGTCGTGAAAGGAGAGGAAAGGACAGCAAACACTCCGTGCGTGCGTCGTGCGTGTGTGTGTGTGTGTGTGTGTGTGTGTGCTTCCCTAGACGCGGTACAAACAGTAGTTTGCTGCTAATTTCGCTCGTGTACTGGAACTCAGGTAGCTTCAGGTACAATAGAATGACTTGATAGGTGTGATATGCTGCGAGAGCAGAGCCGTTCAGAGCTGGTAAGGTTGTTTCCGTTTCGTGGGTTGCCGAGTGTGCATCAACGGAATGGACGCAATGCAGAGAATGTTGCTGATGGAAAAGCAATCAAGAGGCGCGATAATTTCATAGGGCAGGGGACGAGGTCAAGGACGAGGATGGCCAGAAGCACGCCTGCGTCTGCATCTGCATCGTCGGCGACGGGGGTCGAGTCGAGGCAATAGGAAAGAATTGCTGGGGTTCCAGAATTGCGAGGCTGCTCTTTCAGGGCTTCGCTGTCGATCTCGATCACCCTCAATGCACAGTAACCTCAAGAAGCCGTTGAAAGATTATGTTCTCACTGGAAAGAACGCTATAGTGACGATAGATGAAGATGAAGATGAAGATGAAGATGAGGGGCCACAAAACACAAAAATGCGGCTGTTCTAGAAGAGTTCCTTGCGATGGTCTAGTATCTCATACAGGGAGGGCTGGCTATATATTATCAGATTTATAGCGTTTAGGGGAATGCGCAGGTATTGCATATGGGCAACGACGAGCCATTTTAGGTGCATATCACTTTCTTCCAATCCCCTCGTGTTTCAAGCCGCTTCAAAAGCTCAAATGGAGTGATCTCAAGAAGTCCTACCTCCTAACATAGCCAGAATACGAAGCCCAGCCCAAAATGCCACGATGATTCGATCGCAGCGCGGCCGTGGTCAGTGATTTCCAGCTCTCAACTCCTCCGAGCTTGCCCCTCGTGACTGTCAGATCTGGCACTTTCACGACGCAGTGTTGTCCAAAGAGAGTCGAAATTGCAGCTTCCGGACCATCATTGGTGTGTGCGACCTGAGCTGGTCTGACAGCCATGGAGGTCCTTACCTGCGGTTGGCCTGACTGATATTCTGGCTTCTGGCATTGGACGAGGCTAATGATTGTCTGTGGGTGGTTCGCGGTGGAGGCAAGGCTCTGGTTGGTGATGAGGGCCTGGAGCCACGGGGCCAGAGAACATCTTTATTGAAAGAGGCTGCCGCGGGGCGGCTGTGGAGGGAGGAACGGGCTCCTGCACGAACAAATATACCAAAAAGTGGGAAATGGGGATAAACAAGTAAAATGAGATGACGAGGAATACGATGTTGAAGGGGAAAAGATAGTTAGAAATCGACGAGAAAATATGACCAACGGCACAGAGGAGGCAGATGGAATACCCGCTTTACTGCAACTAACAGATATAATTGAAGCTATTATGCTTCTGCAAGCCCCAAAAGCAGGTCATCGTAGCCTATATATATGTCTCTATTAATCTATCCCGCAGCGCGATGAGCTGTACAACGAGATGAGGCCTATTAACATGCATATATATACGCATCTGTCGATTCTTTTGCAGATGCAGGTCGAGTTTTGTGTAGATTTGTTTGCTGTTTGTTTATTTGTTTGTTTGACTGGAGGAGAAGGGTCCCCTTTTCTTCCGTGGGGCAAAGTACCGGTAAGACTTGACAACTCGATGCACGTCAACTGAGTCGAATGTCTCAAGAATCTGAAACTTATCCCGTCTTCATGTTCCACTTGTTTGTTTTTTTCCCCGTTGGTTATGAACAATTGAAAGACTGCATATCAATAGTTTGATTCTTGTGATGTCAAATTCCAGCCGCGGCATAGCATTTTCCCTTTGCACTACGATATCTCATTTGCATTACTCTGCAGCTTCATTAGATTTCCCAATGGCATGAATATCACCACAGAGAATTACGCAACAATTTTATTCAAAACCATTACGATGAAGTCATCTCCAAGCCTCTCAAAATTTCGCTCTGTATCGTGTATTATCAAACCCGGAATATACCATCCGTCTCTTCCGCCCGCATCGCGTCGCCCAAACTTCAGATCTTCTTCATGCGGCTTCTTCGAATCCTTCACAGACCTCACGAACTCCTCGCCTCACTTACCTGATTCCATCATCCCGCGCCAGCATCAGCTCCCACTCGCAAACTGCACCCAACTCCCACCCAACCAATCCAGCCCCAAAAGTCAAATCCCAAGATCCGGCCCAACACCGTTCATGCTGGGAAAAGGGGCAGCCTATCATCACTCTTCCGCTGCCATTTAGTTTGACTTCGGGCACTACAAGTAGGAGCTTGGCACCGGTTCGCCCCGCTCTCTAATGGCGATCAAACCGTGCGGGACGGGGAAAGACAGGGCGTTCTCGCCTGCCATTCGGTATATCGAGGACCACATCATATCGGGTGATTGATGGACATGATATCAATTTAAATCCCCGAACGACGACGACAACGTTCACGATGTTGAAGAGAAGCCTTTTCGGATCGAGCATCGGCCAACAAGATATGCAGAGGAAAGACCTTGTTGATGGACTGCATCCTGGAAGCGACTTGGCTGTTGTCAGAGTGATACAACATTTGAGGAGCCGATGACGGCGAATACCAGGACTTCTTTGATTAGACTTCAGTGTCCACCAAACGGAATCGTTCCTCTCATGGAACCTACGGAACGAGAAAGAAAGGCTGGGATGGATTCATCGATGCAACAGTCTTTTGACGATGTACCAGGGGTATCTCGGAGACTTTCCATGTGTCGTCCACGATGAGGGACGTCGCCTCATGATGCCTCACCCAATTACTGCTTCGGCCTTTCATCTTTGCATGTAACCAAAAATTTGTCGGCGAGCTCGTTCAACCAATACCGAGAAGGCGGGCATTGAACAGGCCATCAAATCCTGCGATAAGGAGAATGGCGAGGCTCAATCGAGCTTCAAATGCTACAAGCTGATCCCATGTTGCTGGGACAGGAGTTCAAGGGTACCATGATGAACCCCACGCCTGCCTGCGACCTTCGAGGCGGCCAAGCGGATTCTTTCATGCATCTCTTCCAATCCCACGAATCTATCCAGGTGAACGAACAATTAATATTCCGATCCCCAGAAAATTGAAGATTTACTCTTTCCTGCCCCCGACAAAACGACTGGTCGTATTGCTGACACCGAGATCCGGTTCCAAGGTCGTCATTCATCTCCACCATGTCGCTCTGAGAAACCCGGTTGAGAGAATCATATTGCTTGCCTCATTTGCCACCAACACAATTCCGACGCAGGGCAAGGTACCAACAGAGACTCAGGCAGCGTAGGGCAGCATCGGGTTGATTTTGATCATCAAAACGATGTCACATCACTGCAGAAACCAAGCTCATGCGACCGACATCCTGCTTGCACATCTCCAATGTTCCCATCCCATCACACTCGGTCCCATCACATCACATCAAGTCACACAAAGCCTAAGCCCTCATCTGCAACATAATTGCATGTCACGCATCACATCCACTCGGAGGACGAGAAGGCACGGTAATGCAAGTTTCATTGAGGTGCAACCGTTCCGGACCGCCTTAAGCGCCCGCAACGTCTCCATAAGCTGTCCGATCGGTCATGGTGCCCGGTGTTGGACTTCTTCTGGACGAGAAGCTCAAGATCCATGTTGCAGCAATAATCGATCATGTGATGCCCGCTTGCTGAAGGGGGCCTCGTGGCTCGAGTCGGCTGAACAGTTGCATCGTCTGACCAACAATGAAGATCCTTCAAAGATCGAGGGCGAGAAAGTCTTCCATTGAGGAAGAGCTCGCTTCTTCAAGAGTCTCTGACGTCGATGCTGTTGAAGCACTCGTCACGTGATTTCAAAATTGTTTCAATGAAACAACGAAGCTGCGCGTCGGCTTCGTTTGCGACTCCATCTGTAAAGTGCGGCTCCATCTACTCTTTAAACTCGAAACTATATCCTTAACATATATACATCATCCCCTCGCACCTCATCTCCGTCTCTTGCGCAACATCTCATCATCACCATCCACACAACCCCTATTCCATCCAAGTTCTAGACAAGGTCTAGCTACGAAACATTCCCCAGTCCGGCTTTTCTCCATCTTTCCAATCACCAAAAAGAGTTCGCTAAAGTTACAATCCCCTCTTTTTTTCATCTGATACATCGATTGTGCCATGATCGCTCGCTTGTCCCTCTAGCTCTGTTCCATGGTTTCTTGGCTCGGTACTTGAGACGACAACCGATTTGCTTAGAGATGTGTTTGCTTGGTTCTGACCTCCACATGAGGTTCCTCTCTTCATCCTTTCATCTGGACTTAGGGTTTACTGTCGTCAGTTTGTATGTGGAGTTCGGGTGGCCAAGAGAAACTCAAACGAAGGAACTTTACGTCTTGTTTATCTCGATAGTGCTTATCGCTTGCGATGGGACGAGCACGTCTGTTATCGATTGTTTCGAAACTTTACCAAGTGGACAATTGGATACCGAACCTCCTGATTCAGGGAAATCTCAAATCGATGAAAGATGAAAAGTGCTTCATTTCTACAGTTGAGGGCAACTCGGTTCGAACACAGCCACATTGCCAGATATAATGCGGCTGATATGACCACGATTTGGAGCTGAAGATCTCCAAACATGCTCCAAACCTCCTGTTTCTTTTGTCTCCTAGATTCAGTCCACTCGCAACCCGACCTCATTCGGCCACGCATGAATGACAAGCTTCTCCACCGAGAGCTTCACCCCATCAGATCCGTCGATCACCCATGATAGGACCCACAGATCACAGTCTGAAGCAAGCATAGCCTCTTCGTCCGATGTTTATCCCCTCAAAAATGGTTGTTTCAAGCCGCGGGATTTACTGAAATCGGACCTAAAGCACCTTGTCTTACAGATCAAGACAAGTAAGATTGGATAAGGATGCTCCTAGAATAGTATCTCTAGCTTCGGAGTTTTGATCGAGAACATCAGCTAGATTCGCAAGCGGGTGATCCTAGTAGATCATCCACGTGTCTAGACACTTCGGATGGAAGACTTATAAACAGTAGGTCTAGCCCTTCATTTTCACATCATCACGACTGTGCATTCCTTCCAGTCTTGCCTTGGTTCTTCCCTCCTTTCTTGATTTGACATCATCGTTCTTTACATTCTCACGCTTTCTATCCATTCCTTCAAAACGTTCAGCATGCGGTCTGATCTTCTCTCGTTCGCGCTAGTCGCTCTTTTCACTTCTTCTGCTCTCGCTGGCCCAATTGATCCATCTCAGGGAGATGAGTAAGTCCTTCCTTATTGGGCCCGTAAGGAAGCAAAGTCTAATACAACATCATCAGATCTAAGCGAGGCATCAAGAAGAATCTCGGGTCCTTGATGGGCCTTCATCGAAGACAAATCACGACCACTGTCATTGCTGAGCCAGCTGCTAGTACCTGCACACCTTGTGCTACCGGCTTAGCCCAGACAGTCACAATCACCGAGACGGTCACAGCTTCTGCAGCATCTCAAGCTGTGCAGACGGTCACTGTTGTTCAGTCTGCAGATGGCTCCGTTCAGACTCCAAAGACAATCACGCTCACTCAAACTCAAGCATCGACTATCACAGTCGTTCAATCCGCCAATGGCGCCATCCAAACTCCTCAAGTGGTTACCATCACTCAGACCGAGTCTGTCTCCTTACCTACAGCTGGAGGTCAACAGATTGTCACCGTCACCAAAGGCAACGCCGCGAATGGCGACGCCACATCATCTTCCACCTCTTCTACAGGCCCTAAAGTCGTCACAGTCACAGTCGGCGGCTCAGCAAGCGTCGCTACAATCAGCTCAGACCAAACAATTGTGACCGTAACCCAAGGCACAGATATCAGTCTCGCGACCTTGACCCAAGGCCAAAACCTCGTCACAGTCGGACAAGGAGCCCAACAAAGCGTCGTAACAATTACGCAGACCGCACCCATCCAGCCTGCCACAACTTCCTCAGCTCAACTCACAAGCACAGCTACAGCCGGCGGTGTCATCACCGTAACTGAGGGAGGCGGCATCCAAAGTCTTGTCACCTTGACTGAAGGGCAGAACATCGTCACCGTATCTGGAGCAGCAGGCTCTCAACCCAGCGTCGTGACCGTCACAGCTGGAAGACCAGGCTCAAATGGTGGTCGACCAAGCGCTGCGCCAGGCGTCTTCCCACCTGGCTCGAACAACAACTCTCCTGGCCGCGGTAATGGAAACGGAAATACTTCCATCACAGTCAACATCATCATAATTCAATTTGTCATGCCTGGCAAGACAAGCACCATCACCCAATCTCTAGCTGGACAGAACATCACATCATTTGTCTCCAGCCCACCCGTCACTGTGACTTCAACCATCACGTTGACCGAAGGCGCTGCTACAACTGCCTTACCTGGTGTTCAGAACGGCACTGCAACAATTATTAGTAACAGCACCGTGGTCTTGAACGGCACCGCTCCATTGACGAACGGCACTGACCTATCCCTCAATGGTACCGCTCCAGTCGCCTTGAACGAGACTCTCCCTCTGGCCAATACCACTGCCCCAGCAGTAAACCTCACTCTTCCAACTCCACTAAATGAGACAACCCCCACACCAGATCTCTCACCCGTCAACGTCACGCTCCCAGCCCCAGCAAACGGCACAAACCTCGCTCAGAACTTTACTGCACCACCGCTACCACCACCAGGCCTCAACGAAACTGTCCCAGCTCCAGAATTGAACACCACCTCTCCCCCACCAGCACCAGCACCAGCAGCACTTCCACTTAACGAAACAACGAGCACCACGCTCCCCACGACCGTGACGACTTCCCTTCCTTCTTCTCCATCATCTTCTTCTTCCGCAGCAGCAGCAGCAGTAGGCTACCCCGTATCCCTCGCCTCCGAACTCTCAACACTCTCTTCTTCAACCTTGGCCTCAACCTCCGCCTCCGCCTCCGCGACCGCCTCAGCAACAAGCACACAAACCGCCCAAGGCAACGCCGTGACAACAGAGACGGCATCAGCAGCTTCCTCGCTCATTCCAATTCCATCGGCCTCAGCCTCAGCCTCGGCATCAACAACAGCTACGGCTGAAGGTGCCGTCGCTACACCGGTCATCTCTGGTACTGCAAGCGGGACGAAGTCGGCTTGTAAATCGAAGTCCTCTAGCAGTGGATTGGCTGCGAGTAGCACTGCTTCCGCATGATCATTCTTAGAGTTCCTAGCTGTGAGAGTGTGAGGATCTTCTGCGTTACAATTTCTTTATTCTTTGTATCCGGAGTTGTGTTGTATGTATATAGACAGAAACATCTCGGCTCAAGGGTCGACAAAAAGAAAGAAAGACATGCATGCCTTTTGACGCTGCTTTGGGATATTTCAAGGGCGTTCAGTCATGTTTTGGAAAATGAGGGGTAGAGCAGGTCTCGATGGTTGGGTTGGGTTTGGATTCAGATATCGTGTTCTCGACATTCATTTATGATTGTTTTTGGAAGATCGGAAAGAGGGAAGAGTATGTATGTATGTTTATGGTTACGTGTGCTTATGATTTTAACATGAAATCCAGCAAAGCATATGCTTGTGATGACTGTACTACCTGTGCCATAAGCTTCTGACGATCAGGTGTGAATCGAATTCATTCCCTTCTATTCTATTCTTAACTCCCATCAATCCTCCCTCCCCAACGAGTCGAATCACATGCCTCTTTCTTCTCCTCATATAAATCCTTGCCCCGTGAAGCCTTCTCTACTTCTTCTCTCCCACTCCCGAATCCAACCCTAAAACAGCACGAGCCTTGCCTTAACACGATCTCAGGCACTACACCTGAAATAACTATCTATCTATCTACCTTCAACATCAACTCCTCGACTCTCCAAACCCATACCAAACCAAAGAAAGATCCCAACATCAACAGCAAGCGAAGCATTAGACATCATTCCCAACCCTACAGTCCTTCTCGCTACAACAGGACCCAACTCGGAAGTCGGCAAGTCCCGCCCACCTCAAGTGTAGAGGGACTCAGAGAAAATGTCCGGCCCAAGAGACCCCTCAAAACACCAGTGTGCAAACTGGCCAATCTGTCAGAACGTAGCGTTGGAGAGTGGGGAGAAGGGTAGGAGTTGCAAGGTACACTCATTCATAACCACCCATGAACTTCCAGTTAGAATCTTAGGATGATAATCTCTTGGAGGCCATTGGATGGACATGCAATATGAGATGGGATCTGAGAACATGGCATTTAACAAGCTGACTGACTGAGTCGATGAATATAGATTAAAGGAGATGTGACGGTCTGAGATGCTGGATTGGAGCGGAGCCCTGAGGAAAGATCATTGTTAGACGCGTAGATGGATGGATGGGTGTGTATAGATTAGGTAGCTGTGATGGAATGAGGAAGGAGTGTGTGGTGCGCGAGATACTGGATAGGTCAGCGTTGAAGTAGTTCGGGGAGTGTATAAGTATAATTGAGATGGAATGGCACGGTGCTTTCTTATAGATTGTAGGAGGTCAGAGTCTTGAAAGCCACAGCTACTAGCTATGTAAACGCGATTCCACGCTCCACTCAATCCTTTGGAAGTGAAAGAACTGCTTGCTTATGCGTACGATCGACGCTCAAATTCAATGGTATCATTAAGCAAGTGCTGTACAAAACTCCTTCCATTCCATTCCAGATCATATCATGAATCAGTAAAAGCCCACTTCACCATCCACTTCCTCGCAGTTCGTATCACCCCATTCTACGCAGGCAAGTCTACTATCTCACACCCAAATACGTCTTCGCCTCCTCCCACTGTCCAAAAACAGACACATGTTCCCATCCCAGGCCCTTAGCTTGTAATTCGCGGTACCAAACAGACGTAGCTTTGAATGTCTTCGTGATGGTTTTCGTTTCCATTTCGACTTCTGGCTCGGTGTCACTATCTGAATCGGTGTTGGTGTTTGAGTTTGAGTTTGAGTCTGCGGTCTCTTCGGTCTGAGCTTGGGGTTGAGGCTCTTGAACGGTTTGGAAGCGGCCTTGCTTGAACGGATTTTCACCAGCGCTGGCATTTACTCCTTCGTTGCTAGGAGAGTTGACAGACATTTTGCCGGGTGACATGACGAGGCTTGCGCGCTGAGCATCTGAACCACCGACTGCGAGAGGGGGAAGTTGACGGCTGCTCGCGTCACCTGCATCCTTGAGCAATTTTATAAACGAAGCCTCAAAATCCCCGTGTTTGCGAAGCTGCATGGCATGTGTCAGGTCACCATCAGCTTTGGTAAGAAGTCTATTGGCGTCTTCGGGTCCATGGCCAGTCTGAGCGATGAGTTTTAACACATCTGAAGATTGATGGGCATCGATGCCATGATTTGTAGTTGAGACAATGCCGCTAGCAGGCGATTCTGCAAGATCCATGGATACATCGGAGTCGTCAGCCTTAGTATCAAGCTCCGTTACATTTGATTGCACGTGCTTCGGGCCAGCTGCACTTAGTCTGGTCGCAATCTCCAAAGCCTTCTGCTTCTGTAAGGTAGCGGGAGATGGAACTCGGTTTATTTGGGCGGTTGTTGTGGCTGTACCGCCTGCTTTTGGAACTCTGATCTCCTTCATCCTAGTAGCCAGAGAGACATTCCCAGAATTTGTGCCAATGATAGGAAACTTTCGATATGTGTCCAGCTTCAACATCGCCCAGCCAGCGAACCAATTGATCAGGCCCTCATCGTCATCTTGATCGATTGACTTAGGAGCCTGCACGAAGGGGTTCTCGTTATCATCGTTATCATCCGAGTCTGAATCCGAGTCATCCTTCGTGTGCTTTAACTGCCAAGTTACAAGGGCTTTGTAGAGCTTGTAGCGTGTCTCGCAATGGCTGAAATCCAGCTTCTTCTGGTACAGCATCGAGTCTTTGGCTGGCTTATCCTTGTGCTCCTGTTCGAAGTCTTCCTTCTCCTTGGCCTTGGAGTTGGCCAGGTCTAGGAGGTAGCCTCTGAAATCGTGGCAACAGACTAATTTCCAAGTACCAGCTGTAGTGTTCACAAATTTCTTGTTCAAGAACCAGTTCAGAAGCTCGTACGAACGCTCCGGTTCTGCGATGATGAAACTAGGACTGAGTAGGAAAGCGCATCCATGTGGGAATAGGCGTGTGAATCTTAGCCTTCCTGCATGAGGATCTGGGGCACAGAGAGTCGAAGGGAAAAGAGGGTAGAGAGAAGTTGAGTCGGAAACGTTCCAGATGACGATCCCTGCATGCTTGAGAATACGGCTCAAGGAGGGCAGTTGGTGAAGACTTGATGCCATGGACTCATGGACCAGAACAACACCAAAGCCATCAGTATTCTGGACATAGAAATCCCAGGCACCTTCAGAAAGACTATCAAAGATCTGTGACTCAGCGTGCGAGGCTAATATCCAAGCAGAGAAGTACTGCGCCATCACCTTTTCGGAGCTCGGGAACATCAAGAAGAACTTGAAGGGGTCTTTGTCCTTAGGAAAGACTGGGAGGAGATTCTTCAAGCGCATGCCTTGTATCTTGTCCGCCAGCAATGTCCGGTAAGGCTCCCCGAATTCCATCTTGGCAGGCAAATGTTGGGTTCCCGGCTGGAAGTCATGCTTGAAGATCGTGTATCGTAGTCGGGATTCTATAGATCTTGACTGCTCAAGAAAGCTCCATTCTTCTCTTTTGCTCGGGTACAGTAAGATGGCAAAGTTGTCACACGTGCTTAGCAGGCCACCGACTCTAAGAATGAGCTCCTCAGCAACATGGTCAACAAATTTGATCATAGCTGGATTGTTCGGATCTGCCGGCTGTAGGCTACCATGCTTAAGTGCACGTCGATGGAGTAGTCCTTGTTGTGACTTCAGGTCTTGAGCCATGCACAGCTGGTTGAAAAGAAATTGTGTTGTGACAGAGAACTCCTGCTTCCAAGGTTCTTGTCCTAGTTCCAACTCCCCAAAATCGAAGAAGGCGGAATGTATTGCATCAGAACCAAAGACCACGTTTTTGGCTCTCTCGCCGACATTTGCCAGGGCCTTCTGCTTCTTGTAGTCATCCAGGCTGACCTTCTTTCGCAGGACTTGTGGGGCCCTTTGAGCAGGAGCATTTGATGCAGCCTGTCCAACATCGAGCTGCGAGACTTCTGAACGTAGCATGTCAATATCTGCGTCCCGGTTCAAGATTGCGTCGCTCGAAGGGCGGTCATCTCTGGCCATCCGATTGAATGGTAACGGGGCTTGATTTGAGCCTGTGGGAGCCTCATAGGGAGCATCTATCATTTCTTGGTTACTATCACTATGGTTTTGGGAATGGCGTGATTGTTCTTCATGCAAGAAATGGCAAGATGTTCCGAACCTGCAGAATCCTGTTTGGAAAAACCTGCAAACAGTTCTCGAGCCACTTCCTCTCCCGAATGAAGAAGTTTCCCTTGAATCGGAACGAGCATTTTGCTTCTGCTCAGCGGACGATGGTTCGTCTGCAAATCTGACTGACTTCGTACGGGGACCAGAGGGCGTTGACTGTGAAATAGCTGCTTCACTTGGTCTAGATATGTCGTGGGGGCCATCATGAGAACCAATCCCCAATCCTGGTCCGAGGGAAGGGACGAAGTTCGACTTTTCATGGAGGTAAGGGCACTCGACATCCGATGCTGGACATCTTCCTTCCGCCCATAGCGGGCAAGTTGTGCGTGCTTTGTCATCGTAAGGATGAGGTGCTATAGGCAAGGTCGGATCGGTACTATGAATATAATCACAATCTGACTTCTTGCAATTTCCCATATGCCAAAAGTGGCATATAGCATTTGTGGCATCTCTTGGACTCCATGCCTTTCTCTTTGGCTTAGCTGATGGGCGACTATTCCGAGGTTTGACCACCTTTTCACCTTGCTTCGGCGACTCAGTATCCTTTCTCGCAGTGTTAGGACCAGATATCTTTCTCTGGGGTTGAATCAAGGAGCCTAAAAGATCTGTTGGTTGAAGGTCTCGAAAATACCGATCCCCGAACTCCCCATTAGTAGGGGGCATAGCCTCTGGCTCCTCTGTGAAGGGCATCGCTTCCTCCGACGTGACCTTGCGAGAAACTGTACTTTCGGGACGATCTTGCGCAGGTGCAGGTGTAGGGATAGTCGACTTGTGGACCGCACGTGGCTTATGGTGAAACCAACAATCAGCCTTAGAGCAATACCCGTCGTTCCAATCTTTACATGGTGTGTCTCTTCTGATCCTCTGCTGATCAAATGGAGAAGGAGCCACAGGAAGGTTCGTATCTGAGTCATGAGCGTAGATACAACTGTTTCCTCTGGTACACTCCCCTCGTTCATGCCAAAAGTGACATATTGCATGGTTTGGTCTGTATGGATCCCATGGAGGGCGTCTCAAAGGACCAGAAGGTTGATTTGTCTTCAGAGTACTTGTAAAATTTGGCGACAAGGTGTTGTCAACAGAGCTTGCTGTTCGTTCTGGAGCCGTTGGGAAACGTCCTTGTGATCTTCCTGAAATGGAGCTATCCACGAAGGGCAACTTCTGAGATGCATTCATATCGACCCAGCCCGGGGGTGGCTCAGCAACGGGAACTCCAGGCTCATAAGCGTGTATGTAAATGCAACTGCTTCCCTGTTTACAGGAGTTGCTTGGATTCTTCTGAGCCAAATCCCAGAAGTAGCAAGTGGCGCGGTATGGACGTCTTTCGCTTCCAACTGCAACCGCGTTCGGCTCCTTCCATGGAGGAAGAACGTCGGGCTTATCTGAGTGCTGCTCTGTCGCAGTTGGTCCTTGGGAGGGGGCTGCTCTTGGTGCTCGAACACTAGGGGCTTCTGGTTCTTTCCACGGTGGCAGCATATCTGGCTTATCGCGGTGGGAAATGTCGTCATCATCGATGACCATAGACAAATCGTCTTCTCGAAGCTCTGTGGAGTGCGAAGGTAATTCACCCGGGGGATGAACAAATCCAGGAGGTGGAACGGTCTGTGCTCCCTCCCTATATTCATGGAGGCGAGGGCAACTGTCTCCGTTAGAGCAAGCAGGATTCTTTGGATCCAATTGCTTTCTGTGCCAAAACCAGCATACAACAGGTCCCGAAGACGCCTTCTTAGGCTGAAGCGAAACATAACTTGGAGGTGCAGGACTGATGTCCGCTCCAGGCTCATAGCGATGGTATCGACTACAGTTGTATTTGTTGACACAACCAGGTTCAAGATTATTCTCCTGGTTACGGTGCCAGAAGAAGCACACCTGACGGCTTGACGTTGGCTGACTATACTGGTAATTTAGAACTGGAACTGCTTCTGGCAATTGCGGAACAGGTGAGTGAGCCGGAACGAAAAGCTCGCTTGTGGGTTGCTCGGAATCAGCTTGTATTTTGCTTGACTTTCTGAGTGTCGAAGGGTTTATGGGCTGAACTGGTTGTGAAGGATCGAAAAGACCTCCGGTTAGTTCAGGATCGGGAGCACGATCTGCAAGGCTTCTCCCTTGCTTCTCTGCCAGCCATCTTTGACGCATGTTGTTGAATGTTTTGGGATTCTTCGAAGGATCCGAGGCACTTTTAAGAAGCTGCGAGGATATCAGTAACACTTCGTATATATCGTGGCTTCAGCTAAATGGCATGATACTTCAGAACACGGAACACGGTTGAAAAGCAAAAGAAAAGTCTTACACTGCGTTCTCCCTTAGTTTGATCTCTTGACTGAAAGACATTCGACCCTCCTCTCATGGCTCCTTTTCCGCCACGGGCTGCACGTGGTGACACAGCTCCCGCACGTTTGCTGGCCGAAAGAAGCGGCCTAGCAGCTTTGACAGGAAGATCTGTATGCTTACGTTGTTGGAATGCAGGACCATTGGCGGGTTCTGGATTGGAGGATGCTGGCCGAGCAGCAGCCTTTACTTTAGCCAGCGCCACCTCTTCTGAAGACGAGTCCGATTGTAACTGGGCGGAGCTTGTAGGTACATGCTTGACCGGTCTCGTAAATTGCTGCTTTCCCGACTGTCTGCGTTTCGCTGCACCCTTGATCCGGATGCCTGGAGCATCCTCGAATTCGTTCTCCTCCATAGCTTCACTACTCGAATCGCTGTCGTTTGGGGCAGCCTGCTTTTTACGCTTTGCTGCTATAGCCTCAAGCCTGGCCGCCCTGTATTCAGTGTCAGTATTGACTTTCAATGATAATGATGTTGAGGCTAGCGACAGGCATTGCTTACTTGAGCCGTTTTCTCTTCGCCACTCGTCGTTTGTGGCGATCTTCCTTCTCCTCTTTCAGTCTCTTGATAGTGGCCTGGAATTTGTCGACATCAAACGGCTCGTCAAGACCTTGCTTCTCTCTTGCCAATCTCTCCGCCCACTCTTCTAAAGTTTCTGCACCAACATTCTCTTGAGGCTCCCAGGTCGACTTCTCCTCTGGGTAGCCCTCCCACGAGATTAGATAATATTTGTTCTTTGCCGGACCTTTCTCAGCCAATATTCGGTCCACTGTGAACTCTGCATCTGATCCATAATCCTCACTCTCCGTAGATGTGAGGGATATGTCGTCCTCATCGGCTGTCGCCGTTTGTCGAGCCACGATTTGCGCCATGGCTGATTAGATGGATTTAGATGGAGGACTGATTCAGCTTTTGCGTGGGCCAACCAATTCATGACATGAGGAGAGATGACGGCAGAGCGCAGTTCAAACGCGTTCATCGGGTCAACAACGGCGGTCCCGTGAGATTGCGGCGATTCTGTTCTTGCCCGTATCCGAGGGTTTGAATGAAGCTGCCACCCAAATGTTCGCTTTCGCAGTACCTCGCAATGCCACAACGCATACCAAAGTGCCACTATTAACAAAAGTTAGATCCATTCGACTCATCCGGCTTGTACAAGAGGAGATACTACTTACCGGCGACTGGCTGCGCGTCCTTGGCTACTCTGTACGCACGTGATCTTGAGCGCAGACCTCCCCTCCTTGAGGTTTCGAAACAGACGGCCTGCTTCTGCCTCCCAAGGGCGAATAGTAAACTTCCTCCCGCGCTTCAGACTTTCTCCGTATTCTATTCCTCTTCATTCACCAACCTCCCCCTGATCATAATCTGAAGTTGTTGTTCCTGGCGATACAACTTCACTTCTCGAACTTCGAAAGTCAACTCGAAAGGTCCAGTCCCAGTCCACCAGGTCCGGGTCCATAATATTTCCGCTCCACCACTAGCGCTTCGGTTGCGCCTGTGCGCCAAGCCTCCCGCCGACTCGAAGTTGACAGCCGCCGCGATCATTCCCCGTTGCGACAACTCCTTGTCCATCTGCATCTCACGATATCATCTTTCCTTTGACGTTTCTTTTCCACCACCACAACACACTATTCTCCATAAGTAAGCAACCATGGCCAATGACGAATACGACGTAAGTGCTATCTGCAATACACCTCTATAGGAACTCTACTGACCAGCGCCGCTTCACAGTTCCTTTTCAAGGGTGAGCCAGGACCCCACCGCTGATCGCCGTCTCCCCTATTCTCTTCCTTGTGTACTGACAATCTGCTGCGCAGTCGTCCTGATCGGAGACTCTGGTGTTGGTAAATCCAATCTGTTGAGTCGTTTCACCCGCAATGAGTTCAACCTCGACTCCAAGTCCACAATCGGTGTCGAGTTCGCAACCCGCTCCATCCAGGTAGACGCAAAGACAATCAAGGCACAGATCTGGGATACTGCTGGGCAAGAAAGATACAGAGCCATCACATCAGCCTACTACCGAGGAGCCGTCGGAGCGCTGCTCGTCTACGATATCAGCAAGCACCAGACATACGAGAATGTTACGAGATGGTTGAAGGAGTTAAGGGATCATGCCGACTCGAACATTGTCATCATGTTGGTGGGAAACAAGAGCGATTTGAGACATCTGCGGGCTGTGCCAACAGAGGAGGCAAAGCAGTTTGCAAGTACGGAACACCGTCTTCTTGGGAATGGAGGGATGCTGACATTAGGTTCCAGGCGAAAACAATCTTTCCTTTATTGAAACTTCCGCACTCGATGCAAGCAACGTTGAGCTAGCTTTCCAGAACATCCTTACAGGTAAGTACTCCAACTGCTTTACTTCCGGCTGCAAACGAGGCTGGCAAGCAGTAACTAACTCAGCCTGCCAGAAATCTACCGAATCGTCTCCCAGAAAGCCCTCGACAACGGCGACTCTGCACAAGCCAACATCGGTGCTGGTACGAACATTTCCCTTAGCAAGACAGCAGATGAGAGCGCAGACAAGGGCGGCAAATGTTGCTAAAGGTCCCTTCTCTGTTCTTTCACTTTTCGCAGCTACGAGAAACATATTCTGGTTGGTTGATGGTTTCATACAAGGCGAAGGCGTCTGTAACATGTTACGATGGGAGCATGGGGAGTCATGAAGATTTCAGGTTTCCAGTCTAGGATGGCTGTGCACAGGGAGCTCCGTCTCTCAGGGAATCGGATTCTGATGACTTCTCCGGATTGTCTTTTGCGTTCTTCCCTTTAGGTATTGTGTTGTGCAGGAAGGGTGGTACTGATGGATCTTCATGCATTCAACGATCGTTATGGTTGCTTATCAATGAATTTGTCCTAATGATCTTCTTTCTTGCAACTGTTTCTCTCGGTGAATTGCCTCCACACGCGGATTCCTGTCTCCAAAGTGAAGCTCCTGCCCTTTGTGCCGAGCGAACTTGGGGTCCTCATTGTTAGCAAGCCAAATTCAACAGTGTCCCTTTGAAAGATCCACAAACTGGGGGCTTCTGTTCGATTCGTGTAGTCTCTCCCATGTTTCCACTCTATGAATGCCAACTACCAATCTCACATTATGCTTCCCAGTAGTATATGATCTCAAATGTACAGCCATTGATATGTCGTGAATCTGCGACAGAGCTCAAGAGCTCATATGCTTCTGCATTGGCGAGGATCGAACAAATAACGAAGCTCCAAGGATTCATAAGGCTGGCAAGTGTGGGACAAAGGATTCGAAAGCAACTTCAAGAAGAACCTTTTCCGGATTTGCCACCCTGCCATTGAGACGGCATTGAAATGATATTCCCTTAGGCTATCAGTGCGCCATAGCAATGTCATATATGCCTGTCAGGGACTTTCAGAGCCTCGCGATGTAGTGTTGTGGTTTTCAAAATGAAGACAATTGCGCCGATTTGGAGCTGGAAGCTGGACCGGGCATGAAAATTGACGGCAGATCCAGATTTTCAAAAGACATCAAGAAGAGGAAATTGAAGAGCAGTTTGAAGCAAAGTAAATAATGGAAAGGCTGTCTTCGGTATTGCAACAATAACATTTCAGCCGACGAGGCTCAGGTCAGCCCACCGTCCTGCGCTAGCCTGAATCAAGCAAGCGCCACGCTAAGATAGCTGCTGCAGCATTCTGATATCGAGAAATTTATGGCAGAAAAGTTCCCAAGCCAAAAAATCAAGCCCTTTGCGCCGACAACAATTCGAACTACTCAACGCAAAAATGGCTTCAGTCTACAAGTCATTATCGAAGGCCAGTGGTCGGAAAGATGAGGTTACGGGTCCTGCGAATGGAGTCAAGAAGAATAAGCAGAGAGTGTTGATTCTGTCGTCGAGGGGAATTACTTACAGGTGAGGAACCTTGCTGCATCTACCAAGAGGCTTTGGGAACTGAGATTGAGTGCTGGATGATGATTGGAATTGAGATTAGAAGCAATTACTGACATGATTATCGCGCATTAGACATCGTCATCTCCTCAACGACCTAGCTTCCCTCCTACCCCACGGCCGCAAAGACGCAAAGCTCGACACAAAATCAAAGCTATACCAACTAAATGAGCTGGCAGAACTATACAACTGCAACAATGTATTCTTCTTCGAGGCGCGAAAAGGAAAGGATTTGTATCTCTGGATGAGCAAAGCGCCCAATGGACCTACCGTGAAGATGCACATGCAGAACTGTACGTACAGCCTCTCCTCCCCCTCTTTTCTGAATTATGGAAGCATTGACTGATTTAAATTACAGTACACACCATGGAAGAACTCCATTTCACAGGCAACTGCCTCAAAGGCTCCCGCCCAATCCTCTCCTTCGACTCCACCTTCGACAGCGAACCCCACCTCCGCGTCCTCAAAGAGCTCTTCCTCCACATCTTCGGCGTCCCCAAAGGGGCCCGCAAAGCCAAACCCTTCATCGACCACGTAATGGGATTCACTCTCGCCGACGGCAAGATCTGGATCCGGAACTACCAGATCAGCGAGACGGAAGCCTCGAAAATTGTCACTTCCGATCCTACTGCTGAAGGAACACCGAAACTGAAGGAAAAGAATGTTAAGGGCAAGGAGACGGAGATTAGTCTTGTGGAGATTGGACCGAGATTTGTGTTGACGCCGATTGTGATTCAGGAGGGCAGTTTTGGAGGGCCGATTATTTATGAGAATAAGGAGTTTGTGAGTCCGAACCAGGTTAGAAGTGAGATTCGACAGAAGAAGGCGGGACGGTATAATGCGAGGGCTGAGCAGGGTGTGGAGAGGTTGGCGAAGAAGGGAGAGTTGGGTCTTAGGACTAGTGGAGGGAGGAAGCAGAAGCCGGATGAGCTTGATACGAAGGAGCTGTTTGCTTGAGTGGACGTGTTCCTTCTCCTTGCCTGTGTTAGATTGGCTGGGACGGTGTGGTGTTTGGTGTTTATGGATGCTTTGTGTGAATAGGTATGGTTGGGAAAAGAATAGCACCCATTACTATGCATTGGATCAAATGTATCCCACATATCCTCAAACGGACTCTAAGTGAGACTTCTCCGAAAGTTTTCGAGAAGATAAATTTTGGTACCCAGACAGACTTGTGGCACTCGCTATGACCCCTCTTCCCGTTGCCACTAGCAAAAAACACACAGCTCGCTACATATCCATACATTCAATCTACCTCTGACACCAGGAAACCGCAAAATAAAGCCAAGCCAAAAAGTAAGAAGGAAACAAAGCACCGCCCAAAACGGCAGCAAATTAGAAAACCATCTCTATCGAATAGTTTCCCATCGTCTCCGAAGAGGTGAATGTGAAATTGTATTCAAACGGGAAATCTGATTGGCCTCCTAATTGCTATCGTCTTGTTTCCAGGGTAGATGGTGGAGAGTTTGCTTGTTCGGTTGTTTGAGGGAGGGAATACTGGTTTGAGTGTTGGTGGAAGTGAATGCGGCCGGGGGGGGGGGGGGGGGGGGGGAAGTCTTAGGAAAATCAGTCTGAGCCACAAAGAGAGGCTGTTGCACTTCATTAACTAGGTATCTATGTGAACTCGATATATCGATACTTTGTAATAACGTCTACCCGTACTACACCGACACTGATCAATTAGAGTCTTGGAGTCACTTTTTGTGCCCATCTTCTGAACCCTGGCATTCTTTTTGTTGTTGATGATGTGTTTACTGAGTAGTGTATTTCCCGCCCTCGCTTAGTTTGTAGATCTGGAAGAACACAAGGACATGCAGTAAAGGGTTCTTTCTCTCTTTCTACAGCTAGCTGTCATTTTCATTGTTCGTTCCACATATTGCAAACTCATACTCTTCATTGTATCCTATTATCAAAGACTTCCTATATACACGCTAGCCACTCAATTCTCACCCAATTGCCGAGATCTCTCTCAACGACGCCTGTAGGTCAGATATTGAGTAAACATCCTCTCCTGCTGTCCTGGCGTGAATTCAGAAGTACTGTTTTCAACCTTTGTCAGCACCATACTTTCAATCCATACCCCCAGCACCCAGCCACAGCTTCGAACTTCTGTCAAATCACAAAAACAAATTATATCTCTCCAGAGAGAAAAACAGAAGGGACTTACCAGCTATCATCCGTATACCCCATAAAATTATGTATGGGATCCTCCCCCTCCGAATCAGGACAACTATCCTCACCCACCGGACACCCATAAACTTCCGATCTCTGCGCCGGCGTATCAGCCACGAAATCACCGGTAGCGCCACAGCTGCCAGCGAAGGTGTGGTTGAGACCAAACCAATGCCCTGCTTCGTGCACGGCGATGTGGCCCAGATTCCATTCTGAGTTTGCGGTCTCAGTGGGGATACCGGGCATGGTTCGCCCGCTGATTTGGCAGGAGTCGGTCCAGAAGAGGGCATCGGATTCAGTGAGGGGTGTGAGGGTTGGGAACTGAGGTTTGGGTTAGCTGTAGTGTTCTCTTTCATTTCCTTCGAATACATTATTCTTTCAGGACTCAAAGAACTGGTCAACGATGATTGCCATTTGCTGGAGATCCATGAATTCCAGATCTTGCAAACAAAGCAATCCCAAAAACTCACCTGACAATACCCCGTCGCTCCCGGAAGATACTCGGAGAAGAAATAAATATTCAGAGCATCAATCCCACCCCTCCTCGTCCTCCTATAATACGCATTTCTCTCCTCTGGATAATCCACATAGTTATACTCACCGGGCGGCGCCTCGTTCACAAAGAACGCCTTACCAGTCTTATTATCGACTACGCGAGAAGTGGAATTGAGCACTAGGTGGATATTATGTGCGGAAAAGCTGTCGTAGAGGACATCGAATTGGGCTGAGGCGATGGACTCGGTTATTAGGTCGGAATCGGCTTCGGTGCTGGCGATGTGGAAGTTGACGGGGACGGTGAGGGTGGAAGGGAAGGTGGTGTTTTGTTGACGGCGGGTTTGCCGAGAGATCAGGGCGGTTGTGCCGGAGTCGGGGACTTGACAGCCTCGACGAGAAGGGAGGATGGAATTTAGCGCCTCAGAGGAGCCGGGATGGGCAATTGACAGGCTCAGGAGCGAAGAGCCGAGGATGAGGATTGGGGACTTCATGTTGACTATCTTCGTTTCGCTACTCAGTCTGAAAACGAGGCAACAAATCAACAATTTCAAGGGAAGTTTGGCGAAATTTCCTAAACGATGAGTAAACTTGGGAACAACGACTTTGACGTCAATATATAGATATTTGAAAGACCTGGCATTTCGTTCGGAGAGTGCAATTAACACGGTCCTTGGCGATTGTTTATACCCCACTTTCCTCGTATTTCTTGAAGATCTTCTGCTGGCCTCGGTGGAGCTTCCTTGTCGGGCTCGCTTGGGAAAGGGGTAGACTCGGCAATGCATGATACAAGCTTGCTGCCACATCACGAAGAGACCTTCCCATTTGGGATAGAGGCAGACAGAATCATAACAGTATACCAAGACTTCTCGTCAATTAATTCAAGAAATCTTGTGACTCTGGATCCCTCAGTTTTGTTGCACGAAGATTCTCCAAGTAGTTCGGATCTGATGTTCAGCGACCCATCCAATGTCGAGTGGGACAACGATAAAGATGGTATGATGTGGGAGTGAATTAGTGGATTTTGATAAGTAATAGGCGAGGCTCATGCTTGAGTTGAACTCTATTGAGCGACTCGCAAGTACTCCAGTCCCGGAAATTCGAAACTCTGGCTGTCTAAACACTCTGAGATTGGTTGGTACTTCCAAAGTACCAGGATTTCGCTCAAAATTTGGAACAAATGCCCTTTAATAACTCACTCTTGGATTTCGAGAAGGTGCGTGGTGCAACAAAACTTCATGCGGAAGTTAGTGACAAACAGTCGAAGAGTCCTCGCTTCGGCAAGTAAACAACCGAAAATGGTCGATCTCTTGTTTTCTCCTTTCTTGAGCCTATTCCCTCACTTTCACAAGTCTAAACGCCCCTTCCAAAACTCTAGATATGCAACTTCCACCAAATGAATCAAAATCTCGAGCTTCCACAAAATCGAGGAAGTCTGGAGAAGTCATTCTCAGCTACGACTTCGAGTCTTGCTCGAGAATATGCGACGTGCAACAAAGGTTTTCTGCATTGACTCTCAAGAATTCTGATTAGCTATTACTTTTAAGCTTAACTTCCAGTGCCTTATGAGTGATAATCGGATACTGGTAGAGGACCCATCGAGCTGTGGGGTATGTTGTCCTGATTTTGTATCAGGTATTTATCTTGATGCAACTGCGACGTGCAACAAACTTTCTCTAGTCGGTATAGATCAGTGAATACAAGTGCATCGGGCCAGTAACGATATTAATGAACTTCATAATCAGTTCCCAGTCTAGTCAATATTGCAATTCGACTACGCTGATCAAAACCTATAACTTTCTGATAATCACTTTCTCCGATTTCGACGAAATGTATAAAAGTCAGCTCCATGAGCTCTGTCCTAAAAGCGACATAGAAAAGTGCAATGTGCAACAAAATACAGAGAAATCCGATTTGGAAGTGAATTCAAGTCTCGAAATCATTCCATCAAAGCCTCGATCAAGAGCCAAGCAGAGTCTCCCATAACTCGGACTACAGTAGAAGAATGGCTCGTCAGGCAAGGCTTTTAGTAACGACCATAACTACAGAATCTTCACCTTGACTAGGATCAGCAAATCCTCCAGGAAACTTCTACACCTCGAACACGGCTTCCAGGTCGACACAGAAAAATGCGAAATGCAACAAAACTTCGCTAGTAGAAGTCCTCTCCTACTCGCTAGTTTCTTTGGGTTTGCTGTAGCAGTTCTTGTTGCATATCGCAGAGCCTGCCAGTATACCAATCCAGTACATATGGCTCAGCCAGATCTGGCGAGTGGCTCGCAAGCCCAGCCAGCCATCCCGGAGCCAACTCTTGGCTTTTGGTATTTGGTTATAGCTCTGGCTTAGCAAAATAGTAGACAGATCGACCTGACCAGACAATGGCAACCAGTTCCCTTGCCTTCAATTCTTCAATTCTCTCTCCATAGTTCATATTATTTATCGCCATTCTATTGGCTATGCCAAATTACTAACCAGTCCCAAAAATGGGCTGAGCCATCTAAAGTCTCCGTCTTTCCTGGTTTTAGCGGGCCAAAAGAAGTGCGATATGCAACAAAGGAATTTAAAGTAGGAATGTGATTTGTTCATTGACATTTCAAGATATCTGTTGCGTATCGTATAGTTAGCACCAGTCGAGAAGGCTTAGCCAAAAGAATGGCTGGCCAATATCAGTTTGGATTTGGATTTGACAACCGCTCTGGCTCTGGCTCTGGCTCTGTAAATGAAACAATGGATTTACAAGAGACTCAAGTATATAAAGCTAAACAAGAAGCTTACTCTCGATGTACGTGAGTTTCTTGTCACGTATAAGGCTCTCTTGATTGCGCTAATCCAATCCAAACTTTCCACGGACGGGAATCAAGATTACAGAACATATGGCACTTGGACGAAAGGAACGGCTAGAAGAGCAGGCCTGTTGAATTTAGAAGAGTCAACAACTCATTACCGCACGAAAAAGAAAAAGATGAGATCCTCCTTATCATAGAATTGTACAGTCGTTCAGTCATTCACTAAGCATAGCATGACCTTAATAATCACGGAGTAAGAGAAACTTGATATTGATACAGGTGACATTGAGAGGAAAGGGCGATGGCAATAACAAGGGACAAGCAACATCACTGGGAAGGCAAGAGGCATACGATGAAATAGAGAGCGTGAGTCTTGAATGGCCGTCAGGTGTTGTGACACCTCAATGTACACACGCGACCACCATGAAAAGGAGATACCTCAACTGGATGAACGTCCGATCTCACCTGCAATCACACTAGCCTGCTTCATCAAGTTCCAGCGCAGGAGCGCTCTCCCCAATTTCATGAACGTCTCACAGAACATCACGTCATATAAGAGGAAACAGGAAGACCATTATTCTGGACAAAAAGGAGAATTTGGTTGTTACAAGCTAGGAGATGTGATATCAAAGGGGGATTTGGTCTTTTTCCACGTCTGTACACAGCCCCGCGATCAAATGCTGCCTACCCGCTCTGCAAAAACCGCAAACCATTCCCGCAAAAATATACACACCCCCATCGGTTCGGCACTCATCTATTACCCCCCAGCACTCTAGTTCTTCTCGAGGTCTGCAAGAATCTTCTCTCCCTTGGTTCTGGCGTGATCAATATCACCGACCATGTAGAAAGCAGACTGAGAAGAATTAGCATTGGTTGTCACAGATCAAGGAGTTAGGGACATGCTTACCTCTGGCAGATCATCACCCTCACCGTTCATGATGGCCTTGAATGACCGGATAGTATCCTTCAACTCGACCAAGACACCCTCGATACCAGTGAAAACCTGTGCGACAGCGAATGGTTGCGACAAGAAACGTTGCATCTTACGGGCACGCTCGACAGTCAACTTATCAGCTTCCGACAATTCATCCATACCAAGAATGGCAATGATATCTTGAAGGGACTTGTACTCCTGGAGCATCTGTTGGACCTTGGTGGCGGTGTCGTAGTGGTCTTGTCCGATGATACGGGGATCCAACATACGGGACTTGGAATCCAGAGGGTCGACGGCAGGGTAGATACCCAACTCAGAGATACCACGGGAAAGCACAGTGGTGGCGTCCAAATGGGCGAAGGTGGTGGCAGGGGCAGGATCAGTCAAATCATCAGCGGGCACGTAGACAGCCTGGACGGAGGTAATGGATCCCTTGTTGGTGGTGGTAATACGTTCCTGCATGAGACCCATGTCGACGGCGAGTGTTGGTTGATAACCGACGGCAGATGGGATACGACCAAGTAGAGCAGACACTTCGGAACCGGCTTGGGTGAAACGGAAAATGTTGTCAATGAAGAGCAACACTGTAGAAGTCAGCAAATGTCATGAAGTTCCCCTAGGACATTAGAATATGCTTACCATCTTGTCCCTCCTCATCACGGAAGTACTCAGCGACTAGATAGATACGTTAGTATTGGTACCATTTAAAAGTCCCGGGATCAGGTCGAGACATTGGGCTCAATCCAAGGTATGATCCTAGGATCGAATCCCATGGTTCATATCCCAAGAGCGGAAAGTACTGACCTGTCAAACCAGTCAAGGCAACACGAGCACGGGCTCCCGGAGGCTCGTTCATTTGTCCGAACACCAATGCGACCTTGGACTCTCCCTCAAGGTTGATGACCTTGGTCTCCTGCATTTCGTGGTACAGATCGTTACCCTCACGAGTACGCTCTCCGACACCAGTGAAGACAGAGTAACCACCGTGTGCCTTGGCAATGTTGTTGATCAACTCCTGAATGAACACAGTCTTTCCGACACCAGCTCCTCCGAAAAGACCAATCTTTCCTCCACGAGCGTATGGGGCGAGCAAGTCGACGACCTTGATACCGGTAACCAAGACCTCAGCAGCGGTGGATTGATCGGTGAAAGGGGGAGCGTCGGCGTGAATCGGGAGCTTCTTGGTGTGCTTGATGGGACCACGCTCATCAATTGGGTCACCAGTGACGTTCATGATACGACCGAGAGTTCCTGGACCGACTGGTACCATGATTGGGTTACCAGTATCGGTAGCTCTGTGACCACGGACGAGACCCTCGGTACCTGTTGAATGTCAATTTCTGCCATTGACCTTGACGGGTCGCGAATCCTTACCATCCATAGCAATTGTGCGGACAACGTTCTCTCCCAAATGTTGCTATTATGTTTGTCAGTCCTTGCGCAATGATATGTGTTCGATGTTGTTGACGTACCGCGACCTCGAGGATGAGCTTCTGGCCACCATTGTCGGTCTCAAGAGCGTTGAGAATAGGAGGAAGCTTGTCGGTATCGAATTTTACTGTTGTAATGTGTCAGCAAGGTGAGTTCCAGTCTCTGTCGAGCTCCATAATCAAAGCTCGTCCGATCCGGAGCTCGTTGACGTCGTCGGAAGAATTTTCGGGGGACTCACCATCTACGACGGCACCAATAACTTGATGAATCTTTCCGTGGAGGGACGCATCACCGCTGGCAAAACGCGCTCCAGCTACTCTCAAGCCAGTCGAGACGGCTGGTCTGAAGGCACTCTTGGAGGCCCGGAAGGCAGACTTTTGTAAGGCGCTGGATTGAGGAGTCGTGTTAGTTGTATTCCTTTTAGCTCCGTCCGCCCTCTGGCATCAATTGACATCGATTGGCAGCTGGCGGACAGCTGGAGACAGCTTCCAAGGGCAGTACATACCTCCTGAACATCTTGTATGAAGGGAGAAGAGCGATGGGATGGGAGTGGAGATACGGAGGACGATGGAATTGAGAAGGAGTAGACTTTGGAGGTTGGGCTCGCTCGGCAGCTTGACATTTGCCCTGTTTTCACGCTAAGCCTTGGGCGTGCTAGTATATGATACACGTGACATTATTGGTCCACCTAGCCGACCCGGCTATGGCCGAACATCAAAACAATATGGATTCAGGAGAGAAAAGCCATGTAGGTTAAAGAATGGAAGTTCGGTGAGTCTGAACAAATATTGATGTCGTTAAATCTGCCATTTAAAGTCCTCCATAGAGTTGAAATCCAACGTTCTTCATCTCCCATACAAAGTTCCAAAGTCCTACCGAGCAGATCCGAACTCCAGCGCCCTCCAAAAGTCTGCCTTCCGGCCTCTAAGAGTGCCTTCAGACCAGCCATCTCGACTGGCTATACTGCTTTCTATAGACGGGAGACAGATCCATCTATTTCTAATGTCGTGAATCTAGATTCAACTTCGGCAGCTGCCATTGTGAATCTTGCACATTTCTCGCATAACCTCTCACGCGTATCCAGAAGTGTCTTCGTCCAGAGTCAGGGACTCCTCTGAAAAACCCATCAGAGATATAGACAGTATAATTCACTGATCCTTTGCAAGTTCAAGAATTCAAATGGGTTAATCATCATCGGTGATACTGCACCATTTCTGCGTAACTCCCCAGTCAAAAAAACATATCTATCTAGCTTCAGATTCCAGGTCTCGCTTTTCTTCAAACCCTCTACTCTACCATAGTATTGTCGCCCTTCCTTGGTTCCTGCTTTCATATCTCCTCCATGTATGAACACAGCAGCTATCATCCTAAATGCCTCCTTTCCATTAATTAAAACAAAGGCCGAAGGGTGTCTATCCCCTTGTCCAATAAAACCCATTAGCAGAATGCTTGCTACGAGAGACAGATTGGTATGTGACTCTTTTCAAACCATCAACAACCCCCCTATTACATTACTGTTCCCTCTGCCCGTTTGCATTACGAGCCTCCCATCTTCAACTCTGGTCATCTTAGACGGACTTGCAATCATGAGGAAGCTCGGAGGCTCAAAAATCCTCCTGTTACGCTCTTTGTTCCGAGTCTTGGTTATTGATCAGTGCACCACATACTATCCAACCAACCGAAGTCATCTTTTTCCCCCATGCTCTTCCAATTAAACCTCACGAGACCTTTTCCTTGTCCATTAGCACTTAATTGATCTCGCATTCGAACCCTCAGCTCTGGAGACCAAAGCTAGCTTCGACAGTGGATGGATGGGAAAACACAATTCAAGGTCCAGCAAGGTCAACTAGGCCAATCACACACTAAGTGTTTTCCATACCAACGAAAGCACGGAGAAAAAGGTGAGCCAATTTGAGTATCAATTTTATGCTCATGACTACCTAATCGCATTCACCAATGCAAGGCAAGCAAGCTACCCCCGAAGAAAATACTCATCTAAGACATGGGAAAAAAGCCAAATCCTGCTCCTTAGCTAAGATGTACAAATCAATCACTCCCCTTCCTTTCTTTTTCTCCCCACTCACTTCCATCTCATGCACCTGCGGATACGTACGAGTTACAACTAAAATCACAGAGTTGATTCAAGAGCAAGTACCTGGTCATCCATCAGCATGCGAAATCGGAAACACAGGGTGATAACAACTTACAATAGCAGTCCTAGTAGGGATATAAACCTGCGTAAAGTTCTTCCTCTCATTCCACGCAAACGGCGTAGTAAAGAACCTCGTCCCCGCATCAATCCTCTCAAACCCACCATACGCCTTCGTATCAGTATTAAGCACAACGCGATACGTTCCCTCTTGCTCGATACCAATGCGGTAATCAGGGTAACTCTTCGTAGGGTGGAAGTTGAACACCCAGACCAAGCCGGCACGCTCAAAGACGATGACCTTATCAGCCTCGTTCTTCAAGCTGATGTACGCTTGAGGCGAATGCAACCAGCCGTATTTCTGCTCGGCGTGCTGCATGCCGGAGTCGAACTCGTTGAGGAACTTGTAGCGGAGGAGATCGTCGGCTGTGAGGTTGAACTGGCGTCTTGCGTACCAGAAACTGTTGTCGTTTCCGGCGCGTGGGAAGTCGAGCCATTCGGGGTGGCCGAACTCGTTGCCTTCGAAGTTGAGGTAGCCTTCTCCTCCGAGAGCGTGTGTGATTAGGCGGATCATCTTGTGGAGGGCCATTCCTCGCTCGATGACCGGCGTGAAGGCTGTGAGAGTGGACATGTTCGTGTACATTTCCGCGTCGCAGAGGTGCATCATGATGGATTTGTCTCCGACCAAGCTAGATATGTCAGTACAGATTTGGCCACGGGTAAAGTGTAACTTACGCTTGATCGTGACTCTCGCAATAGGCAATGGTCTTCTCGCCATGTCTTCTGTTTGTCAATGTGAAGCAAATATTCGCCATATCCCAGTTATCATCCTTCACTTCCTTGAGAATCTTGATCCACATATCAGGAATAGCCATCGCTAATCTGTAGTCGAATCCGATTCCACCAAGTGATAGGTTCACGCACAATGCTGGCATTCCAGATACATCTTCAGCAATCGTGATCATCTCTGGGTATAGGTCGTGTAGTAGCTCGTTGGCAATCATGAGATATGCAACAGCCTCTTCGTCAACACCGGGACCGAAATACTCGTGGTAGCCACCAGAGAATCCCCTGCAAATGTCAGCAACGAGCTTCACCATCGGAAGTCAGACTTACGTTCCAATTCCGTGATGGGTGTAAAGCATGCTTGTAACACCATCAAATCGGAAACCATCGAACATGTATTCATCCATCCAGAATCGCAAGTTACTGAGCAGGAATCTCAAAACCTCATGACTTCCGTAGTTGAACAATCTGCTGTCCCATAACTCGTGCTTGCCCTTTGGTCCGCCGTGGAAGTAGCAGCTATCTGTACCATCGAACTCGTTCAAGCCGTCCAGAACGTTCTTGGAAGCATGGCTGTGAACCACATCCAGAAGGACAACAATTCCCATCCCATGCGCAGTATCAATCAGCTCTTTCAGCTCCTCAGGCGAACCGTATCGACTGCTTGCTGCAAAGAAGCTGTTGATCTGGTATCCAAAACTGGCATAGTATGCGTGCTCCATTATAGCCATCAATTGAATAACATTGTATCCCAAGTGTTGTATTCTCGGCAGCATGTTCAGGGTGAACTCCTTGTATGTAGACACCCTCAGCTCGGGAGAAGAGATTCCAATGTGTGCTTCGTATACTCTCGCGCTTTCTGGCTTCTTGGGTCTGGGGTTCTTGAAGACATATCGTTCGGCCTTGGGAGGATTCCAGAATCGGCCATCGTAGACTGGAGAGATGTGGAGATCTTGGGTAACATATGTAATCCAGGCTGGTATTCTTTCGATTCGTTCGCCGGAGGGTAGGACCATAGAGATCTGCGAGGTTAGTCAGAGTTGGCACATGGGCAATGGCTGCATACCTTGATCTTCGAATTGTGCTTGATGGCAGGCTCTCCATTGACCGCGGGAAGAACAACTTCAAAGACACCGAATGGGTCTTTCTTCATAGGATGTGACTCCCGACTCCAGTCATCTATTTTGGTATTAGCATGCCAACCAGGAAAGGAACTCTGCTATAAGGGGTGGAGAGAAATACTGAATTCACCAATAAAGAATGCTTGCGTTGCATTGGGCGCCCATTCTCTATAGGTGATATTGTTCTGACTGTCCACATTTATCCCAAACTTCTCGAAGCCCTACACAAGTCAGTACTAGGACTAGCAATGCTTGTAGGAATACCAACTCTGCTGAACTTGTCCAGGCCACCCTCGGTCTCGTCAATCTTCTTGATCCAATCTTGTGCCTTGCTGTATCGTTTCTTGAGCTCCTCCTTGAACGGTGAGAGCCATGGGTCCATCTTGATAACGCCTACAAGGATCAGCTGTTTGTCTGCCAGAGTTCGTCTGCGAACTTACCAGTGCCATCGTTGGGCAATCCATTGGCGGCTCCCTGTCCTAGGACGGAGTTCTCTGAGTTCTCGTTCGTAGCATCCATCTTGCTGGATTCTGATGCTCTGTTCGTGTCCGCAGATTGTGGAAGAGCTGGTAGGCGGTAGAGGGTAGCTCTATGTTAGCTTCCTGATTGCTTGCTGGGGTTGCGATTGAGACTTGTCAACTGCACTGATTGTTGATTGTGGAAAACAACAACTGAGAAGAGGGAGAATGTTTATGATCTCAAGTAGAGTAAAGAAGAGAAAACCTCTTTTTCAATAATCAAGAATTAAAGGAACAGTTCGCCGCATTCTTCCTTCTCTGCCACCAAATGAGCGAGCGTTTCTGCGGGGTCCTCTGTTGCTGGGCGGAGGTTGGCTGTTGGTTGAGCTCTCACGCCCAATGACGTCGGACCCTGGTTCGTTGCAGGGAAAGGGAGGATCAGTGAGTGAACACGCCAGACTCAGATGAGAAGGGCAACTCAACGTTATCGTAAAACGTGATATCAAATTGGGAATTAATGGGAGGTTGGAAAACATTGGAATGTGAATGTTTGATTATACGAAAATGACTGCAGTCTAATTAGGAACCTTTGTCTCATATTTTCAGGGCATCGGAACCCGCCAAAGCGACTTTCTCTTCCCCAGACACTGACAATCCACCAAGCCCACTCCCGTCCCTCCCTAGATCCTCGCTTAGACGGATAGACAGCTCTCCCCGCAACTGACTTGACTCGACTGATATCGACATTGACCTTCACGTGCATCTCTTGGGATATCAACATCAACTGCTTCACTTGTCGAAGCAGTTATGATCCCAGGCCTCTCTTACCAAAAATGCCGGCCATCAACCGGACTTCAACTCTCGCCAAACTCCCTAGACATCGCCTTCTGCAATCCAGACTCAGACTCAGACTCAGACCACCACCTCGCCACCCACTCTCAACCACCACTCTTCGAGCCAGAGACTCACAATTCTATCGAGCAGGCTTCGAGTCTCAAAATGCTGGCTTCACAGGCACTTATGAGCCAGGTCGGCCTACAGAAGGACCCTTAGCAAAAGCTTCAAATCATGGAGCTCCTAGACTGACTCCTACACTATTGAAGGAGCATCTTGATAAATATGTAGTAGGGCAAGACAAGGCGAAGAAAGTGACCAGTGTAGCTATTTTCAACCATTATCAACGGATTAGAGAGATACGGAGGCTGGAAGAGGAGGAGCATGCGAAGGCTGAGCAGGAAGCCAGATGGGAGTTGAGGGAGAGGGAGCGAAACTCGCATCCGGTTGAGAGTGAGTACATTCAGCTGACTTACTTTGATCTCTCTTCTTCATACCAAGATTATCTCAAATTTCATACTAACTATGTTCTAGATGAATACCCAGGCCACATCGAAACCGTTGACCTGAATAATACCACCTCACCCTACCGATCCGCTGCTCCCCCTCCAGACCCAGAACTAGGCCACTTCCCCCTACCAGAAGATACTCGCACTGTAATCGAGAAGTCCAATGTCCTGCTCCTTGGTCCCTCCGGTGTAGGAAAGACATACATCCTCAGTACCCTCGCACGTGTCCTGGAAGTCCCCTTCGCAACAGTCGACTGCTCCGCCCTAACCCAAGCCGGGTACATAGGAACCGACATCGAATCAAGCATCGAGCGTCTCCTCCTCGCCGCCCAGCACTCCATCCAGAAATGCGAAACAGGCATCATCTTCTTCGACGAAGTCGACAAACTCGCAAAGCCCGCCATCATGACGCACGGCCGCGACGTCTCCGGCGAAGGCGTACAGCAAGGCCTCCTCAAAATGATAGAAGGCACCACAGTAACCGTCCACGCAAAAAGCGACCGCAGCAGTAAAAGCGAAGGCGGTAGAGAAGGAGGTCGCCTAGACAGAGGCGGCCGAGACGCAGTACAAGGCCAAATGGGCAAAAGCGAACAATACACCATCGACACGACAAACATCCTCTTCGTGTTCGCCGGAGCGTTCGTCGGTCTGGAAAAGATCATCTCATCACGCCTCTCATCCGGCTCCTCTCTCGGTTTCGGCGCTCAGCTAAAAGCACCTCCTTCCTCCTCATCATCAAACTCCTCCTCATCCTCCCTATCAACAAAACCATCCTCAACACCCAACATCCTCGACTCCGTCACCCCCTCAGACCTCCAAAGCTACGGCTTGATTCCCGAACTCTTAGGTCGAATCCCCATAACCGTCGCCCTATCACCACTCAACCTCACCCAATTAATCACCATCCTAACCTCACCCAGAAACTCCCTGGTAAAGCAATTCACAGCCTTATTCAACACATACGGTATCCAATTGAAATTCACAACCGGCGCTCTCCACGCCATCGCCGAGCGTGCTTTATCCCCATCTTCCTCTCCCCACTCATCCTCGTCCTCCTCAATTTCGTCATCTACCAGTGGCAGTAGAAGTGGAAGTGGAAACAGCACAAACACCACCAACCCAATCGGCGCCCGCGGCCTGCGCTCAATCCTCGAATCCCTCTTAGCAGAAATCATGTTCCACGGTCCCGGGTCCGCAATTCGCTTTTGTCTTGTTGACGAGGCGTTTGTGAGGTCGCATTTCTCTACTTCTTTCTCCTCGCATCATCACTCCTCTACATGGACTGGTTCATCCTCGGCTGGAGATGTGGTGACTGGGGAAGCTAAGATGCCGCGGTGTTGGAGTAGAGGCCAGAATCGTGCTTTTGAGGAGGCGTGGGAGAGGGAGGAGGAGAGTTGGAAGGGGAGGGAGAGTGGTGAGAATGGAAAGGATAGGAGTGGAGGGGCAGAGGAGGAGACTGAGGGAAGGGGGTTTGAAAGGTTCAGGAGGGTGGGGAGTAGTGGGATGTGAGTCTTGTGGCATAGCAAGAAATCTAGCAGTGGGTGTGTAGGCTGGGAGATGGGAGATGCGATAATGATATAGTTGACTGAGGAAAGGAAGGGAGACGACATGGACTCATGTGGAGTGGACTGTAGATATGTTGTGGGCGAGGTTGATGTGGAAGGAGAGTATATGCATATTATGGAATGAAATGAAATGAAATGAATTGAGATAGATGACAACGAATCATTTCAATATCACATCTCAGGACACCCTTAGTTCAGTTCAATTCGATTCTTCTACGCGCAACAAAAATGGTAATACTTTGTACAAGTTCCACCCACCGTTCCCTACCCATCCACTTCTTATCCTCTCTCCTCGCTCTTCGCCACTGCTCTACGCTCCTATACCACCCCCTCATATCCCCCCTTCATATTCGAGCCTTTTACCACATCGTTCCCCCAAGCCTCTTCCACCTCGACCCAGCTATCTACACTCCAGAACAAAAGAAATCGAAGTTGAGGATGCGGTACAGTGAAAGCAGAGGATGGTTGTCAGGCCGACGTTGAGCGAATCTAGTTCTTCTTTGGAGCGCTCTGGACCATTCCTGGGCCGGAGTAGCCTTCGGATGAGATACCGGAGATGGGTTCGGAGTTTTGTGCCTGTTGAGAAGAAAACATGTCAGCTATCACTCCTTATATATTCCTAGATTTCATCCTCCACGACTCATTTCTCTCCTCCAACCAACTCTCCTAGTGTATACCAATATCCAGAACTTTTGTAAGGTGGATAAAGATAGAAGTGCAAGACATACCTTCAAGTACTCATTCGTAGCCTCCTGGTACTCCTTGTTCATAGTCGATGGGCTTCCCTTGGCGAAGCCACGGATACCAGCGAACAGGACGAATGTAGCTCCGATGCCTGCGCAGACATAGCCGAATACCTTCCATCCCTCGTTGGGAGGAGCTTGGGCGCGGGGACCGTGGGCACCGAAGGCGATGTAGTAGGCTGTTGGAGAGCGAGTTAGCTTATTTCTCCTGTGTTCTGCTCCCCACTGTGACTTCAACCAGGCATGCTTTCGAGCAGGAGCCGGTGTTGATTTCACTGCCCCTGACGCGCCGAGGCCAATTGAACCACCAGCACCAACCAACTGCCCACCTCTAGCCCTGAATCTCATCCTCACCACCACAGACAATAAACCAGCTCAGGTAATACACGCGGAAAGACGAAAGAGCGGAGGGGAAACCTACCAGCCTTCTTCTCCTGCAGCGTCAACTCGGCCCAGTTAACCTTCATCCGATCCCTCAACGCCATCCAGAGATCAGCCTGCTCCTGCGGTGGCAGACCCTCCCATCTCTTCTCGATATTCGCCAGCGTCGGGTTGCTAATCGCATGCGCAGCTCTCTTCTGTCCCAGGCCCGAGTTCAATGCCTTCTTCCCTACAACAGCAGGTCGTACGATCGCCCGGAGCGCAGCGGATTGGCGGAGCATTGTGTCGGCTGTGTGCTTGCTTTTCGAGTTTGTGGTTTTGTGGAGGGGAGATGGAGACGGGTAGCCAGTCAATTGAGCTCTGCAGACGTGTTTGCAGAGGGGAGAACGTGTGCTGAGGGTGTAGCTGGGAAGAGTGATGGGTTTGGAGAGGAGTGGTTTGAGGGACTGGACAAGTCGTAAGGTATTTTGCAAGCGAGGAGCTGGAAAAAGTGGAGCCCGAGCTGTTCCGGAGCTTCGTGATCACGTGGGGAGTGGTTTGGGACCAATGATTTGGGCGGGATTGCCAAAATTTTGAGAACGTCAATTGTCTTGTTATTTGTACATTTCGAGTCAAGTTTTGATACAGCAGACGGATGAGATGATCTCAATTCTTTGAAGAGCTCATGATCTGTCGTTTGAGGCATACCCGGCGGACTTCGAGCTTCCCAATGCATCATCGGATGATGATCGATTCAACTCTTGACAGTTGACCTTTGATTGGCATCACTGCACGGAATGCCTCAGCCACTGCTGAGCTTGGAATGCTTTCATAATACGTATTTTTATCTGTTCGTCTTGCGCTGCAAGTTCAGAGCAGGACACGAACCTGGAGAGGGAGACATACTGTACAGAACTCACAAGTCATGTCTATACCGCTTCCATTTTTAAACAAGCGAAGCAGCTCAAGAGACCACTTAACTTCAAAACTTATTCGTTCTCATTTTACACTCTTGCTATGCGTGCCCATCCGTGTGTTTAGAGAGGTTTCCGCGGAGGGCTGTTTTAGCATTGAGTCGCGGGCTCTTCTATCAAATGTCAGACCAAAGATCCAAGTTCGCTTGAGACATGTGCTCTTATCTGCTAGTGCCTCATGAATGCCCTATATTTACATGTCAGTCTATCCGGATGTCAGTCCGCTCCATTCTTCTATTCCGCCTTGTGGGGGGATCAGTTCAACTCTTCAGCCCTGTGCCTCATACATAACGTTTTCAGTCGGCTTAATGGCAAAACCTGAATCCGGGGAGTCGTGCGGTGCCGCATTTCGAAGCTGTCAAATGCACTTCAAGATAGATTCCTTGAAGTCGGAGCCACAGAAATACAGCGATGAAAAGGTAGGTGAGGTGAGATATCAATTCATGCCCATGCTAATCACCCGCTCCTGCATCCGCCTTCGCTTGACATCTGGCAGCTTGTCCACCTTGCCAATGTCAACACCGCAATCTGAAGTACGGTATACTCTCGAAATCTGATCTATTGAATTTGAGTTTGAACAAAGGAAACAAAGAAGTGTTAAGGACGATTTGAAGAGAGTGCAGATGAATGGGAGACTGAAAGGGGGTGGTGTGATCTGTTTATTGTGCGGTGTTGAGGATGATGGGAGGTGGAAATGATAGTGAGGAAGAACATGTCTTCGTCTATGCTAAATGAAAAACACGAGGGCATCAAGTAACCAGACCATCCTTATATTATCTCAGGGATACATTCGTTTTGCATTTCAGAAATCATCATTCTATTAGGAATGCTAGAGATAGTGATGTTTATTGTTGACTGAGGGATAGAAAATGTTAAGCGAGCACTTGGGATCCCAAGCCCTATTCTCCAACATTGATACACGAACTGGTCCAAGTTTAGGGGCTACCAAGAACAAGGTTCAAATTATGCAGAGATGCGACTATCCTTTGTTGCAATACATTTGACTCGAGAAATAGTGGTAGATTTTGAGAGGATTTGGAATGAAAACCCTACCAAATGACCATTACCTCCCAGCAATAATATCTGGTCGGTGATCACCAAGTCCGGTTGATACATCTCAATATGTCTTGAGCCTCCCCATTGCTATTGATGGTAGTGACTAGAACCATAGCTTGCATATCCACTCAAATACGGAAATGCTTTTGCTCCAGTATGTGGGATGGGAGCGTCCAGTTTTGCTTTTTCTGATAAGGACCAGAACGCCTCCTACGTCGTCCCACGCAGCTAGCTATAGCTTGTATGTAGTATGATGCGACTACAGGTACAGTACAGTACGACATGGAGATCTTATCAGACTAGAGAGATAAACGTGCAAGTGAATGTGCCTGAGAGATAATCTAGATTGAGCATCCCACCTTGGAGTGAACGGATTGAGATTGAGATGCAATGTATAAGCGAGAATGTTGATTGGCAAAAAGGCTTATAGTGGACTTTAGACGGTGATGGATCAAGCATGGTTTCCTCCTTCATACAGAGCTGCATCTAATGTTTTCGAAGAGAAAGGGGTAAATAGGAAGAACATAGCCATGATGGGGGAGAGTGCCATAGTCACGTGACCAATGTCCAAAACTGCACTGTTGTTTGGGTGGCACGAGCGATGCTTTTAATTACTATCCTCAATTGACTCCTTTTCTCTCGCCTAATCTAATCTCATCGCATCTCACGCAGTACGTCAAATCTCGTAAACAACAACATCACACGCCCTTGTGAAATCAACTCACGATTCGCCCCTCTCCAACCTGGAAGCGAGCTGTGAGTGTTGCGAACATCGGAGCCCACCGCACCTCCCAACATGCAAAACGCCACCAGCAGCAGCCAAGCTCAGACCAAAAGGCAAAAGAGCAGATCTTTGTATGAGGTGATTAAATCTTTTCTTTTCTATTTTCAAAGCAGAAACAAGATCGGATTCATTATTTGACTCACTTTCTTACACACCGTAATTTCTCGCAACGCAAATGTGAGGTGATGCAAAGCAAGACAAAACAGGGTATTGCAAATGCAATGAGGAAATTTTGAGGTACACGTGTGAGGGATGTATGGTATGATGTGACTCAACTGCTGTACTGGAATACTTGGGTAGCATGAGGTAGGTATACCTGGTGAGGTGAGGTGAGGTACAGTAGGAGCGAGTAACTGGCCGGTGTGGATGAACAGTAAGCAAATCCGACTAAGGACCGATTAGGAGGTCCACCAGTCCAATGTTACGAGCCCTGATCCTTACTCTGGATTTGGAAAATGTATGGGGCAGTGAGAATGAAGCACAACGATGAGGATGAAGGCGAGAATGATGGAGGTTAGGGGATCTGGGGAAAGGGAGAGAAGAGGAGACTATGACGATAAATGTCGGATGGGAATTGGTCAATTGGAGAATCGTATATCCGGATTATCGTGGGGAAGCGAGAAAGGGAAGGGGAAGAAGGGGAAATTCGGGACAGGGCGTTGGACCGATATCTTCCGCATGTCCATGGAGCCAGAGCCGGACAGGCGAGGCTGTGAGAGATCTAGATGGTAACTGTTTTCGTTTGTTTCCCTATTCGAGGATTTCTAGTAGGCCAACTAGAAGTGAACTCGGCAAGCAACACAGAAGACGAGGTGAGCCAAATGCAAATGCAAAGGATTTGTCTTGGCTTGGCTGTATGAGCGGGAAACATCCGGTGAAACAATTTCCTACGCAGACCAGCCTTGTCCTGACTGTCCTGACACCTTGTAATCCCGCCCGCCCTGCCTGTTACAGCCCAGCCCAGCCCAGCCCAGCCTAGCCCAGGCCATACAGGTTGCGGTATTTATAAATCTGTATGATCATCTGAAGCGAAGACAAAGGCAAAGCAACGTCAAGAAAAGAAAGGAAAAGAAAAATAAGGTTGCCTGTACTACTGTCAGCGGCGCAGATAGATGCGAGATGGCAGTTTGTATTTGCAATGGGATAGATTTATGAGATAAGCACAAGGCCAATCAATCTAGTCAATCCAATCAATTCCATCCTCTACTCCAATCAATGTCCCTCTATCCAGCCTCGTCGACGGATGTGAGGGATGTTTGTCGCGGGCTTGTTGTCCTGCCCCTCTCTTCCGTTCTCTTCTCAGTGGTAGCCCCTCCTCTAGCGTACTCTCAATACCTCCCAGTTGCTATGTCATGGGCCGTCCAGTGGTCCTTGCCCAGCTGGGTCAAGGCTAGCTTGCCTCAACGAATGAACACCCCACCACCACCAACTTGCACCCGCACCAGCCCACCAACCGAGACCAGAGACCAAACTCTTCATCTCCCCGAATCTTCCAGCAGAGAACTTCTTCTTCTTCATAAACACTTTCTCCCATACAAAACGCAAACCACATACACATCACCATGTAAGTCTTGATACCCGTCTTCCACTGTCCAGCATTCATTGCTGCTTGCACTCTGCCTATCAACCCCTCCAAGAGCTGTTGATTGAGCTCCCCCGCTATCTTCTTCTATCGCGCCATCAAAACACACCGGTCGAACCACCCTTCTAACATCTATCCTTCTTCGCAGAATCATGGCTCCCACTAAGGTTGGAATTAACGGATTCGGCCGTATCGGTCGTATCGTCTTCCGCAATGCCATCGAGCATGACGATATCGACATCGTCGCCGTCAATGATCCATTCATTGAACCCCACTACGCTGTACGTTGTTTTCCTTGCCCCACTCTGCAAACAACCCCTCTTGTTTTTCAATTGAAACTAACTTTGTATCATTACAGGCCTACATGCTCAAGTACGATTCCACCCACGGACAATTCAAGGGTACGATCGAGGCTCTCGAGGATGGATTGAAGGTCAATGGCAAGACTGTCAAGTTCTACTCCAAGAAGGACCCATCCGAGATCCCATGGAGCGAGACTGGTGCATACTACATTGTCGAGTCTACCGGTGTCTTCACCACCACCGAGAAGGCCAAGGCTCACTTGAAGGGCGGTGCTAAGAAGGTTGTCATCTCTGCTCCTTCTGCCGATGCCCCCATGTACGTTATGGGTGTCAACGAGAAGACCTACAAGTCTGATGTTGAGGTCATCTCCAACGCATCCTGCACAACCAACTGCCTTGCTCCTCTCGCCAAGGTCATCAACGATGAGTTTGGTATCGTTGAGGGTCTCATGACCACCGTCCACTCCTACACCGCCACCCAGAAGACCGTCGATGGCCCATCTTCTAAGGACTGGCGTGGAGGCCGTACCGCTGCTCAGAACATCATTCCCAGCAGCACTGGTGCCGCCAAGGCTGTCGGAAAGGTCATCCCAGAGCTTAACGGCAAGCTCACTGGAATGTCCCTCCGTGTCCCAACATCCAACGTTTCCGTTGTTGACTTGACCTGCCGTCTTGAAAAGGGTGCTTCTTACGATGAGATCAAGGCTGTCCTCAAGAAGGCTTCCGAGGGTCCTCTCAAGGGTATGTTTTGAATGCCAAGCCCCACCCTTATTCCCCCAAGAATGCACCACACCTAAACCCAACCCAACAAATAATCTCACCTAAATCGAGGATAACTTGCTAATCAGATTGTAGGCATTCTCGGATACACTGAGGATGACGTTGTTTCCACTGATTTGAACGGAGATACTCACTCCTCGATCTTCGATGCCAAGGCCGGTATTTCCCTCAACGCAAACTTCGTTAAATTGGTGTCCTGGTACGATAACGAGTGGGGATAGTAAGTTATTAATCTATTTATATTCATTCCATCACTGGCTTGCAAATCAAGTTGTTTGTTCTTGATCCTCCATCCCAAAGTTCTTTTGAAAAATATATGCTAACACTCCCCACCAGCTCCCGCCGTGTTCTCGACCTTCTCAGCTACATTGCGAAGGTTGACGGAGCCAAGTAGGAGACTTCAATTCTTCTCATACTTGCTTTGCTTACACATTTTTACCACACTCACCCCGAGAAAGATGCAAAATGACGGTTTCTGATGATTGTTTTTCTTTGGCAGAGATGTATTGAAAGGAAGACTTTGACAGGTGATGGGGGGATGTGGTGGGGGAACCTAGCATTACTATAAATGAATGAAGAAACGATGATGATTGAATGTATTCTATGGGCTTTGTGACTCGTGAATTTCACTAGGGCCGTTAAAAACTCCCTGGGTGATGCTTTGAGCTGGCTGGACAACGAAGGGGGGGAGGGAGTCAACTGCCCCGGCTCGAAGCGAGTGGATCCCATCCGCAGAAATCAAAGGACGCCGAGGATCATTGCTGACGGTAACTTTACAATGTCCTGAAAACTATTTATGGCTTCTATTTTACACTTGGAACTGCCAGGTTCCAACATCCCCCTCCTGAGCTGCACAACATGGCTAGGGACCGTTCTCGCCATGCTGTCGCGCCTGGGAGAGCTGGGCTGGGCCTGGGCTTGAAGTAAGTGGACAGACAATAGGTACAGAAATAGGAATCAGTGTTGAGAATTCTTATTCGTGTAAGGAAGTCAGTAAGGTGATTGAATGTTCTGAAAAAAACATCTACGACCTTCTATTTTCTTACTTAAAGCAAGCTGTCAGCTGCAAGCTTCCAATATCCTCTCAGCTGCATACACCACATGGAACTTTGGCAGACTACCCAGGCCCAAGTTGAGCTGGGCACGAAGCGAGTTGGCAACACAGAGCCAGGACGAGGTTGGGGATTCTTAGATGCGCAACTTTATGAATAAGTGATTGATCTGAGGGTTTGAAAGTGATCTGTGACTTTTGTTTCCAACCTTCTCTGGAAATTGTAAGTTTCCAACATGTCCTGGAGCTGTACGTACTATGAGGGGGTTCTTCGTTAGCGGGCTGCCGTTTGGTGGAGGAAGGGGAGGGAGGGGCTTGAAGAGAGTGGACAACGGAGAAGAGATATTGGTGATGAGGGCAGACTGATTCTTAGGATGGTGCTTGGTAAGGTAGGTACTGAATGTTTTGAAAGATAACTCCGACATTTTATTTTCACTCAAAACTGTAGGCTGCCAGCATCCTCTTGAGATACCTACACTATGGGGGATTTTCACGGGCTGCCTAACATGGGATTGGTTTGAAGTAAGTAAATAACGGGTCGAGAAGCCAGATTGGTGTTGATATGAGGAGGATTTTCATGAGAGATTTGGTGAGTGGATTACTTTATGTTCTTAGAGTCAGGTGTGATTTCTGGATTTGACCCTTCTCCAAAGCTCGAAATCGCGGGTTTCTAAAATTTCCTGGAGCTGTATGTATGTATGTATGTATGTATGTATGTATGTATGTATTACGAGTGCGTGAGACGGGCTGCCCAGCGAGGGATGGGCTGGCCTCGAAGCGACAGTGGAGGACATCGCAGGGAGCTAGCAATTGGAACGGGAACAGGACTAGAGACTCTTGGATGCTAATTTCCGTGGATTATTTCATGTTTTGGAGTTAGTTGCGACTTTTCATCTGGATACAGAACTGCGGGTTGCCAGTATCCTTTCTTTCTCCTTCTACATGCATCGATGAGGATTCTCACCGGCTGGGCTACTGGAGGTAGGACCAGTCATGAGCCTTGGATGTGGAATCTCTGTAAAGGGTTTAATAATATGAAAGTCAGCTTTGGGTTTCAGAATAAAAGATGTTTGCTAGGGGAGCTTTTTTGGGGGGGGGGGAAGGATTCATGAAGGGGTTCGTTGTAGCGTAGGGTGGGTTAGGCTGGGTTATTGGAAGCCTTGCGACAGCCGGCATTGCGTTGAATGTACTGTATTGAAAAGTTAGCTATAGGAGTCTTTAAATGTCCTGAAACAAACTCATGACTTATAGTATTTATAGTCACGGATTTATGTATTCACTTCTGCCATTTCCAGGTAAGTAGACGGCCATTGCTTTTAGAGGATAATCTCAAATTCTAAGATAAATTCCCATTTATCTTCTCATCTGAATCAAACTTATTAAATACTAATTCGAGATCTTCAAATTCATATTTCCCTGAACCTTTAAGATTAAATCCCTGGCCAAAATTCTTCTCACTTGATGAAATTCAAGATGCAAGATTCATTTTTGCCTCACTTTTTACTCATGTGGGCCTCAAGGTTGAGGCCGCAGCGCTTAACCTTAATTCCTCGCCTAAGGTAATTAAGGCCTGAGCATCGCATCGGCATCCCGTCCAGTCCAGCATCTCTCTCTTCGAATCCATCCGACACAAAGTAAGAACACGACGCAGCGACATTTATTCTGAGAATCCCCGTTCCAGAGCGCACTTCTTGTAGATTCCAACGGGTACTGGGAGTTTGGGAGTATATTTGGTCGAGGGTGGCTGGTGACAGGGCGGGTGCTTGAGAGGAGGCGCATTTCGAGGGAGCTCGGTAAGTCTTATGGGCGGGCTTGCTTTCTTTCTGTGTTTTGCTGCGATTTATTATGCGATATGCTGTAAACGTTTGGTTTAACAGCGCCTTTCGAGTGAAGGGCAAGGGGGGTGTGAGAAGGGGTGATTGAGTGCTGCACGGGAATAGAGAGGGAGAGGTTGAGAATGCTGTGTTAAAATGGATGAGATGGGAAGGATTTTGTTATGTGATTCTGAGTTTTGGGTATTTGTCTCCGCTTGTTGAGAATATCTTTCTATTTCAAATTGGGAAAGGGGATTCGGCAGCTGTGTTTCTGGTTTTTCATGAGGAGAAAACAGAAAAGGGCTAGCTGTAGAGAAGAAAGTGGCGCTGCGCTGGTTTGGTGTTTGGTTGGATTTCATCACGTATTTTCTTCTTCTTCCGACATCGTCGGATTCACTTACTTTTCATGATTCACTGGACTGACTTTTAAGGCTGAGATTATTCACGCCCTGTCAAAACCGTCTCGTGAATAGGCGGCTCGGATTCACTGCAACTAAAGCTGAAGAGCAGAAGGTGAATAGGTATCAAGCTAAGGATATTTCGAGCCACATTCGAAACGTCGCCAGGCTTTCTAAAAAGCATTACACGTTCCTGCAACTAATAAGCAACACTCACCTAACCACCACTCGACATGGAGACCTTTAGACCTACAACGATGCTCCCCAGCAGTGAGATGGATATGGTCCTTGACACCAACGAGCAAGCACATACCAGCAACGGCGACCCATCTAACGCTTTCATGGATCCACGGGTCCTAAATCAGCTTGACGACCTTGATCTACCGGACTCCACAGAACCCGAATCACGAGACGAGTCACACTCTTCATCACAAGATACCAAAGCCATCGTCGAGGTTCGAAGGGCATCGCTTCCAACAGGTTGCTGCTATGATGACCGAATGAAGCTTCATGCCAACGCAGACTTCTCAGCAAACCCGCATCATCCTGAAGATCCTCGTCGGATCCAGGAGATAATGAAGTGCTTCAAGGAGAACAATTTGATTTGGAATGGCTCGACAATTGATCTTGCAGATGCGTTGAAGAAAAACCCCAATCAGTGGATGTGGAGGATAGGAGCGCGAAAGGCCACTCGAGAGGAGATATGTACAGCGCATACTGCGTCGCACTACGAATGGGTGAAGTCATTGTCGACCATGACATCGGCGGATCTTCGACAGCTCACAAACGACTTCGATAATGGTCGGAAGTCATTATATGTTGGTAACCTCACCTACGAGGCTGCTTTAATATCAGCAGGCGGTGCTATCGAGACGTGCAAAAACGTCGTCGCGGGGAAAGTGAAGAATGCCATTGCTGTCATTCGCCCGCCTGGACATCACGCTGAGCACAATGAGTCACTCGGCTTCTGCATCTTCAACAATGTTCCTATCGCCGCAAAGGTATGTATGCTGGACTATCCTGAAGTTTGCCGGAAAGTCCTGATTCTCGATTGGGATGTCCATCATGGGAATGGGATCCAGAATATGTTCTACGAGGATCCGAACGTACTCTACATCTCACTCCATGTCTACCAAAATGGACAGTTCTACCCTGGTCAGCCAGAAGACCCTGGTGTCCCAGATGGTGGACTCGAGAATTGTGGTGCTGGGCGAGGCATGGGGAAGAATATCAACATCGGTTGGGCTGAGCAAGGTGTTGGTAATGGTGAATATATGGCGGCTTTCCAGAAGATCGTCATGCCCATTGCGCAGGAGTTTGACCCAGACCTTGTTATTGTCTCCGCTGGATTCGATGCTGCAGCTGGAGATGAGCTCGGTGGGTGTTATGTCACGCCGGCGTGCTATTCACATATGACACATATGTTGATGTCGCTGGCTAATGGCAAGGTAGCTGTCTGTCTGGAAGGCGGTTACAATCTCCACGCCATCTCAAGATCCGCCCTTGCAGTCGCGAAGACGCTGATGGGCGAACCACCGGAGAGAATGGACATCCCACCACTCAACAAAACAGCCGCACACACTCTCGACAATGTAAAGAGAATACAATCGGCTTACTGGGAATGTATGAGACCTGGTGTTGTTCCTCTTGCAGCTCTTCAAGAGATGGCCACGGATCGACTCAGCGATGTGATTCGGACGGCGCAGAAGAGTACGCTTGCTGAGAAGCATGGCATGTTCCCGCTGTATGTGCAGAGGACGAAATTGAGTCGTTCTTTTGAGAATCAGGTTCTGGTTACGCCGGATATTGATAAGGCAAGAAGAATATTGATGGTTATTCATGATCCGTAAGTCACAACACAGTAAACCTCTTAGAAGAACATTTTTCTGACAGTGAATAGGCCAGAGGTACTTGCGCAGCCAGATGCGTACGACAACAGCGTCTATGCTCATAATGCATTTGTGGTATGCTTCTATCTCTTCTCTTCGATGGTACTGGCTAACTCTAGCACAGACTGATGGGCTTCATCCGTATATCGACTGGGCGATCAAGCACGGCTTCGGCGTCATGGATATCAACATCCCGGAACACATCTCACATCCTTCAGATACAGACCCATATACCGACAGGTCAAATGAAACCCTCGCAGCGAAGCAGATCAAGGACTTGTTATGCTATCTTTGGGATAATTACTTCGAGCTGAATCCCGATGCTAGTTTGACTCTTCTGGGCGTTGGAGATGCTTACTTTGGCATCAAGCAGCTGCTTGTATCGAGACGTAAGCTGTCCTGTCCTTTCGGTCTTTCCTCCTACTGACAACCGAACAGCAGCAACCACTTCGAAAGTAACCGGTATCCTCTGCTTCGTCTCCGGCTCCCTGCGCCCAGTGAAATCCGAAACCGACCCCAACCTCTCAAAATGGTACAAAGAAAATACTTTGATCTACGTGTCCCCCGACCACGCCTGCTGGTCAAACGAAGAAGCCGCTCGCAAAGTCCGCAAGAATCGGTTTGGGAAAGTCGTGCAGGCTGATATCCAGGTCGGGAGAGGCTTCGGCATTGGTGGAGGAGGGACTGGGGCGGGCGGTGCGAATGCGATGGGTGGAAGCTTGAATGCGATGTTGCGGCGGCATGAGGGTGATTCATTCACGTGGGTGAAGAGGCAGGTTAGGGATTGGGAGAGGAGTAGGTTGGAGGAGGAGACAGATGAGGATGAGGAACTGATGAGCGATGAACTGGGGGCGAAAGATACCGTCATGGGCGATGTGCCAGGTGCGGGGATGGATGTACAGAGTATGAGAGTGCCTGTTGGCTCGTAGCCTGCTTTGAGGAGAGAGAAGACGGGATGATATGTTTCAGGACGAGAATGGGTATACAGCATGGAAGACGACTGCGATCCTTCCACTCGCATTGTCATAGTACTGGCGTGTATATGTTGCTTTTTTGGGCTGGGGATCCGTCCCAAAATTCCCTTCGAGGGAATAGGAGTCTATACAGCGTATTTCGGAATCAATTGATGTTCCTTAGATCTGAATTCGAGTTTGTGAGAAGCGGCGCGGGACTGTGAGGTCCCGGTGCGAGGCGTGTCTTGGTGAATAGCCACAACGAATCCAGATCGAGGAAATCTGGCTTACCTTTACCGGAAGTATATGTCATGGAAAGCTTTCATACCTTTTGAAAAGCGAATTTACGGATAATCCTTATACTTGAGGCAGATAGATTGATGGTTGCTGAATTACCATCTACAGGAGAGATACTCGGAAAATCATATGCCCGAAATACAGTCTTGGCAAAACCCTCCATACGCGAGCACGCGAGCTAGGTACGACTCATCCTCATCTCCATCCCAGCCAGCTCCTTTCCTCCACTTCTTCTCTCTTCAACAACAACCACCTATCATGACTCAAACAGAACACTGCAGTCGTGCGCGACTAGCCATCACCGGCAACAATAATTCGAGCAGCAACAGCACGTCGCAAGATGTCTTCTGCACGATGAACAACATCACCAGAACCTCCATATATAGCCCCAGTGCTGGGGTGGCAGGGAGTTAGATTCCTAGAGGATAGACGACCTTGGTGGTGCTGCTTATTTACGGCGAGCTACTGAGGATCATACACGTTCTCGTGTGTGTTGATCGATTGCAAGTCGATTAGATTTCTTGTTTCTATTCGGAAAGGGGTGAGGTTGTTGCTGAAGGGTCAACATTGTTTGTTGACAAGAAGAGAAGAAGAAGCGCGAGCTATACTTGATATAGAACAGTAAGTCCACTATGCATTTATCTCTTCTCAGAAGTCATATGGTTATATGTATGTGTACTGATAGTCTGCAGATAGAACAGAAGAAACAGAAACCAAAATACAAAACCAAAAAGATACAATAAACCAATACCAAAAATGTCAATCACCAACCTTTCTACCGAGATCCTCCAAAAGATCTACGACAATGCAGAGCTACAAGACCTTCTTGCCCTGGCTCGCACATGCCGACGAACCTACCGCGTCTTTCTCGGCCGACGAATACACCTCCTTACCCGCGGCCTTCACAATTCATACAGTCCGCTTCCCTCGCTCCTCAAACTCGTCCTCAGCAACGAACCAGACAAATCGCGCAAGCCAATCGGCACCGAAATCCGAATCAATGTTCTCCTGTCCCGCATCATTCAGGTCGGACCCAATCCGAAACTCACCCTCGAACAAATGAAGAAGATGGTGATATACGGCAAGATCGCCGAGCGCTGGACAGAGCTCTATCCACGGCTACGCTGGCGTGTAGGCTCCGATAACAGGCGCCTACTGCATCCTCACGAAAAGGAGAGACTACGGCGAGCAATCTACCACCACTGGACATACACAACGCTCTTCCACTCTCGGACCTACACATCCTACTCACCATATCCTCCCTCCCCAGCTGCACTCGACGACCCTCGCCATCGTCTGCTGAGAACATACAGCACAACCGAACAAATCCAACTCTCCGATTACCTCTTCCACGTCGAACAACTCGTTGAATCCGACCTCTACCCCTCCAACTCCATAGTCCGCTCCCAAGACCCCTACTCACACTCCCTCCCTCCTCGTGCCCTCGCCAAAATAGCTTGGGGAGAAGGCAACGAGTATAGACGGCTGGTACGCGATATTATGAAGTTGAGCCCGGCGGATATACTGCATCTGGTGGAGAACACTTGTACGAAGGCGGAGAGGATGGAGTTTCTGTATGCGAAGGAGGCGTGTTTTGGGGATGTGCCAGCGACGATGAATTATGCGCTTTCGACGGTTAGTGTGGAGAGGGCGAGAGTGGGGTGGGGGATGGAGGGGGAGAGATTGAGGGAGGTGGTTGGGTTTTTGGGGTTTCCGAGTTTAAGTGTGGGGATGGGTGGTGCTGGAGTGAATGTGATGCCTGGTGGAGGTGGGCATGGAAATGGGAATGGAGCAGAGTTGGAGTGCGATTTGGTGGATGAGATGGTTATGTTTGGAGTTTGTGATGTTAAGGGCAGGGAGAGGTTTGAAGGGGTGAGGGAGATTGAGGATGATGGCGTGGAGACAGGAGAGTGGGATATGTTCTGTAGGATGATTGGTGGTGAGACTGTTGTTGGTGAAGGAGAGATGTAGTGTCTTGTACGAGTCGTGTTTGTGTTGATCGCTGGCTGGGCAGGTGTGATTTATTTTCAGGACAGATAGATGGGCATGGCATGGCGTGGCATAGAACCAGGAATCGTATGCTGTAATCTTGGGCTTTACTATTCGTTTTCATAGACGAGAGCTCGAAATACGTAATTATTTGCTGTCTGTCCATACCCTCGACTTATTCTTTCTTCGACCAAGGGATGTAGCTTATTCTACTATTGTGAGCAAGCCTCTCAGTGCCGTGCAACCCTTTCCTTTGTAACTGGGGTGTTACTGTTGCAGGAGCAGGCAGTTTAACAAATTACTGTATGTCGAAGTGTTTCGAACGTAGTAGGAAGGTAAGGGATGAGGGTAACTGGTCTCGAGGCGCGACGTGCAACAAAGTAGTAGAGGATTCAAGTGCAAGCGAGGAGGATAACTGGTCCCGAGAGGCGATATCCAACAAAAGTATTGAGGTTGAGATTGTGGATAGATATGACTTCGCTTCGCTTAGCTGAGCGACAGTCAACAAACCGTACACGCAGTCAAGCCTTTAGGAAGTGAGCATCTTGAAAAAGCTATTTGATTTCTCGATACAATTGGCTATGTTATCATTACCGCAATTGTCAACTAGTCCGTCGTTATTCTCATAGTCGCAGGTTGTACCTTCATGTCCAGTCCCCTCCATCCCATCCACTCTTCGTCACAACCTCCCAAAAACTACCTCGCACCACCTCTCCACCCTTCAAGTTCTGCAGGAGGACGATCTGTATACCTCTGTCCCTGCCCACCATCCGCCTCCACTACAACTTGTCCATTAACCTCCGCCAGCACAGCACCTGCATGTATATTTCCCCCATCCCCACCCGTCTGATATCCTCCCCCTCCTCCACCACCGAAACCCTGACTGTCCAACTCCACCTTCCCACTCGCGTCTCCTGGCACAATCACAACCCTTTCCCTCTCAACTATACCCCGCCTCTTCAGTTTCCAGATCCAGAATATTAGGGCGGAGATGATGGCTACGGCGATGAGGGGCCCGAGGACGGCGCCTGCTATCCAGGTTTTGCTTGCTGGTTTTGAGGATGAGGAGGATGATGGGGAGGATTGGGAAGCGGGTAAGGTGGAGAGGATTGATGAGGTTGAAGAAGGAGAGCCGAGTATGCCGTTAGAGTAGAGGCTACCATTTGGGTTGGAGGATGAGGGCGTGGATGTGGGTGAAGAGGGGGAGCTAGATCTGGATGTAGTGCTGGACTGTTCTATTAAGTACAAATTATTCCGTCAATTACACATTCTTGATATTCTACTTGCTCAAAGCGTTGCCTCGAATCTGGTGCGTGTTGACTTGAAATAGATGACCAAGAGCAAAGACATGGTGGAGATGTCATAAGAGATATTTGAATTCGCGTACCTAATGATGTAGAGGTTGTTTCGTCGGAGGGGATATCTCTGAATAGTGTCGAGGCGCAGATTCCGCATGCGTAGGCGTGGTAAGGTGCTGTATCGCCTCGACTGGCGTAGAGGGTGTTTGAGCAGCATGGTCCGGGACTACAAGCAAAGCAAGGTTTTGGTCAACAGATTGAAGTTTGGCTGAGGTTTGAGAATGTGAGAAGTTCTCACGGAGCTGGTGTTTTGCGCCAGCACCCAAAGTCTTGCCTTACTGGTTCAACTGTGGTTTCAATCTCAAGAAAGTACGATGTTGGAAGAGTCAGAAGAGGAGTGTAAATGGCATCCTCTGATCTCAGGCTAAGTCTGAACGTCCAAGGACTCCTCCTTTGCACCAGCTTCAACCTTAAAGAGACAATTTAACTCACCACGTAAACACACCTGCCGGATTCGGCAACTCACTTCCCCTCGTACACGTCGTTGCGATCCCAAAGCTACTACTCGTAGGTGCAGAGACGGCACATGCGAAGAAAGTCCCAGACTCTGTGACAGTTTGAAGGGTCGGACAAGCTATCGGCAGCCCTATCGCCAGGTGAGAAATAGTCAGCCTCTGCTGTCATGTATTAAGGTGTATATACATACTAGCAAATCTGGCCTGGGGCCGGAATTACGCTGGTAAAGGTTTGGGAGGAAGGTCAGAAACGTACAGTCAGTCCCCGAACTCGTGTATCCCACGAAGCGATTCCCATTCTGCCTCTTGCCAAATTCCCAAATCGGCGCATTGGTGATCATTGGCTCCATCTCGTCCGTTCCCTTCAATACTTAAAATTCAATCTATAAAAAATAAACCTTCGAGAGAAAGACGGAAAGAATTCAAGACGTCGTCGCGTAAAGCGCGAGGCTCAAAACCACACCACACCACATGAACAATTTCCTCTGCCCCATGAACAAAAGTACCTGTGGCTGCGCCTTCCGTGGCAGAAACGTTCAATCAAAACGGTTTTGTGGCGCTCGATTCCCAATCTCGCGCTCGCGATTTCAGCATGCAAGCAGGGCTGTCTGCGTCTTATCCCTACCGTAACCAATTGTTTTGTTCAGCCTCAAGCCACCATTGCGAGGGGTGTGAATCCTTCCGGACGGCCGGCCGTGGAGATGTTTGATTTTTGAAGGAGAACTTGGATATTAATCTGTCGAAACTGTGGGGCATCTGGGAGGTTGAGGCTGATAAAAAGTATGTATACTGCGTGAGGCTATGTGCTTTGGACTAGAGCTGGTGTATTGGGTGGAGTTGTGGAGGTTGGGGACTTAGGAGGGCTTCGCTTAATTTTGCCGTCCTTGGTGGGAAGAATTGCTCACCGAGTAGATAATTACTTGCTCTGGTTTCCAGGAGCTCTTGAAGCGCTCTATACTGTTGGTTCCTGATGAGTAAGCCTTGTAGTTCTTGCTAGAATCGCCTGCGACTGTGAAGTAAATATTGTCACTCCTTGATGAGTAGACCAGCTTTCTGAACTCCATCCACCTCCTCATACTTGACACAACGAGTCGCGAATTCATAGGCGTCGAGGGAAATGAGTTATTTGCTGTACTATAGCACTAACAGAATTGAAATCCAAAATCTGTATAAGCAAAGTCTTGGGTCACCAGAGCTTGCAGGCGGTGCTTGCCTCCTACAATCGAGCAGTTTTGATGCCACAAAATTACAAGGCACCACACCACTATCAGCTTGGAATAATATCACGAACTTTTTCTATATGGACCTGGAGCCGAACCTAATTCAATTTCCGCTTTCTTTTTAAGTTTTGTTGCATATCGCAATGTCGGTACTTTTGTTCAAACACGGGATCGTACCGAGACTATCGAAATATCCAAGCTCTTCTTACCCTCATCTCATCTTCAGCACCGTTCTTTTTCGGCATCTGATTAGACGCACAAGCTTTGTTGCACTTCGCAGCGACGACCATGTCGTTTTATCTACTCTCCGCGAGAGTGGTTGTCAGATATCACCTTTTGGATACCGGCTCACTTGACGCTTTCTAGTATTGGTTCAGACGGAGCGCTTTTTGTTGCATATCGCGAACCAGCGAGACTGTCATTTCAGCGTTAGAATCTCGATTTGAGACCAATTTTGTTACATGTCGCGGTTGCACCTCGAAACGATGGTATCGGCCAAAGTCAGATCTCGAGATCGTGAGACCTCGGCTAAGGTGGTTTGTTGCAAGTCGTACATGCAAGTGGAGACGAAAGCTTCGTCATATCCGCTGCCATGTCTATATCAGACAGAACAACCCAATGCGTCATAGAATATAATTTAGAAGGAATCAAACAACAGATTGGATGAATTTTCGGTAAGATGTAGTCGTAGCCTCGGTTCCTCTTTTCCATCGCAATCGGAAGTTGGAACTTTGATAATGCTTATGGCTTAAGAGTCGGGAGCCTTTGAACAGTTACCTTTGTCTAGAGCTAGACGATACATATGTTTGTTGCTATAGATCGTCCGTTCGCCGTCTGGACTGCCTTCTCATGCTGGTTGCCGGGTGGCGCCTGCTCACTTCGCGTCAAAGTCAACAAGCAGAAATATGGCCACCTTTTGCATACACTGTCTCCCAATTGCATAGATTTACCCCCTTGTTGTGTCGCACGTCGCAATATAAAGCAGATGAGGTCCTTGATTGACGAGCCACGCGTTTGTGGACCCATGTGCCAATTATCATAACATCTCGCTTCGGGACATAAAGATAGCTGAGTCGTCCTAAAATCTCGCGATATCGCCGATCAGATCTGCGAGACGGCTAATCAATTCGGAAAGATTATGCCATATAAGATGGCGAAATGGCGTGTGTCAGTATGAATGAGGTAGAAACGGTTTGAGTGTCAATGGTAATGGATGGCGGCTGATGAAGCTCGATGTCTCGACCTTTGAGAGTGAAATCTCAATCTTATGTGCCCAAGAGGTGATAAAAGTGAACGAGAAACGCATCATGTTGTATCTCTAAATGTAGAATAACGCCTCAAACCCAATTATTGCAAGCAAACACCTCAGTAATCAAACCTCGGCGGCGTCCAAGGCCCCAACCCATCCCTAAACAACTCCTTCTCAAACTCATCACCACCACACAACGTCTTCCAACTAATCCACTCATGCTTCTTATTATCCGAATGCGTCTCCCACTTCTTCTGATACTTCGACCACCATGCCGTCTCCTTATCCCCATCCCTCAGCACCGCAAAAGCACGATACGGCTCATTGACATACGCATTCAATAGCTGTCGGAGAAACGGCTGAAACCACACTTTATCCCAGGATTTCTGGCGAAGGTTCTTCATGCCGTTGATGTGTGCGTTGTGGTGGATCATGGCGGGGACGTTGGCGGTCCAGAGGTTGGTGTGAAGGGATACGTTGTGCCAGTCTTTGTCGAAGGGGAGCATGTCTTCCATCGGGTTCTGAGACCAGAATGGTGGGAGGGAGCTGGCGATGTCGTCTAGGAGATGGTGGACGTGTTGGGGAGATATGCCGAGTTTCTTGCTGGCTTGCTCGATGGATGCTGGGTCGTCGTATTGCAGCCACTCGGAATCGTACTCAGCGAATACGGTGGGATGGCCGAGCGCGCTGGCGTAGTCTAAGCCGATGCCATACTCGAAAGGAGCGCCTTCAGCGGGAGACATCAGTTTATGGCTGGGGTGGGGATCGAGAACACTGGCTTCTTTCATGCCGAATGCAGATTTGAGCCATCTTGCGAACCGTTGTCTCGAAGTAAGATACCTCTCTCTAATGACCTCGCGCTGGAATTCCTGTTCGCCGAAAATCTGCGAGAAGACGTTCTGATCACTGCCTTTGTGCTGACCAAGCGCCATGACCTCAACCGAGCGGTTGAAGAATTTCTTCACACTGCCTAGCTCGCCCATCATGACTCCAGAATTGAGATATCGCGGCCGGAACTTGATGTATTCGTTCTCGTCATTGTCAACTTTAGTGTCGGTCAATGGGCCGTAGATATCTTTTGGTAGGGAGCTTTCGGGTGCTGCGAAGCAAGCTGGATCATCGCTGTCTCTGGGCCAGCATTTCTTCTGTGCTGAGAAAACAATACTCTGTCTGATACCCTCGGTCTTGGTAGCTGTCTTTCCTAGCCGCTTTTGCACCCTCTCGTCTGCTCGCTGGTTGATATCAAAATATCGTTCCAGTAAAGTCTCTGGTCGCAGCTGGAACCAGATATCGTATCCGTCAACCAGGACAACGAGATCATCGTCGCGGTCTGCGGGGAGAGTATTTAAGTAATCGAGTACGCCCTTGATTTTTCCAATGTGTGAGTCGCCGACGTTGTACAATTCTGGGTCCGAGAAGTTCTTCTTCCAGTTCACGAGCGTGGGGATAGGATATCTAAGGGCGGCAGCGCTGGCGACTGTTTTGCAGAGATTGATGTCGCGTTTATTGGCCGGAATGAGGACATGAAGGTATTTTGCATCAACTTCTGTCGTATGAGAATGTGGTAAATGTGGTCCATCCTGTGGAGTTGTATAAGTCAGTATTTACTTTTTTCTATCCTCGCGATGCATGTGAAACTGGGGAATTGCGGGGAAGTTTGGAGAAACAAACCGAAAATATGTTTAAGCTGAGAATGAAAATGAATGCAATTGCCATTCCGGCATATATCTTCATGTGTGAACTGCTGTTCCGTATCCTGGCCAGGATCCCACGTCCTCCAGGTACGATCTTCTCCTCTGCATCGTGAACTTTCTGGTACCCCGTCTCAGTGAGCCGTTTGGCCCAGAGTGGCAGAGAAACCCTCATAATCCACTGCCGCGACGTGCAACTTTCACGCCTCTTCAAAAATGAAGCCGGAAAGAGTATCACAGCTTCACAGCTTCACAGCTTCAACAGCCCAAGACGCATCAGGTCTGGACGTGTCGGAATTCTTGCTGTCCCGACGTGACGGGTTGAGAGTAGTTAGTCAGTATAGTGGCAAGGAGAGAAGGGGTCCAGAATTGGCCTTGCCGAGGATAAGTGCTCGCTTAATTTCCAGGAAGAGATAGGGGTATCGCCATGGCTCCCACGCCGTCCATTAGTCTATGAACCATCTATCAACTAGCAGTATTGCGGCGCCGCTGAAGAGCCCTCAAATTGACTAGATCAGAAATGTACTAATATTTGCGTAAGGCGCTGCAGATAGTCTGGTAGTTGGATGACTAGTAAACAGCTGAAAGTCTGAAAAGAGTTTGCTGCGAGATTCGAATTTGCGATGCTCTATCATGGATAGATGGTGACGGCAGGGAGATTTGTATTGTCAGATAGGGGTAAAGTCTGGAAGTCAAANTTTGCCGTTCCTGTCTGCGGCTTGAGCCTTCATGACGGGATGGGAGTCAAAATTTGAGTTTGATGCAATGCGGCATTGTGATTTGAGTTTGCGGCTGCTGGTGATCTGTAAATCTGTTGGGGTTTAGGAAATGCTTCCGGATGCAGCCCCTAGGGGATGGAGGGGAGAATACTTGGCGGCGAGTTAAGGGCCAAGATTACGTGCCTAGAGGAGGGGGAATACTTCTGGGTCTTGGAATACATGATAGAGCATGACGTAAAAAGTTAAATCTTTGGACTGAAATCCAAGAGTCTCGTGTGAAGAGCATGAGAAACTTCGGCGGACTCTGGCTTGGCTCAAAAGAGATGAAGTTGAAGTTGGGCAACTCAACATGACGGGGGAAGCCCAGCATAATAAAGTATACATTGAAGTCTTGGTATCATTAGAATAGTAGAACATCTATAGAGAAGATCGCTGAAAACAAAGCAAAGCGCCTGAAAGTTCTATTGCTTCTTCCAAAGCAGTTTCTCATGGATCCCGCACATATCCTTCCACGGCAGCCATGTCCCCTTATCACTCATCGCACCACCCTTCTCATCACCTTTCTTCCCAGTCATGATACCCATCTCAGCAGGCCACCACATCTTCCCTCCAATAGCCTGTTTCGAGATTGGAGCTCTCTCTAAGCTGACCGCAGCCTTTAACAATGGCTCCGCATAGGGATAATACCACATCCTTGGCCACCAGTCGTCACGGAACCATTTCGGTCCCGTGTAATGCAGCATTGGGAAAATATTGTTGCTGATGGCATTGATGCCAAGTTTGAGATCGCGCCAGGAGAGCTCGGTGGGAAGGTCCGTCGCTTTACCTGACTTGCCGTGAGATTCGAGCTGTTCGAGCACAGCTGCGAATGGTGGGCGTGCAGATGCGAGATCGTCCGGGAGCATGCGGTCGAGGTAAGGATCTCGTACAAATGACTGTTCTCTACTTGAGCGAGATCTTGCAGATGTATGTTCTCCGTTGAAGGTCATCCATGTCACGGACGGGCGGAAGAATCCTAGAACCTGCCACATTAAGCCCTGGTAATCGAGCCCGACATGCAGCTCTGTTTCTTGATCTTCTGAGATTTTAGGCCAGAGAAGATACTTGTCCTTCCTCTCTTTTTTCGTGAATGGTTCTGATTGTAGCAGCCGCCTTGAGTACTCCTGCTCAGCCCAGGCATTGGCAAAGTAATACTGGTCCGAGTCCGTGGTATGGTTCTTAGCGATATTCGCCAATGCTGCTTGGAAGACGTTTCGCATATCTCCCACTGGACCCATCACTGTTCCCGAGTTCAGCCAGCGGGCTCGCACATTGAACGCGTCCAAGGGGTTGGTATTGGTATCCGTTTCAGGGCCAAAGGCGTATCTGGGATATGTGGATTCTGGCGCAAGCCAGCAACCCTGCCAATTCTGTCCCCAAGGCCACGACGGCCAACATGCTTTGTCTTGGCCGAAAATGACGGTCTGCTTGATGTTATATCCGTGGGCATTGATCGTGCCAATTTGCGAGTTGATCCTCTTCTGAGCTGCAGCATTGGACTCAAAGTATCGTTTGAGAAGAACTTCAGCTGGGAGCTGGAAGTGAACGTCAAAGCCGTCCACGATGAGGACTAAGTCGTCTTGTTTGCCAGCATTGGCTAGATCATCCAGATATCCTAGGAGGGTGTCGACTTTCTGAATGTGTCCAGCATTTGGATTGTCGGGGTCTTCTGCAGCCCCCCAGTTTATGATGACTGGTGTGGGATATCTGAGGATAGCGGCGGACAGCATGAGCTTACAAAGGTGCTCATTGCTACTTGTTGCAGGGACAAGAAAGTGAAGCTCAGCTTTCGGCGTATTGAGCTTTTATAATGTCAGTAGTGATACATTGCAGGGTTGCGAAGCAGTACTTACAGATTGCACATTGAATATGGAACTCAACACCCACAATCCCAAAATGCTGACGAAGAGAGCACCCCCTGTAGCAACTACCACGTTCCGCCTCATGTTGAATGTTCTGAGGTCATACAGATACAACAGCAATGTTCCGAAGAGCTTCAGTCATGAAGTTGTCGTGGAGAATACTAAGGGGAGAGGCTTGCTGTGGTGCTGTCAAAAACACAAGCAGCCCACGTTGCAAGCAAGCATTAAAGTCTGGCCGCGAGCCGCGTCTCGGGGATTTTCAGCCTCGCTGAAGAATCTAGGATCCACGATTCCGGTTCTGAGGCTAGGAAAGCTTGTGGCTGGCTGACTGACTGCCGTCTGATAAAGCAAAAGTGAAGATAAAAGGCTGACCAGGGTCATGTCAGGTGTCGGAGATCGGCAGGTCAGAGCGAAGATTCCAATGAGTATCTAGGGTCTTTAGCACATGCTAGATTTGCGCGAGGCTGATGAGTTGTAAGCTGCAAGAGAAAGGGGGAGTGCTGAAAGCCACAAGTGTGTTCCAGAACTGGCAATTCAGCTGACAGCTAACTAGAAAGTCCGCGCCTTGGCACACGACAAGTCTCTGGTTCTGGTCTAGAAAGTGGCAATCGATATCTTGCTGGTGAAGTTGGGCGAAGTTGGGCGAACTCTATTGCGTAGTCTGTTGATAGTGCGGCGCGGGTCGTCAAGCTTCTGCAATTAGTTCTCACAGGGGCAGCCAAGTCCGGAGCCCCCCCTTGAGTGATTAGCCGGGAACTAGCGAGAAGACAGCAAGCCACGGACAACACTCCAAGTTTCGGGATCAATGCTGCCGATCTCGGATTTCGAGTAGAAAGAAGATGGATGCATTATCATTATCCTGGCTGGCTGTGAAGCCTTATCGTAAATGTGAAGTAATTGCAATTCCGTGGTCATGAAGCCGGCGAAGGTGCCTTCTTCGCCTGTTTGTTGTTCAATTCCACCTTGCTGTAGTATGCACCGCCAACAATGGCCACAACCATGCCCAACCCATTGATAGCGCCAATCTTGACATTGAAAATGAGAATTCCGAGCAGAACTGTCAGGATCTGCTTCAGATTTCCACAAACAGTTATCGTGAGTGCTCCAGTGACCTTGTTTGTCTGGAATGAGGAGATGTTGAGGACAAAAGCGATGCAGCTGTTGCAGACGAGTGCAATGACCCATCCAGTAGTAAGTTGGCCGTCGTCAACGAACTTCTTGAACCCCGCACCTTCCCCGGTAACCATGGCATATACGAGAGACTGAAAGGCGGCAAGGGGTGAGATCCTGAGGAGGATCTCCAGGGGGGGGAGTGCGAGACTCCCGGTCATAAGTCGGTTCGTCACCACGCTCTTGGTGACAGCCAAGACAACACCGAGCAGAGTGAGAGCGAATCCAATGGCGGTGAAGTCCAGCTCGCCGTATGCCACCATGGAGACTCCAACTGTGATGGGTATGCATGAGATCCAGGTTGCACGGGAATATTCGCGTCCGAACCAAAGTTTGTAAACAATGACTGTGAAGACCGGTGAGATTGAGCGAACGATTTGATGAAATGCGACCGACACCAGCGCTCTGATGTACCTGTTAGAATATACTCATGAAAATTGGTTTGCGCACTTACAGAGATACATTGGATATCGCAATGTTGATAGTGCACAGCATGGAGAATGCAACAATGATCATGTTGTCGCGGAGGGAAAGGTTTGATGGTTTGATATATCCTCCAAGCATAAGCCCGTAGCATCCGATGGAAGTCGCTCCCGTGTGAAATGCAGTCAGAAGGAAAGGAAATTTGAACTATTGCATGCTTGTCAGTACAGATTCCAACAGTCTCGTGGAGAGACTTGCTTGTGCAAAAAGCATTTTGCTGTGTATGGTAAGAGCAAGATTGAGCAGTAAATAAGTGCTCAGGTAAAAGAGCTTCGTCCGTAGAGGAACTCCATATTCTAGAGGAACTGTGCTTGCTGGCTTTTGAATTTGTCCTTTCTGTGCCTCGATATCTGAATCTTGAGAAAGCAAAGCCTCCTTTGGATCATGGCCCCCATCGTCGTCGGTATAATCGGTATTGACATGTGACGGGTTCAGGGATTCCGACACGCGCGGGGAAATGGTCTTGAGCTCGACAACAGGCTCATCTGAGGACTCTCTCTTCGTAATTGAATCCATGATTGTTCGAGTGCCTGCACGACTTGGAAAAGATTGTCGCGACTTGAAATGTTCACGATACTGGAGATGCGATGCAGGTCGTCCAAAGCCATCAGCTCAAGAAAATATTCGGGGCTGCAGTCTAAAAGTCTTCAGCCTGGGTACCCAGTGCTGATCCGGGAAAGCTTCGACAGCTTGGAACGGGTGGACTAAGTGACGCCAGGACTATTCCGAGATCTTTTGATTGGAGATCCTGATTGCGAGTGTTGACGATCAAGATTCCGGGGACCTGGGTTGTTCCTTCCATATCAAAGACCAGGCCGGATTTATGCGCAATGATTGATTGAATCACCAACTCCAAATATTAATTGCTTCTGTGTCAACCAAGTTCATCAAATCTCTACCGCGGCACAATTTTGCCCTCCGCTATGAGAGGAGGTGGTCGGCAACGCTCCAGAGGCGTCGCTGTTCCTGCGTCAGTCCCAGAAGGGGAGGCCAAATAACCGAGGGACAAATCCTGGCATGACGACTACCTATGCAAACTAGCAGCAAATAGCTAAACTCCCACCACCACCATCAGCCGAGCCGCACATGGCAATGTTCATCCCCCGCGCCAGCCTCGGATTGACTTTTGGCTAGCAGGGTATGAGACCCGTTATAATGCGGAGCTTACTCCCTCTGGGGAAAGACAGCGTTTAGCACATCCTTATCTCATCCAATCTTCAGCGGGCTAAATAGGCCGGAACTGATGTGATCTGGTGCAAAGTCCAATGAGGCATGGTTGATGCCGTGGCTATCAATCGGATCCAAGCCACGGCCCACTATCTGAGAATCTGGGTGGTGGCTTTCTCTCCTATCCGGGGCGAACTTTCAAAATTTCTGGATAGAAAGCTGCAAAAAACGCCTGGCGGATCGCCCAAGGATGTCCATGCACAAAGAGCTTTACGGTCGATCGCTGAAATTTGCAAAGGGTATAGAACGGGTGGAAATGAGCTTTAGAACTAGCCCAGAGATGTCTAGATTCAGCCCAGTAAATTTGGACGAGCTGGACGGATTGTCATTGACCCCTAACGCTAGGTGAATCCGATGGCGAGCAGCTGTTGACAATCGAGCAAAGTCTCGAGCCAAGGGTCCTCCAGAAAGTTGTAGAGCTGAATTATCTCCTTCCCACCCTCCCTCGTTCTCCCCGTTTGGATGGCGATTTCAGTATAAATTGTCCAGCTGTGTGATTGTATCAATATCGGAAAAATGCCCGCAACGCTTCCAACCTTCCTACACGACTTTGAGGAGCCGTTAGTTGTCAGTACGTCCCAGATCATGGATGACAACATCCCAACCATTGCCGGTGTTTATGGAGGAAAGCGAGCCCGAGACCAGATTCCGAAGGTCGAGCACAAGAAAATCAAGAAGATCTGTTGTATTGGCGCTGGATACGTGGTATGTGTTTTTCATGGTTCGAAGAAAATCTGCAGCAGAGACTGATAGTTTATGTAGGGTGGACCAACTTGCTCAGTCATTGCAAACAAGAACCCAGATGTTGCTGTCACAATCGTCGATCTCAGCGTGAGACGAATTGAGTCATGGCAATCGAACGATCTCCCAATTCACGAGCCAAATTTGCTCGAGGTCGTTCAATCCGCAAGAGATGATCGAGAGGGTCGTCCGGCGAATTTATTCTTCTCAACCGACATTGACAAGGCAATTCGGGAGGCAGATTGCATTTTCGTCAGTGTCAACACCCCTACAAAGTCTCTTGGTCGCGGCAAGGGAAGAGCTTCGGAACTGTCGTGGTTCGAGTCAGCAATTCGTCGAATCGCTGATGTAGCAACCAACGACAAGATCATTGTTGAGAAGTCCACGGTCCCGGTCAGAACAGCTGAGAACATGCGCGAAATTCTCATGGCAAATTGCAATCCGGGAGTGAAATTCGAGATTCTTTCAAATCCCGAGTTCTTGGCTGAAGGAACAGCCATCAAGAATCTTTTGCAGCCAGATCGTATTCTCATCGGTTCCTTGTCTACCCAGGCTGGTATCCGCGCAGCAGCTTCGCTGGTCGACATTTATGCTGCTTGGGTGCCCAGAGAAAAGATCATCACAACCAGTCTTTGGTCTTCTGAACTCGCCAAGCTTGCTGCCAACTGCTTGCTTGCACAGAGAATCAGCAGTATCAACGCCCTCAGCGCCATCTGCGAGTCAACTGGTGCCAATGTCGCTGAGGTATCGAAGGCATGCGGTCTGGACTCTCGAATCGGCCCAAAGATGTTGTCAGCTTCAGTCGGCTTTGGTGGTTCGTGCCTGAAGAAAGACATTCTCAGTCTGTCGTACATCGCCGAGTCACTGCATCTTCCTGAGGTAGCTGCATACTGGCGATCGATCAATGACATCAACGAGTATCAAAAAGATAGGTTTGCTCGTCGCATCGTGGCCTGCCTTCACCACTCTCTCGAGAAGAAGAAGATCGCCATCTTCGGATTCGCGTTCAAGAAGGATACTGGTGATGTCAGAGAGAGCGCGGCAATTAGCATCGTGCACGATCTTATAACGGAAGGTGCTGATATCGGAATCTACGATCCTCAAGCTCCAGAGGAGAGCATCTGGTTCGAGCTTGAAGCTGCCTGCAATGACCCTGATCTCGTGAGAAGCCGCGTCAAGATCCACCACACTCCCTATGAGGCAAGCGACGGTGCTCACGCAGTTGTCATCGTCACCGAATGGGACGAGTTCGGCAACAAGACACCCGCAGCCTCAAAGAAGGCGACAGTGACTCCACCAGCGACTCCGAGAACTGACTCTCACACTTCGTTGTCAAACAAATTCGCCGAGGCCAAAGAGCAGGTTGCAAAGCCGACGGGCAATAGGGTCGACTGGGAACGAGTTGCGGGTGTGATGAAGAAGCCAATGTATGTATTTGATGGCCGTAATATGATTGAGCCTCAGAATTTGGAGGATTTGGGATTCAAGGTCGAAGGTATCGGAATGGCTGGTAGAGGACGAAAGATCGTCGTTGATTTGGACTCGTAAATTGGGCAGGCTTTGGGATCGGTCGGGCGGCGTCTAATAGAGACTATGTGTCTTATATTGGTGTAATTATATCCATGTCAATCGTTAAGAATAGACCAGGCTTGTCTTCCTGTCAATTGTCGTCTTCTTGATGTTTCGTTGGAACCAGCAAAGTGGATTGAGTCGAGCCGGGAAAGCCGATCCAATTTACATGACACTGCAAGTTTGAGCTTGAGCTTGCCCACGCACGTATTATGCTCTGCCCAACATCACGAACTGGCTCATAGTTAAGGGCCAGGGAGGTGTCGTCAGTTGAGTGTGTTGTTGTACTGTTAAGAAGGGATGGAAGATCGAGGTCACCAAGGAAGGTCCTGGTAAGACAACAGCTTGATAATCAAGCGAGTCGTGTAGTGCCGTGCATTATTCCTTCCAATTCAAAAGACCTTCGCACCGATTGAAGGACCGCTGTACCGTTGTAGTGAGTTCATTCGGAGCCATGTATCTGTCTTCTGTGACCAACTAAGGGGGAGAATTCTCAGCACTGTCACGTTTACAGTCATGTGATATCAACGCGAAGTTTTGTTTTGTTGCATGTCGCATTTCGATGCGCCCTCGACGATTTTCACCCTTTGGACAAATTCGCGATTTTGGACGATTTCACGAATCTTGACGGTTTCGTGATTTTGACGATCCATGACTTTGACGTTGCCACAGATTGATGAATTTATACCTCTGACAGCCGCACGCTTTTGGCATCCCCTTGCGCTTCTTTATAATTTGTCGTTTACTTTATCATTCAGCTATTAATGAGAGCACCCCTGTGGATCTGTATTGCTTCTCTTTTGCCTCTACATTCAAAATCTTGCACCAGTAGTTCAAATCAAATTTGGTTGAATTATTCTGGTGTTTCCGCCCTTTGCTAGAATTTGTTTCGATTGGTCTGGAACAGCTCGATATTCGATTCATGATGTTCTACAAATTCTCGTTGTTGCTTTGCTGTCTACCATATCCTTACTTGCAGGTAGGTAGGTGGCTTTGGGTGTTGATGTCTTCGCCGAGTCAATACGTCAGTCGACCCACTATTGCCCGCATCCCCTCTTCAGTTTCTCGAAGCTGGGGTCAACAACTTTGATGTCCATAGAAACCGTAGCTGCCAACTTGTCGTACAGAGTTCGGTTGCCAGGATAAAACCTCGCAATGCAACTCAATCTCAAAGGCAAAGTTGTCCTGGTGACAGGGAAGTGTGCCAACTCCACAAATCTCTCTAATGAGACTGACAATTTGAAAGGAGGCACGAAAGGCATTGGACGCGCCATCGTGGAAGGCTTGTGAGAAATTGTTCGTCTACTTACGAACTCTTGAGCTGATAGATCTCTACCAGCCTCGCCGAAGGAGCCTTCGTCCATTTCTGCTCCCGCACCAAAGCCGAAGTTGAGACTGCCGCTGCTGAACTCTCAACACTCGCGACACAATCATCTGGAACCATCTCAGGAGCCACAGTAGACATCACTCAACCTAAGCAAGTCAAAGACTGGGTTATGGAAGTCTCTGCATCAGAAGGCCAAATCGACGCCGTTGTCTCCAACGTATCCAGCATTTCAGTGACCAACACACCTGAAGCCTGGAACGCAGCCTACAGCACCGACATGCTAGGCACCGTCTCGCTCATCGACGCCTGTCTTCCGTACTTGGAAAAGACCAAGGGGAGCATCATCACCATCTCGTCTGTGTCTGGTCGAGATATTGATTTCACTGCTCCTTCGCCCTATGGTGCTTTTAAGGCTGCTTTGATACATTACACAGCGCAGCTGGCTCACACGCTGGCGCCGAAGGGAGTTAGAGCTAACACTGTGAGTCCGGGGAATATCTATATCGCCGATGGAGTTTGGGGTGGTATTGAGAAAGGTAATCCGGAGCTGTTTAACAACCAGCTGGCGAAGAATCCGATGGGTAGGATGGGTAAGGCAAGTGAAGTTGCTGATGTTGTGGTGTTTCTGGCAAGTGAGAGAGCCAGCTTCGTGAGTGGAACGAATGTTGTTGTGGACGGAAGTTTGTGTACTGGAGTACAATTTTGATCCTCGAATAAGATTACGCGCATTCTTTTGCTGGCAATTGATGTTTCGACTTTTTGGTTACTTCCATGTCAGTCTTGTTCGTGCTGATCGCATTATTTTCGCGATTTGACTCTTTTGGCTTCAAGAAATTTCGTTCAGGGTCTCGTTCGCGTAACACGGCTCTGTTTTCTTATCTTTCAGGGGTCCACAGGGTGTTTGCAGGGCTATTTACGGGGCCGACGAGGCTGAGAAGGACCCTGGTAAAATCGGATTCGAAGATAAACGCCGTTTCGACAACATCACTCCACCTCTGTACTTCAGCAGTCTCCTACTCCAGAGCTGAGTATACCGCTTTGCAAGATATGCCACCTTCATAGAATAGCCTCAGAATCTCTCCTACAACCAATCGAGAATACACAGAGTCCAGGCAGCCTGCTCATCCAGAATGGCTTCCTCGACCAGCCCCCTCCTCGCCGACCGACCAACAACGTCCTCCTCATACGGCAGCCAACAAGAAACAGAACCCACCGAACGAACCTCCCTCCTCTCCCGAATCCCCAAGATCCCCAGCCTGCCAGCCTTAAATTTCAACTACCGCCCCAGCTTCACCTACAAGCCCACCTTGTACCGTCCAAACATAACCTTCAACACCTCCCGATTCCTACCTGCCCTCCCCTACACCAGCACCTTCCACCCCACACTCCACCTCCGAACCCTCGCAATCGTCGTCCTCCTTCCCCCCTTCATCCTCTTCACCCTCCTCGGACCCGTCTACTCGCCCGTCATCGTCTTCCTCTCCTTCGCGCTCGCACGCCAGCTGTTTATATTGATCGCGCATTTCAGCGCGAGGATTATAGTTATACGGATTGAGGTTGTGCATTCGAGGTTGAAGAGGGCGAGTGAGGTGGCGAGGGAGAAGTGGGCGAAGAGGAGTGTGGCCGTGGCGGTGGATGGGGTGATTTTGCTGGGACTGTTGGTTACGTTGGCGGTTGTTGCGAAGGGTGTGGATAGATGTGGGAGGGGGTGTGAGGTTGCGGAGGCGGGTGTTATTTTGGGGTTCATGGGATTGTGAGTTCCGCTGCCATGTATGGAGGAGAATGATTTGACTAACGTGGGGACTGTAGTGGATTGCTCTTGATATCTGTGCCTGATTTTGGGAACCCAGAATTGGTTACTATGGGTGTGTCGATCGAGAAGCCGGTTACGGGTATACTGCAATTGGCAACAAGTTTGAAATTTGGTGAAGCGGAAGAGAGTGAAGATTACGAGGAGGGAAGTTCCAGTGGAAAGAGCAATTCGCGAGTCCACGGAGAGGAAATCGTCTAGGGCGCGACTCGTCTCAGATACCGGTAAAATCATGTAGCAAAGTGGCAGATGTGCACCGACGGGTCGATATGTTAGTCAATACTGGAAGGTCCTTGGGCGAAATCTTTGGTTACTAGCGAGCTTGTTCACGTTTTGATTTGAAGCGAGTTAGTTTATACCCTGTGTTATGCTTGGGAGCCTGGTGTCTATCAATAAGATGGAAATTTCCATTTCTATTCAAAAACTCTGATACTGCTGTCGGACCAAAGCATGTGACCCATTCTGATAACCTCGTGCATAAGTCTCCGGTGCTTGACGCGAATGGCTCCTCAAAATTAGAAAAATGCGGCCTGGGACAAAAGACTGCTACAGACGAAATCCAATCGGACTATTAATAATCTGTCATATCTTGATTAGGCACTTTCTTCTGATGGCCGGGTCAACTTGCATGAACAGACTGGCTAGTCGGATTGAGTGAACAGGATGGCTGAATGTCCTCAACTGCCCTTTACAGCCGAGAGGAATGAGAATGAGAGGACCGAATGAACCGACTGGGTCGAATGCGACGATGCGACATACAACACACCTAGAATTATGTAAAATAAGCGCCATTTTTAGCGTCAAATTTCAATTTTGTTGCACGTCGCAAGTTCTTTTCGAGTACAACACCACGAAATTGTCGCGATATATTTGCTTAGCGTCGCGCTAATGACAAGAAGTAAACAAACCGGCATCGGCCTCCACCCCTGTCCCGGGCTCGTCCAAAAGAGCCCATACCGAATAGATAGTATCTCACATGCAAATTAATGTTTTGTTGCATGTCGTTAAGTTTCAAAGTGGCTCGAAAAGCCATGACGTTCAATAGAGTGAAAATATTGCTTCAGCCAAGTCAGAATCGAGAAAGCCAGCCAGAATGAACATTCGGAAATTCCAAATAGAATGCGAAATGATTTAAGCATGCTGCACTTGGAGCTATCGTGAATTGTATTTAAAGCCAAGTTGATATTAAAGTGTAAGTCACTTTAGGGCAGATAGTATGCTATATTGGCTGAATATCAATAAGCCGAGCCAAGCGAGAGATGTGATCTGATCTGATCACCACGCATTGAGATGACTTTGGTGTGTCTGGGATATTGGTGATCGATGGAATACTTGCTTGACGGCAAAGGATGAGTATGTGATATCCTGATACCCCAAATCGAGGCCCTTGCTATGTATGATGGTGACGACGTATTCATGTCAGGACGGCAAACGGCAAAGCCGACTCGTCGAACGCCGAACCCGGCCAACTCTACCGGATAGAATATATTTTCCTAATCAATTATCCGACTATCGTTCCCAAAAGATTCGTGAGAGTGTAATGTAACCTAGCACCGACATTTGGGTAGATGTTCATATGAGCATTGCATATTTATCACTTAGAAGAACCCCGCTCGGCACAGGCAATGCTCTCTTGCCTTGACTAGACTGAGCCGCTGGGACAGTTCTTGAGCTAAGCATGTAGGACCGAGCCCCCATCTTGAGGACTTAGTCAAGTCACTACGACGTGCAACAAAGAAATTGGCGCACCAATCGAGTGAGCTTATTTATAAAGTTTTTACAGTTTTGTTGCATATCGCAGCTGTGACTGACTGAGCCACTCAGTCAGTCTTTTCAGTCGTGTCTGGCTGAAGTGACTAAGTCCTCAACTCCAGGATTCGTCAAGTCATTGCCACCTGCAACAAAATGAATTGAAAAGACCAATCAAGCGATTCTATTTGTGTAATTTTCTGAAGTTCTGTTGCATATCGCATCTGTGACTAGAATAAGTGAGCTTATCAGTCAGTGACTAGAAGTGACTTGTACAAAAAAGTCAATCCGTGAGGCTTCTTTGAGGCAAGCGAAGGCAGAAAGGGGCTATTTGGCAGGCTCAGTCCGCCTGAGAATGTAAATACTTATGTAATGACTTAGATCAATTAAATTATTTCTTTCCTCTAGTCTTTTGCTGCTACTTTTGCGGACGAATTGCTTTCTGACAATTCTTTTACCGAGCCAAAATCAGACATCTACTATGTCTGGCTCAGTAAACATTCTAGCCAGGCAAGCTAGGCTAGCCCAGCCAGCTCAGCCGGTGAAAGGTGCTCGAAAAGTGCGATGTGCAACAAACTTCTGGCTTCATCCTCTCAGCTATCATGATTGACTGGCGAGCTGCATGTCATGTGCTTCGTGCATGGAGCTGTCCCCTTGCCGACTGGTTTGGTTGGTCAGAATGGAAGCGAGGCGAGAACCCTACAAGCGCCAAACGGTAAAGAGTGCTGCAGATGAGATGCTGCAACAAAACTTTTTGTGAGGAGTAAGAAAGCCAATAGAAGTATGAAATGTAAGCAGGAGAGCTGTGCAATTTTCGAGGACCAGCTAACCAAGCAGATATATCTCTGAATAATGAATTAGGGTAATGGACTTGAAGCTGCTCATAGAGTATTGGAATAGATGGTATTTCGTGTCGAGATTGATTATGGAGACTTATATATCGTAAGTATTGAGAAATGGTGCGTTGTTGATCGGGAGGTAGGGAGTTGAAGATTCGCTTTTGAAATCGTACAGGATCTCACAGGAATCATTAAACAATTCCAAAAGAGGCTCAAATTCAGAGAGCATTATATTCTCCGAAGAAAGATCTCTGGTTCGACTTCACATTTTGCTTTGATTCAAATTTTTCTTGTTGGTCTCATTGTGTACATCTGCTCGGCAGTTTACTTTTTGTAGTAGGAACATGTACAGTGAAGCAAGTAAGCAAGCTTATCGCAATGCAAATTGCAATTGCGTAGTGGAGGAATCCTCAAGTCATGCAATCCCAGTCCCATTCCATCCCATCTCCAGTCCATGCCATCCCGTCCATCCCTGTAATCGTTTCTGTACCCAAAGCAGTCCCAGTGTTCTAGTAATCTCCCGTCCCATCCTTCGTCTTTTGTATAGCCGTGATCATACAATAGTCGTCCCGTTTTTGTGTCATAAATGTCCATCACAACCATTTTCATCACACCTATCAACACCGAGAAAGCCAACGCAATGAAAAGAAAGTAATACACCATAACTGAAAAACTCACCACGCATACCCATCATCAGCAGGGTCCTCTCCATTCCAGTCATCGTCACCGCTCTGCTCTTCATCCAAGAAATCCGCCTCGGTGACCTGCGTCTCGGTCGGCCGAAGGTTATCAATCCTGACTTCGACAACCTCACACATACCCTGAATGACCTCATTCTCTTTACACTTCCCCTTGTCTTGACTCTTCGATGTCGAGTCATCCTCGGAGCTCTCCGAAGATGACATCGAAGCACTGTGTATGCCAGCTGTCTCCTTCAGAATGCCCAGTTCCCGCTCGAGTCTGGCACTGCGGCTGCCTGCGCGAGAAGCAGGGATGCGGGCTTCGTAGGCAGCTTCTTTATCCGCTTCTGGCTCGGAATCAGACGACTCGACGTATTTACCTGCTTGAAGGCTTCGAGCTGCGGATCGTGCTGAGCGGCGTGCTGGGGGCGATGGCTGTACTTCCACTGACAATTTATGTGGCTCAGTTGGGGCAGGAATCTCGACAACAGGGGACGTCACGCTAGCATGAGATGCATTTGAGCCAGAAGAAGTCCGTCTGGAGTCCATTGGTACAGAATCCTTCTCTTCTTTGTCTCCGGATGGCAGGGTCAAAGACTCCAGAGCCTTAGGGAGACTAAAGATAGCCTTTGGAGGCTTGGAAGTCCTCTTGAATACTCGATTGAGAGATCCAACCCACTTATCCCGGAACGAAGCTCGATCTCTCCATCCGATGTTCAGGATGGCCTGGATATTTAAGCGACGCAGATCCAGGAGATCCCCAGCACTGTCGAGAAGACTTTGGAAGAAGACTTCTGCTGCTTCATTTTCCCATTTGCGAAGTTGGATCAGTTCAATTGTTTGAATAGTCGAGGGCCATGCTGGGATTTGGTCTGGCTCCAACAGATGCTCATACAAAGGTTCGGAATCGCGGTAGGTAATGTGGAGGTTGTAGTACGTAAGATTCATCCTGAGTACCTGTAGATTCGGACACCCAGGACCAAGCATTGGCAAGAATGCTAGGCTCAAAGATTGGTTGTGGTTGAGAGTCAAACATCGTAGTTGCCTACCGTGGGTGAGGAGGAATGTGGCGAAGTCGGACGCAATAACTTCCCAACAATTGATTAACTCGAGGTTACGAAGCCCAGTTGGCAACATAGGCAGCAACTTTGCGTTGACAAGGGTGGATGACTCGAAGATCAGATGCTTCAGAGTCGGAAGGGCATTGATAGCCTTAGCAAGGACTTTCTCGTGCTCCGGATCTTCTTCGTCCTTTTTGAGGAAGGGAACCTGGTAATTAACAAATGCAACCTTCTGCAGAGACGCGAATGATGGCTTCAGATGTATGGCAGGTATTTGTTCAATCGAATACTTCTTTCCACCAAGCCTCGAGGACCAGCGCCAGCTTCTGAGTCTGCAAACGCTTGTCTTGTCGCCTCGCAAAGGATCTGCCGAAGGGTTGACATACTCGAGAGCTTCAAATATAGACTCCGTATATGTCCACTTAACGTTGTCGTCCAAATTTCGATAAGGGGACATGTCTTTCTGGTGATAGAACTCCAAATCAGTCAATCGTGGCAGCTCCTTGATCAACCCATGTAGGTCCAATAAGCCGCTGCCTGGTAACGTATATGCAACAACCTGGCCGACATCGATGCGGAGTGACTCAACCTTCTGCCTGTATTTGAATGCCATTGGCAAAGGGTCTGCCATCAAAAGATCTACCAATCTATGGGCTTGTACCATCGGAACGAGAGGAGGCGACAAGTACAAAACCGTAAAGGCGGGCTCTGCAAAATCGCGACACAATCGTGCAACGCTCAACAACCATCTGCCGGATGGCAGAGGCTGGAATGTGTGTTCCTCGTAGAGCGGGTATGTTGCGAATCGGAATATCTGGACCAAGATATGATATGGGAGACTCTGCCATGGTGGGATGACCCCAGAACCTTGTATTTCCACCACCTCTTGACCGGCAACTTTCGTCGCAGAATGTCGCTTAGACTGCTTTCGCCTCTTGAAGCTTCGACTGTTGCCTGCATCACCATCATGATCTCTGCGGGATCGCTTTCGGGGCGATCGCTGCGATCGTGTATTTCGTGATTGAGTAGAGACTGGTTTTTGTTTAGATCGTTGTTGCTGATTTTGTTCAGCGCCTGATGGCAGATCGTTCAGAGAGGAAATTCTTCTAGGGCGAGTCTGTTGGGATGCTTGCGACCTTGAAGCGCGAGATCGAGTGGTGGGTTGACTGACTTCAGCGTCAGAGGGAGAATGGTCGGATTCCGAGTCACTGTCAACGTCATCGGCAGATGAAGATTCGGCATAAGAAATCTTGGGTTTCGTTCGGGTGGCTCGTGGTGGTGCGCGCAATGCACGTCGGCGAGCGACTGTTGAAGCCATGATCTCGCACTGGTGATGTTTGCTTTATATCATCGAAAGGCGTGTGAACATTGAATGTGGCGAACTTCTGTAGATAGCCGTGCGCTTCTTGGAAGTTCGTTATGGTTGATGATGATGATGATGATGATGCAGAGTCCTGCTCTTTGCGGTGCACGAAATGGTTGGTGTTGAAGAGAATATCGCGATCTGTGAATTGTGAATGATTGTTTTCGTGAAGATCACAAGAAGACAAGGCTGAATGATTTCATGTTGAAGCCCTGCAGTGCAGGCTTGGATGCTGCAGCTAGTAGCCTGAACTAGTCTGGAATGGGAAGCACTCTGTCTGTACTAACGCGGATTGGTTAGCCCTCAAAGTTTAAATGGTCCCCAGTCGTTCCCAACCGCGATCAAGCACTTGGGGGCCGCCGTAAATAAAAGTGTCACCCGCCTGCGTCGACGACAACATCAATCATGGACTCATAGCTGGGCTCCATTCACGCATGAAAGAGGTGTGGTGTTGAGACTTCACCTGACTCGCGTTAATCCTTTACAGCATTCCTTTGGCTCTCCTGTTTCAATACACTTATGATTTCACGACCGTTATAATCACGCCCTTTCGACGCGTTGTTATCCAGCCCTTACCTGTGGAACAGAAACGCCCCACTGCCTGCTTTTGTCCAGTGACTGGCGCTCCATGACTATCAGATTCGATTCACCCGCTCAGCTTTATCCACGTCTCAGAAATTTGGCCCTGACTGAACAATATGCAGGCTAGCCAAAGCTGAGAAGATGTCCTACCACAAAGACATAGGAGACGCCGCACTTTTTGTATATAATTTCTCGCACAACATCAACAGGCGACCCTATCTCCGAAGGAATGTGCGCGAAGTGCTAGGAGCACTAACTATGGGATCTACGATTTCCACACTCAGGACAACGATCGGAGCAAGGGGTCGAGAAGAAGTCATGGCTTCAGATGACGAGGAAGATGAGCGGCAACGTCCTGCTAAACGGAGGAAGCTGAGCGGCGATGATGAAAGGGGCTCTTCATCTCTCCCCGATGACGACGACCTCTTCGAACGTCGAAGACCATTTGGTCAGGTGATGAACGAGAGCAGGAGGACGTCAGGTCGAGCCTCAGCAAAGCCAGATCTTATCAACCCCGTCAGCTTCTATGGGAAAGCCCCATCTACCACTCACAGCCCAGCTCGAGCCGCAAGACTTGGAAAGCCGAGCAAGACAAGCATCAACAAATGTCTCCCTCGTTCCACGATAGACTTTGCGGAATCTATGCGGATTGACCTACTACAGATCAACGCGGAACACGATGAGCCGGTACCTGATGAAGCGCAATGGGGCCAGGTGGCTGACATCAATTGCCGGTGTGCTGTAGCCATATTCTACGCTAAGAATGATGAGAAGCCGGGCGATGTCAACCCGACGGACTTTCTTGAAATCTGTCGAATACCGAAACCCTGCAAATATCGAGTCTCTATTAGTACGGATGGTGAGGTGACTCGAGAAATTCTTGCCGAGCCTTTCGTCTTCACTCCAGATCACTTTTACGTCACTCGGAGAACGAGGAAGCCCAATGGCCAATGGGGTACTCATTCCGAAGGCTTTGGTTTCGCGGACAAATACAGTATCAAAGTTTTTCTCGAACTGAAGGGATCTAGCGTAACCTGGCCCGGTATGGCTCTTAAATCGCCATCAGATACCAAGCCCATATCGGATTTGATCAAGGAAGGTACCATAGCATATGAGGACGTTTACTTGTATGCTCGGACCAATCCCTGGCTGTCAGCAGAACAACATAGCAAGGTTGACCTGCTCGCCATGTACAAGACAACGAAGCAGAGAATTAGTTACAGTCTGAACATGATGATAAGATGGGCACTACCAAACCAGCTGAATGAGCTTGCTTTGAGAAGCGTCAAGCAAGCCTCACCTCCGAAGCTCGTGCAAGCAGCTACTCCAGCACCCCCAGAATCACCTCAGAAGGCCGAAGACATTTTGTCACCAGAAAGTCCTGGGGATAGCCGTGCCGCAAGACGCCGCTCCAATGTGCCTACATACAACTTGAAGGCTCTGAGCAGCATAGCCCAAGGCCGATCTCCGAGAGCACCGCGAGCACATAGATCCAGGTCGGAGCAAAATCATCCAGATAATGGTGAAATTACCGTTACATACTGCTTTGGAAAAGCCGAAGCCGCAGAGACGGGCATCAAGCGAGAGACTACTATTGTAGGGCTGAAATGTCCATTTTGCCATTCTCGAAATCGTTCTCTCGATGAGCTGCGACTGNATCTCAATACCGACCATAGTGCTTACAAGTTTCATCTTCGCCGGCCGAATCCACCAAGAGTTGCATTCTTCATTGAGCTGGCCAAGAGTAGCCGTCCCGGATCGTTCAACATGCCCGAACGATCGAGAATTATCCAACTGAGACGATCCATGACTTTGTTCGATCTAGAGAAGCATTTGAGTGGCGATGAGTCCTGGACCAAAGCCCGCCGTGGACTCTTACACAACGGCTGGCCTGAACACCTTATCGAGAAGCGTATGGTCGACTCTTCTCACTCATCATCTCCTCATGAGTCCCGCCACAGCTCTCCAAACACATCGAATGACACAGACGATCTCATGGACGTGGACAAGTACGAACCCAGGAGGAAGGAGCGGAAGGTTCACTTGGTTCCCAAGATCAACAAGCCCCTCTTTGATCCAGTCACTAAACGACAGCTGAAGACAGGCGAACCTCTTCCAAACAGCGACGATGAGACCGATGAGAGTTGGCTGCATCAGCTACGTCGAGATGGCATCAACGACTTCACGGACATTCCACCGGAGGAGAAAGAATACATCAACCAGTTCAACCCCTACATCATCGACGAGCACCTAACAAGCATGAAGCACCTCCCTGACGCCATGGTCCGCTTCGTCGAAGCCAACAAGTCCTGGATAGCCGAGAAGGTATCACGCAGACAAGAATTCATGAAGCAGATGGAGAACTTCCTGCTGAAAGGCTATGTTGACGAAAGGGGTGTACTAGAGCGCTGCTTCCGGATCTTGATTGCGGAGGAGAAAGCTTTGAGGTCGAGGGAAGGGAATAAGGAGTCCGAACGGAAGGATGAGGACGAAGACGTAGATATTAATAGGGTACAAGAGGAACCAGCTCCGCCGCCGAAGAGAGGTCTGCATAGTTGTGTCTGTGGCGAGAATACGATGCCTCCGAATCGAGTGGTGTGTCGTGGAGTCGTAAGTCAAATCTTTTCGCATCCGCACGGGGCTTGCACTCTTCATGAGCCGAGTTGAACGCGCTTTGAATCATTACTGACCACCCCTTAGAAATGCCCAGCACGATTCTTCTGCCACCCATGCGCAAAGAGCATGGGCCGATCAATCGACGGGCACTGGAAATGCGACACCTGCTTTTCTTGAAAGGAGAGCGTACATACGTTGATAGTAAAGAAGGGACCAGTCCTACAATATTACACCAAACCAAACCAACTTGCGCACGCACGTTGCATGATTCAAACGCGTCTGGGCATTGGGTACAGGGCAGGCTAGCTGAGCTAAAATAAAGTTCACATTTTCAAATTTTCAGCTGGCGCATAGCAAGGAGTTTTGAAGGCAGGGTGGCAGAACGGAAGCTTGATAGCAGGCGGTTAACTCGGCGGCTCGATTGGGCGGGAAGTGATTACTGTATAGGTAGCTAATAATGTACAAAAGAGTGAGCAGCCGCGCTCGAGTACCTGATTTATGGGAGGGCAAGAAGGTCGTTGCGAGATGGATGTGGGTTCGGGGCTGGCTTTAAATGTGAACCAGTGCGTGGCGAATGTACCATGCCTGCCTGCTTGCTTGCTGGGATGTAATCTTACATATAATTCCTGGCCACCTCTTCTCGGAAAGGGGAGGAGAGGAGAGGAAAGGAAAGGAAACAATGCATTGACATTCACGATGACTAGGCCTTTCATGATATGTGTTTTGTGCAATAGCTGACCGTGCAGTCGACCGTTGAACAATGGATATGCATTGTGTAATGACATGAGGTGCAGTCGTTGATGTAAATTCCAAAGGTACTGGGACTGGAAGGCTCTCGGTGGAAAGAACGATGTGGGAATAGGTTGGCTATTGAAAAGCTCACATTGATCAGGGAAATGTAGAGGTCCCATGAGAATGGAGAGTAATCGATCTAAAGATCTCCGTATGAGGGTGTGATAGTTATGTTGGGATGGGAGGAGGCATGAGGCATGTTGAAGCCTGGAGAGAACAGATGAATTTCAGATAGGGAGCTGTACATTATGTTTGAGTTGATGTTGTGGACTTCTGATCTCATTCTTAGACTGGCAATATCTGAATGGAAAACGTCACCACAGAGTGGAGCAATAAGTAAGATGCTATGATATTCTTACTGGTCACTTTTAACTTATTAATGTCCCGCCCGATATGCCTCTTTTGAACGAATGAAATCATGGATGTGAGTTGAAGGCCTCGAGCCTCCAGTGTCCAGAAAGTTGAGAGACTGAAATATCTCTAAGGTTGATTCAAGCTCACTTGTGTTTTATACGTGAGAGGAATATGTTATTGCATCTCGAATCCAGGAACAATACTAAGGGCTCCAGTATTCGGGCAGAATCTCGTCCGTCTCTCTGTGTCTTGGACGTGGCTGATCGGGAATCGTAGTGCTGTGTTTTGTGTACAGTAGATTGACCTATAAGTAAGTGAGAGGCGAAAATGGTCAATCGCACCGGCACAGCCCTACAAAGCATAGGTGTCAGGTAAATTAGCTTGCGATACGTAAGAAAAACTTCATGGTGAGCCCGAATTATTATGAAGGTAACTGCTACAAGAATCCTCTCCCGGCAGTGAACAGTGCAGTAAGTGCTTCATCTCTTGCACTGAAGTACTACAACCACGAGTGTACATAATAAGGTGGTGCTCAGAAGAGACAATCCAAAGACTTGCGATCGCAGACTATCAATCTCAAGATCTTTCTTCCTTCTCGATTCTTTTCCATTCTCTGCGCTTCTTCTTGCGCACGCCTTCTGTACTTCTAGTTCTTTTCGAACCTCCTGGAGCTCTTTCATGGAAGCTTCGTGATCGACTTGCAGATCTTCCAACTGGCGGCGCAGCTCATCGCCTCTTGACTTGTCTAAGTCTTCTGAGAAAGAGCTTAAGTTCTGATATCGGCTTCTGCGAGAGTGTTCCTCAATTAATACATCTGCTAAAGAATCATGTCAGGAAGTCTTCCGTACAAGGGATGAGAGCACTTTTACCATCTCTTGAAGCAATGCTTTTTTTCTCCCTGAGTCTCTCCAAAATACCATTCTCCTTCGGATCTTTTGTGACTAAGTCCGTGTTCAACTTTGCTCCAGCGGCTTTCCTCTTTTTCATGCCACGTTCAAAACGTGCAGTGCCAAATGCTGATGGCACATAGCCAGCACCATTATCTCGGTCCCAAGTTGCGAAAAACATGTTACCCACAGCTTCGATGACTACAAGTCCCTCTTCTTTCTTTTCTGATGTTATAGCCAGCCATTCTAGATGCGCTCGATCTCGAACAAGACTCGCATACAAATCTTGTAGTCTTCCCTCCTCTGCCATTTCTTTGACTCCTGTGTGAAAGGTTTGGTTCCTCGTTGCGTACGCTTTGAAGCACCTAATGATTTCATCGGGACTTGAAAAGATGTCGTTAACAAACTCGAAGGCCTCGTTGATAGAGTCTAGAATAGGAGTCGAAGCAGATTTGTCGTCTCTCTTCTTCGCTTCTTCTCCTTGAATCTCAGCCACCAGTTTTGCAGTTGTATCTAAAGTTTTGTCGCGAAATCCCAAAGCCGTTCTGTGTGCGAAAAAGGAGCTTGTCTTTATCTCTTGGTTAATGATCGCCAAGTAATAACCGAACGTAGCATAAAACTTGAATTCCCCAATTTCTGAGATGGCTTGGGCCAACTCGTTCGTGAGGTTTATTCGTTGGGCGTCAATGCGAGCGGTCTCTTGGTATGACAAAAGGAGGATCTCCAAGTCGCAGATGGTTTGCACTAATCTGCCCAGTCTGCCAAGTGAACTTTGCTGCGATTGTGACTCGTCGCTTCTTGCTTGTTGACGAATGTATATCTTCTTCGCAGCCTCGTATTCGTTGCGCAATCTCAATAGTGTATGTCGAACATTTAATTGAACCTGTGAGAATCAGAAAAACGCCTGATAATAAATAGTGAGGTGAACGTACATTAAGACCGCTGTTCATCTCGACTCTGATGTGTTCAAGACCATCTTCAAGGGAACCATACATCCAAACCCCCTTTCTTCTTGGGAATAGGTGCTCGTACTTGTGTTGAACTCGAATATCGGTGGTGCTGATTATCGAATTGAAATTAACGGTGGTGAAGTCTGGGACTGCCATGGTGATGAGTACTTCATACACCGATACTTCTGTATTTCAGGCGGAGTGTTCTGATGAGAGCGTAAGAGAAAGGTTCTGGAAAAGATTCTTTTCTTGGCCTTGTGTGGTTTAAGAAAGAAAGGTGATCAGGGCTCAGTTCAGATCTAAATGTAATGGAGCGGTAGCGCTGGGTTGCCTAGTCAGGCGCGGCTACCTTGCTAACTCGCCAAAAAGCATCTAGATTGGAGTAAAATGGTTAGCGACGTTAGCTTTGCGAAATAATGAATGACTTGAAATTCCATGTGGAACATGTACCAAGAAGCTGCTGGTACGAATATTAGAGGGAAAATTTCTTTCTCATTGGGAGTACTCTAAACTTCGTAATGGCAAGCGCGGAAAATGGGGGATTGACAAGAGTTGAATGTGAAATCTGAGAAGCGAAAGTCAACAAGGCAATACTTCAAAATAGCCGAAAAACACAACGACAATTCGACAGAATGACCCAAGACTTCCTGGGTAAAGCCTGCCTTTTGATCAATACAATTATCACATTAAATGCCCGTACAGAAGGACAAAGCACAATCTCTAATTTGAGGCTGTCTGTCTATGATACACCCATCCAATCCAATAGTTACAGAAAACGCCACCAGAGCCATAGTACCCATGTAAGCGGGCTCTTCTATATACCCTATCTATCCCAAGAAGAATCAAGAAACAGCAACATGCGAGCCGTGGAAATTCCCATGGCCACCTCCATTCGCGCTCATCTCTCTCGGCCGCCACGTCTCTTCCTGCCTCGTTCCGGGCGGTAACCAAGCTGCACTACTCGCTCCTCTCGCCCTGCCTGTCCTGCCATAATCGTCGGACTTCTTGGGCTCGGAGGAGGTGTTTATGGCGTAGCCGTTTGCGTAGCCGCGGATGGGCGTGTCGAATGTAGGGGGTGTGTTACGACCTGGGAGGTTGGAGAGGGGGAGGAGACTCTCTTCCTTGATGTCCATCATCTTTGCTTTCTTGTCTGCTTTGCTGTTGTCGCTTGTTCGGTCGTACAAGTAGAGACCGAAGAATGTCAGAGCGATTCCGAGAGCTTGGACTTTGTTGGTGGGGTTCTGGAACCAGATGATTGCCACTACGACCACGAATACGCGCTTGATGAGCGAGGCAACGGAGTAGGTGACTGGTGAGACCATGGAGAGGAGGACGAATGCGATTATGTTCTGTCCGAAGTGGAAGAAGCCGTTGAACACAAATTCCAATGCTAGCCGACCGTGATCAAACGGAGGATGTTTCCCATTACCTTCTGCAAGGTCAAGCGAGCCATCGTGGAAGAAGTCTCTGAGGAGTTCTAGTCCTTCGGACCAGAACCAAATGGGAGCTGTCAGAATGAACGCCAGACCGGATGAATAGCACAGCAGGTTCAATTTATCCAACTTTTTGTTCTGTGCTCCATTTGGATCAGCCTCCTTCGCAGCATTAAATAGCCGCTTTGAGAAGATATTTTGTGTAACGAAGATTAAAGCCGCAACGAATGCGTATAGAATGCCGAAAATATTGCCCTTGAACTCTGCCGAGCAAGCCAACATCACACCCAGTGTGAGAGGTACAAGGGACAGATAGGTTGCGACAGGGTACCGGATATCAAAGATGACTCGGTACGCAACCACTGTGAAGAGAGGAGAAAGCCCCTTGATGGTATGTACAAGCGACACTGGGATCCTCATCGTGGCGCTTGACGATAGAAGGTGGCCACCAATTTGAAATGCAGCCAGCGGAATTGTTGTCAAAATAACGTCTCGTGTAGGGTACCGGACTCGATATCGAAGGGCCGGAATTCTGTTCTGGAGAGTGGGAAAGACCGTCGCTAAGTAGGAGAAGAAGAGGCACATGAAGGCGACGAAGCCGAACTGTATAAGGGTGAGAGTCGCTGGTTTAGGGAAAGCATTGAGAATTGCTTTGGAGGACGTATTTGTCAAAGCACTCGACGTATACCATACGAGACATAGGCCCTAAATATGATCAGTATTGGGCTTGGAATACCAGTCTGAGGAGGGTACTGACAACCAACATGGGCGAAACGGGGGCCTTCAGCGCATCTGCCACTTCATGTACATTTGCGCTGACGCTTGCCTTCCTCGTCCTTATTGTCCTGAATGCATCTGTCAAGCTCTTCTGCCTATTATGTCTTCCTCCTGTGCTTGCTGGCCCATTCCATGCAGAACCCCGCAGCCCACTGTCCCTCCGAGGTTGCCATCTGTCTGCAGATGCCGAGCCATTGGCGAATCCGTTCGTTTTCGTAGGGCTGATAGAATACGGAGATTGCCCATCTAGGGTCTCTATATGATCTGGGAACTTCTCCATGGAAGTGCGCATCGTCGGCTTCGTTTCTCCTGGGAATTTGAAGCTGGGTACTGGGGTGATGGATCGAGTCGAGTGAGGCATTGTGGTGTTTCAACGAGTGTCGGGCCCATATGACAGGGTGATAGGTGATTACCGCATGTTTCTCAGCAGTAGAGGGCTGTAAAATGGGTTGCTGGGAGTTATCGCCGTCGTGCGAGGCTATTCGCATGTGGGCTGGGAGTTTTAATCTGATACGAAGTCATCGAAAGCCCATGGTCGCGGCAAATTCCGTCTTTGCGCGCTAAAATCGCAACCTCGCGAGAACTGAAGGTCAAGCCTCAACCTCCAAAACATAATCCCAAATAATATCTTGACATCCTCGACACAACGCATTGATACGACTCTCGCTGTGGATCTAGAATCGCCAAGCATATGAGGACTTGAAAAGACGCGCGAAACCACCACCAGTTCCTTAGGGCGTGCGCCCGCAGCTCTCACCATGGCTCCAAAAGGCATGTCCAAAAATGCCATGAGGCGGATGAAGAAGAAGGAGCAAAAGAAAGCACAGGTGAGTTACTTGAGGTGCAGTCCTTTCTCAACCAATTGCTGATAAGACCATAGGTTTCCGAAACTCCAGAGCCAGAGAAGAAGGCAGAGACAACACCAGAGGAAGTTCCAGAGCCAGCACTCGAGAATACAAATGGGCCTGCGAAGCCTGAAGACGACGAGGAGGATGTGTTGCAGCCGGATGTGTCAATACTGGATATCAGTGAGGATGATCCCAACTTCGAGATGTACAAAAACATCATGGAGAAGTTCCGCGCAAATACCGAAGATGATGAGGCTGGAAAGCAGGCAGATGCTGGCGATAAGGGCGAGGTGTTCTACGATGACGACGATGAAATTCCCGACGAAGACGAAGATGCAGACAAGGAAGCAAAGCTATCGAAAAAGAAGAGGAAGGAGAGAGACAAGCTCTCGGTCGCAGAGTTGAAGGCGCTTGTGCAGAAGCCAGAGCTCGTGGAATGGACCGACACCTCCGCATCAGATCCTCGATTACTTGTCCAAATCAAATCCTACCGGAACATTGTCCCGGTACCAACACATTGGTCGCTCAAGCGCGAATACCTTTCCTCGAAGCGTGGTGTTGAGAAACCTCCTTTTGCCCTTCCAAAATTTATCCAGGATACCGGAATTGCCGAGATGCGCGATGCAGTGCTAGAGAAGCAAAATGAGGCCAGCTTGAAGCAGAAGCAGAGAGAAAGAGTGCAGCCAAAGATGGGAAAGTTGGACATCGATTATCAAAAGCTGTATGAAGCCTTTTTCCGGTTCCAAACAAAGCCGGAACTAACGCGCTATGGTGAGGTTTACTACGAGGGCAAGGAGTACGAGACCAATTTACGGCATCTACGTCCTGGCGAGCTGAGTGAAGAATTGAAGGAGGCGCTCAACATACCCCCGGGAGCTCCTCCACCATGGCTGATCAACCAGCAAAGATTTGGTCCACCACCTTCTTACCCTTCTCTCAAAATTCCTGGACTGAATGCTCCTCCACCGCCAGGTGGTGCTTGGGGATTCCATCCTGGTGGATATGGAAAGCCTCCTGTCGACGAGTTCAATCGTCCACTCTATGGAGGTGACATTTTCGGTGTTTTACAACCCCAAGTCAACAACCAAGCTGGAGAGCCAGTCGAGCGCACATTATGGGGCGAGTTGCAGGCACCAGAAGACGAATCAGAGGACGAGGAGAGTGAAGAAGAGGAAGAAGAGGGTGACGAGGACGATATTGGTGCTGGTCTTCAGACACCAAGCGGTTTGGAAACTCCAGGAGGACTGGAATCGTCTGTACCATCCGAGTATCCTGGCGACATGAGTGTCGGTGGGGACTTTGATGTTCGAAAATCAAAACGAGGCACCGACACCGAAGAATCATCTGCGCCCAGATCAGCATACACAGTCATTCCAGAGCGACAGATTCGTGCAGAAGGTTTCTTTGGTGGCGAGCGTGCTTATGACGTACGAGGTGCTCAAAATGCACATTTGCCAGTACTGGGCCAAGAGGATGATAGCAGGAAGCGGAAGAAGCCAGGAGATGTCGATGTTGCGTTGGATCCGGATTCTTTACTCTCTGAAGACGGTATTAGCAAGGACGAAGTGAGGCGCAGATTTGAGGCATCCAAAAAAGAGGAGAAGGGTGCGTGGGCATATGACGAGGATCTCAGCGACATGATTGCACAGGAGAGCCGGAAGAAGCAGAAGCGAGACGATGAGAAGAGAGGCGAGAAGCGCGAGAGATCATACAGATTCTAAGATCAAGGCCGGCATCATATGGCTTTATAGGCCAGCTCGAGGAGCCATTATTGTAGTTGATCCATTGTAATACCAGACATTAAAAGCTCCACTTGAAGTCCTAACATGATGCTCCAGACCCATTGGTGCAACCCGATGCCCCCGAGTAACCACGTGAATCTCGTCGCGAAGCTGCGGCCGCTAGTGCCATCGCGACTTCCAAAAGTTTTGGGATCCGAAGAAAGCAAACAAGCTCAATGACCCCCCTCATTAACCAGCAAGCACAACTCCTCTCTTCCCCAAAATTTGTCTTTTTAGCACCCACAAGCCTTTAAACGAGGAAGGAAGCTCTGCGAAATAGGCAAGATGGACCGAAGTCGAGATAGAGATAGAAGGTTTGTTCCCTCTTTCTTTTAGTGATGCTCTGTATCCAAGCAAGCTGTATTGTTATCCCTTGGACTGGAACTGGATCTGGACAACGGAACCGAGCTCGAATACAACAGTCCGCATACTTCATACATTGTTACGAGGAACGAGATAGTTTAGGAAGACTGGGACGAAAGATGGCGGAAGAGCATGATACTGGTGTTGACCAAGCTGGAGACGATCGGGACGACGACCCCTCACGCCTTGACCCGTATCGTATGTTCTGCTACGATCCGCACTTCTCACCCGATGGCCGACTAGTATCCAGGAGCCTGATGACCGTGAGCGAGGTTGAAGCTTTCTACAGATACTTCTGCCTGAGATTCCGTTACATGCGCGAATGGCCGAAGCGATGCGTACGAGGAGGCATTCCAGAAGACCAGATCCCTCGACGACCTCCTATTCCTCGATTTGAAGATATTAGCGAGTTTCTGGATCGGCGCCGAGCTAGACGCTTGCCAGAGTTGGGTCTACAACTATTGTTGTATGCTTTCTGGAGAGAAGTGGTGGAGCTATGGTACAAATGGGCTGGGTGACAACTACTCCCATAACAGGCTCCGGAGAACGTGTCAGGCATCTGCTTTTCCTTAGCCTTGGCGAGAAACCTACTAATGAGGTGAATATGAATGCTGACTAGTTTCTACAGAGATGAACGAGATAGCGAAGTGACGCAGATGGGCAGGGGCGAATCTTATCGACCAAGTACAAGACCACGATCTCCACAACGACCAGATTTATTTAGAGATAGATCTCCACGACGAGAAAGAGCGCGAACACCACCCGTTGACAGTTATCACCCTGGCCGAGACCGATCCCCAAGACGCAGATCTAGGTCGAGAACCCCTCCGCGACGTGATCGCTCACCTTTGAGAGACAACTGGCGAGCAAGACCTCGCTCTCCTCCACGCAATCGATCTCCCATACGAGCCAGAACCCCACCAAGAAACAGATCTCCTCTTCGAGCAAGATCTCCCATGCGTGCAAGAAGTCCACCTCGGAGGTTCTCTCCTCGCAGAGACGACCGTAGAGCTCGAACACCACCAAGAAGAGAAGAGAGGTAAGCTTCAATTTCCAGTGGCCTGATACAAGATGCTGATCGAAAGTTCAGGAGAAGATCTAGATCTCCATTTGAGCGTGACCGTCCTATGCAGCGCGCCAGATCACCATTTCGACGATCACCACCAGCTGGTCCTCGCGGTGGATTTCGACAACGCTCTCGAAGTACAGATCGAAGAGATGACCGCAGAGATGACCGAAGAGATGATCGAAGAGATGATCGAAGAGATGACCGTGTACCTACTGGACCAAGCTCTGCAAATTGGAGACGTCGATCACCCTCACCACCTTCAGGAAGAACTTCTGGAAATACTTCTCGACGATCCTCTCCACCAATTCATCCAGAACGCCTCCACCTTACACAAACTACAGCTAGAGATTCGAGACCACGTTCACCACTTATCCGAGAGCGCTCCCCTCCAACCCAACTTGCCTATCGAGAAAGAGATTCTGCTAGGTCAACACCTCGAGAACGCTCGCCTGCTCGTCCTGTAGCACCAAGATCTCCCCCACGAGGACCAGCAGCATTTCGACCACCTACTGGCCCTAGTGGAAACCGAATCTTTACCGCACCTGTTCAATCGTCCATTGGGAACCACACAAATCACTCTGCCCCCATTGCCCCACCTGCTGGACCCCGAGGATATGTTCCCCCAGTCGGTCGAGGTGGTTATAGAGGAGGTAGAGGCTCATTTGGCAGTGATCGGAGTACCAGACCAGACACATCTTCCTGGGGAGCAGCACCACCTCAGCGGCGCACGCCAGAAGTTGCACCAAGGGTTACGGCTCCAATTGCACAAACAAGACCCATACAGACACCATCTCCAGTATCTGCAACCACCCCTTCTGCACCCGCTATTCCTACTGGCCCTGCAGCCATTCCAACAGGCCCGAGAGCAGGAGTGCCATCAAGACCACCCGTCCTCCAGCACTCTTCTAGCGTATATAGTCGCAACGCTTCTATCTCAGCTGCCAACAATGGTCCACGCTCACACCCTGCCTTGCATGGCATGCCTCAGATCATTCCAGGCGGTCGCATTGATTCAACGGCCACGGGTATGACACCTGAAATCACAGCACATATGAAGAAGCTAGAAGAGGAAGAAGAGATATTACGATCAAAACTCTATTCCAAGGAAGAAACTCTCAGGCAGTCACTAAAGCAATGGGATAAACTCAGCCGGGAATCAGCTGCCATGAGCCTCAGAACGGAGTTGAGCGAGAGACATGTTCGGCAATTGGCTGGCGAGGGTGTTGGTGGTGCTGCTTTCTGATTCTACGGTTGTGGATTGGCGTGTATTACTTGGACGATTGGTCCTTGGTTTCAGGGATCACTCATCGAATGGCCGACGTTCAACTAGTGTTCGGCAAACTTCCATATGCGCAGGACCGGGCAAAAAGGCGTTGTTTTTCTCTCATTTTCATTTTCACGTGATGATACCATGAAAGCAAGTCAGCGGTTGCAATGGCGTTCGACAGACAGGGCTATGGATTAAGAAAAGAGTAGGATTGTGTATTAATATGAAGCGTTGAGAATCAAAAAATGGATCAACCATATTCTTCATGAACCCTCTTCTCTGTATCTTCCGTAGCGAGGAAGGAATGTGAGATGTTTCGGTTGATCTGATAGGTATGTTTGATAGGTATGTGTGATGTCCCAGCATTGTCACATCTGTCATTATCATTTTCTTCTTTCTGCAACCCACAACCTGAACCAATTAGGGTAGACAGTAGGCGCTCTTAAGACATGTCTTACCATTCCATAGTAGGTGTCAAGATCTCAACCTCCCTTGATAGTAAGGACAATTCTTGCCCTTCCCTTACTTCATCTTCATCTTGCTAGCTTGTCCATATATGAAGGTCGCACCTCCCTGTGAACTGCTCTAAAATCATGTGGTAGTATGAACTCATGAACTCATGATCTCGCCCGCCTCATTTTCGCCCAACTGGCCCAACTCGCTTAATTCGTTGGCTCAACCCAAGTTTGCCTCACTTCAGCCTGGCAGCCTTGTTGATGTCGTACTGCAGCACAATGCGATGCAGTGTGAGGCATTGTGAGGCAACCAAACACAATCAGCCAGACAGTCAGTCAGTCAGTCGAACCACTTCGCCTCATTCTATTTCACTGTGGTGCGTTGTAAGTATATCAGGAGCCTTCCCGTCTTCTGTGGTGTATTGCGGGGTGTACAAAGGTATCTTCATTTTGGTTTTGGTCGGGGTTTTTGGTATTATCTATCTACAGCACTCTTCGCACCTCATTTCCTCCCATTTCCTCCCAACATGAGGCTGTTAATCGCCATGCCAGTCTTCTAGCCAGCAGGACCAATAAGCCTGCTCATTGCATCACTGCATTCCGTCCATCCATCTAGCCAGCATCGCAAGCAGCCACAGTCCCCTCAAGTTCCTCGCGAAAGATGTCTCCAGAGTTCATCCTTGAACTTGATTAACACGCGCTCCCGCTCCACGCAACAACCATGCAAAAGCAAAAGCAATAAAAAGGAAAAGGGTATATCAGGTCCCTCTACTCCTCTGACGTATCCATGGACCAATGGGTATAATGTAACGCAGCGCAATGAATCGCGATGCAATAACCAGCAGCTCCAGCCCAATCGACTAACCGACGACAAAAGGAAAACAATGCTAACGCCAAAGACGCAATATCAAAAAGGAGACGAAAAATGAAGCAACACAATTTAATAATACAAATATGTTGAACGCGCACACGATCGACCAAACACGGTCCCGAAGCAATGTAAAAGCCTGACGCTCATTCCGAATCCGAAATATCAATGACGCGACTATAGACTTTGCTCTTTCTGCTTTTAGGTCTTTGCGGTGGCATCCTTCGTTTTCAAGATCAGTACTAGCCTTGAAAACGGGAAAACGTAAAGCAGAGCCAGGGGAAGGTGGGAAATCTAAGGGTCCAGTAATCCAGGTACAGTACTCACTCGTCCTCGTTTTCATCGGCCGAAATGCCTGGCTGTGGATCACCTTCCTCGTAGTCTGGGTCCATCTCGGGGTCATCTTCAATCTTGTTTCGGCGAGGACGCTTTGCGTTCTGACTACCACGGATGTTCTCGCTGCCATGCTTGATTCCATTCGTTGGCTTTCGGGGACTTCCTGCGCCTGAGCCGCCAGTGCCATTTGTGTGCTGGGCAGCCTTTCGCTTGCCGAGGATGCTGCTGGTGTCGCTTGATACTGACGGTTGTCGGTTCGTTGACGCGACTGATGGCTGGCGATGTGTTGTTGTTGATGTTGACGTTTGACGAGAATGTGAAATCGGAGTCGGATTAAAGGCGGCTCGAGGCATTGCTGAAGGAGCTCTTGACGATTGTTGCTGTAATTGCTGCTGCTTCTGAACCACGCTATCGACCTTCTTTTCGATTCCCTTGACCTTATCACCAAGACCACCGAGCTTTCCATCGAGATCTTCGCCAGAGCTTTTGATCTCAAAGACTCTTGTAGCTAACTCGACTGATAACTCTTTGATTGAGTTGTTCGCTCCAGCGAGGCTTCCGGATAACGTCGCAATATCCTTTTCAAGCTTCTCGAGCTTCTTAAGCCGGTGGAGGTCTAAAGTATGAGCATCTACTTCAGCACGAAGTGCCTTCACTATTGCCTCATCTTGCCTGCTTGTTGGTGTAGGAGAAGCGGCCGCGGCAGGTACAGGAGCTTTTTTGGATTCTTGAAGTTCGGCGATTTGGGTCTGAAGTGCCCGCATGTTGATGCCCGCGGTTGACATCTGCGAGTTGAGGTTCTGCACTGCCATGTCAAAATTTCGGAGATTAGGAAAGACCTGGCCGACACTGTCCATTATAGCACGATGAAGTTCGCCAGTGTTCAAGTTATCCATTCGGTGGTTTAGGTTTCCGGTAATCTGAGACTGTGCCTCAAGGTCGTTACTGAGTTGATTGAGGGTAGTCATGACCTCTGCTGGAGCGAACAAGTTTTGGGATCTAATGATATCCGCAGCACTACCTGCCGCCTCATCGACCATGCCATTCTTCGCATCCGAGATAGCCTTGTCCTGGTTCTGAAGTCGATGATCGATGGCCCTATTCTGATACTGCATTTGTTCGTCGATAGATTTTCGAGACGCTTGCAAGGACTTGATAGCCGTTTGGATCGACGCATAAGAATCTTCCAATGTCTTGAAGGATGCTTGTAGCGGACCACTAGAACCTTCTAACGTCTTCAGAGAAGATTCAACTGTATTAACGCGATTCTTAACAAGCTGCAACTCTGAAGCTACACAATCCTTGACGGTTTCACCAGTGTGCTTAACCAACTCGTTTATATCTGCATGCACATCGAGCACAGCAGAGTTGAGCTGGAGGACTTGGTTGGACAAATCGTTAAATTCTTCCGCAGTGATCGATAACTGGGCACTGGTAGCCGCAGTCGGAGGAGTTTGACGTTTCCGCTCATGCTCTAGTACCGAGATCCGACTTATGATGGACGGATCTGGCCGTGCGGCATGATGCGTTTGCTTTAGCTCCATAGCTGCTAAACGGGCTTCAAAGGTAGCAAGGTCTGAAGAAGTCTGCTTGGTACTGATCAACCAGGTCTTCTGACCATCCTCCAACGCCTTTGCCTGATCCTCAACCTTGGTTACGCGATCCATAGAAGTACTGAGAGTAGTGTCAAGATTGTTGACTTTAGTCATCAAGTCTTCAAACTCTTCAGCTTTTGGCGACTTGGATGACGTGTTATGAAGCTGTCCTTCTAGGGCCGAGAGCTTGTGTAAGATCGTAGTTGGATCATCCCATTGTTGAATCTTGGCAGCTGATGAAGATGCAGCTGTTTCTAGCTGGGTGACTCTGTCCTCTAATATCTTTGAAGTTGTCTCCTCTGCCATAGCATTTACCTTGTTGTCAACCTTTGAAATTGTCTCACGAAGCTTGTTTTGCGCTTCAGTGAGAGTTTGTGCCATGTTGTCTCGGGCCTTGGAAGTTCTATCAAGTGTATCGACAGAATGAGTAAGGCTAGTGACTGTGGCAGTCAGAGATGTGAGCCCAGTCTCCGTACTCGCTGACCGCTTATCGCATGCTTTAATATCAGAACGCAACTGATCTAGGCTGTCGAGGTTCTGCAGCTTTTGATTGAGGTCTTTAGGGACATCGAATGCAGCAATGGCTTCCTTAGCTAGTCCTAATTCCTTAGACACGTTTTGAGTAGCCATTGCAAACTCGTTTTGTCTAGAGAAGAGTTTGTCGGTTCTAGGTCTCTCCTTCGCAACCTCTGCTTGGAGGACACGAACTTCTTCTTGAAGCCCTTTATGCATTTGCTCCCATTGCTGATTGGACTTTCGCTGTTGGGCATCGAAATATGCCTTTTGCTCCTTTAGCAAGTTTTCGAATTTTTGGCAAGTCTGCTCAACAGTGTCAAGGCGACCTTTGGTCTGCTGCTGCTCTTCTGTGCTGCTACTCCCGAGAATGCTTGGCAGTGCCTTCTCAGTGATCTGAACAGCCAGCTGGCGAAGTGAGGCTTCTTTCTGCTCCAGTTCCTTGACAGCCTTTTTATATTCTCTGTCGGCAGCTTTCTTAGCTTGGACTTGAGGGTCCTTAATGGATGGAAATTTCTCATGGTGATCTTTAGATTTTTCGAATTCTGCCACTGCCTTATCGAGCTTTTGCTTGCATTTGTTAGCTCGAGACTTTACTGAGGAGAGCCCGCTAATTTCATCGATGATGCTTCCCATCGAATCAACGAACAGCTGAGCCTTCGTTGAGACATTGTTGATCATTGATGATGCAGAATCTTGCGTAGGGCCAGCTTCTGCAGCTTCAGCCTTGTCCTTCCAGGACGGTTCAGTGGTTTCGACCGGAGCCCTGGAGGAAGGAACGATCTCCATAGTAGAGCTGTTTTGTTTAGAAGTGATAGCTTTCTGCTGTGCTGCTTTAGCTTTGTAGATTTTTGCCTCTTCCTCACGCTGTTTCCTCTCCTCGTCAGCTTTTGCTGCACGCCCAAGAATGCTGATTCCCACCTCTGGAGGCGGCCTCGAAGGCTGCTCTGATGAAGCAGTGTTTGTTCTCGAAACGACCGGGCGATCGGGCTGTCGGTAAGGACTGGAGTTGGAAGGTGATCGTACACTATTTGGGACTACATTCCGTTAGTTTATATAATAAGCAATAATCTTAAAATTACACTAAAAGCGAAGTGAGTCACCCCGGCGTCTGAAGGGTAATATAAGCGTGATTAGGTTAAAAAAATAAAGACGTACGCTGTGAATCATTGAGCAGGGAAGGAATTTGAGGGGAGAAAGGTGAAGTTATACTTGACGTCCGTACCGGCGCGGGAATCATATCGTTTGATGGTGATTGACCAGGCTTGTAGGAGTCATATCCACTTCTTTCTGTTTCATATCGCTCACCTTCGCTTCTATCATACCTGCCCGACGAAAACCGATCTCGCTGTGGTGATCTAGAACGGTCGTTGTGGGTAGCTCTTGGTCGTGCTTCTTTTGGAGTCGCGCGGCTCGAATTGAAACTGAACGAGTTGGAGTTGTCGGAATGTCGGCGATCGTTCGACATGGCGAAGGTCGCTCAGTGATTGTAAATGGAAAGTGTTGAACTGTCCCTCCTCTTGTCGTCCAAACCTCCGGTCCGCTCAAGCATTTGACGTCTGAAATATAGGTGTTAGAAGTAAAGTTGAAGTAGTATAAAGTTTTGGGACGAGAAGGCGAGAGACGAGAACAGAGGTTGGGACAGGGTCAAGTCAAAATGGTATTTGAAGGCACTTTTAGTACTTCTGTACTGAAGAAGGCAAGTTTCTGGATGTCATAGACCTCGGTGGAAGAGGGGCAAACCATTGAAAGGCAAGTATAGACAAGCCAGACGTTGTGTGAAGGTATTGCAGTGTATAGCAAGAGGAGAGACTCACGACTCTAATCTAAACTACCAGTGCCTCCCTCGGTTGCTGCACAATATATCTGCGAATGTAATATGCGCATTATCAGAAGCTATATTGACAACGCGAGGTCGAGGGGACACTCTCAAGGCATTCGATTGTAGTCTGGTTGAGCGGGGATTGGTCGCGAACGTTGAAGTTGTAGAAACGACCAGAACCTGTCGCGATGCAGCTTGCCGTGGTCGAGTGGTCACTAAACGGTATTGAAGGAGGAGAGGATATGTCGGGAGATGCGCAGGCCTTGGCTTGACTGGTGGAAGGATTCAGAAAAGAAAGAGAACGATTGGGGAGAGGACTCACTGCTGTGAATTTATATCTGCATGTACGCCCTGGCGAGTGAAGTGCGTGCATAGAGTTTCCGATTTGGTGAAGCTTGGGCTGATAAAAGTAAAGTCAATATTGATTGCCGGCACCCCGCCATGGACGCATGGAGCTCAATTAGGTTAAGAGCTTTGAGAGTGCCGGATAAACACACCCAGAACGTCTTTACATACACCTCAGAATTAAATCCTAGCAGGCTGGCTTTTGAAGACAAACACTCCAACGAGCCTCTTTGCCGGTCGTGTCAACATAGCTTCAAAAACCATACAACTCCCTCATCATGGCTGCCGTAAGTAATACTCAGCAAAGAGGTCCAGATGGAAGTCTAACAGAAATGCAGGTAATTCAAACCGTCTCGGAGAGCAAAGAGCTTCGCGGACTCAACCTCATCGCGGCGCATTCCCATATTCGCGGTCTAGGAGTAGATCCAGATACCCTCGAGCCACGAACGTCATCGCAAGGTCTGGTTGGACAGGAGAGAGCGCGTAAAGCTGCAGCAGTCATCTTGCAGATGGTCAAGGAGGGAAAGATTGCTGGAAGGGCTGTGTTGATCGCTGGGCCTCCCAGGTAGGCAACATGAAGCTCAAGACAAGAGAGGAATGCTGACAGGAAGAAGCACGGGAAAGACAGCTATTGCAATGGGTATGGCACAGTCTTTAGGATCCGACGTGCCTTTCACGATGTTAGCCTCGTCCGAAATCTTCTCCCTTGAGATGTCGAAAACCGAAGCTCTAGAGCAAGCATTCCGCAAATCGATTGGTGTCCGGATAAAGGAGGAGAGCGAAATGATTGAGGGAGAGGTTGTCGAGATCCAAACCGACCGGAGTGTTACAGGAGGCACGAAACAGGGCAAGCTCACAATTAAGACCACGGATATGGAGTCAGTGTACGACATGGGTAGCAAGATGATAGATGCTATGACCAAGGAGCGCGTAATGGCAGGAGACATAATCTCGATCGACAAATCATCTGGCAAGATCAGCAAGTTGGGAAGATCATTCGCGAAATCTCGCGACTACGATGCAATGGGAGTAGACACCAAGTTCCTACAATGCCCAGACGGAGATCTCCAAAAGCGAAAGGAAGTCGTACACACAGTCAGCCTCCACGAGATCGACGTGATAAACTCAAGGACACAAGGTTTCCTAGCTCTCTTTTCCGGTGACACTGGCGAGATCAGAAGCGAAGTTCGGGACCAGATCAACACCAAAGTTGCAGAGTGGAAGGAAGAAGGCAAGGCAGAAATCGTACCCGGAGTGCTCTTCATTGACGAAGTCCACATGCTCGACATTGAATGCTTCTCATTCATCAACCGAGCTCTCGAGGATGAGTTGGCACCCATCGTCATCATGGCCAGCAACAGAGGCAACTCGCGCATCCGCGGTACCAACTACCGCAGCCCTCACGGCCTGCCCCTCGATTTCCTCGACCGTGTAGTCATCGTCAGCACACATGCCTACGCGAAAGAGGAGATCCAACAGATCCTTTCCATCCGCGCCCAAGAGGAGGAAGTTGACATCACCCCTGATGCCTTAGCACTCCTGACCAAGATTGGACAAGAGACTGGTCTGCGCTACGCTAGCAATCTCATTACCACCAGCCAGTTGATCTCAGCTAAGAGACGGGCAAAGCAGGTCGGCATCGAGGATGTGCAGCGCAGTTTCCAGCTCTTCTATGACTCTGGACGGAGCGTGAAGTTCGTGGCTGAGTTTGAGAAGAGGTTGATTGGTGATGCTGGGGCTGTGAACCTGAGCTTCACGAATGGGCATGGTGATGCCATGGAGATTTCTTAGTTTTAGATTCTTGATTTGTTGGCTTTCGAGGCGTTGGGTGTATGATTGACTGATCCATTCCTGAAGACCTTGCCCAGGCAGGTAGAGCGGAAAAGGATTGGCATTGGGAAAATGAGATGACATGATATGGTAGAACGAGATGTACTGTACAAGTAGAAAAAGTCCGTTGGCAATTGAGCGTGGTAATGTCACGATTTGAAAGAGTGCATTTCAATTCTTGCGGTGTGAATTGAAACCAAGTAGGTGAAGATCAATGTGAACTTTTCGCCTTCCATGTCCTTTTTGGGTATCATTCATGCTCGTATCCGTGCCTCTCATTAATCATACAAAGTCTACAAATCTATCCCAAGGCCCATCATCACCCTGTCTCCTGAACTCAACTCCTTCACCAAAATATCCAGCATCCTGCCACGCAACCATCGTGGCTCCATCATATGGACCTTGTTTCGCTGCTCCGTCACGCCCGTCAATCCATCTATACTCCCACATTTTGACCGGCAAATCCTCAGCTACCTCCTCTTTAGGAGGCTCTACCCAGTCTTCACCTGATTCTCGCCTGTACTGCCGAATCAGCATCTCCCTCTCCTGCTCATAGATCTCCGTCTGTCCCCTCGTGAGTAGCTGATCCGCCGCACCAGTAATCTTATTGACAGCCTCACGAATCCTAACCTGCTCCGGATCCTCATCCTCTTTCTTCGCATCGACATCCATTGCATCCTGGCCCTTCTTCTTCAGTTTCCACTTCGGAATCTTCTTGGTTTTCGTCTGGCCTTTTCCAAGACGAGCAAGTGCTTCTAGAACCGTCTCTCCACGCTCGAGGTGCAGGATGAGAACACGCAAGATGTCAGGGAGCAGCATCGCATCATCCTCTAACCTCTTTTGCCGCAGTTCCGCCTCCCGCTTCTCATGTGCTTCAGCAGCCTTCTTCATCTCCTTCTTACTGACGCCTTCTAACCACATATCATGCTTCGCATCCGGATCATTCGCTTTCCGCACAAAGTTACCCGCTGCGTCAAATCGACCTTCTTCCTGCTCGGCTTTCATGTTGAAGGCGTCGACTTTAGGGGCATTGCGCTTCAGACCACCGGCGCCGACTTCCTCATCGATGTCTTCTTCCTGAGCAGCAAGCGCGGCATCTTCTTCATCGTCTGAGGAGAGCTGGTCGTCCATTGCGTGTGTAGAGAGTTTGCCTTTAGGATCGAGTGCGAAATTCCCTGAGACGTGCCCACCACTCCGACTGCTCTCTACCTGCCCCTCTATCTCATCGACATCGAGGAACTTGACCGCCTTCTCCTTAGCTTTCGAGCCCACTGCCTTCGCCTCCTTCTCATCATCCTCTTCCAAATCCCCAAACATATCTTCATCTTCGTCTTCTTCAGCACCACCAGCTGCTCCCCCTCCACTCCCATCCTTCCCATACTCAAAGGCCTCCGCGAGGTTGACTTCCCCCTTCCTCCCCTTCTTAGTCCTCGCCCTCTCCTCCGCGCGGGCATCAAACCCCTCGTTGTCAGAATCGCTGTCATATCCGTCTATATTGACTGCTCCACGCTTCATGCCCGCTCCGGACCCAATGACGTCTGCTTCGAGGACGGCATCTTCTTCTGGCGCATCGGGTGCGAGGGCGGAAGGGTTGCGGATATCGAATTTGGGTTTCTTGCTTGAGGAGGGGTCGCCGCCGTCTGAGGTTTCGCCGTGATGGGTGCGCGCGAATTGCTCGCCGGCGCGTTTGGGACGAGCTGCTGCGTATCGGGAGGACATTTTTACTGTAGCTTAGGGAACCATGAGTTGATTTGGAGGTTGCTTGGATTCGTAGTCAAGCTTCAGGTGGACCTAGTATTTTGTTTCTGAGGTGGAGTGAATCGAGGTTGAATGACAAGGCTACCCGGTAGCTCTTCGGGGTTTAGATCCAGGCACAGCCGAGACGTCATCTGAGCTTCGAGCTTCTTTTGAACCACAGCTTGAACTTCCGTAGATATTTTCGACACTTTCTCCTTACTTCCTTTCTACCTTTCCACAACTTCCCTAAAGCATATCCAAGATGGTGAGATCGGGGAGATCATGGAAAAAGAGGCAAATGCTAATTCTATCTAGTCGTTTGGCAACTACTACGAGCAGGATGATCCGATGGCGATGTACCAGATGCTGCAGCGAGGTGGCATGCGTGGTCCTCCCAAGCGCTTCGACGAATATTACCGCTGCTACCCAACAGTCATGCTTCCTGGCCCCGAGAGAGAGGATTTGAACTATGGTGGAAAGATCATTATGCCACCTTCGGCGCTCGAGAAGCTCACCAGACTACACATCACATATCCTATGCTCTTCGAGCTTACAAATGGCCAGACGGACAGAACAACCCACTGTGGTGTACTGGAATTCATTGCTGAGGAAGGAAAAGTGTATCTACCGAACTGGGTATGTTCACTCACCCCCGCTATGAGGGGTAATTACTAACAGAGACAGATGATGCAAGTCCTCCTTCTCGATACGGGTGACTTGATCCAAATCCGCTCTACTGATCTTGCCCTCGCCTCCCTCGTCAAACTTCAACCACAAGATGTCAACTTCCTCGACATTTCAGACCCAAAAGCCGTACTCGAGAAAGCTTTCCGGAACTTCTCCACCGTCACCAAAGGCGACATCTTCTCCTTCAAATATAACGATACCATCTACGATGTGGCAGTGCTGGAAGTCAAGCCGCAGAGTGAGAAAATGGGAGTCTGCGTAATGGAGACAGATGTGGAAGTTGATTTCGCCCCTCCAGTCGGCTACGTCGAACCCACCAGAACAAGCGGTACATCCACACCCAGATCTGGAGTCGGCCTGCCCGCAGGAGGAACTTTACACAGTCAAGGAACCATGGCACAAGCCATCAACTACGACGCTATCGCTCCCTCATCCAATTCCGCTCTCGCAGGCGCCAAAGCCGTATCCTCCAACTTCCTTCTCGGCGGCCAGAAACTCTCTGCGAAGAAGAGCAGCAAGAATCCTACTCCTAAAGCATCCACCCCCGTTGCGGGCACAAGCACAAACCCACCTCCTGCAGCCGTGGCTCCTGTTCGCAGAACGAATGGTCCGCAGCCTTTGAGACTGGCGCCGAATAAGCTGTTCTTTGGTTATGAGATCAAGCCTGTGAAGACGCAAGCAGACAAGGACAAGGAGAATGCCGAGGCACAACAACCTCATTTCTCTGGACAAGGCCATACTTTGAAGGGTGGCGTGAAGCGTGAGAAAGAGGAGAAGGTCGAGATCAAGGAGGAGAAGAAGCCTGAGCCTAGTGTAGGTCGTAGGTTGGATGGACGAAAAGTCTAGACTTGCTTCTTGGGCGATAATACTGGTGGAGGTTTTCCAGATTGTGATTTGACGGCGTTTTTAGAGTCTGGAGATCGGGCTGGGACTTGACCTGGGAGGACATGATGAATGGCGTTGGAGAGGCGTGCTGCTACTTACAAGCTCGATGCTGTGCTTGGGGTCAGATAAGTGGCTAGGTTCAGTATAAGAATGAACCTCGATTCCCATCACCCCCGTAATAGGGTTCGGACACATGTTTGAAGCAAGATCTCGTCGGTCGCCTCGTGAGGAATCATCTCATTTAGTTACAACGCAAGACAGCGATCAGCCCCTACATCTGTGGCAAGGGAGTGAATCAGTCAACGCCCTGTTTGCCGTCCGCCGCTCATTCTCAGCCTTGATATATTTCTCGAAATTGAGGAATACCAATAGCATGCCAGTTTCTCCTACCTTTGCGTATGAATAAATCCCAGCAGGAGTTTTAGGTCTGTTCAGTTTGTTGCCGAAAATCATGTCATACTGTACGCCGATGGCTTGTACGCTTACTTATCTGCTTCGCCTAGCACGCGAGGCAGGGTTGGTCGATCGAGTGTAGCTATTTCCATAATGGCATACTCCTGTTATGGGATTCAACATCAGCTCTTGTGATATGCAGTAATGCTGTGAGTCCTCCTAAGCAAAGTTTTGTACGATACTTCGTACTTGGAACTCTGGCAGGAAGAGAAACGGGGAACATACCGGCTCAGACATGATCCTATTATCCATAAATATGTCTACCCCCTCTCCTGACTTACACCTCTCTATCCCCTTCTCAATCATGTATTCTTCCATAGTTCGATTGGCAGCATTTGCAGCATTGTGATACAGGTTACGTTTATTCTGAAAGTGCTTTTTGGCCTCATTCGACATTCCAATGACCTCCAAGATGTCCTCTTTGACGTAATCCGCAAGCAGCGGTTGCGACTGTGCTTTTTCAGCCGCCGACTTTGCCTTTGGATCTTGAAGCTTGATCTCGGCCTTCAAAAGAAGATGCGCAAATCTCATCATGTGGCCACAGAACTCCACCCAGTACTTGATATCCACCGGGTCTGTCTCACCGTGGTAATGACGGAACTCAATTGTCGTCGGCTTATTCTCTCTGCTCATCGAGACATTCAGAGCAACCCAATTCCGGCACCCAAGGTTCGTAAGGCGTTTGATAATGGTTCCGTCTATCTCCTCACCAGCAGAATATCCGCTTATCTGACTTCTCACCTCTTCGAGTGTCTTGGTCGCATAGATTGCATCAGCGAATCCTCCTGGTGTATATCTCCCTTCAACTTTCAACCCAAGACTCAAGTACCCAGATCTGGTTTTTCCCATCCAAACCCTCCTCCTAGTCATCCCCTCCCTGAGCCGCACGCACCATCTCGACTCTCGCTGCTGATTCTTCACGAACTGCTCAATCTGGTTCTCGAACAATCCATACAGCACACAGAGCGTCTGCGCAAACTCCAGAGTTTAACTTCCTCATCCGCAAACGCAAAATGCACATGCAAATGTTCTTCTTCCGAAAACCACACTCCATGCTTATAATCAAATTGCAGCTCCTCATGCAACTCCTTTAACTCCGGAAACACCTCCGAATCAAGCTTATCATAATCATACACCTTCGACACCAGTTCCGTGCCTATACACCTATAGTACTTCCGTATCGTCTGATACGACTGTTCCGGCTCAAAGCTCTTCCCATACTCCTTCCGACTCGGCATGAGAATATCGTCATGCACTAAAGTCCACGTATTCGCCTCTGCCGTCTTCGGTTTCCCGCCGCAAAACACCTCACCAATCAGGAACTTCCCCGGTTTTGAATCCGGTAAGTCGCGATTCAGAAACGCAAGGAAATAGTTGAATCAATTATGTCTTAGATTATCCGAATCAGCAGAATCCGTGGAGTGAGAAGTCCGGCTTATCTCGCCGAATGTGGGTGAGGGTTTCTGGAGACCGAGGACTACGAGCCTGTTGTAAAGATCGCGGGCTGCGGCCCAGTGGTCGGTGGTACCGGTTGGGCGGTTGTATTGGTCGTTGTTGGGGTGAGGGGTGGGATATGGGGGTTGGTGTCGAGCCAGGTGAAGTAGGATTGCCGGTTGATGGTGAAGGCGAGTTCCATTTCGAGTCCGAATGTTGATTCGGTGCCGTTGCGCTTCGAGAGGAGGGTGTTGATCTCTAGGTCCGACATGGCGGTTTCGATGCCTTCCATGGCATCTGTGGTGTTCATGGACATGTTTGATGCTGTTGTGGCTCCTCCCTGTGACCCTGTTGTCAAATTCTGGCTCTCCCTTCGGCTGTCACTCTTTGGCTGCCAGGTGGTACCCTCGACTAGTTTGTTCTGAGGAAAGGAAGGTCTTGAAAAGGGACTCTTTGATGATATGTTCGATCAGAACAATGTTCTTTGTATGGCATCCAATTCCGTCGAGTGACTATAAAGGATTGTGGACCCGAGCAGACAAGATGCAAGCAGGCTGCATCTCTCAGTCATGCAGTAGCATGAGAGACGCGACTACAGTCTGATGCAAGTTGTCGTCTTTTTGGTTGTCACATGTGGTTGCCCAGATATACCAAACTGAGCTTGGTAGCGGCGAGGCCAGCATGCCAAATTGCTGATCACAGAACACTGAAATGCCTCCTGTTTGTAGTATAAATTTCATTAGTTTATCGATTGGGTCCACTAGTAGGCTGTCTGGAAAAGATCGGGTTTGCTTATTTACAGTGCTCACGGGTTTCCCTTAACGTAAGCGGGCGGAGTATTCTGGCGTGCTATCTCGGATTCCATATAAAGTATGAGAGCTAATCTTGTCCAGGATGACTTGAAATATTAGAACTACATTCACTCAGATCCGGATCAGATAAATAATAATACTAAGTTTGATCTTGTAGTACATTGGTGCTGTATTTTAGATAGTGTAATATCCCAGCTTCACGAGTCGACCGAGTACTCCCTAGGTCAGAATTTATACCCTTACCGTAGCCACTTCTGATATATCGATTAGACTACTTCAACGGAAATATTACTCAAGAGATGTAGCAGTCCACCTGCCTGATAAAACTGAACCAGAAATCCGGGCGGCTCTGATAAGAATTAAGCGAATTTGGATTCTAACTGACTAGCACCGCACAACATCACATACAATTGTCAATCACACTTCGCTTGTGCCTCCAGAAAACATCTGTAACCTCACAAGAGTTCTTCTGTTACTACTGGATTACAATTTACCAGCACCAAAGAACATATTTCGCCCACTTCATATTTCTCCAAGCTGCCAAGAATAAAGATGTACCAAGCATGGGTGCACACAGAGGAGCAGAAAGCAGCCCTGAATGACCGATATGAGCGACTCCAGAGAAATGAAGAGCTGGAAGATGCCTGGAAGTCAGTCGACATGGAACGTATCCAAGCTGTCTACCAAATGTAAGTGTCCCGAATACTTCAGATTGTTCTGTTTCCAAATTGACCTCGCCAGTGTCAAATATCCCGGTGGAATCATTGTATTACCATACAGAGAAAATAAAGACGACATCAAAAGTCACGCCAATGGATATCACAAGAGTCAAGAGAGCAATATGTCTCTTGATATCCGTTACCATTCGCAGAATGGCCCCTCACACAACTCCTTGCGACCACAATATCTCGGAAATGCTAGGATCTTTGACCAAACAGGTCTCTCACTCCTCAATGATACATTTTGGAAAACAGTCTGGCAGGATGGCACATTAGTGCCACGAAATATCCATGCCCGACTGATCTATTCAGCCTGCGGATTCTTCGGAACATACACTATGTATACGAGAGTGTATAGAGGGCCGCGAGAACCACTGGACCCCGAAACAAGAAATATCTTCAAGTTAGTCACGAACTTTACCATAGAAATCCAGCTAGAAATCTTGGAGTTTCTACCGCTCCACCGAGGAGATCTAGAAGTCAGACTTCATTATCCTCACCTCATTCCCATGTGGATCAAAACTATTCCAGTACGCTACCATCGATATATCACCAGATTGCTCTCCATCGACAATCTGTGTCTTCTTGGGAGATACTATTGGGACGATGAAGATGACGGCCATAAATTCTATGGGAACGGAGTCGATGTATATCGGTTCGTATCGCTTAACTACCACCCAGAGGAAACTTCACGTATCCACAACCAATTGGCTACATTGAGGAATATGAACGGCAATGACACCAATACCGACGTGGTGCCTCAGGGAAATGAGCCATTCTGGGACGATGCCAGTAAAACCCTACGTCAGCATCTTATCCGACTCTTCATAAACGACAAAGAGAATAATCTCAGGGAATCAGAGTCCGATGTTAGAGGTAGAAGGAGTGATCAAGATATCGTCCCAATTTCTTGTAGCCGTGAGTATTGGAACGAACTCAGCACAAAAGGACAATCATTCTGCTACACCTGCAGCCTTCGGCTTCCTGCAAGGCCGTTCTTGATACCCCTGAGCTTCAGCATGTCGGTCTTTAGGCGTGGACAAAGGAAAACACCCGATCAATATCTTTTGATATTCAATGACGAGCTTGCTGAGATATTCAGGAACATGGAAGTTGCTTATAGACCAGTCTTTTGGCGAAACAGCTTTCAGAGAAGTCTGAGGGCGCGACACAGAGTCTGAAAATGTTTTCGTTGAATGGATGCTTTGTGGTTGCCATATAGTGAGGCTTGGGGATAACAAACATGTGCGGTAGGAGGTGTACAACAGGAGTCAAGATCAAGCACAATGGAGTTAGGAAGACTTTCGAATCACGAGCACCGTGGACAACTGGCGACGATGGTCGGGACGGGCCCGGGAACCCGGCTTGCTCATGACGCAGTATCCACCTCACAGCAGCTGGAGTACATTGCAATCTCCCGTGACTGGCAAATCGCAAGACGTGGAGCATATATTATTCTAGAATTCCCCTCATAATTAGGAGTCAGAGATTATGGTAAGAGGTATTCGCAAGTAGTTCTCGTTCTATTGGAACAGCTGGAAGGAAGCGATATCTTCACCCAGCACGCCGCTGACTAGCATCAGCCAGCTCTTTCAAGAACAAAGCATGTCTAGCACCGATGCCCCAAGTAGGAAGCGCCGTCGCCGATCGTCCTCCATCATTACTCTGCAAAAAGCGACCTCGATGCGTGCCATTACAAGCAATGATTTTAGCACCTTCTCGCAGGATCTTCACCGATGCACCTTCTTTGGTAATATTTCCAATGCCAGCCATGAAACCTTTCATCCGTGAGCCGTGCAGGACGTACATCTGAATGAGTTCGTCGTCGCAAAGCCGGTCGAGATTGATAAATGGTAAATCCATTGGGTCGCTTTCTGACCCTTGAGTTGGTTCCTGAGCTCGCGAGATTCCTTGAATTTGGCCATTCGATCCTGGGTTCGCAAGTCCCTGTTGTTGTTGCTGCTCGATGGCCTGTGAGGATGTGGCATACGCCCAGACGACTAATGTGGCAAGTAGTACGGCAAATGGCTCTAGCATACTGTCGTGACTGTACCGTCGGACATGCCAAAATATAGCTCCAGCGTGTACGAGAGCTAGGCGTGCTTTATACTGGTCTTGGATGAACCATCTAAGGACTTCACTTCGATCTTCGTGGTATTGTGTCTGCGAGGAGGTAAGTGGCGGGGAACCCCTCTTTGCGTTCTGATGGATTAATGATGCCAGGCTTTGAATTGTTGCAGCAGGTGTGAGAAGTATAAGTCGGGCGAGATGTAAGTGAAGGATTGTGGGATGCTCAAGTCCTGCTCGTTGAGCGACTTGGCTGTTGGCGGTCCAGTGAAGAACATCCAAACAATCGCATGCACTGTTCCGCCATTTGGAGAATATGGGATTCCGTGGTAACCAGTCGCTGGGCATATTTGAGCTTGAAGCATCGGGGGAGGGAGCCCTGGTGCCAGGCACGGAGGGAATCCAGTTTGAAAGTGTATCTCGATGATATCTTGCGACTTCCCATGTTCGGTGGTAGAGGCCGTGGATGAGTAGAATCCTTCCGAATTCACCAATGTTTGAGTCGACCATCTTTCTTTTGTAAAGAGATTCAAGAGCAACAAGTAATGAGTAATAATCTGCCAATTCTTCAGCTGGTGCTTCATCATGCTTCAAAAGGACTCTGTACCTGGACGTGGGGAGAACACCTGTTGCCAAGTGTTCTCATCAGAAGCCTCCCAAACGTCCTCGCAACAAGGAAGTGGTGCCTTCGCGTCTTCCAAATGCATTTGAGGTCGAAAGTCGGATTGATATGCCATCAAACAATCAAGTAACTGGAGACAGAGTCATTAGCAATTGCCATATGCGAGTATTCAGGGGTTCTTTACAAAGATGCAATAACCGGCTCGAACTTTTGACTCTTCCATGATGAATTGTTCCCATCTAGTACTTAGGACCTGATCTTCGGATATTTGAGTCTTGGGAACTGTAGAGAGCATCCTTCGACGCAGGCATTCTCCCACAAGTTGGGACCGTATGATAAATGCTCTCTCAACCAAGCTGGTGTCACGACTATGGAACATGACAACACAGCACAAAACCCGGGCTTGTGTTTTAACCAGGTCTTCCGACTCAGTATTGGACGTGAGGTTATTGTTAAAAGTCTTATCCGAGGTACCCGAGTTTTGAAAGCATCTTTCCAAGAACTCGATGAATGCTTCGCTGCACTGCCGGGAATCTCTCGTACCAATATAATTTATGCCAACAGCACAAACAGCTAGGTCGATTAGCCATGACTGTGGTTTGTCTCTAGCGGAGATTTTGTGCAGGAGAGGATATGTTGGGTGGAAATATTCGAAATAGAGGTGTTTTGCTAGATTTAGTACTCCAAAAGATGGGAAGTGGTTCGACGAGAACGAATGGACCGTGCCGATGCAACTTCCTTGGAATTCAGTGAAAAGCTTTTGATACGTCTCTTGAGACAGGCCTGGCCGAGAAGAGCCAACATGGCCGTTCAGGTACTGCTCAATCGATGGCGGAAAAGAAATGCCGCTTTCTTTGCAAGTGTCTTGATCAAGTACAGGATGTGGTTTACCATCACTTCCTTCCCAATCGAGGCCCTGCTTCCGAAGTCTGCCATAACGAGGCTCTCTTGCACCAGCACCGTCGACATAATAGTTTGAAGATCTTGAAGGAGTGCTGGCCGTCCTTGGAGACTCGTAATTGGAAGTTGATGGGGAAGCAGTATGGACATCTGGAGCGGGAGTAAGAATTTGTGGGATGCCATCACTTCGAGACCGGTCATGGTGGCCAACATTTTCGTTCATGGTAGTATCTGCACCAAAATTGAGGCTCTGTTCAGACACTATGGGAGCAGTAGGTTCCGTCCAGAAATTGAAGTCATTGACATCGAGAAATTGAGACTCGTAGTTGAACTCGCTATAACCGAGATCTTTGGGAGATAGCCAGTTGATGGCCGAGTAGCCATAGTCGCCCAGCTGTGGCTGCTCAATCGATTGATTGGATAACAGTGAGAAGTCATATGGAGTCACTGTAGGATATCTCGTAGAGCCGAAGTTGTCGCTGGGAAGCTCATATCCAGGACCACGTGTCATAGAAATGGGCAGTTGCTCTGGGATGCCATAAGTACCAGAACAAGCCTGATTCGATGTGGTAAGAGATTGTGCTGAGAAGAGTTGTTCATTGGTTCCGTAATTTATGGGTTGATGTTCGTCCGTCTGATTGATTTGCGTGTTGGTAGCAGTGGCCGTGATGACCATAGAATCCATGCCACTCCAGGCTTGAGATTGATGAACATCCCCGCCAGCAGGTCCACCACTTGAAGAATTGTCATTGTGAGATGTGCTCATGTCTCTGTCCACAGGCAATTCCTCGCTGTCTAAATGAAGAGATCGTTTTCGGGATCTAGCGTCAGGATAGGAACATTCAATCATCTTAGTAGAGCACCGATGGCATGGTTGCGAGCCCATACACTTGACTCTCGCAGTAGCACATGGTACACAAGCTCGGAACGACTGTCCAGACCTATAGTCGTTGGCGTTGGGGCCATGATGAGCAGCGTGGTGACGATTCAACACATCTCTGGTGGATGTTAGCTCTGAGGCTTCGCAAGATTCAGCAAGCAGCCTACGATCTCGAGAAAGCCTTCTGGCAAACGGTGCATATATGAGGCTTCTCATTAGTATGAGTTCGAAGGTGCCTAGTCAGATGCTCAGACCGACTGAACTCTTGATTGCACCGCAAGCATTTGACCGTTGATGCTCGGCGTCGCGGTGATTCGACTGGCATGGCTCATGGCTGTTCGGTAAGCCGATATCGAGGCTGTAAAGACAGCGACACATAAAATCAGTATTGACGCAGATTGGATGTAAATGTAGTTTAACGTGAGAATTCCAGGACTCTGGTAACTGGATCCTGTTACATTTAGCCGGAATCAAGTGCGGGGTCCAGCTGCTTACTGAAGTGAGGATAGCGTAGCGGATCACACTCTTCGCTTGGGCGTGACCTCGCTCGATTTACAGCGTGTATACACTGTTGACATGGTCAAACCACTTCCACTTCACAAGATTAGAAGACAGGAAAAACCTTCATTGCTTACTACAGTTCTATCTATAAGATCATTGAATTTGAGTCTACGAATTAACGAATTGTATCGCGATCTATCGTACTTTTTTGATGAATACAGGCATATTTTCGATAGGACAGTCGATCTCGAATTTCTGACCTCCTGAAAACTCCTTGCCATCAAGGATCCACTGTTCTCCAGCAGGCAGATAAGCGGTTATACGCCTCTGATCCGGCTTAAGTACTGGGCAGCACAGATATTTGGGACCATACATGTACTGAGTTTCCACTTCCCAGCACTTCGCGTCGCCAGGAAAGTCATAAAACAAAGGTCTCATGATAGGAGATCCGCGCTCATGTGCATCTTCCATGAGACTGCGAGTGTACTCTCGCATCTCCTCACGAATCTTCATGTACTTCTTACAGATCTCATATACGTGCTCTCCATAGGACCAGACCTCATTATCTGCACCGCTACAGCAGCTGGCGCCACCTCCTTCTCCAACTTGTGGTTGTCGAGGCTCGCGATCGCCGTGGAGACGCATCACAGGGCAAAATGTACCCCATTGAAACCAGCGAACGAATAATTCACGGAAGTGGTGGTCGTTTGGGTCTCCGCCGTGAAAACCACCGATACTGCAGAATTATGCTTAGCACATCTGTTACGTAGGCCAGCAAGCTACGGTACAAACTGAGAGCAAGGGGTAAACTCACTCAGTAGTCCACCACGGTAAGCCGGCGATTCCCATATTCAGCCCTGCAGACAGCTGATCCCGNAAACTGGACCAAGACGATGCAATGTCACCACTCCAAACAAGAGCTCCAAATTTCTGGGACCCCGCCCAAGCGCAGCGGATCAAGTTAACGATGTCTTTCTGGCCTGCGGCTTCCATGCCCTCGTAGAAAGTCTTTGCATATTCGACGGGGTATATGTTGCCTATCGAAAGATTGGTACCGCGCCAATATCGATAATTGTCAAAATCATACGCCGTGTATTCCGGTTCTTTCAAGAATTGTTAGCCCCGGATTTCCAGCTTCAGAATGGACACTGAGATACGCACCTGCTTCATCAAGCCAAAACACCTGGATGCCCTTGGAGTAGTAGTTGGACTTTGCCTTTCCCCACAGAAATTGTCGTGCTTTTGGATTTGTTGCATCGAAGTGAACCGACTCTCCTTCGAAGTCCATGGCGGTCCGTATACCACGGTCGACTCGAATCAGGTATCCTTTTTCTTGCATCTCTTGGAAATTTTCGGAATGCTTGTCAACAGTCGGCCAAATGGAAACCATAAGTTTGATACCCATCTCGTCAAGCTGCCGGACCATATCCTCTGTAAGGACTTCATCAGTGGAAAGGTTCTTGGCTACTATAGAAGCTGAGTAAACAAAAACAAGGGGTATTGCGTACCGGGGTCAGGCCAGAAGTTGGCGTCAAACCTCCAATCGCCCTGCTTGGGCCAATGAAAGAAGTCAATGACAATCAGGTCAATCGGGAGTTCTCGACGTTTGTATTCGCGGGCCACGCTCAACAATTCCTCTTGTGTCTGGTAGCGCAGCTTGCATTGCCAAAAGCCAAGTCCACTGTGTTCAAAATATATATCAGCACTTTGAAATACGACAGAAGGACCACCAACACATCAAACTTACTACTCGGGCATCATGGGAACTGTGCCAGTCACACCAGCATAGCCCTGCACAATCTCCGCTGGCGTATCCCCAGCAACAACCCAATAGTCTAAAAACTTCGTGGAGTACGCTTCAAAACTCATAATATTCTTCCCCAAAACAGCGCGTCCAATCGCTGGATTATTCCATAGAAAGCCATATCCGAGCGACGAGAGTGCGAATGGGACACTGGCCTGAGAATTGCGATGTGCTAGCTCAAGATCCAATCCCTTGACATCAAGGTACGGCTGCTGGTATTGACCCATGCCGAAGATCTTTTCGTTTCTATCGAGAGACTCGAGTCTGAAGGTCAGATGATAATCTCCCCCGAGGTTGGGGTTGAATTCGCGAGCTTCAACGCAGATGGCACTACATTTCGGGTCCAAAACATCCGCTCGATTCCGCAGATATTCTTCCAACAGAAGCTTTCCAGCTGAATTGAAGATCTTGATTTTGCCGAAATTACTGATTGTAGCTTTGATCTTGCCATTGGTGATGGAAGCCTCCTTTCCTCCAATTTTGATATCTGCAGGTCTAGGTTCAACTTTCTGAAGTGCCCAGCCTTCTTCGTCATTGGGATACCGAGATTCTTTGGTGGCTCGGACTCTGAATGCGTTGTCGCCCCATGGCTCAATCCAGACTTCTTCCGCATCGTATCGAAAGATGAGACGATTCCCTTCTTTGTACAGCATATTGAGAATATTGTGAAGCCAGAATGAGCAAAGAAAGAAACAAAATGGAAGCTGTAATGTCGAGAAGGAATTGGTTTAAAGGGTCAGCAGACAAAGTATCGTTCAACGGATAAGGTCAACGACTGAAAAGATGACCATGACGCAGTTTGGCTCCAGTCACCTAGATGTGTATCGAAGGACTCTCCGCCGGAGTGGATCTGTTCATTACGAAAAAAAAGTACAGTCAGGATCCGGGCATGTGAGAGAACAACTTCGCCACCATTCAAGATGAGCGGACCGCTCAGTGAACCAGCTGTTCCAAGCTTGAACAAGAGCACAACAGAGAAACAAATTCGAGAAACTCCGCCATTGCCATCGCCATCGCCAGCGGTAGCAAGGGTGGATGAGAGTTCAACTGCGGGGGACCCGTAGTGCCGGAGTGCTACGGGGGTGGATCAAGCTAAGCGAGAACAACAAGGCGCCGGCAGGACACCCCAGTCCCTCAGTTATGCGTGGTTCTCTTGTCTTTTGAATCAGCTGCAGTAGTAAATGGGCACACTCAGGCACCTAGCATTCTCAGCTTGAAGCTCGGACTCAGAAGTGTACCCATTCATAAATTTGCGTCAGATATCCGATCAAGCGGGGTAATCCTACAACTCGGAGTAATTGTAAAGTCAATCTCCACAATATTACGTAACATCTTTGACAAAATGATTCTTTTGAGGTATTGAAAAAAAAAATTGTAACTTATTTGTGATATTCAAATAACATGATACTAACATTAAGATCTCAAATCACTAGCTGTTTGGCGCACTCAAACCGAATCCAAAATCGAGATGAAGCTTGTCACCTGATGATACCAGTACATCTCCTTAGCATGTTCCACCAACATCACTTTCCCACAAAAGTCACCCTAGCATCTACGTTCTCAGCATAAGGGTCAACGACCGCCTTCGAGAAGTCCCTCGCCTTGACCTTTTGTGCAAACAAGAGATCCAATTCCTCAAAACTCCTGTCCTTGGACTCCGGCAAGCGAAACCAAGTCCAGACAAAGAAAACAAATGAGCAACCTCCCCAGAAGAATCCAGTCTTGCCTTTCCAGTCACCCTCAGTAGGATTCAACATGTATGGATTGATGACATTGCAGATTATTTGGCCGACGTAGTATGCGCTGCGAGAGAGGGAAATACTCTTGTTGCGGAGTCGAGTTGATGAGATCTCCCCGATGATTGCATAGCAGATGGGACCAACTGTCATGTAGTAAACAAAGAGCCACAACAACATCATGGTTGCTTGTGCGTAATATCCTGCGGTCGATGTTCCAGCTCCGACACTGATGAAACCGACGGTCCAAAGGATTGCAGTGAGACCTGCAAGTCCCGCGAGGTATAAAGTACGGCGTCCAAAAGTATGAAGCAGTTTCCACGAAATGAGAGTTCCAACTGCAGCAAGTCCTAGCCCTCCAACGGACATCTTGAAGGAGATCGATGTCGGTAAGCCTGCCTGCAAGAAAAAATATGTGGGTGTTCCACCCATGGCTGAGCCGCAGAAAGGTTGGGTGATGAAGGCCATACACACAATTTCCGTGCGACGAAGATCGATTCCTCTGAAGCAGTCCAAGTATGACGTCCCAGCATCGATTTCCTTCTCGAGTTCATTCGTGTGGATCATCAAAGCTACACTCTGGGACGGGTGCGAAGCCGAACCGAGCCTGCGAACCGAATTTTCCGCTTGTTCAATCTCGCCTCTGCGGACATGGTGGTATGGTGACTCTGGCGCGAAGAAAAGGACTGCGAAGAGAGGGATAGGCCAAGCCCATTGAATGGCAAAGGGGATCCGGTAAGACCATTGACTTGTTCCTTCCGAGAATCCTGACAGTACCCCAGCTGCGATGAGTTGGCCAAAAGCCCAGCAGAGGTTGACATAGACTGTCAGGTAGCCGCGAAGAGCCATTGGGCATACTTCAGATGCATATGCCGGCGCCATGGTTGCGAAGACGCCCCATGGAATTCCGCAAAGAATCTGGCCAAGAAGCAGGACCGGGAGGGAGGGAGCGAAGAACGGAATGAAGATGAAAGCCACGATAAGACAGAGAGAAACGAGCAATGTCTTTCGGTAGCCATATCTGAAGACGAAGTAGCCGTTCGCTAGCGATCCCATGAGTGTTCCAATTGAAGTCCCGTTGCTCAATCCCGCCTGCCACGGAGCGGAAATCTGGTATCCAGAAGCATCGTCAACGAAGTGACCATACTTTTTGGCGAAGCTGGGGAGACCGAAGAATGAACTGATCAAGACGATATCATAGCCTTCCATAATGATTGCAGTGGATACCAGGACGGACCACATTATAGCTCGGGGATAGCGGCGGATCGCTTCTCTGACACCAAGATCATGTTCGTCAATGGCAGCCTGTTGGGCCAGGTCGTTGGTCTTGGAGATGCTTTCGTCGTGCTGAGCCCCGGCGATCTCTTCTTTTTCCTCCCGGATTTGTTTCTCGTTGGTGGTCGACATGGTGGGGTAACTTGGAAGTGGCGCCCCCAGGAGTACTTGGATGTTCAGTGTCCAAATATAAAACGATGAAGTTGGTCAAAGCGAAGTAGAGTAAGTCACGGACTCCATGTGCTGAGCGTGTTGATGGCAAACAGCTTGTTGTTATAGGAATCAGCGTAGGCGACGCGGCAACGCCTCTTCATGCGCCCTGACCTGCGCATCCCGACGAAATGGTATCAACTTTGGGGCCAATTGATAGTCAGATCCTGACATTTTTCCCAATTGCGGGGAGTCTGGGGAAACCTCACGAATGAGCACTAATCTCATTGGAGCAACGATATTCGAGAGGGATCCGCCCCCGCAGCAGCTCCGTTGGCAAAGCCAGTGGGGCACCCCCCGCCGGAGTGCGCCTCTCTCAACCTGCTTTGGTGATGTGTTCGTCCGAAGCTCTGCTATTGGAACGCCTAGATGAAGATGGCCATTGGTTGCGAGGAATGGCCATCTTCATCTCAACCCACCTTTGTTCAAAGGTTCGACCCCGCATCTTCCCCTCTCGTATCCCTGGGAATTACACATGTGTTGCTGTGGCCAAGGAACTTGAGAACTTAGGCATTGCAAATGATACTCGCTCGGTAGACTAAAGGCACGATCAAGCAGATTATGAGCGTTCACTTGTATAAAGGAGAAATATATAAGAGACATGGATATACTTGACTCTGCCCGAAAGTTTAGCTCAACAGCCATCACCAGCACCCTTCTACATCCTCAAAATGCAATTTCTGAGTAAAGTCATTTGCGCCTCGAGCATGATCCTCTATGCTAGTGCGACTCCAGTAGAAATAGCGAAAAGACAACTCGGAACAGCAACTGTCTCCCTAGCCCAACCCTCCGGAACCCCATCCCACCTGGCTTCCGGTTTCATTTACGGCATTCCAGATAACGCCTCATCAGTTTCGACTCAGATTCCAGACCACTTCTACACCGATATCAAATTCAACTACTGTCGTGCTGGAGGTGCTCAATTGCCTGCACCGAGCCGAGGTTGGATTTTCGGAATCGAGGAATTCGATGTAAGTTGACCCATTTTTGGGAATTGAAGCAATGGGATAACTGAGCCAATGATAGAATCGCTTCGCATCTGCGCTGTCCAATTATCGCACCGCTCGCAAATTTGGAGCTAGGTATATTCTTCTCGTCCACGACCTCTGGGGAGCAGACTCGCTTCAGAGCTCCTCGTCAGTCTTTCCTGGAGACAACGGAGACTTCTCCGGTTACAATGCTTTCCTCGACAGACTCATGGCAAGTCTGAAATCAAATGATATGATTGATGGCTTGGATATCGATATCTGGAATGAGCCAGACATTCAAGGTTTCTGGACGAGGACTCCTGAGCAGTGGGTCCAGATGTGGGGGGTAGGCTACCACAGATTCAGGTAAGCGTTTTGCTGATATACATCACTTCATGATTTGCTGACAAGGATTGCTTTCAGGAACGAACTCCCGCCCATCAAAATCAGCGGTCCCTCGCTTGCATCACCGCCTGATCGGAATCTTGTCTGGTGGAACACGTTTGGTCCATTCATTGCTTCAAACAACAGCATTCCCGACGTATACACCTGGCATAATCTCGACGGCGGTCTCGATCCCGCCAAGACTCTCCCTGTGCTTGCTGAATGGCGCGCACGATACGGGCTTCCAGACCGACCAAAGAACATCAACGAGTATGCCGGCCCATCTGAGCAGATCCCTTCCTCTGGAACGTGGTACATCTCTCGTCTTGAGCGGTACAACATCCAAGGTCTGCGAGCCAATTGGGCTTCTGCTTATGAGCTCCATGATTATCTTGGCAATTTGCTGGGGAAGCCTGGTGCTGGGACTGATAGCTATGAGCCCACAAGTACAGGATATTGGCCTGTTGGTGAGTGGCAGGTGTACAAATACTACGCTGGCTCTATGACTGGACAGCGCGTAGCGACCACTGGATCTGCTGATGGTCTCTTCGACGTGTATGCGACTCGAGGTGGTGCTGCGAACACGGTCAAAATCCTTGCTGGGACACGAGGTTCGACAGGCATGTATGATATCACCGTGACTGGACTTAGTGCTGTTGGACTGAAGTCCGGAAATGTGAATATTCGTACTCGAATGTTCGATAACAACGGGAAGTATGGAGAAGTCGGGGCGCCTGTAGATTTGGGCGTTTACGGGCATGCGATTGAAAATGATCAGGTTTGACTCCTCAAACTGTGCTTTAACCATGTATCTGAAGCTGACATTTGTTGCAGATAACCTTCTGGGTGCAGCCGGAGACAGAGAATACTGCTTACGCATTTGAGTTTGTCTGAATCGAGTGGTGGAGGATACCGTGTTCCCACTTTGCTGGACAGAACTCAAGTCATATGAGACTATCAACAAATTAGCTCCTCGCGTATTGTATGTGGAAAATGTATATATGCACATAAGAAAATTTCATTGTCGTCCCTTTTATGAACTTTTCCGTCTATTCCAAGTTTGCTGCAGAACCTGGGCGTGGATCTCCAAGTGGGCGTTGTAAAAGATGGACTCCCGGGATCTGTAAAGGGTATAATATTTCTCGAATTCACAATAGTATCCAAATCATCATCGACTGGCTTCGCGTGCCTTGCAACTTCACTTCTGGCTGATGGAAGCACTTCCATGTTTATATCGCTTAGCTCCGCACTAGCGCCAAACGCGACCCACCTGCGACTTACCTGACTGCAGACGAATCTTCATCGACTTCATCTGAGTCTCCCATCGACACACCCAAAAAGTTCGGGGGGTTCTCGATCCTGAATAACCTTGGATGCGCGCCCACAATTTCGTCAAAATACTAGCCAACATATCGCGATCCTGCCTCGAGTAGCATCAAGTTCTGTTCAGCTGGTCTGTTTAACCACTTGTCGCGGTTTCGAAGCTGAAGTCGCTTACCATTTTAGAGACTCAGAGATCTCCATCTCCAATCTAGGGGACCTCTGACACCATGGATATGTCCAACTTGAAAATCAGCGACTCCGCCGCCGAGAACTCGAAGGTACCCGATCGTCAGCACATTTCTGAACCAAAGGGACCAGGAGAGTAAGTTGGCCCTCAGACAAAGCCTTACCCAAATCTGACTGTCAATTTCGTAGTCTGATTCACTCTAATCCGACCATGGTCACAATTTATATTGGTCCCACGAAGGAGAAATGGGTACTTCATGAATCGATGCTCTGCAATGAATCGGTTTTCTTCAAAGGCGCTTTCCAAAGTGGCTTCGCTGAAGGCTCCTCCAAGACTATGCATCTCGAAGAAGACGATCCAGTGGTATTCAAGATGTTCGTCGATTATCTGTACAGCTCGAAGGTTTCCTGTAACCTACCTCACGATGATAGCCCCGAAGCTCTTCAACACATGATGGCATATTATGGTCTTGATATCTTCGCAGACAAGATTGGATCGACCAGCCTCGCAGACTATGCATATGACGAGTGGCGATTCTGTTCTCAATACTATAGATGTTTGTATCACCCAATGCCGGTCGAAGTCAAGTTCGTGTTCGAGAGATGCCCTAGCCAATCACCATTTCGCAGAGATTTTGTGCGGAACATCGTTCACGAGTATGTCACCTGGGACTTCAACGATTTCGGATATTGGGGAAAATTGATGGCCAGCAATGCTGTATTTGCAGAGGAATGCGCAAGGAGTCTCAACGAACACATGAAACTCGGCGATACAGCATATCCAGGAGTGCCTCCGTGCTACCGCCAGGACTGCATTATCCACCGCCGCGAAAAGATCCTTGCAGCTTCAGCAACTGAGGTTCCTGGCCCTTGAACACAGGTGACGAAGGCCTTGATAAGAATAGCCTTTTCGAGCAGTACTGGGCTGCAAGAAGAGTGTCAATGTTATCCAGTTGAATGCCTTGAAGCAGAGTGAGGAGAATCATTTTCGCAGTCTTTGTCAAAAGCATTCTAGTTAAGTCATCAAATGATGATACTGATCATCTTTGTTGTTGATTGTCTTAATTGCCGAAAGTGACATCCATAAAACTTCATTCTCAAACTCACCTTTATACGTGTCTACATAATTCGCGGTCTGACTATAATCAGGATGACGGACTTCACCATTTGGAAAAGCTGGCTGACAGTACCCTCCCTGTGCTTGCGACACTTGGGAGTCTCGAAGACAGGTGCTAAACGAGATACTGAAGTCAAAAGCCACTACCAGACCAAATCGAACTGATTTGGTCTACACAAGCGGTGATGATAAGTCGCATCACCAATGTTATTTCCTGCGCCAAAAGCCGCAGAGTTCATCTTATTGACCTCGCTTAATCCCGCGCTAAACTGACCAGGGTCCGCTCCTTCATTCTTATGACTACCAGCCCTATCGCGACCTCGAAACTTCGTGACGCAACCTCGCACCACCAAGAGGACCATCAGCCAATAAGAAACTAAAGCCAGTACATAACAGAACCCATTCCACGCTTGCGATCTACATCGACACCACAGCGGTGTCCTCAACCCCGCTTTGCGAATTCGACGGTGACCACAAATCAGGCAAGTCTAAAGTTCCTCGTATCTGTTGGGACATTGCTGATTTCAACAACCTCAGTAGCTGTCAGGTACCATCAAGCATCACGAACTCAGCTTCAACATCATGACGACCTCAGATCCCACAACCTCCAAAGTCCCCGATCGAACAGAGGAGGACTTCAAAGCTGTCGCAGAGTAGGGCCCACCTAGCCGCTTCTTCTGCCAGAAAGTGGCTGACATGTTGATAGTTTGACTGGACCAGGCAACATGTTTAAAATCTACGTTGGACTCGAAAAGAAGTGCTGGATGATCCACGAGGCTGTGATCTGCAACATATCGACCTTCTTCCGAAATGCGTTCCAGCGCAACTTCGCCGAGGGCACTACTAAGGAAATAACACTCGAAGAAGATGACTTAGAGGTTTCTAAAACGTTGGTGGACTGGCTCTACAGCCTAGGTTCTGGAGATTGCTATCAACGGCCCGATTTAGAGCCTTGGAAGCACTGCATGATCTACTACGGCTTCGATATCTTCGCCGACAAGGTTGGCTCGAAGAAGCTGAGTGAATATACATGGGAGTGCTATCTAGAATGCGTGGAGAAGTGCGACCATGTGCAGTATCAAGACCATGTGGAAGAAATTGAAATTGTTTTTGAAAAGTCGCCGACGGACTCTCCTTTTCAGAAGAGTTCGCACAGGAGTTGAAAGATCACATGGCGCTTCCGGCATGTGGATGCCAATTTCCAGCCTGTAGCGTTCATGAAAAAGGTCCAAATACAGTCGCTGCTTTCTAAGGAGGGACAAACTGCATGATCATTGTTACGGTTGGAGGATCGGAGGGAGGTGCATCACAAGGATTGAGAATGGACAGTCGGGTTCTAGCACATGCATTGTAGTAACAAACTAGCCGAACTAGCCGCTGATGAAAATATCTTTCTCTTGATCTAGAAGACGCTTCTTAATTTGCAAAGTGGATGGCATTCGCATTAGCAAAGTATCTTTTCGACAACAGACATCTCAAACCCATTTTTGTGTCTTTGCCTTCTAATCCCCCAATTGAAGACCGACGAAACAAGAGAAACCCAAAAGTCGAACGCCCACTAGAGGTCTCCAGCAATTTTTACCCCTTCTAACACAAATCCAAAACCCAAACAGACTCTTAAGTATGAGAACCTAGCAACCAGACGGCAACCTCCTGAAAGAAACCCCAAAATTATTACCCCATCAACGACGATACGCCTCCTCCCACCTCTCCTCCTTTTTAACCACAGTTCCACCCGATCCTCTCTCCCCTCCCATCCTCTCACTCTCTCCCTCCTCCATCCCATTCCCACCCCAAAACTCGTCATACCCATCACCTCCCACACCCACACCCATCCCAAACGCAAACTCCCCACCCGCCATCAACGGACTATACAAGTCAGTCCCATGGCCATGGCCATTACTATACGCCGAACTCGGCATCCCGAAGCTGTGGAGTAACTCGTCCATTTCGCGGTCGTGGTCATCGTCGTTGGTGAGGGAGGCGAGGCCGAAACTATCGTGAGGATGGGTGTGAAGGTCGTGATGATAAGCATGGCCATGTGGGCTTTGGTCGTGAATATGGTCGTGATGAGGTGAGTATTCGTGCGGATGTGAGTGAGAATAAGTCTGTTCATGGTCCTCGATGCACATTCGTGGTGTACTGGGATGCGTGCTAGTTGAGACTGAAGAGGTTCCATTTTGCATCGGCATCTGAAAGTTCAATTGCTCTGACATCAGATGAGGTGACCGAGACTGCGCTTGACCTTGACCTTGCATATTTGCGAAAAGTCCAGCATTCAATGACTTCGCGCTTGGTTTCCTCTCACGCTTAACTTGTACCGCGTCGGCGAAACTCATATTCGAGCTAGGCTGGAAGGAAGACATTCCCAAACCATGCCCATGACTGTGGCCGTGGTGGTGATGGCTCAAGCTGGAAGAGAGATCATGCTGAGCGAGCGATACGGCAGGAGATGGCATCATACTGAGTCCACCTTCAAGATCAGGTGTATCGCGGTTGATAGAGCCTGACATAGACGCCGCAGATGAGGAGAGGAGACTCTCGCCTGTGCCTTCTCGGATGGCGTATTCTGACTTGATGCGCCTCTCCCTTTCTTTCCCCTTCCCTTCGGTCTTGATCTCTTTCTCTCCGTCGCGATCACCTTCCGTCTTCATCCCAACATGTTTCTTCTCTTTCTTCATAATCTTCGTCTTCTCGACTCGATTTTTCCGCGGTTTGCGCGGTGTTGGTGGAGGGAGATTGCCTGTAGCAGCATCCATCTGCTTCTTGAAGCGTGAGTAGCGCATGCGTGCTGCGTGGCCGTTGGTGATCTCATTGTTGAGGATAGGGTCGTGGGCGACTTTGTCCCAATTGATCTGTTAGAAGGGACACATATTAGCGAGATGAGTCTGGTTGGATATGATGGAATGATGACTAGGGTTTGAGAGAGTACAACATTTGGTATGGCCTTGATATTTGATCAGATTGGAATCTGGATGTGGTTGAGGGTGAGGGTGAGAGGGGGGAGGAAAGCGAATGGGAAACATACATCCTTTAGACATTTCTGGCTAAGAATTGCATATAGCAACCTTGTGATGGCATTGTCATTCGGCATACTGGTCGTTCTCCGTAGGCTCGCCAGTTTGGCTGCTGTCCAGTATCTCTGGTGTTGGTATTGTTGAGACTGTCTGACTTCGAGGAGGTACCTCTGTACCTTTGCAATGGTATGCGGAATTGGTGTTGTTGATTGGCCGATATATTCCTCGATCTCGAATGTGCAGCGTAATTCTTCGAACCCGAAACTCTCTCAGCTAGGTTGCATTTGCAGAAATTGAATTGTGTGAGCGTGCTCTGAACGTGAGTAATTCGAGGGGCTGAAAGTGCGAGATTCTCAATATTTCAATGTCCCTCCTCACAGTTCAATCTAAAGCTCCCTCACAATTTCGCAATCCTATTTTCTCTTTCTCTTGATTCCAAAAGGCCTTTCAGAGAAAACCCTCACAAACGACTCTCTGTCCTTGACTTTCCATTTCCTACTTACTAGAAAATCATACGTCAAGTCATTTGGCTTGGAAGATCTAAATATCTAAAAATCTTTTTCATTCACAACATCCCTCCCAATTTGGCGGGGCAGACGTGAATACAAGAGAAACCTACTATTTTCAAAGCACTTGCCTCTTTTAAGACATCAAATACAAGGGCTTTAAAGCCAGATGGAACAAGAGAGGGGAGTGCGCAGATGCTCTGCAGCAAAAGAGCGCGAGATAAGAAGAGCGAGGAAATGATAGGAGGAGAATGAAGAGGAGGAGGTTCCCAGGTACCACTTGAGTACGCTTTGACCTCTTGTCCGTACAGCAAAGCAGCACTGGTTCGCGATGGCAAGGGCCGAACCTTGCTATTATGACGTGAGGCTGTTGCCTGGAGACACCGGTCTTCATGAATTTCCTTGTAAAACGGCGATGATCAGGGTTGGTGGACTGGGAGACTTTGCTGGGCTGGTTGGGTAGATGCAGCTCCATTCGATGTCAGCTGTTCTCGCGGCATGGTGGCAGGGGACCGCGTAAAGAGCGTGCAGCCAGCTACAGTGCGTGCATGACGCTAAATTGCGCCTGCAGGGGCTGGATAACAAAAACAATCCTTGAAGCAACAAGCGGTGATGGCCAGCCAACGCATACAAAGCGGCGGTGTTGTTTATTCCTCTTTTGAAAATAAATGGATTCAGTAAAAAGCAAATCCTTCCTCTGGATTTTTGATTGGCGCTTGTGCCATTTAGAAAATTGTTGCTGGGGACTAAAGGAGGGACCTGCATGAAGCTCGATTGCCGCTATCTTGTCGTGGGTGGCGATGAGTCGACCTTCCGCCCTTGCATGGGGACGAACCGCAAATCCGGGGAACTGGATGGCTGGGCCCGCGAGGATGAGGCCAAGAACTGCAGCTCTCCGATTTTTGTGACAATTGTTAATGGTGTGAATAGCAATGGAAAGCCGCATATCAGAAGAAAGTGAAGCGACCGATCGATGCAATAGAGGGGTAACAGTATAATTGACTCATTGTTCGGAAAGTCGAAAGACTCCCAGGGAGGCTGGAGATAATAGGCTGATAATGTTCGAGGTGTATCCGTTAGGCTCCTGATCGGTTCTGATATGACCATTTCGCGCTAAGTCGGTGAACTCAAGGTGAAGACCTCCATTGTAGCTGGCGAGAGTAGATTTTGCTGTGAATGTGGCTGTAAACGACCTTGCTGAATCACACTCCACGCATGCGTAGTTGTCGCGAGCGAGGCTAAACCTTTTGACGCAATCGCCTTCTATCTCCCTCCAATCTTCCCTCCCTCTTTTCCAAAACACCACTTCCTCGCACAAACCACCTTTGCATAACTCAACCTCCACCTCCACTTCAGCCCTCACTCCTTCAAAACATACAATCAAGCCGAGTACAAGATGCCTCCATCTCAGTGGGACCACAAGGCAGACAAGGACTTGCTCCTTGCCATCATCGACGAGGGTGCGCTGAAGAGTATCGTCTGGCCAAAGATTGCTCTCAACATGCAGTCCAAGGGCTACACCTTCACCCATGAAGCCTGCCGGTTAGTACGTTTCCTCTTGATCTCTCCTCTTCGTGTGTCTCGATATTTTCATGACATTGGCAACTTGCTACTGCTCACTTCTCGAGATCGAGATCGAGATCCTTCCCAGCCTCGATCTGCTCATAGCAGCCTTTTGGATTCCAAAAGCACAACATTTCATCATGAAGATGAGTGTATCTTCCTCGTCCTTCTTCCACTAATCATAATGTCCCACATCCAACCTACCACTTTCAGCGATCCTCCCTCCTCCACTTCATCATGAAAATGAGTGTGCCTACTCTCCCTACCTCTCATTTTCCCGCCCTCACTCCCAGCCTCATCCTGTTCTCACCCCCAAACTCATCTACCCATCCATCCATTCTCCCTCATATTTCGTACCTCATACCTCCGACCTCAAATCATCCAGCCTCCTCTTACCCCCTAACTTCAAACCTAAGAACAACGACGCTAACCTCCCACCCACCCACAGACAACGCTTCCAAAAGATCCGCAAACTCTCCTCCACCTCAGGCACCTCCTCCGGAAACAGCACCTCAACCCCCCTCTCCTCCCCTACCAAGAAGAAAGCCACCCCCCGCAAGACCACCAAATCAGCCAACTTCTCCGCCTCCTCCATGAACAACGATGACGACGACGACGACGAGGAGCTCCCACCCCCACCATCCGCTAAGCGTAAGCGTGTTGTTAAGAAGGAGGAGAATGGTTTCGGTGGTGGAGTCGATGAGGGAGATCGTGGAACTTACCAGTTTAAGATTGAGCAGTTGGGTGGTGCGGAGCATGCGCATGTTGTGGATTTGGAGCATGATGAGTGAGTTTCCTCCCTTTCTTTCAGTCCCTTCCTTCTCATATAATGGAGGAGTGATACGTATGTGTCAAGAAGAAATACTGAATTTGGGCGAACAGTTTGTACGATGATGAGATCTAACTTCCTCGAAGTCTTGATCAAGTCCACGGATGGGATGCGAAATCGTGAGATTGGATCTCCCTCTGGGCCCCCTTCCGGCGTATCGCATCTCATCGTATCACAGCTCATCACGCAACGCACTCGATACCCAGCACTTGTCGTCCTTCTCCGGTTTTCGCGCTGCACTTCACTGCGTTCCTCTTTCCCCTTAATTCTCTCGATTTCTCTAGCGCAATGGTTTCCCTGATTCTCTGCAACGATACGGTAGTGGCGATATGGCGTTGAGATATACGGATACATGCTTTCATCATCTCACGGTTGGATGACATGAATTGGTACTGAGCTCTGCCCCTTCTCCGCTTTCTATTTCGACAACCTGGCCAGTCAGTCTTCCAAGAAGGAGAAGCATTTTCAGGGAGAGATATGGATTTGGGGAAAGAAAAGCGATGCGTTCGTTCATAGACAGCGAGATAACAATAGATGAATGAACTAATGGAATACATAAATGGACTTTGACTGTGACGAAAGCATGTGATGATTAAAAGCAATGAATCCTTCGAATGGTACGAAGTGTGGCAGAAGGGCGAATTCTGCAGCACTTGCACGACAAGGTAAACATGAAATTCAAGGGTCGACAAAAATATCTCCCAGCAGTGTCAGGTAGAATTCAGCAAAAATAAATGAGTTCAACGATCTGTGAACAGCGCCAACATGGCCTGTTGAAATGGTATATGTCACTGTAACATGCCCCACGAGATAGCACACTTGGCCTGACATTGCGAATGCAGCAAAAACAACTCAAGAAACAAGTACAGAAACTCCCATAAATGCAGTGACAATCTAAATGGTATCCAACATGCTCCCAATATGCTTCCAATATGTTCCCAAAATGCTCCCTACATGTCATCAATATTTCATCACTCTCAAAGCACATTCCCTCTATTTTGCTTCTGGTCGACTCGCACATCTCTCCAAAGGCCCACCCACACGAATCCCCACATAAGGACAAATGTAGCCGCGATGCACATTCTCATCTGGGCAACGCCATATGCGCCAATAATAGCATCTCTCACTTCCGAACCACGAGGGTAGCTCAGCTGCAGCGCAAGATCTTCATATATGGCCGTTGCATTCCCTTTCGCGTAGTCAGGCAATCGCTCGAGAAGCGCGCCGGGGAGTGTGTTCGTCCAGATGGCTCCAGACACCGCACTTCCGAGTGCACCTCCTACGGAAGCGAAGAGACTGAGGAGAGCGAGGATTGCAGCGACCTGTTTGTGCTCGACGACTGCCATAACGGCCATTTGCTCACACATCACAATCGCGCCGCCTGCCGTGGCGATGAAGATCTGTGCCATCACAACATATACGATGGGTTGATATGGCTGACGGAAGTAAGCCATCGTGGCACCCCCGACGAGTTCGAGAGGAACGGCGATCCAGGCGATCCATTTGAAACGGCCTGTGACGCGTATCAATGCACCAACGACCAGGGCAATGAGAGTCCCGACGACAGAGAAAATGTTGTTGATATATCCAGCCTCTGAGATGGAGAGACCATTGACGACTTGGAGGTACGATGTGTAGTATCCATCGTAGCAGTAGTATGCGATGAAGCGGCTGGCGCAGAGCAAGCATCCTCCAATCACAGTGCGGTTACGCAGAAGCCGGTATGGGATGAAGGGCTGGCTGGCGAAGAATCGTTCCCAGACACCAAATACGACCAAAAGTATTAAGCCGAGTACTATCATGCAAATAATCGACGGGGATGTCCAGCTGTTTGATCCATAACCCGTAATTGAGAACGGAAGTAGGAATAGTACCAGTCCTGTCGAGAGGAAGAAAACTCCATATGCTATCGCTATGTTAGAAAGGTGCGCGGATATTTGTGATTGTCATACCATCAAATTCTTTGGCATAGTGCAGGAAGCTCGCTCTCCAGCTGCGTTTGGTAGTTTCCATGGCCAGTACACCGATTCGTTTCGCCTTCATCTGATTTATGAACAGCATGCTGCAGAACGGCGCAGCCAGCAGCGGTGTCAACACCGCGAATAATGTGAAAGTTCCACGGAATCCAAGATTGTTATATGCGACCTGTGCAATCCTTGGACCGGCGAAAGTTGTGATGAGGTATGGGGTGGATGCGAGTGATACAGCGAGGGCCCGGTTGGCCAATGAAGATATGTCAGTAATAACAACGTGGAGTACATATCCCATGCCACCAAATCCGACAGCGTGGAAGACCTGCAGTGGTCAGTATATGCATCTCTTACCTGCGATACACACTTACTTGTGCCACAGCATAAGTTTCGACGTTCCTGCATACCGCCATGAGGAGAAGGCCGATCGTACCAATCAAGGTCATGAAGGCGAATCCCTCGGCACGTCCCCAAAGATCTAGCAACTTCGCGATCGGGAGCTTTAGGACACCACTCATTATTCCCGAAACTATTCCTATGACTGGTATGAGAGAATGCGCTGAGAAGTCGCTGCTTGATGCTTTAGTATTGGCATATTCAGAAGTCTCGTGACCAGTCCGAGACGGTAGGAATGATCGGAAGAAACGATCCTGGGATCGAATCCTAGGACCTTTGGAACTCAAGCGCGAAAAGTACTGACCTGACGACGTATGCCATAAGGTTTTGTGTGACTTGGTTCTGTATCGAATTGATGGCGAAGATAAGTAGAATACTGCAAGTCTGTTAGTACTTGACAAGAAATATGCTTGGATCAATGCTCACAAAACATAAGTCAACCTTAGTGAGGTCTTAGACCAGACGAGAGTGATCGCTTCCACGGTCTGTACACCATCCTGGGCATCCGGATTTGGCTCGTCTTGGCTATGCTTGTCGAAGACATTTCGACTTTCTTCGTCGCTCAGCAAAGGTGTGTATTCCGATGTTGTCCCAGCCATGGGTTTACTGGTAGAGGGCATGTTCGCCGTTGTGAAGGGTGCCAGAACTCCCATGATGTGTAAATGTTGAAGAATCAGCGAGCCTCCAGCAGTCGAAATAAGTTCGCGGATTTCGAAACGCGCAATGGGGGGGGAGGTTGCCTATATGTGGAATGGTGGCGTCGCAATTTTTTATCTAATCAGATCAGATCTGCGTGGGGTGTCATTCCAAGCGGGAACAGCCGACGTTCGGCCATCGTATCATCAGAGGGCCTGGAGGAGATTCGGCATTAGCATAAGGCCTTCCAGGCGCCCATTTGCTTGTTCGCTTGGAAGGCGAGAAGCAGGAAAGAGGGGCACGAAAGGATCTGATAGCATCGATAGGATAGATTTCTTTATCAGATCATCTTGATAACTTTATCCCTTCCCGTTCCTTGGCAATATGAGCCCCATCGCCCCACTCGGAGATCCGGTGTCGCAGTCAACTTTGTTCTCATCCAATGACCTATCTCGAAACCCTCCATCAGCTCCGCCTTTGTCAGATTCTGACTGTGGCAGACATGGTTCATCGAGGATCTCGCGAGAGGTAAGCGCGGCAACGGCGGACGTTGATGGGGACCGAGATGCTGCCTTTGTTGGGATCATCGGCCGTGGCTAACCGTCGTTGGCAGGTGCTGAACATGTTGGAAGGTGTGATATCGGTCGTGCATATAAAAGAAACGGATACCCAGCAGCCAGTTCTCAGTGTCCACAGTTTGGAGTTTATTGAATCTGGCATTGCCGGGGGTTGGTGACGACGCGTCGACTGGCTTGCTATCTGCCAGGGCTAGCTCTAGGGCCAGTTTCGAGCTGCCAATGCCACATTCCACTTTCGACACTCCAACATTTTTGAAAACCCAGCAAAATGGAAGTCGAAAGATGAAGTGGACAATGTTTCGTGAGTTCGAGATGGAGAGCGAGAAGTCACGACCGTTCCGTAACGCACTTGCAGACCTTCCCAGAATGACTCTAGCCATCTCGCTAGATCCAATTCTCCCCTAGCTTTCCCCTATTACCTTTGTCCTCAATGGAGACTTATCATCTAGAGTCTCAGCGAGACTACGAAGTCTAGATCGGTTCTGGTATGTAAACCAGACCTCCTAGATAGAGGGGTAAATCTTACACAGTCTCATCTATCTCGTAGAGCCGTTTTAGTCCGGTCCCTCATACCTAGCACGAGAGGCCGAATTCACAAAACGCGAACATTTGACCTTTCAGTGACTCTACCTTCGTGTTCGATGAAAGACATTTGTTATGTATGTGTATGTCTGTTTTCTTGGACAAAACCCGATCATATAAACCATGCATAGCACACAACTCAACGAGCATCCACTGTATGCGCTCCTTTCGCATGCTCTGGGAGCCGGCACCACTGTCCGTTTCCATGCTCTAGCCGCAACCAGTGAGAGCAATTCCAGGCGAAAGTCACTAATCTGAAACTTTGTCGACTGCCCGTATCCATATCTCATCGCGTACCTGTGGGTCGGACACTACGGTAAACAAAGAGTCCGGCGAAAACCGACCTTCCAGGCGTCTCGTCACGCTTCTGGTGCCTTCATAAGTCTTTAGGAAACACCGAATACATTATTCTTGAACGGCGTAGAATTTTCTGAACAACGACCGAGTATGCGGGGGAACTTGCCAAGTGTACAGGCACGATGACTTCCACTCCACCTGGACCTCAAGCTGTATATCAGAAACTGCCTTATCCGCTCTACGTTGATTACACTTGTGTTCGTCACAATTTTACCCAAGTCTCTGAACATACACCGCCAATATGCCACCCAAACCAACGACCGCGCGTCCAATTGACGCTGAACATGCGCTCTTCAAAGCGATCCTGATGAACCTCAAATCCAAACCAGATGTAGACTTGGCCTCCAAAACCCAATTTGAGACTTGCTGATGATGTCACTAGGTCGACTGGGAAGCTGTCGTTGAGACTACCAACTACAGCTCAGTCCGATCGGCGATGGAACGATTCCGACAGCGTCGAGACGCCTGTGATGCGACTTATGGCGGAGCCAAGACGAAAGCAGTTGTTCTACGGAAGACAAAGGCACCAGTCAAGAATAACAAGGCCGATATAGCTGTAAAGCCAAAGGCGAGCAAAGGAAAAGGCAAGGAAGCAAAGGTTGTCGCAGCTCTTGAAAAAGATCATTAGAAGTTCCGCCGGCTGGGGAAGGAGAAGATGGCGTGGAGGAAGAGTATGAATCTGACTGCAGTCTGGATAAATGCAACGGGGACGACGAGGCTTAGTATGACGGGGAAGAGGTAGATTAGTAATCTGTCATTCCTGAGACCTTACAGATGTCCCGATACATGTTGACGATAGTTAAGGACAGTAAAGCTCTTTTCAGCTACCCGGCTTCGTCTCCAGAAGCCCAAAAGCCACTCCTACTCAGTAAGATCTACAACCCTAGCCCTCTTAGCCTCCAAATATTCCCTCTCAGCCTCCTCCTCCGCTTCCTCCTGTCTCTTCCTCTTCCTACCCACCTTCACTCCCGCACCATCAACATCGACATCACCACCCAGTACCTCAGCCCTCACTTTCACCGCCATCAAGGACTTCGCCGTAAACTCCGGATGCGAAGCAACAACCCTCGACCACCCTTCCAACCCACCCAGCACCTCCTGCGGCGTGACTCCTAGAAAAACATCCACGATCCCTTTCACGATCAATCTCTTCATAGTCGAGTCCTCATTCCCAGTACTGAACACCTGATGGATCTCCGCAGCAGTAGGCAAGCAATGATGGCCCAGCAGACAAGTCCTGATCTTATCTTTGACCAATTCAGCGAATTCCTGCATCTTGAATCGTAAAGCAAAAGCATGGAGAGCAAGCAGAGGTAGGAACAGCTCAGATTCATTCACTTGATGGTCTTGTGGTGTGCAGATCTCGCCTGTGAGCATCCAATCCACGACATGTGCAAATGTGGACGGGTCTTCCTTGTGCATTACGATACCGGCGGTATCTTTCTCAGTTGATGAAGGCTCCAGGATTGGTTTCAGGTAGGGGATTTTGGCGAGGAGAAGAGAGCGTGGGATGTTCCAGTGTGCTCTTTCTGGACCGATGTCGACTTTGATGGTAGGGCTTTTAAAGTACCTGACTCGGTCAGTATTTGAGTCCTCCAAAGTTTTGAGATGCTGAGAACCGTACTCATTCATTCGTGGAGTGGCATTATTAGCCTCATTTACGAGGGTTGACGAAGATGAGGGAGCAGTATCTTGACTCGAAGGAATGGTTGATGACATCGTCAACGCTGGCGTGTTGGTATGGGTCAAGCTGGAAAGCAGATTTGTAGCCATTGTATGCAGTCAGGTGAGGGAGTAGGAGGCAGTTTTGCGTTCTCGATAGTTTGAAAATCATCAAGTGGTCCCTGCAGAACCACATTTTCTTATTTTCCGAGAATCTTTGATATAAGCTGGTCTCGAAATCACTTATCCCTGTGATCTTGATCTTGGTGTGGTAGTACAGGGATTCTGAGAGGCGTGTGAACATGCTGCATATGCATGCATATGCAGTTGCGATGCAGCGAAAAGCAATTCCTCGGCTACCTCAATGGATTACCAGAGACCGAACAGAGGGAATCAATCAGCAACGAGAGTTGATACGCAGCCCTGACTAGATATGATTATAGCAGCGCCTCAAATTGGTACAATCAGTAATTGTTAATTTGAGAGCGAGGCTGAGATGATTAGTGAACGAGTTGTTGTTGAGAGATGCGAGGCATGATTTCCAGTATGGTGTGTCTAGTACTCGCCAAGATATCTGCCGCGATTCCTCTTCAGCCTCTGAAATTCGACTGATGAGTATGTACTGATCGCCCGGCAGTCTCTCCGTCAGACGTAGATGTGTGTTCCTTGAGCTCATCAATGATACTAAAACGGGCCCTGGGCTGTGATATATCTTACCACTCTCATCCATTCCTTGACCTTTTCACGAGAGCGTTCATCTGGAGAGCCTTCAAAAAAGTGGGATATTTTGGATTTTAGGTAAAATACCGGTCAAAAGCAATGCAATGGCACCAAAATTATTGCCTAGCATTTCCAGCTTGTCTCAAATGTGTGAAGTGGCTCTAAATACTCGACTCCGGCATATCACCAACTTTTCCCTTTTGCAGCACCACTAAGAACAAAGAAGAACAAGATACACGAACTACAAAATACTAGAGATACACATCGAAAACAGTCTCAGCATACATGAAGCCCAAACAACCTCCCAAGCCGTCGACCTGCGTACATCATAGCCGGTGAGAATTCTATACTGTTACAGCCAGCTGCCACCATCAAACGTCCCTTGTTCCACGAATTGGGAGCTCATTATTTCGTTCGATTCTTTGCTTAGGGGAGAGATCGCCGGGTTCAGCCATGGGTTCAAGTCCTGCTGATGGCACCACGCCTCCTCTTCCTTCTTTCTCTTCCTCCAGAGATTCATCCAGATATGTGCAATCCGACTAAGTGGGCTCGGGCGTGGACGATGGTGCCCGCTCAAGCCAATCGACACCACTGGATCCATTGGCTGTGTATCAATCAGCCCCGAATACTACAGAATACAGATGCATGGACCTCAAGGGTGAGATGCTCTTTATGGGCTCTGAAAATATCGCAGTTGAAGTCGACGTTCGTTGCTGCCAGCGTTGCTAGGGCCCGTATGTCTCCCTTGCTCCAAGAAGAGGATGTCCCGGCCATGAAATGTTTGACGAGAAAGTGCCTCATGTGAATGGAGGATTTAGGTCTTCGGTACAGTTACTCGATCTCGCCATCCAAGGGAAGCCAAGTCTCTTGCCAGAAGGGGGCCCTGCCGATCTGATATCGGCTCAAAGCTTCATCTGCCGGGGTTGGTATCGAAGACCTATGCGCCAGTACATGCAGAATACATCATTCTGACGGAGTGTCGTCGCTGACAATGATATCACTATCCAGTGGGCCAAGATGGTCTGCGTTCAACCAGCGAATTTGCTGCCGAAAGTCTTGTGCTTCTACGGCCGTGAGCTTGACTAAGAAGTCAGTCGTGCTTGTGTTGCGTGGGGCCCATGGCTCTTCCATTCCTTCTTGAAAGTCCAGGAGTGTTTCTGGGACCTCTAAGGCATGAGTAAGGTAGTGTGTGGCATGGTCCGAGCCTCCGTTGCCGACGACAACTCGGAGAGCTTCGATCGGAGGGACCCTTCAGAACCGTCAGTAGTGACACCCTGTCATGGTATGAGTTGGCTCACTCGAAAGGGAATGCAGTCATGACTGCCCTATCAGCCACTCTAGGATCTTAGGCCGTTGATAATTCGTGTGTATTTCTGTGAGCTGTGAATAAAATCACTCGGTATAATGGATCGAGGCGGTTTGAAAATCAACTCGCAGACTTTGGTTCTTTTTGGAATGGAATTTTGGGCACACATTTGAATATCTGGGTGGGAGTTCCTAGCTACTTAGCAGTAAAGCTATTTCATTTTGTTCTTCAGCGCCTGTTACTCCTGACCCCCATAATACTCTCAGCTCAACTGGAGCTTAGAAAGAAGGAGAACGCGCCTTTGCAGGTGAAATGGGAAAGCATATGAAATCTTCTGAGCTGTCGACTTTCGGGAAAACTCTCGGATGCATACTTTTTACTAAATAAGTAAGCGATATGCAGAATCACAGTCCAATGAAGAGATTATGAACGAGGTGTGTCTTGCTTCGGAACGTACATTTGACTCGAAAAGATCGTATTATAAGGACAGAAACGGGAAGGAATGACAGAGCGGGGAGCATGACTTCGAGGATACCGTCATGCCGTCTCCCAAGAGTATTCACTTAAAATCCCACATCATCTCCCATACTCCCGGAAAATTCTGAACTCTTTAGTTATCGTGAGCATCCCCAGCAGGGTTGCTACAGCTTCTTCCCACTTCACATGACCGAGCTCTTCGACGGACCACCGGCGGCCTGCTTCCGCCTTCGTCGAAGAGCCACCGAAGTGACAGAGATAAGCAATAGTCTAAGTCCAGACCTTTATTCAGGATCTGGGAGAAGATTTATGAGAAAATCCTGCTAGTAGCCGCATACAATACATCTTCAAAAGGCCGCCAACACGGATCACATGCCGAGTAGGTGAACAATGCGACCGGTTCTCTGGAATCCATCACGGTGAGGGGACCAATCAAGAGGGGTAGGCGGCAAGATGCAGAAATTCAGGGTCTGATATGCAGACGGATCACATCTGTCATGCAGACTTGACCCCACGCAGTCGATATCTGGGGTGACATCCTTCAAACATATCGGATAACACACTAGACTCTTGATGTTGGATGAGACTAATCGATTGACTCAGTGCGATGGTCACCCAGTTTGGTCTGGCTGATAGATGTGCTGTACTTGGCGAGCAACGGGGAAGCTGTGCATGCATTCCGTTTCTGCAATGTTTGTTTTTCGAAGCAGGCATGCCAAGCGAGGAACAATGCTACTGCTATTTCGATGCATGCTTCCGTTTAACGCATCCTTGACCATTTCTTCACTGAGTCACACACTATCTCTGCAATGTGAAGGATCACATTTGAGCTGTCATTGTCAGGGAGTTTTACTGCGGACAGCGTGGGTGAAGTGGGTTCGGCTGCCAGTGGAACTTTTCCCGTGGGCTCATCCTACGACAGTCGAGCCAGCACTGATATTCAAGTCTCGAGGCCAGGAACAGCATGAACGAAAGAATAGATATACGAGAAAGAGTCAGCGTCTCTGCTCTTGCTGCCACACAATTGTTCATGGCCATTCTCAGCCAGAATAACGACCTCGCGACCACACTCCATTGTTAAGATTGCCAGCAAAATGCCTGAAGCCAACAACAGTGCCAAGGCTGGCCCAACTCAGCTGTCATTCTTCCAGGCTATTTTCGCCAACATGAAAGAAACTCCCGATGTAAGGGCAAACCCAAATCTATGCTCTTGGATGCTGATATCTAAACACCAGGTGCATTGGGTCACCTTTCGCAACAGCTGGTTACAACTCAGCCAGCACCGCTCGAACTCGCTTCGGACAGATCCGACGAGAACTTCTCAAAGGAGATGGATCAGCGGAGCCGAAGGCTGCAACCGAGCCTCCTGCGAAGAAAAGTTCTATCAAGAACACGATCGGCAGCGGCACCAATCTGTCTCCTTCGAACGTCTCAAAGTCGATCCCAATGAGGGGCAGAAGCAAGAGTGTCGGAGGTAAACCTGGACGAGGACCCAAGGGCAAGATTGGTAAGGAGGAAGATGATGATGAAGGAGTGGATGAGAGGGAGAAAGCTGGTGATGCTGCTGATGAGATGGAAATGTAACCGCATGCGCAACCTTGGAGAGAAGATTGCGGGTCTGATGTAGGAAAGCTTGGAAATCACTTGTCCTTGAGAATCAAGAAAATGAAAAATTACTTGCCAGTGCCCAAAATTCCCATCGATGATTACCTACCTATGTAGGCCACACGTCTCAGTGAATTTCTTAGCTGACATTTAGAGTTGTGTTGGGCTTCATCCCGCTAAAGTTTCAGGGTGAGGCACCCTGGAACTTGGCCCCGCGTTGGCGTATAGGCAACAAATTTACCCCGCGCTTAACTGGAATTCAGGGGATGGACACTAGAACACATTGTCCCCGGCAGCCAGATACCATCTCGGCGCCAACAGAAGTATGCACTCGTAGAGGTGTGGTGCACAGATGATTTCATATTTTATCCAGAATGGAATTGTAACCGTCCCTAGGCTTAAAGTACTTTCGAAATCCTAGATACGTTGGCATGCCGTTCTACGTTCTCTAGCCATTTGCTCAACAGAATGACAACATAACATAGCATCTTTTCCAATATCGTGGTTAGCTCGGAGCTTTGATAGACAGATAGAGCTAATTTACCACGATATCGATTGATATTGCTGCCTGGACTGTCATTTGAAAATGTGAAGTAACTGCGACGAGGCTCGGAGCTAGCTGGCAACCTAGCCGAGCTTTCACCTCGAACTTCGACCACACTTGTATTAAGTTCCTCTCCCCTTCATTTTGGAATTATCTTTCTTCAAGTTTCGACAAAAATAAACTTTTGCTGCAACTCTAACACCTGACAACTTTCGATCTTGCAACTCAAGCACAACCCTCTCACAACGTAAGTATGTCTCATCCTTTTCCACGACAATATCGAATGGCATTCTCGGCCTCGATCTGTTCCTTCATCTACAGATAAACTTCAGCTTACACTTCACATAGATTCAACCCACCATAACTTCCATCCAAAAATACCTCTTATGCAACGTCAGCTCTCTAATTTCTCGCGTTACATCATAATTGCTGACTTTCAAACAGAATGGCTGACACCAAGGCCCCTCGTGCTCCCACCGACAAGGAGGCTTTCTTCTTCTTGACCATCATGCAATGCATGACCAACAAACCAGAGGTAAGTAATACATGTCCTGTCTGTCTTCAGACATTCTATCAACTGGAATCACGGAGATTGGATATCTTCTCACTGTCAAGCCTGCCCTTTCCCTTGAGCTCAACTTTCCTCTTCACTTTCATATTGTATTCACGACTTCATCTTCTAACAGAGTCTGCAGGTCGACTGGAACTTGGTTGCCACTCGTGCTGGTTACTCCAATGCCAACTGCGCCAAAGTCCGCTTCGGTCAGATCAAGAAGGCCATCGGCTACAAGGAAGATGGATCCCACCCTCCAACTACCACACCAACCAAAGGCTGTGCCAAGAAGGATACCACCACCGGCTCCGGTACCAACACAACTCCATCCAAGGTCACCAAGCCTCGTGCTCCCAGAAAGCCCAAAGCTCCCAAGGCTAAAGTCATGGCTGAGGTAGAGGTCGAAGCTGAAGTCGAGCAATATGATGAGGAGGTTGGCAAGGAGGAAGTTGGTGACGTTGCTGAGGATGAGGCTGATGCTTATACCTTCGACCATCCTCTTCATGAGCAGCTCTACAACAACTTCCAGATGTATCAAAATGGTCATTATGAGGACGAGGAGGCCACTTAGTCTCGTCCGAATCCCAAGTCTGCATCTCTTCACGTAAGTCGATCTACCTTAACAAATTCATATAACATGCTAATTCACGATCTAGATTGATTGATTTAATGGCATTGAGACGGGACTGATATTGCGAAGCGGATCGGAAACCAATGGCTCACATCAGGGCATATGAGTTTCTAAGGTGGCATATTTGCATTTATTTTTTGCTTTCACAGGATGTATGCAATGCGATTGATTTCGGGGTTTGCACATACGAGCCGCGAAGTGGAATGATCTGGCAGTTCTGTTCTGTAGTTCTTGAGGCAATCACTTCGGAATAAATGCAGATCAGAAGAAAAAAAGATTTTCAAAGTCTCTCCAATTTCCTGTCGATGAGCTAATGTTTGTGGATGTGATTGTCAAATCCATCGTGAAGTTTCGTGACTTTCAGACCTTGTCAGCGCCACATCACGTGATACCGGACTAGCCACAATTAAGCGAGCAAAGTAAACAGCAAACATTCACTGTATCCAGGGGCGAGTAGAAAGACCCAATGCCGTCATGTCGCATCGCGGCAAAACCTGATCGAATCTTCGTCTCCAAGAGGAACTTGCAAACTGATGACGCTGGTTGATGTTTCCGCCATAATGACCAACGTCGGATACTGCTGGATGTGGCTGCAGGAGCCAAGGATGAAAGCAAACAAATGTCGACGATTCTCGAGTCCCGCATCCGATGACCCTTTCTATTTATGAATGCAGAACAAATGCAGCTTGTTTCCAAGATTCTGCATTATCCATATGTCCTCCGATGCTGATGCGTGATTTTGCTTCTGAGATCGACGTCGCAGCCGTCACCAGGCTTGAGCCTTGAAGCCCGGCAGACCTTGTGTGGAGGTTGAAGATGAGCAACAGCGATGAAATGCAAACATAAATCATGTATGCCATCTGTAATCGACGAAAGGCACGAGTCTGTTTGCACTCTCCTGAGCCGTTATGCACAGCGCAATCCTGATATGTATCACATTCGCGAGGAGTCCAGGATGACTCGAGAATAGTCTCTGCGCCTGCTACCATCCACCACCCAACATGCGAGGCAAACAACATTCTTTCCAAGTGATGGAGAGCTACTTCTTCACTTCATCTAATCGCTTTTGGGGTGCTCCTCATGCAGTGCAGGCCACCAAGTCTATCCCAGTGATCATGTCGCTGGATACAATGTGACAAGTATTTCAGAAGGAAAGCAATTCTGGAGAACATGTACTTTGTGTAAAACTGCATATGCTGGCGTGGTCAGAGAAGGCAGTTCGCCTCGGTTATCTATGGCGGAACAGAGAACAACTGAGGGCTACTTCTGACTTTCAAGGGGGGGTGACATCTGGAGGCCGGATCTCTACGGAGGTACAGGTGGAAGGTGGTGAAGGAGCAGCCTTTAGCCAGAGCTTGAGGAATGAATGAGACTATCGAGAAGCTTCGACTGTGGCACTTGAATCCAAACCGGCATCTAGCTTCGTTGAAAACCTGAGTTCGAATGCTGAAGTAGAGCATGTCGGAGGTAGACTGGAGAGTTCGCCAATGTAGGATTGAAGTTGTGCACTCAAGTCAATCACAGTAGCGTAAATCCAAAGCTTCAAGAACGAACATTGTAGAATGCAGAAGTCAGGAATGATGCAATGAAGTATGATTCATCGGAAATGTGCTTTCACAAGATGGTGAATGCATCACGTCACTGATGTTGCGGCCTGAGCGGTGCAGGCGGCAGCATGATCCGCCCCCACTACGTATAAAGCCTCAACCAAAGCTTCTATTGAGCACTCTTCATCAACATCGCGAACTCCACCACACCACCACCTTCACACACTCGCATTCCCATTCGCACATCATATCAGTACTTGGCATCTCTAGTCAAACATCGACCACACATACATACGTAGGTATTTCCACTCCCATTCCTGTCCATTCTGCATCGCGTGCGATTTGTTTACATTTCGCCTTCCAGATTCCAGATACCTTCAAGATGTCTGACACCGAAGCTGCCGTTGCCAATGGAGGCGCCAAGGAGAACATGTCCCAGCAGGACATCGATTTTCTCTTGACGTGCATCAAAAACACTACTGGTGGTGTCCTTACTGTAAGTTGACCTCCTCGTCCATCTCAAAGATTGCTATGAAGGATTCGTCATTCGAGTCCTCTTCCGCATCTCGATACCTCGAACCCAGTTCCTGAGATATTCGATGAAGGCCCTCTACATCTATTCGATGAAGGCCTTCTGCATCTTTTCGATACAGTGATTGCTTCTTTCACTTTATAGTCAGACATATCTTCAGCTTCAATCTACCTCCACAGCAGACTGATTCAAAGTCGCGCACTTCCAGCCCTACACATCATCTCAGAACCTTCCTTCAAAACCCAGACCAAAAGCTAACAGTCCTTCTCACCGCAGGTCGATGCCAACAAGATCGCCACCGCCCTGAATTACAGCAACCCCCGCTCCGTCACCAACAAGATCTCCACCCTCAAGAAGAAGTACGGTCTTGCAATCTCCACTGCCGGTGCCAAGGCTGCCTCCGCTGCCGCCGCCGCTTCAGTTGGTGATGGAACTGCTGCCACACCAGCTATCCCGAAGACCCCTGCTCCACCAAAGACCCCCAAGGGCAAAGTCACCAAGGCCAAGGCTGCACCAAAGTCCGCTACGAAGAAGACACCCGTGAAGAAGTCCGCCAAGTCCGCTGTTAAGGCTGAGGATGATAGCGAGAAGGCTGATGCAGATGAGAAGATGGAGGACGTCAAGGAGACCATGTGAGTATTCCTCTGACCTACTCATTTGAACTGTGAAAGCTGACACATGATATCTGCAGTGGCAAGGAGGACGAGGACGAGGACAATGAGGTCTAGATCGAGTATCACTAGATCTGTACTCAGTCCATTCCTCGAATTTTCTGGAGTCTGACACTTGGGTGGCATTGCTCTTCTTTCTACACAACATGCTCTTGCTGGCTGGATGTTCATAGATGTTGAGAAGGCAGGATATCTGGGGTTTGTTCTTTGGGCTTTTCATGGTGGGGTCTGGCATCATCGGATATGAGGTTCTCTCTTTCTGTGCGTTTGAGGGCTTCATTTGACATTTTCTTGCGGAACTAGAGGTTCGTGGTTTGTGAAGAAAGAAAAGTTACGACTTCTTCTTTCCTCGTTGGCTGGCTGAAAAGGTCTTGCTTTCTTGCCTGGTCCGGATCCTTCTCATCGTGGATTGGTCGACAGATCTTTGCAATGAAAGCTTTGTGAAACGAATTTCCTTATCTTTTCTCTTTCCTCTCTATTTTAATGGCCTTCTCATGAAGTGACCTATCTTGCTTCGAGATTACAGAGGATCCCATCAGCAGAACATGCAATACCTGCAGTTGGCAATGCTAATTCATAGGAGATCCATAGATAGCCAAAGGATTAAAAGTTGTTTACTGCTCCGGATATCTAGATTTGAGCTATGAAGAAACTCTGAAGGCATATGGCTCTTCTCTTTTTATGTTTTCTGTCTGAAGTCATGGATGCTTGTCGTTCTCCCGTCTTCGACTGCAAAGCGTGTGCTGCGTGAAGTTGATCATGGTCAACCTGTGAATAGAAACGTGTTCCCAGAAGTAAGAGCCAACGAGAGATGGCAAGGACGGTTCTGCTCTTATTCCAAGACTCTTTCAGAATGATCATCAGCTAAGAGATAATCTGAGCTTTTCCAAACATGATGCTTGGAGCATTGCTTGCCCTGAGCAAAGTTCATGTAGAAAGGCTATAAATCCCTCCAATGAACCAAGAGGCTTTGATCTGACATTTCTCTTCCGAATTGGGCAAGATTAAACATTTCTGGAGTGTAGCACGCTGCTTCCAGCTACGGTTCACCTCGAGCAGAAGGTAATTGAGCATGAACTGCTACAGCAGCTTCCCTGTTCTGCTCCAGTCGACTGCTGCACTAGTGTGCTTGTAGCCTGATTCTGCTGGCTGCTCGCCTACAAAAAGACCGCAGTCGCGCTCCAGCAGCTTTCTCCTCGAAAACAACAACAAACTTTCTTTCTTCCGCAGATCGATTCTTCCACCACCACAACTCTGCTCAATTGCAACCCTTCTTTCAAAACACTCATCAAGTCTCCTCATAGACTTGCCTCCCAATAAACAACTCTTCCCAAGAAGGTACATCGCTGTCACGTTCACGGTCACTGCTCTCTTTCTTCTGCGCGCCTCGAAGCTGACCTCCAAGTGCAGACCATAACAACATCAATCAAAATGCCTCCAAAGGCCGCTGCTGATGGCAGCGCCAACACTGCTCTTACGGCAGGCGAGGTAAGTAATTCTAATCTTGTTCCTCTTCAAATAGGAAGCTCAAGGGTCATCTCTCCTGCATCGCTTCCTCCTTTTCCCTCACCATACCTCCTATTCTGTTGTCCAAGGTTCCTGTTCTCAAGCTTTGAAGACTTGCTGACCTGGATCGCAGACTACTATGCTTGCTGCTGTGATTGCCCAGCTTGGTGATTTCCCATCGGTACGTTTGCTCCTGTTGACCCCGCTATTCCAAATCAGCTGGTGCTCTTCGATCTCCTGTACCTTCTGGTGGGAAACTGCAATCTCACTTCATCCATCCCCATGATTAGATGGGCTGTTCCCTCGCCACCCAGTCTTGAAATTGGTGTCTGCCTGTCGGGCAAATCTTGTCTATTGCTTCCCATTCTCACATCTTAGCACATCATCCTGCATATTTCGAGACCAGGGTCACATAATACAAGGAGTTAAGAAAGTAAACCTTCCGAGGACAATGCTGATGTTGGCACTACAGGTCGACTTTGAGATCGTTGCCCAAATCTGCGGTATCAAGTACTCCCGTAACGCCCGCTCCTCCTGCAAGCGTCTCTTCGAGAAGATTAAGGCTGCCCACCCCGAGATCAATGTCGCTGCAGGTGGTTCAGGTAGTACAGTCTCCGAGGCTGCTCCTGATGATGGAAACGATGAGAACAATGGTGCTGAGGCTCCGTAAGTGCTCGTTCCCCTTTCCTCCCAGTTACAAGCCCCTTCAATTGAACCACAGAAGTCCATGAGGAACACAAAAGGCTAACGTCCGTACAGGAAGCGCCCTCGTGCAGTTGCTAAGAAGGCAGCTCCAAAGAAGACCGTTGGAAAGACCACCGCCCCAAAAAAGGCCAGCGCTACATCGAAGAAGGCTTCTACCAAGAAGGGAGCTGCTGAAATAAAGGTATGTGTACATCGTCCAGAGAAGAATGAATGGCTGCGGGACTGACTTGAATCTCAGGGTGATTCTGATGATGCCGACATCGAGGACGCTGAGGAGGACGTCATTGAGGCAATCAAGAATGAAGCTGGTAAAGTCCCCACTGCTTCTGCTACCGTCAATCCCTCTTTCATGCAGAAGTGGGCCGACTCCTGCCTTCAGGGTTCCAGACTTGATGAGTCAGTTGTCCAGCCTCCGGTCGCCAGTGACACTGTCCCTGAAGCTGATCACTTGGGTGTCGGAAGTTCATCTGCTTGTTCCGTCGAAGCTGAAGTTGCTGATTCCGCAGCCGAGGCTCCTGCTACTGATACTGTCGCAATCGAATTTGATGACACGGCTGCCGCTGATGTTGGTATCTCTCAACATGATCAAGTGCTTGCTGAGGCTTCCTCCATCAATAGTTCATTAAAGCCAACTGAAGAATCTCTCACCATCGCTACAAGTGCTGCAGTCGGTGCTCTCAAGTACTTCGCCAATGAGGTCTTGTACATGAACATCAACGGTCACGATCATTCCTACATCAATCAAGACATCTTGGATGCGCAGTCACACGGCATTACTCTCGAGCAGTGGATCATCTGGAAGTTCGAGAATGGCGTTGATCGTGCTGCTCTCTTCGGCTGATGCATGCTTCCTTGGTATATTTTCTTTTTGTACGTTCCTTGAAGATCACAAGCTAACTTGTATGTGCGTGCAGGTGACGAAGTTTAACTTCCCAAACTTACGATGACCAACACAAAGACTTCGAAGTCTCCTCGCTTGCTTGACACATCTCGACAATGATATCATTGGCTTTTGCCGTTGGGTCTCGAATTGGTTGGCATCAGTGGATTTCTTCTTCGTTGCGGTGATGGATACACACAAGGTGGCGGATATGGATTCTCTTTCTGACTTCTATTTTCCATGATTGTGGTCTTTGAGGTTGCGAAACCTTGTTTCTTTGCTCTGAGCATTGAGCTGGTGTCTTTTATGTGACCTGGGACTTTGACTGGCGCTTTTATTTGCGTATATGCTGTGGTTCGGCAGCTGGCATAGGGTTTATGCCCATTGAACTCTTCGTCTCTTTCAAATGATCTCCTTGTGACGTGACATGCTTCTCTGCTCAATTGAAGATACAGTGTTTCGTAAGCCAAAGAATGACTGAGTGTTGACAAGCAATCTTGACTTTGAAAGATCCTCGGAGCCTCTTCGATCGACCGTCTTTCGTAAAGCCAGCGATCTTGGCCTGCATTGTTCCTACCCATGGCAGATTCCACAGCCTCAAAGGACCCATGGCCAGCTGCTAGAAATCCTGCAACAAGANCATGAATGACATGGCTGTAGGCTAATTCCTGAAGCTGGTCCTGCTGTCTTTAAATTCAAGACAGCTCCCCGGTTCCGACTTCATCTGAATCTGTCATCAGCACTTCTGCAGAAGACTCTATTCATCCTTGAGACATATCAGCTTGTCTCCGATCTACGAGTCAAACCCAGTGTTGATCCAAATTCTTCGATCATAAGCATGGCTCCGGCTTCCAATGAAGAGCAGTTCAAGTTCCTCATCAGCTGCATTCGATACAGCAACAATGGCAAGGTACGAGTACTTTCTCCGCAGGGGACTCAGGGAGCCAGCTAACATTTTTCCCAGGTAGATTTCGCTCAAGTTGCAAAGGAGTGCAAGATCGTGAGCAAAGGCGCAGCGTAAGGCTTTATCCTCTCCCCTCGCTCCAACACATCATCTCCAACACAGTCATCACAAGGCATCAAAAGCTAATCCCGTCCCAATGCGCAGAGCCAAGAGATACGAACGCATGATGCGCGCCCACGGCATCGCCCCCAACGCCGCAACCGTCAAGTCCGCCCCTCGAAGTCTCAAAACCGAACGGACCGAAACCACTCCATCCTCATCCTCTCCCATAGCTAAGAAACGCAAGACCGATCCATTCCTCGAAGACAACACGTCAGCAGACGATGACGAGAGATTTGGTACAGTGAAAATAGAGCCGGTTGTTTTGAAGGAGGAGCAGCTAGTGGTCAAGGAGGAAGAGGAGCGGAAACATCAGCCTGGACAGTTGAGTCTCGATGAAGCTGCGACTTTGATGCAATACTACGATACGCCGACTCAGTATGCTGGACTTGGAATGGGGTTGGGCATCGATGATGGCTACAATGGAGGTTATACTGGTGGCCATGACTATGGAAGTAGTATGTCTGCAACGAGTATGGCTGGATCGAGCCTCGGTGGACTGTACAACATGGAGTCACAACATCCATATGGGTTTTCTTCACCGAGTTCCTATGGAAATGCTGGTGTGGGAGGGATGCAAAGCAGCGAGCCTCAGAGAATGTCGTATAAGCCATTGATGCAGTACTCGTCCGATGAGCAAGGTCGGGCTGACAGCCCGGTAATTGTTGAATGAGTTGCCATACATCGACATATACGTAGTCTTGCACTCTCATATCTGGGAGGAGCTCTGGTGTATCGAATTTTTTGATGTTAGGACAAGCTGGACGAGGAGGTCTTTTGTTCTGTCTGCATATCTGGTCGTGTCCAACGGAGGAAGGAACTGTTTGCTTGCTTCCCTATTTGGCTCCATGTTGATCAGGTGGGCCGGATCGTCCCGAAACCTACTCATCTAGACTTCCTTCCTCAGTAAAGTGGCGTGATAAATCCCAAATTAAACAATTTCCGAATGACTGCTTGAATTTCTTCATCAAGTAACCGACCACGTGACTCATATTGTTATTGTCAACATCCGCGAAATGAGATTCAAAATTCTTCCTCATTACCACCATCATCCGGAGAAGTGCTCCTTGGCCAGGGCACTTCGGCAGTCCTTCTCCAGCCAGGATCCTGTCGACATCTTGTCCTCAAGCTGCTCTCTTGCTTCTTGGTGAGCGTTTTCCTCGGGCTGATTTGCGGCGCGCTGGAGAGGTTTTAAAGCATTGGCAGAACGTCGTATAATTGCTGCATGTTGGGTAGCGATACTTTACACTATAGATCATTCGGATCCTGTCACAGGTAAGGATCCAAAAGCAGAGCCATATTTTACCAATTCACTGATGTCGTGGTTCCTAGGCCAGAGTCTCAAAGATGCCAAACCAGCCACCACACCCTCCATACTCCGACACGTACGTTCTACCAAAGACAAAATATGGGAAGCCGGTCACTCCCGAGATGTTCGTAAGTTAATTCTTTCTTGAATCAAGCTCTCATCGCAATCCGGATATCAAGCTCCATCTCAGCCGAAGCCAAGGCCTTACAGAAGAATGCACAACGGCTGACTCTCAATCCCTTGCAGAAAGACAACTCCTTCACATCCGAGGATGAAGACCGCAAGAACCGCTGGTGGGAAGCTGTCTGGGCTGCCGAAGAAGCCAAGCAGCGTCGCTTGCGAGAAGAGCGTTTAGAGCGCGGTGAAATGCAAGACATCGAGAGAAGCCAGCGCTACCGTGCCACCACCGCAGAAGAACTGGATGCCTATCGTAAATGGCGGGAGGAGACTGAAGAGAGCGAGAGGGCACTGGCAAGAGACAGGAGATTCAAGCGTGCTGCTAGAGAGGCGGAAGAGATGCTGTCTGGTGAGAAGATTACGGTGAGGATGCAGGTTGGTATGAAGGAGGTTGAGCAACGGAAGGAGATTGTCCCTTGGGAGTGGCAGGAGGGCGAGGGTAGTGGTCAAGGTCAGAGTGGTGAGGATAGCGGATATGCTGGTGAGGGATATACTAGTGGTGAAGGTTATGGTGATGGTCAGGACAAGAGCAAGTTGAAGAAGTGGTTCAAGAAGGTCTTGCCTTGAATTCGAGATGGTTGATACTGCTGGGGACAAAAGGCTGATATAGAAGAGCATTCTCTGTTTTCGGGCGCGAGGATTGATGGCGTTTTAGACAAAGTATACTGAGCATTGATCGGCGACGTATGTTATGGGTTTCTGGTAGATGAGGGGCGGTACACTAGATATGGCAGTAATGACACTCATGGGTTTGCGAGAATCTTGCTATCGTCTGCTACTTCGGACCGTCCATCTCATGTGAAGTACTTCGGATGCTTCCCAGGATACAAAGTCGTTGTCTCTATACAAATCCAGATACTTTTTCCCATGGCGGGGACCGAGGTAATGAGCTTTGGATCAAACCTAGCCTGCTGCCAAGTTGGTAGAGAATATGCTTCTTGACCGTTCTGGAACTTGATACGAGCAGCATCCGGTACAGGCTTCCCAGAATCATTACAGCGTAGAGTATATCAACAAGAAACAACAGGTGTCCCTCCCTTTTTCTCTTCCGTTCAGGTCTCTGCCAGCTTCACCAAACTAAGACTACTCCTTTGTCCTCAAGGGCTTGCTCAAATTGGGATGTTGCAAAACAAAGTCCTGTACCTCCAATGGAAGACCTTCGTAAGACTATTGACTTTCTACGACCCCCTATGAATTTCTTCCTTGATGTAATGCAGCAGAGTAGTTGGCTGGCACAGCTCAGAAATAGACCACAGTCCTAGGCCAAACTGAAGAGGGCTTTGACTGCTAGCCTTCCAGAAGAAGCTCAGCTCACTGTCTACGGCGGACTGGTGTAGATAAGGGACGATAGTAGAACGCGACTTGACGCTAGTCCCCATTCAAGGTAGTCTAAACTTCGAAGTCGTCTCCCACCACAACACGTTCACAACGTTCTCTTCTCCTTCAACCTCGAATCTGCGATCAACACCGCAATTGATTTGTAGCCTCCTTTCCTCCACATTTCTCAATCAGACGATTGGTATCTCCAATCCAGGGTAAGCAGTCGTCGCTCTCTCGTTCTGCTGCAAAGTTCATGTTTGCGGCCACTGTCGTGGTCTTTCAGTTGTGTTTTGACGTCTCTGTTTTCCCTGCACAACGCGTCTCCCTGCCACATTCTCTCCCCAAGTTTTGTTTCAGAAATCATCTCCCTGCTCCTCTGCGAATTCACCTTCCATTCTCCCTCTACTCTTTTGTTCTTGCTCTTGCTCTTGCGCAATCAGGCCGCCATTATTGGTGCCTTGCGTTGCATTGTTGACGCTTGTCGGTGGCTCCGACGCCGACGAGGCTGTGAGGAGCTCCTCAACTTCAATCTCCTTCCATCGTCACAAGCGCTTTCCTCCCCTCAACTCAACATCACACTCACTTTACCGCAATTTCACCTTAACTCTTCGTCATTGCGGTTTGACTCTTCTCCTCGGCCTTCAAGCTTCAATCGATTGCTTTTCTTCTGCGAAGCAATTGCCAGAGCGCTCTCCCGAAAGCCCTCAATTACTTCCTGCGACCTGCAAAGCAGTCACCTCCCCTCCTCTCAATGCAAATCAAAATCCCATTGACTTTCTGTAAGATCTGCGTGATCTGTTCAGCTTGTCGTTTTCGAGATCCGCTGAGCTTTGCTGCGACGCCGTACGATTGCAATTATCGATCAGCTCCTTCCCAAAGGCTTTGAGCTTCTGTATTCCATCTACAAGCCTGCTTGGATCTTCCAAGAAGATCTCTCGTCTTCTCTGCACACAAGGCTGTGGTATCAGGAAAGATAGGCTCCAAAAAAGCAGTGGTACGTTGGAAACCCAGCAGAGCCCGGTCGCAGTTCGCGTCGGCACTCATCGATGGCGATGTGCACCCCTACTCCAATAATCCACACATCGCATCGCATCATTAATATTGCATGTGTGTCCGCGAAGTGTGACTTGCAAGCGCAAGTCGTGGGTCTGGTGGCAGAAGACTTTTTCTCCATCAGCCCTGACTTATCAAAACACCACGTGACCTGAATTGGCGACCTCGATCTGCGATTTTGCAAACTTGCAGTTAAACAGCGCAACTTGGCTAACAAACCCTTCCGCAAGCCGCATGATACCATAGAAACCAGCAAAGATGCCAGCAAATACGTTCACCAAGACTCCAACCAAGGAGGGCCGTCCCGCTAACTCTCGACCATGTCCACCAAGCTTCGACCCCAACGGACAAGGCCACGGCACCGAGACCCCTACACCAGTCAAGAATGATAGAGGCGTCGCTGCGGTTATCAAGTCGAACAGTGACAAGGTATCGCCAGACAAGGTTGCCAAGCCCGCAAGTATGGTGCCCTTCCGACACAGTTGGATGAAGAAAGTCAATTCGAAGGGGATCCCATTCGCAGATTTGCAGGCGGTAGAGGACTACAATGCTAACACTAGTGAAGATGGTCAGAAGACCCCAAACAGTGCCAAGGGTAAGTCGAAGGCTGTTGACTTCTCCCCTGCGGTCACGGTCAACGGCACCCCAGCTGCTGCGGACGGCGAGGAGTTCAATCCATTGAAGCCATCGAAGGATGAGGAGGGTGAATATGACTCTGACTGCGGCGAATTGATTGATTCAGGAGGCGATCGTCAAGAGGCATACATGGACGCCCAGGGAAACATTGTTGGCGAGTTTGTTCCGCGCGCATTGAACAATGTTGAGAAGGCCAAGAAGAAGCTGAAGACTGAGGAGGGCGTCGTTGATCCAAATGGTCGTCAAGTTGGCCGCAAGTTGGTTTTGTGGCACCGTACGTATACTCTCGATTCCTCCAAACTTTACCTTGGGTCTTAAAGCTGCTGACAACTGCCCAACAGGCCCAAGAATGATCGATAAGTTGGTTCTTCACATCCAATACGAGTGTCATAAGAAAGGCATCCAGATCCCATGGGACAATATCGTTCACCGTCTGAGCCCAGGCTCCAGTGGTCCAAGTGCTCTTCAGATGCTCAATAAGCTCCGCGAAGTTCTCATCACCGAAGGACACATGACTCCTCCACAACTTGGTAAAGCCAATAGCACTGTAGACCCAACACTGCGTGGATACATCCGCGACATGGACGCTATTGACCCACGCACAATGAAGGCTGTCCGCTGGACTGACGATGTCACCGACAGAAAGGAGAGCTTGGTTGTGCCTGGACTGGTCCGAGGATCTGGCAAATACCGGAAAATCCCGAAGGACGAGCTTGTCCCGGCCCCCAAGGAGGAACTCAAGCCTGGCCAACGCCGTAACAGAAAGCCAGCTGAGGTTGACGAATGGGCTGCCGAACAACGCGCTTTGAAGGAGAGTGCGAAGAAGGCTAAAGCTGAGGAACGTGAGGCAAAGCGAGCTGCTAAAGGCGGTTCTGGTGCCACTGGATCTGGACGCAGAACTCGTGGTAAGAAGGTCGTAAAGGATGAGTCTGACTGTGAGGTCGATCCTGCTGATCTGAAGTCGGACGAGGACTACAATCCAAATGTGAAGAAGAAGACAACCGGTCGCGGCAAGCGTGTTGTTGTTGGCAAACCTCCAAGCCCAGGTCCGTTCGCTAGCCCCACTCCTCGTAGTCGAAAGAGATCTGCCAAGGTAGTTCTAAACTACAACGAGGAGGATGAGGAGGAGGGCGGTACCCCAAATTCTCTCATCATTAAATTGCGTGTCCCCTCTGCCGAACTTCAGAAATTCGATCCTGGAGAGTCCGGGAAGAAGCCAAAGAATGCCGCACACTTCAATCCCGAAACTGCTAAGATCTCGTTCAAGGATGCGATCATGAAGGTCCTTTTGCAGACTGAAGTTGCTGGTGGTAACAATACTCCTCAATCCGTAGCTTACCTCGGACACGAGATGCACGGAACCATGCCGCAGTTCATGCAAGCAGTGGCTGAGGACACCGACCCCAGATTGAACGGCACAGGTTTCGGCGGCGATGTCGAATTGATATGGAAGAGATGCCAAGCAAACCCCGTCACCATTCAAAACCTCACCCAAGATGAGCTTGAACTCCTTCGCTCGTCTCAGATCCCAGAGATCGTTCATCTCCTTGGCGGAATTCCAAAGGATGCCATGGAGCTCGATGGTAATTATCGACATGAGGTTGAGCAAGGTGATTATGATGTCAACGCTGCTGAAAACGATGGAGCTCCATTTGCTGTCAATCATCCAGCCTATGCTTTCGACGAATCGGTCCACGGCTCATCTTCCCAACAATTCTCTCAATCATTCACAGTAAGTAAAATTTCCCAAACGCATCCAGTAGTCCAGCTGACAACGTTCGTCAGGATGGTTCTCTTGACCTTGACTCCACTGGCTTTGCTTCCCACAGCCACAGTCTTGATAATTCGATCAGAGGCAGCTTCCAGAGTGATTTCGAGAATGGCTTCAACCATGTAGACGAAGGTGATTACCAGATGGAGATGTTTGACTCGTTCTCTTCTGTCGGTCCCAACCACGGTCAGATGAACGGCTCACCATTCTTGCAAAATGGAGTCGACATCTTTGACGACAATAACCAGCCGATGGGCCGATCCATGAACCACAGCTTCGCAAATAGCTGGGTCGCCGCCGGAAGTGAGTCCCCTGCTCCTCACACTCGATACGCCACCCAGTTGTACGACGACTACGGTACCAACAACGAGAACATCGAAGATGGTGCTGGCTTCATGAACACTTCTGAAGTGGAAACTGATCGAGAAAACGAGGATGTTGATGGCTTCCGCCACTTCTAAATTTCCCACACTCATCCCGGCAGGTGCGGCCCTGCGGTAACAAAACCGCCATCCTTTGACCCTTGTCCTGGGAATGACTTCTTCTCTTCTTGATTGTATTCACAAATCTTTCTGATCTCCGAATCCCTGGTCACATCCTCTCTGAACCTCGCGTCGAAAAAAATTCCAATCTCGACTTCATTTTCGATATCGGATTGGCGCATCTTTGGTTTGACGATGTGGTAGACCTTGCATGCTTCACTTCTTTATACCCCTTTTTTCAATGACTGCATGAATGAAACGAAACTTCTCTTCGACGAAGGAGATATGCCTGGGTTCTCAGGCTCGAGATTTGCGTCTTTTTTCAGTCTTCTCTGCTCTTCTATATTCTTCGGAATAATGTCCTGCAAGATGTGGCGCGGAATTCTGGATGTTCTCATCGACGGTGCTTGGGTGGTTGGTGGAACTCCTTGGGTGTCTCCTTCGATAGTAACTGGGCTTAAGTGCTTGGTGGGTGATGCTTTCGTTGGTGCTCCTGGATTGACGTGGTCTCGGTCTTTGTGGGTGGCTGCACTTTCGGGTCAGTCCAATGGACAGATGTGGATAAATGAGATCAGACAAAATGAAAATCGACTGATTGCAAAGTGATAATGAGAAATTTCCCAAAACGAGGTGACTTTGATCGAGAAGCTCATCACTCAAACAAGAGCAGCAGATATCTTGTGAGGCTTGGGGGGATGCCGTTTTAGCAGTAAAGCTGAACAGCCAAAAGCAAAGTCATCGAGCCTGAGCAGAATAAATCTAGGTGAGCTCTAGCTCAATTTCATGGCATAGAAGTCGGCGTTCAAGGAGCAGCACCACGTTTCAAGTACTTGCTGCGAGCGAGCGGACCGTACTTTGGACTTCGGAATCGTCGACGCGCCATTGAAACTTCAGTGCCCATTGTCCAGAAAGTGATTTAACCTCCATGCCCCATATTGAGTTATCTGGCGATGTGTATTTCATGCTGAGCTCTCTGCACAAGACTACCCTGCGTTGAGCTGGGCTGTGGAGGTACGCTCATGGGGCGGTCATTCAACAAGGAGGACGGCAGGCAAGAGGCAGCAGTCAGAGGGTGCCAGAAATGCAATGCAGCTTCAACATTGGCCCTCCCAGTTTCGAGCTCCATGAACACGCTGCCTGGTAATTCCCGATGACGGATGTGGACAGTGAGACTCAAGCCCCAAAGTGGTTCATCTTCAGCGCAGTGATGATCTCACACGGCTAGAGCAGAGTACCAGCAAGACGAAGTGAGACAAAATGAGCAGAAGATCGAGGAGCAAAATGTTGTAAAGAATCGAATGCAATAGTACTGGAAAGCAAATACCATAAGCTGACAGCGCGGTGGGAATCCCGGGGAGTATTTGTCGTGAGAACAGTGGCCTTCGATATTTGTCGACTTGACACAAACAGACATGAGCTTGCCTGATTGTCACCCTTGTGACTCTTGCTTCTTTTCAATATTGCTTGACAGTCGAGAACTCCGAATTAAAAGCATAGCTTGGACGTAGCAGAGTAGCTGAAGCAAATACACTAGCATACGGGAAAGATGTTCCGAATAAACGCAGGAATGTAGCAATGCTGAATAGCACTCTCGCGATACACGAAGATTTCAGGTACATCAAAAAACAACTCGCAACGAAATGTCTCTCAGGAATGAAGCACATGATAAGGACGCGTTTAGAAGTAAAAATGAGACAAAGCTGTACGTACCAGTAGCCAATACCACTTGCTCGTTCGTTTCCGAAACAGGACGATGAACCCTTTGCCGTTGAGCGTATCCCCGGAAGTAAGCACCTGCACCTAAATACTGCCTGAGTTGTATCGTCCTGGAGTAAGTTTTTTATCGGACCACTCTTTCCACTTTTCTAGGTCAGCGATGCGCTGCCTTGAAACTCATACATGACCGACAAGGTGAAGTTATTCAGTACGTTGGGGCGAGATGCGAAACCCGCGAGGCAACCTTTGCTGTAGGCCCTCGAAGGAAAGAGCAGGATCGAGAGATGCTTGAGTTCGGCTTGTGCTGGACTAGTAGATTGTTTCGATGTTGATGTTCTTCGTAGCTTTCTGGGAGTCACATCTAGCCTCAGCGCAATGTTCCAATCGTGTGTTCGTAGGTGTGCAGGTCGAGCTTCTCCTTCTTTGTAAAAAATGCGCATTTGGTTCCTCGCGAAAGTCGATTCTGCTGAAGGTGTTGTTCGCCAAGAGTGGCTTGAAAGACGCTTTTGCCGCGGCATCTCTTGTGATTGTTTGTTTTGATTCGGGTGCTGACCTCGCTTCGAGTGAAGCGAGATTTCACGACTCTGGATCTCATTGGGTCAATGCAGAAGCGGCTATGGAGGTTTCACTCTGAAAATCGAGTTTGTTATTTCGCCTGCAGGTGTGTGTTATATGGTGAAAGTATATTGTCAGGTTCAAGCTCGACGAAAGCTTCGAGTATATAAGGCATGGGCAAGATATCGTCGGAGACAGGTAGAGCTATGGTACACATCTCCCTTAATATTTTGTAAGCAGCAGAGTTCGCATGAATTTTTTGATTGATTCACCTTTCAAAGCAACTTGGATGCAGTTTCGGAAGAATCATCGTGCGTGGACGGTTTGGTGCGGTTCGATTCGTTAAGGTATAACGCCATTTAGTTCCGATGAACTAGACTTCGGTATCATTTGGTATAGCTGACAATGGAAGGGTGGTTGATGACTTACTTTTGCTGTGCACCTCGGTGCAAGAAACGACTGAATCCATTTGGACGACAGATCGATGCTGTGAAGACAGATCTGAATGGTGATGCAGAATCATCGGACTCGTCGCAAGAGATGAGCTCTTGGATGGTGCGGTGCCAACGTTGATTCAAATCTAGTTGACAGGGAGATCTTACCTTGAGATGTCACAGATCAACAGTGACTGAGCACGCCCGCCGAAGCGGCCTGGGTTTGATGGGCGTTGTGGGAAACAGTGAAGGATCCGCGAAGAGAACCGAAAAATGGAGCGGTTGACTTAGCTAAGCAACCTTGAACGCTCGAGAAACTATGATGTACCTCAATTCGAGAAGTGCATGAGATTATTTAAGTGTATGTGATTATGAGAAGACGTTTTGTTGAAGTGATGATTGCAGTAACTGACCTTTCACGCCATCGTTCCAGGTTGTAGTAAAACTTGCGTAGAAGAACCTAGGCATTCGAAGTAACTCTTTCAATGAGGTCGTTGCGGATACAAGGCGATCAGGAGCATCACTTACAAAGACCAGAGATACCCATATGTCTATTTGACTATAGGCGGCAGTCCCAATCTGGGCTTTCTGGTTAGAAAGCTGACAGCGATTGGTGTTGACGGTCATATTCATGCAAGACCTGGAGCCTCATGTTGGTATTTGACCAACTTACAAAGACTCAGAGATTAAAGATGGTAGTACGAATACAAATCAACGCATTTGCTAATGGGGTAGACTCTCAGCTATTTCTGCGTGGCATGAACGAACTGCAAAGAGCGGCTCGAGACGAGCATAGTCCCGGAATACCACTTGAATGCTGAGACTTACTTGGTCTACCATCGTGCACATTATACGACTTTTATGCCCTGTGAGAACAACTTTGTTCTCCAGGCTGGGAACTTTTGATTGCCGGAGGACTGTGACTTCGATATGCAAGACATCCACAGTCTAGGAGGCACTGTAAGCAAGGACAGAGTATGAACGCTATCACTTGCAGACTGGCAATTTCGTGCAACATCGCAGGCTCCTTGCATCGACTCTAGATGAAAATCTGTCGTCTTTATCGTAGAGTAATCCTCCATAGTACTTCTTTAGATACAGTCAGAGCACGAAACCAAACCTCAGCTCAAAGCTTTCAGTAAGCTTTCATGGAACGCAGTAATGAGAGATGGCGGTTATATATCTTACTTTCATTGAACTCCGTTTACAATGCCTATTATCCTCAGAGCTGTCCTAAAAGCTGTCCAGCTTCAAAGCTCTAAATATGTAACTGCTGCTGGCGCAGTTGTTCGCGGTCCAGCACATCTCGGGAAAGTCGGCAAGCTCCCGTCGTCCGTTGCCGAGTCCGATCCAGTCGCAACATTAGACACGAACAGGTGAAATCATGGTCAGTGTCTTCAAAGCCATGCAGCGTAGATGGACATGTATTGAGAGAGACTTTGACTGGCGATTGAATATTCAAAGACTTGACGTCAAGGGGTCAAGGGGAAGGCAAGGGATGAAGTCGGGTCGGACATAAGATGATCCTGGGGCCTGTGACACTAACCATAGTTGACCTAGTGGTAATCTCTTAGAAGATTCTATGGAGCCTGCACCCCAGTTTTTTATTTTCGAGATCTCAAAGCAAATCAACAACCCATCTCTCTTCAGCTTTTACCAAGCACCACCACAAAATCTTCCACATCTTGAAGCTCTTGCCCTTCTTTGTACTTGTACCTCTTGTATCAGCATCACTCTTTATAATATTTCCAGCATGCAACGTGCATTGACTTCAAGGGCCTCGGTCCTCGGCCGGTCCTCTACCTCGAAGCTCCGTCCTATCTCTTCTGCTGGCTTCAATGCTCAGCAGTTGAGATTCGCACACAAGGTACGTCGATGTTTTGTATATGGGCATGGACGGATAAGTTTTCGCAACGACCTGCTCGAATTGGAAGCTGATAAATATGGCATGATCAGGACCTCAAATTCGGTGTCGAAGCTAGAGCTTCTCTCCTGGCTGGTGTTGAGACGTTGGCAAAGGCAGTGGCAACAACTCTGGGACCAAAAGGACGAAATGTTTTGATCGAGTCAAGTTACGGATCTCCAAAGATCACCAAAGGTCAGTTCTGGTTTCCTTGCTACTGTGAACCTCTCTGACGAAACTACAGATGGTGTTACTGTTGCCCGTGCCATTACTTTGAAGGACAAATTCGAGAACCTCGGAGCCCGGCTCATCCAAGATGTTGCATCAAAAACAAACGAAACTGCTGGTGATGGAACAACTACCGCCACTGTGTTGGCTCGCGCCATCTTCTCCGAGACTGTCAAGAACGTTGCTGCAGGATGCAACCCTATGGACCTCCGCCGCGGAACACAAGCAGCTGTCGAGGCCGTCGTTGAATTTTTGCAAAAGAACAAGCGTGATATCACAACTAGCGAGGAGATCCAACAAGTTGCCACGATCAGTGCCAATGGAGATATCCACGTTGGCAAGCTGATTGCCAATGCTATGGAGAAGGTCGGAAAGGAGGGTGTCATTACTGTCAAGGAGGGAAAGACCATGGAGGATGAGCTTGAGGTCACTGAGGGCATGCGATTTGACCGTGGCTTCGTTTCCCCATACTTCATCACCGATACGAAGTCACAGAAGGTTGAGTTTGAGAAGCCATTGATCCTCCTCTCCGAGAAGAAGATCTCTGCTGTTCAGGACATCATCCCAGCTCTCGAGGCTTCCACCCAACTCCGCCGACCATTGGTCATCATCGCCGAGGACATTGATGGCGAGGCCCTCGCAGTCTGCATCTTGAACAAGCTCCGTGGTCAACTGCAAGTCGTTGCCGTTAAGGCTCCTGGCTTCGGTGACAACCGCAAGTCCATTCTTGGGGATCTCGGTATCCTTACCAACGCTACTGTCTTCACCGATGAGCTTGATATCAAGTTGGAGAAGGCTACCCCAGATATGTTCGGAACTACCGGATCCATCACCATCACCAAGGAGGATACTATCATCTTGAACGGCGAGGGAAGCAAGGATGCTATCAGCCAACGCTGTGAGCAGATCCGTGGTGTCATGAACGACCCAACCACCTCCGACTACGAGAAGGAGAAGCTCCAGGAGCGTCTCGCTAAGCTTTCGGGTGGTGTCGCTGTCATCAAGGTCGGTGGATCATCAGAAGTTGAGGTCGGCGAGAAGAAGGACAGATACGTGGATGCTCTTAACGCAACCAGAGCTGCCGTTGAGGAGGGTATCCTCCCAGGTGGTGGAACTGCTCTCCTCAAGGCAGCCAGCCAAGCTCTTGGCGGACTCAAGCCAGCGAACTTCGATCAACAACTCGGTGTCAGCATCATCAAGAGCGCCATTACCAAGCCCGCACGCATGATCGTTGAGAATGCTGGAAACGAGGGTTCTGTTGTTGTCGGCAAGCTTATGGATGACTTCGGATCCGACTTCAACAAGGGATATGACAGCTCAAAGGGCGAGTTCGTTGACATGATTTCTGCCGGTATCGTGGATCCATTCAAGGTTGTTCGCACTGCATTGATTGATGCCAGCGGTGTTGCTTCGCTACTTGGTACTACTGAAGTCGCCATTGTTGAGGCACCGGAGGAGAAGGGTCCACCAGCCGGTGGCATGGGTGGTATGGGTGGTGAGTGATTCCCTGTCTTATTCTTCAAGCAATACTAACATGAGAACAGGAATGGGCGGTATGGGCGGAATGATGTAAAGTAAAAACTGGCGAAGGATGTAAGATACCCGTGACGGTCTTGCTCTGGGGATGAGCTTCTGATCTGCAACGATTACATGACTGTTCTCAAAGTTGTATAACACTTCTCCCCACTCAGTCCTCTTCATACCTTGTTTTAGATTTGGCATTGCAGAGCGATAAGGTGTTTTTAGGAAGGAGGCCATGTAAAATAATAAGCCAAAAACAAGTCAAACACTCACATTGCGTGGCACTTTGCCACAGGTTTACTTTCAGTGATGCCTATCAAGCCGTGCTGGCTACGTTTAGCAACTTTTCAGGTAGCAACGGAAAGATCTAGGTATCAACCAGAGATTCAGGCAATAGAGCTGAACCATTGATGAAAAACATAAAAGCACAAACAAGGCTCTGAATGTTGGTTATCTTTGAAAGTCGAGATTGGTACCCAGTTGCGCCCATAAATCCAATTGAAGCTAAGCTTCCACGTGATCCAAACACCCCACCAACTTGATCCCTCGCGCAACAACAGAAACAAACGACCGATAAACACTTACCCCACCACTTTTCGACTTCCAACTTTGATCCGAGAACCGATACCTAGTCCTCGAATCGAGCTGTCTCACTTTGCCGTATGTACCTAAACTCTCTTGCGACAACCTGGCCCAGACTTTTCCTCTACCCGCTGCCTGCCCGCCTGATAAACGCTGACAACATTGTTGGCAGACTTATTGATTCTGCACTGCTTGTCGCACAGCACTCATCGCAATCATGGTATGTCTCCTCAGCTTCAATAAGAGTCGGAAGACAGTCGCTAAATCAAGGCGTTGTATAGTCTCAATCAGGGTCAGTCCACGTAACCCCTCCATTCCTCCCACAACAGTCGAGGCACCCGAGATATCCTCAATCAAGGCCACCTTTGCACACCGGCTCCATAAAGGCATAGCCTACCCACATATACTGGCAAATCTTTGGAGGAAGTGCATGTACTGATTACCATCATGGAACAGTGTCCAGGTTTCGCCAGAATGCATCAGCGTCTTCAATGACTTGAAGCTCGCCAAAAAGATCAAGTTCATCATCTACAAATTGTCAGACGATTACAAGGAGATCGTTGTTGAGGAGTCGAGCGAGAACGGTGACTGGGATACCTTCCGTGAGAAGCTCATCAATGCTCAGACCAAGAACAAGATGGTACGTAGGAAGGGACCGAGCCTGGTGTAGAGCCATTACTGATACTTGGCACAGGGAAAGGTTGGCAAGGGTCCAAGATACGCCGTCTATGACTTCAACTACGACCTGTCATCTGGCGAGGGAACAAGGTACGTGATTCGGGTGTCGGAGACATGTCCGGAGTTGACACATGATATAGAAGCAAGATTACATTCATCGCATGGTCCCCAGATGATGCCGGAATTCAGGTATGCTTCATAAATATATACCGTGCTCGCAAATACTAACAAGTTCTCCAGCCCAAGATGATCTACGCTTCCTCCAAGGATGCTCTGAAGCGTGCGCTAAACGGCATTGCTACCGAATTCCAAGCAAACGACGAAGATGATATCGAGTACCAGTCCGTCCTCAACAAGGTCAGCAAAGGATTGGCCTAAACCGTTCTCCCACACGTACAAAGATACATTTCATGATGAAGTAACGACCGAGTGGAGGTGTGGAGCGAATAGGAAGGGAGGATAAGTGTTTCATTGGTGCGGGTGCGCTCATTTGCCTGCGATGACATGCATAGTAAGGCGATTGATTCTGCTTCTGATTCTCAGTCAGGCTTTCTCTTCTCTTCTTTGGTTTGGAGAAGGCAATAGTCAAGATCGTGCATCCGGTGGGCTACGACAACAGATACGAAGATATCAAAAGCTACTTCTTGATATTACCTCTACCAGACCGCTTTCTATCCCCTCACAATAGGCATACTCTCTACATCCATTTTGCCGTCCCAAACTCCGCGCTTGATATGCTATCCATTCCGTTCTCTATCATGCCCACTCACTTCCCGCTCTCAACCGCCTTCTTAAAAACACCCCACACCCTCTCCCCCTCCACCTCATCCTTCAACCTCTGCGTCAAGAACCCCTTCAAATCCACCCAAAACTCCTCTGACTTCAAAACCTCCTTCCCCTCCCCCATATGCGCAACCTTGGGCTCGACCTCCTCACTCTCACTCCTCTTCAGCGCCGCCGCACCCCCAATAACCACAACGCCGAACTCGACCTTGCTCTCCTCCTCCCCCACCAAATCCTTCAACACCTTGCTATCCGCCGCCGGCTTCTTGTTAAACAGCAGTCTGATCTTCGCTACTGGGATAGACGTTTGCGCGGAGAGTGTTTCTTTGAGGGTGAGGATTGAGGTGCTGAGAGGTTGGGAGGGGAGTGTGACGTCGAGGGGTGGGTTGCGGAGGGATTTGAGGGATACGGAGAGGGAGCGTTCGGAGCCGGGGTTGAGCTTGATTTTCTTTGCGAGGGGCCGTGGCATCTTGGGGAGGATGTACTGTGATCTTCATATTAGCTAGCTGGGCTTCAGGAAGGGAAGAGGGGAGGAGACTCATACGGCGCTGTGAGCGGGATAGTTCTTAGGATCTTCGACATGGTCTGCTGTTATTTTGGTAGGCCTCGTGTCGAGAGTTGTGAGGAAGGATTTGGCGAATGATAGTTCCGTCATCTTGGAGACCGGTTTCTCAAATTGAAGAAAAGAGTTTGGCAAGCTTCTCGACTCGGTCGTTCAGTGACGATGCAATGTATCAAGGCGGGACGAACACCTGAGGCTCAAGCTCGCTCACTGAAGTTCGAAATCTTGGCGGCGGAGGGTCGGCGCCTGTATCGATAAACCAACGCTAAAAGCCCGCTAAAGCTTATCGCCAATTTTCCCTCCCAAGAAAAAAAGTTTACGATTTCGAAAGCTACCAATATCCCCACACCAGAGAGAAACATCTCTTTCCACAGCAACCTTCCCACGAATTTTCGACAATCGATATTCAAGATGGGTGTCGGACGACGTATGAAGAAGCAGGGTATGCCCGAGCCCCTCGACGAGGCGCATTTTACAAACCTGAAGCGCAAAGCTGGTATGTCAGTAACGGAGTCCAGAGCGGAAAGTCTACAATATGCAAGCTCAAAAAAGAGGAGGAAGAGTTCTTCGGCTGGAGGCGCGGGTGCGGAGGAGAAAGCAGGAAAGAAGAGCAAAACTGGAAAAGAATCTGCGAAAGGGAAATCTGCCAATGGCGTTGGACTGCCGTCGCAGAAATCTGCGCTGAAGAAATCGAAGAAGGCCGAGCAAGTCCCATTACCTGCTTCGGATGAGGATGAGGATATGGGTGATGATTCTGACGAGGCGGATCTTATGGGAGATGAGTTTGACGATTTGGATATTGAGGGTGGGCTTGGTGATGATTTCTTGGACTCCGGGAGTGACGTTTATGATTCTGCGGATGATCACCAGACGAGAGCTATGTTTTCAGAGGATGAGGATGAGTCTGACGCGGAGGAGAAATTGACAGCTGCGAATATTGCTGGTTTGACGAGGAAGCTGGACGACCAGATGGCAGAGGAAGCTGCAGAGGCACAGGCTGAATTGGATGAGGCAGCGCTGCAGACAAATATTGCTGGAGACAGACCGCATATTTTGGACGATTCTGATTCTGATGAGGAGGGTGTCAAGAAGAACGACTTACTTGCTCCGGATCTACAACTTCTGCGAACGAGAATCAACGATACGGTACGAGTCCTGGATGACTTTGCGAACCTGTCAGAAGAAGGACGATCGAGAGCAGAATACACGGCACAGCTGATCAAAGATATCTGTGCTTACTACGGATACTCGGAATACCTGGCCGAGAAGCTCTTCAACCTGTTCCCACCCAAGGAGGCTTTTGCTTTCTTCGAAGCAAACGAAACACACCGTCCCGTCGTGATCAGAACAAACACACTCCGAACACACAGACGAGATCTCGCACAAGCACTTATCAATCGTGGAGTGGTCCTTGAGCCCGTAGGAAAATGGTCAAAGATTGGTCTCCAGATCTTCGAGAGTGCTGTTCCTCTCGGAGCTACCCCAGAATACCTCGCTGGACACTATATCCTTCAGGCCGCCTCCTCTTTCCTCCCTGTCATGGCATTGGCTCCCCAAGAACACGAGCGAGTCCTCGATATGGCCGCTGCACCCGGTGGAAAGACCACGCACATCGCAGCACTGATGAAGAACACCGGCTGCATCTTCGCCAACGATAGCAACAAATCCCGTGCGAAAGGTCTAATCGGTAACATCCACCGTCTCGGCGCAAAGAACACCATCGTATGCAACTACGACGCCCGCGAATTCCCCAAAGTCATTGGCGGTTTCGATCGTGTGCTCCTCGATGCGCCTTGCTCCGGAACAGGAGTTATTGCCAAAGACCCCAGCGTCAAGACCAACAAGACCGAGAAGGATTTTCTCATGCTTCCCCACCTACAAAAGCAACTACTCCTCGCCGCCATCGATTCCGTAGACCACGCCAGCAAGACCGGAGGATACATCGTCTACTCCACCTGTTCCGTGACCGTCGAAGAGAACGAGCAAGTGGTGCAGTACGCACTCTCCAAACGCCCGAACGTCAAACTCGTCGAAACGAACCTCGCGTTCGGAAAAGAAGGATTCACGGCTTACATGGGCAAGACGTTCGACCGATCCATGAAAATGACTCGAAGATACTACCCACACGCCTACAACGTCGATGGTTTCTTCGTCTCGAAATTCAAGAAGACGGGTCCATCGCCGAAGAATGGTGATAGTGCCAGCAATGGCGTCAAGATGGATATCGATGAAGATTTCGTTGACAAGAGACCTGTGCCTGAGACTGAGGAGGAGGCGAAAGAAGATGCGTTTGGTGGGTGGGATGATGGTGAGGATGAGATGTATATTGAGCGCGCGAAGAAGAGCAGTTTGAGGAGGAAAGGCGTGGATCCTAAGGCCAACCGAGGGGATAAGAGTAAGAAGGGTGAGGCTAAGAAGTCCGTGGTGACGGAAGTCAAGGAAGTCGCCCAAGACGTTTCTGAGCCGGAAACTCCAAAGGCTGTTCTTGAAGAACCGAAGACAAACGGTGATGCGAAGAAGTCCAAGCAGAAAGAGAAGAAGGAGAAGAAAGTCAAGAAGAGCAAGGACGCTTAGTTAGCTCGTGATGGGTTCTGTAATCTCATTTGAGGGATGCATTTACTGGCGTTTCTGGAGTTCTGGATCGCCTATTCGCTGTAATGTTCTAAATCGCTAGGACATCTAGATAGAGGAGTCTAAAATGTGCAGATATCGGCGTTCAGCCATTCCTTCCTATTATAATCATTCATGCCCTGACGTATGTTTTGATCGCATCGGATTGCATGCGAGCAGGCAAAGACCCAGACCTAGTGCCGAAAAGGAGAAATTTGAGAGAAAACAACAATCTCGCTTAAACTGATCAATCTTCTCCACTTTCCTTCGATATAGATGTATAGGTTTGCAGTATGTACGGCTCTGGATATTCTACATGTCGACTCATGCCTCGCAATCACAATGAATCCAGCATTGCGTGCGACAAAGCCAGCCACAATATTGTTGTTCTCCGCCAACGTCCACGGAAAATCCTTTGTCTCAACAGCCACCGAACAATTGAACGAAGAGCTTCTCAAGCCTATTGTTCCACAGTCCATCGAGGAAGAACAAGAAAGTGACACTTTGACCTCGGCAGCCTTATAAAAGTCTCTGCGCCAAGTCAAGCATGTAGTCCAAGCTCTCTACAACTCCAGTCCACTCCGCCCAAATATCATTATTGGAAATCCTAACAATGTCCCTCGTCGCCCCAAGCCACCTCTTATTTACGCCATCCTCACCCTCATGCCCACCCATCACCGGCGTCGAAAGCATCCGACGTCTCCATAATGACCGCTCCACCCTCATAATCGACACAATCAGCATCCGCAAGCGAGCACTCAACCATCGCTCTCGCTCCTTCCTCGGCGTCTACTTCGGAGAAAATTACCCTCTCAACACAGCATACGATATACGAGCTCCATACTACCGCTCCAAAGAAGAATCCATCCTAGCACTCTCCGCCATCCTCGCAGCTCTCAAACAGCTCTTGATTGGATTGAGCAATAGAAGTTTTGCTGATAAATATGTTGGAAAGGTGATCATTCGCACGAATTGTAAGTGGGCGGTCCACGTGCTGTCGAGTAGAGCCAGTCAGCGCGAGGCTGCTTTGGAGGCAGGACGCTCTGCGCCGACGTGGGATGATAATTGGCCTCAAAATGCCCTTGCGAAACGGATCGAGGATTCTATAGAACTTGTCATGGCGCGCAGAGTGCGTATTCAGTTCTGGATTATGGGGATAGGGGCTTTGCCTGAGGCGAGAATGCTGGCGGAAATGGCTGCGGCAAAGAGATCGAAGTTGAATTTGTTGGAGTTTAAGATTTGGGTGGGTGGTGTAGGCGATAAGTGTCGTTGTGCACTGAGACTTTGAGTTGAGCCAGTGGGGTTCACGTCCTATTGATGCTGTTGATGATAGGGCATTATCGAGGGCTGCTTGGTTGTTGTATCTCAAAGCATTAAGCGAGATGTGTAAACAAAGGGCTCTGTCCGGACCTAATCCCCGCTCCTCAAACTGTTTCAAAGAAAGGAATAAAGGACACTATTGTTCAGAAAAAATGTTTGATGTGGTTATTGTGATCTTATTTCTCGTTCCAACCTCCTTACGGATTGTCGATTCAACCATATTGCCAAGATCTCCTGAATTGACCGCGTCAAACGATCGACCAAAACCCATCGACTTTTCTGTGCATGCTGGGAGCCAGCTACAACCCCGAATTCAATAGACGTACCCAGTCCAATCTTGTCTCCCAGTGACAGCATTCGCATTCCCAATCAAGGTCTTGAAGTCAGCCCTCGAGCTCGTGACGCCAACCTCAAAAGCCGCATTTGCAGTCATGTCCAATCCCTTATGGCAGCAAGCTGGCACAGTCGCGCCATCACAACTCTGATCTACAGATTTACCTGGGACTATCATCCAGTACAACCAAGGAACACCTGCATTGTTGAATACAGCTGCTTGGGTGGCAATACTGTCATACGAATCGTCGGTGCCAACGCCCCATTCTTCGACCATGACGTGTTTACCTTGGGCGGCGCCTTGGTCTGCGACTTTGGGAAAATAGGCGCCCCACTGTTGGGTTTCAGTCATGTAGCCGTGGACGGAGAGGATGTCGATGGCGGAGCTGGTGAATTGTCAGTATCGTNTTTGTATGCAGTGGCAAGGCGAGGGGAGTGAAGGAGATTATCAAATCATTCTCACCAGTAAAGAGCCTTGTCGATGATGTTGTACTCATGTCCACTGTACTCATAACCACCAATACCTCCAGTAGCAATTCTCACAGCCTGAGATCTGGTCAATGACTTGAACAGTAGTAGAGCTTATTGAACAAGCCACATACAGATGCTCCAAGGATTTTCTTCATGTTACCTGCTCGACCGCAGAGCCAGTCATCAGGATCGTTGCTGGCTGCTTTACCCGGACTAGCTATCATGGGTTCGTTCTGAAGGTCGAATGCGAGGATGACCTCGCTCAAGTCTTTCCATGACTTTCCGACAGCCGGGCTTCAGTAATTCAGAATACTTGCCACTTCGACATGGTTAGTGTGGAACTGCAGAATCGGGACGAGTATTTCGAAGAAAGATCTGGGAAAGCCAAAGTCAAAGCTTGAGTGGCGTTACATACATCTGCTATCATACTGTTGCTTTGCAGTGTTGCTGCTGTAGAATGCATCGGATGATTTATACATGGATCCGTAGATGTCGATCCCGTTGTACCCAGTGTCATTGCCAGCTGGCGGCAGGAGATTGGCATCGTGAGGAGAAATGATGGCCTTGATTCCAGCAGCATGAATCTGAGAAAGAACCGAGTCGAGAGCACCAAGTGTGCCGTTGTTGTATTGGCCGATGGCCTCTTCGTACACAGGGACGTAATGTGTGTTTGAAGACTTGGCACACCCGTCTGAACCTCCGGTGACTGAAGTTCTGTTAGTAAAGTCCTTGTGCATGTGGAATCGACCTACCCCAGAGTGTGACGACTTTTGTGCCGAAACCTTTCAGAGAGTTGATGTAGCTTGCCTGTTCTTCGGGATGCAATGCATGAAGGTAATAATTGTTCGATCCGGCCCAAGAATTGGAGTTTCGCTTCTCGATGGCAGATGCACTGGCAAAGGCTGCGAGGCTGACCAAAGTTGCGGCATTCAAGAAGGACTTCATATTGAACAAGTATGGTATGGATTGATCAAATGTATTGTACGATGATGGTTCTGCAGAGTAAACATTTTAATTGAGGGGAAACTCCACTTCCAATGGCTACTTTGAGCAGATACGACGATATAGACGAGGTCTTCAGCTACATGCATTCTACTCTCCAATTAAAAGAGAGTACTCAGCCAGTGCCGTGCTACATCAGACTAGAACTGACTGCTTGCTGCCGGAGCCGCCACGACGGCGTGCACTAAGAAAATAAGCTTAGTACACGATCTTCGAGATCTACGCGGAGAAACTCCCTCCGCTACCAAAACAGTCTAGTTCACCCGTGCTGTATCAAGTAAGAGATCCTCTTGGAATGCAAGAACACTACGAAGAAAGCTTACCTTTGATTATAGAGTTGTGATGGGAATGCGGGGATGTGTCGAAATACGAGGTGGTGGTTTGCTAGCGCCGGGGCTGGGAGGAGACCCCTGATTCAGGAAGGTCAACTTGGTACTCGGTTCAAAATTCTTCGCCGAGGCACTGGTTACATTCAATACATGTGCAAGGGGAATCGGATTTTTGAATGTGACAAGAGTAGACTTGACTTGAATATCAAGTCAAATTCGAAATTTGGGTCAGTGGTAGTTCTAAGTAGTCGCGACTTTACAGACATCACCAAGAAGAGCATCATTGCTGAGGATACTACATCTGTGCAATCTCGTCTACGAAGATGACGCCTATCAAAATTCACTGGGACGTGCGGCTGAATTTCAACCTTCGTAATTTTATGCTGGCGTTGCAACCCTGGGGGGATTGTCTTCAGCTTCTCGTGCATGGCATATCTACTGGCTCAGGTATAGTCCACTTACGAAGAACATCTGCTAGGTATCCAAGGTCAGATTACCACATTCGGTGTCTGGAAGGAGTCCCTCCGTTCATTATTTTGATGCAAATGTTTAGAATCACTTTGCATTCCGGAATTACACGTCGGTTTCCATGGTAATGGAGCAGCGGACTTTTAATGCTAGCTTCTCAACCTCAGCTCGATGTCGCTCGTGGACATTATTCCCGTGAGCTATGCACCGTCTTTCTGAACCGATTCGACCGGGGATACGAATTTTCTAGACAATCACTAACGAAAAGGTCTTGCTGGATAGGACAAAAGACTGACGACAGCCACACCGGAAAAGTTTCGTGTCTGCCAGTCATTTCTGCTGAACCTTAAGGAAGTAGAAAATCTGGGACAGAAGCAAATCGAGGTACTTCTTTGAATGAAGGCGCCCAGTCTTGATAGTACCAAAAGCTAAGCTTAACATTCACGTTTGCCCATTGTTGCAATGCGTCACATGGACTTTGCCTGAGAATTAAATCCGGCAAATGTCGTGGCTTGGTGTTCTAGAAATCTTTGCCATTCAGAGCTTCCTCAAGGTCCGAATCGCCTGGTAGTATTCTCAAATATCTGCTGCCGTATCTTAAACAACGCAATTTCAGTTGAGTTGCTACGAGCCCAATGCTAGTGATGCCCTCCTGCTTCTGGGATAAGTTTCGTGATCATAGGCAATTCGCGCCAAGAGTCAACACCTGTAAGCGAGCACATAGTGCCGTCACAACCGTCATCCCGCAGCTGCAGGCATCTAAGCCTCGACGTTATCTCAACTCATTGGATACTTAATGTCCCCATCATCTAAATCCAAACTCAGTAGATTTGCACATACCATTCGTGTTTTTCAAAAATGGGCGGTGGTCCAGATATTCCGCAGAGCGCCCTCGAAAGAGTACGCGCTGAGGATAGATCGAATACAATGTCGGCATCAGCCAACTCGAAAGGATATACCGTGTTGGCCACGGGAATGGGCGTAAGTCTTCGATATTATATACATCGCTTGTGCCCACGATTCCTGCATCGACACTCAGGTCGCATCCAGCCTGAGTAACACTTTAGAAAGGCATTTCCTGATGGACATGGAGGTCATTACGCAGCATCCGATAACACATCCCACCTCATTACCCAGCATATTCCCAGCCACATCCCCGCCGACCATCATCTCAATCCTACCGGCCTCCCAATCCGGATCCTGAATCCCACATCTGGTCCGAGCTCTGCCGTAAAATCAGAATACGCGTATATTCGCTCCTACGTTAAGACTCTGCACGCCGAGTCCCAAGATACCAACAAACTCGATGCGGTTGTTCACCTAGGAATGGCCGATGACCTAGGAATGGCCGATGGATGGAACTGGTACACTGTTGAAGAGCGTGCCTTCAAGGAGGGCATGTCAAGTACCTGGTGGGGTGACAGCGCGCAGAAGGGTTATTACATGGTACCTGACGATGCGGGGAAGACTCTGTTGGATATCAAGGGCAAAGATGAGGGGATGTGGGAAGGCAGTCCGATGGGACTTGCCACAGCTGTAGATGTCGAGAAGGTGGCAGGAGATGCGAAGAGAGCTGTCAACACTGAGTCCGTCAGGTGCTAGGAGAAGACTGATGGTGAAGAAAAGGAGAGGCTCAAAGTCCAGATCATCCCTCACTTCGAGGCTGGTAACTACTGTTGTGGATTTATTTACTATGAAAGCCTGGCGACTTGTCTGAAGCAGAAGTTGGATACGAAAGTGGTCTTCTGCCACGTGCCTGGATGGAGAGATGAGGCGAGGTTGAAGAGGGGAGTAGATGCCATATGTGCTATTATTGGTGCAATTTGTGCTCAAATTTCGAAGGGTAAGGAATTGTATCCTGGGCCTCCTCCTCTTCCATTGTACCCTCATGGGTTAGCATAATTGATGTTTTAAGTACATATTTGGAAACCGCTCTTCAAATTTGCGCACCATTTCTAACCAAACATCCTTGTCCGTCCAATTCTATGTTCCCTCAAAGTTCATCTCTCTATCATACACACCTATCAAGGGTCAGTCTATGAGAAACTCAGCAGTAGTCTGGAAGTATCTTGCCTTAATTTTCAATCTTCTTCTTATACCCTTTTCAATGCCTCCTGAGCCAACTCAGTAGCTGGTTGGTTGAAGTCTCTGTCCACCTGACAAAAAGATACTCTCATTCCGTACTCCCGTTCCAACAACGATAGTTCTTCGTGCAAATATTTGAATGGTCTTCCATTTGGTAGTGGCTGATCGTGGAGTCACATGTTAGCCTCATCGAATGACAGAACTTCTGCCTACGGGTCCTTAACTAGGAAACTAGGCCACGACGTATCGCAAAATCACTCTAATAGCTGGCTATGACGGGATATGTAAAGAGAAAAGGTACGTACCCGACCACCTTTATTTGTGTAATCCCTGCCAGCCCAAATCCAAACGAGGTCGCTGACCCCGTTCACCAAGTACTCCGAATGCGTCTTGATAATGACGTGTGAGATGTTCTGGCCGGTTATTATCAGGTTATGGACAACTCTCAAAGCCTCCAAGCAGGCGAACAACTCCGCAAAATCAGGCGTTTGCTCCGAAAGATATGGCATGAGGCCATTTATGTTGAGTTGCTCGGCAAACCCGGAAACAAACACCCCAAAGCCAGCTTTTGCAACACCTCGAACATAACGGCAAGCACCATACACCGCCAGGATGACCGAATCTGGGTCATCCTCGAGTTGCCGCAAACCCGAGTCAAAATCATCGACAGCCGTCATGCCATACACATTGGTATCGAACCTTCTTCGGTCCCCGGCACGAATCTCGAGCTCCTCGACTGTCCTCTACTACTCCAAGTCCTAGTCGTGCTCGCATTTCTAGAGCTCGTCGGGATCCTAGGCCCAGCTGGGATCCTTGGACGCTTTGCAACGCGGCCCCGTCCGCCCACACGTGCCGCTAAAGCATCGACAGGTTGTTGTCGGCAGCCTTTTCGATTTTTGCTTTTCTTCCCATTGAGACTTCGAAGCAGTTGACCTATGTCGCCTTCTGGCAATTCGGGCTTGAAATTCATGGTGTTTGAGGTCGTCATTGGGGGTTGCTAAACTGGATGTCGGTGAGGTGCGATTGAACTTCAGACGAAACGAGATGAGTGGGTTTCTGGGGATGCGCTTACCCTTTTGTGGAAAGAATGGCAAAAGGAACATGACACGATACTTCAGCCATGATGCTTGCAACCAGATTTCGGTATCACCAACAGAGAAAACGAAGAGAACTCGAATTTTTGAGTGCAAAAATGAATTGGGGAAGCCTCCATCGCGACGCCCGTCCACCTCGAAGTTCCGAAGTGTATATGACGTGACGCGTGGAAGGCAGAGAAGAGGGGATGTTTGGCCTGGGTGGTGATGTAAGAATCGTGCATGGTTGCATTACGCCGAATTATCAGAGTAGGCGCCATTCTTCTTTCTGGTTTGATTTTCTTGCGATCTTAAGCTCGTCCACTTGTTCAATCCTGCCAAAGATGGTACTAAGCTCGCTACCTTAGCCGAGACATTTGTTGACATCGACAAAACCTCGTCCAAACGTGGATTATTGTCCTCAAACAGCTTAGGTTGCAGAGTTCTTCCATCCTAGGATCCTATCAGAGGAACCTCTGCAGAGGTTGATGAGCCTCGTGAACCATCACCATCGGGACCAACCAAAAGTTAACCTCTTACCCCACGCGTCTGTGACATGAGAATCAGTTCTGAAGATCTACAATCAACATTTCCGAGTTGAATCTCTGACCAACGAATCCTGGATACCACCCTCTATACGCCAGTCTCCACACCCTGTAGCACACCAATCATGCAGTCCCCTCGACCGGGTGCAATGACCACCCGTGTGACCGTTCCTTCCCCCTCATGAAAGCTGATAGCAGCCTGCACAGCGGCGATAGCAGCAAGTAACTCAGAAACTTCGATATTTTGGTCGTAGTTGGAAGGAACGTATGTTGCTATATTACATGGCGCGTAGGTGTCGAAGAGAACCGACCAGCAGGCTTGCTCATTGCCTGGGTTATGAATGCTGCGAGCCGTGGTGTCGCATTTGGAGAAGAAGGAGTGAAGGTCCGAGGTGAGGTATCGACGTTGACCGACCTGGTCGACGGTCCAGGTGTTGCCCCAGAGGTAATAGTTGAAAACATGCCGAGCGTATGTTAGGCCGCCGATTGTGAAGCGATTTCCTCTGTTCGTGGTGTTGCAGAAGGTTAATTTTGGTCTGCTTGGGGGCATGAGGCCATCCACACGTTCTGATGCGATCGGAAACGGCTTATCTGGTAAGTTTGGGACAAAGGTTCCCAAAAGCTTTCAACTTTAGTCTTCTAGATGAAGCTCGTGGCTAGCAACTGGTTGGATGGACTGCAGGTGGATAAGCTCCATAAGTGCGATTCAACTCTTTGAAAAATGACGTCCAAGTTCACTCCTGTCTCACTTCTAAGATCAGACCCATCGAGGATGGGGATCCATGTTGAGTTTGGTACTTTGGTGGGGCCAGGAGATGGAAGGGTGGGTTGATCCTGGGCTTGAGTCCCTGTTGATTGGTGACTGGAGCAGCGAGTGGGAAGTGGAGGTGTAATGTAACGATCCGGTGCCGCGTTGTCGATTCTTTGTATTCTTGGGTATGAAGTCGCTGGCTCTTGTTTAACACTGGCGACAAATCAAGAACTTACCACAAGAGTAGAAAGCAAAAAACCAAGCAGTCAAAGGAACTTACATCGAAGATCGAGAAAGTCGTGGAGACCTCTCAAGAGAAAGGCAGTCTCAAGACCGATGTGAGCTTGGGAAATCGTTTATATGAAAATTAAGTGTGGAATTGTTGTCGCGAGAAGAGGCTGGACTGAACACGAAATTCAGATGACTGATTTGTCAGGTAGGGGATCGATACCAGCTGATCGATCCAGCAAAGATTCAGACCATCGCCCAAATCTAACCACCCCTCTCCTTGAAGTCCTTGTGTTTTTCAGGCCTGACTATCTTTCCGAAATTAGCACGGGTCCGTCCGAAGACGGTCAGGATCATGTAGCTCAAGTAGGTCGTTAGGAGGTAGAAGTGAGCTGGCTCGTCTGGAATGTGTTCCGGCAGAAGGCCACCCGTGTGCTGAGACATATGGCGATGAGATTGGCCACCAATCGGACCAGATTGAGAATGGATTGGCTCTTCTGGTTATCTTGCTTCGTCTGTTGTGGTGTTTCGGATACGTTGGCTTCTTCATTGACCTCATGAGTCACATTGTCTAGCTCCATATATTCTGGTGGTGATTGCGCGAAAAAGGTTCCTTCAGCGTCCTCATCGTCATAATTTCCATAATTATACTCATCAGTAGAACACTCTTACAAATTGTTCATCTTCGGAGCCGGTGGCACAAGAATAGATTATTCCAGCTCATTGAAGCACTTGTGAATGTTGGTTGTAGTGGTAAGAGTGATGGCCAGAATCCGACGAATCCTGCTAGCCGATGCCGGCAAATTCCATGTGCCATTTTTTCGGTCAATGGACATTAGATTCTGCTTGGGAGCGAAAACGAAGTGAGGTTTAAGAGAAGAAATTGGGGGACGCATCCAAGTTCAGGGAGACGCGCCCCACCAGCAGCCTCGTGTTCGGCTTGACTGCTAATTGCGATGTGCTGTGCTTGTCATACACCTAAGTCTTAGATACTTGTATAGCAATTGTGACATCTAAGCAGCTCTAATACTAAATAGTCGTCCACATCTCGGTACAACGCCGGATCTGAACCGGTTCCAAGGTAATTAGGTTGAGCCCAACTCCCGCCAATGTCTCTCGTCGTATGTTAGAGCACCGTTGGTAACTGTAGAAGCATTTCGCCTAACTCCCACTGAGTTGTCCATGTCTTAATTTGCGCCGTGATCTTTTCAGAGTCCTCTTTTGGATCGACCTGAACTTCTTCAATAAGCTTCTGAAGCCGAAAGCCGCTACGGGCGAGTACAAGATCCGAGGGCGAAAGACTGAGGCAAGGGCACAGGTCGTTGGAGCCATCGCCAACGTATATTGTACGCACGTCACCTGCATTATCGCTCAAGCCCAGTTCTTGTCTCGCCCTTCTCAAGATGTTACTCTTGCACATGTTGGCTGGACATTTTCTTAGGCAGTCGTGCGGTAACGATGGTGGCTGATACGGCTCGACGTCAATGGCATCCTCGGTTGTCCATGTTGCTGCGTTTGTATATATTTTGTCAAAAATACCCCTACTCAGCCCATTCACTTTCAGAATCTCATCGATGAAAATTGTGTTGGCATCGGAGAGAATAATCAGCTTGAGGGATGTGCCTCTGCTGAAACGTAGTTCTTCCAGTGTCGAGACGAGACGCTGGTCCATTTTGATATCGTGTATGTGCGCAAGCACGTCTGCTTTGTTGTAGCCTTCTTGCTTAGATAGATCGGCGAGCTGAGTCTGCATGATTTGAGTCCATCCAAGTCCTTTCTGGCGCAAAGTGGTGAACCTTTGTCGGAGTGGCTGGCCGCAAGGCAGCTTTTCGAATAGCACGAGGTCGGAATTAGTGTCGATGAGCGTATGGTCGAAGTCGCACGCCACTAAAATGGGACGATTATCTGTGATTTGCATTGCACAATACATTGGCTGGCTTGTCTGTGTCTTAATAAGTTGCTCATGGCATGAAGAGTAGATTCAGATGGGCTCTGTTCGAGGCATCAAGATGAGTTGCCCGTGTCCTAAGTGAGTGGACGGGATGGCCCGCGTGAGACTAGCCATATGTGGTTAGTGTGCCTTGAAGAACTATCTACCTTATCAACTAGAGTCCGTAATTGGCCGACTTTGGACCTTACTTGAAACTTCACAAAGATGAGATCGGAAGACATGGGCTGGATGAAGTGTGATCGATTGAGAAATAAGCAATGGAAACATATTCTTGTGTGAATATTGCTTGAGGAATCACGCTTGCTCAGATGAGTTGTCCAGGGTGCTATTCACCAACAACCAATGCGAGTTGAGATAAATCAGGTAAGGAAACTCGTATTCGCAGGATATGAGGCTGATTAGGATTGTGTAATCCATTAGAACAACAGTCAAAGCGGTGAAGGTTCTGTTCGATTTGACAATACCGAATCTCCTAACTTGGTTTAATCGAGAATGCTTTAGGTTTAGCCTGTAAATTACCAAGATGAATACACCTGGGAACGAAGAGATATATAAACAACTCGCGTAATTCCAATTCTGTGAACATTTCTATCAGAAAGACATCGCTCATGTACACATATACTTCTTGCTGCAATACGCTTTGGCTGAACACGAAAATAGGCATTAGGCAAGTTTCGATATCCGAGGAATTGTATGGCAAGGAGGCCTAGTAGTAACTACTGACCACTTCTCAAAGGTTTGGCAAATATGGGCGATACTGGAGGCATTCGGGATACTCTACTTGATTTCATACTTGTGCTCCTATTTGCCTATGCAAGATACAAATCCCTGAACAGACTCTCCCGTGCGAGTAGTGCTTGAGGGCTATCGAACTCCACTAGCCTGCCACCGTCCATCACAGCAATCTTGTCACAATCCCTGATGGTATGAAGCTACGTCCGAGAACACGTCAGTCAGGCTGTGGCTCACAATCTAGCAGAGATTTTACATACCCTGTGGGCCACAGATATCACTGTGCAGTCCTTAAACTTTTCTCTGACCACTTTTTGGATCAGAAGGTCAGTTTCGCTGTCCACACTGCTCGTGCCTTCGTCAATGATCACAACAGCACTGTCCCTTAACATCGCTCGTGCAAGACCAAATAACTGCTGCTGGCCCTGTGAAAGAGGGCTCTCAAGCAAGATCGTGTCGAGACAGCTTCTGCCTTCCTCGCTTCGCGCTTCCAGCACGTCCCAAATTCCGACGGTCTTCAAGGCGACGATGATCGAGGCATCGGAGGAAAGTCCAAGAGGGTCAGCGTTGACCCGAATTGTTCCGGGAAGGATGAATGATTCTTGAGGGACAACTGTAAGTCTACGGCGAAGGACTGCCGGTGAAACATTGTTGATATCGACATCATCTACTGTTACGAAACCCGAGGAAATTGGTACCACACGGAGTATAACGTTGAGCAATGAGGTTTTGCCGCTATTTTGGCATCAGTTTACCTCAAAGTTCTGAAGTTTAGCTTTGCTTACCTTCCTGTGCGGCCACAAATTCCTATTTTTTCTCCGGGCTTGATAGTCATCGTGATTCCGTTCAAGGCTTGAACTTTGGAACCGTAAGTGGCCGAAACATCGTCTATCTCAATACTCCCCAGTGATGGCCAGCCGGCCGGTGGTTCATAGGTCTGCTCGGTCCTCTCCTCGGTTTCGGTAGTCTCCGCGAATGTTTTGACCCTGGCGACTGCCCCCAGAGAGGTCTCAAGTGATGTCCAAGAGGTTACTAGCGTCGAAAGGGACTTGTTGAAACCGAGGATGTTGTTCAAAGATAGGCCCAGCAAGCCTGCTGCAGTAGTGCTTTTTAGATTGACAGCCAGCGCCATCACAATCACGGCAAGCGCCGTGACTAACAGATCTAAGACGAGGTTCAACCATCGCTGAACGCAGAGCAGCATGTAATATGGCTTCTGCGAGTGGTCCATGTGTCTGTCAAATGCCTCCTTAGCGTTTTTCTCCCAACCAAAAGCGCGTATTGTAGAAAGACCGTCGAGGGTCTCCATAAAATGTGTGAAAAGAGGACTCTTGTTTTCGAGGTCAAGATACCGAAGCTGACGACTGGTTTTGAGATAGACGTTCTGAATTCCGTAAATTGCCAAAAGAGTGAAAGGAATCGTCAGAGCCATGTAAGAAGATCCTGTAGATATCAAAGCCATCTGGGCTATACAACCAAAAAGCGAGCCAAAAACCGTGATTGTGGCTATCGGCAACTGGAGATCGACTAGGCTCATGTCTTGAGAAAATCGATTCAAGACTACACCCGAATCCGTCTTTGCAAAGAAAGAGGGTGGTGCGCGCATGACTGTTTGTAGTAGGATATTATGTAGCCGAATAGCAGCTCGTGGCATAAGGTTCATAAACATCACCCCTAAATGTGGAAGATCATCAGCATATTTGATTATCTTATGCTTCACGTAGGGTCGGGACATGTTCGTTCAGCACTTACATATAGAGAGCATCGACGAAGCTGTTGCAATCAGAGCCAGCACGGCGTAGACCGGCAAGTAGAGCGACAATTGCTGGCCTCCTGCTTGCACCCACCAGTTCAGCCAGACGACGGGAAAGCTTTCAGTGAATGCAACCAGGGCTGTCACCACCACGAACCCAACCCAAATTACTGGTTCCACATGCCGAACATAGTAGTTGTAGACTTGGAGATCCCCGGTGCGCCTGGTCATCTCCATCATATTGTCCGTCTCGGCCACATGGGACGATTCATCTGAGCTGTCAAGGCTTTCTGGAGCTGGTGGAGCAGATTCGGGAAGTCCTTTCACGAGCTCAGCTGCGTAAATGGAGAACTCCTCCATCTGGCTCAGTTCATGATAAGTCCCTTGCATGACTAGAGACCCTGAGATGTTAAGCACAAGAATCTTGTCCGCAAGGCGAAGGTGTCTCACTGTACAGACGGTTCTGTCAGCACTATGAGACTCGACTCGCTCCCATGTACTCACCATCGTTCGTGACCAGGACTACAGAGGTTGAGAGTCGACGAAGAAGGCCGTCTTTTGATAGCAGTCGGGTGCTCAAAGTAGTTTGGGTCTTGTTATCGAGTGCACTGAAAATATCGTCCAGTAGAATGACAGGTTGCCGTGCGTACAGTGCGCGGGCCAATGCCTGAGTCGATTAGAACATGCTCAAGTTCGATTCCCGCTAACTTACCACGCGTTGTTTCTGGCCACCAGAAAGCGTGATGCCTTTGCTCCCAACAATACTTTGATCACCATTGGGCCATTGCTGAACATCATGTTCCAAGGCACAAGCGTGTAGGACTGTTTTGTACCACTCTGAGTCTAGGTCGACCTCCGCCAACCCCATGGATCCACAGATAGAATCCTTGACAGAAACATTCATCAACCATGGCGACTGGCTACAGTACGCAATCTTCCTTGATTTTACCTTGATTTCGCCGGTAGTACATGACAATTCTCCAAGGATAGCTTTAAGCAAAGTTGACTTTCCCGAGCCAATTGGGCCGAGTAGAACGGTTATGGTGCCTGCTTCGAGCGCGAAACTGATATCATGTATAGCTGCTTCTTTGACTGTTGGAGCTGGGCTCACGGTGATTTTCTCGGCGAATATAGCTATGTCCGGTCTCGAAGGTTTCTGTAGCATGACGAGTGTGCTTCCGTCTTCCACCTTGCTATCCGAGGTTAAAAATGACCTTCTACAAGAGAGTTCGACTTGGCATTCTTCTACTGAGGAAGATCTTAAGTATGCTTGTAGACGATCGAAGCAAGCTAATGCAGCAGCAAGCTGCGGTATGACAGCCAGTAGCTGCTCGGCGGGTGACGTAACAAGAGTGATGATGCTCAACGAAGCGAAAGCTTGTACTGTGTTCAAAGAGTCGTTCCCTCTGACCTTGGCCTGGATTGCAAACACAATGAAAGAAATGGCAGGTGCCCAGATCTTGGGGAAAGCCGCTATATCAGTCAGCTACAGGGCAGCCAGGGTAGAGACAGTGTGCCAACCGAGTCCGTTTAGCCATACAATGCCCCAGAAGAACGGGCGGGAGCTGTTTAGCTCTTGTTCCCGTTGTTTCTGTATATTGCTTGAAGTCTGAGCTCCAAGCCCTGTGATTTTGATTTCCTTGATCGCACCGAGCATTGAAGAGGTGTTCTGCACTCGTTGTTGAATTGCTTCATTCCATTGCTGTTGAGATTTTCCGATGGTCTTGGCAACCTGTCCTTGCCCAATAACACACACTGAGCAAGAGTGAGTTGGAGGTAATGCCTAGCGGAAACATTCTTACCAAGTGTAACAAGCAGGGGGGTGACGCACGTCGCACCGATTTGACGCTCCAGCAGCCATGTCCCAATAGCAATTTCTAGCACGCAAGCCCATATATTATTGATTTTCTCCAAGAATTCGATTGCGTTATCAAGATCTTGCACAGTCAAGTCAGCAATAAAGCGCATAGGTGAGATAAAATGGGGAAGTGTAAGAACTACACGTACCAGTGCTCATGTGAGTAAGGACTGCACTTTGGGTACTTGACCCGTCTTGCAGCTTCAACGTTTTATCGTAGAGGAGTGAAATCATTCCTCCTCTAAGCATTGTAGTGAACCGTGAGAATTTCTGATTAAAGTGCACGGTTGAAATCTCCATTCGTCAGTTCAAAAGGCCTCGCAAACAGCGGATCTATACGTACCGCGATGCCCGAGTATATAAAGAATGCAGCGCCGATCAATCCATAGCCATCATTCTTGCTTGCTTCTGGTCTTCTCAGATTTCCAATGGCAGAGACGATCAGAAAGGGCTGGGCGAAGTTGAAGCCAATCATGCACAAACGGGGGAAGGCTGCTGCTAGGAGTGTCCAGCGGAAGCACCAAGCCACAGCCACTGGTAATGCATATGGTGCATCGGGGACTGTGGAAAGCTGTCAGTATCTTCTTAGGATATCATAATGCAAGATTTATCTACCTTGGTCATTCCAGGAATGGCTAAGTCTATGCCCTGCCACTTCAGATCTCAAGTCACGGTCAATGTCAAAGAGATCTTGAGTTGTCATAAGCTTTCTGAAACCTGTGATGAAGAGCCTGTTCAGCCACCACACGAAACTTAAATTCCAGAATCCGCTCTTGGCTTCAGGAGGATAGTCTCTGTAAGGCTGCAGAAGATATGGCCCCTTTTGTCTCGCCTCCAACAGAAGCATGCTGATTTTGACACCAATACTAGCGCTTTGAACAGCAGCAACATTTTTATATTGGCCATGGAGATTCCACAAAGTTCTGACCCCGGCTGCATCGAACAAGATGGAGAGCACAAGATATACGTTCAACAGAGTCGATGGTCTCGTAGCCTTCCGACCTTCGAAATGAGAAAGTAACAAGATGATGACTGAAGCAACAAAGGAAACTGCAGCGGAAGGAACGCCCATCAAAGGTTCGTTAGGATGAGATGATGACCATAGTACTATCAATGCCAGTTGCAGGACCATGTATCCTATGGCAACAAACTAGGAAGCATCAGTATATGTCCATATCTCAAGGCTTCCACACTGAGTGGTCAATCAAATGGGACAAGAACTTTACCGTCTTGAGAGTGTGGCCGCAGTGAGGAAGGGTGCGCGACGCCCTCCTATGCAGTTGTAACAAGCGTAGGCACCCGGCAGTGATAAACACCGCAGAGGGTAGAATAGTCAAAATACTCTCTTCAAAAGTCAGCGTAAAGTCAAAGTCTCTGAGAGAACTTGCTGGGCCAAAAGCATGGTCGCCGGCAGGACCGCCAATGAAGCTTCCGTTCGCCATGGCAGCCGGATACAATCGTTCAAAGACCAATCTGCACGAGAAAGAGTGTGCAGAGGAGTAATGGAAGTAGAACTATGGAAGCTGCATGTTATCCATTCGATGCTCCTGGCAGAAACAGGCTGCAAGGCAATTACGCACATGTCGTGTCGTGTCTGGTGCAGCGGCACGGCACGCACCCGACGGGAGAAGACTTCCTTGCCACAGGGGATGGGTGCGGATCTCCTGGAATGTACAGGGATGCGTGGAAGCTGGTGGGTCAACGACAGCATCGCAAGACAAATTGGGATTGCTCTGGCCTGCCATTTGTTGCTGCAGCAGATTAAGCAGGGAATGTAATTTCCTTATCTCAACCCTTGCCAATGACTCTGGAGATAAACATGTATGGCGGGCCAAACAAGGCAGGTCATCTTCAACTTGTCCCGACCATCACGAGGGCCGGACGCCGGACCAAGAGGTACTCAATCAGGAGTGTGCACAAATCGCATGTCAATGCCGACCATCGTGAAATCGAACGGAGGCAACTCGAAGAAAGGTTGATATTTTGTTGACCTCCGGTACTCTTGCTTCGTATCGCCCAAGGAAGTCGGAACCTACCATCGACTTTTCCTTGAGTAATCTTGAGATTCTGAATACTACTTTCAAAAATCAAAGTTTCAAGCCGTCAAAGAAATGCCAAAGGTAAGCCAAGCAAAGTCTGAACTTAGTGTGGCAATGAGCTGATCATGAAAAGTGTCAGGGTGTACATCCAAACTTCGCCCAGGCTGGACTGCCTGGGTCTAGCGAGGATGAGAAGCATCATTTTCTATATCCTCATGCTCCAGGGCAGACTGTTGAGGATGGAACACAACTACCGCCTGCTCCAGTACCACTCGCTTCTCTCGCCGTACGGAGAAGCATCATCTATCTTTCGATCATCATAGTTTTGTCCACAGTCCTCGGCGTTCGAACACTTTATCTTGGGCAGAAGCATCTGGATCACCCGACAGGACGCGAATTTGGGGGTTGCGGAGATAGTGTAGCATCAGCCAGAGCTCTTGGGTGTCGTTTTGAGCCCATGTCCTGGCAATGGATACCGCAGGCATGCTATTACGCTGAGCTCATAGAGTCTTTCAAAGAAACAACGGAATGGCGGTTCTATCGGGACTATAAGTTGGAGCCAGCGGACGAATTGGACAACGCTGAAATTCTCGCTGGCGACCATGAGCTTGTATACACATTGGACAAGTATCATGTTGTTCATTGTGCGTACCAGTGGATGAAGCTGCACCAAGCTTGGGTCAACAAGAAGCCGATTGACGATTCTGCTATTTCACTGGGGCACTCAAACCATTGTCTGATGAATGTTTTGAATCCTTACACAGGAAAGCTTGGAGCTGGTAACTGTACTGCTGATGGAATCTGTGCTACGAGGTTAAGAGCCACGTTCGGTAATTGTGGGTTTTATTGAGGATGATGGGATGTATAGTCACTCGAGGACGTTGACCCTACGATTTGCGTCACTTCAGCATCGAGACTCTGAGATAATGAGGGATGTTTAATGAAAATTTGACACGGCCATTAGTCTTTGTCTTAATCATTTCGCGATCGTTACTATGTACTTCTAGCATGATTTTCGGCCTGTTGATTCAGCAAGCTTGAAACCATTTAGATTGGTTCCGAAGGGACTAAGCAAAAGAGATATCACATATTCCCTTTACCAACAACCATTTGTGCTTTCGAGATATGCCGAAAAGTGCCTAAAAATGAGATCTGTATATACTGGAAGGAGATGGAGAGAAGAGAACGATTTCAATTCTCGACTTCCGAGCTCAAGCCACAAGAGGCACTGACCCCTTCATTTTATCCCACAGTCCGGGTACTTCACCTTGATTCTTGTGTTAAAGTCACTGAGCTCAAACCCTTCTCCCCTGCTCAGAAGCATTTTCCCACAATGCTCAGTGTGAGAGAAAACTCCAATGTAGCCATCCAGAGTACGTTTCCCTCCTCCCAAGAAAGCGCGGTGCATCTTCTCCCACATATAGACACAGTGTTGTACATGATACTCCCAACTAACGTAAAGTCCATCAAGTTCTCCAGTCAGCGCGTCCGACTTGGCCACTGGCTGGGTCTTGTTGTGATCAAGGTACCACTCCCAGTCCGCGAGTTTGTCAAACTTTTGAGACAATCCTGCATCGTAACATCGGCTTGGTAGCCAACAAAATGATATTATGTCAAAAGTACAGCCCAGAGCTCTTGCTTCGGTAGGCGATGAGCCACATGGAGATCTGAGAACATCCCCGTTGATATCCCATGAATCGAAAGTCTCGATTTCTGACTTGACGGAAACGTACTCAACGTGAGGCCGGTTGCCCAGCACGATGAACGCGAACAGCGCAAGTGATGTTGTGAAGCAACAGATTGCTATGATGAAGTGGATCGTGGTGTAGTGGCCGTTGACTCGTTTCATGACTCTCTTGCCGAAGAGTCGATCATGGCTTGGCTTCCGGTAGCCACAGTCACGCCCCACGCCATCCAACTCCAGATCCGAAAGATTTGAGGAAAACTGGTCGATGTGCTGAGGATCCATCTTGGCGTTTGGAATGGGTTGTAGATCTGAATGAACAAGATGTGAAAGTTCGACGTGAAAACCGATGAAGCAAGCTGAAGAATCGCTCAGAAATGGTATACAGGTGTAACCTCAAGATTAGATTCTCACGTTGATGTTCGCAAAAAATATTCGTCTTAAGGGGGGTTCTTCTTGACCCTGTATTCCAAGCTCGCCAAGTTCCTAGGCAAAAGCTTCTCTTTCCCAGCAAAGGGGGCTGTGGGTACCGGAAGCTTGCCGCTCTGTACCCCTGCAATCGTTATGCAGCTACCTGCAATGCTACCTCTTCAATATGTAGATGCACAACACTTTTTGCTCTCCTGCTTCGGATACTCACAGCCGTATGCATTCCTTGCGATAAGAGATCGTATCCCCATCAAAACAGATACCACTTGCTTCTTAAGTACAAGTCATACATTTTACCCATCAGATCCTTACTCTTCTTGGGAACTTACGAAGGTCGTGTAGATGTACTGACAGTCCATATCTCAAGTCATCCATTCGTTAGGATGAAGCTACATTGCCAACAAACTACATGACAGTCGCCGAAGGTATCTTGCCTGAATTGATTGGACGTTCCCGTACTGGCCTGCTTCAGAACATGCATCTCACTGACATACGAACTGCAGACTCTGCTACAATGGGAAGGTAGCCAGGATTCAGATCAGAGAGAACCCACACTCATGGATAAGCTATGCAGCAGACAATTTCAAATGCAACATGTTGCTCTTTCCCACAGACATCGCTCGAAAATAGTCCTTGGAGAATCTTCCTTCGAACAAGTTATTTTCTTCATTTCGTTATTCAACAGTATCAGCTCCTCACAAAGGCTCAGATCTGCCAACGAAGAAAATGGCGCTAAGTTGGCTACCAGGAAGTAAAGAGTCTTCGTGGTACAATCCCATCATCGAAGATGATTCCTTAGAGGAGTCGAAGTCCTTCCTTGAAAGCACATTCCAGAACGACACGCGACCTGCCTCTCATCGACTACGGAGAGCCCTCCATGTTTTATACGCGATTTCGACTATCCTAGTGATATCATCACTCGTCCTCACATTCATATTTAACTTCACTATTGTCAAAAAGGACAATTCAGTAACAGTACGGCCAAAGCCTCCGTATGGAAATCCGATTGAGAATGGTAGAATCCCCCCTTCCCCGCACCTGGAAATTAGCACAAAACAAGCGTTGATAGTTTCAAGTGCCATGGGAACTTAGGAAGTTTGGTCCATCTGACATCTTCACCGAACGACAAAGTGAGCGTAGCGATGCTGCTTGGATGGCTCTCGCAGGGCGTGAGTGGCCCAAAGATCTCAAAACCACATCCAGAAGCGGCACAGCTGACAGGTCGTGTAGCCACCAAAAATGCACAAGGTTTTATTTACATTCCAAACGCCCGTGAGTTGAACCTACCACCCGGCTCTGAAAAGTCGGATGGCTCCGGAGAGCTCTATGGTATCAGCATGTTCCATCAAATACATTGCTTGGTTAGTCTGATCCTTGAATATCTCCAGCATCACCAGTATCGCCGGCTGATATAGCTCAGGCTGCTATTCGTCATGTGTTCTGGCAGCTCATGGACGGAAAGCTTGACCCCAAAGAATTTGAAGCTTCCGACGGGGACACAACTTCTCCAAACTACGTTCCGCACGATCATGGTCTTTGGCATATCAAGCATTGCTTCAATTATGTTCGTCACGCTTTGCAGTGTGCTGGTGACACGACGATCGAGATTCCAACCTTGTTCAACGGGCATACTGTCTTCCTAGGCTGGAATACCACTCATCAATGTCGAAATTATGAGACAGTCTGGGACTATACATTGAAACATTCGTGAGGGTAGAATGGAGTGCTAAGAGGAAATCGCAAAGCTGTAGCAGAAGCTGAATGAATTAAAGACATTTTGGAGGTCCACTCCCGGGACTGCTCATAAGCATGGGGACGCGATAGGCGGCATGATGTTTGTGACCAATTTGAACTTGTAATCAATGAAACCTTTCGCTTTAAATCTTTCAAGTACCAGGAACTACTTCGCGCAGATTCCTGTTCCTACCTTCGTGAGATCATCGTCCGTGCTGAACAAGCGTCCCTCGCTTAGCATTTGCTTGCTTGGTATTGATAGCCGAGGATTAGAAGTTTGCTGCGTGCTCTTGATCCAGTATGCATTACACAATGATATCACGGATAGATTCTTCCGGAAAAAGGTCCTGCCGTCCTTTTTTACCCCGGTGAGGTGTGGTATCGTTTGGGTACACTGCATAGATGCGACATCGACCATGCATTATGCACTTCGGCTTGCAGAATACATGTTCCGTACTTAAACCTCATATCACCGGATAATGCTGCAGTACAGCTATTATACCGACGGATACGAGACCAGTGACGGATGGGAAGCTTATCAGCGGGTCATAATGTGACACCGCCGTTTCCCTGGCGATGAACCATGTACCTACCGAATGGAAAGCATGCTGCACATCTCATCAACCCCCTCTGGACAAATCAACAATAGCTCCCTCATTTAGACACCGAACTTTCATGCCGAAGTAGCCAGCGAATTCAAGGAAGACATTGACTTGAGCGCCGGGCCGCAGCTGAGGTTGCCTCGCGTGCTTGTTCATTTTATCTATATATATGCTTCAGTCCCATTGCTCTAGGTCTCCAGAATTTGCCATATCCTCTTAATCACTCTTAAGCTTTCGATTACCAGTCTTACATTTCCGCCATCATGAAGCTCACTTACGCAGTCTCCGTTGCTGTCCTTTCGGCGAGTGTGACCATCGCTGCTCCCGCACCTATGGCACCAATGCCAGACTATGACCTCGGTATGCAAGATCAATACCTTAGAGAAGTACGACTCTGACACCGCATGTAGCAAAGCGCGATGAGGCTATAAACTGGATCAAACGCAGCCCCGAGGAGGCTATCAATTGGATCAAGCGTGATATTGAAGAGGCTATCAATTGGATCAAGCGAGATCCGGAAGAAGCTATCAACTGGATCAAACGTGATGCTGAGGTGGCAAAAAACTAGATCAAGCGGTAAGCGTAGTCTGGAGACGTCGAAGATCAATTGTATTTAGAACTACGGCATCGTCGGATACCTAGATACAGATCACGAGAGCTCTCTGGCAACGCCGTTTGGATAGTTGTGCTACAATACAGGAAGAGTGGACTATTGCACCGGGCAGTGAAGAGGTATCGGAAGTCGCATGGCAGATTGGATCAAGACTGGAGAGCGAGATTCTGTAGCTAGCTGAAATACATAAGTTATCTGGCCACAACACCATTCTTGACCATCTCAGTCCTTCTGCCTATGTCTCTTTGTGTTCTTTTCTCAAGTACGTGGCGATAGACAACCTCCACAAAAAATATCCCACATGTCCTCCGACGCTCGAAATGAGATTCAGATGCACTAGTCCATTCCGCCTACAGTGCCATGAGTTTTCTTTAAACTTTTAAAAGGACTTCGTATCTGACAGCGGGGCTACCGATTCTGATGTGGTGTCGCATATTCGATGTGAGAGGCTAGGAGCCGTTGTCAATGTGCTAAGCGAGCTCTTTCGTCGACGAGACCACCAGTGCCTCACATTGAACCTTTTAAAGCCTTGATATTATGGAAACCTCGACATCAAGCTTCTTATGGACATCTTAGACATACAAGAGCCCACACAATAGCAGAAAAGCTCCTACCAGGAGATCCCACTTTCGAGGGAGAAACTGGAGCCCACGTTCGTGCGACCGGTGAAGCAAACTACGCCACGACCAGACAAGGCACGTTACATGTCATGTTCCTCATGCATTCGCAATACTTCACACGTACTCCTTGGGAATCGATCTGAGTACACACCTCAATGCTTATCTTTCAGCTCGAAATCGTCTTCATTAGACCATCAGGTCTTTTTAACACGTGCCAATCCCATGAACTGTAATAACCACGGGAGTATACTTACCTGGTTTTAATCTGGCATCCCCGTGATATCTTCAAATTCAAAAGCTTATCTCAACATCTCACTCACTCACCCTCGCTTCACTTCCCCGATGATAAGCTCGAGCGGAGGAACCAACCAGTCCGCCACAGCCATCTTAGAAATCACTCTTCACACCTCAAACCAGAAACCAATCAATGAATCTCCCGAAATGGTTTACCCGTCACATTCAAGACTGGATTATTAATACACTCCCAGGTTGTGCTTGTTGTTTTGTTTCGCGGGCGGCGCTCACAGGATCCACTTTCCGCCTCTCGCCGCCAGGGCGCCGCCCTCGCAGGACGGGGTTGTGATTGGTTGGATTAGGGAAGCGAGATCGATGTTGTTGAGTGCTAGTATTCAGGGACAGGATGTAGGAGAAGTATATAAAGCAGGATGTCCTCTTGTTTGCTTGCTTGAGGTTCTTTCATACATAGCGACTTCACTTTTGTTAAAAAGAATATTCTCACATATTCACTGCCATTTAATAATTTGACTTCGTGCCCACACCTTCACCAGTCTCCTCTACTTCCTACACGACACGAACACGTCTTCCAATCGGAAACACATATCACAAGTAAACATGTCTCAAGCACCAATCGACGCCCTAGCCCCCAAGAAAGTCGGCATCATAATCGGCAGTACCCGCCCCAACCGCATTGGCGACCAAGTCGCCTCCCTCATCCAATCCACCCTCACCGAAGCATCCACTCCCAACCTAACCCTCTCCCTCATCGATATCGCCTCTTTCAACCTTCCCCTCTTCAACGAGACCATCCTCCCCGCCATGGTCCCCGCGCAAGGCGAATTCGCACACTCGCACAGCAAAGCCTGGAACGCCGAGATCGCCTCATACGACGCCTACGTCTTCGTGACCGCAGAATGGAACTTCGGGCTCCCAGGCGGGACCAAGAACGCGATTGATTATTTATACCATGCGTGGATAGGCAAACCGATTATGATTGTCAGTTATGGGATTGTGGGGGGCATGGGGGCGAGTGATGCGTTGAAGAAGACGTTGGAGGGGATGCATTTGAGGGTTGTGGAGACCAGGGTCGCGCTTACGTTTCCGGATGCGGATCCCGAGAATCATAATATGAGTCCCGGGTTGATTGGGGCGATTGGGGGGAAGTTGATTGAGGAGGTGAAGGAGAAGTGGAGGGTTGACTCGAAGGATGAGCTGTTAAAGGGGTTTGGGGAGTTGAAGGAGATGCTTGTTTAGGTGGGGTGGGAGCTGCAGTGTGCTTGGCAGGCGAGGATTTGGGTGGCTCTTCGTTCTTCGGCGTCTGAGATGGCCTGCAGATAGTTTCCTGGCATTTAATTAGCAGTTGTTCGGACAGAAAGTGTTAGAACAAACATACCTGCAAGAGTGCTCCTCATTTGAAGTACTCCCAATATTCGCTTAACTGTATCAATGTACGAAAACCACAGCTTACTATCCTCACCCACGACACCATAATCCAGACTCAACACAGCTGCATACTGAGCTCGATGGAGAGCCCAAACTGGTACAGCCATCAGGTTCGCTTCTGCATGTTCCGAGGAACTCGTCATACTATCGAGCATCATCCTCAGGGCTGACTTCAAACCCAAAAATGCCCGAGATTGGAAAGCCTCTTTTTCATGCACTTCATCCGCTTGCGGCTCTACCGTAACTTCGAATCGATTCAGAACCAGGATCGCGCTGGCGCACATCAGTTTGCAATCTTGGGAAAAGTCGGGGAGAGGGATTGATGTGTACCTTAAACAGATAGCATACGGCCAACAAAGATGGCCATGACCAGCTGGCTTCAGCAGATCCATAGCGTACGACCGTAGAGTCATATCAACATAGGCCGCTCCACAAGATGAGGTGTTTGACTTGGCAGCACTAACACGGTCGATGACATGGCCGAGTAGATACGCTCCTTGAGCGATTCGCGCACCGATGCTCAATTCAACTGTACTTGGAACAGCGGGTTTCCCGTGCTGGCTTAAACCACTTGAGACAGGGATTCTAGTCCCATTGTCTGAAGGCAGTATATCGGAAGGACGAGGTGATATTATGGCGAATGGTAGCTTTTTATCCATGTACTCTAACATTGAGATTCTTGGTGGATCAGTTGAAGTTCCTCATCCATCACACAGAATCCAGGAAATGCATACCTTTCAAGGATGATGATACCCCACCAGACTTGTCTCTGCTTCGCTGCGATACTCTCCGCAACAGGATCCGAATGTGTATCCGAATGTGTATCCGAAGATAAAGTCTTGTCAAATCCAAGAACATAACCCGTCCTAGCACAAGCCCCTAGAGTCAGATACGCAGCATCATGAAGCGCCTGACAATGCTCATAAAACGCCATCAGAAGCCCCGCCTGCACCACCTCAATCGAAGACCTCCCCGTCGACCCAAAGAATCCATACAAGCCCTTAGTCGTGTAATACAGCTGCTCCAAACTACTCTTCTCGCGTGGAACCTTCGTATACATTTGGCTCACCAAGTGAATCGCTAAGACTAGGACGGCGACTTTGCCTCTTGGTGAGGTCCGCTGCTGCAAGATCTGGTCGAAGAGAGTCTCTTTGGAGATGATTGGGAACCAGACGTGTACGAATTGGAAATATAGAGAGCAGGATGAGAGGATGCCGTCTTCGGCTCCATCGCGGCTGATGATGGACCAGCATTGCTCGGTGAGTTGCTCATCTAGGTTCAGGGCGCTGAGCAGCCTTGAGGGTGTTGGAAACGAGAATTGTGGTGAATGAAACGATTGAGGACTTAGTATCTCGGGGAAGAAATTTCCATTTTGATCTTGTGTTGTGGTGAGGGACTTGTCAATGGTGGGAGTGACCGACTCGGATGGGCTGGAAATTCCAAGAAGCTGTGAGTTGTAGTGACATGGGACCCGAAGTCTTAAAGGTCAGTCAGCTAACGTTTACTTATTGAGATATCATCTAATTGACTTACTTGGAGCACCGCACACAGCCAGGTAAAGCTCTGTCACATTTCTTCTTCCGACGCTTACACCGGATGCAAACTGTAGATGATAGTATGGGCTTCTCCAATAGTGACGGATCCATCTTTCATCCTGTACTATTTGAAGATTCTGATGTCGAAAGTGAAGTGTACAAAGCTGATGTGCCCTTCCCAGGTCAATATCGGGAGACAGAGGACGTTTCGCCGCGTTGATGACAAACCTGGAATTGGTCATGTTATGTCACGTGCTGCTCCTTCCCTTCCAAATGTTAGCCTCCTCTTGCCTTTCCACCCACCATACACCCAAACACATGAATGTAGTTTTCAAGAACGCATAGAACCAGATCATAACAGTCATAACATTCGTGCCAAGTAAGTATCTACACTGGATACCTCTGTATCATCTGTTGTGATATCTAATCCAAAAGTAACAATGTCAAGCCGTTTCAAAATCAAAGTAAGCGCCTGCTTGTCTGCCATCCATGCCAAAAACCGGAAACCAAGCCCGCTGCGTTACAGCACTTGGCTTCCTTCGCTTCATAGAACAGTACATATAAGCAAGGCCAGCCCGATCGCTCGCCCTTTTTGTTGTCTAATTTCCCGGATCCGAACCCAGTTCCAATGCGTTCCGTTCCCATCAATACAAATGTACAATGACCCAAAACTGCCTGCTTGCTTTTGTGATCGCCAGCCAACTTTTAAACTCGTGCTCATACCCAGGCGACCGTGCCACGCTTGGGAGGAGGATATAGATATCTACTCGTTCACAACCTCCCTGATGCTCCATCTCCAATCGTCGGAACCACGATCCAGGGAAGCGCCCACCCACTTCTCGCACTTCCTTCTCCATCTCTCCTCCTCTTCTCTCTGGCGCTTCACGAACTCAGGTCCGACGTCAAACTCTTCGCCCACAAGCCAGTCGTCCTTGAGAGTGCTGGCACCGTCGCTCTTCCTACCGCCGACTTCGTCTGCCTCTTTTGTGGGGTTGTCCTCGAGATCGGGGACATCCTTGAAAACATCTTCCTCGTCGTCGAAGGCGTCGAATCCATCCATGGTATCTCCAGCCTCACTCTTGCCGTTTTGCTGCTGGCCGGGCATCTTCAGCCAACACATTCTCTGAGGATCAAAGACCATGCCACCGACGACTTGCACGTTCTGTGAAGAAGTGATGTTCTGGATGAGAGCTGGTCGAGGGGTGGTGTTTTCCTTTTCACGATAGACTTGATGATCTTTTTCGCGGAAAATGTGTGATGGCACCGAGGCAGTCGAGGGCGATGATGCTGGAGCATCGAAAGGTGTGAGGTCATTCTCGTTACCTTCCCAGCGGTAGGTATAAGGATTATAGTACATTCCTTTGATAGCTATAATGAGGTCAGTAGTTGTTCGGCACGTAAGGGTGGCCATAAACTTACACTTTGGGTTGTTCAGATTCCCCAGCGGCTTGATGAGCTGGGGTTTCTGCGGCGGGCCCCTAATTTTCTTCGGCTTGACAGACTGTGCATGGACGTTGCTGAGACCCGTAGTTGCAGACACTTTTGCTTTCCATTGGTTCGTGAGAGCAGCCAGAGGCGCACCTTGAGCTGACGGAGCACGCTGCGCAATAACATGCTCTCTTGCCATGCGACTGGCATTGGTATCACGAGCAAAGCGTGGCAACTCGTCTCTGAATCTTGCGGGCGAGTAAGGAGTCAGAGGAGCAGGCGTCGTCGTTCGTAGTGGCGGGACATCTTGATGTATCTTGTTGCGAAGGCTGGACAACTTGGGAGGTCCGCGGCCGACAGGTTCCTTCACGAATCTCTGTTCCGTGTCTTTCGATGTTGGCAAGTCGTCGAATCCATCCAGCTCGAAACCATCACCAAATTGCTTTCGACGAATAGGCTTTGTCATGGTTCGTTTTGGTGCAGCTTCCCGTGCCAAGACATCAGCACCTCTCGGTCGTCGTGGACTTGGAGACCTCATAGTTGATCTGGACACTGCACGAGAGGACGGCCGGAGCTCAATGCTGGTATTGGAAGACTCAGAATCGTGCCGCCGGAAGTGACGGGAGGTTTTGATTGTAACATGATGGGACTGAGAACTTGAGGTTCCTGCCGGGAGGAAGGGAACTGGGTTCTTTCTTGCATGAGACATGCTTGATTCAGCTCCCGAACGATCTCGCTCGACAGGTGTCTTGGGCCGAGACATCATGTTAGTCCTGCTGCCATCCGTACGGGAAGGGGGTCTCTCGTAACGAGATCCCATTGGCTTTGCTGGAGACTGTGGGAACGAGCGCATCGTGGGCATCGACCGCTTCAGCTTCAGTAGCTGGGCATTGGTTGTTGTGGGCTCATTGCGAAGAGCGGTGATGGATGGTTTGCCTCCCAGATCTCGACGACGAGGTGTTGAAGGGGGCAGTGAATGGACAGAGGATGGTGTTGTGGGTGTTGCAACACTTGTGATAGAAGAATGTGACGAATGACCTCCCATCCTGGACTGGGATCTGCGACTGCTTCTGAGGATAGGTCCTCCGCTCTCAGACACGGGTTCTAGAGAGGATGGATGGCGTTCGTGTCCTCCACCGAGTGGGCGAGGAAGACGTGAAGTAGTAGTGGATGGCGTTGGCTTTTCTTTCTCCTTCTGCTGATTCCCGAACACAAGAGCGACAGCAGTCTTGGGACGAGTCGGGCTTGCCTGGCGTGTGGTTTTCATCTTAATGTTGCGGTTTAGGGTGAGCTTGCTAGAATCGAATACATCTCCGTCTCCAATCTCAAGACCAGAGAGGAAATCATCCTTGACTTCTGCACGCTTTGTAGCTTGCTTCTCACCTGTCTCGTGGTCGGGTGAGCGATCTTGCTGTCTCCTCTTCAGGATGTCGTCAAAGTGAAGCGGGCCACTGGGTAGCACAAGTCCGTCCAAGCCTTCATCCTCGCTCTCAATGGTCAATGAGCTCGAAACACTTGGACTGAGAGCAGTCGCGGAAGAGCTTCTGTTAGAGTTGCGGTCTCTCTTCGTGCCTCCATGCCTGGTGCCCAGGCTTCCACCTTCTCCCCATTCATCGACATCATCCTGGATGCTGACTGGGGTTTTGGGAATATCTCGGCGGGTAGACAACCTGAGTGGCTCATTGCTTGAAGGCAGTTGGAAATCTTGTTCGAAGTCATCATCTCCTTCTGCGTGGTTGTCCTCTTTCTGAGGAGTTGGGGGCGTGATGAGAGGCAGAACTTTGGGAATCTGGCGGCTCTTGGTGACCTTGATAGTGTCTCCTCCATCCCCAAAGAAGTCATCGTCCTCCTCATCCCGAAATCGGTCAAGCATAAGGTTTGCAGATGCTGGCTTGGGTTTCAAGTCCGGACGTGGGCTGAGGTTGAATTTTGGAGCAGGCTGTAAAGTCTTCACTGGGCTTGCTTGCGTAGATCCAGCACTGACTTGTCTTAATGCATCGGGAAATTTGGATGCATCCGGTCTCTTGATCGTCAACCCACCTTCACCCGGAAGTTCGAGATCCCCATCATCCCAATCATCCTGTATGATCTTCTTGATCTTCCTTCCGCCGAGTCGCTTTATCGTGCCACCAGTCAGTGCCGAAGCAGGTACATTCTGTGGTATTGGGATTCCCGCTCTCACTGCCGAAGCAACAGCATCTATCGTTGATTTCTCGTCGTCTCCAGGTAGGTGGATATATTTTTCTTCATCTCCGTGATTCGAATCGAAGTCGGAGCGTGTGGACAATCGCGAAGACACGGAATCCCGGTGGTGTGATGTTGCCGTCGTCGCTAATGACGCGCTTCGAAATGTGAAATCGTCCCCTCCAATGTCCAGATCATCGTCGTCCCAGCACTCCATAGGGTCCTCCACTACCGCCTTTCGCGGCTTCAATGTCAACTGATCCATTTCGGGTGTAATCGGTGCAAAAATCAAGGATGGGTATCGCGCTGATAGAAAGAAAAGCTCGTAAACTCCAATTGAGCTCTCAACAGAAAGCTCTCCGGAATGCAGTGAGCAACAATCGCGCTATTATCGAGGTCGTAAATTCATATTCAAAGGGCTTTGAGGGATCGAGTCGGTTTATCTGTGTATTTGTTGCAGATTTGTTGGTACTATGGGCGGGAAATGCGCTTGATGTTGTCTTCGTCGCGGTGAGTTGTTCGTGTTCGCTGGTTGCTGGGCCCAATTTTCCTGTCTTGTGTCGTCTGTTCCCACCGCCGGTCGCAATAATCCTCCAATGCCCTCCAGGCACACTGTCGTGTCGTTGGGCGGGCAGCACTGCGGAGTACTGAAGTTGTCGATGATGAGTGAGGTCGGTCGGTCGGTCGGTCGGTCGTCGTTCGGTGGTTGAAGAAATCCGGGTCGTATCGATAGTCGATTGTGGTGAAGATGGCTGGGGCTGCTGTCTTTCACCTGCAGGTGTGCTTGGGCCTGCTCGAGAACCAGCCACTCAGCAAAAACCTGGCGAGACAGTGCACTCACGTGACATCAGAAAAACGCGTGAAGTCGCGTCGATCGCGAGTGCCTGCCTGGCCTGACGTTGTCGAAAATACAAATACAATACACTCTGAAACCTCGCAACAATCATAACAAAAGCTTTTCTCTTATTACTTTGTACGAGGATATCTGTTCTGAATTCTCGCCGAAAGTCTCTTCCCCCGCTCTTCATCTCAAATCATCAAAATACTCCCAGAGGCCCTTGCGCGCCCATAATTCCGTACCATGGACCCCAAATTGCTCAAGGTTCCCCGCGTTGACCTTGACGACGACCAGGAATACGTCCTACTGCATATCGCACCAACAGGAAAGAAAACGCTTGATCTCGAGTTGATTGGAACAGACAATGAAACGGCTTTCGTCTATTCCTGTAAGGTCTCCAGATCGGCCGGGCGGGCCAGCCCTTGGTCTCGCCGTTTCATGCATTAATCCGGAAACTAATCAAATCTCGGTATTTTAGTAAAGCATAGCCAGCTCTCAAAACTGAAAGAGAAAAAAATAACCTTGGAAGAATGGGAGCAAATCCTGTCTGCTTTTCTGCTGGGTACAGATCCGGAGGGCACATCCGTTGCGACTCCCGAGGGTGTGGAGGCAGTGGCGTCGATACAGGCAGGGGCAAAATCACTTACGATCATCATACAACGGAATATTGAAGGAATCACGGTACGGGACGTGTGTCTTCTGACTTTCAGAAGAAGGCTGATCAGATCAATAGCAAAAATTCGGAACAGTAGTTCTTCCACGGGGACCAGATGACGCGGCAGATTTCTACGACTGGTGTTCGGAAAGTGTCCTGGAAAATGCGAAGATCGTTCAGCAATTACAAGCCTCGAAAGCAAAAATAGATGAGAAGGATGCACAAATTAAGAAGCTGGAGGTCGCCATGGCGGAATTGGTGCAGTTGAAGAATGACATTGACACACATCTTCTCGAGAAGTTCTCACTCTTACTCAATGAGAAGAAATTGAAGATCCGGGATCAGCAGAGGCTATTACAGAATTCGACTGTCGACCCCGCACAAGTGAAGGAGTTAGAACAAGCTCGATCAAGCTCACGATCCGCAGGTCCATCGAGGAAAGGCAAGAGGAAAGCAGGAGCAGTTGAAGAAGAGTTAGACGAAGGCTTCGAGAAAATGGATGTCGACGACAAGCCCACCGTAGAAGATGCCGATCAAGACTCGGCCAGGAACTCAGATGACTCTACGGCAGATGAGGAGACAGCGGACCAAGCCTCTGACGACGATGATGAACCTCCAGCGCCACCTCCAAAGAGACAAACACCTGCTGCGAAGCAAGAGCAAACTAGCAGCCAAGCTTCTAGCTCCAAGACCTTACATGACCTGGAACCTCCGCCAAAACGAGATTTACCCTTCGCCAGGAAACCTCCTGCAAAAGCTCCAGCGCCAGTTCCTACAGAGGGATCCGAGACGGAGTCAGACGATGAATTATGAAATGGTGTATGAGACATGAGATACGGATTATGATGTAGGATACCATGAAATTACGACTTGATGATCCAAGCCTGACCACAGAAAATCTTTTTCAAGGTAAGACAAGTGACTTTCATATACCAGAGCCTACCCATGTATACGTATCAGAAGCCATGATCTTCACCCCTTGCCGCTCATGTCTACTTCTCTCTACCTTTCGACCTCGGGCGGCTTCTCCCCGTCGAACACGCCACCCAAAGCAAAGAAGGGAAAAGACGCAACTCACATGGGTATACACACAAATCATAATATGATCGCCCACCCCCCCCTCTAATCAGGACCATAAACACCCGCGACCGTACCACATTATCTTCATCCTTCAAACTCTCTTCCCTCGTCTACACACGCAGATCTCCACTCCACCACATCTACGACATCTACAGACCCCGCCTCTACCATTTCATCATCTCCCTATGCCGTCGCACCGTTGTCCAACATTTACCTACCTAATCTCTTTGTCCCCTCCATGATTAAATTAAGTTAGCGAAACCCACGTCTCGAGAGCTCAAGAGCCGGTGGCACGAAAGTAGAGTCGATGCATCGACAGGGGAGGGGATGGTGCAGTTTTGACTTCGAGATCAAGACAGTCGCCGGTAATGATAGAGCGGATACTTTGCGGTCGACCTCGCAGTAGCTTTTTGGTGCGCCTTTGTAAGTTTTGATTCAGGTAAGTCTACTTCTAGTTGAATTTATTACTGTTTCAGGAAAGGCGGACATTGGAGAGGAATGGGGAGGGATGGCAGGTGGAGACGGGTAGAGACGAGAGGGGAATACAAGTCTGGCCGGTGGGAACTGAGACCTGTAGCCATCACGTTTGCGGAGGGGAATTGGTGTGCGAAATTCGATTGCCTGTACGCCAGTTTTGGTGGCGATGTCGAGAACCCTGGAAAGGTCGTCAGAGGTGCCTTTCATGGGTGCATTTTCCGGATCTTCGTTCAGTGTTATGAGGAAGAGATGGTGTTACAGCTCTGGGGAAGTAACATTAGCTTCACGTCAGTTAGCAGGTTGAGGACTATGAGCGGAGGAGAGATACATAGTCCGCCTTATTCCATTGGGGGTCTCTATCAGTACAGAGATCTCGAATCACATAATCTTGACTGTTGGGTCTTAGCGTTCTCCTCTTCTACAGCCTCAACCATCTCCTCAACATCCTCGTTTATTGTGTTGTTGACTTCGGCTAATGTCTCAGATGTCGGACTTTCAACACGAAGCCGCGTCTGATCTCATCGAAATGCTCTTGGAGAGATGAAGAAAATACCAACTACAATAACATATTTTCGTTTCATACCAGAGTCACTGATGTAGTTTGTTGATTGCGCACGAAATGTGCTGAAGGGGATCCCAGGTAAAAGTGGCTTGATCCTCGAGGGTCTTCCCAAGTCGCAAGATCTGGATCTACCTGTAGTTAGCTCGTGCCTAACGCCTTACTCTCCATTAGCATGCAGCTGAGAGCTTGTTGGCGAGGAATATCCTAGCGGGAGATGAAAAGAGTACAGTAGCAGTTGTATGTTCGGATGCTCCAGCAGGAGCCTTCTCGACTCGCTAACCCCTTTCTTGCAATTGAATTTTGGGGCGCGGTGTCAACATCGTGAATGGCTAGTGACTGCGATGTTAAGCATTTATCAGGAATTTTGAAATGATGTGACGACTTGTTTTTCCCCCTTCCAGTCCTCAGAACTGATCGAGATTCACCACATCGGAATGTCTCACGAAAGTCAATATTCTGGCCGAACACATGTCCAACACCACTCGATTGATGTGTGAGTGTTGTGGAAGTTCACAATGCACTTGAGCGAGTATAGAGTCATGTACTTGGTCATTTACTGGGATTGGATTGTTTTCGAGACACTAAAGTCGATAGTAAAGACTATCAACCCTGTAAGACATGCAAAGAATTTTCAGCTTTCCATGATCAAATCATCTCCTTGATGTGCGAACAAAAGTAACAATGTCATATTGACATAAAAAGAAGCCCCAAGTCTTCACTAGATGCAGGGTCCTACAACAGAAAGGCGCAACCTCTTTATATACACAACTCGCTACCATGCCCATCATTGATCCTGAGCTTTCCCATCAACCTTTCCTGTCTCCATCTTCCCAACATTCGCATTTCCAGCATTCTTCCCACCTTTGCCGGCATTACCTGCACCCGCACCTCCATTACCGCCCTGAGCAGCAACGACCTCGAACTTCGTGCAGTCATCCTGAGCACCTCGCTGTGCCACTGGCATGTTAACAGGCTGGTGATTTCTCGCAGCGATCATGGTGCAGACGCGGTATACACCAGCTGGGAGACCATCGGTAACAGTAGCTTGCAGAAGACCTTTGCCGTTCCCGGCATCATCTATGCCCTTGAAGAAAGCGAAGGTGGTTGGGTCGGGAGGAGTAGTAGACTTGAGAGCACCGATATCCTGGACCGTGACGTGGCAGTGACCAATGATGTCGCCGTTCTTATCCAAGTCTTGTGGTGCGGTATAGTAGTTCGTGGTTGGGTTAACGAAGAAGCCTGCGTTGAGATGTTGGGTTTGAACGGAGATGTTGAAGGTTGTGTCTGCTGGGACTTTGTCGCCGATTTGTGGGTTGGTGATCATGGCTGTGATCATGTTCTTCGAAGCTGGGATCTTGCCCATTGGAATACCGTTACAGGATCCCGCTGTGATTTGCAAGCCGTTTGTTATGGTCTGGCCCGAACAGAAGTTGATAAAGTTGGCGTTATCACTGTTGCACTTAGAATTAGCCGGCATTCTTTTGCTAGAGAAAATTGACATGGGGGACTTACGTTGCTGAAGGCGCTTGACCAGCTTTGATCCCATCTGTTCCAGCTTCTTGACCTGTCTTCTCACTTGCAGTCTGTAGTGCATTTGCAGCTAGGCAGGTTTGGTTGGGCTTGTCTTTGCTCTGCCTGCTTTGAACCCCTCGAAATCTCGACTTTTGGGCTCTTCCTGATACCGGATCAGAAGCCAGCACAGCACCATTGATCAGACCAGCAGAACCAAGGGCGAAGAGGGTGATATATGAGAACAACATTCTGAAAGCGCCTGGCGAAATGAATGAATGAATGTGTAATTAAATTTGTAAAGGGCGTATTCAACGAAAGAAGGAGAAGTGATTAGATTTGATGTTGAACTTAAGATTCCTTTACACCCTTCGACTGGATTAAGTACTTTCTATGTGCATTCGAATCACCATCTGAATAACCGAATTCTTCTACTAAGGTAGGTCACTGATCCTGTGGCCATAAGCATTTTCGTTTCAGAGTTTGGAATCATCAATCTGTGGAGCCGACATGATCTTGGCAGCAGCGCTATTTCGTTGCAGGACGAACAACGATGGAATCATCGGATCCCCCATGATCCCAAAGATCGGATTGATTGGCGTACCTGCCAATTGAACGGATGAACTGTTGATTACTTTCTGAAACTTCCTCTAGGGATGGAAGTTTAATGGGGGGTAATGTCAGGGGCGAGACCAACCTGATACGGAGGCGAGGTTGTCGAACCACCAATCAAATTACCGGAATTCAGGGGTTGCGACAACAGAGTGAAACAACAACCCGATTGAGCCAGAAAGATTCCAAAGCATCATGGATGGTTGCCCGGGTCCCGCTAGAAAGGAGCATAGGTATCTCTTGACGAGCGATCGTCTCATGGCAGGTCCAGATGCCAATTTCGTGGTGATGGAATCCATTTAAGCGAGGTCCTCGAGCTTGGCGAAGAAGTAACTTGGTCTAACAGAAATTTCCAGCAACGAGTCACGAGAAACGCAGAACCTCGGAATCTTGATCTTCAATTATGTTCTATACGGTTAAGGGACAAACATCAGTACTTCTCGATCCTATCTCGTGAACTGGCCAACAGACAAGATTTTGAGTCTGGTTACAGCATTCGAATCTAATGCCTCCTCAGTCTTGCTGGGAGATCTGACCCCCAGCGGCCCACGATCTCCTTCTCCTTTGATCTAATCCTACAATCAAAGAACATCTGCTCTAAACATCCCTTAATCACCGCTAGATAGACGGAACGTTACTGAAAACTGATGCGCAAGTATCAGCAACATCCCCAGATTCACCACCCAAAAACTTCTTCAATTAATTCAATCCTCCTCACACCTCTGTCCAAACAGCCCTTAACCACAACTCTCACCTGATCCGCCATACCCGCGGGTCCACAAACAAACACAGCCATCGAGCCCTTCCCCTTCTCCTCTGCCATATTCTCAACCAAAGCCTTCAAATTAGGTCGCCCATACGCAATACCCAAAGACACGACATCTTGACCGACAGGCTTCTCATCATCATCGGAGCTCCTTATGGTGGATTCGGAGGATTTGACTTTGCCGGTTATAAAAGTGCTGACTCGGACATTGGGCGAAGCAGGAAGGGTTGAGAGTTCGCGGTTGAAGATCTCGTGGACCATAAGTGCTTGCTTTGTTGTCCATATGAACTGCACGTTTGTTGGTCGTAGATTGGAAGTGGACTTGGAGAAGGATTTCAGGTATGGGAGCGCGGCGGATATGCCAGTACCGCCAGTGATAAGGAGGACTGGGAAAGTCTCAAGTCAGTGGGAAGTCTTACCCAAAGCGAGGGACCTCTTGAGGATGTGCATCGGGAGATAACTCACGGTTGTCGAAGAGTGACAATGACTCATGGCTCCCATACGGGCCTTCAAGAAGTAGTCTCATGGGTACCGGTCGGCGTGAGGCATTTGAATGGCAGAGTCTGCGAAGTTGATTGGTGAAGGAAGAGCTTGATGGCGTTGAAGGACGAATGTAAAACGTGAGCTTTACCCGACCCTGTTCCTGCTTGAGATTCGAAAGCGGTGTTCGAGAAGGACCGGATAGTGGTGCAATGACGATACTGTTATCTTCATTCGCGGAAGGATGCATACTCGGGGGAGTGCTACATTGACTGCTATCTGATTTGGATGGCTCATCCGGAACATAGGTCCAGCTGGCTGCTGTGAAAGGATGGTTTTCCCATCCACGCCACTTGAAAGGCTGGTACAAGAAGTAGTGCTGATTCGGCTTCGGCTTCAGTGAAGATGACCCCAGTGTCACGGATAGAATGAGTAGATTGGCCTCTTCGATGTACTCGACTGTGCTGGTCGTAGTTGACAGCTTGCCAGACTTCACGTGAAGGTTGCAGTAGACTTGGCGAACCATTCTAACGAAGCGGTCGAAACACCAGATTGCCACCAAAGGCCACAGGAAAGGATCATATGCACCAACGAGAATCTTTGTGTGGCTAGAAGAAATGTCAGCACACAAAAGGCGTGAGATTCTGGTAAGGGAACCTTACAAAAAGAGGCCGACGATCGTGATGATCGACAGGCAGATGTGGAGGATGAGGAATATCTCGTAAGCTTTGCGACGAAGAAGAACTGTAGATGTTCCAATAATAAGTCCCATCGTAATCATTGCCTTACAAAGTCAAAATCTTTAGATCAAGATATTTGGCACCATACTCACCATGCCTCCCATATACCAATATTCTTGTTTCCAGTCACTTGCATAAAATGCCTTTCCCGCTGAGTTCCGTGATGTCAATTTCGACTAAGACCTAATTCGGATACACTGGATCGCACTCACATTTGAGCTCAATGACAGTCCAGGCAATCGAATGGATCGCTGCCTGAAGCGTGGCGATTCTAGCGATGTGTCGATGAAACAGATTAAATGTCGAAAACTCCCAGCCGGTTGCCCACAGAAAGATGTTGTTACGCCCCGAAAACATCCACATCACAGGCAAGTTTGCGTAGGACATCACGGCAGTACGATCCGAGATGTAGCGCCATGCTTGTATTTCTGGTGTGTAGCTAGACGGTATTAGCCATTGACGACATGGCGTATCTTCTGAATGGAAAGACTTGCTAAAGATTAGGCGAGAATATGTTGTAACTGACAGCACAGATTACGATAGACCATGCCCAGTAAGCTACTACGACGAAGGTTTGTAGCCGAGTTGGGATGGTGAAACCCCACAACAGGTGCCGATGGTGTGTCCCAATCACTGATGGCAGGATCAACTTTGCTTGGAGCCACCCCCATAACTTTTGAACGATTGTGTATGAGCCAGGTATAGATATTTGCGCCTCGGCGTATGCTTCGTGGTGAGTGTGACTTCGATGCCCTTGGTTGTGGGCGAGAAACTTGACGAACCGAGTGACCATTCCAATCAGAAGGATGCCGCCCCAGAATCCATATACACCCCATCTGGAGCAAAGTCAGCGGCAGATGAAGACTACATCAGCTACAGATGATAATCAATCTGGGGCTAGGAAGTATACTAGCCGTGCTGTAGCATGCTTACATGCATGCTGAACAGACCGCAGATTCCTAACTTTCTCCCTTGACTCGTGGTCGGTTCTGGTCGAAGAGTGAAATGACGAATGCAACGAACGTGAACAACTAACCCGTAATGTGAATCAATAACAAGCGACTCGGTGAAGACCGCCTATCAAATAGAGTCAGCTATTAGCAGGTCATGACCATAGTGCACAAGACAGATAGATACATACAAAAGTATCCACCCCAGTCTTGTAAAAAGACTCGGAAATAATGATGGAAGTATTTCTCATGGGACTGAGCGCGACATCTTCGAAGTTGACAATTGGAAGTTCCGCAATGAAAGACGCAGTGAGTCTTGGTTCAAACTCCTCGAAGGGCGACAAGGTAGTGAAGCCATAATCGGTACAAGTCTTGCCAACAGATGCTGATCCAGCTCTGATCTCTTCTGGTGTGCAGAATGTTTTGGCTGCGGCGTAGACCGATGTTAAAAAGAGCTCTCCATGGCAGTAGTTGTTATAATACGAGTCCGTAGCGTTGAAGATGAACTGGCCGGTTGCTGCTACGATGCCTTGAAGACAATCAACAGGATTGGCGGCAGTCGTTAAGGCTAGAAGAGTGCCAGTCAGAATAATAATTAAGAGCAACATCATGACCTTTCGCTTGCGTTCAGCAGAAAATCTTAAGCAAGGAAAATTTGACAGCACTGCAGTCCGCAGAGACTTATACCACCCTGTGTCCCCAAAAGGAAGTTGAGTATGCCGTGGCAAGCGAGAGCGCCAAGTAAACAGAGAAAGATAGCATCTTGCGCCATCATGGAAAGAACCTCTCAGAGCACTCGAATGGTTACACCGGGACGGGCCATGAAGTCTTCCAAGACTTTGGAGGAAATGTAAATTTAATGCTCCCCCGCGTCTTGCGCCATCTCATTCGCCGTTCGGCAGTTTTGTTCACCAAGCTTTCGAGCCCGTGAAATTAGCGCGATCAGATAACGGACATGCTCCATACCAAGACATTTAGAACCAACCAAGTTCCATCTGATAAAGAAATGATCGAATAGACTTTTCACTAGGTACTGCTTTTGCCTGTGAAGTAACTGGGCTGCATTTTAACCGAAAGTCGTGTTGCGTAAAAGAATACGATGGTGTTATGTAAGATGAACAGCTGGAATTCTTATAGCAAAGCGAAGCAAGCAAGAGAAAGGAGAATTTGCAAGGTTAGCGCACTTTCAACTGAAAGCTTTGCGCGGTTCAAATATAATCATCTACCTGGGTATGTTGCTATGTGGAGGTCATCATGTCCCGCGGCTTCCCCACAGCGACTGGAATTGGAGAAGCCCTGTAGCACGGAGTATCGACTGAATGGCCCCGTCAAAGATGGTAAGGATCGAAGCAGAAACTCGACATAGTGAATTATGCTCACACGTGGAGCGTCGCTGATCAGAGAAGCAGATTCGCTGAAAGCTGTCCCAACGGGGAGAGAGATATGAGCGACTCGCTCGACGAGTTTCTCGTTGAGATCATATGGTACGAGGCTCAGAGATCCAAATGGCCAGATGGGTGCTGCATGCCGACCAGTTGCAGAAGCCTTGGCCGAGAATAATCGCAAGTAGGAGCCTGGCGAGGAGGAAACAATGGTTCGAAGGCGACGCAGGTTCTCGCATATCCTGGACAAATGCTTTCTCTCCCCCAAACTGTGTTCATCAGGACTCGTTCAGCACTCGCATGTATCGATAGTATATCTGACAGAGTTGATGTAAAGGTAATTTGAACCCCCTTGGAGCATCGCAGCGCCGGAACATCAAGTGGGGCAATTCTTGCTACTCTTCTTAATCAGGATATATGGTGTAAGCAGAAGCTAATCCCTTCACAATTTTTCATACCCCCAGGCAGGATACTTGTCTTTGAGTTCGCTCGAGGACACAGCATCCGAGAGAGGGAACGGCAAGGACGCCCAAGGCCCGGAAGGTACTTCGTGAAAGCGTTATAGTTGATAAAGGTATGGTGCGACGGATGGAGGACATAGAGCATGATGATTGTGAATACTTAGAAAGAAGATTGCATTGGTGTTTTTAATCTCCTGGAAATGTGATCAGACTTTCCGTGACAACGCGCTTCGATTTCGCTTGGCAGTCGCGCTTCCATACGCGAGAACCTGTTCCCCTCCTTCCCCACATCACGCAGACTGTCCAATGTCATATCTTGCAAGTCCGCAACAATCGATAGTTGTCGTCATTTGAAGACCTTTGCCATCGACACCATTTATTTCTCCATATCGCCATGCCTTTGACACGGTTACAAACCCGTCCAATTGAACCGAACCTCTCCGTCGACCTGCAAAAAGCTGCAGGTGAATCCACCGAGACGACCTTCCCCCAGTTTGCTCAATTCCCTTTGGAGATACGGCTGCTTTATGTAGACTTGGGACCTTGTGTTACTCTATGCAAACAATTCCCAGCTGACTTGATTGTTCTGCCAGAGATTGCTGTGATCGGACCACGGATTTTCCATATCAGAGAGAGGCTCCCACGGTGCTACTTCGAAGCTTTACACGAGGAGCTTCACCATGCTAGGATAATTCCTCGGACCTACTTCTCTTTCGCGCTCCATACAATTTACATCGACCTAGAATCGGCTAATAGTAGCTTTACCATTGATAGCAATGTCATCGCACGGCTGCTGCCATCAATATGTCCAGATGAGCTGACGCAAGTTCGAAAGCTCGCCATTCACGAAGAAGTCCTCTTCACACCGGATTCGAAGAAGATCTGCGCGAAGTCCTCGATTTGCTCGAACACCTCAGAACGGTGGTTCTGGTGGTACAGAATGCACAGAAATTTTATAAAGGGAGAAGAAGAGACCGCCAGCATGAAGCCGCTCAATTTGTCTTTCTGGACGCGTTCGATATTTCTCGGAGACCATATGTGTTCGGGCACCCAGAGTTGCATATATACCATTCGGACCATGAACTGCCAAAGCCGCAAGAACTCTTCAAAGTGTTGAATTGAACGATCACATGGTAAAGGCTTCGCAACTTCGACGCTTGTATGGCGGCAAAAACTTTGCCATGCCGCTCATTGGACCCAAAACTATCTCAACGTCGGCGAGAAAAGTAAAGCTTGAAGCAGTTCATAGGAATTTTGAAGCATGCCCATCTTTCGGATGCTACAACGAAGAAGGTGTGTTCTTCAGACACCATGTTCTTGAAGTTCCTCCCCCTTTCTGGTGCACCAAAATCGCATCTTCAAGCAAAGATTCGAACATCTGTTGTCTTGTCTAGCTCGAGTCATCCTTGTTTCCATCAAGTTGCTTCTGCTGTTATAAAATCTGTATTCTGTTCCATCAAGGAAGCCAAGTTGTGCTCCTTGAATTTTTTTGCCCTCGTGTTTGACACTGCCGGATTTTTGACCGGTCGCGCTACAGTAGCTTCGCCTGACTCGCCAATTTCGGACCGACAACCCAACAGAAAATCAACACCATAAAGTGGGCTTTCGGATGTTTCCGGACTTCGATACCTCTTTCATCTTCCCACGTTTAACCTTCCTATTTATGAAAAGAAAATGCTATTGCGTCAGACTGCGAAGAGCGGGTACCTGTTGACGGGCGCTTGACGTCACGTGCTGATATCAGTGCCATCCATGGACGGCTGAAGCAGGGGGCGTCCAGTGAGAAACCGTCTTGGAAACAGTCAGCAAATTACGGCTGAACACGTTCTTTGAATAAAACTTTCACCGCCGGCATCTTTCAGCTTGCACTCTTTCTATTCTTCTAGTCCGGTTATCTTGCAACTATACAACATGATAACGCCTCACTTATTATCCATCGCAGCGGGCTCAACTTCTCAGGCCAAGCCAGCCTCGAAGTCTAGGACTGACGAGCCTTTGTTTTCAAGATTTCGCGATCTTCCGTTTGAACTACGCCTTCTGATTTGGGAAGCTACAATCGAACCACAAATCGTGCATTTGAGGCAGCGCCATGTCTCCGAATGCTATCATGCTGTCCAAAGCGTACCATCAAATCGCCATGTAGCGGATAGATGCAGTGGCAAGGTCTCTCGGAAATACCAAGGCTGCTTATGTGAGAGTCACTATGAAGGATACAGAAAAGAATTCGATCGGATAGATCGCATTCGAGGTCGTCCATATGCTCATCATACCATGGGATTCGACACGGACGTTCCAATCCCAGGTCTGCTTCTCGCTTGCCGAGAGTCCTATCAAGTGGCTTCGAAAGTCTACACCAAGAGTTTCTCAGCCCTTGGATCCATTGCGCAAACCTATTTCAATTTCAAGACCGATACTCTGTACCTTGATATTCATACAGAAGCACCCACAGCCGAGTCTATCCTTCAGGACGTTTTGCCATACATGTGTCAGGATGAATTAGCGAGCGTTGAGAAACTAGCTATAAATCGCAACCTCCTGACCGAAACGATGGGCAGCTACGAAAACTACTTGGCTTGTATTCTCTACTATTTCAAGAACGTCAAGACTGTTTTCATGGTCTCTGAGTCCGAGCTGGTTGAGACGGACAGATTGGAAGCTGCTTCGGACAGGAAGCAGATTCCGCAATGCTTGGCACTTTACGAAGCCATGGAGACATCTCGCCGTACGATCCCTGCTAGAGATTGCGAGGAGTGTCGCGAGGCTTTCGGAAGTCGCGGTCTGGCGCTTGTTCATCCAGATATTGAGATTTGTGATGATGAAGTTCATGCGCAGGGAAAGTCGGTTTGTGGAGGGAGAGGTCAGCAGTGGCCGAAGCCTGCTTTTGTACATGGCAAGGCCATCACAACACCGGAGATGAGATACAGACTTGAAGCCCTGCAGCGGCAATGCATGGAGGAAGCAAAGTGTGGATGTTATGATGTTGCTGGGAGGAACGAGGAAATGATAATTTGTGAGGTTGAGGAAGACTAGGATCTTTCCCTCTTGCCCGATTCTCGCTTGGAAAGGAAAAGAGTGTGACTTGGGAATGGCGCAACGATCAGATCGCAATTGTTCTAGCATTAGAAAGCATAGACTTAGACAGCATGGTTTTCAGCGAGCTCTGATCACTTTCAATAGATGCGATTAGATTTTCGTCCAGTTCAAGTTCCAACTTCTTCTGCCTCGACAACTTTAAAGTCTTCAATTACATGATTAATACTCTTTGTCTGCGCGCCATGTTCTCGCTTCCTTCTTGCTCACAAACGCCGGATGCCATCAGACAATTCTCTGCCCCTGATGTTGCTTATACGGCGGCGGCGGAGGACCACCATGATTCGCGTGCTCATTGCCGCTCAGCTTCTGCTCATTTCCATTCCCATTCCCACTTCTCGTAGCTGCTGGTGCTGGAACAGCTAGGGCCGCCGAAACAGCACCACTAGACGCTCCAACCCTCGCGTTAACAAATGGGCTCGGTTGCTGAGCCTGACCTGGTGTCTGCGTCGGCGCAACACCTCTGTAAATCGCCGCCGACCCGTTCCCATTCACATGCCCACCCATTTCCCTCAACTCCGCCCCGACCGTCTGCCATACTGTCCTCATACCCGCACTCCCCGTATACTGCACCAGATGCGGCGCCTTCCCTAGATCCTCTACAATCGTCACAGTCCTAATCCTCGCATCCCTATCATCCACATAACTAATCCTCAAATACCTACTCTCCATCCCATTATCCTCCCACGCTTTCTTCGCCCTTTTTGTGACGATAAATCGTTTCTGGTACTCGTGCTCTAGCTCCAGGTGGAGGAAGTGTGGCGGGAGGTTGCGCAGGCGTCGGATGTTGCCGGAGTGGCCGCTGCAGAGGGCGCAGAGGAAGCAGGTGGCTGTGAAGACGATGAGAATGAGGAAGACGGTCTTGGCGGCGCGGTAAAAGGAGGGTTCTGAGTAGATGGTGTAGGTGCAGGATTCGAGGTGGGTGGGGGTGAGGGAGGTGAGGTTGGGGAGGGTGGATGTTAGGTTTGTGATGCAGGTTGCGTTGAGGAGGGGTGGGTGGCCCATTGTTGCGGTTGAGGCTTAAGTGGTGACTTCGGTGAAGGTTGAATAAGAGATAAAAGTTAATTAGGAAGTCAGTCTCCTTCGTGAACGAGTCTTGAGGATATGAAAAAGTGGTTGCTCCGGCGGTCAGTAGAAAACCGCCTTTCGAAGCACCGAAGGATTTTCCAGAAGCAATGGAAGAAGTAAGTCCCAGGTAGCGCGAGCCTGGTCATTATATACAGCCTTCTATTGAAGTACAATACTGCATTGTGTCATCGTATGTGCATTTCTGGTTGTGGTTCTGTCCGGTGTGTTAGTGTTTGGGTTCGCTCGGTAAGCTCCTGTTCGTGGACTCATGTGACCACGCTTGGAACACTTGGCTACGCTTTTGGGGGTCCAACGCCTACTTGTGGGGAGTGGAGTATGAAGATTATCTCATAAGTTGGGACTCTGAGGTTGGGACTCTGAGACTGAAGTGGTTGGTGATCAACAAGTCGTGTGATTTGACGAGTGCTTTTGAAGTGGGCGAATGCGTGCGTGATCAGATCGGGAATCTCATTTCACTTACATTCATTTGGATTATTATACGACTTGCTGCATCGGAGCTACAATGCAATGCAGGTATCTGGTGTGAAGTTCCTGTATCAAAGAAGGAGAAGTATACGGCCATCTTATACTTATTGATTTTCTCTGGTGGTTACGCGAGCATTTCCCATCCTCCACCAGCTACTCCCTTCGACTATACGCAGGAGGGGGCAACTCTGGCACTTCACCACAAGGACCATTACAAACCACCGCCGGAGCCTCAAATCTAATTCTTGTCTGCTGTATAGTTGGTGCACCAGCAACTGGTCCCTCTGGCGGTGTAGCTAGTCTCGGCGCCTCTGGCCACGCAGTTCTATCAGCAGCAAGAGGCAAACTCGGAATCTGATCAGCTCTCCTAGGAGGCGGCAACGGCGCCACATTCCTCGATCTCGATCTCTCATTCTGTCTTCCCCGCGATCTCGACCCCTCAATTCTCAACCTCTCACCTCTCGAAACCTTCATCGCGCCCGGCTCTCTCGTCAAATCCTCCGTGACAGTGACAATCCTGATCATCTCATCCCTATCAACGTCCGTTCTGACACTTTGAATCCTGCCACCTGGCCCTGTTTGGAAGCATTCATCGTTCTCGAGGTCGTGGTAGTATGCGTAGAGACGCTCGACTTTTTCGTGGAGTTGGTAGGATGGGGTGTTGCGGAGGTCGGTGACGAGTTTGTAGCGTGGGTAGCGGAAGAGGAAGCAGATGATGAGGTATATGAATGTTCCGAGGGCGGCGATGCCGAGGAATATGGGGACGTATAGCAAAGGGGACAGGGACGTATCTTTTGGTGGTTGAAGTGGTGGGAGAGAGCAGGTATCTGTCAGATTTGTGGTGTGGGTGCCATTTTGAATGGCTGTAGATTTATTTGAACGAGTGACTTGGGTATATACTGATGCGACGAGAATCTTCACAATGTAAGCCCATGTTTTAAGCGAGAATTGCGTATTGACATAGCTTTAAACATTTCAACTCAATAAAAGATCCTGCTTATTCCAATCAGGTACCTCTCGGGGTTATCTTGTATTTTTAACGAATGATATTCAATGATGTGCGAAATCGGCCCTATGACATGAAGAAGAAATATCTTAAAGTGTTTAATGTTGGAACCGGTCTCGTGACAGTGTTGGCACTAGCACTTCGAACCATGGATCGGTCGCAGCCTAAAGCTTATTCCACACAGTAAACTTCAAGTCATATTCTCCACAGTGTTCTGGAATATCTGTTGGACCCACTGAAGTATTCTGGTGTCGATGAAGTCTACTCAGTATTAGCCCGCCCCTAATCTAAATGTCTCAATGTGGGCCATGACGATGTTGATAGACGAGCTGCATGATGTGAATTTCCGAATTGTGTGCGTCGGTGCATCGCGGAGTGATCTGAGGAGTTTGGAGCGAGTCATGTGGGCGCCGAGGTGGTAGCAGCAGGTGCTGATGAGCATGAGGATGCAGAAGAAGAAGAGGATGGTGACGGTGTATAAGTCGCTGGTGGCGGAGGTGGTGGGAAGGAGGATGAGAGTGGTGGTTGGGAGATGTTGATGTTGAAGGTGGGGGATGTGGTTGAGTCCGTGCAATCGAGGTTGAGTTCTGCGGCTGCCGAGGTGATGGCTGCGGTGATGTTGTTGATGAGTGAGTCGAGGGATGACATGATGGGTGGGGGTAGAGGCTTTGAAGAAATCCAAGTTGTGATTTTTAATTGACTTGGAAATGAGAAGTGTGTTTTGTCATCGAACAGATACGCCTCGATGCAACGGAGGCAAGAAATGAAACATGAAATTTCTTCTTGCTGCGCCGGTGATCAGGAAAGAAGGCTATATGCAATGAAAGATGAGGAACTTACAATATGTTCGAGGAGTGTGATCTGACTGTTTTAGTCTTAAAGCTAATGCTGATAGCTCTAGTTTCGTCGCACTCGTGGAAGCCGTACAATACACTAGTTGACCAGAAACCTGGGAGTTCGGGTCACTAACCTGTCTTTAATTGTTGGTCTTACCTTGGGACCAGGACTGCGAAGAAATGCCCGGCTGTGATATAAACACCTGCAGCCTCATCACCGCGTTGCAGTAGAGCAATTTTTGGAAAGGAAAGACAACTGTGAGAAATCTGTCAGGGGCCGATAAACACACTTCATTCATTTCGGTCCCACGAAGCCATCTATACCATGTTCTTCTGCCCATGTAGTAGTCTTTTGGAGAGTCCGCAGGCAAAAGAAAAGCGGACCATAAACAGCAAAGCAGCAGAGAAAAAAGCAGAAAGCCAGCGCTAACAGACATAACATCTTCACCAGGGTATCTTAGGGTATCGTCGTAACGCCATAGCCGTCCTTAGCCATCCATCAATCATACTCCCTGACCACAAAATCATAACACATAAATCATAAAAGAAAGCCCCAGACTCCTACTTACTTCCCCGTCTCGCCAGCTCTTCCATCGTCTCCAGATTTCGGACTGGTTTGGTGAACATCGATCCGACAATCGGCATACCCGTGCTTGTTCGTCGAAGACCTTGAAACACAGGTGGACTTGCATTCTTGTCGTTCTTGCGTGAAGGACTTGGACCTGGTATTATCGCAGCTCGTTGTGGTGACATGTTAATATTGCCTAATCGGGCTCGAACGGGAGAGGGATATGTAGAGTTGATTGTGCAGGTGCGACGAGACTGTGCTTGTTTGTAGTGGTTGAGGGTCGAAGAGGAGAGTTTGTGGTAGGCTTCGAGTTGTGTGGTACCGTCCATGACAATGGACTGAAGATCTGAAGTAGCTTTTTTGCGAATTGCGTATGTGGACCGGCTTCTGGGAATGGGTTGGGGAGCACCCATCTTGACATCGCCGTTTGCATAGCGTTTGCGATTCGGTGCTCCATTTTCGAGCGTGTGACTTACTCTACTAGCAGTAGTGGCACTGCCTCGTCCGATGAAGTCCTCTTTTCTTGCGTTGGCCCTTGCAGGTCTTCTCATGAATTGCATCAATGCCTCTGCTTCTTTTCTCCTCTCTCTTCTTGCTTCCGCAGCGCCAGGCTCCTCGTCGATGTGTCCTTCTCCCATGTCAACCAGCTCCGCTTCTGCCTTTGCGGCAACTTCACTTGCTCGTTTTTCAGTCAGATAGATCATATTTGATTTGACCAAAGCTTGCTGATTGTCGACATTCTCAACTATCTTTGCCAATTTCTCTCCTTGAGTAAGAGAATCTTCTGAACTCAGTGGAACGGGACGGAAGCCTTTGAAAGGAAGGAAGATAGCTTCAGTAAGAGTCGAGACTGAGGCTTGTATTTTCTGTTTACTCGTTAGACCTTCGAATCGTATCGTTGTTGGTCAACAGAGGTCGAGGAAAGGCGGAAATCATTATGCTCACTAGAGCAAACAAAACTTCTGCTCTGCGCATCACGTTTCTCCAGACGAGCAAGACCATAATTCGGGTTGAAACAGCAGGGACAGGGAAGGATATAAGCTTACTTTAACTTCATCCAACTCCACAGCTGCACTGCCAGTGCGCGCAGCAGGCAGTTGTGGAACTTGCGGGGTCGCCGCCATCATAACCGCCATCTGCCTGCACCTTCAACTTCAACCTCAATCTCAATCTCAACCTCACAACTTCCCCTACTCAACTCAACTTCCTCAGACCGCGATGCAATTCAATGCGATATCATCTGACCCTTCCTCTTCCTCGTCTCCAATCTTGAGCTTCCTCACAAAGTAAACAAAGCGCACGGTTTGGTAGCGAGAGATCGATCTGCAGTACCTTAGATCGCAGGTAGAACTAGGCTGAGATAGGTAGGTGCTGTAGGCAGCGGGGGCTAAATCGATGGTGCCTTGGGGTTGTGGAACCGGCGTTTGTCAGGACTTTGTTCGATGATTTGGCGGGGTTGTTACAGTACTGTTAGAAAGCGGGATTGTTCCGTGTTTGCTTTCTCGCTTTCGATTTTACTTCCAGTTTGCTCTGTTTGTTTGTTTGTTTGTTCGAGTGTGGGATGGGAAGGTAGTTTGGAGGGAGGCGAAATTGGCGAATCGGGAGAGGGCGAGGCGTTTGTGTTTGCGTCGGCTCGTGTCGAGGTCGAGGGACGTCATGATGGGTGATTGATGGATTGCGCTTTCCTTTGTTGTCGATGTTGGTGAAATGAGATGGAATTGAGAGGAAGTGAATGTCCCGAATAGTGAAGTGACATTAAAATTCGGTACCATGTCCTTTGCAGAAAGTAGGGCATTTCTGTCGGGAAGGCTTAAGGCTGGCATCCGATTTCAACTTACCTTCCTTCCCATGATTTCATATTCAATCCTGCTCGACCATCGCTTCACGAACCCACATCCAATCGCCCTTCGAGACTGCTCATCTTTTGTCTTTGACATCTCATTGCGGATCGATATCGGTTCAAAGGACGGGTGAGTCCAGATCCGACGACACTTGGCTCTTAGAGCCAACACCCCGCATCTTAGCTCCAGATGTGCGATTCGGATATGACGACGATGGGTCTTGGTCTGAGTTTGTGGAGGGGCAGAAGAGAGGGTATATATAGAGGTTTGGTAGCCGTCAAGGTGTTCAGTAAAAACTTGGTTCTTCTTTCAATCGAGAAGTTCAATTCTGTCAGATCAGACCAGAATACTCTAAACCTAATCCAGACGAAATATCGTACTAAATACCTCGAAATGCCTGCTGGTGGCTGCTTTTGTAATAAGGTATGTGAACGTCATTCTTTCTATTTGCTTGTTTATGCCTTGTTATTGGGTAGTATTTGGAAATGGGTAGGACATTATGTAAATACGAGTATTAACCATCTACATCAGATCCGTGTGAACTTCACCGGAGAACCCAACGCGCATCTACTATGCCACTGTCTCGACTGTCGCAAGATCGGCGGCGCAAGCTACAGTAACAACATCGTCGTTCCAGAAGATGCCTTCAAACTCGAAGGTATTAATGCCCAATTCTTCCAACCCCAATCCCCAAATAGATCTTTCCCATATCCAACAGATTTCTAATCATATATACAGGCAAGCCAAAGGAGATCTCCAAGCAAGCCGACAGCGGCAAGAAGATCACTTCTCACTTCTGCCCTGACTGCGGAACCACGCTGTTCAGGACCGGAGAGTCATTCCCTGGCGCGGTGATTATTAAGGCCGGTGTTTTGGATGATCCAGAGTGGCCGAGCCAGAACAAGCCCAAGGGGGAGTTGTTTGCTAGTGAGCGGGTTGCGTGGGTTAGTCCTATCGAGGACGCGGCTCAGATGGATGGTATGCCTTCGTAAAGGTTGGTGATGAGAGCTTGTAAATAGTTGTGGGAATGACTTTCTTCGCTCAAACTTGTGAAGTTATGTTGATTTGATTGTGAACTTCGATCCGGATGTGACGGCTGATGGGATGCTTGTGATTATTGTCTTGAGTGATGCTTCGTGCTCTTTTCGTGCCGCTGGTCATGACATTCGAGAAGTGGTTCATCCAGTATATCGTGATATCCAAGCGGGATGTGGTTTTTGGGGGTGGCCCAATCATTCTGATCGAAAATCATCGTGCGGGCACAATTTTCCTGACATACTCTCTCCCAATCCTCAACCCTTCCCTCACCAGATCTTCAATCCTCCTATCCTTTCGTTTCCTCATGTAGAGCAAAACGATACCCAAGATCACCACATCCACCAGAAGATGCCGTATAGCCAACCATATCAACCATGCAAACCACGACTTATACGACCTCCTCTTCTTCCCCTGATACTCCCTCCCCGTTGCAATCTGCTCTCTCAGCGCGGCAATCTCAGCCGTCATCCTAGCAAAAGCATGCTCAACAGACCTCCTCCACTTATTCGTGCTCTTCGCATCCTTCTTCTCCCCACGTTCATTATATTCATCATCGTCTTCATCCTCTTCGTAATCGTCATTATATCTTGAGCGCCGCTCTGCTTCGTCGTCTTGACTCATGGGGCTTAGGACTCGCATTGGACCATCGTTTCCTGATAAAGGTTGTTGAAATTGGCGTGATTGGGTGGTGTATGAGGGAACACCTCTGCCTGGTGAGGATCCAGATGAGGAGGCGCTGTTGTTCTTGATCTGGTCCCAGACAAATTCGAGTTCGTCTACTAATGCCCTTGCGTCCCTTTAAGTCCCTTACATCAGCCATGTCCTCTCTGGTAGCTTCCTTACTTTATTTTACTTCCATTCCTGCCTCTCACAAGGAGTCCCAGAATAAGAAGAAAGGAGAGTACGGCAAACTCACGCGGTTGTACTAGCATATTTATGCATCGTCTCTATCAGCGCCTCGATATACCTCCTCTTCGCCTCCGTCCTACTGATCCCCCTCTGCGCATCCCACGCATCGTATTTATCCCTGTCCTTCCTCACATCGTCTGGTTCCTCGTCGCCCTCGTGCGCGCTCACGGGTCGTTCCATCACTCCGTCTACGTCCCCTTCCATGGCTTGCTTGTAGAGTCCATAGAGGCGGAGTCGGTCGCTGGGTGGGGGACGGGAGGCGCCGGTTTTGGGGATCTTCTTGACGGTATTGAGGGCGTGGACGAATACTCTGTCTGTGTGATTGGGAGAGAGTGAATTAGCATTCACTTATCTCTATAGTCTCGAGTCCTTTGGAGAATGGGGAAAGAAGATTCGAGGATTGACTCTTTGGGCTGTGAATGGAAGGAGGGGAAACGCACCCACTGAATCCGCCATCTTTCCTCTTGTATCTGGTTCCCCAGAGTTCTGTTCCTGGGTACGAATCTTCAATTAGAGGAATCTGCTCGTGCTTGTGCTGTCACTGCAGTGCCGAGGCGCAACGAAATCGCTACTCGTCAGTATCGGGTGGGCTCGCGAACACCACATAAGTACTATCCAGAAGCAAAAGCAAGAAGATGAAAGATACACTCGTAGGGCGAGAGCGAGAGAGGTTGAATGGATTGTTGTGTGCACACTTTTTTTGCTCCGTCGTTGGCGCTGAATGATGAGATTACCTTATCATGCGCATCATTGCCGTCGCGTGTGTTGTTGTGCTGGGGACTCGCTGGGCCTCGGTGTTTGTGGTGGAGTGGCAGGGATGTTGGCGGTTTGGTTTCCCGAGCGGGAGGGGATGCGCTACTCGAGTAAGTTGTGGGGAGGAATGTGAGTGTTCTTATTGTTGATTATTTCGATACAATGTTATTTTAATTGGGGATTCGTTGTACTCGTCTGCAGGATGTGAATGGAATGAGCGAGCTGTGATAGTTGCTCATCCGATGGTAGGGAAAAGCAACTATGTTTGTCGGTTGTGATAAACTTGGCAGATCTCACATTTTCAGGGGCTCGGTTATTTCTGCCCCGGACGTTGTGGAAAACATGGGAATGGACCTTTGGACGTGGTGGTATTTCGTTTTCGAATGCTTAAATTTCGAGATGTGCTGTGATTGTAACACAATTGAGTTGGTTATACTAAATGTTCCATACCGTGGTCTTCCGAGGCTCTTTGAGAACGAGAAATGTTGCTAGAGGCAGTTGACAAACTATGTTGCTGCTATTGAGCTGGAATCTTGTGAACTATTTACAAGTAGGTTCTTTCAGAAGCTGATGAATAGTTGGATTTTTATTTGTCTGCGAATGGGTATCAAGTACATCAAAAATCAACATAGCTCATCCTAGCTCAGCATTGCTCAAAAATAAAAGTGGTAACCCAACTTTGTTGCTCAAGATTTCTGCTGAGCATCCAAAGCTTCCTGTTCAAGCTGCAATTGGGCCTGGACCAATCTCTTCTTGTCACCATAAAACTTCATCGCCTTCTTGTTCGCCATCGCCATCTCAGCAGCCTTGAACCCAGCCTCCTTCTTTCCAAATGCCTTGCCCGTACCCAGCATCTTGTCCTTTTCTCCGTATCCATCAAGGAATACACCGACTGTAAACAGTGGAAGCTTGGTCTTGGGGTCCTTCTTTGGTGGCGCTAAGTCGTTGTAATTGAACCTGACACCCTTTGAGCCGATCATCTGCTGCAACGCGTCCTTTGGGTTCAAGGGAGCCTTCTCAGTCTTGGACATAATGTCTTGTACGGGCTGTGCGGTTCCCCGAAGTCTCCAAAGTGGGCTGTCGAGCTTGACCTCTTTTCTCTCCTCGTTGATGATTTCCTTCGCGAGTGACATGCCCCAGATATCCTTCAACCACTGTGAGACCCGAGACACACCCTCTGCTGGATCGGACAGGATGACTGCTGCGACGTACGCTTCGAAGACATCACCTAGAATTTTGACTTTGTCTGATTCCTTCACGTCGAAATTCGCCTGGGGAATCTGTAGACGTTTGTCGAAGCCATACTTTCGGGAGAAATCGGCAAGGGTGACATTCTTGACGAGACCTTCGCGGATCTGACTGAACTTTCCAGGTAGAAGGGATGGAAATGTTTGGGAGATAAGCAGTGTGGAGATCAATTCGATGTAGGCATCACCGATCCATTCGAGACGCTCATAACTCAGATCGGTAACACTTCCAGAGCCGCAAGCGACGTGAATGAATGCAGATTTCTCGAGAGTAGGATCAAGGACCTTGGGGAGAGGAGGCAGAGTCGTTGGTATAGTTGAGGATTTCCAGGGTGTGAGAGAGTAGGGTGAGAAGGTGTTAGGGACATTGAAGAAGTCATGTGATCTTTGCTCTCGATCGGTTGATGATTTGACACCTGCTTCATCGAGCTTTGATCTGGCCGAACCCAGGGAAGTTCGTAGATCCAGGCAGCGGTTCAAAGCCTCGTCTCCAATGAACTCAAGTGTGTCGTCCATGCCATCCTCCTCCAGAGCTTCGTCCAGTGCTTTGATGAGATTTGCAATTTTTCGACTTTGAGCTGGAGTGACGGAGCTGCTCACGCTGGGTCTAGGGTCGATTCTAGTCCTTTCCATAGATTTTGAGATCCGCGATTCCTCTTCATGTTGGCCCTGTGATTCCGTGAGAACGTGCACTCTAAGACGAGCACTGACTGAGAAATAGTGTGAACTTACACTGTGCCTTTTGTGTTTCTTATTGTGCTCTTCATATCCTCCCCTTTCATCATGCTTCCTCTTACTATTTCGGTGGAAGAAATTCTGCATCTTAAAGAATATTGCAAAACAATCTTGTTTGATGTTCTCGGAATATTTTGAGTTGCAGACTTCTGAGGTTGCATCTGGAGATTCAGCCCACTTCGGAAAAACTGGCGGCCCGAAGCGCGGCTCCCAAATTCTGGGATGTGCTGGACGTCGCGAAAGTTGAGAATACCAGTGACAGATTATTTGGAGCAACCACAGTCAATATGGCTGTCCCTCGAGCGCGGATATTGGACCTCATGAAGGTATCATCTGCTGGGCTTCTGCACTTTTGCATGTACAATTGCTAACAACCTCAGGTCCAATGCAAGATCTTTTCGACGACATTCAACCCAGAAGCCCTCAGACTGGGCAACAAAGTCCTACGACAGAGATTAAAGGGTCCAGCTCTGGCAGCTTACTATCCACGAAAAGTAGCCACGATTAAGGATCTGCAAAAGTTGTATCCAGACTGGGAGACATGGGACGATGCTGAGGAGGATAGACTGGAACATATCAAGATGCATGTTTCCCTCTACATGGCAGCGGACAGCTTCTAACATAATCGCAGTGTCAAACAGAGAGGAAAGGGCGCTCCGAAGAAGAAGAGGACGGCAGAAGGTAGGATTCGACGTATGCTCTGGATGGATCATGCTAATGCGGCTGGTAGAATCGAAGAAGTTCAAGGGCAAGAAGCGGTAGAGAGACAGCATCGTATGGATGGATGGACGTGTACGAGATACAGCATACTTGTAGCAACATTGGCGTTTGGTGGACGATTCTGGGATATGGAAAGTCTCGAATGGCTGTCACGAATGAAGAAAGTATTCCAAACCAAATCGAGATACCATGGGATTTTGATCGATAGCATTGCTCTGCTTGAGTTCCGGATCTTGTTTGAGTTCGACGCTCGGCCCTAAACACTAATGCTCACTACTTGTTGCCTGGCATTATGGACGGGGAACGGACTGGGGAGGATACTGCCACTAGAGAATTGATGAGGTGGTCGATTTCAAGGAAGACCAAGAAGTGGCCTGGTGTTAGACGGTATGCACCTTTCTACTACGTTTGACCTGAATTTGTGTTTGAGATGTCGTCGATTCCCGGCTTTTTGAATATTTTTTCTTGCGAGCGTTTTCTCTTGAAATATTTCGTTCTGGCCTACAAAGGTTTATGTTGCTAAAGGAGCAATTTACCGCTTTGCATCTAAAAGTGGCTACAGCTGCAGGCAAATAACAGCTCAATAATCTGCTGCCAATGTTGTATGCTGTCTAATGTTTGACATCAGCCAGGAAGAGAGCAATAGTTCGATGCTGCTAGGAAGGTGCGACTTGGGTGCTGTGTTCGCCGGCCGAGCAAACCCATCATTGACCCAAAAAAGCAGGAGCATTCCCTCATCATCGTCGTTTTTCCCTTTAAAGATTCATTCTGGTCAGATTTTCTCCTCCTACAAATTCTTTCACCTTTCTTACTTAAGGAGAATCAAGTTGTATCGTGTATGATCAGAACGAGATCTCGTGATCCTGCCAACAGCCGAATTCGTCGACTGCCAGCCTCGTGGTCCTAGGTATAAAGCCCTCGCCTCTCCACATCGACCGCGCTTTCTCCTCAAGACACCACAACAACACGCTCCCTTCGACTTTCTTCAACAATACCGCCACACCTGAGTGATACCTACAACTCGTGAAGGACAGTACGACCAAGTGCCCCTTCTCGATCTAGTTGCCTTGAGCTACGACTCGTATTTGTTTACTTGATCTTCGCCTTCCTTCCTTTCTGTTCCCCTTACCTGCAATCTACAACACCACCTGTTCTCGCGACGAGCACATCTTCCCACCATCTTTCTTCGACCACAGACGCAGTATTATCTGCCATACTGACAAGCACATCTCACCGAGAATCGAAGCAGGTTAATCAATCAATCAAGATGTCTGCCACCGCCGCGACTGGCTCTCCTACCCTTCGTCGGGCTGGAAGCAGAGCAGGTTCTTCCCAGGAGAACTTCAGCTCCGCTGAGGAGACTCTGGCCAACTTGACGGCTCGCAGGGTACGTTGACTATGCATTTCTCCTCGACTTCACCTCTGTTGCGTATTGATCACGCCAAAGCCAACACATTTGTCCCAGCTGTCTTGCCCTTGCCCTGACCATCCCACAAAGCAAAGTCTTCATTTTCTCCTACCTCCTCGACCACATCTCTTCACTAGATTGTATACAATCTTCAAATCCCAATTGACACATATCTCTCCTTTACTGACATTGCAAATATAGGTTCCATCTACAGCCTCGTTGAAGAAGTCTGCCACCGCTCTGTCCACGAACAAGCTGGGCAACCAAGCTGGTCCCAAGGTATGTTGAAGAGCTTCTACTTCTCACTCCTCTACGAGCCAATGCTAATGTCTGCAGAAGATGAAGATCAATCATGATACCTCTTCCAACGAGCCCAATCCAGTTGACAAGCTCCTAGCCAAGCTGTCCGAGCAGCAAGCCACTATCCAAAAGCAAAACGAAGCCCTCAAGTCCACCGAGGATGTTGTCCGCTACCGTACCGTCGAGTATGTCTCTGCCAACAGTTCTGTTCCTATTACACCCGCCACCGAGTCCTACAACTTCAGCACGGCTCCCACAACCAACTCACCAAGCCTTTCAGGCGATGAAGCCCCTGCCCAGAGTGCTAGTGAGCTTGCTGCTTTGAAGGCTGAACTTGAGGCTGCTAAAGGCAAGATTGCTCGCATGGATCAAGAACTTGCACAAACTCGCATTACCAAGCACACTCTTGACCAGGTTGTTGGAAACGCCTCTGACGCCGACTACCCAATGAGCACCCCATCTGAGGAGCGTCTCAACCACCTTCCATCACTTGCTCGTCCTCAATTCACCCGAGACAACTCATGGGCTACTCAAGATGATGCACGTTCAGATACCAGTGATGCATTATCTGCCAGTGGTTTCAATCGTGCCCGTGCAATCTGGAACAATGGTGGCAAGCCAAACTTCGCTGGTCCAGCTGCACCTTACCCTGTTGCGGTTCCGGGCTTCCAGCCATCTGAAGCTGCCACCTCCGCTCAATGGATGCAACGTGGCTACAGCCAACCGTTTGTTGATGCCATGCCATACGGTGCTGCTCCAGCCTTCCGTGGTGACCGTATGATGCAAGACCCAGATATGCTGATGGCCCCTCCCATGGGTCGACGCAGCCAACCTGGTGGAGGCCGATACAATAATAGAAGCAGTGCAAGCTCGTTCCCATATGCCAGCAGCAACAGCTCCTTCGATGGCTTCACACCATCCTCAACTCCTTACGGCTCAGTTGCTAATCTTCCAGCTGGTGTTCCTGCTATGGGAAGCTTGAGTAGCATGTACAGTGGATACCAACCACAACCGATCGGCACTCCACTGTCCCCACATGCACCCGAGTTCACTGTCTCCAACGCTGGATGGAAGAGCGATGTGTGTATTTGAGAATTTCTACCTTCCCTCCTTGCACTTTACTGATGTCCCAACAGACCCCAGGAGCCGAGGGCCAGACCTACCTTCCAACAACTGAGCCTCTCAACTACCGCCGCCTGCTTGATCGCACTGTCAACTGCAACTGGAAGTACATCGTTGACAAGATTGTCTGCAACAATGATCAACAGGCCTCAATATTCCTTCAGCAGAAGCTCAAGGTTGGTACAACCGACCAGAAGTATGAGATTGTCGAGGCAATTGTTGCTCAGGCATATCCATTGATGGTCAATCGCTTTGGTAACTTCTTGGTTCAACGATGCTTCGAGCATGGAACTCCCGAGCAGGTCATCAAGATCGCCGAGGCTATTCGTGGAAACACCTTGAATCTCTCGATGGATGCTTTCGGTTGCCACGTCGTCCAGAAGGCTTTTGACTCGGTTCCAGAGGACTACAAGGCCATCATGGTTCATGAGCTTCTTCGCCGTATTCCTGAGACCGTCATCCACCGCTATGCCTGCCATGTCTGGCAAAAGCTGTTTGAGCTCCGATGGACTGAGTCTCCTCCTCAGATCATGAAGTACGTCAATGATGCTCTTCATGGTATGTGGCACGAGGTTGCTCTTGGTGAGACCGGCAGCTTGGTCGTTCAGAACATCTTTGAGAACTGCCTCGAGGAGGACAAGGTAAGAATATCCTCTTCGTACCTTGGCAACACAGCTAACATTCCCCCAGCGACCTTGCATTGAGGAAGTCCTTGGCAGCATTGACATTGTTGCTCATGGTCAATTCGGCAACTGGTGCATCCAACACATCTGTGAGCATGGTGCCCCAGCCGACCGTAGCCGTGCCATTGATCATGTCATCCGCTATGCCTCCGAGTATAGCATGGATCAGTTCGCTTCCAAGGTGGTTGAGAAGTGCCTCAAGATTGGTGGTCCCGACTTCCTAAGCCGATACCTTGATCGAGTCTGTGAGGGACGTCACGATCGTCCTCGTATTCCCTTGATCGACATCGCCAGTGATCAGTATGGTAATTACCTCATTCAGTACATCCTCACCCACTCCAACCCTCAACACCGCGAGCTCGTTGCTAGCCACATTCGCAAGCACATGGTGTCTCTCCGAGGTTCCAAATTCGGCTCTCGTGTTGGCATGCTGTGCACCAATCCCGCCATCCAGACTCGTCCTGGCCCTGGTGTCGGTCCTGCCATTGGTGTCCCTCCTCGCATGGGCCCACAGCCAAACTCTCGCTATGGTGGTGCTTATCGTTAAGCAACATCACTCCGACATCTTGCTCCGATTACTTGCTTTCGTCATATTGCTTCCTGTGTCTTGGTTGGCCTCACGATCTTTACATGGCACACGATATCATGGAATAACAGTAACGATACGACATATTCGAATAGGAGTCAGTCTCTTTGTCTGCTTTTGGTCTTTCATATCTATGGATGTCTGCAATTGGCTCTACCAACATCCAGCGAAAGTCACCTTAAGCATTGTTTGTCTAGACAGTGTTGGCCTCAAGAGGCTTTTCTTACAGTCCACATACGATATTTCCTTCTTGTACTTTATCAACATCTTCCTCGTCAACCTATTCGACCAATACCAATCATCCTACACCGAAGATCTTATCTTCGGTGACTTGGACACATCATGGTTTCGGCTCTGCATCAAGTCTTCTAGGTATATTCATCGTTGTCTCGACAGCATTGACACTTCCTTTAACTGGAGGCATTGTGGCTTTGTATGAATGCATACCTGAAGCCGTTTCTTGTTCTTTATACGATGGTGCAGCACTATGAGGAGATCTGTTTTCATTCTGCTTCGTTGCAGACATTGATACGGTGGTGAAGAAGACTGCTATTATGCTGAGATGTTTCTTCGTGCTCCTGCGCTTGTACCTAAAACGGAAAACCAAAAGTTTTGTTATTTAGTCACTCGTTACCGAACACAACTGGCTTTTCCTTAACTTGAATGACCTGAACGAAAAATTGTGAATTAGAGCTGATCCTGATCGCTTGATGGTAATGACTCTGCGTTTGTTCATATGTCTGCTCAAGACTATATTGTGCTTTGAAGGGCTCAGGCAACTGTTAAGCCAAGTAGGTAAGTAGGGCCTTGCGATAGCTGTCGTCCGTCGTTCTTGATTGCTATGTAATCTGCGGTCGCTCTCCATGACACAAAATATTGAATCACTAAGGAAGAGAGATTTTGGGTTCATAAGTATGTTTGATTAATGTATGTGTGCTAAGTACGCTAAATAAGCTCAACGCTTTTTGTGGTCGGCGGCTACATGGAGAGTGGTAATGATAGCTGAGCAGATGCGAGGCTTTCTCTCGCCCTCGAACCAATGCAGTCTATCTCCTTGCGTGATAGCAATGTTCTCAGCCTCAGTATGGTCCTGCTGAGCTCACATTGTGAGCTTGATATCGAGAGACCAGTTGGACTGGACCCTGCTTAGTAAGGTCCTGCTCTAATAGCTATGTTAATAAAGTATGCAGATATGTCGTTCGCCCTCCCTGATAATTCAATCAACTCCAGTGAATGATAGTAATATGTCGTTTCGTCATCCATCCATCCAATTCCCTCGTATTCCAAGAGCACATCAATCAATCCGTCCATCCATCTCTCCGCTCCTCGCCACCTAGCGAGTCAACAGACAAGACAATCCTTCCTGCCGCCCTCAAGCATCCGGATACTCCTGCCGAATCTGCTGATCCCTATGATCCCCAAACGTCCCCGGTCCCCGTCCCTGAATAACCTCCTCCGGCACATCCTTCTCCCACGGCTTCCTCCGCTTCGGCATCACAGACGGACTGCTGGCTGCTAGACCCCGCGGCGTGTCGTCGATCTCTCGGATGCCGGGGATGGGAGCGCCGCTTTGGATGAGTGCTACGATCTCAGCGAAGCTGTGGGGGTAGGGCGCGCCGGGTTGGGAGCCGGGTGTTGTGGCGGTTGTGGCGGTTGTGGCAGGCGAAGTGAAGGTGGTTGGGTCAGTGGGAGTGGTTGGTAGGGCCATTGGGTTGGGGGTTGCTGGGGCTTGAGGTTGGGGTTGGGAGCTGGGTGAGGTTGCTTGAGTCGTTGTTGTGGAAAGAGGGTTTGAAGGTGAGTTGGAGGGTGAGGCTGAGGAAGGCTGCTTGGAGTCGAGGTATGCTTTATAGCCGTTGAAGTCAATGGGGATGGACTTTTTGCGGGAGAGATAGAAGCATTGAGCGCGGAGGGTTAGGTCTTGTAGTTGAGAGGGTGAAGGGTTGGGGCCGAGAATTGCTGTGAGTCCGCCCTTTGGAGTGTAAGTAAGTGTTTGTCTTGAAGGAGATGAGATGTTGCTAAAGTTATGAGAAACCGAAAATGATGATAGCTAATATCAGTTGATGTGGGAGCTTTCATGGGTGTGAATTTCTCAGTTATTTCTCTAGATGTTATGGTGGAGGAGCGTCTCTCTCAGAGTGAAGATGCTGACAACGAGGGGCAATATCAACATAGAAAACAAGCCGAGGCTGATCGATATTTGCACAATAGGAATAGTAGAAAGCTGTAATGCATACCTGAAATTCTTTGTCACTGTCCCAAGGATAGTTATCTAATTGCTCGTAGATGTTTGTGTCGTCGACAGCTGATTCAGTGGCCATGTTTGTGTATGTATTCGAAAATACTTAGTCTCTTGAGAGGGGAGGTTGCAGCTCGGTAAGGCTGAGACTCATTGACTGCATGGTTAGAACTGCCATTACGTCTTTCTCGGCCCCCAGACGCGGCAACTGACGGCACATGATTCGCTAGAGTAGCGCGCCATCCCTTCCCAGCCCAGCCCTGCCTTTTTGCCTCTTAGCTTCGCTCACTTGTGGATATCGACAAACTTCCCCATCAACTCGCAAACCTCCTCCCTTGTTCTTCTACAACTCTTTCCCACAACTTTGCGCACCTCAGACAATCACGACCTCCTTCTTCCTTTCTTTGGCACCTAGTCATTTACGAGCTTCCTGTGAGCTGATCGCAGTATCACAGCACAATGGCGGAATTCTTAGGGTCAGTCCATTGAGGCTGAGGTCACTTTCGAGGCAGCTCAATGCTAATACGTACGGGCACAGGGCGAGGATATCTCTGGTTTCAAAGAGTGACATTCGGTATGCTGCGCGCGATCAATACATCTCGACGCTGGAATTGACTGGAAGCTAGATATGTCGGCACTCTCCACGAAATCAACTCCGAGAACGCGACAGTCGCACTCGAAAATGTCTCATCCTTTGGCACAGAAAACCGAAAAACCAACCCGGAAGACTATATTCCTCCCTCCGACAGCGTCTACGAATACATCGTGTTCCGTGGTAGTGATGTGAAGGACTTGAGGATCGAGCAGACCCCTGTTGCGAAGGAGAACAATCCGCCGAAGCTCAACGACCCTGCCATTCTTGGTGTAAGTGCGCATATTTCCTGGGATGCTGTTCAGCTTTCGTGCTACAGCTATGGATGCTTGATGTGATGAAAGAATTTCGGATGTTAAATCATATTGTCTCCGAGAGCGCAAAACCGTGTGGAGATTTTCCGTTGCCTTCCTTCTGATTGGAGAAGCTATATATCATATTGTCTGTTTGGAGAAGCAATTGGAGCTTTGCTAATTATACCGTCTCACAGAGCGGATCCCGTCCTACACCACCAACCCAAGCTCAGGCACCTGCTTCTGCTGCTGCTCCTCAACCGCAACGCCAGTCTTCTCAAGGTCCGCCGCAACCAACCCAAGGTCAACAATCGCAAGCTCCACCACAAGGTCCTTCTCAAGGCCCTCCTCAGGGTCCTCCTCCTCAATTCCCTCATCACCCACAATATCCACCTTTCTATCCCCCACCGACAGGATGGGGTCGCGCTGGTCCTCCCCCACCTGGTCCTAATGGTTTCCCTCCGATGCCTTATGGTGCACCGCCCCCTGGCTGGTACCCTGGACCCCAAGGCTTTCCTCCTGGACCATTTCCTCCTTATGGCTACCCTCCAGGACCTCCAGGACAGTTCCAGCCACCCCCTCCTCAAAATCAAGGTCCAAAGCCAGCTCCAATTGGGCCAGGGGCAAACAAACAACCATCGCCTCCAGCTGGTAGCGCTGCGGAGAAGCAAGCCGAACCTAAGAGCTTGGCAAAGCCTGCGGCTGAAATGGCAGCTGCCGCTGTTCAGAAAGCTCCGTCTCCACCAACGGCAACAAAACCATCTCCAAATGAAGTCCAAGCTGCTATTGATCACCCATCTAATGCCCAAACAGCTGCTAGCAAGGCTAGTGCCAAGGCTGCCCCATCTGGGCCAAAGAACAACCGGGTCACTCCAGCTCTCCCACTTCAAAGCCCTGCTGCAGCAAAGGCACCTCTTCAACAGCAGAACAATAACGCTCAAGCTCCGGGTACTAAGGCTGTCGACCCCCAGGCCACGTTGAGAGATGCAACTCAAGCTGCGACCGCTGCTGTTGCTGCGGCAATGGCAAAGCTACCCGGCCAAATGAACGGTAACAGTACCGACAACCTCACAAAGAAGGTCAATGATATGAGAATCAACGACCCAATCCGTGCACCAAGACATCCTGGAGCTGCCGGCGCTGGATTTGCTCCAAATAGAGGACGAGGTGGGGCACGTGGTGGTGCTCGAAATGTGGAGAAGAAGGTTGAGGTTCCTGAGTCGGATTTCGATTTCGAAACTGCAAATGCCAAATTCAACAAGCAGGATTTGGTCAAGGAGGCAATTGCTGGATCTCCTCTAGGAGAGAATCCTCCAGATGCTTCTCCACTCGAGGCTGAAGTGCCAACCAGTAGCTACAATAAGTCAACGTCGTTCTTCGATAACATCTCTTCTGAAAGCAAGGATCGTATGGAGGCCGCTAGTCAGCGACAAGGTGGACGAGAATGGAGAGGAGAAGAGCAAAAGAAGAACGTTGAAACCTTTGGTCAAGGCAGCGTTGATAATGGCTACCGCGGTGGATATCGTGGCCGAGGACGCGGACGTGGTGGTTTCAGAGGTGGCAGAGGCTATAGCGGAAATGGCCAACCAGGTCGTGGACGTGGAGGATACCGCGGCCGTGGAGATGCACAGGCAGCTGTCTAGATCGATCAAAACGATGACACCGGATCCCAGGACGGATACAAATTCTGCATGGGGTGTACTAAAATTCCATTCAACGACTTTGCTATTTCAGTCCTGCGGACCAAAACAACATCCTATTTTCAGCCATTCAGGAGTCCCGCTGCCTCATCTGTAGTGGGAAATTTGAATCGAAATGGGCTTGTTTGCGTATCTTTTTCTTTTGCTATTTCTTTTTACAACTGTACTACCAGGATTACGAACTCAAACAACGAAACGGGCGGGTTACGAATATGACCAGACACATTTCATGGTTTGGGTGGAGAATAAAGCGGTCTTATCTTTTGAGATACGAACGGACTGGGTCAAAAATTTGCGGTTTTCTCTTTTTCTTGAGCTTTTATCTTGCAAGCAGCGCAATGGCGATCGCTTGATACCTGTGCTAGCGGGGATGCTACCTGGAGTTGGGCGGTCCGATATGGATTGGCTGATTCCGTATGAGAACCACTGCTGGTCTTGCGAACGGATGGATGTCCACGAGGCCCCTTCCACGGAGGATGGTCTGCATGGATGGACTGGGTTGACGAATAAGAAAAGGCGCGAATGAAATGAGTGGATGATAATCGGGGATGGGTTTGAGGCGTGACGGGCGACTAGATATTGCAGTCGTCGTCTGAAATTCAAGCTCCCTCAAACCATCTGTTATTCTGCTTCCTATGTGAAACCGATCGTAAGGCCTCTTCCTCCTTCGAAGTAAGCTTCTATCCAAGGACGCCGCCTCGCTTCCCTCTTGTTGCTCTCACACCTTCCCCTCCTCCTTCACTTCCCCCTTCCCCTTCGCCTCCCGTCCCAAAAACCACCAACTAGCACCCTGATACCCCTTCTCAGTCCACTCATCCTTCCACCCCTCCCCAAACCCCTCACTCCAACCCTTTACCCCGATCTCCCTCGCCACCCTAACCCCCAACGGTCCCAACCCCCAATACTCATTCCTCCCACCGTTCGTCCCAAACCCATATTTCTCATAAAGTCCCTTCCCGAAAACGCTAGCTTCGACCCACGCTGGTACGCCTCGCTTGTCTGCTTCAGTGACGCCATAGGAGACGAGTAACTTTCCGGCCCCGAGCTTTTGGTAAGAGGGGTGCGTGAAGCATATGTCTAGGACGGCGCAGGGACCGGTCATGTACCGTCTTTTGTTGGTGTAGAATGTTTCCAGGACGTATTTGATATAGGAGACGTCGTCTGCGCCTTTGACTTCATATTCGATTTTCGGCGCGTTGGGAGTTGGTGGGTTGGGGGTTACCCACTACAAGTTGGGATTCGGTTGTTAGTTGAACATTCAATATCAAGATTCAAGAGTAAACCCCGCGATGGAAAAATAAGAAATTCAAGGTGATCTTACATCAACCACCACCTCCCCCTCCTTCGGCCACCTCTCCTCATCATCTTTCTCCTCGTCGAAGAATATCCATTTCGCGGCTGCGACGATGAAGGGGCGGCCTTGCGAGTCGAGGCGGTGGGAAGGGTCGGTTATTTTGACCCAGTGGATTCCCGTGGGGTTCTTTCGCCAGGTGGATAGCTGGCGGGATGTTATGCTGCTGATGACGGAGTCGGGGATGGGGGTGGGAGAGGGGAAGATTAGGGAGTGGACTGGGTCGATAGGGTGGACTGAGAGGCATTAGGTTCTTTGTCTTGCTATTTTGAGATATTGGTTGTTTGACGAGGGCTATAAGAGCACTGAAGGGTGTTTATTTTGTAATGAGAGATGTGCTTATCAATATTTGAAGATTGTGTTTGAACTGGGATGGAAGAGGAGTAAGGCTATTTACGTACAAGCTGCCATTTGGGAGCGAGATATGGATTCCATATCCGCTTCTGTTGCGATGGAGAGTTCGAGGGGCATTTTGACTTTGGTCTGTTTAAAATATGGAGATGAATATGAACAAGAGAAGTCTGTGTGCGTGAAGTCAGTTGATGAGTAACGACCATTGATGATTGGGATGATGAGTACAGTAGTTTTGGGTTGGATTTGAGTTACGGAAAATGTATTAGTGATTGTGAAGTGATGTCTTGTCGAGTAGAAGAGGCGATGTATAACTGTTTATATATTCTAATTCCGAGGACGTTGAAACTAGCTTCTTCGTTACGTGGACTAGTCAGGAAACCAGAGCGATGGGGGACGAAAGCTCTTCGGGGATGAAGCCGGATGACACGACTGGCTCTGGACACATGGTCAGTTTACATTAGCTTACCATGATTTCAGAAACAAGATGGAAATTGGCCTGCTTTAGGCAGGTACAGGATGTGAAGTTGTGTGTCGTATGCAAGTTTACGAGGCTTGTTTGAAGAGTGGGGGATGGCAGTAGGGGCTCGTATCGGGTTGGACTTTGACTTGTTGAAGTCCTCTTCAGGGCGTGGTGTGGGGTAGGGGGAAACGGTTCAAGAATGGAAAGTTGTAAGCACTACTGCAAGTGCGGACAATGCTTGTAGGTGAAGACAATGTGCAGAAATTTTGAGCTGGTAAAGTTTGGCTTCAAGGTCCGCAATGGCATCAAGAAATATATTCATACAGATTATGGTATCAGATAATGCAACACAGCTCTATCTACGAGCTGCAAGAACACTGCATGGCTCTATCAAACTTCGGCACATCACCACAAAACCTCTCCTCTTCCTTCTCATCCCAACCCCAACTCTCCTCAAATGGATGCAACGCCATATGCATCACACGATCTAAAATCTCCCTCTCCCCTTGCTTCTCTACTCTCTTAATGAGCTCGTCCAGAATCCACGACTTGGGAATGAACTTCGGGTTCACCTTCTTCATTTCGATCTGTCTGGCTGCATCTTCGCCATTCGGCCCCCAATCTTCATAGACTCGTGTACTCCACTTCTGTAGCCATGCCGCGATACGTTTCCGTGCTAACTCGTCTGTGTTTCCTAGTCCGGTGACGCCTTCGTGGTGGAAGAAAACACCAGCTTTCTCTTTCCGCTGCTCTTCTGTCTGCAGGTCGCTGACATTGAAATTACTTAGCTTGCGGAAGAATTGGTTGAAGTCCAGCTCAAGCGCTTCCATGGTATCGAGTAATTCGCTAAATAGATCGTCAAAGTCGGATTGTTTGTGGACTTTGAGACCCAAGCGAGCGGTCATGAGGCGCTTGTACTCTTCTAGGAAGACAGCTTTGAATTCTTCGCCTGTGCGTGTGATCAGTGCTTCGGCGCGAGAGACAAGATCGTCGGCGTTTTCTTGACGGACACCTTTCTCGACGAATTCTTCTGCGTCGACGCCAGATCCGATGCCAATCAGTTCGCCTAGGGATTCGCCTAGACGGACGAGGTTCCACCAGATGATGGTAGGTTGAGCGCGGTATGAGTAGCGAAGCATATGGTCGTCGTGGTTTGGTGTATAATTAGGATCGAAGTTGTCTAGGAAGGCGAATGGACCGAAGTCGACTGACAGACCGAAAATAGACGTATTGTCCGTGTTGAGCACGCCATTGGTGAAAGCGTATGCTTGCCATGCTGCCACTGTTTTGGCGTTCCGGCGAACAATCTCACGGTAGAGACGTGTGAAGCGGTTCTCTTCTAGACCAGCAGGTCCTTCTATGGTATCTTTGGCAATGCCCGTGGGTAAGGGACTGCCGTCGCTTCCGTCTTCTGAAGGGTTCCGGGCTGGCAACGACTCCCATCCTTCAAAGACATTCTCAGCAATGTATGTAGATAGTTGTCTTATCAGATCACGGTCTCCTCGTGCTCGTAGTATGTCGAATGTGCCAATGCGAAGCCATGATTCTGCAAAACGAGCAACGATCGCTCCGGGCTCTATCGTCTCTCGTCGAACTCTGGAGTGCGGTAATAACGTGAGAGACAAGGCTCTGGTTGTGGGTATTCGCAGAGCATTAAGTGCTTCCGAAACAATGTATTCTCGAATACTGGATCTGAGGACAGCCTTGCCATCTGCGAATCTCGAATAGGGGGTTATTCCAGCTCCCTTCAATTGTAACTCGTAGCGTTTCTTCGTGCTCGGATTCGTCGTCTCGAATAGAGAAATTGCTCGTCCATCACCCAATTGTCCAGCCCATGATCCAAATTGCCACCCTCCGTAGCATTGTGCCCAAGGATATCCTCCTTCGCCCTTGTCTGCATCCCAGCCAAGTAGTCGGTTGCCAGCAACAGTTTGCTTGAACTCTTCTGTTTTCTCATCTCCTTCCTTAATTCCTAGGTCTTTCATGGCAGCAGGGCTGACTCCCAATAGTTCTGGCTCCTTCGTCTCCTCCGGCCGAACCCATGTAAACAGTGCGCCTTTGACCTGCCTCGGCTCGATATCCTCTCGAGGAGTCTTATGCGATGCACCTGGCGTTGGGAATTTCGAATCTGGGGGAAGAGAAGATGTGAAGGTCCATGATTTGGGTAAATCTGCAAGGGAGCTTCCTCCTTGAAAGGAGCCATTCGAAAGATGGGCTGCCATTTGCGCGAGTCGCATGCGGGGTATCAAAGGTCTGGAAAGAAGTCTTGAAAGCATAAACAACGAAGTGAAGGAGAATCAAGTAAGTAGTCAGTAAAATTTTCAAGGGGAGAACTTTTGTATTAGGATAGAGGCGATAAACAGAAGAATTCAAATGCTATGACGAGTCGGGAATAAGAGAATGATTTGCTGACTGACGTTGAAGGTCTCGGCCTCGATATTTCTCAGTGGCGATTTTGGCTGTCTGGGAGGGGAGCTCCGTGGATTCTGCCGCCTTCCACCGCCCTTCTCGCAATGCTGCAAGATCATGACGACTTCTGTACCCGAAGGACGGAGCACGGCCCGAGGACGGGTATCTAAACAAGCAACAACCCACCTTTGAACTTGATCAGAGCAACAAAGTTTCAATTGGAACATTGATTCATGACCACTCTATACAAAAGTCTTCGAATCTCCCATTTTACGGTTCTTCGGCGTCCAACCATAACTCCGAAATTCTGCTCGCGTACTTTTACCCCGCCAACGACCCCGCGATTCATCAGTATGGCAAACATTCCCAACTTGAAGTTGAATGATGGAAGGGAGATTCCTGTGGTTTGTTTATTGGTTGCTCCGGAGACTTGGATTAAGGAGCTGACATTACCAAGCTTGGCTATGGTCTTGGAACGGCCAATTATAAGTCAGACCCAAACTCGCCTGTTGACAAAGACTTGGTGAAGACTGTTGTCTTGGCTATCAAGACTGGCTACTACCACTTGGATGGTGCTCAAGGTATGGCTTATTTAGGAAATATCTGCTGATGGATCTGTTCCAAAACTAATCCCGCATGAATCTTGAGCCTCACGCTGAAATTCATAGTCTACGGCAACGAGGCCGAACTAGGTGTTGCCATCAAGGAGTCTGGTGTTCCACGCGAGAAACTCTACGTAACCACCAAAATCGACGGAGTTAACCCTCAAAACACCAAAGAATCATTCGAAACCTCCCTCAAGAAGCTCGGTCTCGACTATGTCGACCAATACCTCATTCACGCTCCGTTCTTCGCCAAGTCTCCAGCCGACATTCAAGCCAAATGGGCAGACATGGAAGCTATTCACGCCTCTGGCAAAGCAAAGACCATTGGAGTTTCCAACTTCCGCAAAGCGGATCTGGAAGCCATTCTCGAGACTGCAAAGATCGTCCCAGCTATCAACCAGATCGAGTTCAACCCTTACTTACAACATGTTGAGCTCTTGGAATTCCAGAAGAAGCACGGCATCAAAGCTAGTGCGTATAGTCCACTGACAGCTATCACGAGAGCGGCTCCGGGCCCAGTCGATGACGTTCATGAGAGATTGGCGAAGAAGTATAATGTCACGAAGGGTGAGATTGCTCTGAGATGGGCGATTGATCAGGGTATTGTGGCTGTGACTACGAGCTCGAATGAGGATAGGCTGAAGCAGTATCTGAAAGTTACTGGATTCAAGTTAACTGAAGAGGAAATTGAAGAGATTGCTACTGAGGGAAAGAAGAAGAATTTCAGAGGGTACTGGAATAAGTGGTATAAGGATGATGATTGGCAGTGAGTAGATGTGGCGGGAGATGTGGCGGGAGACGAAGCGTAAAGGAGCACAGGTTGAGAATATTGACAATGGTAGCTTGGAGTCTACTTTCAGCATCTGAATTCTGAAAGATTGTTTGTGATTCCATAGTCCACCAATGTCCGATTAACAATTATGGCTGAACAAGTGACTGGACAATTCTCAGGCTCAAGCGAGATCCGGTCCAAGCCCTGAAATATCTCAAACTTATCTCTCCCTTGCAGATTCCTCGATACTATATAGCTGTGTAATTTGAACGATATCCAATTTAACTCATGGATAGTAGAGATACAGGAGGCAAGTGAGTGATCCCGATACTCAATAAACTCACAGCCAGCGTGAACTTCAATCTCGGATGGCGGGGTAAATCGGGACCGGGTCGTCTCACCGCCCAAAACTCTGCCCAAGAGCGTTAGCCGCTCTCGTTAACATCCCACCTCAAGTGGCAGAAAAGTGCCCAAGGTCAAATATCATGCAATTCATTGACTTCTTTCTTTTCCAAACCAAGGATTCGAATTTCCACCACAATTCACAACACACAAAATGTCTGGAAACGACACCTACCAAACACCGCTGGCTTCGCGCTATGCCAGTAAGTGAACTGTCCATAAAGGCGAATTTTGATATTAGTTTTAACCGAGTCATAGGCTCCGAGATGAAAACTCTTTTCTCGGCGCGTACCAGATCTTCGACTTGGAGACAACTCTGGGTCTGGCTGGCTGAGGCGGAGAGAGAGCTTGGCTTGCCGATTTCAGAGGAGGCTATTGAGCAGATGAAGGCGAATGTGAAATTCACCGATAATGATTTCGTTGTGGCTGCTGAGGAAGAGAAGAAGTGAGTGGATGACGTGACGTTAGTGCTTTGATTTGAATTGGGAATGCTAATTCGATGGTGCTTAGGCGTCGACATGATGTTATGGCTCATGTTCATGCTTTCGGGCTGGTGGCTCCGGCTGCTGCGGGGATTATTCACTGGGGTGCTACGTCTTGCTATGGTTGGTGCTTTCTAAAAAAGAAATGGTGTTGGAGTGCTAATCGAAAGTTTAGTCACTGATAATGCTGATCTGATTTTCTTGCGAAATGGTCAGTTGCTTCGGATTTCAATTCAGGAAATAGAGTAGTGGGCTGACCTAGGATCGCAGGACTGGACATCATCTTGCCAAAGCTTGCTGTTGTGGTGAACAGACTGGCTAAATTCGCTGTCGAGTGGAAGGATGAAGCTACTTTGGGTTACAGTAAGTTCCAGAATAGGCCGGCGATATACTGTTTAATAGCCAAATGGAGGTCCTCTTACTAACGAGTATTCCTTCAGCTCATGGCCAGCCAGCACAACTTATTACTGTCGGCCGTCGAGCATGTCAGTGGTAATTTGACGACCAATCCGTTCATTGGTGTCATATCTGACTATCGTTCTAGGATCCAGGATCTTTTGATGGATCTCGAGGATATCGAGCGTGTTCGCAAGGACCTCGTAAGTACGATTTTCGAGAATCACCGTTTCACACTAGAAGGAAGCGTGGCCTCGCCACTTAAGGGGAAATTGAGAATGGAAAGAACAAGCACAGAGCTAACACTCAAATCTTCAGCGCTTCCGTGGCGCTCAGGGAACAACTGGAACCCAAGGTGAGTCTAAGCCACGCATTCCATGAGACACGATGATTTATTCTGACATCTTCAAAGCCTCGTTTATGGAAATTTTCCATGGCGATGGTGCCAAGATTGACAAGCTGAACGAGATTCTCTGCCAAAAGGCTGGTTTCCCGAATTGCTACGCCATTTCTACTCAAACGTACTCAAGGAAGGTCGATTTGAGAGTCATCAATGCCTTGTCTGCGCTTGGTGCAACTGCCATCCGCATTACCACCGACATTCGTCACCTTGCTGCTGAGAAGACTTTGGAAGAGCCATTTGAGAAGGATCAAATTGTAAGTTTAAGAGCAGTGCTCCGAACTTGGAAGGATTTGCTCGTCTTAAGTGAATTGTTGTTTACTCTGGACAGGGTTCATCTGCCATGGCATACAAGCGCAACCCCATGAGATCCGAGCGAATTGCCTCCCTCGGACGTTACCTCTCCCACGTCAACTCCCCAGTCTCTGATACATACTCATCGCAATGGTATGAGCGATCTCTTGACGACAGTAAGTTTACCTTGGAACGGTCTGTGAAAAGCCCCGTCGACTGACTCGACAGGTGCTATCCGTCGTATCACATTGCCCGAGGCTTTCTTGGCTGCCGACGCAGTACTGATGACTTTGGACAATGTTGCCAACGTGAGTGAAACCTCATTATCGTCTGCAAGAAACGTCGCTGACTGGACATAGGGACTTGTCGTGTACCCTGCCGTGATCCGAAGCCGTGTCATGGCGTAAGTAATATCTGTAGTGGCCTCCTTCTATTAGTGTTAACAGTCAGCAGTGAGCTTCCATTCATGGCCACCGAGAACATCATCATGAAGCTCGTCTCAAAAGGTGGCAACCGTCAAGAAGCCCATGAAGAGATTCGCGTCCTAAGTCACCAAGCCAGCGCAGTCGTCAAGATCGAGTAAGTCATCCAGTCTTCTTCCAGCATTCCAACTATGCAAATGGCAAATGCTAACACACACGTTCAGGGGCAAACCAAACGATCTCATCGAGCGCATCAAAGCCAACCCCTTCTTCGACTCCATCAAGGATGAAATCGACGAGATGCTCGACCCCAAGAACTTCATCGGCCGCTCAGCAGAACAATGTATTCGCTACTGCCAAGATGCCGATGGTGAGGTACAGACTGCTCTTAAGCCATATGCGGAATACATCGGGAAGAGCAAGGCTGCAGAGTTGAGCGTTTAAGTTTGGAGATTCATTTTCATTCTTGGTTTGTACATAGTCTGGCTTACTGGAGTGCAAAACTTTTATCTGCAACCAGAGAAAAAGAAAATTGCTAGAAACATGTCTTGAAATTCTCTGAGTGCTCTTCTAGGCATTGCCCTTGATAAGAGTCGAAATTTTTTTTCTTTCTCCAAGGGGAGTTCTTCGAGTCAGAAGTTCACAGAACCCCTTTCCAATTCCAGCTCTAGATCTTTCATATCACCCTCCAAGCCTTTCATATCCAGGATCTCCACTTCCGCACTCCGGACATCTCCATCTTCACCTACTTTCCTCGTTTCCTCAACAGCTTCACTCGCTAGCTTCCTCGCATCCTTATCTACTCAAAGAATCAGCATCAACTCATGACTTCCCAAACCCACCTTTCACAGAATACTCATTGGCAGCTTAGAGTCCCGAGTTCAGTTCAGAACACAACACCGAAACGCTAGCTATCAGGTGAAAGCAAACTGGGGGATAACAAAGCAGAGGAGAGGATTAGAAGGCAGCAGGAGGGAAAAAGTGTTGAAAATGGTAGACATACTCGCCGCACTTCCAACAAGCCAAAACGCCACCCTCACACCCACCCTCTCAAAATGCAACACCATACTTGCTAGATCCGCTAACTCCTCGCTGTTCTCTACATACTGGCCTTTGGAATCGCGATAGCCGTTGCGCTCCCAGATGGGGACGTACTCGGTTAGGCATTTGAGGAGGTAGAGGGAGTCGGTGAGGATGGTGAGGGTGTGGAGGGTCGGGTGCGAGGTTGGGATGATGGTGGTTAGGATGTCTGTTGGGGGAGAAGGGGTGTTAGATAGGGGTGGTTTGGGGAGGGGAGGGGACATGAGATGGATGATTTGGGAAAGGGATGAGGAGGATGGAGGGGACAAAGGTGGATGGATGGAAGGGACGTACAATCCAGAGCATCATAGCACCCTCTCAAGATAGCGACTTCTCTATTATGGGATTTCTCAGGCACGGGGAGGAATGAGGCCTTGTTGTGAGGTGATGAAGGTCCGAAGAAGACCCCATAGCTGGCTCTTGCTACGGATGATACATTCTCCTTGCCTTTGGGCTGAGATTGAGTAGGGCCGTGTAAGACGCCGTCAACGGCTATCACGAGTGAGGAGCCATCTACTTTGAGGGTTCGATCAGCTCGCTTCTTGGCTTTTAGGTTGTTGAAGGCGAGCCGCGAGAGGCCGGTGTGTCGGTCTCGGTGGAGGATGTGGTGGATTATGTCTGATGGCTGGGTTTATTTTAGTCGGGAATTGTTCATCTTTTTTTCATATCTCTGAATAAGTGAAGACAATGAGGCATTCAAAGTCTATTATAGGGGAACATCTGAGAGGATGAGGCCTTGTACTATGAGATAAGGCCTGAATGAGAGGGGCTTACCTGCTCGAGAGCCTGAGCTCGGTTAGGGCCCAAGAAATACTGCGTTGGATTGAAGATGCGTTCGTTCGGGGTGCTCTCGTTCATTTTGTCATCATGGTGATAGGCCTGTATGACGATTTCTGCTTGTGAGAGCTCGAGATAGTCATTGTGAGAGGTCGGAGGTTTTGAGGGGATGTTGGTGTAACCCCTGTTTGTTGGTTTTGGGTGTGGCTTGGACAGGGGTTGGGTCGTTGGGTGGGAGTGGCACGGTGCGATTTGTGACAGGTGATCTTCACGTGGGATCTGGCGAAGCTGTAGAGTTTTGACGACGAGATGATGGAAGTCTACCATCATACGCGATCCTAAGGTACGGACGGCATGCTTGAGCGTAAGCCTAATCGTGGAATATTTTGTTTCCATTCACGAGTGAAGTTTCAGAGGGGTCCCTACGATCCACGATCTCGTTCTTACATCCTTGATACATTGCCTAGAGAAGATCAAAGCCAACTACGTGATGCACAGGTATGTAGAATACATGGAGACCATAGAATTGGGGTTACCGAGAGACTTGGATTTTATCTCTGGATTCTGGCACATCCCAGAAAACCGAAGTCGCAAAGTTATCTCTCATTCTCATATTCGCTATGTCCTCTCGTCCATCTTTATAGCGGTATGAAAGTCGGCAGGCTAGCCTAGGATATCTCCCAATGTTACTGTCACAGGTTGCTTCATCACAAGATCAAGCAAACGCAACCTCTTGATCTCCGCCCGCGTGGCCAATCTTGGCCTATAGTAAGGAGCATCTTTGTCCATTGACGCCCCAACATCAGTTCTGCCATCGAACTGTGATGTGGGTCCTAACAGGATAGTCAGTATAGCTGTTTTGGTCGCAAACTGAACGTAGGAAGAAAGCTGAGAAGACACTGGAAGACGAGTTCTTCTTTCTCAGCGTAATGAAGCCCAGGGAAGTGAGACTTTTAATAAGGAGACAGATTTTCGGGACAAAACTCACTAGTCAAGACTTCGTAACGTATATCTCGCCACTCCTGAGAGACGGCAGCATCCCAATCTGGCCCGAATAGGCGCGCAAAATTGTTCGGTCTATCTTCGCCAGTCGCAACGAGTCGTCGAACTGCAGCTGTGATCCCGGTGAACTTTGCACGGTTTCCAACAGGAAGAGATATATCAAGACGTCGGCAAAGTGTCTGCGCATCAGGATCATGTCTGGCATTCTGCCTGAAGTATATGAGAGACCTCTCCAACGGTGTCGTGGGTGGCTGGGTAGTGTACTTCCGGGGCAAGCCAAAAGCTTCATTGGCTAGGCCAATGGGCTCTTGATTGTAGTCCAAGCCAACAAGCTAGAACTTGATTTCGAGCCGATTCTGTCACAATCAGGTCAATATCAAGAGGTCGAAAGGTGGCCATTTGACCTCACAGTCTTGATTAGGGATCTTGCGTAGCACTGACCTCTCTGGTACTTTCAGCGATCATGTCGTGGAGTTTCTCAACAAGAAATCGATTTGCCACTGTTTCTCCATCCGCGTTCACATAGTTGGTCTTCTCCCATTGCCAAACATCACGACTCAAGCTTTCCACCAAGTAGGCTGAGTGAGTTTTGATCACCAGTGTCTCGATTCCCAAAGGCTTGAAAGTAGAGTCTTCGACAATCTCAATAGCCCTCTTTGCTGCATATAGAGGGGCAGATTGGCTGGTATGACGTTCATGCTTGGGGTCCGGGAGGAGACCACACTCATTACGATTAGAATTATTGCCGAAATATACGCTCCAAGAAGCCTGTGGATTGGCCGTACCATTGCCTTTACAAGCCCCATGAATGGAGACCATGAGGGTGTGTGCCCAGATATTTGCAGGCCAGCGTTTGCCCTTGTCGCCGAGTCCTAGTTTGACGACTTCGTGGGATGTACCTCTCGTTGGGTCGTCATAAATGAGGTCCGCTGGGCTCACATCTTCGTATTGGAGAAGAGGGGAGTCGAAGACTCGACAGTCAGTTCGCTCCGCCATCCTACGCTTAGAAGCTGTAAGGTGTGAATATCAATGCTGCTATCTCATAGAATGGGTGCAAGACTCAAGTCCTGCTCCAGGTGGGGGAGCACGCCACCGCAATTTCCGTGATGTGGCTCATGGACCTCGCGATCTCGATAGCAAGGTTGTGACTTCGAAGCCACTTGAGCATGGGATTAATGTCTTGCGATGAACCATGCTTGAGGTTGCAGAGCTATATAAGTGATCTGGGCTTCCAACAAACTCAATGCATCAAAGATATGCAGATGACGCTGAAGTAAATATCAATAAACACTTGTTCTATTGTAGTGGAGCCGTGGTCAAACTGGCCTAGCAGCTCACGCTACCATGACGAACGAAATCAAGGCTTCACCTGGAATTATTTGCTCTTAGTCTACTTATGTTCCTGCTTTGTACAACGAGCTTTCACGATGCAGCGATCCCAGGTGGGACTTCGAGTTGAGTTTTGCAATGAAGACCATCTATGTACTCTCTGTGGAGTCGCCGGATGCTTGTAATGATCTGTCAGAGGAAGCAAGCATTGAGTTCCAATATATCCACGTGTTGTAGATGCATTTAAGACAGATAGCAAAGTAAAATCGAGTAGGGAGATGTAGCAGCCGGCGGTAAGTTGCGCATTCGTTGAGCTTGAAGCTCTCATTTGCATCCATTCCAGCGCCCAAAAAGGTGTGCTCTAGAACACAAGATAGAGGAAGACTCGACAGTAGCAGCAATCTCACCGAAGCTCGAATTGCTGCCCAAGTACACCCACAATAAAGCGTGTCCAATACAATTTAAATATCGAAAGAAGAGAAAAAGAAGAAACTCGGCTCCCCGAAATTTTCGTTTTGTGCTGGCGAGACGGAGCTAGCCAATCAGCGTCTTAGCTTAGCAAATGACCGCCAAATACACGCTAAAGCCAGACGAACCGAGCGAACCTCAATGAGAGCTTCATGAACGTCAGGACACCAGAGAGAAGAGCTCAAGGTCCCAATTGCACGCCACCCGCCTTCCTACGGTGTCGATTTCCTTTTCTGTGCTGTGAAGTCGACGAGAGGACACAATGCTGCGGAATACTCTGGCACGGTCGGCGCTGCGGACGAGCAGACAGAGCTCCAACGCGGCGAGGACATTTGCGACGACGAGCAGGAGACAGGCTGAAGTTACACTCACTATTGGTAAGGCGCATCGGGTTTGCAGATGGTGAAGTGATTGATGGCTAATTGGCTCTGCAGATGGCAAGCAGGTCTCGATAGAAGGTATGTTGTGGCAAGGGAGGTGGATCAGGAAAGATGTTGACGATTGCCACAGCTGGTTCGGCTTTGATTCAAGCATGCGAGAAGGCGGGAGTTACGATTCCCAGGTGAGTCTTTGCACTCATTATCATACTTCCTGATCGATTACTGACTTTAACTAGATACTGCTACCATGAGTGAGTCTCGAAACCGATTACGAATCGAACTTCCGCTGACCCATAATAGGAAACTTATGATTGCTGGAAATTGTCGAATGTGTCTGGTAGAAGTCGAAAGAGCACCAAAGCCTGTAGCATCATGTGCATGGCCTGTACAACCCGGAATGGTCGTCAAGACCAATTCTCCCCTCGCACACAAAGCCCGTGAAGGAGTAATGGAGTTTTTGCTGGCCAACCACCCCCTCGATTGCCCCATTTGCGACCAAGGAGGAGAGTGCGATTTACAAGATCAATCGATGAGATATGGAGCTGATAGGGGACGGTTCCACGAGATCGGTGGCAAGCGTGCTACGGAAGACAAGAATATTGGACCTCTGATCAAGACTTCGATGAACAGATGTATCCACTGCACAAGGTGTATCCGATTCGCCAACGATATTGCTGGTGCACCGGAACTCGGATCTACTGGACGTGGAAACGACATGCAGATTGGAACATACCTAGAGAAGAACCTGGATTCCGAAATGTCCGGCAACGTTATCGATTTGTGTCCAGTTGGAGCCCTCACATCCAAGCCATACGCATTCCGAGCACGACCTTGGGAGTTGAAGCACACCGAATCGATAGATGTCTTGGACGGCCTAGGTTCGAACATTCGAGTAGATTCAAGAGGTCTGGAGGTTATGCGAATCTTACCAAGACTCAACGACGATGTCAACGAGGAGTGGATCAACGACAAGACTCGGTTCGCCTGCGATGGATTGAAGACACAAAGACTTACAATCCCACTTATCCGAAAAGACAACAAGTTCCTCCCAGCCAGCTGGGAACAAGCGTTAGTTGAGATTGGAGCCGCATATAAGGACTTTGCACCAAAGGATAACGAGTTCAAGGCAATTGCTGGCGATCTTGTTGAAGTCGAATCTCTGGTCGCTCTGAAGGACTTGGCCAATAAGCTTGGCTCGGAGAATTTGGCTCTTGATCAACCATCTGGCAGTCAGCCAATTGCTCACGGGGTCGATGTCCGCTCGAACTACCTCTTCAATTCAAAGATCTGGGGTGTGGAGGAAGCTGATGCCATTCTCATTGTGGGCAGCAACCCCCGCCATGAAGCCGCTGGCCTGAATGCTCGTATCCGGAAGCAATGGATGAGATCTGATCTCGAAATTGGTGTCGTCGGCGAATCCTGGGAATCGACTTTCGAGTTCGAGCACCTAGGAACTGATGCTGCTGCTCTCAAGAAGGCCCTTGCTGGACCATTCGGCAAGAAGCTTGCAGCCGCCAAGAGACCAATGATCATCGTTGGATCAGGTGTCACAGACCATGCCGATGCTAAGGCCATCTACGAGATGGTTGGTACATTCGTTGAGAAGAACGCTGCCAACTTCTTGACCGAGGAGTGGAACGGATACAATGTCCTTCAACGTTCTGCATCAAGAGCTGGTGCTTACGAAGTCGGATTCACAACTCCTTCCGCTGCCGTTGCCGACACGAAGCCCAAGTTTGTTTGGCTCCTCGGTGCTGATGAGTTCGACGCTGCAGATATTCCAAAGGATGCTTTCGTCGTTTACCAAGGTCACCACGGCGATCGTGGTGCCCAGGTCGCCGATGTCGTTCTCCCCGGAGCTGCATACACTGAGAAGTCTGGCACCTATGTCAACACCGAAGGCCGAGTCCAGATGACCCGTGCCGCAACCTCATTACCTGGCGCAGCACGAACCGACTGGAAGATCGTCAGAGCTGCAAGTGAGTTCATGGGTGCAGCTCTTCCATACGACGACGTTGCCCAACTTCGTGACCGCATGGTCGAGATCAGTCCCGCTCTGGCCAGCTACGATATCGTCGAGCCAGTAGCATTGAAGCAGTTGAGCAAGGTACAATTGGTGGATCAGAACAAGGGAAGCAAGGCAACTGGTGCGCCACTCAAGAAAGTTATCGAGAACTTCTATTTCACAGACGTTATTTCAAGAAGGTATGCTCTCACTTTCTCCTATATATTGCAAGTACCTGAGCTAAGATTAATATAGTTCACCGACAATGGCAAGATGCTCAGCGGCGAAGGAACAGAATAACCCGGAGACGAACTTCATGGCTTCAGGCTACTCGAGTCAAGCTCCACACGGACAGGTTGCTTACGGGTCGTAATCTTGTATTTTGAATTTCCTTTCGTCGCTGCATTGGTGTTGGCTGTGTATATATGGGAAGAAGTAGTAAAATACAAAGAATGCAAGAAAGTAAACAAAACGTGCCCACATCACTTGATCTTGTTTTGATTCAGTTCAGGTTGGCATTTGTTGAAACTTTGCATTAAAAGTTGATCTGTTGCGACGAAAACAAATCTAATCCTGTTACATACTGTACACCAATAAACACTGAAGCGAAGAAAGATGGTCGTTCCTTGCTTCATCAATCTCGTCGGATCGAGGTCCAAGATCTCAAGCCTGTTCGTTTCTTTCCTTCCCAACGCCAACCATGCATGCACAGCATTCATTGCCTGCCCAGGAATATCAGCTCCCTCGAGCACCACCCATAGAATATCCCTATGCGTTTCAATATCCATATCCATATCCGCACATCGTTCCGAAAGTTATAGAATTCCTTGTCCCCCCTCCTCCTCCCTCGCTCCCTAGACCAAGCCAGAGTAACCGATGCTCTAGACTGGCAAAGCGAACTTCTTCCCCTTCAACACCTTCGTGTAGTAAATCCAGAAGAAGTCCGAATACAACACCGTCTGCACCAACCCCGCCATCACTGAAATCCCATCCCAATGTCCCTCTGCCCAATACCGATAGATCCAATTCGGGATATACAACGCGCGATAACTACCCAGCGCAAACAGATAATGCGTAGTAATCGTCTCGGCCTCACCAGTCCTCTGCAGCAAAAACAGCTGTGGCAGAATAGCCACCGATTCCAGCCAGATGCTGAAAGCCCAGAGGATTTCAGATGGTGTGTACTTGTAGGGGAAGATGATGGCGAGGACGAGGGAGCCGCCGAGGAGGTATTGGACCCGGAAGGTGTCGATGTTGGGGTCGTGGGTGGGCTTGTAGGCTGTGGTCATCAGGTAGATGGTGTAGCCGGAGGAGCCGAGGAATAGCAGCTTGAAGATGGTGTTGTAGGCGCTGTCGCCGAAGGTCCAGAAGAGGTCGATGTAGCGGGTTACGTAGACCATTAGGTAGAGGGCTTGGGATTTGAAGGAGATGCCGGAGCAGGACTGGAAGAGAATTCGTTAGCGGCTATTGAGATCATAGTTTCCCTTCTGGGAACAGGATTGGAAGAAAGGGAGGGAACCGAGATAACTGGACTGGCACAGATTGAAGTGAAAGGGAGGGTATAAACGTACGTTCGTCTGATGCATTTTGTGTAATAATATCAAAATCGACACCAAATGGGAGAGATCCCCTATTCCAATCTGTCAACATCTTCTTCTCATTTCCCAAGCCAGAATCTCAACACTTACCCAGCACTCTGAAAAGATTCATGATGGGCTATTTTGAACGCCTCAGCGTTGACTTTCTTGCTCGTTGTACAATCGGATATGAAGGAGTGGATAGCTGCTCGCCTTCAGCAGCTGTGTCGTGTCGTTCCGTGGCAATGGGGTTGTTGAGGGTGCGTTGGCGCAATATCTTTAATCGGGCTGGATGAGGACACGCAACTACGCGATTTCCCTTTCTTTGGAGGGCGCTTGTCGCGTTTGTTTTGTAAGGGGGATCTGAGTCTTGGCAGGCGGGAAGGACTTGGGGATTTGCCGCGAGCTGGACTGGACAGGGATTGAGAGGCGAGAGCTCGTTGTTTGGCGGGAGTGGGAGTGAGTGACGATTACGAAGCCGAGGAGCCTGCCTGGAAACTTCTATGGCAGGACAATCAGTAATCCAATAACGATATAGCATTTCTTTAACATATCAATACAAAAACATTACAGTTACTTTCTTCTTCTCCCCAACATCATCAAGTACATTGCATCAAGTGCACTTCAGTCCATCATGGCTACTGATCCTCAAGATATCGAGTCTACTGACAACCAAGAAACAGTCTCCATCACTTTCACCCACCATGGCACGCCTCATACTTACACATTCCCCTCTGATGCTACGATACTCGACCTCTCCGACGAGATTGTCGACACCCTCTCCATACCTTCCTCCAACCAAAAGCTCATGATCTCCAAACTCGGCCTCCTCAAGCCACCCTTCAAAGATCCAAACCTCCTCCTCTCCACCATCGCAGACAAGAAGATAAACCTCCTCGGCAGTACCGCCGCAGAAGCTTCCTCCATATCCATCGCCCAAGAAGAAGCCTCCCGGCGCGTAAACCGACGAAATGCTCGTCCACCCCAGAAAGTCAAAGCCTACAAGACGCACGACTGGAAGAAAGAGCAAGAAGAGAACCAATACACATTCACTACTCTCCGTCCCCTCCCCTACCTGCCCAACCCCGACAAATCCCTCAAGTTCCTACAGCGGCTAAAAGACGACATCGGCATCAAAGCCGCAATGCGAAAACACAAATTCACCGTGCCTCTCCTCACAGAGATGAATCCCATCGAACACACACAGTCGAACCACGAAGGCACGACGCGGACGTTAGGGCTGAATAGGAATGCGGGCGAGGTCATTGAGTTGAGGTTGAGGACGGATGCATATGATGGGTATAGGGATTATAAGACAATCAGGAAGACGCTGTGTCATGAGTTGGCGCATAATGTGCATGGGCCGCATGATAGGAATTTTTGGGAGTTGTGTAAACAGATTGAGAGGGAGGTGGAGAAGGCGGATTATACAAAGAGTGGGTTTGTGGTTGGGGAGCAGGATGCGTATGCGCCTGGGGAGGAGGATGAGGTTGATGATCATGGGGGGTGGACGGGGGGTGAGTTTGTGCTGGGGGTGGGGAGGGGAGGTGGTGCGGAGAGTGTTGGAGGGAGTGGAAATGCGAGCGTAAGTGGGAGTGTGGAGGGGATGAGTAGGAGGGAGATTCTGGCGAAGGCGGCCGAGGAGAGGATGAAGAGGTTGAAGGAACAGCAGGATGGTCAGTAAGGATGAGGGATGAGGTCTTGTTGTTGTCAGTGGACAATCAGTTTTGAATTGGGAGTTGCATATTGAGCGTTGGCGTTTGAGATTGGGATGAAGCTTGGGATCAGGCTTGAACTTGTGCATGTTTATTTATGAACGTCGCGCTTCCTCTGCTTCTCGACCTTTCCTCGACAGTGTTTTTGGACTCCTTGACGCCATCGATTCCCAAGAGTCCGGCCTTCGATAATACGCCATAGGCCAACAATATTATTACTTCTTCGAGACTTTGGCCATACTCAATGTGCTTTTGGCAGGAATAGGGCCCATGTTCCTACGACCATAACAAATTCTGGGAGAACTGGCCACGGTCCTGTCAGAGAAGTGCAAAGGCGCAGTGTGTCATAGAGGCACTTTCATTGCGTATAGGTCAGTTCTTCCAGGTATTGTAGCGTCATATCTACTTATATTAGCGGATAGTGCTAATGTTGCAACAGAACATGAGAACAAGGCCATTGTCAATCTTCGGAGACGATACAAAATCAATAAGGCTTGACCAATTCTCTACTCCCGTGTCCAGCAGATCGTCTGCAGGCGGCTTTCTCCAAGTGTTTGCCTTTCTTGGTCCATACTGAAGATATCGGATAGACAGATTGAGTCACGGTACACACGGCCGTGGATTACCCCTTAGTCGCCTGTCAGAAAGATTCCGCAGCCACCGTCGTGGCAACTCCAACGTGAAAATCAGATGCCAGAGCTATTCCGTGCCACCCCTGCTACTAACCCACGAGAATCATCTTGCCAGGTATGATCGCGGTTATCATCGCTGCCGGAATTCCAAGGTTATTGAAGCATGGGCCGATTAATTTGGCCCTTGACCATGCTCCCTTTGGTCTTAGCTTGAATGTTCAGCGAGCTGATCTCTCTTGAGCCTACTTCACACCCTAAAATTCTTGGGTTTCCTTTGTCGGCTGATGCAAGCCAACGAGAACAGGTTATTCGTTTACTTCTGGAATTTGGCGAGTTGAAACCATCATTTCACCCGTTTGCTAATGCTATACGAGGACGCTATATAGCCTTCTCAACCGACTATTCCTAGAAGCCTGTCCGGAGATCACACCTGTGCATTTGCTGCATGCCCTATCTGGTATCTTCTCAGAGGATGCGACAAAAAGAGAGAGGCATAAACCAGATCGGAAGCACGCAGGAAAATCCAGTAAGGTCCTCCAACTCCTCCAGCTCCTCGAATAAAGATCAAAGAAAATCACGAAGCCAGGAGCAGTCAAATATATCTCAAAAGCCTACAATATTCTTCTATCCTGTTCTGTAGGCTCGAGGCATTACGCACCCGTCGAAAAAGGTCTTTTTCGCTGTTCCGGACTAGCATATGTCAGGTCTACTCGATCAACCTGAAATCTGTCTATTACTCACGTCTCCAGACCAGTGTCTGATTTACTGGCGTCCGGCGGCCACGATGACCTTTCCCTTATCTGAGATGAGGGAACTTTCCCTTTCACCCAAATCTCTTGTGTATGTTCGAAAGCCAGACGCCGATGCATTTTCTCGGACCAGCCGAGCTGTCCAAGATCTACTCGAGCAAGGAACATCTTGGTCGTGGCTTCACCCATTCCGATGTCGAGGTATATGTTCACACGTTTACTTCTTCCATGTATTGGAACTTGTTCGTAGTCTGCTTTCTGGTCAGTCGGCTGCAGGTATAGCACACGAGGCAGGCTGCACTCACTTATTCGCTCATCTTCGGCAATCACTTCTTTCGAGAGCACTTCTCGAAATGGGTCGTAGATAATCGAAGCGGTTGGTCCGTCTGCTCTTTGCTTGCTTCTTCCCATGTCAGTCGTTGATTCTGGTCGCTGAAAATTTGTTCCAAAGGTAGTGGTTTTGCAAAAGGGAAGTGACGAAATTTCAGCTGTCAAAGAACAAAGGGCCTCGACTCGGCAAATTTGTCCTTGGTACTTCGTCTATATCGAAATGCGCACTACTCATTCAGACGCAGAAATGAGTCAATTGAGTCGTGTTGACAACTCATGGCATGCGACCTGGGGAACTCCATATAACAAGGGACATTGGGGCAAGCCTCTTGCGAAGGGAGCCTATGGCGGGAAGGTCAAAAGATCGAGTGGCCAGATGCCAGCCGGTCTTGATCCCCAAGAAGGNGGGNGATTTCTGCGACAACATTCCTTATTGCAACACTGCGTTGCAATCAGGCGGGATATGGCTGCATTTTATGTCTCAGTTGCTAAGGCTCATTTGCTTGGAGCGGTATAGCGTGAGCTGTCATTGGTTGCTGCTCAGCAAGTCTGCCTTGCGGGCGAACAACTCTCAGCCGCGTGGTCCGCAACGAGACCATATATAGCAGCTACCACCCACACCTTTTCATAACATAGCCAAAGGGCGGTTCGGTGTGAGGTCCTTCTGTTCTCGATAAACTCGCTGTCTTCCCCAACAGAGCCAGAACACACATCATGGCAGACTTTGGATGTCTTACCCCAGCCTCGTTCCGAAACCATTTGCTACCACTTGTCGCAATTTGATCATTGTGTGAGATAACTTTCCAATGTGCATTTACCACACAGAGCAAAATATCCCTACCGCGCTATTTGGATGGTTGCTGTGTCATGCACGTGCCCTGGCTGCAAACCAACGACTCCCCTTCTGTCTCCGAACCTTGCTAATTGTCCCTTCATATAGCACAAGGCTTCGGTGTTGGCCCTTGATTGCGACGAAATATCTCGGAGACATATATCATGAAGTTTATTTGAGCAACTCTGAACTCGTTCTACGACGTTGAGAAATGGAGGTGTGCAACTTCGATTAAAATTTGCCGTGCGAGGCTCGCCCAGCCGCCCTCAAAGTTCAGCTGAAGCCATGTTGACTCGCTCGCAGCAGCGGAACGGCCCTTGTGTCGTAATCGCTTTGGAAGACGCCCGTCGTTATTGACGGCTGGGCAAGTCTGCCAGCCAGATAGACCGCCGATCAATCACTGCTTTCACCGAGTCCTCTTTCTTATCATCCAATCGTTTGGATTTTGTTGATTCAGATGCACTCGAAAAAGAAAGTACTCAGTCTGATATTGCTCGATACAGTACCATTGTTCTATCGTGGCTGCTATTCTGGATGGTCACATTGCGAGAAAATGGGGCTTGTCAATAGACCTGCAAGCCGAATTGCTCGAAGGGGCATGTAGAGCCTCTTCATCACCCACAGAAGCCTAGCGACTGTCGTGCTCAGCCATCACTGAAGTACCATGATTCTACATCATCCTTGGCGAACAGAGCCTCGTCCCCATTTCCACAAAGATGGTGGTGATTAGCAAGTCGTACTTAACCCCGTCTTAAGCATAATCCGTTCTTCGCATAACACTTTCTGAATTATCTGTTGCCAATCCTCATCAACCCTTCATATTGTCTTCCAGTGGAGAAACACTACCATTGTCATGTCCTCGTCATACGCCGGCCCCTCCTCAGAAGTGACAGAAACGCATCCAACGTCGTCTGGTCTCAGAACCACGCAAACTGACAAATCCGGACCCTCGGGCGAAGATCGTCCTCAGCCGGGCTCCCCACTGAACGGTAGCCCCAAGCCTCAAGATCACGGAAGCTATTCTCCTTCCAATGGATTAGATTTACCTGCGGTGCAAGTTACCACGCGCAGGGAACCGGGACCGACAGAGATCATCCAAGATCCGGAGCAACAGGAAGATAGGCCTCTCTACCCGTATATCAATATCTGGAGGAAGAACTTTGTCTTGACTCTTGGTATGTTCATTGCTCTTCCTATTTCATTCAGTCTGCTGACCCATAGAAGACGGTGGAGGGGTACGAGGATACTCGCAACTAATCATTCTGAAGGCGTTGATGGAAAAAGTGGCAGAACTAGAGCACAAACTGGCCAAAGAAGAAGACATTCAAATGGAATCCAGCTTTCATCCCATTTCACTCGAAGAAGTTGCCCAGAAGAAACTTTGGCTCCGTAACAAAGTCCAGCGAGCCAAGACCAGCGAAGTTCCAGAGAGACACACGAACGGCAAAGCGTCTTCAAATGGAAATGGTAAGGGCAAAGAGGTGGAACCGAAGACGAACAAGGAAACAACTGATCTACCTCCAACCAAAGATACTTCTCAATTTTATCCGCACCATTATTTCGATTGGATCGCAGGGACAAGTACCGGCGGGTAAGCATGCTGACCATGAATTTGTCATTCTGCGTTACTGACTTCATTGAAAGGCTCAACGCGATCATGCTCGGAAGACTTCGAATGAGTGTCGATGAATGCATAACTAGCTATGCGAATTTAGCAGAAGGTGTGTTTGGAAAACCTCGATTGGCTTCATACCGATTCTCGCCCTTCTTTTGGTTCTGCGCGAAGTACAGCGGAGATCGCCTAAGAAATGTTGTGAAAGAGGTAGTGCTGGATCATCTTTGCGAAGGAGAAAGCTATGCTTTCGCAATGAACAAAGACATGTGTCGAACGTCAGTTACTCTCCCGATCTTGCATTGCGCTTGCTAATCATATGAAGCGTCGTGGTTGCGTTCAAGAAGAATGTCGCGGGGGTCGAAACAGAACATCTCTTCCGCTCTTACAATCATCAACGTCAACAACCAGTACCAGTTCGCAGGGAGACCAACGACACTCCCAATCCCATCGAGCGAGTTGGACCTGCAGATTCGTGCCACATATGGGAAGTTGCTCGGGCCACTTCAGCTGCACCAACATACTTCAGCACGATCAAAATCGGTGAAGACGAGTACATGGATGGCGGCTTCGGGTCAAACAATCCAAGTTATCTCTTGTTCCACGAAGTCAGTCAAATGAATAATGATCTCGACGAGGCCAACGCTCTATCATTAAGTATTGGCACTGGGATCACAACGTTTACCCGCTTCCAGAACGGATTGCTTCGACGACCGCTGGGCTGGTTCAATGCTGCCAAGAAAATCTCAACGGATTGCGAAAAGACGCACGCTCAAATGAAAAATTCCACAGCCAGAGGCCGAAAACTCGGAAAGTGTGCATATTATCGTTTCAACGTGCCAGACAAAAGATCCGAACCTGAGGCTGCCGCAACCTCAAGTTGGAAAAGTGTAAAGCTCAGCATCAGAGGTATTTTTGGACACAATGACGAGCATCTTGATCGCGGATTGGGCAAGATCAAATTAGACGAATGGAAAAATCGCGGGGCAGATGGCGGAAGGAGAGTACCCAGCAGGAGATCGCACGGGTGACCAGAGAATACCTCGATGGCGATGATGTGAAGGCGCAGCTGGGTGATGTAGCATTGAGGATGGTTACTCAACGAAGAGCCCGAGCTGCAACACCAAGATGGGCAACCTACGCATTAGGAGTGAAGTACAAGTGCCCAGTTGACAATGAGAGATGTCCGGACGACACCTGGGCCGAGCCAAAGGGTCTGAAGACACATTTGATACAAGATCACAAGTTCGAAGAAGGAAATGAAGAGGCGAGGAGGAAGCTCGATGAAAATGTTAAGCGCGGTATATATTTTGAGCACCATCATTGAGCACTCGCAAGCTACACTTCTTTGATTTTTTGCTGGGCTATCGAGGAGTCTATGCAAGGTTCGGGCTCTCATTTTTCGTATACCCTACTGGAGCATACGTTCCATTTTAAGTTTGCTTTCCTGTCTGTATGCATATCTTGTTAACATTTACCAAGTAAAGAGTGTCGGACTTGTGTTTAGCGAGGAGTTAGGGAGTTCGCAAGGATAAATAGAGGCATATAATACTTACATACAATTATATAGATTGAATTGTTAGACATGAAATACTCCTTCACTCATGAACCAAATGATCAAGAGAAATATTTGCGTCCTCCAAGGCATCTGGACAGGAAAAAGAACAACATACCTATTTAACATTGCCGCTTATCCTGGGCATTGTGAAATTGTTTCAGGGGCTCATCTTCATTATCTGGTCAGCTTACCCTCTCTATCTTAGGAGGATATTCTAGATCACTAGACTTAGATTACCATCTGAAGAAGACGCAACTGAGCAATACCACCGATACACAATGGTGTCAAAATCCGGTATTGTTTACATTAGGAAGGATGTAGCTTAGAAATTTCGGTTGTTCTCGCTTCGCCTGATCCGCGTTCACCCCACTTCCGAGGCTTGAACCGTGACTCACTTGCAAAACATCCTCGCATCAACCACTTCGAATTCTGAAATTTCGCGATCAGAAGACTTTGACAATCAAGAAAGATCTCGAACCATGGCAAGAAGGAACATATCTTCAGGTTCTGCTTTCGAGGCCGAAATCGGCTATTCTCGCGCCGTCGTCACAGGGGATTGGATTCTCGTTTCAGGAACCACTGGGTCTGTTCCCTTCCTCCTCACTACCAGCTTTCCATTTCAGACTATCAAGACTAATAATAACCCAAGCTATGACTACGCCACGGGTGTTCTCGGCTCATCCGTCGTCGAACAAACAGAACAAACTCTGAAGAATATCGAAGCGGCACTCAAGGAAGCGGACGCCACGCTCAAAGATGTGGTGAGAGTCAGGTATATCCTACCGGACAAGAAAGAGTTTCCCTTGATATGGCCGGTCTTGAAGAGAGTTTTTGGTGATGTCAGACCTGCTGCGACGATGATTCAGGCAGAGCTTATGAAGGATGAGATGAGGATTGAGATTGAGGTGACGGCGAAGAAGGAGCACAGTGACGGGCTTGGTGCGCCATTGTGAAGGCACAAGAGGCAAAGATCTTCAGACTACGAAGTAAGAAAGTTGAGCAGACTCAGGCTTAAAAGTGTGTTGAAAGCTAATTGTCGATTAGACGTCATTAAAAGCGATTGGATGGTGGGATTTGACAGTATCGTGAGGTTGAAGTGACGGATCGTGGTCATTGCGTTGCGTTATTTGTCCAGCAGAACATGAGTCGAGCTACAAACGAGGCCAAACCGGAAGCTTTCCGCCTATCAAAATACTGGAGAGATAGCCGGAGAGTTTGACGGAGAGTTCGAAGGACATTTATGCCTATGGTGATATTGTCCCCACTCGCCACCCCGCAACGCTACTTCTCAAAGTATGTTACTTTAAAGTTATGGAGCCTCTTCTTTTGCTGTGGTTCGAGCATTACGAAGCGGCGTGGACGAACTTTTTTTTTGAAAAAATGACCGTCATTCAATCACGGACTCACCCAAACATGCCATCTCAATTATCGCAGTGCAGCGAAGAAGGACGCAAGATTACGTCAGAACGTAGCAACCAAAATGGCGGTCCAAAAAGTGGTGATCTTTTACAAGACAGTCAAGACCTCAGAATATGAAGAAAAGTCCAACAGATTGGCCTGCCACCTCACAGTAATGACCGTGACAGGTTTCGGGGTCTCATTGGCGGTCGCTAGTGAAATCGCGGGAGTGTGAGATAATTGGCACCAGGAGGCGTTGACGAGGTTCACGATGTTTCAACCCGCGTTTCTGATGTTCTGCGCCCGAGCGACAAAACACCACCCGATGTCCGCAACGATTTAGTTTCGTGGCATGGGCCTGTTCCAATGTTTCTGAGCATCGCGATTGGGGGACCTGTGTCTGACCTCTGTATCGTCTGATAGGTGCCGCCGAATTTGCGTTTGCGGAACTCATCCTCCCCCGTCCTAAGTCGTCGATAGGATCGCTGGGCAAGGGACGGTTCACTTGCCGAATGATGCCCTGACATGGCGTGAATCCACACGATCCTTTGCGGGAGATCAGTGCTTGGGTTATGTGCATCTGGTGCCCATTTTGGATACTTCCTTCCATTTGCATCCCAAGTCTGGCTCGACGTCGTCTTCAACATCGTCAACCTCAATGTCAATCCCAAAGGCAGCAGGCTGTCAATATGTTCTTATCTTCTCGTAATGATGTTATTCTAATTGTTTTGACGTTATTACTACAATCGGCGGTTTCGCAGAGGTTACAAGAGAAGATCGACAAGCTTCCTGAATGCTCGAATAATTGCATCGCTTCGGCAGCAGAAGCTGCTGGCTGCGCCGCGGATGACTTTGCCTGTCAATGTCAAAAATCAGACAGCATCATTGGAGTTGTTGGAAGTGTCTTGGGTTCAGTCACATCACAGAACAAATGTTTAATGAGTGATTGTGGTGTTGTGAGCGCTACAAGTGAGTTCAACTGAAGATACCTTCGTCTGATCTGATCTTTTCTGACATCCATAGGTGCCCAAGTACTCTTTAGGCAGATATGTAGTCTTCTCAAGGATACCACAACATCTTCTACCTCAGCTGCTCCTACCGAGAGTACTCCTGCAGCAGCAGCACCCGTTGCTGCGCCGCCAGAGACGACAACACCACCTCCAGTCGCCGAGCCATCTGCAGAACCTACCGTGGACTTCACGGCTCCTCCTGCTGATTCAACACCAACCGAACAAGCACCTGCTTCAACTTCAACCACAACTACTCCGGAATCGGTCGTTGAAAGTACGACAAGTGTACCCCCAACCACTTCAAGTATTCCAGTACCTGCATTTACATTACCTCCACAAACCACCCTGCCATCGACAACATCAAGTCCACCGCCTACGACATTCTCAACATTAACGCCCTCAACAATACCAGTTACTTCATCTTCAACACCAGCAGTGCAAGCATCTGTCGCGTCCACAGTCTCCTCAGTCTCTTCGTCAACATCGACTTCAACGACTTCCACAATCCAAGCCGCCCTAATGCCCTCATCAACAACGGCTGCAACCTTCATCGACCAAGGCGAAACCCGCCTCCTCCCATCAGTCTCACCAACAGGAACATCTTACCAAGCCGAAGCCAACCAATCCACTCCCACCGCCCAAAAAATGACCACAAAGCGCATGTCCCCCGCAATAATCGCCGCCATCGTCCTCGGCGTTCTCTCCTTCGTCATCCTCTGCACGTTTGTCTTTGTCCTCTTCCGCCGCCGTCAACAATCAATGAAGAAGAAACGAGCAATCAGCACGATGACTGCGATGAGTAGAAAGAGTGGTGAGGAGATCACTATATATCTTGATTTGGGAGAGGAGGGGAGAAACTATGATGGGACAGGAGCTGCGGGGAAGAACAGAGTGACCTTCAGAGAGAGTAATGTTGGTGCTGGGAAGAAAGTAGAGAGGGCAAAATCGATACCGTTGAATGTGCCGCCTAGCCTGCCAATGGTCGAGACCGGACGAGGATTCAATTTCAGGTTCAACTTGAGGGGCGCCCTAAGTTCACATCCGAATCCCTGAAGAGAAGCTTCAGTATTGTTCAAGACGAAAAGATCACCATTCGCCTCAGCTGAAAGAAGCTATCAGCTCTGGGGTCCTCGAGCCAGTACTTAGTCAGTCATAGGCGAGCATTGAATTCGCCTTATCGACAAAACCCCTAGTTCACGGTTCATGATAAAATACAGCTGGCTAGCACACTGCACTCACGCATGCGAGCTCTCGCCCATGCCCATGTGATCGTGGGACACGATATTTCCAGGGAATCCAAGGCTCGCAACACCCATACTCAGCACGCCCCCTGGGTCGAAGGGCGACCAGCACTACCATAAATCACTGCGGGGGAATTTGTACCTTCGAATCGGCCATGTATTAGTGACGGAGATGGGCAAATTAGAAATGCAGCGACGCAAGTCGAGGAATGTATTCGAATGACAGACTGTATATGACGTAGCATAGATATTTACGCTCAGAGTAGGTACATGCAAAACATATGAATTTGTCTATTACTTTTGCTTGACAGCATTGTGCCCACTATGCATTGCTCTACAATCTTCAATGGATCCGTGTCACATGTTCAATATATTCATGTCACATTCACAGCACAACGTCGCACAATATCCCTCCCTATATTTTACCAGGAGATAAGTGGGGCTTAGATCATATGGTGCTTGAAGTGGTTAAGTGATTGAACGACCTATTCCTTGTTCGTTGCTAGCCGAGAAAAGAAGTAAACAAGAACCTTACGAATCAGCGGCATTGCCAGTAATAGTGCACAAGCCACCACCGTTTGAGCGTCGGTCTCCATGAATAATGGGTTTGCTAGATAAATCAGCCACCACGACTAGTTGTGGTGTCAAGCAATCGAAAATGCAGCTTCGGAAAGGAGCAAATATTTCCATTACAGTACGTTGACATCGCACATGCTTCGAAACACTTAAAGAGTACTGGGTGTCCGCAAATATAGTTGGAACAATAAAGCGGCAAGTAAGAGGAAAGAGAGTCTTGTCATCAGCCACTTTCGCCCTGTTTGGCATCTTGGCAAGCCTTCGGTTCTCAGCTCTTTCAGCCGTTCCTTGCCCCTCTTATCGTGGGAAGGTCAAAAGCCCAATTCAAATTTTTCACCTCGCCATCTCTGGAAATTCATATCTCGGGCTCAATACTGGTTTCAGTTAGCCTATTTCTATAACACATGGCAATGGATACCTCTCTCGTCAGACTTCACAGGGAGCTAAACGCCGAGAAGCTCGAATTCCGTCTACTCGAATTCAGCCCACAGGCAAAGCATTCTGATCTCATACATTTTGATCTCATCTATGCCATCCTTCTTGATCCTCCTGAGTACGAAACATTATCCTACACTTGGGGAGCTCCGTACGAAGGTCTCCCGCCAGAGTGGGACGATCCAGAGCCAAGCATCCCGATCAGCCTTAACGGCACGGTTCATCATATCCACCACAACCTCGCAGCCTTCCTTCAAACATTTGCTACATTAGCCACAGACGGCAAGCCGAGACGCATTTGGATCGACGCCTTATGTATTGACCAGACTAGCGCACTCGACAAAGCATACCAGCTGCCTCTTATGGGCAAGATATACAGCTCTAGTCAGCGTACGATTGTCTGGACCGGTCCACCTACCGACGATAGCTCCCTTGCAGCAGATACTATAGCCAAGTGGGCCAAGTTATGGCAAATACGTCCAGTCTCCCTAAAAGAACAGTTTATCAGCCCAGACGATGCTATCATCTACGAATTCTTTTTGCAGGGTGAGATCGCAGTACCACATGTGGAACAACGACTGGCTGCCGTCGTTAACTTCTTCCTCCGAAATTGGTGGCGGCGCGCTTGGATCGTTCAAGAAGTCGTCTTGTCAAAGTCTGTGGTGTTTTACTTTGGGGACTCAGTCGAGCAGACAATAGACTTTCGCGATGTGGCAAGCGTTTGGCGACTTGTGTCCCAGCACTTCGCTATGAGCGACATGTCGCGGAAAGGAGCTTGGTCTGGAATCTTTTCCAGGGATGCAACTCTCGCTCGTTTGCAGGATCTCCACGATGTGCTGTATACAGTAGGTAATGCAGCTTGGAGATATCAGCGAATCAACAATCTGCTAGAAAAGTTGACGATGTTTAGCAAGAATGAATCGCCTAAGCTCGTTCTACGGACCAACGACGCCGAAAATCATGACCCAGATGGGGAGTGGAAACTCACCATGTACAACGATGAAGAGCCGGTTGACCCAGCTGCAACACTCAAACCCATCTTCCCAGACCTGCCGGATGCGCTTTACGAAATTGCGTCAACACAAGCGAAAATGCCTCACGACAAAATCCATGCTGCTCGTTGCATCGCACAGAAATCAGATTTTGTGGCAGTTAACTACGAGCAGCCTGCTGATAACTTCTTCACTGACATCACAAGGCTCTGGATCGAGCGAGAGCATGATCTGGATATCCTCGACTATTGCACCTTTGTCCAGGGTTCGAATCTACCAAGTTGGGCAGTTGATTGGAGTCGACCTTCACATCGTGTTCCCTTTCCAAAGAAGAGAAGACTCTGTCTAGAGAAGTCTGTATACACATGTCTATCAATCGAGGCAGAAACATTTGCATCTTTCACCGAGGACGGCTCTGTCATGGTCAGCAAGGGATTCATCCGTGACATCGTCTCTTTCGTTGGACGCAAAAGCATGGACGAAGAAGTTGAAGTTCAGCGGATGCTGCAATTCAAGTCGTTCGACAAATTATTCTCATTCAGCAAAACTAAGCACAACAATGACCAAACAAGACTCGACGACATAAACTCTTGGCTACACGATTGGATGTCAACCCTCAAAACGGAGCCTAAAGTCGTCAGAGGATTTCAGAACCCGCGAACAGGCGAAACGAATTTCTTCTACGTAACTTTTGATCAAAGTCTGCAACAGGCTCTTCGCAGGACGCTCATGGCTGATGTGCTGCTCGGTGACGATCATGAAGTTCTTGGGAGAACATCATCAAACGCGGAAGCTGGCTGGGAGCCCTACCTCAGTCGGGCTGTGACATCGACTCTCCCAGGCAGGACATTCTTCGCCACGGAGCTTGGGCTCATGGGACTTGCTCCCATTGAAGTACAGGTTGGGGACAGAGTGTGTTCCATTGTTGGAAGGGAAACGCCGCTTGTGCTGAGGAAGGTCGATGAGCGGTATTGGAACTTGGTTGGGGAGTGCTATGTGCATGGGATCATGGATGGCGAGGTGTTGAGTTGTGAGAGGCTGGAAGGGGGGAGTCCCGGGAAATTCGAGATCTCCATCAGAGATTTTGAGATCAAGTGATAGATTTCGCACTATACTTGTGGTTTCTTTTCTCATTCGGTCGGATTTCCATAGAATCTCTTGCAATCACTGATCATGTCTGTGTTTAATTAGGGAACAGAACAGAAAATCAACAGTCCACATACGGATAAGATCATCAACTTAGGCATTACTGCATGCGTACAGGACTCACTGTGGAGCTACAGGAAGACCGAAGTTTTGTACACTATGGGAATGAACCCGTCTGCTCATCCTACCAAGCACTCCTACTTGGTTCTACCCTCAGTCCCCACTCTATCATCATAACTTGACTTCTTTCTTGTTTTTCCCCTCAGCATCCTTCCCCCAAAGCTCATCCCACGGAACGCGATGCTTCAAATGATCCGGTCGACTAGGCACGCCCACCTTATGATGCTCGCACGTACAGAGGATAGTCTTGCCGTCTTGCGTCGTCATCGTACCGCGGATCATGGCCATTGTCTTTCCGACCTGCATGACCTGGCTGTGGATGCGGACTGTGGTGCCTGTGGAGGCTGTCAGAAGACAGATGGCAAAGCGAGGGAGGTGAAGGAGTGGAGTGGAGTGGAGTGGAAATGAGGTACGAGGAAGGGCTAGAAAGGACAGGGAACGTACCGACGGGGATAGCGCGTAGGTAGCTGATGTTCAGCGTTCTTGTTACACCGCCGAGGAAACTGGATTGACTTTTTCAGTGATTCTGTTTCATGGGTGGAAAAGAGGAAGGTAGACGTACTCCCAGAATCCTGGCTTAGCGAGAGGACCTAACGCGGTAGTCGTGCACATATCGAAGATCACACCTGCTGCACCACCATCTAACTGCTTGTCAGTATCAAGAGCCGTAGATCTCCCAACATCGATCGTAGGATTTGGATATGTAGTAAAACAAGAGGGTAAAGCAAGGGATAAAGAACATCTTTTCGCGGTTTCTTTAGAGAATCATCGTGTAGCATCGCGTCAAGACGGAAGAGGTAAAAGAAGAAGAGCTTCATGGTACAGGACTGAACAGACGGATTTACTCACGCATAACACCATTGACGTTCGAATACCTCGCATCGATACGGAACTCGAAAGTCACAGTGCCTTCAGCTGAAGCGTCGATCAGCTTGACGTTCTCCATGATGTGTCGATCGAAGCCGGTGAAATCTGTTGCTTTGGCTATAAGTAGATATCTGAGTTCTCGTTAGTGTATCGGTTTGTCTTTGCATAAGACTTCGACGCTGAGAGAAGACTGTTGGTGGTATTGACATGAGGAAGGGGTTGAAGCGAGACTGGGGTGGGTGCTCTGGAAGCGAGAACAGAGAGACGGAGACAATTTCGAGCAACAGAAAACGAGAGTACGTAGCGATATTATGCCTTCCTCAAGAGCATAAAAAATGATCAAAACAGGTCGCTGGGGCTTATTACAGAAAGATGCCAACATACCGCTCAAAGATAGCCTCTACGGCCTTCATGGCCTTGGCACGTGATGCCTCCGCATCTTCCGTCATCTTTGCTGCGTTCTCTCGGTCTGTCTTCCAATTCTCTTTCCCAATCTCAATCCCAATATCAACGCATCAGCATGTCTATCCAGGGAGTCTATTCCTCGATGATAATTCGTGGTGCGTATGCGGGAAGCTTCATCAAAGACGAATATCCTCAAGGGCATGGTTCATTCTCTTTGCCTCGGCCTCGGCTGACGGTGGGAGTCTCGATGCGGCCTCAAAATTGAGGCATAAACTTCAACCCCTTTTCATCTCGCTTGATGTGATAAGACAACCCCACCACAATGAACCAGCCTCGCACACAAACTCGTCAACAGTCCCTTCATGTCTCATCCCGAGATCGCAATTGAACGTAAGGAACTCTGTAAAATTCGCGTATCTCAGAAGAAGGTACAGGCGTATTCCTAATTGGATGTCCGATGTGCTTGATGCCGCTGAAAAGCCTTATTACAGGTCAGGGAAGTGAGAATGGGAACAGTTTGTTGAAGTGAATTGAAAGATTTGTTAGGATATCGGGTCTAGTTCTATTCTGCGAAATCCGGGGAAGACCATGACTTTACCAGATCTGAACTGTACATGATTGAAAGGTAATCTGGCAAGGTGCATTAGGCAGAGCACCTTCCGAGACGAAGAACAGTGTTTCACTGGGCTGGTTTGTTTACTTTGGTGGTTCGAGTTGTTCAATGGACTCACCATGTCTCTGTTGAGTGCGCGCTAAAGTTACGGGTACACTGAATTTCGTCAATTCTTGACTTGGTTGGTTCTTGCATATTGAACAAGAAGCCATTGAGTCCAGCATTTTCCTATCTCAGTGAGTTGGGACGTACGAATGCATGCACTGAACAAAAGCTCCCAGTTCCGTATACCACTGACAATCAAGCTCATGCTGATGACCTAGACCGGCTCTGCTAGCCAGCGTTCTATCTCTCCCTAGATGGCGCAGTACACCACGAATTAGAATAGGTTCTGCTTGACACTTACCGAGGTAGTTAATATGACAATGTCCCTGTCCTAAAATCAGACGATGAAAATGTCCTCATCCTCAAACTCTTCAAAAAGAGCTTCCCATCCTGGGCCGCACCCAGTATCGACAGTTGCCAGAAAACATCCAGTCCGATGAAACACGTCCTCGCCAGTACTGTCACTCTCACACCGTTCTAAGATAAGACCATGCCCCTCATGGTACCCCTTCTCATGAATCCGCACGCCTACCAATAAAGCCCACGTAGACTCCATGAACCGCATCTCTTCGTCCTTGGCGCGACCCTTCTAATCACTCATGTGTCTAGGGCCACGCCCTTCTCCTTCTTCTTCAATTTCCCGGATATCCATAAATGAAACCACCCAGCCGCCACCCCGAAGAGACATTTCCCCATTCTTGATCTCTCCCTGTAAAACAGGCCCACGAATGCAGATCCAATCTCCTTTCAGACGTTTACCAACACTTAAATCTAAATCTGGAACCAGGTCAATGAAGGTCCCTACGACTTCGGTTTTCATTTCCAGTGCATCATAATCCGTCGAAGTCAGGAACGTAACATTGCCATCCAGCGACGCCCAAGACCACGAAGGCGCTCTATACATAGCCGGCACGCCCGGGACGACGCGATTCCCGTATATCAAAAATCGTTCTTTCCATAAGAGGCTTTTCAGTAACGTTTCGCGCCAGAGGCCGAAAATGTACGTGTGGTTTGTGGAGTGGCGGTATACTTCTGCTAGGCCGGATAGGGTGGGGATTTTGTCCGTTTCGTGGGTCAGGTTGCGGGAGGAGTAGTCTGAGACGATGATATGCCAGTCCGTGGGGGTTGGGGAGGGGGGGAGGCGGTGGGAGATTAGCTTGGGGAATATTGCGCCGAGGGAGGATTGTTGGGTTTGGTGGCATCTAGATAACACGATTAGTCTTCCCGAAGTGATGTTCTAGATTGTGGGGTTTGAAAGAAATGGGGATGAGGTATCATGATGGGAATTTTTGGTTGAAAACATATAGAGAGAGGAAATAATGACCTGAGTCGATACTCACTCCCAGTACAATTGATCACTGCCAAAGATCAGGATACGTGGTGATAACATCCGTTCCTGTAAAGCCCAAGCTCGGCTATACAGAGGGTCATTCTGCAATGGTAGTTTCCGTTTCTCAATATCTAATGGGCGAGGCAACCCAGCATGAACATCAGCGCCACTCGGCGCCGACAGCGTCAAAAATGCTCCTCCATATACATCAGCCACCTTGCCCAATTCCGCTTCCCAATCTTCCTCAGAGTCTTGGATGATACATAATGTATCGACCCAGAGATAACGAATGCACAGTCCGCGGGTGATCGAGTTAGTTCCCCTCACAGTCTGGGGGATTTCATCCCATGGTATGCGTTCTTTCCAACTCTCGAGATTCTGAAGGTTGGTGACGAGGTTTTGGGCCCGAGTACCACCCCAGCAGTAGCTTAATGCATTATAAGAGAAACCTGCTGATGGGCCCTCGCCGTGTCGGAATGCTCGCCATGAGGCGCGGTCATGTGATGGCTGGGGTTGCGAATCATGGGCAGACTGCACTGGGACGTAGAGGAAGGGGTCTTTGCTTCCATCTGGAGGACCGACATCGATGATACGGGTTGGGAGGCTGTTTCTGTAGCCGCGGTATCGGCAGTCTCTGTGGTGCTTAAGGCACTGATGGAGCCATGATTCGGCTTGGTGCAGTGTGTTTCTCCGCCATGTGGGATCTATGGTCGGTTCAGTTGTTGATGGCAGTTAGTCGACATGCGCTGTGAGTGTAAAGGGGCGACGATTTTGGCTATGCTGGTTATTTTTGATGTTTTGTTATTGATTCCGTGAAGATAATTGCAGTACGGAGGGTACATCCGTCACCTTGGGGCTCGACAGACTCAGCCCCAGAAACGACATGACCAACGCGCTCTCGCCTCATATTTCGACTTAAAAACATGCATGAACTGCGCAGACTTAAGATAGGTTCTTTAGTCTGCAGAGGGAGATCCACGTGCATTTGAGGCTGGACATCGTCGTTTGATCTTGGGGTGCAACGTCAAGGGTTGTGGCTGAGAAAGCTTGGTACGTGTCGCTGTGGCAGTGAGTATGTATGTAAATGTGGCAAGTGCTTGAACATGTATTTTGAGAGCTGGAGTTCGAGATGTGATTACACCACTACATCCTTTGATGGACTTGAAATGGACTTTCGTTGGTCCAATGTTCCTAAGTCAAATGTAAAGGACGAAAGAGGTGTGATAGGGTTTAACGTTTTACAGAGTGTTTGTATCACAGCAGGACGGACGTTCGAAACGTCGTCTTTCAGTATCTTAAGAGTTGAACATCTCAACCTTCACTTCTCTGCTATTAAAATGGGTCCTCAAAGTCTCACAGGTCTTGAATCATCGTCTTCAGCCTCAAAACCAAATCCTGCCCTACAGCCCGCATCTTCGTCACGAACGGAACGGGAGTGACAAGCATCTCATCCGACTTTCCGGCTGGGCATCAGCATCGTCATTTCTTGGTATTTATCGGCCGCTTGGTGATAACTACTGTGGTCCTGTTGGCAAGTTGGAATGTAGCAGGCCTTGCATGCGAATTTGTCAACAAGATGAGGAAAGGAAGCACACGAGCAAGAGAGGGGGATTTGTAAGAGTGGTTGGGAGAAAAGTCTTGGCGAGGCTGAAGATGTCGCTGGTTGGTTGGCTGGCTTGCTCTTGGGGTTTAGATACAGCAACACATAGACTTCAGGGACCATATAAACAGTTCAGACGAGAGCAGAAAATCGAACGAACGGTTGTTAGCGTTCATTTGGGCAGGCCTGTGGTGTGAGTAGTTTACATATGTGTTTAATTCCCACGAGGAAGTTGATTCCATGGTTGCATCGAATGAGCTGAAGACAAGACCTGCGCAACCTTGTGAGTCTCCTTTTGCTTCAGCCGGCGGCTTGACGATGCATGGCATCGCGAGTGGTCCGAAAGTAAGCTGTTCTGTTGTGTTCTCATTCAAAACACCAAATCTTCATTTCTCACCAGTCAGTCTACGACAACTCTACATTCTGCATCAGGAAAGTGGCCGCGTGTCTGTCTATAAGTCCAGCGCAGGGTTAATTCTCGGGACCGAGATTTATGTTGGCCGCTTTCGGCAAGGTTCGTCAGCGAGCGAGCGTGACGCTTATTTTGGTGTCGGAGAATTGGGTTTGATCTTGTCAAGCCACAGCGCCGGAAACGTTGAATTCGCAAGTGGCCGCGTACGGTACCAGACTGCGGTTGACCAGGTGGTTGGGAATGGATGGACTTTCACTGTGATAACTTCTGGGAATGGGAGGGCTTCGTGAAGTTATCGTATGGACTTGCTCAATGTTGCATTGCATTCTCATGTCGTCATAAGTAATAATTCTGCATCTCGAAAATGCACTCCTATTTATAAATGGCCGGATGAAGAAAAAGTGGCTCGAGATTGATTGGATCTTGGCAACGCCTCGCTCTCGAAGCTAGACATCCTAACGAGAATTTGTGCAAGTGCACAAACCCCATGCATGGACTTCCTTGTCCATCGAGCGCCACATCCCACTTGTCACACGACACTGCTCCATAGTTGGCCCCCTCTCTTCTCTTCATCCGCTTCTTCCATGTCCAGGATTGGACGAGCCCTTGGATGCTGGCGGGAGCATTGCGTAGGCTGGGCATGAGCTCCACTGAATTGCACTCCGCCAGCTTGGGTCTGACCAACCAATGCCTGGGATCTAATCGACCCGGGTCCATCTGCCCTGTCTGTCTGCGTAGTCAATTTCCCCCCGTTCATCCAGGTCCTTGTCTGCCCTGCCCGCCAGACAAAACCATATGGGTGCCCTCCATTTTCTATTCTCTTCTTCTGCTTTGTCCGTTCTGTTCCTGACTCTTCTCCATCTTTCGTCTGCCAGCGTAGCATTTTGGTTTGTTGCGTTGTTTCCAGATCATTTTCGATACGAATTATTACTCTTGTCGTTTTTCACGTCAATTGCATCTCACCAGCCTCATTTGACGAGAACCTGCCCAGGATCATCTCTTGGCTGTTTCTTGGCAAGGATAACTCGGCGCCGTGAGCACACGACACTTTTAAAGGAGAGCCTGCCCTCCTCTCTAGACATTTCTACAGCTATCAGACGACAATTGCATTTACTGGACGATACTCCGACAGTTGATTGAGTCTTGTATTTATATGAGCGAGACATACTAGCGAAGTTCGGACCATTCCTCAGCCTCGCCATCTTCTCTTCCCGCCCAAAACCATGAAGATCCAACACCTCCTCACCAACACTCTCCTCCTCACAACCTCTCTCGCCGCACCCCCACCCCCAAACGCAGACAACGTAGTACGAATCACAAACGACGATATCCAGCGCCGAAACAACGAAGCAGAGCCCAAATGGGACGGGAAATACTTCCACGAGCCAGGCGGAGATAACGAGTTGGGCCACTACGATATACGATACTACACCGGCAAGCCAGTAACGTACGAAGAGCGCGGCGAGACGCTCTACCACCTCATTCGATCATACTTGACTGTTTTCCGCGAACGTAATATCGAGACGTGGATTGCGCACGGTACGCTGCTGGGTTGGTGGTGGAATGGCAAGATCATGCCGTGGGATTGGGATCTCGATACGCAGGTGTCAGGCTCGACGCTGGCTTGGCTAGGAGAGAACATGAACATGACGATGCATAACTTTACGATGCCAGACCCAGACGGAACGCCTGTCTTCCGCGAGTATTTGCTAGATGTGAACCCGTACTCTGCGGAGCGCGTGCGAGGGAACGGACAGAATGTCATTGATGCGAGGTGGATTGATGTGCGGAATGGATTGTTCATTGATATCACTGGGCTCAGTGAGACGAATCCGAGTGCGCAGCCGGGAGTATGGAGTTGTAAGAATTACCACCGTTACCGTACGAGAGACTTGTATCCGTTGAGAGAGACGGTGTATGAGGGCGTGCCGGCTTTGGTGCCGTATAGTTTCGATAGGATCTTGACGGAGGAGTATTCTGCGAGGGCGTTGACGAAGACGAAACATGAGGGGTGAGTTTTTTCCTCTGACCTTCTTATCCAATCTCTCTAGAAATGTGGAAGGAGAAATTGAATTTGGCTAACGAGTGAGAATAGACATCTCTGGGTTCCCGAACAGAAAGAATGGATCAAGCAGGAAGTCATCCAGCAGAACACCGATGTTCACGGTCGATCCATCCCACATATCCCACGAAGTCTACAAGCGGAAGATAAGCCAAAGGCGGGATTGGGAAACCTTCTACGAATTCTATGAGGAGTAGATAGCGGTGGACGACTTGTATAAAACACATCAGAGAGCAGGCTAAGGGGTCGAAGAGAAAGGATGGAGGAGCATATCTGGACACGAAGGTCTGGACAGACAGGTCTTCAGAAAGAGGAGGAATAAATGATGCGATACCCACGAGCAGAGCATTTTCACAGCAAAGCATTCAAATCGAGCGAGTAACACGCATCGTCTTCGTCGAGCATTTACGGGAGTTTTGGAACTCGAAAAAGAGAACAAGAATAAAAGGGCGTTCATTGGATACATACATGTATCAGATCAGATGATGTGTTCCTTCTATAGGAGTTTGGGTCTTCTAGCCTTTTGGTCTTGCATTGGAGGGCGTTTTTGGGTCTGTTTCTTTGGTTCATGATTGAGACAAGAAAGTCTTGGAAGAGAGGGAGGAGGGTGGTCTGAACATGTATACATGCAATAAGGATTGGAGAGAGAAGAAGGGTAGAAAGTGACCCCGGAGGGTCCCGGAGGGTCACAGCAAGAAGGGGAATCAAGTGTAAAAAAAATACAACCAAGATTTGGACATCGACTCTCTTTTTCTTACTCGCCGTTCCTATGTTCCAATGATGTTCTTCCTTACTGTCTTTTCGCTTCCTTCATGATGAACAAATAATGATTGAACGGTGGACTCATTTCCTACCTATGCAAATCACCAGATCCACACACGTCTACAGCACAGCTTGATTCAGGTTCTTAGGTTAAGAGTTTCGCTGTCGCCTTGCCCTCTGATCATCTCCACTTGTGCACTTCTCGCCTTCTCGTAATCGAGCCAAACATTTATGTACGTCATTCCTCGTTAAAAGCATACCTGTGCGTTTCTGGATCTACCACCAAGCTGGAAGCAGACGAAGTCTTTGGCCATTTATTGAGAGTACTTCTTCCAAAATGTCCAATAGAGCAAATACTTCCGAGTGAGGGCCTCTGCCTGCTTCCTAGCCAGGACGTAGTGTCTGGAGGTGAGGTACAGAGGCACTTCGATGAAGACTCGTCACTACGCGAAGTATTGTGCATCTGTTCAGAGCTAAGTAAAAGTCTCCACAGAAAAGAAGTGTGATAGATTTGTTATGACGGATCACTTTATTTATTGACTTTAATTTCGATATTCGATCTGGAACGATGTTGATGAGATATTGCTGTTTTTAGGTAATAGTATTGTAGTGTTCTGATTACTGCTCGATTGCATTACTGTCCTGGTTGATCTGAAGTCATTACTTTTAGTGTTTGTCTCTTTATAAACGGCGTCATACCTGAGCTAAGCTGTTCTTAAAATTATAGACTTCTGAATACTTTTTCGACTCTTCTCAGTAAGGACTTTCGAGATTTTCCTCTCAGGGCCACGATGCGTTTCTTTTAATAAGATTCTAGTAATAACGTGGCTGGTTGAATATTGGTTGGAGACCAGGCGGAGCCGCTCAATGTTCTCCACCATTCTCGTTTCCGCCTAAGGGTTTGAAGCCGGAAGGCACGTGAGCAATGTAACGTAAAATTCGACACCAAAATCGCCTCAATCCTCGCAATTGAATGCGGCGCATCTGCCAAGATCAAATTACACTTCGTTTGCTCGAGAACTCAATCCATCTTGGCTTTCTACACCTCCGTCTCAGCCGCCTCTAGGACAGACGCTAGATTCGCGGAACTGGCGATTGCGCCGATGGTATATAGCTGTGGCTGGATGATGGCTGAGTTCACTTTCTGCGGGACGAAGCAGATGCGTGGGGAGGCCGGAGAAGATGCGGTGGTTATTACTGTCACGTGTATGGCTGAAATGAAGATGGGCAGAGAGATTGGTTGGGGCGGAGCGGGTTGCGTGGCCGTTGCCGTGGCCGGAATATAGTAGTTTCTGCGAATCATTATGAGGGGTTTGGTGATGGCAGGACGAGATGAATAAGGTTGAGATTGGAATGCGAGACCCACTGTTTGCACGAGACCTTACCAAAAAATCTCTTATCAGGCGTCGATTCGAGAGCGACCGATTCCTCTGAGACTTGAGGACCTTATATCTGGACAGTTGACGAAAGTAATTGCTGGAGAAAAGCTACAGTCTCAGGTGGATGGTCATATCAAGTGGTAGAATGCCCCTTGGAGCTTTGCGAGGGGTTTATTGACCCGGACTCTTTTCCCCTTCAAGGGTCGAATGATTCTACAATTTACCATTAGACATCGATACTGTACTGTGGAATTCGTACTGCCATGAGACACTAATAGATCAAAGTCACAACAAACAACACAACACAATACACAATCGTCAAACCCCACACAATCTCCCTCACAAGCGGTAAAACACTCCACCTAGTTTTCTGATCAAGGTTCTTCAAACCCTCCCGATCTGGCACCGAAGGCGGGCAGATCACATGAACGACGGGGATCAGATACGCCAGCGTGAGCATCAACCACCACGGCGGTGGCAGCATCGACTTAACAAGCAGATGAATGTAAGCACAACGACGACCTTCCTTCCTGCTAATAAGTCGTATCCTTACGCCTCACATTCTAAGGAGTTTCCTGGCGTGAAATTCCTTCTTGCACAATATTCAGAATTTGACTTCATTATAAAGGAGGCTCGGCTGAGGAAATTGGTCGAGGGCGTCGCTGTGGCGAGCTAAACTAATGGAACCAGATTGACCTTAGGGTCCCTAAATGCAGAAGTGCTAGAAGAGCTCAAAAATATCAAGGATATCGATGGGAGAGAGTTGAATACACATATGCAGCCATGAGTTAGACCCTGCTGTCTCTGCGACCAGTCTACCCGAGACTCAGGCAACACGTAATCGCTCCGCTTGTGGGTTGACCGTAACACCACCAAGTTCCATACCGCCGCCTCCTCGGTGGGTGATGGTTGGAAATACAGACATAGAACTTTCAGGCGTCTTCTTGATTTCGATGCCGTGGGCAAGTGGAGGATCTTGGACAAAGGACGGTACTGGAGGATGCGGGGTCCCGTCAGACAGCGATTCTTTGTGTTGTGATTTGACTAGAGCACGAAGTCGATTCAGGATGGCGAACTCCAGCTTCAATTTGACGCTGTAAAGTGTACTCTTGTATGTCGTCTGAATGGCATATTGATTGGCGTATTCCGTTCCGAGGAGCGTGATATCCATCACGATAATCAAAACATTCACGCATATGAGATGATACAGGACGGTGCGGGCTTCCTCGCGCTTGACTCTCGCAATCGATTGCAGCATCTTTCGAGCTTCCCAAATGTACAGAGCCGAGATGATAAATTCCTGCATCGAGAATGCCGTGATCTGAATTTTTTCGTAGATTGAAAATGGCGCGAGGAACGGTTGAGGGTTCGTGGAGTTGGCACCAAAGTTTAGGACTGTGGGAGGAATATGGAAGAGAAAAAAGTCGACAATGATGAGCACCAAAACCCATCTGATTTTGTTCCCGTCCCGGACGATGAGATGAAGGCGAGAGTATAAAACGACTGATTGGCCAGTCACCATTGCGAACCAACCAACGGTTATAACTGCGACATTCGCGGTGTCGTTGCGGCAGAGCCGAAAAAACTTCAATAAGAAACCAATAGCATGAATAGGTATTCCCCATGAAGCAGCAAGCAAACTCCAAAAGTACAACCCCATACGTCTCTGAAAGGTAGTGAAGATCGAAACGTTGATCTCCAGGACGTTGAAGGCTGCAATGCCAGTAAATGCAGCCATCGTCATTGCAACCGGCAGCGCGACGTCAACTCCTCCCCTGTATCCCTCGCCCGAAAAATCCTCTGCCATGCAGATCAAGCTGGCTCGTTGGAGTAATGAATTGTAAAGGAGGTGAATCTTCGTTGTAGATGTATTGGCTCAAGAAAGGGTGTGCTTGGCGGTGCATGAGGTGACTGATGAGCACTCTGGTGGGGTCTGGTTTACATACCATATATCAACATTAAAAGGGGCATCAGTTGATGGCAGCGATCCCTCCGAGCGGCCACAGCAGGCGCCTGCAGAAAAGTTAAAATCGGCCACAAACTTGATTGGCGACTTGCACGTACAGAAGGGGATTGCCGCAACAGTGTTTCATCGACAACCACTGTAGGCTGGGAAATCGTCCATAGATTGGCTTCAAATGCTCGGCTTCGCAGCTTCGTGGCTTCGGTCAATCTGCTCGGAAGAGCTGCCGCCGCTTCCGCGAGTCTACGACCAAGGTTGATCTGGCTCGTGAGGTCCGACCGTCTGAGATGGTCAACCTTAGGAGCGCTTCCTTGTTTATCGATATTGCCGCTTCTTGCGAATGGGGAAGAAAAGGGAACATATCGAGAGAGGCGGAGATGGTGGATCTGAATGTGGCAGAAGCGCAACGTCAGATCGTATCCTTCACAGTTTGTCCTGCTCGCGGTCCAGAGTTGTAGATGCCACGGCAGCGGCCGTCTCGGCAGTTGTACGTCCTGTCAGGAGTCACTAAGTTAGCACTCCACGACAGAATAAGCGTAAGTGGCGATCTTGTTAGTTACACTGCAAAGGTATGAACATGCTGAGGCGTTGTGAACGTACAACATCTTCATGTGCTTCTCCCTCTCCTGATGGTGGTGATACGGGAGGAACTGCAGCACCAACAGTGAAAGAGTTGTAGTTGGGGCTCGTGATAGAAGTTGCGGGGAAGATACAGTGTCCCAAGATTTTCGCTTGCGAAGTGGGACGTTTTTCCGTCCCGACTTACTTGGCTACTGGCAACATCAGCTTTGACTATCGTGGAACTGGGTTCGCTCTTATCACTGCCTCTACTCTTACGTGCACTTCCCCATGTGCGCCTCATCGCCAGATTTCTACCGCGCGGTCTTCGCCTCGGATTCTACTTGTTGCTGGTTCCTGTGTCTCGAGAAAGTGATACAGCACCGGGGCGTGTATAAAATACGAAGGTGGCGACTGAGCGGTTAGGGGGGTGTCAGTGACGATTGGTATACCACACCGTCGAGGGGGAAAGCCATCTCACTGTCTCCACTTTATCAGGCTACTCTAAAAAATTAACTTGTGCTTATTTCGACCTGTGCTTACTTTATCGGCCATTTAACAGGGTCTCAGGCATCCCGCTGGAAATTACAATTTTTAACATATGATAACCCTTTCTTTTAGCAACGGAGTGAAAGGACGAGGCAGTGGTTGTCTTTCTAAGTAATTGAACATCGCAGAAGCGTACTTGAGCCAGAAGCGGCGGCCTATCTTTCAGCTCCGACATACTTGCTCTGACAGTCGTCCTCGGACGAGACCTGTTTATTCTGTTCATAGATGAGTTGTGCCAGATGTATATTGGCTAATGATCCATACAATTCGTCGACTGTAGCATAGGTCTCGTTCTCCAGAGGAAGGTAGACGAGGGTCGCAGTTGAAGTGGTGCTGTGCACAAATGCATGACAAGCGCCGGCTTCGAAAGCTTTCCCAACATTTGCTCAAGGGGCAGGACTATTCCTGCCTACCAGCGGTGTGGTGCCTCTAATGTAGGACGTCGAATTTAGAACTCAAGATGACATACCAGAAAGGTTGGGCAATCCGCTAGGTTGGAGAGGGGGGAGATGAGGCGGTGTCGTTAAAGCTTGAGGGGGATGTTCGACTAGAGCTGGATGGCGGTTTCCTAAGACTGCAGCAGACACTTGAGGCCGGGGATTCCGAGACAGGTCTTATGATCTGGGGAAATATGCCTGTGGCTGTCGGCATTCTACCTCTGACTGTTAGCTTCTTCGAAGTCACTTTCTTTGCTGCTGCTGCTTGCTTCTCCTTAGTCTTCTGTCTGATCAGCTTCTTGGGATTCCGCAATAATTACTCGTAATCTTCGACCTTCAAGGGGGCCCAACTATGACTATTTTTAGTTGGATAAGAGGATTGGGACAATTGGTTGATAAAGCTTTTGCATTGGGGGAACTCGACGGTATCGACGTAACCTTGATCATCTGCAAGCATCGTTAGTATACTACGTGTAAGTCCAGAGTCTTTTTGTCACGTTCACAAGGATAGTTAGTTAGTAGGGCAATTGCTTGACCAAACGACATTGCAGTGCTCGTTATTTTTAGCAGACCACCTATCCACTCCCTAAGAAACTCCTTCCTGATAAGGTCGCGAATCGCCATTCTAAAGAGAAATTGAGACAGAAGACATCGAGAGAATAAAAGCAGAGTAGGCATACGCAACAGAGCAATGAGATAATAAGAATATGTTTCTCATCTTCCATGCCCCGTAAGGCAACCCCATTGACGCTCGTTAGGTGTATGCCCAGTAGGCAGCATGAATTACAGTAGGGGGAACTAGATTTGACAGCAGACAGGCAATACTTTTGACATGTGGTCGTCGACTTTTGATATCATGAAAACGCGAACAGAAGATCGGTCTTGTTTTTTCCACGCGCTCTTAGGGACAAGCTGCCAATCTTTTGATTTTTAGTTTTTTTTTGATACAGTCGCCTAGAATAGACAAGGATAAGGCTGGTAGGCGGGAATGTGGCTGACAACTTCAGTGGGGGAATTCGGGTGGACCTGTGTTGTCGTACCATGGCCTTTCTTGAAGTTGAGCTAGGTAATATTGCTCGTACGATTGAGCTTGGCTGATAAGCTTTGGCGGATCATGGTGCTGCATCAAGCACTGAAGCATTTGCTGTTGGTATTGTACCATACGTTGCTCATTTGGGGACGAGTTTTGGCGCGCAAACATAGCGGGCTGGGCGGCCGGATGATTTATGTAGAAGGGTGCTTGAGACACTGGATTCGCTCTCGATGCTGATGAGTAACTGCTTCGGCTGCTCTGAAGGACATCGCGTCGTTCCAACTCATGGGGTGTGTGGGCCGTCTGAATCGGTGCTGAGATGGTGTTCAAAGTTGCTACATCTGCATTATCCTGCCCCATGACGTGGTAGGGAGCATGGGCTGGAAGGCTCGGTGCACGATACATGATCGGATAGTGAAGACCTTGCCCTTCGGTCGAGCCGTTGTACTTCTGAGCTCCTCCCAACAGATTATGTCCGTGTCCTGTAAATTGCTGTTGGATGCAATGTCTACCGATCTGGTGCTGGCCGAAGTCGTTAAACGAGTGGGCTCGACGCATTTGGTGTCTTTCGGGAAGTTTCTGCTGTGGAACATGAAGCGCTTGGGTCAAGTGCATTGGGCCTGAAGATTGTGAAGTGAAAGGAAATTCTTCAGTATTCGAGTAGGAACTATCGCCATCCTTAAGTTCGGAATCGATACCCGTTTGGTGTGATCGTCTCTGATGCTTGGCCATGGTTTTTTTCCTACAGAAGCTACGAGATGTAAGTATTAATTCAGGCTATCAGCTCTGCGGAACAAACCTTTTAAAGCAGCTGTCATGAGCGCACTTGTAAAGACGCTTTCGCGTGTGAATACGTCGATGACGAGCAAAACTAGAAGACTACAAAAATCAGCTAAAACAGTCAACAGCAGCTAGCGAATCTTACGTCGGAGAATCGCCTTCCACAGCCAATATACTGGCATTGATAAGGCTTCTCGCCTGTGTGAGTTCGGAGGTGGACAGTCAAGCCACTTTTCTGAATGAAACTCTTCCCACAACCGAGTGCCAGGCAAGAGTATAGACGTTCGTTGGTGTGGATTCGGTAATGTCTCTGGAAATCAGATTTCCTATTGAAGCTCTAGAGGAAGGCATTGTAAGTATGCTGCATGAACCTCAACTCTCAAGATAGTTGCTTACTTTACTGCTGCAATTCTGCCAGTCACACTGGAAACGCCGCACGGATGGCTCATTCTCTACCAACTCTATGACGCCCATCATGAATTCCTTTATAGTGTTCGGGTGGAGAAGGGTCTTTGGACACTTTCAGGAAGTGGTGGCGATGTTCTCGTGGTGAATCAAGGCAAGACCGGAATGAATGTGCAGTTCCATCAGTCGTCGAGGTGGTGTATACAATGGATGTGGGTAAAAGCAAGGATATGCTTCTAGGATAGCGAGTGGTGTCCAGCAGAACTTTGTGATTGGGCAGATACACAAGAGCGGATGCTCTGCTTGGATTAAAGTGACTTAGGCGGGATATGTTGAGAGAAGTAAAGCATCAAGCACAGTGCTCGTGGACGCTGATGCGGCCTACGGATGTAGAACTTTCAGACTTTTGTGAAGTCGAAAGGTGGATGTTTAAACTTTGAACGTTACAAGGTCTGAAGTAAAAAGTCTGGTATGCACAGTTGATGAATGGTGAAATACCTGGACTCACGAGATGCAGATATCAACTTGACCTCAATTCTCCCTCTTTATTGTAATCTGCACTCCGAAATATTTTTCGAGTGACGACCAGTATGGTTGATTTTCGGAAGCCCCTCAAGCGAGCCAGTGGGTTTTCTCCCCTGGCGCAGTGCCGTCCTAGATTCCGGTGAGCCCAGCAGATCATACATGTGTGCCTTGGTGACGGATGCCATGGATCACTCATGGACTAAGAAGCGTCAGGCATCTTAGAGACGTAGGCGATATCAAGCTGTCGCTCCATTTGCCGTAAAGATAAACACGTCCTATTGACCTTAGTGAGCGGCGGAGCGGCTGAAATAGGGACGTTTTGAACATAAGCTGGCGACGGGCTGTAAGATTGCTGTTCCTTATTTGGTGGTTTGTCTGGCTTAGTGGGGGGTCGTGGCTTTCCCAGGGGTCAAGAAGCAGGTTCATTACTGTACGGACTGCGAATGATTTCTTCCCTGTCCAACGGGTTCAGGTACTTGAGTTTCAACCTCAGCTTTCGCGGTTCTATGCGGGGAGTCCGAGCATGGCACGTACACAATGGCCAATCAAATCTACTAAGAGCGAGTTGTGGTTGGCCAAATACAATTGGGCCCCGCAGACCTTGTACAAACTTCCCTGGCACTGCAGCCCGCCAGGAGAATCGCAGGCATTTCCTTTCTCGCCGGAGAAGTAGCTGCATGTTCCTCAAGGCTGAAGGAGACGATCCCTAACGATGACGGGGATATCCTGGTAACGATCCCCCATGCGCATTCAAAACACCAACAAATATCTAGCCGAGAGATCGTGAAATAACACGCACACTGCTATGATTAATGTGGTTCGAGATGCGCCGCTGCACCGATGAATGCAACGCGAATTCTCCACATCTATTGAAAGCGTCATCGCACAGACGCATGCACCCTTTCTCCACCGTTTCTGCTGGTATATTCTCCTACCTCCGACGCAGGTTGTCAGGCCTCCCCCATGCCTAAAGCACTGGAGATCCTCAAGGCAGACCCTCTTTTCCAAGACAGTCGAGCCAAAAATGACCTGAAAGGACAATCGCCCTAAGGAGCCATTACTCAAATCCAGTAATCAAATGTTTTGTCGAGCCCTAGAGGATACAGACGCCTTCAAGAAAAAAGGTGATATGGGCATGGATATGATGTGATTATTTCTGGAAATTATTCCATCAGTGACTAGGAAGGGGCAGGGGGTGACTTTTCCAGGGGAACTCATTCTGTTGCAATGTTTTCGTCTACCTGAAGAGTTGCACGGCCATTCGTGACGACTCGGTGTCTTTGCAAAATGATTAACAATCGAGTCAGCCACTCCAATTGACTTTTCGAGCGTTCAGGACATGGGAGCAAGAGGAAATCTCTGCTGATGCCATTCATTCTTCCCCTAGGCATTCGGGCTTCATGGCTTACTTGAACAGCTGCAGTCATCGGTCTGCCGAGCATCGACTCCTTGAATGGAGTCTCCAGAATCTGGTGTTTGTTCTCTTGTTACGCATGGAAAAAGGGCAGATTTACGTCTCCACCGCTCTGTGCCATGCCAAAACAAAAAAAGAAAAGAAGGAAGAATCACAGAATCTAACTGTTTTTGAACATTCGGCCGTAGGAGGCAGCCCTCGTTGGCGCACGTGCCAACATTGACCGCTTTTCTTTCCCCATTCGGACGATCAGAAATAAGACAACTCCCGAAGCACCCAGACTCGCAGGCAATGGGAATTAGAATGTTTTGGAGCATAAATCAGAAATATTTCGAGTTCCACCTCTGGATTTTCGTTCCCCTTGAAAAACTTTTGTCTGAGGAGACACATAGTAAAGTGTCCATTCATTTTCCGGTTAAAACAGCCCCATTTTCTTTCTTTCGGAAGTTTTGCCCTTCGCAGAGCTTATCTCAAGTTAGGCAATACAATGACGTCCAGAGATTCTTGCAGTAAGCCCATTTTCAAATTCAGATGTCTGTGGTCACGTGGAATACGTCAAAGAGACACTTACCTGACTTAGTTAGCTCCCCACGTCAGATCTCCGAACACCCGGACTAGACCATACAATACCAAGTCTTTCGCGTTCATCTATGCCGCTGTCTACTTAATAGGGCTGTGATAATGGCAGGTAGGGAAAAACTCCTCTACATCTGGCAGTCCAGTCGCAACTAGTCGAAAAATATCAGATTGAAAAAGGCAATGGCGTCCCCAGATTCCAACATACAAATCCAGCATGCATAAAGAGCACAGACAACATATGTTACAGATCGCTCCATCCGCAGCCAGATTTGGCTTCAAACATGATCATCGGCTTGAGAGGTTACTTCGAAGTAGATCTGCGCAGCAAAGCTCAGCACACGGCCCCAAGGGCAAATAGTTTCACTGCTGGTGCTCCATAGATAAGGGGTTTTTGTTCGACTAGCGGAGTATCGTCAGACCTTTGAGGGTTGAATCATTTACCCTTTAACCAAGTGGGTTGTATTCGGATTGCTAATTGGACCAAGCTCCGCACGAGTACCAGTTCGTAGTAAATCTTGATCATTGCGTGGTTGATTGACCTAGGCGGTACCTTAATCATTCCGTCTCCTTACCAGGCATTAAGACATCTACCAGGTAATGCATCGCAAATCATACCCTTGATTTGATCACGAATACGTTCGTTGAATCCCTGTAACATCCCTTGCTGGTGTCCCTGACCCACACGAGGCTATACGAACGGCTGTTATATTATTTAGCGGCATTTTGTGTTTTTATATTGTATATTCGTTACTTTGACCAGATTTGGATCACAATCTGTCGGGATTTGAGGGTGGGAGGTAATATTCTTTTTGTTTGTTGTTTCGTTCTTGTGTCCTTGACTTATGCACGCCTCACGATCATTGGTACTTAAGTCGATAGATGGCTGGTTATGTTTTGAGCAATTCCATGATTATTGTCATCTGAAGCATATTCTTGGGCAGGACCCTCTAGTATTTTTATATGAAGTCGATTGCTTTTTTGTTTTTAAGATGAACTTTGATATTGGCCCCAAGGAAAGGGGCTGGGCCTCTGTTCCGGATGGAGGACTGAAGAGAGGCCTGTTGAATGGGATTCTTGGTAATAGAAGTGATGATACTACAACAGATCTCGACTCTGCCGAAAACACCACTTCTGCATCACCTCCACCTGCCAATGGAGTCAGACGCGCACTTCTAAATCCGAATCTAGGGGACGGTGGGATAGGTAATGGAATAGGCCTATTTCAAGCAGCATTCCTATCCCCAACTTCGACGTCGCCGACAAAAGCCTCCCAGAAGTCCACAACTCTCTTAGTGTTCTTTATTCTGGTAATTACGGTGTCGGCGAATCCTCCTCGAATGATCTCTTCAATCAAGCCATCGGCAATGTCGATGATTCAAGCAAGTTCATCAGTTTTACCAATCGCCGAACCAAGCCCACTAGCCTTGAATTCACCCGTACAGCCTCCGCCATCTACATTCATCCAAACCACGTTAACGACCTCTGTCACCGCTTGGGCAGCCGCTGATAACATCCCCCCAAGTCCCAGCCCAGCAGTTTTCAGCATCACGACAATAGCGGGAACTTACAGTGTCATACCTGGTACAGGATGTGCCAATAGGAGCCCTGAGGGAGGAAGCATCGATGTGATGAGGATCATTGTCCCAATTGCCGTTGTAGGTATGGTTGCTATCCACAGCCTGGAGTATCTGTTCGGCAACAAAGCTGACGAGATAATCAGTCACAAGTATAGTCGTCATTATCGCCCTTATCTACAATACCCGCCGTTTCTTCCACAATCGTCGCGTTGGGGGAGCTGAATTTCCACCAGCATCTCCTCTTTTGCCAACTGTGGAGTCTTCATTCTTCCGAAAATCGCTCTTACCTCCACGCATTGCACGGGCCATCAGTCATCGCGCCAAGTCATCAAATGGTAATATCAATTTCAGAAGCGATGGTGGTAGCACAGAGAACGGGGTATGGAACATCCCTTTAACGTTAGTAAGCGAAGAAGGAAGCTGTAATGTTCGTTCTCAGGCGGATGGGGGGCAAATAAACTCTTTCCCTGTGGCTGCGCAGCGTAGTGGAAGAACTGCGAGCTGGCACCAAACCAGATAATGAATAAATATTCCATGGCAAGTGCGCTTTTCTAAGTTTTGTGCATGCCTAGAGAGGATGATACTCGAGTGACAATATGTGGGTCGAGTTACCTGGAATATCGACGTTGTCTGCGCATCCGACAATCAATTTGTTGACTTAGGTGAAGCTGAAAACGCTGGTCGGTGTAGGAAACCCTGCGGATCGAGCTACAGTACTAACATAGATCGGACTGTAATCATGAAACTGACCACTGCCAAGGGTACAACAGTGTCTCGTGTCGTTCTCCACAGCCTTACTATATCGAGGATCTTCACGAATTTGTTGCTCAATCAAATTTCTGAACGATGGTGACGAGCAAAGAATAAGCTAAGTAAATATTTGCGCGGTTCGAACTTGACTTTGTTATCCAATTATTTATGTTGTGTGGCAGAAGTGGTATAAGTCCCCTTTAATGCGAATGCGATTGTGAATAGTGGCGTCGTCGAGTCTTACTCCAATCTACGAGCTGCTCGTGATCCATGCTTTATATAAGCTAAAGCAAAGAGAAGGCGATAGGAATCAAAGATAAGAATCATGACAAAGGGACAATGCGACATAGAGCTGAAGACTTGAACAAACATCAGGAACAACTCCCACAGGTCAATGCGATGCTCCCTGCTTGCGCGATGCATACTAATTAGGCTAAAGGTTCCCTCTATTGGTGGAATCGGACACAGAATTTTTCGCCCTCGTGGTTGTGGTTGATCAATTGAATGGTCTGTTTACATCTGAAGCGAGGCATTGGTGTTCGTCTGGAACATCATTTCCCCGGTGCCGGAGAGCTTATCTCCGGTGGCAGGGCAACGGATAAGCGAGACAGCCACAGAACATCAGTTGGTGTGACTGGCACGTATTCAAAAGACCTCTTGCTAGAGGCTCCTACTTGCTAATCCAGACAGTGATCCCGCCCCCGCCCTTAATCTAAGTGGCGCGGCAGAAACTTGTCACTATTGATAAGGATCTAGGCACGTTCAACTTGGTGCCGACGACGAGTACTAAGCCTGATCCTGTCTCTAGATAACTCTGGATAGTTTGCAAGATGCCTCTGTCGTCAAGGTGAGGCTCGCTATAAAACAGCACGTCAGGTCTGAGCCCCCTAGGACTTAGCATTCGTTTGCCTTGTGTTACCCTGGCCTGAGTTCTTTCTATGCACCTCGGAGCGTTTGGTAGATCAGCACTTTGAAAAAGGAGAGGCTGAAACGCACTAACCTAGCTGCACTTCTGGCACCTCATCTGGTCAACTCAGCCGTGGACACGAATATCTTGGCATCAAGATTTGGTAGTTGCTACTTGACACGAGCTACGTTTTGTGTGAGCTGAGTAGACGTCGGTGATCGTCGGCTAGGGTGGCCATAGTCTTGTAAAATAGTCTAGGCTGACGCGCGTCTGATTTGGTGCGAGCGGACATGCTACAATCTACGGAATGGAATTAGGCTGCCTCGACTAACGAAGAATGAAGGGATCGGTGGAAATAGACGCGCTTGGCTTCCCGTATTTGCTGAAAAGTAGAGATTGGATGTTGTTAACACTGAGGGGGTCTGCACCAGTTCTACCTTACTTCCTGCATTAACCGATATACCTGCTCCACTGATGACAATGACCTTTCTGCTCGATCACAGAAGCTCCTCCAAGAATCTTATGTTCTGTATTTGACCGGTCCGAGGCTCCCCGTAGTGGTCTACAGAGCTGGTCGTCACAGCTGGAAATCGTCAACTCACAATAGAGGTGGCAGAAGAGACCCGTTTTGTCACATGACTTCCTTGGTTCTGAGGTGTTCAGGGGCAACACTTTCTTGGCAGGCAATCCATTGCACAGACATGTCCGCGACGGCCGCACAAGGCATGTACCACTAGTATCTAGTCCGTGACCATCTGTGCTGATAGTTTGTTGCACGTCGCTCAAGACCAACAGTTACACAAGCTATGTACGAAACGGGGTTGACAGTGGGTTTCGCCAATCAAGTATTTTCCACGATATTAATAATCTCCGTATGACTTACATTCTTTGGGTATTATTTTTACTTTGGGCGATTTCATCCATCAGCACTTATTAACAAAAGCCGTGCGCCTCCATTGGCTCTGAGGTACGCGATTTTGCGACATTCAACATTTTCAGGAAGATCGCCCCTTTTAGCAACACGAATCCAACCACATGCAGCTATGTGCCTAACCCGCGAAAAGGAAAGTTTGCGGTTCCCTGAGCGGGCTGACCAAACCTCGGGCTGCCTGTCTCAAGCGGGACCACTTTTTCCTATTGTATTTTGGTGTCTGGCTTCAGGGTCATCGGGAATGTGGTCGGCTTTTCCGCCTCTGCTTCCCGATTGGGCTTTCACTCAGTGATTCACATTCTTTGCTTTTTTTTGGTTCGGAGTATTACTTGGTTAAATTGCAATTATCATAACTGAGCTAGTATAAGAACGCGGCGCGTATATACACATGGTTCTCCAGCGAACCTTTCTGGTATTGCCCTGATATCAGAGGTTGATCGAACGTGTGTAGCCTTGATCTTCACATTTGCCCCTAAGTTGTTCTAATAGTAAACCAAACCACTTCTGTTCGCCTCTTCCTGTTCCTAGCAATCCATTTGCTCTCGGATTTGTGGCCTACAAATATCCACTACCGTAAAAGGATCTTGAAATGATCTGCCTTCATGTGCAAGTATTTTGAGGTTAAATTTGGCTGTGGACACTCGCGGTATATCGTTCGGGAGTGGTGCATGGTTTATGAGTCTTCCCACCGGCGATGCCCTCTTCACATTGTAGGGGTCGAATTCAGGTACTTCTTTGTCCTCCAAATTAGTTATCAATGTATTGTTGCTAATAGTTAACAAAGGCTTTGCGATCGATGTGGTTCGTATATGACCAACCCCCTAGACGCAATAGGCTAATGGTTATTTCTAGGAGATTGTAAACTGTCGATATATCCGAGTTGGGTGATTCAAACTCAGAAGACGGGGTTCAAAGAGTTTCTCATTGTAGCGCCAACCCGCCCACTGCTGTGTCAAACCCTCGCCGTACCTGGGGAGAAGGTTCAAAAGAAGGCAACTTGCCTACACCCTCATCATTCATCATTGCTCACCGCTATTGCACCAGCCGATATCCTCTCACTAATCGCATTTATCCCCTTGTCACGAAGGCCTCGATCTGCATGCACGATGACCAACAGCATCTGTGCCACGAGCACCTCAGGTCACTCAAATCTGGAGGACAGCACGATTACTGATGACACGGCTGGATGGGCTGCCAGCCTTGTACGCGAGAAGCGAAAATATGTATTTCTAGCTGGGGAAGGGGAGACTGGAGTTCAAAAAAGGCCTAGACGAGAAGATTGCAATGGAAAGGTAAAACTTGGGGCCGTTTTGGGCTAGTTTGGCGGCTGTTTGTGAAAGCCGTAGCTTCTGGATGTGAAGCATGACTCTAGAAGTAATTTGGTTACCGGAATGGCTGCTGATCATATCTCTGGCGTTTTCTCTTGGTGCTGAAAAGTCCAGTTCAATGGCAGGGCTTCAAATTGTCAACAAATCTGCCATCTCCAGCCACATCTCACCAAACCTCAAGAACTTGCGCCTAGGCTGAAAGCTGATGGCCCTGGTTGTATTTCGTTTCTTGGAGTGTGGAGACTAGACAACATTTCGCGTTGCATCCGCATAAGACGTATTTCCGTAAAACCATAGCTTCCCGTGTATTGTGAATCTACGAGCAGAGGAGCTCAAGGAGGAGGTGCCTAGTGCCAGCAGAGGAGAGGGATCAGCTACACAAGGTACAAATGTAAGATGTACCAACAGCCTCAGCTCAAACATTTTTATCCCCCTATTCTTCGCCCAGACGTCTATTTTGTCCCAATTAACATACTGATGCACACTATCAAATTCCGCCCACGATCCGCGATAGTTCGACAACCATCCGGAAGTGAAGATCGATAAGTCGGGATGGCACATTATTCAGTACCGGAGACTCTCGATATAGCGATCTTGTCAGTTGTCACAATTGTATGAGGGGTTCTAAAGTGATGAGAGAGGAAGGAGAACATTCTCGAGAAGCGACTGGGCCAGTTGTCGCTGGGAAGTATATAATGATCTTGATGAAGCACATGCCGGATAGCTTCCAGGCAATGGGCTTGGCGATATACTCTTCAAGTTGCCAGAATCATGCGCTTCTCTCACACATTGAAGTAAATTTCACGAACCGATCGTAACCACATTATCTCCCGAACCATCTCTAAGCTTAAGGGAAGTTCTATGAGCACATTCTGATTCTCTAAAAGAGAATCACAAGTCCAGATATAGTTCTTTGAGTAATTTCAGACGTAAAGAGAATGGGGGGAATACACTAATCGAAAGCCTCCGCCAAGCATCCTCGACTTCATCACTTGGAGGCTCAGTGAAAGCGTTCGAGTTATTCTGAATATTGACAAGTTGCGACGTATTAATTAAACTCCTATTTATCATATGGGGGCCGTAGCTCTACTTTCCATCCCTCTAACCCTCCTGGACAGTCATATACAGGGTCATCCTCATCGGAATCCTTATCAACATTTTAACTGACATCTTTCGGACATGTCTAAGGCCGTCAGAAGTTATACCTTCTTGGACAAGGCTGGAGTTATTGCTATATACGCTAATACCCGAATCTTCCGACGATGTCTAGTGTTGAGCCAAAACGTGCAATTCCAGTTGTGAAACCCGAGCCCGAGTCAGGGAACTGCATTCAATTTCTCGTATAGCATTTCCAGAATAATATGCGGAAGATACGAAGCTATAGATATCTTTCAATCATAACTAAAGTGGTGTTTATATAAAAGGGTGAGAGATGTCATCAGGTTTCTTAACCACATCTTCATCGCGTTACTCTCAATCTTCACTTTACTCTTTTAAAAGCAACACTTTCTAACAACAATTCAACTTCCAATAGTCAAAATGCAGTTCTCTAAGCTCGTCACCTTTATCGCTACTATCATGGCATTCACCTCTTCAACTCTCGCTGTCAGTCCTCCCCTCAAGCCTATGTGCATATCCCCATTACCTCATCCTGATTTTCATTAATCCCGTCAATTCATACTAAACCAGTCGCAGTGCAATCCCAGCCAAGACTGCTGTTGGGGAGGAGTAGACGGTGGACGCCAGGGTTGCAATAACCAGCACAACTCCTTCACTGGTATAGTCGGCGTCACCGGCGACCCCTGCATAGAGCAAAAGAATATCGACTCGCTCTGCAGCAACAACGGTGTCACTTTTGCCGAATGCGTTAGTCTCCTTCTCACACCCTCTCACCTTGGTCTTGTTCGAACTTTAGTAGCAGAATCGGACTAACACTTCATAGGGCGCTGATTGCTGCTTCATCAGCACTGGTAAGGGCCGGGGATGCCCATAAGCTGCTTTTTTCACTATATGATCGATACTTAGTTGTATTCATCAACTAGGGTATTTAGATGCTAGAAGTTTGGGTTCGGCGATGGCAATATAAAGGAGTGGCTTAGCTGACGAAGCGACTTTGATCCTAGTCTTCTTTTTTTTCCCCTTCTTGAGCTTTCAACAAGCTTACCTGTGATATATTCGAGTTGAATTTTTGACAACTGAAGTTCATTTATAAACTTGATTGTTAAATCTCGTAGGATCGCATGCTGGGTGTGAAGACGTTTTGGAGCAAAAAGATCACGCTCAAATATATCAACAAAAGCTTGAAGTGGCCTACTTTGTGTTTTCTGAGGAAACGATTGTGGACCACAGACCAGGCTCGCTACCTCGTTACGTCGGAAAAGCACAACTGATCTGGATGCGCAATTTCGGAAACAACGCAACATGACACCACGTTATGTAGATGATAGCTAGAACGGCCATTTCTAGAGAAGCTCTAACTAAACTCTACCTGCACAGTCAGGAATGAATCCGCAAGCAAGCCGATATTTGATCCCTGGCTCTGACACATCAAAGTGGCTCGGTATCGTCGCACAGCTGTATCCTACATCGCAGGGTCGAGCTGATGATGCCTTTCCTGTGCCTGATGGTACCCCACATCATGGACATCTTGTAGATATAAATTTGAGCCCCTAAGTCCTCTGGAAGAAATCGAATACCCATCATCCATTCTTTTCTCCGTCTCACAAACAAACAACACGAAGATAAACATAGCATCCTACCTTACAATCGGCTTCCCGCGGTCTCGACCTCGGCCTCATCACCCAACTCACCTCCCTTCCCGATTCACAAGTCAACACTACCTTCGCCTTCGCTCGCCAGGAGAATCCGAAACTCCAAGGTATTGCAGAAAAGGATGGAAGAGTCGTCTTCGTCTAAGTCAATGTCACGAAAGAGGATAGTATGAAGAAGGCTTTAAAGGACGTTGAGGAAAGGGTTGGAGGGAAGGTCCTGGATGTCTTGATCAATAATGTGGGAATGATGGAGAATACGCCAGGGGTATTGCGAATATGTCTGTTCCTTCCCGATCCCTTTCCCTTTCCATCCAAATCTTTGAGTAGCCAGGACTGGTAATGATGAGGATAAAGGGACGATCTGGAACAACACATGCTAGTCAACGTCCTCTTTGCACACCACATGATCCGGAATCTCCTGCACCTCCTCGCCCTCGGCTCCCAGAAGAAGATCGTGAATATGTATGCACCTCCTCACCCTTCTCCCCCTCCAACCCTTATTTCATACACTCACCTTCTTCTCCCTTTTCATTGACAAAACAAAGAACCTCAACCCTGGGCTCAGTTACCCAACAGAATGGATACACCTGGGGCTCTACCCCTGCATAGAAAATCACCAAAGCGGCGCTGAAACATGCTGACGGTGCAGTACTCGCTCCAGTACGCGAAGGAGGATTCGGGGAAGTTTCTGAACATTCATGAAAAGGGGTGGGAGAAGGCGGATGGCCCGAATCAGTATGACGGGTTGAATCCACCTTGGTAGGACGGCCAGAGGATGCGCTGGAGTAAGTGCGAAGTCACATTGAGAAACTCTGAAGTTACTCGAGTGATGTGATAGGCGAACGCCATTAGAAAATGTCAAACACAGGCTTTTACGCGCAAGCATATCACATAAGGAAGCGACTCTGTAAACAACCATCTCGGGGAGGTCAATCATACACATTAAATAACTCTGCACCACCTTGACATTAAATCCCGAGGGTTGCACGAAATAAAAGCTACATATCAAGAGAGTGCAGTGATGAAAAGATTATCTTTAAATGTTAAAGATTCTAGGTGCAGTCATAAACACAAGAAGACTCCCCCCGAGTTGGGGATATCTTCACTTTAGCGAGTTGTGCATGCAGCTGAAATTTGAGGTTGTTTGCTTGCCCCCTTAGCGCAAGGCAGCAGCCTCCCCGCCTTCAGCATATGTATACACGACCTCCCCCGTACTCGGCACCTTCTTCCTTTCTCTTTCAACAACACCTCAACTTGGTCGTGGCTGAGTCTCCATCTCCAACTATCTCTCCCGCACCTTGCTCTCTACTTCCTACCTCTGCCCCGGCTGTCGTCTAAACAGCCTTCCAACGCTTTCAGACGTCGTCACTGATATCAAGATTAAGATGAAGTTTATCCTCAACCTCAAAAATCACAGACAAACTCCCTTATCTCCTCACTCTCTCCCTTATCAAAGCTGACCACACTTCAGCTTATAACCAACACCACCCTGCAATAGTCTCTTTGCTGAATGAATCGCTAGCCCGCGTAGGTAAGGTTAAAAACACTTGAAGTGTCGTATTCTAGTGGCCGTCAAAGCATTTTAGCGTGATCAACGGCCAATATAAATCTATTTCAGCCTAGTCAGCAATGAACTCGATAAGACGCTTTTTCTTTCAGAAAGCATTCCGCCGGTAATTTCCATTGATTTTAGATATCCTTGTCCATGATTGGCTACTTCAAGACAAAAGGTGGTGGTAATAAACATGTAAGCTCCGGCTAACTCGGGCCTCGCAAGTCTTGCACCGCACACCAAGTTTAATAAGAAAATTATATCGTGGCTCTGACCGTCCATCGAAGACGATGGATCGTGTTGAAGTAATCTCAAGGGAAAAGATCCGCCAACCAAGGATAGAGTGTTGTCAACCTAAAGTGTAGGCCTTGGAGGCTTGTTCTCAAATCCTTGCAGGGTTTCAAAGGCCATGTACAGATAACATGGCATCAGGCTTCCGGAGCCAAGTTTTGGGCGTTGACAAGATAAGCTGTGGTCCTTTCCATATGTAACATGTTCTGTTCACGCTTGCTATGTCTGAGTACTGGAATTCGAATCCGATTCAATCCAGATTTTTCATTGACTAACGAGACTCTCGAAAGAAAATTCCCAATATCAATTGCCTTTGTCAAACTATTTTCATCGTTCTTATCGCTGTTCTTCTCCGTGTCACTAGTATCAAACCTCAACTTCGCCGAATTGACCCTCCAAGTCTATCGCAGGTCTGACCCCACCCCACCCTCATTATTCGCTCGTTCTCCGTCGGCACTATAACGCCACATTACGTCTGCGATACCTGGTTTGACGGCTTTCCACGCCCAAAAACACGATTTCTCCATCCATCACGTGAAGATGGCGAGCCTCGTCTTTGGCCCTGCCCTACCCTTGAGAACTCCGACTCACTCAGCTCACTCGGCTGACTCAACGGGGTATGGATGACTGGATACGTGATATTTTCGAAAGGACTAGTCCGCGCCGATCCGCCCTCAGATAGCTGGGCATCTTGTAACATGGACCTTAATTCTTTCTGTCGAATAGAGAGGGCATCCATTTCTGCTATGATCTCGTCGACGCAGAGTCTTTGCCCGCTTGGCCTGGTTCCGCGAACTCCGCCACCAGCAGATGTGCCACTAGTGTTGCCTCCACGACCAACTGGCTGATGGATTCGTCTGGCGTGCTCTCCTTCTAGATTGCTGGCGTATAGTTCGATTAAGGGAGTCCATTTAGCCACTACCCTTGCTGCTTGTTTTTGATGGTTTTTTTGACACAGGCAGAGCCGTGCTAGCTGTGGCAGATCATTGAGCGCTTCGCGAGGTGATGTTTGGGACATTGAAATAAGCAGATGACGAGCCTGTTGCTTAGGCTCTGCACCGAGGTCCCAACCACAAGGTAGGCCCTTCAGATTGATACCGGCACAGGATATGTCATTGCTAGCTGTGATTATTTCCAAAACCGAAGATGCGTTCCATATCTGAGTGGATTGAGACATGGCCGAAATTCGTTCCAGAGATGTGATTTGGGAGAAGACAGTGAATTGCAATTGCGAGGTTAGTTAGTTGGTCAAAGACAAAGGTAACGATTATATACAATCTATTACGGAGATGATTCTCAGGGAGATAAGCATCCAGGGAAGAAGAGAGTGGCAGTGCAAAAGGTAATGCGTGCTATCCCGCGGATGAGATACGTCTTTCCCAGCGCTTAGCAAGTCTCGCTATTTTCTCTCCAATATCATATTTTGTGGCGTTTCGAGCGCCTATTCCAGCCTCAACTCATAATGCTAATTCTATCGTGTCTGCTATGCTGTAACGGTTAAACTTCTCGGGGTACCTCCGCAAGTCCTGTCTAACTAGAGACCAACGAAATTAGCGACGGTAACAACGTGTCGAGAGGTTGAGCCGGGCAACAGCCCAGAATGCTGCATGAAGAAGACTGTTTCGTTGCAGGGCTTCCTGCGCGGCTTCCTGCGCGGCTTCCTGTCCCCTCGCCTTTTCAGGCGAATCACATCAGTCAGAGGTATGGCGAACGGGCTGAGTTTCCAGTCGCCAAGCCGATCAAAGAGCTTGGGAAGTAATTTGGTTTTCGAGGGTTGAAGGCTGAGGGGAGTAGACGCTAGCGCCTAAGGAAAGAGCTGAAGTAACTATGCTTATCTGCCGTCACGAAGAGTATACGAACGGTCTAGAGGGTGAACCCAACAAGTGTGGAAGTACAAGGCGAAACAGGCAAGGGCTCTTGCCCATCCTTTCCTCGCTTGCGTCGGGCTGAATCCTGCTGCAGATCTCTTGAATCAGCGAGGTTGTCCAGGACGGCTGGTCAGTGGGCGGTGTTCAACGGATTCGGGGCCACAACCCGCACTCTACCCACCGAAGCAGGGCGGTTTGTGTCGCGGTTGGCAAAATTGAACGATGAAGAGGGAAATATGAGAGCACAAGAGAGTGTGTCACCGCTTGCCCCTTGTGTCGGGGGATACAGATCATCATTGATTCTTTTAGCCCGCACAAACTATTGATGCGGCCTTGAAGCTTCTCCCTGTCACCCAATACAATCAACAACCCAGAGGTGACAGGGCTAAGTTTTGTCTCACCGCCCACGGCAGAATAAGGGAAATGCGTGGGCAGAATGAAAAATGGTGAGACACATCTTACCCCCCGGCGCTTCCGTATGTTCAAACCCCATACCCGCGATGATCGCGACTAGTCCAAAGTGGAAAAGGGATAAACCTTCTTTGGACTGCCCTTCTCGTCCGACTTTCCCAGCACCAGAACTCACGATGGCAGGTTCGAATATCCTAAGCAACCCATTGATTTCGATCGGAGGAGCCAGCCTGCATCCCCATTCTCTGCAACATCGTCGATACAGCTGCATAAGTATTGGCCGTCAAATGGCAGCCGATGTAATTGTCAACTGATCAACACGGACGTCACACTCCGGGTTGAGATAATCAGAGAGCTTTCTAGGCGTCGCTGAAAGCAAGTCTGTCGAGGCATTTGCTTCTTACATGTCATTGTGGTCGGCACAGTGAGCTTTTTGCGTCGGAGCGCTGGACGTGACAAGGTTGACCTTGGGCCCGTAGAGAACACTACACATGATTCTTAGGACGACCACCTCTGAGTAAGAAGACCCAGATCCCATCACGACTTCTCTCATTCCTGTTTCTAACCTATTTTACTCCTCAACATGCAGCCGCCGGCTAGCACGAATGCTTCGCAGCAGCCACCTTCCTCCTTTGCTGACCACCGCCAAGGGTCGCTCCCAGCACAATCTCATCTGCCAGTATGACCGGAGCCGTATGTGGACTATCAGGACAATCCGAGATCGAGTCGCAATCGCTTTCGAGGTTGGCGTTGCTACTCGCAAATCCCTCATCCTACAGTACTAGCGAGGCTGTTATCTTGAGCATGATGGGTTGGCAGCCACAGGCGTCGAACCTACCAGCCAAGCTGTTTCCTCAACTCTGACCGTGAGAAGAAGATGCACAAGCAGGTGCTCACCCAGAGAGGTAGCGCCAAGGATCTCTCCAGCTACCCACCCAATCGTCTCCCTAGTGAGTGGAAATTTGGCTCATAGGCGTTGGTTCCTACAGTACAGGGGGCCGACCCACTATATCTTGACGACTACTGGCTGCGACCTTCGTACATGCACGATAAACTTAAACAAAGACGGCACAGATGCACGTTAGCGCTCCATGGCATCGTGGTCTTCCGCTCGTTCTCGCGTCTGTCGCTTTATCGTTCTCTATGTCCTAAGTTTCATTGTCGCCTACCTCTATCTTTTTTAGTCCTTGCCCGCAAACTTTACCAGCGCAATGTTTTTCGGTCTTCTTCTTATCCCTCTTCTCTCTAGGTTATCGTTCTCGAAGGAAGTTACTCTAACAAATGGTAAAGAGTACCAGTCACTCCGGCCATGTGCCCAGGGTTGCTTCGGCGGTACCATCAGTATGGACACTTGGTATCTAGCTAATGAGATTGGCTGTGATCCTTCTCCGGCGACTGAAGAATGCATTTGTCGACCAGATCTTCAGGCAGCTGGAGACTCATACCTGACGCAATGTGTGTATAAGAGATGCGACCAAAATGATTTGGATACCAATAGCGCAGTCTCTATCTACGACAGTTACTGCACGGCCGCGGGTTTTATGAGAGAGAATACCCCCGCGCCCACGATTTCAGGTACGGATCTCTTCCCTACGGTTATAGTCACCTCCATTCGAACAGTATATATCTCGTCTACAGTAGTACTGTTGGGGTCACCGCCGGAAACTCACTTTCTCGTTGAAAGGTGCTGGGTTGACGCTTTTGAAATTTTCTAGTGCAGTCGGATTCACCAGTTCCCTCAACATCAGACCTTTGGAAGTCTACCTTAGACTCTCGAATTACGCAGAATTCAACATCGACATCTTCAAACAATAATCCCACCGCCGTGTCAACTTCCGAGAGCGCCCCACCTGGAACATCGCCTGCAAGTAGCAGAAGTAACGACAAGGGGAACTTGGGTACAGGCGAAATGATTGGTATAATAGTTGCTGTTGTCGGTGTTATGGCTACAGCCATCGGGGTTTGGATTTCGTACAGGGCGTTTAATAAGGCGCGTTAGCTGAAGACTGGTATGGCGGATCAATGTGATTATTTCCTTCTCATGATTTTGTGCGATATTTTTATGCTTCCATAATGATTGGTCTTGGGCAATTCTCGGCAGCATTTTGTGAGGTGTGTGGGTCTCGTACTGCTGCGAGGGGGAAGTTATCTACGATCGGATCGGTAACACTGTTGGTAATGGTTTGTATTTGGACTTTTGCTTCGGTTCCTCGGTTACTGGTAGAGGTGATGAGGGCGATGGAGTAGGCAACTCTTGGTCATTATCTTTCGTTGGCTGGGGAGGAGCTGGAGGATCTGAATCAAGGCTGGAGTCAAATTCTCTGCGACAAGAATGGATATCTCTGGGAATTATTGTTGGTGACGAAATGTGGAGGCGAGAAAGACGAGACATATTGAGATGAAAAGGAGGTATTTGTTCTGACGGGAGATCATCTCATCAAACAAAACAAAGCTCAGAGGGATAGAGCCTGGACAGCAGAGCCATGAAGAAATCTAATGCAGAGAACGAACGATGTGCAAAACAATACATTAGAGAAATGCAAAGAAGATTAATGATGAAACAAACTGTAAACAGGTATTTTGGGGCTTCAATGTGCTGCACGGGTACGTGCAGATAGGAGAATGCCCAAAGCAGAATGTCGTATTACGTCGTGACGAGCACCTATCAAGGACCGTGATATTGTATACGCAAGAGCAGGGGCGAAGGGCTGTGTACTTCGCCGTCAGTTGGATGTCTCGGCATCCATTGGGCTGGTGGGACCCAGGTTGTCAACATCATATATAAACCCCCTTAATTCCTTGCTTTTTTGGAGGCAGTCTGGAGCTTTTCATCATCAGAACGTTCTCGTTTAAAGGAGAAAGTTTGACCACCCCGTTCATCAGCAAGCCTGCTCCTGACGATTTTGAAATCTGGTGATTCTTTCCGCAGCCACTCCGTACCTCCTTGGGCAATATTTTCACTACCCTGAGCAGTTGGTGAATTCTTTGAGTTTGTTCCTGTGCCCTCTCGGCTACTGTTTGATGGGGTTGGGCAGTTAAATTTCGACACAAGTGCGTTATTTGGTTTCGGACCGAGTGCAGGACGTGTGGGACGGGCAGGACTTTGCTTACTCGGACTTGGCTGCAAGAGTCTGTTGCGCGCATGGACTCCTAAAAATTTGCTGATCTTGGGAGCGGCCTGAGTATTGGCAGGTCGTGCGTGAGTTTTGCGTGGGGATTCTTGATGTCCGGCCTGATCTGGTATCTTGGTTGGGCTGTTTGATGCTTCGAGAGCAGGAGAGTGACTTCTTTCGATCCTTCCCCGCATTTCCGTCACATACGCTCTATCGCTCTCGCGTTGTTGCTTGTTTTGTTGCTCAAAATGGGCAGTTAAGGCAGCACAGCCTTCGGACACGATATTCGCCTTATGTATGGCAATGCTAGCATCTGTCTCAACCTTTTCTCTTCGTTGTTCCGAAGCAGCACATTTCCTGCTCAGCTCCTCGTTTTGCCGCTCCAAGCAATCGCATCTCGTTTTCAATTCTTCGACCTCAATTTGCTCTCTTTCGAGTGTCTTCAACAAGACCCCATTGTTCAAGTGAGCCAACTTAAGCTGTGTCTCTGTTTCTTCAAACTTGATGCCCAGGTCTGCATTGCTGTTTCGTAAGGTGTTGTTCGAACTTTGTAGCTCTGACACCTTCAGCTCTAGCTTTGCGAGCTTTGCAGGACATTTCAGCAGCTCGTAGGTCATAGGCAGGTAATTTTCGAAGTTGCTGGAGCTAGAGCCTTCGTCCACAATCACAGTGCTTCCGCTGTCGATGTCCTCATCATACTCGTCATCGTTATATGACTCATTTCCTTCGTCGTCTTCATCATCGGAGCTAGGAACCATCGTTCTACCACCCCGTCGTGCAGCTTTCACAACTTTGGTTTCATTCTTGATGGTCGTATCGCAAGACGCTGACGATGAACTTGACCGCAGGCTCTGTAAAGTGGTTAAGACCGGACGTTTGGAGGTTTACAGACCGGCTCACCTCATTCCGAACGAGCTTCAATGATCCATTCTTCAATACTTCCATTGAAGCTATCAGATCTTTGTCGCTCCATTTCCACAGCAGTCTCTGATATGGAAATTTCTTAAACTCTTCGAACCATTCAAAATCCCACTTCCAGCCTTTCAGACCCGCGGAACCGTCTCCGACGAGACACTTTGGAAGATCATTTACGCGGTTGCCTGTTTTTTCCGCTGCGAATTTGTCAGCACCTATTTGCAGTTGAATAGACAGCTACCGAGACATACAGATGTACTGAGAGAACGCATCATTTGCGGCTCTTACAAGCTGTAGTCGTGGTTCATCTAGAACTGGCGCTTTCTCCAAGTCCTCGATATATAGTTTTTGACTCTCGAGAGCCTCGAAACACCTCAGAATGTCGGATTGGCTCCACCTGCTCATTTTTTCTATAGGGAAGCGCGAATAGTTGCCGTTGAAGGCCCATCTGAAATAATTTGGCGCGTCCGGGTCACCATAATGGGGACAGAGTGTTGAATTTCTGCGAATAGCTTTTGTTTTGACAATTTGTCGACCGATTGCGCGTTCTAGAAGAGGAACCCGGATTGGTAAGACATAAATTTATGGTACGCAGAGTAGGGAGGTTCACCAACGTGCTTTGTCAACAGCTCTCGCATCGCTCCTCGGAGTTCTGTGGGGCAAGTTTGGACGTCTCTCCCATGATCACGCGGTTTATTCTCGGCGAAGGACTTGACGCTGTCGTATATCGATTGGAATGTCTCCTTGGTCCGATGATCCCAATGGTTATGCAAATCTCCATCTCGGCAGCGCTCGCATTCCACTGTAGCCGGAGACATGATGAGGGTGGTTCAAGCTCAGGAATAAAGAATTCGAATATGAGAAATGTATGATCTAGTAACTGAAAGTAGATGGAAAAGAGAGAAGACATCTCGCCTGGGGCTCTGGGAGGGCTACCTACAACTGTTTAGTCTCCGCAGCAACAGGCAGACAGAACGGAAGCATTCGTCAGGGGGTTTGTGCTGTCCTTTAAGCAAGGATTAGATGCTACCTAGCAACGGTAATCTTCCCCTTATCGTCAAACCCTTGAAAAGGGCCTAGGTGATGTGCAGCCAAGAAAATAATGGCCCTAATCTCAGCCTTGCTACTGTGTGCGGCGCAAGAGTATTGCAGTTCACTTATGCGGTAAAATTCCGCAATGGCCCTGCTTCAGCAACCAGCGATAGCTCAGGCAAGCCTATGTAACAGCAAACAAAGTAAAAAAGCAAAGGTGAAGGTTGTGAAATGGAAGACCCCGAGCTCAAACCCAAAACCATCGCTTTCATGCTTGCTCCGGTCTCTCCATCAGTTTGGAAGCTGCACCAAGACCCTACCATCACTGGAGTAGGGAGGTCTAGCCCCTAAGTGCAGAAGATGGACACATAAATTACTAGCTAAGATACACATCACTGGGAAGCAAGTCAGCAAATCAGATGCTGAGAATTGTGTCCTTCCGGTTAATACGTAGTAGCAGCAGAGGAGCAACAGTGGCATTTTTAATATCGATTAGCAACATCATGTATCCTTCCCCTTCATCGACTCGTGTCAGCCCGAGGCTTTCTTTGCATAACTGAAATCCGCCTTACTCAGCTTGATTAAAGATCATCAAGTAAACGGGGCGAACAAATGAAACACAAACCCGAACTTCTAACCACTTTTGATCCCCCTATCGCCCCGAAATGAGTCTCGTGATGCTATGACGCTCGGAGGTTATACGCTAGGAAATGACCTGACATGAAGTATGAAAGTCTAAAAAGCCACAAACGATTTTTCATCGGTTCACGGGGCAACAAAAATGCAATTGCAAGTCGTAGATAAAGCATTGCATTGATCTTCCACAGCAGAATTGTGCGGATTTTGTTTATTTACGTGTTACCCTTGCGCCGCTGCGTAAGGTTCGGCTGTGCATTTCATGTTGCCGCCCTCTGTAAATAAGCTGACCGAGTCGGTCAAGGCTACCGCTTTAGCTGAGGGGCCTCTGGCTGACATGTGGTCATACTTATGTGCTGTACGGCCGACCTCCGTAAGAGGAAGTGGTCCTCGGCTCGACCAAGGGCGTTGGCTATTTACAGCCTCGACTGAACCCCTGTGGAGGCTGTCAGCTTTCAAACATCTCACAAAAAAACGTAAGGATAGGCGGGATACAAGATCACATAGGGATTGGATTAGGTTTTGATATCCTCCTTTGATTTTTTTGACGTGCTCTGTGATGTAATTGTCGACTTTCAACGGTGACGATTCTCTGGCTGCGCATGTCTTCTATTCAGATGATAGCAAAGCTCAACTGCATTCATGTAAGCCGTGGGTTGATTTCGGAAGCTGCAGCCCTTGTGTGGACATTTGAATGCCTCAAACGTTCCGCACCGGGAATCTCGTGGCCTTTCAACCTCCTTTGGCGTCTGAACGTTTTCATACATTTCGAACATTGAAACGATCCGTTTAGCAGATCTCGTCTGGTCCGATTTGAATGTATGGTTCTGGCTTGGAATACTATCAGAAACCCGTGTGACTTCTTGGCTTGGACGAGTATCTACTGGTGAAGCGTGATTGTCCTCTACATGTTCTACAAGCTCATACATTCTAGCAAAAGCCGAAATACTTTGTTATGTTTGGAGCAGGNACTTTTAGCCATTGACGCAACCTTTCAGTAAATTATGTAGACATAGAGATCGTTCGTCTTTGAATGACTTCGGACAATTCAAGCACTGGTAACGTTCCATACCAGCTTTTCTTGCTAACATTTATAACTCGTGGAACTGTTCTCCAGGGCTTGCATATGCATAGGCTGAGAGTTCCCCGAGTAGATTTGGGACTTTTTTGAAACCGAATCTGGTATCGAAGGTAGTCGTGAGCTTGATATGTAATTTGATCCACCATACGGGTATCTTTAGGCTCACCTTCAAGAAGCCTTCGTATTGGGTCGTAATTCCAGTGGTTCAGTCCGCTGCTGACTGGAGAGTCTTCACTGATCTGTAGAAAGCTGCCTTCGTCCTGAGGTAGGCGTAACATAGGACTGGACTTCTTGTGGTTCGCAACGACTCCCTTCAGCAAAGTTTCCGCCGTACCATCCTCACTCTCTTTCTTGAAACATTTTAGGCTTGGTTGGCGACTGGGAATATCCTTACTTGTCTGGGCAACCTGTGGTAGGGCGTCTACAATTCAAATATCATCGCTGTCGTCCTGGGGAGGTGCCTGAGAACCAGGAATTCGCAGTATTTCTGTTGGCCGCGAGTTAACCATCTGATTATCCTCGATCTGAGAATCGGACTGTCGTGGACGGCGACGACTTATTGTAACCCTCGCCGGTAAAAGCTTAGCTTTCTGAGACTCCCCAGTCTTACCGTTAGTATTCTTTCGGGATTTCCGATTTCTTTGTGTTCTAGATGTCCCAGGTTGGTCGTCGTCTGTCTCATCGTCACTCTCGTATTCAAATTCGCTCAGGCTCTCGCGCTCGGTCTCAGATATATCATCACCACTACCTTCATACACATCATATCCTTCAGAATCCGAGTCTGAAGTCTTGATATGGCTGGGGAATTCGAGCGGCAACTGCGACGGTTCAAATGGCCTTTGGCAACTTATCTCAGTCTTCATGCCCGGCTCTGTCTTTACGCGGGCAGAGGATCCTGACCGAGGGGGTCCTGTCTTAACCACTGTATGATTCTCGACGTCCGATTGATGGCCAGATCCTAGAGGCATCTCCATGACAGGCCTGGAGGTGATTCCCGCGTCTCGGGTAAGAACATGGTCTAAGGGCAACGCATTGCTGAATTCCAAAGATTTACCTCTGTCGCCATGGATACTGCCGCTTGTAGATACCTGTCTCTTCGTGCAAACGCATGAATAGATTTAAACTCTTGATCTTGGAAGAATCGAGGTCGTGGAAATTTCTGCTCAAGAGGTAAATTGAAAAGCTGGCACGCAAATCTTCGCGAATTCTGTTGATATATGTATTTTCATGGGAGCTGTCTATCTTCTGTTTCTTGAGATATCTAATAAACTTGACAGACTCTATAGCTGTTCTTCGCCAGGCCATGTTCACTGAACTCGGCCCCCTCTGAGACTGGTCGAGATCCATTGACTGGACCATGATGCCATCTCAGACAGATAAAAAGCCTTTGGCCCCAGGAACAAACGGCAACTCAACAACAACATCGCTACAACCTTCCATGCACCAATCAAAAGGACCATATATAAACAAATCAGAGTCGTAATATAATGTGGTCGAAACAAGAACTCTCGGCTCCGTCTGTGGGATTCGCCCTAAAGTGCGCCAAGCGCAGCTCTTTCAGGCTGTATCACCTGAAGCGAGACGCTAATGGACGATTACTGCAGCGCCTTTAGCGCACTGACAGCCCGAGATTTTAGTGAGGCTCGCTAATTCAACGGCTTGCTACAGCGCCAGCTGCAGACACATCATATACCTCAGAGTCCGAGTCTGAAATAGAGAATTCAAGAGAGTTCCTACAGATTTGGATTTGGGTACAAGTACCTCTGTATCAGTACTTGCATACTCAGCTTCCCTTGTATAAATCCCTAGTACGAGCTTCTTGGCATATGCATTATTCGCTGACTATCGCTTTGCACTGTTGCTTTGGTACTCTCTAATTGCCCTTCAAGAAAACAAATACAGATAGACCCCTTTTGAACCACCTCTCAGCTCAGACCTAAACTGCTTAAACCTTCTCCATTTCTTTGACATGGGCCGTCTTCTCATCCTCTGTACTACCATCAGCCACCTTGAACTCTCGGTTTTCAATCTCTTTATCAGCGGCGGCGTAGATTTCAGGCCGTGCGAGCTGTGTAGCAGTCTTGTTTCGAAATACGAATATTCCAGGATGGTCGGCAAAGAACCTATCGATATCCTCAAGTGAACGATTCGCGGTTTCGGGATAAAAGAGACATGTGATAGGCACAAATGCAGCACATATGACTGCCCAGATGACCCAGAATTTGTATCCAAGGTTCGCAATACCGGGTGGTGTGATCTGAGCAACCATGTAGTTCATGATCCTGGAAAATGTTAGATAAATCAGCTTTCAATAAATCATAAAACATACCAGTTGGAAGCCATTGCCAGACTTGCACCCTTGGATCGGAATGCAAGAGCGTTCACTTCAGTAGGATAAAGCCAAGGTACCGCAAGGACACCCATCCCGAATGAAGCGAAGAAGCCGAAGAAGCCGAAAATAGCAGCGCAGCCCCACGCGTATGTGTTCCCATTTCCGAATTCGATTTGTGAGGCTGACAAGGAGATCAACGCCCAGCACAATGCACATGCGGCTGCAGATACCATCATAACGCTGCGACGACCATATCGTTCTATGACAAAGTATGCCAGGAAGGAGAAGATCAAGTAATCCACAGAGCCTGCTGCTGCCAAGATCCGAGACATGAGCTCACTGAATCCAAGAGCATTGATGAACACATAGGTCATGTAATACGAAGTGACGTTGATGCCGGAGATCTGTAGTTGCGATTAGCAACAATCATGATGGGACCAAAAATCACATACCTGGTTCATACACTGCATCCAGGCCCCAAGAATCATGCGGCGGACCACGCCATTCGGGCCCCTCCCAGTGATCAATTGCCACCAGCTATAGTTATCACCTGACTCTTTCTCCATCACATCTTGAATGATGGCATACTGAGTCCGTACCGAAGCGCTTTCCGATGTTGCTCCATTGCCCTCTAGCGCAGCCAAGACTTCAAGCGCCTCTTCACGTTTGTCTTTGCGCATGAGGAGACGTGGTGAATCTGGGAGGAATGGACACATCAAACAGATCAGAAACGAGAAGACTGGACCAATTAGTATAGTTGGTAAAGACGCTGTCCTTACTGGAACTCACAAATCTGGAATGCCAGTGGAAATCTCCAGCTAGCACTACCAGGAACGAACGAGAAGCCCAGTGTCAACCAATTTGAAATGCAGAAACCCTGTCACTGTTAGATATTGGTCTTGAACTATTCTTGGGACATACCGTAATACAATTGGCCATTTGGATGATAACGAGCTTTCCTCTGCTTCGTGTCTTTGCTGTCTCGGACTGCCAGACTCCAGCAGTGGCAGTATTCATGCCAGTACCAAGTCCTGACCCGTTAGCGAGATACATTGATAGGTGGAGATAAGCTTACCCGCAACGACACGACCAACATACATCTGCGTCGGGCCAAAAACTGTTGCTTGGATGATAGCGCCAAGGGCAATGATGAGACTGCCAACGATCAAAGTCCTGGGTCGTCCGAGCTTATCACCGGTATAGAGTGTTGACAAAGCACCACCGAAACATCCAAGGTTGTAGACGGACGTCATTGTGCCCTGTTCACTCACACTAGGGTGGCCAATAGTTCGAATGAAGTCTTCAGAGACAAGAATGTTTCCGAACACGCCCTGCCGAGGATAAGTCATTGTGCCAGAAAGGTGACACAGCATGCTCACCTGGTCGTAACCGTAAAATACCAGAACTGTAGAGGCAGCAAGAGAAATCCATACTGTCAGAGCATCACCCGAGCCTCCAAGATATTTTCGTGCCATATTGATTTGCGTACTCTGTAAGTCGTTCTGTTGAGAATGTGCAAAGATTGTTGGTTGAGCATTTACATTGATGCGGAAGGGAGCATGAGGTTTTATAGATGTCGAGCGTCGCGTGGGAGCGCGATCGTGTCGGTTTTCTCAATAATTGGAGGTCGAAAAGTGAACATGACTTCGTAGCGTTCCGTGGAGACCCCGCAACCTGGGGGACGGGATGGGGATGGGATGCACCAAGACATCAATTAAGGTTAAGCGACACGCCAGATAGGTTTCCACAGGTTGATCGGAGGACGCTTAATTGCCTGCATGCGGCTAAGATGCACCCGAAGGTGCAGGCTTGAACGTCTCGCTTCCTGCTGAAAATTGGTGCAACGGATATTATGCCATATCCAGGCATATTAGCAGGTCCATCAGGCCGATTCCTGAAGGAGCATCCCTTGGTGGCGCTGTGCCTACCGCTCGCGCTTGATAGCATGGCACATTGAAGACTTCCTAGCTTGAAACAGTCAAATATCCGTCAATGTATGCACAGAAATCATGGGGCATCATGGGGCTCCAGAGTATGGTCCTTGTTCGTGCAGAAACCAGCAGCAGAATGCGGTGGAAGATCAGCTCTCGAGGCCGAGGCATTGAGGGCGAACGAAAAGAGATCGTTCGATGTTCGGAAAGCAGAGTGCTAAAATCTTCGTCTATATTTCTCGTATCCTCCTCCCCGTTGCACAGTGGTCGTTTGAGAATACAGCAGAGTATCATTGATCGAACGCACCCAGCCGAACTGCATCCACCATCATGTCTTCCAACACGGTAGCAGTTGATGCTGATGTCATTGTAATCGGCGGTGGAATGTCAGGCATAGGCCTTGCGGTTCAACTCAAGAGAAAATTCAAGGGAACAACCTTCAAGATATTTGAAAAGCTCAATGATGTTGGAGGCACATGGGCAGTCAACACCTATCCTGGGTGCGGTGTCGACGTAAGATTTGGTACCTATACTGTCTGAAGCTCACTGACAGAGACAGGTTCCATCGCATTTCTACTCATACTCATTCGCCCTGAATCCAGACTGGTCGCAGAAGTTTGTGATGCAGCCAGAGTTGCTGAGCTATTTCCACTCGGTAGCACGTCGGTGGGACTTGATGAAGGACACGTACCTGCAGCATACAGTCCAGCAAGCAACATGGGATGAAACCACATCGACTTGGATCGTTCAGATTGTCGACCACGTCGAAAAACGATCCTTTACGGTCAGATCACTTGCTGTGGTCTCTGCTGTTGGAGCCCTCAGCACGCCAAAGAAATGCGATGTTCCAGGTCATGAAGACTTTGAAGGCAAAATCTTCCATTCAGCACAATGGGATCACTCTTTTGACCCAGCCGGCAAAGACATTCTCGTTCTTGGTATGAACTTCTCTCCCCTTGGGATACATGTGCTGATAATTACAGGAAATGGATGTAGTGCCACCCAGTTCGTTCCCGTTCTCAGCCAGAGCGCCCAAGCCGTCGCACAAGTTGCACGACAGCCACACTGGCTTCTTGAACGACCGAATCCGAAATATTCACCGGCCTTCAAGGCGGCAATGCGGTATATCCCCGGATTGATGAAATTGTTGCGTGCAAAGATCTTCGCAGAACTCGAGTCTGAATGGCCAATGTTCGATAGCGAAACTGGAGGTGCAGCAAGAGCGCAGCTTGGGAAAGCATCCGAAGAATACATCAGGAAGGTTGCACCACCGAAATATGTCGAAGCCCTCATTCCAAAGTTCGAGGTCGGATGCAAAAGGAGAGTCTTCGACAGCGACTACCTCGCCAGCTTACACCGAAAGAACGTCGAATTGATACACAATGACCAAGTTGACAGATTGACCAAGACTTCGGCAATTTTCCGATCCGGTAGAGAGCTCAAGATTGATGCTGTTGTTCTTGCGACTGGATTCGAGACGACTGCACTGCTCAGTCACCTCAATATCGTAGGCAGGAATGGCATCTCTATTCAAGATCATGTAGGGTGGACCGTGCTCATCACTGGCTATGCTAACATCACACAGTGGCGAAAGCATAATGAGGGGTTCCCACAGGCATATTATGGAACTTGCGTGGCCGGCTTTCCGAATTTCTTCGTGATGATGGGACCGAACACAGTTACTGGACACTCATCGGTGATATTCTCGAGCGAGTGTCAGATAAACTTTGCCCTGAATATGCTCGAACCCATCCTCGGAGCACGAAGAAGTCGATCCATTGCAGCAGTCGAAGTAACACAACAAGCTGAGGACCAGGAAAATTCATGGATCCAACAACGTGCGAAAGGTCTGGTATGGTCTTCTGGCTGCTCAAATTGGTATGTCGAGCCCAAAACAGGGAAGAATCTCATGGTGTACCCTGATTGGCAGTGGCATTATTGGCTTCGCAGCTTTGCAATTGATTATTCCAAGTTCGCCTACACAGGGCAAGATGGTCGGCGAATTTCCGAGAAAAGTTTATGGCAGATGTGCGTGTCTGGACTCTTCATGGTGTTGATAGCTGTACATTTGTTGTAGATATAAAGTGTTACACATTCGATAGTCACAAATCTCGGCTCGTCATGCAGAGGCCCGTGATGTATGCAATCTGTGTAAATCGATGACAGCAATGATGAAGCGCTGAATTGTTCTTAAGAAGCAGCGTGAAGTCTTTGACCCTCCCCCTGGCCTAGTATCTTCGCGTCGCATATTACAGCTTGTCAGTAACAACACTTCAACGCGTCTCGATCCATATTCCACTCGTCCAGTAATGCTTCCACACGATATTTTGCATGCCAACCCAACTCATCTTCGATGCCGTCGATCAGTCTGACAACCGTCGCACGATCTGAAAGGTTTTCAAGACAACGGCCTGCTAGGTACAGCGGTTGTAGCATGTGAATGCGAGCGGCTTCCTCTGGACGCGACATCGCAATGGCGCAAATCTCAATGGCATGTTTTTCTAGCGTCGCCGACGTATGTTTCAGCTCAGATAGGGCGTCCACAAACAGGTTCCGTCTTGGAGGATCGGAATGTGAGCTTGCAACGATACTTCTGCTCTGCTGTGTTCGAGGTTTGTGTAAGGTGAGCATGATCTGTGCCATGTGGTAGGACTGCATAGTTGACGCACACATACTATCACTATACCATGTTTCGTGCCTGATCAAAGCCTTTCCATGGTTGCAACAGTTGCCCCATCCCGTTGAAGTGTCTTTTTCCGAAATATCGACTCGACTGCATGGCTGAAATAATCTTGGCAAGGCATCATGCCAAATTTCTAGCTCAGTCTTGAGCTGGTCCCACGTATTTTTTGAATCCTCTGATTCCAGGTATTCCAAGCTATCATTGCAGGAAGCGACAAAATTGACTATTCGACACAATAGCCATACCATGGTGTTTGCTATCAAGTCGAGCTGATCAAGATCGTGCTCTGGGTGGAATGAATGATCTCCAACTTGTAGAATTCCCTTGGGGCAGAGACTAATGCCCATTTTCCGCCACATGATAAAGTCATGTATTTCGAGACGAGTACGTTTGCCATGAATAACTGAAATTCCGTAAGCAAGTGGCACACATTTAACATTGACCTGCAACTCACGCGCCGAAAGCATGTCCTGGCGGGCGAAGTTCCAAAATGTCGCTCTTAGCAGACCCGATCCTCCGGAAGCAACATTATTGGGTGATGGCGAAGGGCAGAAGTTCAAAAACCCTGCCTCGTCCGAGATTCGAAGGAAAGATCGAGTGCCATCCAGATGATCCGACCATGTAGTTTCGTCGCCACCTAGAAATTCGTAGATTGCCAAGATGGTGATAGCAACCACAATTTCGTCATGAGGCTCTAACGCGACAGCCACTGGATTGCCGGTGGACGATCGACAGGCATCAGGGGAAGGTAGTGTATCCATCTTAGGAGTTGATGAAGCTGGGAGTTTCGAAGCAGCGATTTCTGAAATATGCTGCAACAGGAGCGAGATGGCTGCATCGTAGTATGTAGTAGCCAGCCACGCGTATTCTTCTGGCGTACTTAATTCTCCACTCCGAGAAGAAGCAACGTTACCACTCCTGTAAGGTAGAGACCGCGCCGGTATTTCGGCGACAGAAGATAGCTGCTTCGCAGAGAGTGCACAGGCTGAATACATAATAAGCTGGCTGTGGAGAGCGAGGACGGGAACTTGGCGATTGTAGAAACAACCCAGATCGAATAGATCCATCCTAGCAGAAGCATTCAGTAACGAGTAATGTGAGATGGGGTTTTCAAATGTAGACTGACCATCTGCCAGGCGTAGATGAGAAATGCCGTAGCAGGAAGCTTCTCTCTCTGGAAGTTTCCATTGAATCTGTCCGTGGTGGCGAGAAAGCAGCTCGTCCTAGCGCTACAATGGATACAGGGATGGCTCCACCGCCTGGACTGAAGTTGGATGATGCTGCAAGACTATGCTCGAAAGCATCTTCTTCTGTCGAAAAGTCCATTGGCGTTGTGTGATTATGTGAACTATTCTGCGAGGCTGGATCGCTCTCTCCAACATAATGCGATAACGTGCTCTGCACATTTGATGATTGTACCGCATTTTTGGGGTCGTGTTGACTATGAAGCATGTTCTGGGAAGTGTATCTCGTGGCTCCAGTTCCTGTTGTGATCCCCAGCGGGGTCGTTTGAAAATGCCGCACTCGCACATCTGTCAATTCTTCCTGTCCCTTTGAATATGCAGCCTCTCCTGATGGTTCTTCCGCACAGTCCAAAGAAGAATGATTTTCTTGTAAGGGATCGCGTTCATCGTTCACAGATTCTGCACGTGTCGGGGATGGCACAATACCAAATTGTTTATGGCTGGTTGGTGCTTCTACGACCGGTGCGTAAGAGCGGAAGCCCGTAGCAGAGAGATCGCATACTCTACGACGCTTAGTGCACTGATTGCATGTTGGGAACTGCTGGTCACATTTGATCCTCAAGTGTCGACAATGGGAACTGTAGAAGCATCAGCTTGGACTCGAATACACTGAAGGTCAAGGCTCTGGCATACCAGCTTCCTCTTGATCGTTTCGACTTGACTTTTGCAAGCCCATGACCCCCCATGGCTCGTGTATCTGCATATACATAGACTGAACATATGGAAATCCCGATCGTGTAACGCTCCTCTTTGGATAAAGGTTTCAATCCTTGTCGTTGCTCGGAACGCTGATTTGTAGTGGTAGGCAATCGCGGGGAAGGGTCCCCAAGTCCCCGCGCCTCCGCTCCTCCGCTCCTCCGGTGCTTGGCTGCTGGGCCTCATGGCGTCCCACCGAGGCGCGCTCGCTTATTGTACCTGGATCTAGAACCTAGATCCTCACTGCCTCTAAAACTTAGGTGCTAAGTGCTGAGACATGTCCCTCATGGCTATCCCAAAGAATGTTTTCATTGAGCTTAATACGGAATCTAAATCATACTCGAAAGACAGATTAATCGTGCCTACTCGAAGCTTTGTGCCGGGACTGACATGCCTGTCTTTCGAGTGCTGCCTCTATCGCAACAGTTCTCCGGGGTGGAAGAGCTGGACAAAAGTTACATTGACAGGTTTTAGATATCACTGGACACCTTCACATCCAAAATTCCAAGACTAGTATTTCCCAAACTAATTAAGTTCAATATTTTCGGGCTCAGCCCATAGGTCGTGGGTTACTATCTTTTGATACCATCGAAGAGGTACATTGCTTCTAGCAAAGTAGATAGGATGCTCCAACATTTTGATCGCGGGAACCTTTGGAGAGGCCATTGTTTCTTATCACTGACCATCTCAAGTAAAATGAATCCTCCCTATTTGACCGCATCCAAGGTGCCTTGTAAGAACTCACTCACGGCATATGCCCCTGGATCAGGAACTTTCCCAATCCAGTCACTTTCGGTACCAACATAGACAGATCTTCCTAGCGAAGCTTTCATATACTTAGTCTGCTCTGTCCCTGCGCGAGCAGCTAGAACTGCCTCGGTGATATTCAATGTAGCAGCCAAAACCTCAATGAACGGCACCAACGCGTCCATCATGGTTCGATCCCCAGGTTGGGCTGGCGAATACCTGCCTAAAGTCGCTAGCCCATGTTTGAAAGCCAGAGACCAGGATTTGGCATCCATTTCTTGGTTTTCTCTCTCAATGCTGCGCAAACCCTGAGATACACCAATCATAAATATCGTAAATAAAGCTCCAGAGGTGCCGTCCATAGACGTCTCGACAACGTCTTTGATACCACCAACTAAGTCGATGGCATCCACTGCCTCGATAATGTCTTGCAGTGAGCAAAGAACCGCTTCCGCACCTCTTCTCATGTTGCTGCCGCAATCGCCATCACCGACGATGGTATCGAACTGCGTAATAGCTGGCTCCGCGGCAATCAATCGACGGAGGCCGGCGCTCAAGACGCGCTTTGCAGCCTCAGTATCGACCCGAAGAAAGTTTGCTGTAGAAGTGGTAAACTTCTCCTTGTCCCATGTTGGGTTCAGAGCGAAAAACTCGGTTTCGGGAGCAGGTGGACGACAGGATACCGGCCAAGCTGCGGCTTCACACGGGGAGTCGAGAAGATCGATCATGGATATGCTGGTGTCGAATATGACAGGCGTGCATTTGATTAGACTTATGCTGAACCCTGATCCATTCAAAGATGTGAGAAAGGGTCCCGTAAATACTCTGGCAGGACTCAGGTCGTATGTATCCTGTAATTGTTTGCAGACTTCTGTCGAAATTGCACCAAGCTCGAGAGGTGAGATCCCGCCCAGATTATTGACAAGTAAGACGATGCTGTCTTTTGGTTTGACAGATATGAACCCTCGCTCACTATCAGAGGCCACGAGTAATTGCTGAAGCATTCTATTCACGAGTGCTGGCAGCTCCATATCGACCTGCTCATAGCCTGATTCATTGTGAATCCCCATACCCAACTCAATTTTGGTCCCAGGTAGAGGCTCAGCCTGGAGCTGTCGACCTGGTACATTGACGCGATCGAGAGAGGCGCCAACAGTTGCTGTGTTCGCGGAGACCTCTTGTGCCAATTGGTAGACTTCTTGGAGGGCGTAACCTCTCGCAGCAAGCTCGCCGCAGGCTTTCATGATCAGAACAATGCCAGCAAGGCCTCGACGGCCGACTTTGCCACTTTTTGTTCGTCCTACAGCAACATCGTCTCCCACGGCAATCATCTCGGACTTGATATCATTCGCTCTTGCGTCTTCCATGGCCATGCCGAAGTTGAGGACGTCGCCAGTGTAGTTCATAATGAGCACGAGCACGCCTCTATCCGTGGGCACATATTCGAGACATTTCCGTACTTGCTTTGCAGATGGTGATGCGAAGATACTGCCACTGACTGCCACCGTCAAAAGACCTTTGCCCACGTAGCCAGCAAAGCCTGGCTCGTGACCACTACCACCCCCAGAGACAATCGAAACTCTAGGCGACTCGAATGATGGGACTGTTCGATATACGATCTTGTCATCGTGTTGGAAGCCAATTGAAGGGTTGACGAGGGTGCATGATGTCAGTGAACCGATCACCAGCTTTGTGGGATCATGGATGAAATGTTTCGAGCTCATGGTTGATTGGTTGTAGCTTCAACTCGATTCGCGATGTAATCTTACAACTCCAATTGAGATGCCATCTGCTCCAAGTCAAGCTTATATTCCTACATGTAAAACCACTACGGTCAAAGTCTCTCAATACGCCAAACAATGCTGACTTCCACAACGGTAACGGCCGAATGGCACAGTTCACGCAAATGTGAAGGAGGAAACTATTCCGAGATCCCTACAGACCTTTCTACCCGTCTTTCGTTTATCGTATGTTGTTGAAAGTATCCAAAATTAATCACTTTGCCACAGATAAAGCTGCTCCATGCGTCTCAATGCGTTCCTTTAGTCCGCAAGCAGCCGTGGCCCGGTCTAGAGCTCATGCTCCCCCGCTTCCTTTCCCTACGTTGGATATCACTAACGTCATACCTTCAACTTTGACACATTCTTGGGTCATGAGATATCGTTTCACGGCCGGCTACATTAATTTAGGGAGAGGATGGCAGAATGTCGTACTGGAGAAGGAGAACATAAAGCAAAAACGGGAGCGCTAAGAAGATTGCGAGTTCCATTTGCGAACTGCAAAGCACAGAATAGGAAAAATAGGCATCGAATATCTATTGCCTCGCAGGTCGTATCTGGTGATCAAAACTCTAATTGTAGCAAAGATGGATTAGCTTTTTCAAAGTCTTTGTTGTCAGACGGGAGGAGGGTCTCTGGATTCGCCAAGACAGTCAAGCTACCCAGCGTACACGCCACGCGTATTTATCCCGAACTGGACAAGCGCACGGATGGGGACCCTTTGTGGGGTGACCATGTGACATTGTCCATGAATATTCATTCCATCGGCACCTGCATATGTATGCCGAGCAGTTCCAGCTCATTACTTAAGCAAACACAATTTCCGTTGCGACAGTTGTTATCTTTCTCTGCAATGACATGGCTTTCCAAGTTGCAGGCAAGACAGCGTTGATCACTGGTGCGGGCTCTGGCATTTGCCTTTCTTTCGCGAAGCTGCTCCTCCAGAAGAGGTGCAACGTAGTGCTTGTGGATCTTGCGCTGAGGCCTGAAGCCGAACGTCTGCTGGAAACATACACCTCAGGTACGCGAGCCATCTTTCAGCGAACAGATGTGACGAGCTGGTCTCAATTGCGGCGAGCATTTGATGTAGCCGAGGAACAGTTCGGAGGAACTGACATTGTTTGTCCTGGTGCCGGAGTGTATGAGCCGGTATGTATCCATTTTGGCATGATGTATCAGAACTGACTTTGTACATTTGCAGAAATTCTCAAATTTCTGGCATCCTCCAGGTTCCCATCTATCGAGAGACAACCCTCACAACGACCGATATGCCAGTATAGATATCAACTTGATACATCCAATCTTCTGTACCCAGCTAGCCATTGATCATTTCACCAACAGGGCAAAGTCTGGCAGTGTGGTCCACGTCTCATCTATTGCAGCACAGAGGCCGGTATTGACTGCACCACTGTACGTTGCAGCTAAGAGTGGGATATCGAACTTTGTTCGCTCTCTGGCGGAACTCGAGACGCCGCCAAAGGGACTACCTAGTATTCGAGTAACTGCTGTCGCTCCAGGAGTTATCAAGACGCCCTTGTGGACAGACAACCCCGACAAGATGAAAATGATAGACAGCGCTAAAGATGTTTGGGTCGAGCCGGAAGACGTCGCTGCAGTGATGCTAGATCTGATAGAAAACGATAAACATATTAGCGGCACGATCCTAGAAATTGGTAAAGATCAGGTCAGACCGGTGGAGCTCTTGAATGATGGAGGGCCGAGTGGTGCAGGTCATACGGTTAGTGCTCTGGTGAAAGGTGCCGACGAGGTATGGGATGAGCTCACTTCACGACGGGATACCATTGGCGAAAATTCTCCTTGATGGGAATGATTGAGTTGAATACATGGGACATGAGACATCCTATATGAGCAGGCAAGGGCATTGCACACATGATTGTTTCAATTTTCACACCCTTTCAATATAATCACTATTCACTTGATCGACCACTGAGCCGTGACTTGTACACTGTGGCGGCACCCTGAGCAAGTAATACACATTTTATTCACGAGAATAACAAAGCAGTATACATGCTTCTCGTTTGTATTCCTATTATTTACTTGTGAGAGGTACTCTCTATCAGAGTCATGGCCCCGTTTCGGCTTGCATGCCTCTTATTATTGAGGAGGTTCAATCAAGTACTACTGGAGACTCTTCAGTACCCTCGCCATGAATCTTACCTCTGTTCTGTCCGTTGGTACGTGGGTAAGGGCTCGTGGTGGTGGTGACCGCTCTCCCTCTTCTGTTTCTTAGGCGAAGTCCACGAGCAGATGAAGTTGCCTTCACGACTTTGGCAGTGCTTACTCCTTTGGGCTGTGGGGCAGTTGAGCTCTTTCGCATAGATGTAGCTGCTCTTCGAATCGATTCAGCTCGTTCCGGAGTCATGGATCTCAGATGCGCCATTGACAAAGCTTGCGTTGCAGAAGAAGGTGGCGGTGGCGAGGAGTCTGGAGATGTGCGTGGAATCGAACGCGGTGAACTCATGATCTTGGGGGGTGTGGGTGTGAAGCGGTCTGTCTGTGTTTCATCCCGGCTATTTACCTCTGGTTGAGATGGGGCGGCGTCTTGTTCAAGGCGAGTCCGACGAGGTGGCGCAATTGTTGCGCTGACATCCATCTCCATTTCAACGCCTCGGGCAGATCGTGGTAGCTGTTGTGTAAGAAGTGTTGGAGGGTTTGAATTGACTGCGACCCACTGACGAGGAGCAACCCAATGAGTAATTGGAGTCCGCGCTGGGCGGAAAGGGTCTATCACTGATGTATCCAGTACAATATTTTGACGATGTAACAAGCTGGAACCTGTGTTGGTAATTGGAGGAAGCCTCAAGGACGAGGCGTCATTCTTAGACATTGTGAGGTCCAGAATCGAAGTGTCCAGTACCATCTCTTGGTGATGGTGTGAGCTGGAACCTGAGTTGACAAATGGACCTTGTCGCATGGTCATGGAAAGATCTTTAGACGTGTTGTTGATATATGATTGCTCATGGCGGACTATTGGCAATCCACACATGAGAACTGTTATATCACCGTGATGAGCCTGTTCAAAACTGTACTGGTCCTGTTTTTGCAATAATGCATTCCTGGCAGCGTACCAGTATTGATCGAGTAGCCTTAACCCCTACCCCGTCATAAAACAATGAGTGGCACTGTGTTGTGTGAACAAAGAGGTATCATTGTCATGTCTCGGTCCGAGAGAGAGTTCACCTTCAACAGTGCACTTCGGCGTGACAAAGGACGCCGCGCAGTTAAGCGAGAAACATCAAAACAAAGAAGTTGACTTCTCGCAAGTCATGCTCATTGGAGAAGGAATAAAACTCACCTAGCATTTGGGTAGCAAATCCTTTTTAATTGATTTGAATAATTGTTTTCTGATGATTTCAGCTGATTCCCGAAAACTTTACCCGCCAATCAAGCCGAATCATTGACAGACGACCGACTGTACTCAATTCAAGTGAACCCCCCCACTCTTTCAAGTCTGAGTATAAATGTTTTCTTATCTAGTAATGTTATAAAAAGCCTTGCTCTATGTGTTAATCATCTGATGGATGTCTAAGTCGAAAGGTACAGCAACTAGAAATACCAGAGGCTTCGGCCAGCCAGAAGCCAAGTCATTCTTCGAGGGCTCGGCGTGACATCCTCAATTTTTCATGCTATTTGTCTCAGGGTTGCCACTGCCTTTTCTTTAAATTGGTACTTTGCACGATCTTTTATGTCTCCGTACGCCTTCTACTTGGGCAAAGTTGCGTCTACACTTTGGACAAGTGTATGGAGTAGAGCAAACTGTGTTGATGTGGACGATAAGAGCCCGCGGAGTGGAAACTTGAAGCCCGCATGTTCGACAAATGGTTGGCTTCAGTCGCTTCCTTCCATCTAAACTTGACTGGGTTTCTTGCGATGTCCTGTCGCCCATCTTAGTGTGTTGGGCCGCTACTGGGGGAGCCTGTGATGTCTTCAATATTCCTGTTGCCGGCTCGAAGGTCGTTAAATCCAATGATGAGCGCTTTCTCTTGCCAATTGGATGAATGGTCGCACTATTGATCAAACTATTCTTTGATTCAGCGTCACTGGACCGGCCAGCTGGAGCAGACGACGGTAGGCGGATGCGTTTTGCTGGGAGCCTTTTCGGCTCTGGACCAGGAAAATCGAATGCCATCGACATTTCATCTTCTGAAGATCCCCAATTTATATCCCACCATTTAATCTGATCACTGTCTGAAAATCCTGGGCGGCTGTTAGGAGGATAGGCCTGAGTCTGCCGGGCCGACCTGACTTGGATGCTTGAAGACAGTGTTGGAGCCAGCGTTGGTGCCTGCGGCTCAGGATTCAGCACGACCTCCATCCAACTGAGCTGTTGGCCGCCACTGATCCAAAGGTCGCCGTTGCTGTCACGTATACTCATATTTGTGCGAGGATTCAATCTCTTCAGCTATGACCTGAATTTTTCAGGACCTTGGAAAAGTACAAGTCTTATATGGTGAACAATAGAGTCTATTCATGTTCACCACAGAGGGATTGTTTCTTTTCCACGGCTTTGTGTAGTTGAGTCACGAAGTTGTTTCCTTTCCAACAAGTGGGTAGGTACAAAGAGCACATTCTCAAACGAAGGGCAGGGCCCAGTTAACAATGAGTAACGTCTGCATACGCCGAGAGGTATTTGCAGCATGCAATGATGAGCCCTCCCGTTTTACTCATCAAAATTGTCCTACTTCTGTCTACGATACGAAGAGTCTTTTCGGACCCTGGTTTCACAAGCCTGAATTAGCCATTCTGGGAGTCAACGAAACATCTCAAATTTCCAATTACACTCTGCCAAATCGCACTTTAGATGCCTATCAATACTATGCTCCCATCAAGTGTACCAGGGTATCCGAGTGACTCTCACATACGCCTTGACAACCCGGGTTCATGATCTGATGTCACACTGATCGCCAAGCAGTCCATAGAGTTTCCTGATCTTCCCACCCTCAACAAGAATATGATCCGTTCCCTCAAGCGCCACGTTTCCTCCTTTCGGTCCAAAAGTCCACGCAACAAAAACCAGATCCTGCATCAGCTTCACTGGCCCCACAGTCTTGAACTCCCAACCAATGTTCTCATCTAGTATTTGTTGGACGCGTTTGTGAATGGCATCGTGCCCTTGGATGATCACGCCATAAGGCTCGTAGACAATTCCATCTTCGTGGTACAGATCCTTGATGGCTGCCCGGCGTGCAACAGCGTCGTAATTGCCGAATATGTTGAAGAGGTTGCCTTCAGCGAGTTCCACAGCTCGCTTTTCAGATATTTGTTGTGACATTTCGATTGGATATAGGCTGGTGTAGGTTTGTAGTAATTTAAGAGAAGTGATTTGTTTTTCTGTGACCGAGGGAAGTTGGGTTGCGAGGAGGAGCTGTAGCTGTATTTATACAGTTCATTGACACTCCAATGACGCTACATATAGATGAACAAGCTGAAGCGCGAGACGTATCATGCTTACAAAATCACGAACCTCTCTGAAGACTAGTATCAGTAGCTTTCTATTTTCGGCCGGGTTTATGATGGGATGTTTGTCAGCCTCAGAGCCCAAAGTGTATCGCCTTCGACCTTCGCTGCTCTGAAGTCCCAGGTTCATTTATTCTCTTCCTCCCAAATCCATATACGAATTGATCATGAGAGCATGCCTTGAGAAAGACAATAGGGATTAGCGAAGGATCATGATTGAATGAAAAATCAAGCAGAAGTCGTACACTGCATGTTCTACATTCCCAGAAACTGCGGAGATGAAGACGGGGAAGGGTGCCTAGGTATCTTGGCGATGCCGTGGCGTTCTCGGCTCACTGTGGGATTACGGCCAGCTGTGGGATGGAACTCTCTCTGTGAGGCTAGTCTGATTACTGCTCTTGGCCGTTTCTACGTCACGACATCATTGCCTCGATGCTCACACGAATTAGGTGCATCTCTCTCCTTGGCTGAAAATATGATCGGCTCTCGACTCAGTAGCTTCGCGCTCTCATGTATATGTGGCTATAGAGAGAGGCAGGCGTGCATCTAAGCATGTTCGCCTGATTTGGCTGGTCGCAAGCCCAGTATTTCTGACATCCTCCCACAGCGTACCGAGCGATCCGATATCCCTCATCCTCTCCGAATCACTGCCTCTTGCCATTTGCAATATTCGAGACTGCGCTGTAAGTCGTATGTCGCCTAGTTGATGATGTCTGCATGGGTCTTTCATTAATCTAACATCGCACTGCTGTACCTCTAGTTCTCCTCTCCTCTGAACGATGACCTCGTAGAGAATTTTCACGAACCCAACTGACAAGGACGAGCGTGAAGTCTAGGATGGACTCTCAACGACATGTTTGCAGCCATGTCGGGTGTGAAAAATCTTTCGCGCGCAAAGAGCATTTATCGCGACATGAGAAAAGCCACAATGTCGCCAATTTATTTCAATGTCAAGTTTGTAAGCGACGATTCAATCGAAAGTATTACCTCCGATCTTTCCATTCTGCCCCCGATACCATACATATTACAGGCGAGACAGGGTCGCGTTCTTTACTGTAGGACTTGGAATAGAAAAAACGACAGGAGATGTGAAGTCCAATTAGCATCGATCCAGATATTGAGTGCTCTTCGTTATCAGCTTTTCTATCCTGGAAATTTGATCATGATGGGTGTTTTCGATTGTCTATTCCTTCGGCATTTCAAGCTTGCATGTACACTGATCGTTATACGTGTCTCAAAGAGATGATGCTAATATCTGAAATAGTGATAGCCTTTTACGCCATGGAGCCAAACATAATGCCGCGAAAGAACAGAACCCTTCTGGGAGAAGCAAGCGTGCCTGTATTGCCTGTCACGCGAGAAAGCTGAAGTGCGATGGCAATGAAATATGCTCAAGGTGTGCTAAGGGGGGAATCGAATGCATCTATAAACATGATGACGAATTTCAGAGCGATGAGACTTCCAGTTTGGATAGGTATATGGATATGCCAGTATCCCATTCCGCGGAGCATGTAATCACCGCATCCCTGGCACGACTACCACATATTGGCACATCTTCGAATACCACTGCCAGTGCATGCCCATCAAACGAAGAAGCTGAGTGAGTCTAACGTTGTGGATGTGCTTACCCCTCCATGCCTTGTGCAGAGTCTGTGATTTCCAAATCCTCAACGCAAAAATATCAGGAATCTAGGTCGTGTCGATAGGACTCGTGCTGATACTGCCATCTAGGATAGGACCTCTGGCAGGAAGGACGTCTGCGCTGCTTGATTTGACAACAATCCAGATTCGACCTGACCCTCCAGCGACAACTGTCCTTGAAGTCCCGGCTGTAAATTGCCATAACAAGTCACAGCATGATACTGAGGTCTACCTGAGGATCTACTATGATCAATTCCATCACCGCTGGCCGATCATACATCGTCCTTCCCACGAAGAAGAACAAATTGAGACTGACATGAGCGAGCTTGCCATGAGAATGATTGGCGCCTGGTTTCTTGGTACGAGCGAAGCTGTTCAATTTGCTATCAACACACATGGTGTCTTAGTTGACGAGATCATGTCTCGGCTGGTACGAACAACCCGACAGTGTTGATTATTGGATGCGGATGGCTAACGAGGTATAATCAGTGTCAAGTTACGTCACAAGACAGAGTCCAACAAACGTTGCCTATATCAGTATGCAACGCAGCAGTACTAAACATAATATTTGCATTGTATCACGGAGTCAGTAAATAGCCAATTCAACATGCTGATAGAGGCTCATAAAATCTTAGCATGAACGGCAGTTATCCCGATCGGTCATCCTTTGGAATATCTTACTGGTTACCCTTCGAGAAACTGGATTCTTCCGGCACGAGACCGCATGGCCAGACGAGAGGACAGGCTATTTCTTACCAATGCGTGCAACCAAGCTTGGAGAAAGACAGAGGTAACCTTTCGACTCGCGTCTCGTTTTCTTCCTAACGTCGGGCTAGGCTCGCATACACCATGTTCAAGCTAGATGCATACATGAGCATCATTCGAAACAAACCCGTGTCAGTGCTGCCAGAAGAACTTCACTTTACGCTGCCGTGTACACTATCTTTATGGAATTTGATGAGACTTGATCTTTGGGAGGAGCGCCAGATTGAGGAACCCCCGTCTCGAGCCTCAATGTCAATGTCTAGCCTGATCGCGGACAGTACCATGGACACTACTTCGACAACAGAACAACCGATGCTCATCGAGGATATCCATCTATGCTTGTGTGCCATGCAATCAGACGTTTGGAAGTGTTTCAGAAGTATAATTCCTGGTGCAGATTGCGAAATCGACAGCGTCTTCCGTAATGAGAGGTTAAGAGAGCGCTTGGAACGATCCAAATGGAGACTGGACCAGTTCGCAATTATGGTTGCCTCGCGCTCCAGTCTCGAATCGAGCCAGGAGTGGTATCTGCAACTGCCTTTCCGACAATATTATGGCTTCGAAGACCAGTCCCTCCCAGGCTGGCATGATGCTGTCTTGGCTCGAGTCACGAGCTTGCATTTCGATGCTGACATGCTTTACCTTCTCCTGAGCCTGTATCTATCAGTCGACATTCGAAATCTCGCCCAGCTCGCCAGAGACCAACGGCTAAGCACCGTTGAAGAGCTCTCTGAAGCCCATCGCCTTGCCAGACAGCAACGACAGGTTTCGATGAAAGGCTGGACTTCGACGCCCGCAGCTAGGTCGGCGCTATGCCAAGCAGTCGATGTCCTCGATCATCACAAGTTCAAAAGTAGCTCTACAACATCAGCAAATATCCGAGCCTCGGATCCCATCTGCTACGTCGCATTATGCGTCAGCGCGCTCGTAGTCTGGGGATTCTGCAAATATAGCGACCTCGGCTGCGAAAGCTGTGTTCCATGGGCTATGCCAGTCGCTGAGTTGACAAAATGGAGTACTCCGGCTGGGGAGAAGTTTGCAGAGGAGAGGCAGGCTTGGATCAAGATGGGCGAAGAAAGTACAGTGGTGAGGTCACAAATTCAAGGTGTAACACTGTGCGGTTGCAACATAGAGGTTGTGATCGCGCTTTTCCAAGCCCTCACACCTGACGAATGGACTCTGGCCGACACTATCGCACCTTGGATCTTCAAGAGATCAGAATGATAGTTGTTTATAAGGAGTATTTTCACGCTATGAGATATTCTGCAACCGTGTAACGATCAGGCGACTAAGAGGTAACATACGCAGCAGACTTCCTCATTCCCTTGTAGCCTTCCAGAAAACCACTCGATGTTCTTGGCAACCCAGCTCAGACCCTGGAGATTTGAGACCAATCTTGCTTCTTGAAAAAATCTACCACACTCTTCAGCTCTGGTGGGGAGTTCAACTAGGAAGATTAGTAAAAGCCAGAAGAATGACATTGCTCACAAACTTACACCACTAGGATGGAGAATCGTAGGATCATCTCGGCCCTCATATCCGAATTCATTGCAGTAAGCCCAGTTGTCCTCCATTTCAATCGCAAGCTCAGGCGGAACCGGAATCCTAGACTGGCCTTTTGGCAGCAGCACATACTCTGATTTCTTGCCAGTGGCTTGGGTAAATGCCTCGGTGATTTCGCGAATACTGATCCATTCCCTGTAGCCAATCACATTCTTACCTGCGCTTTCTAACAGGAGCGCTTTCACGATCGGGCCAGTATCCTCATCTGCGGCGATGAAAGGAAGCTTGACGTCCAGATCCAGATTTCCAACAAATTGAGCTGTATCCTGCTCTGTCTGGAAACAATCAGCAATGATTTGGGGAGGCCGATACAGCCAATGAAGAACTCACCATTTGGGGCTGGAAGAATGGATTCGACACAAAGTTGCTCAAAAAGAAGCCCGCCTGAAAGATGCTCGTTTTCTTCCATAGCTCAGGATAGCTTTCCGTCACGTACTCAGCCGCCTTAGCCTTCGAGTCAAAATGGTAGACGTTTGTGTACTTTCCGTGAGACCACCTGGTCGCATTTGGGAGGGACGACAAGACGAAGCGCTCCAAGGTAGGGACCTTGGCAGCAGCATCGATGACTCGCTTCAACTGCTCGGTCTCATGGTTGGCAGCCCAGACATTGAGGGGTTGGTCTTTGGTAGCCTTGCTCTGGTTGGCAGGATCACCATACAAACCCCAAAAGTCACTGACAGCGAAGATAGCGTGAGCATCCTTGAAGGCCAACGACAGTGTGTCTGACGCATCCATGTTGGCCTGGACAACCTCTGCGCCACGGGAAGCTAGAGCTTTGGCTTTGGTACTGCTGGTGTTCCTCGTCACTGCACGAACACGCCATTGCGAATCCTGAAGAAAACTCTCCACTACCGAGCCTCCCTGGTTGCCGGTGGCTCCGAGGATGACAATGAGCTTTTGGGCGTCCATGATGAGATGAGAGCTGGTGGAGGATGCTGTCCTTTTGCGTTGAAGAATAGCTGGTTTGATTGGGTTGTGATAAACGTAGTAACTTTGATTCGTGTATTGCTACAACGGCTGCACATGCGGTCTGCTACCAATTTTATAGTTAGCATTCCCAGTTCAACATTTTTAGATGCTGAACAATCATCCTCGCCGAGGCCCCGGCAGAGGCAAAACTTATTGAACTTAATTGGTAATGAAGTTCAGCATTTGAGCGAAAAGCCTGAGACTGGTTAGAATAATCACACGATTCTTTGCTCGTGTAATGGGTCCTCTGAGTCCAAAAAAAAACCTTTCGAGCGGACTTGTTTTGGTGATGATACAATCGGCTCGCTCGGTTGACTGTGGGAGGTGGGTCCTGTTACTGTTTTGGTAAATTTCGTCAGTTCCCTACTGCCCAGGTGGGGCCTGGAAGATCCCCTAGCTCTGTGAAAATCTAGCACCCTTCGATTCAAACGTCTTTTCTATAGACCCGTGTCGGACAACCTGAACGCCGAAGACGGGAATCTTTGATCAAAGAATATGTATGATGCATATTCGACGGCCAGGTTGCCAAGATGGGCGGACTTTACATCATAGACTGTCTCTATTTTCGGAGATAGTATTCTCATTGAGAATGTGAAGTTCTTCCAGCACCGTCAAGTGCATTTCAAATTTGTATGTGCCGGTATACATAGATGAGGCAAGCATCTTGTGACATTGCCTTTCTTGACAGCAGATCTGAGCATTCGGACGGCATCGAACTCTAACTTAGTGGCTTGTTCAGTGCTCCTCTCGTGATATCTTTTTCCAGGATCCTCGACCTGCTTGTAAGGGCAGTAGCATCAGTGCTGATGATAGATATGCAAACCAAGAAAGCTGATTCTTACTGCACGCAATTATCATGTGTTTGCAGGGTAGCTGTACAGAGGGGGGCCAGAAAGCCGACGATGTTGAAGTGAAGTTGATCTGCACGTGGCGCGGCTCTGCCAACTGCCAGATACGTATTGAATCTTTCGAGCGTTCCAAGTGTTATTTTTGCCTAATTTTCTGAATGCTCTGTTTGTACAGGTTCTCATCCATCTTGTGGACATCAGCCTCGAGCGTAAACAAATACGCGAGATCGATGGGGGCCTGATCTCGCTAAACTTTAGTGGACTCTTACCATGCGGACATGCCTACCTAGTGCCAGGAGACGCTGTAATCTAGGCGAGGAGTCACTGGAATAGTGGGAATAAAGCTACTCTTCGCAATGAAGACACAGCAAGCTTATGGTCTAGACATTCTCGGTAGAACTGACCATGTGACCTCATTCTCCGTATCAGGAGGCAATTTGATAGTTTATTTCCGTTTATCATTAATTTAACGCACTGTTCTGTGGATTATTTTAGACTGAGTTGGGTTCTTGGGGACCAAAAAAGGACAACGTTCAGGGGAGTACTAGTCCATATCGACACGGAATTCGGTGCATCAATCAAACACCTACGGGTGAACGATTGTTTTCCGGGGAAACGGACGCTCTGGCAAATTAGCTGCCTATTGCATCATAGCCCAATGAGCCGCAGATACATCTCATACTCCTCATCAGTCAACGGCGCCTCAGCATCCTGACTGGATGCCTCCGACGTATTGCTTCCTTGGTCCAAGGATTGCTGCTCATGAGTTCGATTCACCTCGGCTGGTGCTATCTCTCTATATCCTGCATTTTCAACATTTCGCCTTTTCCTACTGCAAACCCCATTCCGGATATGTTTGTCGAGGTTTCTCCGAGTAGACAGCGACAAGTTACCGTTCAGGCAGATGAGCTTACCTTGCGAGTGCTTCATGGTGACGTGAGCTTCCAGATTCTTCTGGGATGAGTAAGGGAAGGATTTTGTACAGAGAGTGCAGAGGAAGACTTCTTTGCCTGACGGTTGGAGAATATTTTGGCAAGATTTGAAGCTTGATTGAGACATCTTCTTGTGGTTGGGAATCAAGAACGGATGTGTCGCTACTCTTATCTGCTTTCCGGAATGCGAATATATCTGAGCTTTTCCCTACTCCGGAAACAATCCTATGTGTATGTTTACTGACTGAGTTTATGCCTAGGGAAAAATAGGTAGCTCGCATGAAGAAACTCTACTCTATCTTCCCTTTATACTTGACGAACCTTCAGGAAAGAGAACAATGCGACAATGCCGTTCTTATCGTTTCTTTGTCTAAATTGTTTGTGGACAAAGGATATAAGAACGAGAAAGAATCATGCACGTAAGGTTTCAAATACAGCAAAACCCCTCTTCTTATGCATTTGTGCGAGGGATGCCAAATCTGAAAGGACGAGATTCAAGGAGTGGACAGATCAACTTCAATTTGAGATTACGTACGACCCCCCAGGACCATGACCAGACAACACTGGCACGAGTATTGTATGTGCATTGCTAATAAACATCATATATTTGGTTTTAGTGCTCTGCAGACGATAAAGGGCAGGAGAATGAAGTGCAACTATAAATTTACATAATCGTATATTTTGGAACATGGCTCGAAGGGTGAATTGTAATTATATTGGACGTTACGGCGCTGGACGAAGGCCTAGAAAGTAGGTACCCCGGGTTGCATCCCCGTAGACCAAGAAAGGAGGGCTGGGCAACTGGATCAATACAGTCCAATGGAACACAAGTAGCCCTGGTACTCCTCGTTTGTCATGGACGACTGCTGTGTCAATTGAGTTTGACTTGACTCCGATTGGTCCAAATGGCTACACTCAAACCCGAAGTCATGCGTTGAGCCTGCCCCAATTTTTATGAAGGGACTTTGATGCCAACTACTCCAAACGATCTCAGAGGTATTGGTGCTAGCAGTATCTGGTGTCACTATCTGGCCTTGGTCAATTGCGCCTGGGAATGACGTGGCTTGTGCCAAAGGATCATAACCCATCGCGAAGTTTGAACTCGAGTTCAATACATTTGGATCTGCTTGACGTAGCAGAACAGGGTCAGTATCCAGCTGTTGGTAAAAATGAATCTGAGCTTGATGCTCCTCGAAATTCATCATTGGATGCTCTGCCTGGCACGTCTCGTCGATTCCAGTTGTTCCGGGACCAGTGTTGTAAGGTCCTGTATTGGGTTGAATGTAAGTCTGGTACATTTCATCTGACATGTGAGCCTTTTCCGAGTATCCAATACCCACTTCGCCTTGTCCACATCCATCGAGACTCGTATCTGGTGCCACATCCTCTGGAGTGCCTTCAGGCTGTTGAAGAATTGCACCTCCCGTAGCCGTAATCGTCACCGCAAGAGAACGTTGATATCGACTATTGGGCTGGCTACATACCTGTCTTTGGAGATGTCTTGTAAGGTTCCTTTTTGTTTCGAAAGAGCGTTCGCATGTAGGGCAAACCATTTTGTCTTTTGGCTCATGCTTTGTCCTCATGTGCTCTCGCAGATAGTCTACCGAGGCGTAAACTCTCGAGTCTGGACCACAGATCTTGCATTGATTTCTAGTTTCGTCTGCGGGATGCTTCTTGTACATGTGAGACTGCAACACGTACTTGTCTTTGTAGACGTAGGAGTCCGGACCGCATATCGGGCACTGTGTTGGAAGCATCTTGCAGTCTGCCGTTGCAAGTCTTTTTAGATTTACCTAAATTTACAAGCTTCGATCTGCATGCGCGAATTGCATATAAATACTCTTCTTCGTCTTTATAGCTCCTTCCGAATCATAGATGGACACCCCGGGCACCTTTGTCTTAGTCTAGACAATGCACTGGTTTGTCTACTTACTCTGTCAAGGGACCGATTGTTGTCCACCAACAGAGATTGTAGGAATTGAACAATTTCATTGTTCAGAATTGAAGTCTGACTGACCTATCTGCTAGTCTCTTTGAACGAGCACTAGGGCGATTGAACCTCACGCGAGTGTCTTCATTCACAAAGACAGTTTGTTCAACCCTGTGATTGCCCTCCCTTCGAGACGTACCCAGGGCCATGCTCGGCGCCAAAGCATCTCAAAATATTACCTCACATATTCTGGTTGTGTGATCACATTACATGAGCTAATTAAATATAGGAAAGTGATGTGACGCATTGGTTATTTCAATACAATACTCACAACAATCATGCATCTTCGGCTTGCTGACTGTTCCATGAAGTGAAGTCATCAAATGAAGTGAGTGAATGGAGAACATCAGAGATGCACGGCAAAATAAGAGGAAATTTGATTTGATGAATTAATACAATCCAATCGAACGCAGGTAATTATGATACTCCTCTGTCGTCATAGAAGTTTCTGTCAACTGGCCATCACCTGAGTTCATCTGATGTTCCAAAGCATCAATGTCAAATCCAAGATCTTGGGCAGACTGTGCAGAAGCAATGGCAACTTGTGCAGATGCACTTTGGTGCATTGCGTTCCAGACGACTTCGGGAGTGTTGATATTTTCAGCTACGAGAAATTCGCCTTGATCTGCTGCCGTTGGAATTGACGCAGCAACACCTTCTATCAGCTGAGTGTGATCCAGCATACCAAAATCTTTTAGATGGTAGTTCTGACCTTGTGCATTTGATTTTAATATCTCGGGATATTCCTGCTGCCAGAAGAATTGCATGTAGTCTTGATACTCCTCATCCGTCATAGGACCCACTCTTGGGCAGTCTTCGCCCGTCTCGCCCACCTCAGACCCATCGGTATCTGTTCGCGAATGAGACAGCATGAAAGCATGAAACTCTTCTTCTGTCATGGAAAATTGGGTTGCATCTCCTCGGACAGCTCCGTCTGATGCAAACGCTCCGGAGGAAGTTTAAGAAGGGACCGTTGAAACTGGCCTCTAGTATTGAGGCAAGTTTTGTCTCGAACATGCTCCTTGTAGCCCCTTATCGTGTAAAAGTGAGCCCCACAGATCTCACAAACCAGTCGTGATTCAGTAGCATGCTTGGCTTGAATGTGTCGCCGCAGAGCGTCCTTCGAAGGGTAGACAAAGGTACCCCCGCCGCAAAATTTGCACCATGATTGGTCTTCTGAGTGCTTGTTTCTGATATGACCCTTGAGAATGTGTTCGTTGGCGTAAATGAGTGAATCTGGACCACAGTACTTACATTGTAATGGCAGTAGTGGACCTTCAAGAATCTGTGTTCTCTCGTGAGTTCTCCTGCGGAACTTTGAAGTCGTAGAAGAGGATGATAGCACTGGGTCTCCAAATCTGTTCCGCGCTCTTTCTTGAGGATGCAATCTTCTCTTGTGCTCCGCTAGACTTGCCTGCGAGGCGTACTCATATGATTGTGGGTAGCAAAACTCGCACAAGTTGGGAGCCATCTTAGCCAGTTTGGTTTTATTCTGAAGAAGCTTGTGTCGGAATTCACAATGACTGATTTACTTCATAGCATTCAAACCGGAGACGTGAAAACATATGAGTAATTTTCTGGGTCTCCTTGGTTGGCTCTTTGTTCTAAATGACGGATCCCTGTCGTAATCTAGACAATGGCCTTGTTTGTTCACTTGTCGAATATTCAAGCGATACTTACATAGTCTCATAACATCACAAAGGACAAGGGCATTGTGATATTTTCTATCTCTCTAAATGGGTTCAATACATCGTCTTTGTCTGCGGTCTTTGAGAGGTATTTGTGCATCGAATTTGTAAATCTGACATTGAAGCACGTGACAACTTCTGGAAAGGATTCTCCTCTGCATAGGGTGTCCTTCTGCGCAGGACTCACCAAAAGAGGTATGTGTGATGTTTGTTACGCCGGGAAAAGACCCCATATATGTTGGGTCCGACCAGCTTGGTTGTCTTCCGGCAAAGTCAAGCCATCACGTCAAGTTAGATCAAGCCAAGGATTCCCAAGAGTGATTAATGTGATTAATCACCGCAATTATTCTTCTTACTGCAAGCAGCTCCAATTAAAGAAATAGTTGATAACGCAAATGCTTCAAAATATGTAATATTGCAACAGGCTACAATTGATTCGAAAAGAAAATAAAAACGCCACTCCACACCACTCATCCCAGATATTCCCAAGATCCCCCCATTTATCCATCTCAAAATATTTCAGAAAGACATCTCCCTCTTACGTCATCTCCATTCCCAATTCCTCTCCCCCCATCTCTCAACACGCACTCGGCCTTACATCCCGCTTAACATGCACCATTCAATGATGCCTATTCTTCTCCGCCCAATTCCCAAACCTCTCCCCACAAACCGGACACGCAGAGCTAGCCCTCACCGCCAGACTACAGTCCAGCTACTTATCGACATGTTTTTGAAGATAGCGAGCCGAGGAGTACTGTTTGTGGCAGGTCTGGCAGGCGTGATTGGTGTGCGCGTTGCGGATGTGGTGCTCGAAGTCCCGTTTGTTGGTTAGGGTTTGCGCGCAGGTGGGACAGGTGCGGTTGGTGGGTTTGCGGGGTTCGAGGAGGTCTTCAGTCCAGAGGAACTTCCAGTTGGGGTCTTCGGGGTCGGGGGTAGATATTGATGCTGAATTGGGGTTCGAACTCGAGTCGGTGTTGGTGTTGGTGTTGGACTGTGAGCTTGATTCGTAGTCATCGGTGCTTATGTCGGGGCTGGGGCTGAGAGACAGGTAGCGTCGTCGAAGAAACTGGATTCGGAAAGACCACCGGAATTGTAGTTGTCAGACCAATTCTGTCCACCATTCAAGTTGTTCCAGCTGTTGTCGTAATACATTGTGCTGCCTGGGGTAAGTGGAAAGGTGAATTCTTCGGTAATTTGGTGTGTTATGTGAAACTTTGCGTCCAGAAATATCTGAAGACTGAGTTTGTGGAATATTCTTAAGAGATTGAACTGCCTCTAAAAAATAGCTATACAGCAAGTCGTAACAGATTTGCACTTCTTCCCCGCCATCTGTTCTCCATGGAGCTTACGACCATGTCTTTGTTCCTTGACTCACAGATTTGACTCGCTCAAGAGTTGTTATGGAAGCGGGACGAAGGCATTGTTGTCATTGACAATAAAGTTTGTCAGCTATTGTTTTCCTTTATTGGAGTTCAACATTGGAGAGCGTCGAGTCTTGGGTTCACGCTGCTCTCTGAGCTTCGCTCGCTTGTACATAAACTGGCTAAGAAACAACAAAGGCTCGTTTAGCCGAGCTGTCACTCCCACGTGCAGAATAATCAGCTTGAGACTCAAGCGAGTAACGTCATCTTTCTTCTCTATTTCATATAGCCTCGAGCGCCAGATACCTAATTTAACACCTCCACCCAGAACCCAAGTCTACCCTCTATCCCGTCACAGCACTACAGACTCCACTTCCGCTCAGCTGCGCCAATGGGTAGAAAACCCTCGGCAAACCCCCGCTCATTGCGACCTGCAAATTCCCACTCCCATCCACTGTATACAGGGTACACCCCACCACCTCAACAACTTGCATTCCCGCTGTAAAGCCCGTGGCCGAACTTCCCAACGCTAAAGTATAGCTCCCACCACTAGCTCCCAAATTCGAGAACACGCTCACGATCTGGTATCCCGTGAAGCCCTTTCGCATGGCGATGGTGGTGGAATCGGAGTAGACTGGATAAGCTTTGTAGTTAAGGTAAGTAGGATCTTTGAAGATGGCTTGGTTGCGGATCTGGTTGATAGCGGAGATGAATGTATATAGGGTGGCGGTGGTGCTATAGCCGGAGTACCAGATGGCGTCGCGGTTGTAAGGGACGTCGCCACCGGTGTAATGTTGTTCCTGGCCTTCATAAACTGTGCAGGAGATTTCAGTCACCATGAGATCGACCAAAAACAAACAGCGAGGATGAAAGAAGGGCATCTGAGTGCGAGAATGGAAAGATGTGAAATTCGAACTTACTAATCGGAACACCATCCGCTAGAATCGTGAACCCAATCGCATTCTTCGCGAGCGAGTAATCAGTGGTGACAGACGCAAATCGAGGTACATCGTGATTCTCCATGAATGAGCCAAGCAGAGTTGTGTCGGAGCAGGTGGACTTCATGGTATTGATTCCGTTGACGAGGTTGCTGATACTGCCGCTGGTGGATTCAAAGGCGCCTCTGATCCAGTAGTACCTATTGTTGTCAGTGTCTGCCGGGATTGGGATACGAGGATGAAATACTCACGCAGGGTAATTCATCACTCCGCTGACGTCGTTCTGGTACGGGCAGACATAGTTTGGATCTCCGTTGAATACTTCCCCAACCACGTAAACACCAGCTAGATTCTGTGAGCATAGTCGCCTAGCCATAACCTGACATCGAGCAAGAGAACTCACCGGCAGTCTCAAACGGCTCCAAAAACGCATTATCAACCTGCTGTGCACTGTCCAATCTTATCCCGTCGATATTGTACTTAGCCACCAAATCCGTGATCCACGTCTTCCACACATTCAGCACATCTGAGTCTTCAGTCCTCAGATCCGGGAGTGAGACAATATTGTCGCCTTCCCAGCACGTCTTGATGCTGTTTACATCGTCGTAATTGATCAGGCAGAAGTCATGGTAGTAAGATTCCTGCTGACGTTAGTTAAGCTTGGCTTCCAGCAGCTTGGATGGGAGAAATACGGAGTTGAAGGGATTGAAGACAGAGTAGTCGACACAAGTGCCACACCCCAGATACCCCATGTGATTAGTCACGACATCAACCATCAGATACATACCTCGACCGTGTAGCGTAGCAGACAGATCAAGCAAGTCCTGTTCAGTGCCAAAGTGGTCATTCAGGGAGTAGATGTCCTGAGCCCAGTATCCATGGTACGATTCTCCATCTGCGCTGTTGCCTTCAAGGTTCTTCACGATAGGCGAGATCCAGATCTGGTGAGAATTTTTAGCATTTGTTCAAGTGCCTTGGTGAAGTCGGTACTCACAGCTGTAAATCCCATGTTCTGGATGTAATCCAACTTGTTGATGATCCCCCGCCATGACCCACCACAGTAGATCCCATCACCAGTGTTACATGTCGCAGTTGTCGAGTTATCTGTCCGTGCGAATCGATCGGTGATGACTTGGTAAATGGATTGGGATTTCCATTGTGCTGCTGAGAGGGCAGAGGCTGAAGAAGTGAGAGTGGCCAAAACCAAAACCGCTGAGTTGAACTTCATGATGAACGGATGTCGGAATCTGGATATACAGAACACTCAATACCAAGTCTCGGTAGTGAAGTGGACGAAGGCAAGTCTGTTTGGAGTGGCCGTTGTCAAGCTCAAGGCCAAGCTTAATCCCCTCTCCAAAACAAAAGCAGCAGACAGTCACAACTTATACCTACTTCCCAATCCATCTCGGCCAAAAAACCACAATCTTCACATCAACAATACCGCCGTAGGAACTAGGTCGAGATCCCCTCTCCACTTCCGAATCCTCCAGCCCATCAAAAACCCACACCACGATCAGTACCTTAGGCCAATCAGCCATGTCACGAAAGGAAGGAGCGAGGCTAGACCTCGGCCATACTATTCAAAGTTTCAAACGAACGCGTTCATCTCACCAAGAGATTGGAGGATTCCAAGCTTTCATTCTTGACGTGCAGCGACGATCAGCAGCCCATCAAAAGCGGCGCGGGGAGATTTCAGGGGGAAGCGACCTGGAAAGAAGATCCACTCCGGCGCCAAGGCAAAGCAGGGCAGGGCATTTCGGCAGCTCCCATCCATCTGCGTCCACGTCCACGTCCATCAAAGCACTACAGTAAACATTGCGGGGGCATCTGCACCCCGCGAACTCCAGGCGGAGATGCAGTAGACAGTCAAGTATTCGGTCCTTTGCGAACAAGTATGCATAAGGTTCGGATTAAGGGTATGAATGAAGTCAAAACAAGCTCCTTGAGGCTTGAGCTGGCTTCGGCACTGGCGGCAGACAAGCAAGCTTTGCCACCCCGCGTGTGGGGTGGCATCATTGAAAAGACCCTCGGAACTTCTCTGGCCTGAATGACCTCAATGTCAAAGTCAGAAGGCCCGAATGATGCAGCTTCATTGTTAGTGTCCCAGTCTGTCAAATTCTTGTAGGTTATGTTCAGTTCGAATTAAGCTGCACGTCGTCATCATTTTCCATGTTGTTCCAACCCAGTTTTCTGGTCAGACCAGTCACGATGATGAAAACATGTGTTGCAACAACAATGCATTGCTATAGCGAATTCTATGAATACAAGCCGTTGCTCGCGAAGCCAAAGGAGCTTCATGCAAGATCGTGCGTAGAAAGCGCATGCGAGGTATCCGTTCGTTCCTTGCTTCATACACGCATCCGGTCATCCATCCCGAGTAGTAACCCCATGAATGCCATCCTCATAAATTTCCAGCAGAAAAGAGCTGAATCAAACGCTCATATTTTAGGCTCTAACGCCAGCAATGAGAAACAAATAGACGGTATCTGCTCCGTTGTGATGAATGAAAAAGAAAGATCAAAATGAAAGTGTTTTGGTTGCACAAGTTCCTCCCAGAGGGATGAGACACGGCTCCTGTAGCATATGAGAGCATTCCAGCATCTCAGAGCTAATTTGGAGTACGTGCCTGGTGTTGTCCAATTGTAATTGTAATTGAATGATGCTCGACCAGAAAGTCCAGTATATCATCAGATATCAGAGACAAAAGGCGACGAGAGAGCTACTAATGGCTCGAATGTTTATGATGTGGTTTTGGAATGGGTTGTGTTGATTCGCTCAGGCGGCAGGAAGGGCAGATATGCTGTGTCCACTAGTCTCCATGATGCGGTTCGTGAGAAGAACAACGCCCGAGAGTCTCTTCAAGATAGGGTCAGTGCCCATTCTTTGACTAATGGCCATGAAGGAGTGTTCAATGCGAGAAACATAGATTCCCATGATCTTCGGAATGAGGTCAAGAACTTGGTCGTCCTAGGAAATTATTAGCAAGGGAAGTAAAGATCGGGATGTTAGGCTTCTTACCAAAGTGCCAGAGGAAACCAAAGCCTGGAAAGCAGTCACAACGGTCTCCAACCAGGTGATTCGTAGTGGCAAGAGTTCATCGTCAAGCTGCATACTGATAGTAGCGCCAAGAGAGAGGAGCAAGAGTGGACTCAAATCTTGAACAAAATCCGGATTGAATCTGGAGAAGTAACGTGTGAAGAACTTCTGCTCTTGTTGAGTCTGAAGCCATTGGATGACAGCGATCTCATATTGACCAGCACTCATAGCCGCCTCAATCTTCTCGAGCATAATGTCGTAAGCCTTCTCCAACTGTGTCTTCTCGGAAACGACTCCAGTAGATAGACTAGAGATTGATGCTTGACCAACGCTACCTTCCCCTCGCTGACTGGCACCACGTTGACTTGCAGCTGGTTGGCTCATACCTGGCTGGCTGACTCCCTGCTGACTCACGCTCTGTTGGCTTGATCCTTGCTGAGCGAGCAGACGTCGATCATCTGCAGCTTGTTCTTGAACCTTCAAGAATTGAGCCTGGAAATGGGTTTGAGCCTCGGCCATCGATGAAATGGTCGAAGTCAAACCTGTAACCAGCTGCGTGAGCTGCTCGATCTTGATGGTATCGGCACGTCGTTGGTGTTCAATGGCATTAAGCTGCTCTGCCGTCTGGCGATGAATTTCGGAAGCGATTCTCTGGGATGATTGAGCAACGAGGTTGTGGAATGACGGCGTGACTACAGTCTGAATGAGAACGGCAAAGTGCTCTTCGACACGGAATGCGACACTCTTCGCAAGTGATTCCGACATCAACTTCAGGAGTTGGGGCTGTTGAAGCGCTCTTCCAACGGCATCCGGGAGGCTCTTCTGAAGTTCCTTTGGTAGATTCTGGGCCAAGTGGGTATTGAGAGTAGAGCCAAGCTGTTCCTTGACCGCCTTATGAGAAAGCTCTGCCAATGCTGGAATAACAGATTGCTGAAGACCCTCGCTGACCTTCCGACCAAGAGTTGTCTCCATGTTGTCAGCCAATGTGCTAGAGACGAGACGGAGCATGGCATCCTGCTTTGCTTCTCCGATAGCAGCTTGGGTACGTCTGTCGTCCTTGAGCTCACTATAGAGAGAGCCAAGAGAGTCGTTGAAAAGTGTCTTGACTTCTGCAGAGACACGAGCCTCAATATTCTTGAGAGACGCTTCGCTGAAGTCCTGGGGAGCACTTGTAGTGCCACTTGTCTCGGCAGGAGCGCTAGCAGCATTCGATCTTGTGAGATTACCATTTCTGGCGTGTGACGAAGGGTCAAGAATAACTGTCTTGGAAGACTGGCCAACTTGGGCGCTGTCAGCTACAGCTGATTCGGCAGTAGCCTTTCTTCTCTTCTTTCTCTCGGCCTTCTCGGGAGCATTGCCAGGGGCTAGACCTCCATTTGCAACCTGTTCCTTTCTATCAGACTTGGTATCAGCCTTGACAGCAGAAGAAGATTCTCCCTGGTGTGACTTCTTCGGGCTGTCCTTGATGGAAGTCTCCTTCGGTGTGGGACGTTGAGCAATACGAGTCGGGAGTGTTGACTGAGAGGCGGGCTCATTGGAATCTGCGGCGGGAGCTGGGGCAATATCCTTGAGGGTCTCCATAGAGATAGCACCGGTTGGTAATGCTTCAACTGGGTGGATAACCTTGTTATCGGATGTCCATCCAAGATCGGCCTGCTTGATATTGAGACAAGTGACACCCTTTGAATGCATAGCATAAAGCTCAAATAATGTTGCAGGCTCGCTACTGTTGCCATTGATGGCCGAGTTTGGCGTCTGCAAGATGTCAACACTTCGAAGTGATCCCTTGTTGGCGAACGAGTACTCGCGCATGCCACTGATGACTGCAGTAGACTCTGGTTTGGGGATAGATGAGTCTACGGCAACAAGCTTCTCGATGTATTCAGCTTGAGTGATATTCTTTGGGAGATTGTACTTTGGGGCCGATAAGTGCAAGAAGTAGATGGAGTTTCGGGTTGGGTGGCCGACAACGATCATTCCAGTGCCTGCATGATACAGAACACTGCAGACCGCATCTGACTCCTTGCTGTGTGGAAGGTGGATCTCCTGAACTGGCTTTCCAAGCGCAAGATCCCACAATTGAAGAGTGTGGTTCTGCTTCATTCCAACAATAAGATATCTCAGCGCACCGCCTCGTTGGTATGGTCGGAGCTTGTCAACAAAAAGAACCGAGGTTGGCCATGACTTCTCGCTTGCTGGAGTAGTAGTGAATGTGACCAATGGTTCCTTGATCTCGATCTGTTGAGTACGGGATGGGTAATTGGCGATATCGGCGGAGGTAAGACTGCGGACATCCCAAAACTTGACCCTTCCTGCTTTGTCGAGAGACACAATGATAGTATCATCTTCACTGAAAGTAAAGTCTTTGCCAGCCTTTCCGGTATTGACCTTCAGAGAGTGCTTGCTCAAATACTTGTCCGTATCCACAATGCGATCTTTTCCATGTTTCAGGAGTGATTGCTTGGTGATAACAGACGGCCAGATAACGTGAATGAACTTTCCGCGACCAACAGCGAAGAATTCAGGGTGTCCTGAACTCTTTCTGGCTCTGGTTTTTAGGACGCCGCCCGGCGATTCGGTGTCGGAAGACTGGATGGGAGGAAGGGCAAAGCCGTACATTTCAGGGTTGCTCTCCTCAAGATGATCACCCTCGCCATCCTTGACAAGAGCCCAGTAAACTGTGCCGCTGATACCAGTGCCGATAATCGACTCCTTCTGCTCGGCCGAAGATGAGGAAGTCACAACACTGAAGATGCGATCGTGAGTCTCAGTAAAGAGTCTAGCGTCCTTGCCATCATCCTGTCGGATAATTCGAACTCCACCGTTCTTTGACATGCCGTAGACGATAAAGTTGTTTGAAGCGGTGACAAGAGTTCTGTCAATCTGATCGAATTCCTTCTTGAGACGAGCTATGTCCATAACGGCTTCATCGCGGAATATTGGTCGTGTCTCGTCGGATTCCTTGATGGTGATCGAGGACCATGGCTTCATTGGAAAGTTGAACACCTTGACGATGTTTTCCTCCTCCTTAATTGGGCCGTCCTCAGCATCCGCGCTCTCCCAACTGTCAGCAATGTGTCCGTGAGCAGTCTCATCGATAATCTCCTTGACTTCCTCAGCGAGGGGTGTTGGTAGGCTATCAAGTGCACCGCTATTCTCGGGCTTCTCCAGCTCCTCCTTGAGTGTAGCAGCAGCGTGCTGTGCAGAAGCCTCGAATTGCTTCTCGGTTGATGCTGCAAGAAGATCTCTCAGATCTCTCTCGATTGCCGCGTGGCTCTCTGCAGTTTCAGCACGAGAAATGGCTTCTTGGACCTGCTTGTCTGCGTGACCACCGACTTCGCTAAGCGCATCATGAACACTCTCCTTATTATCGGCTGCACCAATGCCAATCAAAGCTTCAACTTTGGTGCGTCCATCTGGAAGTGGGGTAGGAGGGGAAGACGAGGACTGAGAGGAGGCAACAGCCTTTTGTTTGGTGTGAGATGACTCTGTCTTCTGCTTATTGTCCGTGGGCTCTTGGCGCTTCAGGATTTGAATCTTAGGGCTGGCTGCTGGAGCAGGACCGGCTGATTCGATCTTTGGTGTGCGGTTGCGTGGAGAAGAAGCACTGAGTTGATCGAAAGGATTGACATAGGTGAACAGACCCTGTGCTTTCGGAGCAGACTCTCGAGTATTTTCCTTTCCGAATGATGGCAAGCCTTCAGTAGCTGCTGAGCCCATCATGCTGCTCTCCAGATTTGCCGTCTCGTAATCCTGAGCAAGCTCATCATCATCCTCTTGTGAAGTGGCCTTACTTGGAGGCGTCATGACCTTGGTCGGCTTCATTTGTGGGGTATTTCCAGACTGAGCAGGCTTGGGCTGATTGAGCAGAGACAAGAGATATGCTTGAGTATCCGCAGATGGAGGAGAAGCAACGCCGAAGCTTGATTGATGTGGCTGCAGACTGGGTGTGAATTGGGGACTTGCCAGCTGAGCAGGCTTTGATTGAGCAGCGCCCATCAAAGCTGCAAGCAAGTCGGAGCCACTGCCACGACCATGGCTCGACGCACTGCCGGGACCTTGGAACTCAGGATTGGCATATGTTGCAGAGACATCGCGAGATGGAGGAAGCGGTGTGCCAATGGGAGCTGGTTGACTTGAAGAGCCAGCAGAAGCCTGACTGAACTTCAGCAGGTTGAGGAGGCTCGATGTGCGGTCAGCATTCGAGGGCGCGCCAGCAGGAGCTGGGACACGCTGGAGTTGCTGCTGAGGGGTATCGACCGGACTGATGACTGCAGAAGCATGGTGAGGTTGTGGACCTCCGACAGGTGGAGTTGGAATAGGTGAAGAAACCGAAGGAGGTTGGTAGCCCTGTTGTGGTTGAGCAGAACCAGGCTGACCAAAGTAGTTACCATTATTGCTGCCAGCATAATAGCTGTAGCTAGGTTCCAATTGAGGCTGGGCAGGTTGAAGAGGCCTATGACTGGGTGGATTCTGAGAGCGAAGAGAAGCCAGAAGAGCATCCAAGCCAGGAGCTTCACCGGTGCCAGTAGGATATCCAGACATGGCGAAAGTGAGCGCACCGTAGCGGCGCAAATGGAAGATTTGGATCAAATCAAAATCCGTGTGAATGGGTATTTTATGGAAGGGGAAATTTGTGAACAGAACTGTTGGAGATTGACAGATCTCGCAGAGGAGCCAAGAATACCGTCGATGCCGCAGCAGATATGTATAGTGGAGTGTGAAGGAGAGAAGAGAGGAGGAGGAGGAGGTTGAAAGCGGAGAGCAGAGGTTGAAGGTTCAAGCAGAGCAGAGCTTCGCGATCGATATCGAGCTTAGGCCATTGCCATTTTCGCGCAAGGCTAAGGCTAATTGGACCGTGCGGCCACGCTGATTGGCCAGTCACTATCTGGTAGTCCGGAAAGGCGAATTGCCCGACAGAGTACTACTTCATTTTCAGAACAAGATCTGGAGACGCTGACATTTTGGTATCACGAAATTCCACTCTGCCACGGGACTTTTTACAGCGGTAACACAAATCTCTCCCCTTCATCCTCATCTGCGGCCCAGTATCTGGCTTTGACAGCTTGTACCACCACGTTTCGGCACTAGACATCGCTTTCGGATTTAGCGCGGAGCCGTTCGTTCGTGGAATCTGGACTGGCCCGACTGGTTGTACAAGAGTACAAGAGCCTCGTTCGCTTCATCCCACATCCTACAAATGACAACATAAGCTGGAACATCATTTCAGTGTGTCCGCAAGAAACAGAGAAGATGTTCTGTCTAAGAAGGTCTGTTGTGTTCCTCCCTGTAATCTTGCTGCCCTTGCTAATATATGCTCCAGTTGGCTTCCCCTCCTCTTCATACCGACGAACGCCTCGCCGATATTCATCTTCCTCTTCTTCCTCTGCACATACTTCCTGAATCGGCCATGTGTCTACTGCTCGTTCCTCCTCCTCATATTATTCGCCTCTTCCTGCCACTGGTCTGATCACTGCTTCTTCGACTTCAGCAGCAACTGGTTCGAGCCAAGGCAGTCGCCCGCGCAATCCGCTGAGCTGATGAATTCCACTCTTTCGAATCCGACTATGGACCAACTCTCGATGTATGTCGGAGCATTCAACAATACGGCGGTCGCGCTGGCGGGGACTGCGCTGGAGGAAGCAAAGCGTCAGCTGGCAATACGTACCGAGTGGACCGGTATCGGGGTCGACTGGCTAAGGAGTCTTCTGGGCCGGAGGGAATGGAGATTACCATGTGTGGATGTATACATAAGGCTGTGACTTTGCGTTGCAAGGAGACCAAGGACGTTATGTTTTATGGCTCTCTGCTTTCTGCTTTCTGGATGGCGTTTAACCATGATGGGAGGATGGATGCATACAGGCTGGTTGGGGTTGGGTTGGAAGTGTTCCTGGGTTTTTGGATCATAGCCTGCATAAGTGGAGTTTTGACAACTTGGGCAATCGGGGAAGGTTGAATTTCTACTCGATAATAGATTGTTATCCCACAGGTGGTCTGATCAAGTTGAGCAGCATCTGGGTACATTTTGGGTTGTACCCAAGATTAGTGGCCAAATAAATATGGCAAGTACTCTCTCTTTACGTACCTTCCGTCCGCGTTGTATTACTACACGTATATGCGTAGAACACGTTCGCGAGTGCTGAGGTTCTGCTCGTGCCAAACTGCAATGCTCTTTGCCCAGTTTAGTTTCAGTGCTCTTGTACAACCCAAAAAGTCCAGCCAATCAAGCCAATGTCCACAGCGACTCACATGCTCAGCCTCACTCTTCCATCATCAGTCTCCACACAAAATTCTACTTCAGTTCACAAAGCAAACAACTCCTTCGATCTTGTTTCTAATCTTCTTCCGAGGACTAGAAATGGCTTATCCAAACCAAGTCGAAGCCACTCCAAGTCCGGCTAGCGACATCAAATCCTCCACGATCATCCGCTCTACACCAATAAAGAAGAAGCCAACTTTCAGACGTAAAAGCATCACTTCATCGTATAAGAAGTTCGAAGAATCTCTTACAAGACACTCGCACTCTCCGAAACTGTATGCAAGATCCACCACAGTTGTAGTTCATTCCGAGGCTCGAGAAGTAGCTGTACATGTCCGTAGACGGGATGACAAGCAATTCGACGCCATACCACCACCAACAAGCAAAGCTACCACTACTTCCAATAGAGGCGACAATGGCAGTGGGGGCGATGGGGGTGATGAGGGCGATGGACATGGTGGTGGCTCTGGCAATGGCCGAAAGGATAATGATGAAGACGGAAACAAAGGTTTTGCGCCTCCTGCCAGCGATACACCACCATTAGACGCAGATGCAATCGATAAACAGAGAAAGGCGATCAAGAACAAGATTCTGGCGATTGGACTGTTATCGAAGGTGTTTCGGCTCCTGAAAGAAAGAGCGTCGAGCTTGGGGAGTCGGGAGAAGCACCTCCAGGCCATGAAGGAGAAGCAAATCCTGATGCGCGACCTAGTTCAAACGATGACTCCATCTCGCAGCTTGAAGATGAGAGCGCGGATGAATATGAAAGTGCTCCAGAAGACCCTTGGCTAGAGGAAGAAGAAAAGAACTCTTCTCCTTTCCCACCGCCGATAGCAGCAGCAACAGTGGACGTGTTCAACTTGAGGAGGTTGTATGGTAAATAATTAATATGTTATCCCGCGACTCATTTACCCTGAGAAGAGGCAATTAAAGTAAGCAACAAAGCGTGTTGTGAGCAAAGTCTTGAATTCTATCTAGCAGCTCCTTATCATAATGACGAACAGCGGGTGCCGAACAATGGCATTGTCCAAAAGACCCAGAATCAACAATGGTATTTCCCAGCGGAGTCAGAACAGAGGAGTCGACTTCAAATGCGAATTGTATAAAGAGAACTGGCCTCTGGTTAGAAATCTGCTTGTTTTGGAGAATGCGCAACAGCTTATCAGTCTTCACACAACGGCTTCCACGAGATGTCAGACACCGATTACGACAACGGAAGCCAGGTATGGCAGAATAATGAAACACCTATCATTCCAGCTGTGATCGACCACGCGTGGAACCAGCAGTACCGTCTGCAACTGCGACATGCACCAGGAGCACACTCTGTGGTGGAAGAGAACCCGTCCTCTCCAGGTTACGAGCCATTTGGTCCGAGAGAAGGAAACTTGCAAGACTCTCTTCTCAACCAAACAGTACAGGGACCTTTGCGAATGATTGTGCGTAACGCCAGAATACCACCGCAGCCTGGATTGCAACAGCAGCAAGAGCAGTACCAGCAAACTCAAGGTCAGTATCCTCCAGGATTGGAGAGCTTAATCACGAATGCTAATTTGGCATACCACCAACCTTCTCAAGCTCAACTGGAGCAATGGGAAAGAGAGTACCAGCAATCCCAAATTCTGCTTTGTCAATTTCCAGCGGAATTTGAGACTTCGATGCCTACTCCCATATCAACACAGCCGCAGCTCTCAGGATCTCAATTACGGTACTTGCTTAACGAATACGAAGTTCAACTCAAGAAGTGGGAAGAGGAGTATCAACAAGCTCATGGTACTGTACCCGAAGGATTAGAAGCATTGATCAACGACTCGATTTTATCAGAACAAGTTCCGCTACCCGAATTTCAGCATGCGAAAGACGAACGTCAACAAGCACCAGATAAGACTTTTGGAGGGTTGGAAGGTCTGGCCACTGATCCCGCGTTAACATTTGAGCCTTCGGAAGCTCAGATCCAGCAATGGGATGAGGAATTCTGGCAATCTCTTGTACAATCCCAAGAAGGCGATGAACAATTATTACCTGTATCACAGTTCCATCAGCAGTCGCTTGCACATGACCAGCAGAACTTCGCACCTCAATCACAGTCCGAGGTTCAATTTTCCACTTTTGGAGAAGCATCAACGAGTGGTTACGTGTCACCGTATGCCCCTTGCACCCTCAACTACCTCCTCAACTCTTCGTCCAGCGGCAGCCAGAGCTGCTTCCTTCGCAACAATTGCTCCATGAGCAGTTGCCAGAAGTGGACCAGCCTGTGCCATTGTTCTCGGGACAGATGTCAGGCGATTGCAAGGTTCAATGTCCTAAGTGCGTCCTGAGATTTATGAATCGACCCCAGCTCCGCGTGCACGACAGTTTACATGATCCTAGGAAGCCTCACGTATGCCATTTCCTGGGATGCAACTCCCGGTTCAATGATAGACTTCAGCTTCAAGTTCACATTTCAGGCCATAATGGAGAAGTTACGTGCAGCCATTGTGGTGAATTCTTCTTGAGCACTCAAGCACTTACTTGGCATAAGAAGTTCGCGAAACACAAATGAATTTGAGTGAGGAGTCATGGTAAAGTCACCATTGGCTGTCTTCCTATTTCTCCACCCCTGAAATGTAATTTGTCAAAACACAAACAAAGTTCCACGATCATCATGTATTCCTTTAGAATTTGCTTCTTCTTTCTTATTAAATTTTCAATTTTAGGTATCTTCAGGGCCCCCATCCATATTCGGGTTCTGCTCGCCGATCAAGCTTCTACGTGTTGCCATCGCTGAACTGCACAGTCAGTGACAGACAAATAACGAGTTTCTGTTAATTTTGAAACACAATATACTTATCTGTTCTTTGGTTGTTCTGGAACGATCAACTCCGATCGCGCCCCTGTTCACGCCAAAGTATAGAATCCTCAACGGAACAGCACAGCCGAGGATCAAGATAGCACCGCTGCTGAATCTGCCAACTTTCAAGCTAGCGTCGAATCCAGTCATTTCAGATGTGGCAGATCATTTCAGTCGCTGCATATTTCATAACAGTGTCGTCTGGTAATCTGGCAGTCTGATCCTTTTGAACAAAATCCCTACTGTTTGGATTCTGATCGGTCTGAGAACAAGTGGCTCTACTCTCTATAAAACCAAACCAAGCTCCCCCTTCTCCATCATTATGCAAGAAGAAACTTCGATCAACATCAATCATGAATCGATCATTCTCAGAAAACAACAATTCTGAAGGAAATCCCTTCCAACGAAGTGTCTCAACACAAACTCCCGACTGGACTCAACGAGTCACCGTCATGGAAGCTCCTACTCTGCAAGAGCACGAGGTAGCATTGGCTTTGTGCCAAATGAGTGGAAGACTAGTAGTCTTTCCAGAGTCTAACGTTCGCGCAGACCGAAATCCCCATGGTCGTCCGTGGGAGGTACCATCCCTTCCTACTCCCGCTCTCAGTCTTCCAGCCAGCCCAGAGCCACAATTTCAAGCTCAGAGAGTTTTGCCAAGCCCTATCTGCGGCTGGATTCGTCCAAGACCTGCTGATCATGGCATTGGACAAGCCTTTGCCACGATGATGGCCCAAGTACACCAAGGCCCACAGCAGCGAAACTTCGACGCGGCATTACCGGAAGCTCAGCGCCTGAGTTCTATTCTGCGAGGACCACAGGAAGCATTCACTCTCCATCGCCCAGGTTATACCCGAGAAGAGAGTTTCTTGCCAGAGGTACGCCCACCACAGAACTTCCAGCAAGCTAATCAGAGACCATACACTGTTGGCAACTCAATGCACCATGCTCCCCGCGTGGAGATTGTTCCTACAGATCTGTTCGCCGAACGGAAAGTTGAAACGCAGCAACCACAAGCGGGATTCCGGAGTTCATTCCCAAACGCATTCCCAAATGCATTTTTCAATGCTCCTCCAGCACAGCCTTACCAGAGTCCCCACCCGGTATTTCCACCAGTCCGACCAGCACCACCACCTGCCCCGAAGAAGAGAACTCCTCTTCCGGACTGCCCTCTCCGATGCAAAAAGTGTGAAAAGAAATTCACGTGCATGGCCGATCTGCAAAAACATCAAGGACTATCGGAAGACTGTTCTCAGGTCCACATGTGTCCAAACTGCGACAAGACGTTCACAGGAGGTCGATGGTTGCTGACACGCCACCAGAGAACTGCTCACGCCGATCAGCAGTGTCCGTACTGTCCTCAGAAGTACTTGGAGCCATCCCGAAGAGATGACCATATCCGCAAGAAGCACAGCCGATGCCACATTTGCGCTGATTTCTTCCCTCGGACGAATGATATCGTTCCTCACTTGCTCTCAGCACATGGCTTGACGGTTGCGAAGGCTCGAGCTAACGCTAGTAGAGAGTGGCCGGCCCAAGATCCTGACGAGACCGAAGATGAGGATGAGGATGAAGATGAGAACTGAGGTTCTCAATCGTGTCCTCCGAATGCTGAGTTCTCAGCACACGTTGTAAGATAGCGAATTCTCTCCTCCTTCCTGCATTTACTTTTGGGACTGGGCCCGGTTTTTGGCATGGATTTCAATATAGCGGAGTCTTTTTTTGGGCTGCTTTCTGGGATGGTGCGCAATATCCAAGCACATTGTAAAATAGAGGAATGGTCTCTTGCGCTGCTTTCTTGGCGGTGGCACGATTCACCTGACGATAGACTACATACAGAATAATATAATTACCTAATCACTAATCACCTTGCAATTTATCCATTATTGAAGCCTTGATAATTGTGATGATTAATGTAGTGAAAACTTGAAATGAGAGAGCTGAAGTGAGGTGCAACGTTTCCGCGGAGACCTTTCTCCATCCTATCCAAATAACAATAAACACTTAAGCGAATGAACAGTCCATGTCACCCCACACTACCAGAACAACATCGGAAGCCAACACCACATTGAACTACTTGTGATTCGACAACGCATGATGATTTAATTGCGGCCCAGAAGCTGGCAACATGGGCATTGAATGACCAGCGCTTTTCGCGTGGCAGCTGTGGCTTGCCAGTCACATGGGTTGGCTTTTAACTTTACCTACCCGAACACTTGAAAGGTGAAAGGTCAAAGTTCCGCATAGATCGTTGTTCAAAGGGGTGATGATCAAATTTACTTCGGCTTCCGACAAAGACATCATCTCATCTGAAAGCTTGAAGTGAGCCGAGTAACATTGTCCCTCGTCCACGCTCCTTCAGCCTTTGATGAGCGCCCCTTTTTGAACAAAGGAGACACAATGACATTATGCCTACATCTCTCCATCAGTCGTAAAATTCCAATGGAATTTGAATGTAGACAACATGAAGCCTGTTCAAATAATAACAAAGACGCAATGTGTTCCATAAATCAGGCCGCAAGCACGGCAAGATGATGTGAGTCTCCACGTCAGGTCATAACATCTCCCACAACAATCAAGATGGATTCTACTTTACCGGTTTCAGAGTCAGTAGTAAGCTCAAGCACTCCGCCTGAGAGTTCTAGTCCAAACGATAACGGTCAAGCTAGATGCGACCTCTGCGAGGGCATCACTTCGGCTGTTAACGACCACTTTGATTGTTCTTACCGACTCTACATCTCCGATGATCTGGCCGAAACTATGGTAGACGATTCAACTGGTATAGACTGCCCGCTCCCTGAGACTGACATACCTGTCGAAAATAGTGGTGAAACGTGTGCCCTCTGTGAGGCTATCGTTATGGACGATGACGACCACTTCGATTGTCCTTGGCTTTGCTACCTCTCAGAAGAGTCGCCAGTCGATGGAGACGCCCCAGTTGAGAGCGTTGATCCGCGAGAGGTTAGCAAAGAGACATGTCTTCTCTGTGACGCTATTCTCACGGAAGGTGATGACCACTTCGATTGTCCATGGCTGCTCCTCTTGGCTGAAGAGCCATCTAAGCAGATCACTCAGCCAGCCATCTCCGACAAAGGGAAAGTACTAGAAACCACAAAGCAGTCCCAAGAGGACATAGAAGCAGAGGCCCAGCAACGGAAAGAGTCAATCATGAGGATATATACTTCCGGGAGAGTAACAAAGCGTCGAAGGAGTCGAAGTCCCCAGGCCCAGAGATGGCCCAGAAATCCCGAGAAGCGCGTGATTTGCGAGAACTGCGGCAGAACATTTGCAAACAAATACAACCTCCGCAGCCACCGCAGAGGGATTTGTGGCGGTGATCCCAAATACCCGTGTCCTCAATGCGACTACAAAAACGCGCCAGACGAATCTCACCTCCGCGAACACATCCGGCGAGTCCATGAGAATGTCAAGGACTTCGTATGTCACATATGCAAGAAAGGGTTCGGGTCCGCTGGCGTCAGGAAGTCGCATATAGAGGTGGTACATTTACGCAAGTACAGGTATGTGTGCGAGATGTGCCCTGGTCATAGGTTTTACGAGAAGTCGACATTGAAGGCACATATGGAGGCTCATGACAGTGGGACGACAATGTCAGCATATACGGAAGAGCGATGGGATAGGAAGTTTTCTAACACTTCTGCGTGACCTAGTCAATGAGTTGGTAATCCCGCTGGCCGGGACGTCAGAGACTGTAGATCAGCTTTACTAGAGTAAAAAGAGAATATCAGTGTAAACACGACATTTTGTTGAAGAGAACAGAAATTTTGGGTGCGGAAGGATCGAATTTACGAGTTAAAGCAATATTCCAAGTCTTGAATCATGTGTGTGGCGCTTGCCATGAAGATCAGGTATGATTTCGTAGTGTGACTTACTGATTAAATGTTATCATCTGTTCTACCTGGAACTCTTGCGATTTGTGGTTGACGCGTCTGGCTCGCATGATCAGCGCGCAATATGTAAAATTGTTCTTGCTCGTATTCCACAACGCAATGTGTATCTGACATCCAGTGGCTTCTTGCTCACTACTAGAATATAAGTCTATGTTACTTACTAGAAGAGGTGAGATTGTGGAAGCAAGATCGATCCTGCCATCAACGTGGAGCCAGACGCGTGCTGATCCCCACCTAAACTCAAGTCCACTGCGAACAACAAAATTAAAAATGTAGACACACAATATACACCATAAACAGCCCGGTGACATCATCTACAACCCATCAAAGCCTAACAAACTGGTCAGTGCACTCAATATAAACAATCATCAACCTCCCCATAGGTAGGTACTTACCGGTACCAAAGGCAAACCCCGGCGCTACCAAAATTTCTAGCTGCTTCAAATAACCAATTAATTGATTTCCATACATGAACAGCAACAGGCAGCCGCTCTATGGTTGAGCGGTCAGGGCGAATTGTGTTCATGGGGCTTGGACATCTTACGGATCAAGGCGTGGATCGATGGCGAATCGAGGTCGGACCGGCGGAAAACAACGACAAATTCGAATCGGAAAGTAAAACCTCAACTCGACGGGGTTTTCTTTGTCCTTCGGGAATTTCTTTTGCATCGTTTTCGTTCTTCGTTGTTTTTGTTTTTGTTACCTTCTGGAACGCTGTCTTTCTCTTTTACCTTTTTCTTTTTAGCTGTTTGGTTTGTTTATTGTTTTTTGACGGGGAGGCTCGCTTAGAGCTTTTGTGGGCCAGGTTAGGTTCCGATCGGCTTAATTCGCCATGGAAGCCAGAGCGTGGCATATCGCGTCTCTGTCGCATTGCAAATTCCTGCAGGGGGGCGATACTATCTCTGGGAAACCTCACTGGTTGGAGGTGAACACGCTTTGGGGGGGGGGGGGGGGGGAAGTGGTCAGACTTGAAATTTGGTGAGTTGAAGAACGACAAAGTTCAGGTGGAAATGCGAAAGCGACGAAATACTCGAAGCAGGAAACTTATCGTATCTGAGTAGGATTTTGCTTAAGTGGTGGGCTCTGTACTTTGCTTCCAACCGGTTTTTGGTTCTATGTATGAGACAGAAAAAATTGGTGAAGCTGCGAAACGAAACAGTTAGATCGAAGCAAGAGCGCCTCCTGCTGTCTGTTGAGGTGGGGTATAATCTACAGAAGGTCAAGTAAAGTACTTGGCGATATATTTGTCTCGTTGATAGTAGTGGAAGAGAATGCACAGGTTTTAATTCAGTCTAAAACATTATAAATCTCATGCTTCTCAACTCAACCCGAGAGGTTCCCACCTTCCAAGAGATGGTCCCCCCACAAGCACTTGTCTTCAATATGTGTAAGGATACACAGGTGGGTGAGCACCATCAGGAATCTCCAGCTGCCCGTGGTAGTAGTTCTTGGACTGCTGGCTGATCCATTGATCCTTGATTGCTGGCAACGTGGTACGTCCCTCACGGCGCGAATGGCAATCAGGAACTGGTTGTGGGGCCCAAGTCTTCGAATGGAAAATACCTGGGTACGAAGCATTGAAATAGTAGTCCGTCAGCGGGACACCGTTTGCATTGGGCGCGTACCAAGTGCGCAGTTGATCGCCGGTGGACTTGGCGACATTGGCGAAAACATTTGCGCCTACGTCCCAGCGGCCGAGAGTGTAAAGGCCCCAGTTGGCTTCGACGGTTGAAATCTCGGAGTAGTGGTTGTAGTAGTTGGAGTCTGTTGTTCCAACGAGCTCTTTGGGAACGGAGTCTCCTAGCAGGATGGAGAAGACGCGGTTTTGGATGCTGTAGGTCTCGTTCTCGTCGAAGGTGATGAGGACGAGGGTGTTGTCCATGAAGCGCTTGTCTTCGAGGAGAGGGGTAAGGAAGGTCTTCAGCCATTCGCCAGCGACGGTGACGGAGGTGTCGTGACCGTCGGAGGTCATGTTGGGGGTGATGAACATCCATTGGGGGAGTTGGTCATTCTCAAGGTCGGTGGCGAACATGGTTGTGTTCTTGATCTTGGCGGCTCGCTCGGGCTTAGTCACGACAGAGTTGTAGAGGATCTCAGGGCTAGCATTCGTCAGTAGGTAAGATTTGCAAGGCCGCGTAGACGACTTACTTGTGTTTGCGAACGTAGTCGTTGGCGCCATTCTTCTGGTTCACCCATCCAAAGCCTTCGAAGCCAGAATAAGGCATGTCTTCTTGATACATTCCCCAGCCTGGAGAAGTTAGCTCTAGTGTCCATAACGAGAAAGCTGAAGTGGTCGAATCTTGCCAGCCAGGTTGAGCATCAATATTCCTCGTTTCGGAAGAGCAGCTTGTACAAAAGCTAAGCAACGAATGGGGTAGACTTACTGATTCCCTTATCGTCAAGGAGGTCTACGACGGATGAGACATTCTGGGGAACAGCAGTAAATGGGTCACCGTTCAGCCCAAAGTAGTCACTAACTTCCAATCAGCAATTGCTAGAAGACACCAATCGGAAAGATACATACCCTCCCACGGCTGCCATGTAGTTTGGCTCAGAAGGGTGCGTAACGGCATAGTTTTGGCTAAGAGTGATTCCCTTCTTGGCAAAGAACTGGAAGTTGGCTGTCATGTGGTTAGCAGAATGACTTGGAGCAAAGATGCCGGGAAGAACCTACGATCCCCAGCTGCCATATCGTAGTCGGTATTCTCAAACCAAATTGAGACATAACGATCGAACGACTTTCCCTTCACTTTGCTGGTTGGGCTCAAGGTAAGAGCAGTAGCCTGAGCCGCGTAGACATCGGCGGCATCCGTGGCAGTGGGAGAAGCTGGAGCTGGAGCAGCCAAAGCTACAGAAGCCCAAGAGGCAACTGAGATAGTGGAAGAGAAACGCATATTGAAGACTTGAGAAAGCTTGACTTGACTTGGCGAGGCTGAAGAAAGAGGAGAAACCTTGGGAGGGGATCGCCAAGGTACTTGTACTTTACCCTGGCGCCGGTAACTTTGTACCTTGACGGCGGTAGCAGGGGACCAGCAGGACTTGTCCAAAAGAAGAAGTTGAGATTCTAGAAGACGGTGACAGGCCGTCCTGACTTCGCCATCCTAGCTAGTAGACTCTACGATTATGAAAGGAAAGACGGGAATGGCCGTAAAAACACGGATTGAATGTAATGAGCTTCACCTGATTTGTTAAAAGCAAACGATATTCGACGTCGTCCTACTCCCAAGTGGGGGTGATAGGAAGCACTTGCACTTCTTTGATCCTTTGACATCCCGTCCTACCCTTTTCTTTTCGTTCCTAGCCACACAACAGATGCACGAGGTCATCACCAACACCCCATCTTTAAAATTATGATGAGTAGTCCGCTGAGCAGGCCGTCTTCTGCTGTGGGTTCCAATGCCAGGATTTGCTAGGTGGCCAAAGATCCGGATGACGGCTTCCACGCCTGATTAGCATCGTGCAGCTGTTGATTGGCAACCAGAAGTCTTGGTCCTGCATCCTCCCATGAATGATGCATGGAAACTGTGGCGACATTCGAGGTAAAGGAGACAAGCTTCGCGAATTGCAGCGACGGCGCAAAGAAGCTTTTGTTCATGAACGGCAGACCTAACTGCAACTAGGAAGGTGGGAGCAATGGATCAAGCCGGACTGCCAAGGATGTTGTGCCCGTGGGGAAATGGAAATGTTTCATTGGTGGCAGGTGAAGCTACGGAAAACGTCCAGAATACGAAGCTTCTGGCGTAAGTTGACATGTTGATCATGGTCGCTTCGAGCAGTAGTCGCAATTATTTGGAGCTGAGGAAATTGAAGAGCTGCTTCTGCATAGCGGAATACAAAACTCAAATTCTTCATTGCTTGTCAAGGTTGATCTTCGCGTAAACAGTCCTTCCAGAAGACCTCTCGGCTCGTTTCAGGGGTCCATATCGGCAAAACAGAAGCCGAGCTGCGCAAGCTTGTGATCATCTGAACCTCAGAACATCTTCGACGCGCGCCAGGCTCTCCTTGCTATTAAGCACTTCTCTACATCAGCAGCCTTGTTAAACAGCGTCGAGAGGGATCTGGAGGTCTTCCTTTGCTCCATCGTCATTAGAAAGTGTCACTCAGTCTTGTACACTTTTCTGTCTGGTCTCGGACCCCTCATCAATTATGGGGTGCTGAAGCAGTCAACCTTCGAAATCATACAACTTCCCTGACGTCGCCACTCCCACTTCTTCCTCGACCATGAGTTCCTACAAAGACGAATCGTTCCGACGCGAAAGCGACAGCCTCGATGATGTCGAAATGCAGGAAAGGGACAGTGATTCAAGGGGCGAGCAAGAGGACCGTTTACTTCCTTCCGAAGATACAGACGAAGTTGGAGAGATAAAATACAAAGTTGAATGGCATCTACGAACCGGATGGGCCATTGCTCTGTCAGTTTTAGCAGCAGGATTGGCCTTAGTTGGCTTAGTTCTGTTTACGAAGCTCTTCATCGTGGGTAGTACGGTAGCCGTCGAAGATGCAGACTTGGAAGTTGTAGGCATTGGAGGGTTTCGCAGACCAGCCAGCGACTATATCTTGGATCCTTCCTGGGACATCAATGCGGCGCCGACAGTGCGACAATATGAATGGAAAGTAGTGGATATTGTCGCGAATCCGGACGGCGTCTTTAGGCCAATGATTACCATCAACGGGAAATTCCCAGGTCCTATGATCGAGTGCAATGAAGGCGATACCATCATAGTCGACATCGACAATCAGAGCGTCAACGCAACATCGATCCATTTTCATGGGATTTATCAGAACGGTACCAATCATATGGATGGAACATCTGGTATCACACAGTGTCCAATTGCGTCAAGACGAAAGTTCCAGTACAAGTTTACGATTACTGGCCAATCAGGTACCTACTATTATCACGGCCATCAGGCAATTCAGATATCCGACGGACTCTACGGCCCACTTGTGATACATTCTCGGAACGAAAAGAAGTTGCAGCACATTCCGTACGCAACTGATCGAGTTGTAATGCTGCAAGATTACTACCATGAGCTCAGCAGTGGCCTGTTAGTGACGAATCTCGAGCCTGGCAACGAGGCTCCTCCGATCCCCAATGGAGCGTTGATCAATGGCTTGAACAAGCGCGACTGTTCTCAACTACCTGGGCGAATGTGTGACAACTCGACTGCAACGGTTCCAGCATTCGAGTTGGCAGCAAATGCGCACCATCGCTTGAGATTCATCAACGCTGGAGCTTTCGCTTGGTTCCAGGTCTCTGTGGACGAGCACGAATTTGCCATAACTGAAGCTGACGGAACAGACGTTGTTCCGACCTACGATAGCAGGATGATGATTGCACCAGCTCAGCGTTACAGCATGGTCATCAATACCAACCAGACTGACATGGATTTGTTCTGGCTGAGAGCGAGGATGGTAACCCATTGTTGGGCCGAACCTGAACTTCCTGGGCCTGGTGCGGATGAAGTGAAAGCAGTCATTCACTACACAAAATCGAAGCAGCCACAGCAAGGCTTGATCTCTCAGCCTACTTCGAGAGCGTGGACTCAAGGAATGGAAATGCAGTGCCGGGATATGAACACCACTTCCTGGGAGCCTGCATCTTTCGAGCCAGCACCATCAGAGGCAGATTACTCTTACTACCTCAGAGCAAATTTGGAAATTGGCGATTGGTATGCTGACTTCTGCTACTCGAGACCGTTGTTCAATTACTGATCTGATAATCAATAGGAGACTACAGCGCGGATTCTTCAATGCGTCCACTTTCAGGCCCAACCTTCGAAATCCAACTTTGCACCGAACTGTTGAGGGACTGTCCAGCAAGAACGAGACTTTCAATACCCTGCGAAACTTCGATGGTGTCAATGACAAATGCTACGACAAAAAGAATGACTTCACTATTCAGCATGCAGGCATCAAAGTCGTTGATATAATCATCCAGAACTTTGACGAAGGCAGTCACCCTATGCATCTTCACGGCCATAAATTCTGGGTACTAGGGCAAGGCCATGGAATGTTTCCTGGTTACGAAAGTCTCGGATTAAAGCCAGAGGGCAAGGGAACTCTCAAGAGCCACGAGCACGCCCTGGATCGCCTGATTCGAAGAGACGTCGCAACGCCCGAAGGCTTTGGCTGGGTAGCTTTGAGATTCGTCACAGACAATCCAGGAGTATGGGCGTTCCACTGCCACATGGCATGGCACTCGGAAGCAGGGTTGCTGATGCAATTCGTCAGCCGCGTCGACGAACTCGCAATCTGGCAGATTCCCGAAGAGAACCGCAAACTGTGCGAAGCAAGTATCGAGGAGCTCGAGAGAGGTGCACCGCCCAAAGATGAGAAGTGGTTTGGCTTCGGAATTGGCGGTTGAAAAGCAGGTTCTCTCTGAAAACATCTTCGGAATGGCCGACTGTGGTTATTCGTGAGCGCATTATCTCAGATGTTGAAAATCCGAGCCCAGCCGGTCGCGTCGTTCGACCGATGGATCCGAGGGTTGTTGACGGGCGCAAACGCAACCGGAGCCGAGGGGCGAAGGCGAAGTAAGCTTTGATCCAGGGACAAACTTCCAGATTGTGTTCCTGACGTCCGGCAAGATAATTATCTGCCTGGTCCGAGGAGAGAAACCATATGCCCGTGGCGAATGCAGTCGCAATCGCTTATGGTGTTATTCTTACTGCGTCAGGTGATGCATGGGGAAGGCATAACGTGAAGCCGGTCGGTCCACGGGTGGCTTGGAAAAATAGGGTGTCGTTTGTTCCTCCGAGTGAGCAGCGTGCATAGAGAGACAGTAGAAGCTTAACTTTATTGCCACAACATTGCATGCATAGCCTATGGTTGTGGAGCAGAGCCTTGTGCAAAGCCAAAGCAAGCCACTTGATGCAGAGACGTTGTTGGTGGTGGCGATATGTTTCAAATTTGGATAGCAATTCGGTTCGGACAGATGGAGATGGAATCTGTATTGCCTATTTGGATCGATCTATGGAAGTTGGAAATCTTCAAGTAATAAATCAGTGTATTACCAATTGAACTTTGAGTTCGAATAATTCATTCTCCTAGCCCATTGATTTGTAACAACCGTTCTTGGCAGCATGGATAGCTTGGCAAGGTAAGGGAGATTTGGTAGCCTCGCATGCCTTTCTCTGTTCGCCCTAGATTGGTGTGGAAGAGGAATCCCCTATTCAAGTTTGGTTTTTGATGACATTTGATTGAGCATGGGAAAACGCTATGTTCTTACTTCGAGGTTCTTCGGTTACTACTAATTGGTCTAGCCTGATAATATCACATGTGCCTGCCGCCATGAAAAAGATTTTAATTGAGTATCTTGGGCTTCAAGTCCTTTCCCATAGAATAGATTTGCAACAAAGTAAGAATAAATGTACCGAGGTACAGACTAATACCAAGACAACCGCGCTACAAATGTGACTTGATACCAAGCAAGGCCTCCGAATGGTACAGAGCCGAAGTCAACAAGAGATGGCTCTCGAATAATTGTACAGTACGTACATTTGAACAACCACCTACGTACAGTACCGCCAAGCTACTCTCCAGATATTCCTCCAGCGAAGGCGAGTATGAATCACCTCTCAGTAAGTCCAGCATCAACCCAGGCTCTGTTAGAGAAATATCGGTGAAGTCCCACCAGTCTCCATGATAATGTCGGAGATATCGGACTTATCTCCATAGACCAAGAACATCCTCTCAAAAAACAATGCTGTGTTGAAAGCGATTCTCTGATCAATCCTACCAAGCGTCCAAGCCTTCTTGTCGCTCTGAGTCATTCTGCAGCTGACATCTAGCTGGAGTTCCCGTCTTTGTCAGCACGCAGATTTCCTTAAGGTTGTGGTGGTGGGAGTGAGAATCGAGATCAGGCTTTCCTCTAACCTTTAACGAAAGACGCGCATTGCTGCTGCAGCCTCCACGCAGACTCGACATCACTACTCACCGTCGCATCCGCTTTCTCTCTATTCCACCGCATCGCGGACAATTTTGAAATCGGTGGCAAAAACCTACGACGTAGAGACGTCCTCCTGCGCCTGCATCTGCATCATTGGCAATCCGTTGCTTTACAGCTTCACACTTTCCATCAATCCCGGATCCCCTGTCCTTTCTTGTCTTACGCTGTCCGTAGAGTTTCCGTGGACTTCCAATTCTTCAGAAAAGTCCCAAGTCCTTTCGAGCTGTCCAGAAGGCTGCGCTGAACCCTGGCATTGGCGATTTTGGGCATGGATTGTCTGCCAGCTCCTCACTGACTGGCCAATAACATCCCCCACTTCAGCCTTGCGCCGCTAAGGTAGCTTCAGTTCCCATTCCACACTTCATCCATCCAAGGACTACAGTCGCATCAACCTCCAAATAGACTCTTCCAGGTGGATGAGTGATCATTTGGACGCCTTGCAGAATTTCCAACGTCGACGATATCCGGATCTTCCTGCACAGACTGCGCCCGGTCCAGCTTCAACACCATCCGGTCTTTGTTCGTCCCGCCCGCGGTATTTGAGGAACTCTAGAGATCCGCGTCCGACGACACTGCCATTCATCGAGAAGGTTTGGGGATGTTCGGTTGTGGAACGCGAAAGTAACTGCCCAATTCTGTAAGAAACATGCCCCAATGCGGATAGTAGGACAAGATGAGGAAGTTGGCGCATGAACACCAACTGACAATATTCAGATCAACCAACCGACCGACCGACGTACGACCAGGTCGTGGAGCATCGCGCATACGCCCTAACAACACCGACCGCCGAGCATTGTTCTCGTCAATCTCCTCCTCGTCTTCCTCCTCAACCTGTGACAGGTCACCCTCTGCGAGACGCAGACCCTCTCGCATTCGACCGAGAGACCAGTGGCGCACCATTCCCTTCCTGCACAGACGTCACCCTCTCTCTTCTCAGATACTGCAGCCCAGCCCTGCTCTTTCAGCAAGCTACCAGGATACAATTGAATCGGTCTGCATCAAGGACCATCCCATCTTCTGCACGATCCCTTCTCGGGCTGGAAGCTATCGTCGAATTGGTGCTTCGGCGATACTGCCCAACCCGGTGTTGGTGTAGAAGCGAGCGAGCAAGTCTCACTCTCGTTGTGCCGCCCTAGACATATCTGAGTAATCAGATACTCTAGCAGTTTGCTCGATCTGCAACGTAGAACGGATTTGGAATCACCCCCAAGGGCCATCGAGAACTCCGTCTGTGGGGGATTCGACCCACCGGTGTAGAAAGACCCCCTTCGTGGACAAGGTCCCCTAATATTGCGGTCTGTTTCATTGGCACTCGTTGAAGGGGCGAAAGAAGAGTTCGGGGGACGAACAGGCAGCCTATATACGACATCTCTAGGCGTTTCTAGTAGCTGCTGAGTGGACATAAGGCTGCTCGTCATCTGCATACTGAACGCTATCTCCACCAGTGAACCCTAAGCCCTGACGGCTAGGGCTGGTTGATCAAGACAGCTCCCTGCTCGTGCCTCTAGCCGTGTGCGGGAGGAGATTCCAGGACGAGTGGCTTCGCCCCTCCGCACTGTCTATCATTGGCTACGTGGATAGCACACCGTTGTCAGATTCATTAGAACAGTGGTGAAAGTACCGATAAAGGACATATCTATCCCTCAACCAGACGCCCCACTTCTGGCGGTTGCTGAGAAGATACATTCCTTTAGTAGTTGAGGTCATTCTTACCACCTTACAACTACTATTCGTTTCAATCCGTTCCGTTAGCAATCATTTATCATCATGACACCCACTCCCCCTTCTACCACCTCCTCGAGCGCTGGAGGTCACTCTCCAGACGCCCAGTACCGGGTCGTGCGGAAGAGAAACAGAGTGCCCCTGTCATGCGGGCCGTGTAGGCATAGGAAGTCAGTGTTCTCCTCATTCCAGAGATCCTCGTTTCCCCTTTCCGGTCACTGGGACTCCATAGGTCGCTTCAGGACTGACGAAAATGCAGGTTGAAATGTAACCGGTCGCACCCATGCGAGAATTGCGTGAGGAGAGGTGACGCCTCCTCATGCTCGTATGCTGCACCGGGTACTCGCAAGAAGAACCAAAGTCAAGGAGCAACCAGCCCTGATGATATGCAAAACCGTATTGACCGTTTAGAAGGCCTAGTCCTGTCTTTGATGACGAATGGAGCCCAGTCTGCTGGGCCGACAGCGGCTGCTGCCGCCATCTCCCGCTCCCAGAGCGACAGTGCGGCTTCCTCTTTTCCAACCGAGTTGGATCGCGACGACGACGATATGATCAAAGAAGAAGAAGAGGGTGATGATAGCGATGTTGAAGGCGTTACTAACTCTCTCGGTATCCTGAAGGTTGATGCTGACAAAGGAAAATCTCTGTATTTTGGGGACTCCCACTGGCATTTAGTTCTTGCAGACGTGAGTATTTCATCGCATTCTATACAATTTGATCTTTCTCATCTATTTTGCCCCTATCCATCTTTACCGAGGAGATGGGATTACTCATATTGTTATTGTGTTGTTCGTATCCGCCTCCACGGCTTCAGCCGAATCTCGAAGGCTCAGGTTGCACAAGGATTCTGCAGAAGTGTTGAGACTGCCCGGGGTCTCAATAAGCTTGATTTGTTTTTTTCCTACATTGCTCTATAGCGCATCACTCGAAATAGCACGCACTGACAAGTTTGCCAGATTGCCGAGGTCAAGAATTACTTTGTGTCCCACAAGAAGGAAATGGAAAGCAATTACGAGAGAATCAAACAATCAAAACCAAGCACTGCACGAGATGGACCAGCTTTTCTATTCAGCGCGCATACTGACGCCTCGGACTCGGATTTACGAGCAGAAGTACCACCAAAGTCAGCAGTTGATAAGCTCGTGACACGGTACTTTAATTCCTACGATCCAGCTGTTCACATTCTCCATTCACCCACGTTCCATAAGCAGCTGCAAAGTCACTGGCAGGATCCTTCGAAGACTTCGATAGTATGGCTAGGTCTTCTATACTCGATTCTGTGTCTGGCGATGCAATCGTACCACAAGATTGGGGATGAGCCATTAGAATGGAAAGGTAAGAGCAGAGCTGAAGTTTGATGGTTGAACATTGCTAATCTGGAAAAGGCCGCACCCTCGACATGGCTGCAGAATACCGATTGCGAACAGTCCAATGCCTCGTCAACTCGGACTATACGGTATCATCAATATACACAATTGAGACGCTTGTACTCTACGTACATGGTGAGTATAACAGTCGATGGGATGCGGAGGTTGGAATATGGGTCATCATTGGCATGATTGTGCGTCTAGCAATGAGAATGGGTTACCACCGAGACCCGAGTAAGTTCTCGGGTGTCACACCTTTCCAGGGAGAGATGAGGCGCCGAGCTTGGAGCTTCGTTCGTCAGATCGATACCATGTTCTCATTCCAATTGGCACTTCCAAGTATGATTCGAAGCACGGATTGTGACACAGCTCTGCCTCGAAATATATTCGAAGATGAATTTGGCCCTGACTCGAAGATACTTCCACCTGCGAGACCCATGACGGAACCTACGCCGATATCCTACATGATTACCAAGGCTCAAATATCATACGAATTTGGAGAGATTCAGGAAGAGTTGAATTCGGTCAGTGGGAAACATGTCAGCTATGAGGACATCTTGAAGCGGGATACCCGCTTGCGGGAGCTGAAGAATAACATGGCTGCACATTTGCAGCTACGACCAATTGAAGAGTGTACACATGATCCTGCAACACTGCTCATGCAGCGCTTCAACCTAGATATCTTCTGGCAGAAGACGATGTGTGTCCTGCACCGGAAATACATTGCTCGAGCTCGGCAGAACACGCGATATGCTCATTCGCGGCGTGCCTGTGTTGATGCATCGATGGAAATTCTTCGTCACCAAGCACAGCTGTACAAAGAATCAGAGCCTGGTGGTCGGATGCGCACGATGAAGTGGTTCATTTCATCACTTACAAAACATGACTTCCTCCTCGCAGCTATGATTGTCTGCCTCGATCTCAACTACGATTACATCTCCGAATCACTGCCCGAGCCACCACCAAACTACGATCCCTATTTCTGGTCCTCCACACAACGCGCCGATATGCTTGCCGCCCTCGAGACTTCCCAAAGTATCTGGAAAGAGTCTGCCGAGTCATCAATGGAAGCCTACAAAGCCTCTGGAGTACTCGGCATCATCCTCGAGAAGCTCAAGATGACAGAGAAGAAAGACCGACCCACAACCACCGAAGTCTTCGCACAGGTCGACGAGGATAGTCTCCGGCCAGAACACTCTGCCGCTATGACGTTGGGCATGCTTTCTGGTGGCTTGACACCCAACTCGGCAGCTATGTTCAATGCTATGGCTCAGAGTCCTGGTGGCACGAGGTATTCTGGCATGGATACTAACATGGGCGAGTCGTCAAATAGCACGGGTTTGACGCCGAATTATGGGATGGATACTTCCAACCCGTTCGGCAATATCAATAGTGTCAACTCGCCTTTCTCTGTCTTTGGGAATACGGGTTCGGGTATCGGCATGATGGACGTGCCAGGGAATTTGGACTGGGTATGTAAATTTAGTTCTCTCACCACTTATAACCTTCAGTTCTACTTCAGACCTTTATTGGCTTTTTATTTACTATTTGGATCACGGCTAACATCATCATAGGACGCTTGGGACTCGTACATCCAGAATGGCGCTAACATCGACGCCTCTTTCCAATTCTACCCTACGAACCTCGATCAACCACTCAATCCAGATATGCAGCAGCAGAATCAAGGCGGTGATAACTCTGGTTTCGGCAACAACATCTTTATGGGTGCCAATACGCCTGGTAGGTGAAGAAAGGAGAGATGGTGTGAGCGACGAATAGGAGATGACGATGTGGAAGGTGAGACGGTATACGGCCGTACACATTCCATGCCACCGATATGGCTGAAGCGAGGTCCTCAAACAATCTGGCATGACGATGGGGTATTCTCAAAGGTACCGGGTGATTAGGTCATGGGACGCAAGAGTTACGTAGATTTGTCGATATATACCATTGGTGGCTTAGCTTGACTTGATCTAGCTGGGATGTGGCTACAATCTTTTGTTCGCTTGACATATGTATGGCGTGGAATGAATGGGATGACCAGGCATGGCTGGGCGAACAGGTGGGTGGAAAAGGTACGCAGTGGGAACGGAAAAGGGAAAAGGAACAATCTCCACATCTTACTTTATGAAGTATAGTCAATACCAAAATTTTAAAAATATGATGAAGAAGAAAAGGGCAACTCGAGATCAGATCCTGATAGGTGCGATCACTGTCCTGATATGGGCATTCGAGGAGCACACGATATCGAATTGTGGCTTGAAGATGTAGTTCAGGTAGTGAAGTCAGTGGCTTGCTTCAATTACAAATTGTGTTGACTGTTGGTGGATCATGTCTACGGACGAAAGCTGCGCTGCGCCGACATGCTCTGCTTCAGATTCGGGATGCAATGCGATGCCGTGAAGCGAGCGAGCGAGTTACTCCGAGGAAGTATACACTGAGGTAAAGGGAGAGAAGCAAGGTTAAGGTTGTCTGTCCTGCATGTTGAGGAAACTTTCTGCATATGGATTTGGCGTCTGCATATGCATATGCATGCACGTTCATGCAGGTCGTGGTTATGTCAGCTTCTGCAGAGTAGTGCTTATGGGATTGGTTGGATGGGATGGTGGTTAGGTACATACGAGTACGGACGTAATAGATAAGAAGCGAAATGGAAACAAGGAAGCGCTCTGGAAAGATATTTTATTTTGTAATTCTTGGCTGGAGGTTGTACTTGCATGCACGGTGCTAGCTTCGTGGCTTTTAGAAGCCAGTAGGAGGAAGGCGGTGATGGTGCGGGATATGTTGGCTCTTGATCCAGGTGATTGGGGGTTGATGAGTGCCAAGACGGGATTTGAGTTCGGTGATGTTGAAGTGGAGTTTGGTAAGCGAGGTTGGAAAGAAAACATGGAACGTGAAGCGAGCGATACGACTGCTGGGTAAGTAGGAGCGTGGGAAGCTGGGGCAAAAGAGCGATCGGGTCAAGGACATAGATTTTGGAGTTGGAATTGGAGTTAGCTCGCAGCGGGCGCATTCTGGAGGGGCATCCAGGATACTACCAATTTAAGGCTGACTATTTTGACAGAGGGACATGTTCCCTTCGCTTGTGGTGTGTTGTTGACAGTATTCTGACAAAATTCTATAGAGCGGATACAAGAATTTACACTAGTATAGGTACTACCATTGTACAAGATCGACTTGGGAACTAACGAGAAGCGAAACTCTTCCAAACAGCATTCACAGTAGTTTCCGTTCCGTCCAACTCTCCACCATCCTCAACTTTGACTGCCTTCCACAGATGGGGCTGCCACTGAACAGTCCAGACGCCACTGATGTTCAGCTTACCATCTCCATCTCTCTTGAAGCTAAACTGCGTCTCATATTCATCGCTCATAGAGTACCCTATCCCAGCAGCATTCTTAGCTCTCCACCTCAGTCCCCACTTCTGGAAGCTCAAGCGTTTAGCAGACGCAACATCTCCGGGCCAGACACCCTTCTTCAACTTGCAAGCCTTCTCGAAAGCAGGGACGTCACCCAATGGATGGCTATTCTCAGGCAAGGGAATGAAGCGCATGCAGCCCGAAACTTTGGACCCGATCTTGAACGTAGCCCAAAGTTGGCGACCGATTGCGGCGGGCTTCTTTTTATTGGAAAGGTAGATCGTCATTGTGAAACGTGCATTCTTCCCAGCTTTCAGACCATCAATCACATCTGGAGCGTCGATGTTCCATTTCCCGAGGACGTCCCATGCCCAGACTGGAGGCTTCTCCACGCATTCACTTGGAAGAGGAGACTTCCATGGATAGTTTGCTGGTGGCGGTGGCTCCTTAAATCTCTTCTCTTCCCAAAGAGCATCCAACGTAGGCTCTTCTGGACCTCGAGGCTTGACATCGCCGACGCGAGTGCCCTTGAAACAGCAAATCGAACAGCCAGCGAGAATGACACCGCTCAAGCTCATCTTTCCGTCTTCTCCGCATTTGAAGCTGATATCTGTTGTCATTACGTCTCTTGGCTCGTCCCCTCGCATGCTTTCAGGTAGCCACTTGTCGATCAAGGTACCTCTCCACTTGATCCACCAGTGATTGATACCATTGGGTGACGGGCCTGCTTGGGCGTCATCCTTTAAAGCACAAGCTCCAACAAACTCCTCTGCTGTGATTCCGTCCTTATCGGGAGAAAACGATTCAACAGGACAAAAGCGCATTACACCATTCCAATCGTGACCGAACTGGAATTCAGCCCAGTATTGACTGGGGGACCCATCCTCTCTAGTTTCCTCGTACATCTTCATGTATCGAGGCGCTGTCGCGTCATCTCGGTCCATGAAGTCCTGTGCCGGGGTGATTTCCCATTGCCCGGTCATCGATGTGGGCCAAGGTTTCTCTGCCTCCAGCTTCTCTTTTGCTTCTCGCGCCATTATTTCAGCATGTCTAGCCTCCATTCGTTTCATGCTTGCATCATCTTCCTCTTCATCTGTTTCTGACTCGTCGCTGTCATCCATATTCCCCTTACAGCGGCGGCATGCCTCCAATCTTGATTCTTCGTATGGATCCTTCAAATCCTTGTTCCACCAGGCCTCCACTGTCTTATCGTTTCCCTTCGGAGGTGGAATCTCGCCCGTTTTGATGCCAGAGAACTTTCTTGCCTTGTATCCACCCACTATCATCTTTCCGTCCAACGTCAAGGTCCCGTCCGCCTTCTTGCTGAATCGCAATTGCGTCTGCCACTCATCTGTCCCCTCCTCAATGCCTTCCGTATCACACTTCGCCTTCCACCGAAAATTCCACGTCGAGAAACCTCTCGGCTCCGGACCAGCCCAAACACCCTTCTTCAATACGCATTCCTGATAGAATTGCAGATGGCTCGCGATGTACTTGTGACCAGGCGCAAACCGCATGCATCCCGTCCGAGTACCCCAGCGAAACGTTCCCCAAAGCTGTCGGCCAATCTTTTTATTCCTAGGGTTATTGGCGTATTTGATTTCAAGGGTAAATGGAGGTGGACCGTCGGGATACTTCCGATCGAAGAATATTAAGTCGTGTGAAAGTTTTGAGGCATCGATGGTCCACTTTCCCGTCACGTCGAAGGCCCACTCTGGCTGCTTCTCGATGACATTCCCCGAAGACTTGCTGAGAGTGGTACTTGCTCTTGATGATTCTAGGGAAACAACTTGCGATTGAGCAACTGAAGTATCAGGTGTTGAGCCTTTCGTCGATATTCTTTTGGCTTTTGGCGCTGCATCTTGAGCGCCCTCGAATGCACGTTTTCCTGTTGAATTCGAGGGAATGACTTGAAGAGCAGCTTGGCCTGCTGTAGGATTTGCAATGGCTCTCTTTTTCGGTGGCATTCCTGCCAATTGATTGTATTCCGGTATTTCTCCCGAGGTTTACAGAAGTTTTGTTGTGCCGGTGTTTACGGAAGCTCTGGGTGACGCGACCTGACGCGTCGGGCTCAACAAGTCTCGGCAAGTCACGTTTCTCCACTCGCCCCCCCCCCCCCCCTTACACCCTGGATTGAAGAATTTAGTAGACTTGTTAGATGAATACGAAATCAAGTCCAGAGCATCGAGTTCCACGTATTAGTTTGCTGAAACAGAAATTTCATGTGCGACAAGAACTCTGGTGGGAGAGACCTAGCAACGACAGGAATCACTGTGATCATTCGCTCGTTCCAGAGAAGTCGGTGGTAGTACCTAGGGAGATGCAATAGTTCATGTCTGGGTTTTCTATTTCAGTTTGTAACATTGGATGCCAGCCTTTAACAACACTACTCGTCATACCGGAAGAGCTAGAACTTGCGTCCACGGCCCAAATACCTTCATCTTCGAATCCGGCACATAATCCTTACTCTGCGAGTCCCTCACTCTCTCCAGCGTAGCCTCCTCAATCAACGCAATCCACTTCCTATCATCTCCCAGCCGCTTATTATACACATCCCACAGGCCGGGCAAGAACCTCACATCCTGGACACAATAATTCATAATTTCCGTACTCAGCGGCCTTTCATCAAACACCTCATATCTTCCTCCCTTTTCCGGCGCAAACAAGAGCGCTCCTTTATCTTTGACTGCTTCCCAAGTCTTCTTCTCAGCTGGAGTGAGCTGGGCATGGGACTTGATGCAGCGAGCTAGGCCGCAGACTGTTCGTTTCTGGTCGAGGCCTCCGGCGCGAGAGCCGAGCTCGAGGAGTTGGAGGTCGATTATGCCGGCGAGGGAGATCTGGAAGTGGGAATGAAGGGCATCGGAATCGTTGCGGACATCGAAGAAGACTTTGGGGATTGAGGCATCTTGGAGGATGGACTTGAAGGTCGTTTGAGCTTGTGTTGGGGAGGGCGTGGAGAAGGCTAGGCTGCCAAGGGTGGTGATGTCGAGGAGGTAGGTTGTGTGGTTTGGGAAGAGGAAGAGTGTAAGTAGGGAGATCGTTCCATAGCGGGATAACTTGGCGCCTTCCAAATCTATGTATAGAGAAGGTATCGAAGAGCCTTTGGTTGTGAGGTTGAATGTGTTGAGCGTGACAAGGAACATCTGGAGGGATGGTAGGGAGTCAACAAACAAAACGTTGGACGTAGATGATGACATATTGTCAACATTTCCGCAAGGATGATAGAAAATCAGTAGGCCAGGATCAACAAGAAGAATAGAATATAGTGTACAGCGGAACCTAATTGATTCTAAAGTGGCTGGGAGGTGGCTGGGGATCTGGCCACTACAATTGTCTTTGTGAGACGGTCCCAACTTCTAACACTGTTTGATCTCAGCTCACACATCTCTTGAAAGATGTGGCTGATGGCTGCACAGTGCTGGTTGGATCCTCTGGGTTCAGAAAATTCCAGTCTCGGCCAAATTGAAACCAGTTCCACAAGGAGAACTGAATACGAATCCAGCTGAACACAATTGACGTTTAAATTTCAAGAGATGCAGGTACGGCACAGTCAAGCTGAATGGGATGGTTGGTAATGGATGAGGTATGCACGGCTGGGACTCTTTTCGAAAACAGAATCGCCAACGAAGGGAAACAAGTCAAATAGGAGAAAATATTCCAAAATCAAGGACTAGTCAGCAGCAGAGGCAGTTTATATCGCATGGTCATGTTCAAGAATGCCACAAGACACGAGGTCTGACACTTTCAGAAATCAACATCGTCGGTTGGGATTATTATAGTACAATGAATTTCTGCGGCTACTGCAGAAGAATTCTCTGGGCCTTGCATAGTCTCATTATTTCGGCATCATTGCCGCAGATTGCGCCAGAAAGAATATCTGTACAAAAGTTTAAAATGTTTTCCATAAAACGCCACCAAGAAAGGAAGTACAGTGTACAAGATGATTGTACAGAACGAACTTCATGCGTCATTGCGAAGAAAGACAGCCTCTCAGGACAGCCAAGCAAGCAAAGAAGACGACGATCGATGGAGAAATCTCCATGCGGCATTGCGCTGTACAGAAGAAGAAAAAAGAAATCTTTTCAAAATTGAAACCCCCAACCTAGCTACATCTACTGGTGCCTAATTTGGCGAGCTGGCGGTGGAGGCGCTGGATGACGAGGATCGTACTCCTCCTCGTAGAACGTAGGCTCTGCAGCTCGAGGTGCAGGCGCACGACTCTCATATACCGGCTTCCGGGCATAGACGTCGTCTTCATAGGTAGCGTAGATCGGCTCTGGTTCGCGACGGACAGGTCTTCGAATCATGTAATCGCCTGCCGGATCAGAAACGCGAACATACTCGAAAGCTTCCGCATACTGAGGCTCCCGTGGTCGAGGCTCATCTGCGTAAACACGATAGTACTCCTGACGAGGGGCTCGTTCAATTTCGCGCTCCTCGGCATCTTGTTGTGGGGTACGTGAGCGATAGATGGGCTCTTGGCGTAAGGAGTGAGCAGGATGAGGACCAGGGCTCATCTCTCGATACTGAGCTGCGTGTGTGCCCACCTTAACGTATACTGGCGACCTCGAACGGGCGCGGTCATTTTCGAGACGGACACTCTCATACCTGGCATATCTGCTTGGAGTTCGATAAGTGCCCTGACTGCCTTGTCTCTCATCACGGTAGACGACGTTGTTCAACTTGTACCGACGATCAACCAACTCAGGTGACCTGTCTCGTGGCCCTCCTGGCTCGGCAACAGAACTGAAGTATCTCTCCTCGTATGCATATGATCGTGCTGGTCGTGGGATATGGGCACGTTCTTGAATAACGTATCCATTAGGAACAACATCATTAAATTCGGGATTCTGAGGAAGCCTTGTGGTTGTAAAGCCTCGGTCACCTTCGTCATACTCTACGCGTTGACGACGTTGAGAATCCAGAGGGATGCGATACATCGTTGCATCGTCTTCGTGCGCAACCGCCTTTTGCTTTGGTACCGGAATCTCGGCATCAGATGAGATCTCGCCCGGGCGAAAGTTGTCCAGAAAACGCTGAGCTGCATTTCTTGCTTCGTCATGAGGCAGAAGTGAGCCAGCGCGTGCCGTTGGTCCTCGATCAGCTTGTACTTCGCCATCTTCGGATCCAACGTCAGCGACGTCCTCTTTGGCCGGTTGTCGTTCTCTAGCTTGCTGGGCTTGTTGTGAAATTTGTGCAACAACCTCGTGGATTCGACTTTGTTGGGCAGTAGCTTCGTCAATAGGTCGTGGGTGATCTCTTGCTTCTTCCTCGTACATGGCTACTGCTGACTCCTCGCGTCCGTTCAAGTGGTAGGCTCTTGAATTCGTAGCCCTGGGTGGGCTTGCGGGATAGATAATCTCTGCATCGTCGTATGCAGGAACAGGATTGCGTCGCACTCGGTATTCGACCCCTGCTGGCACTTCTTGGTATTGAACGCGACGACCGAATAACGGCTGCTCCTCGCGTACAACCACATGGCCGTACTCGGCAGCCGGAACTGCTGGGACAGTTCGAGGAAGGGGGGAAGGTCTCCTGTCAGTGTACAATCGCTCGGGCCGACCAGCGTACGGTTCCTCACGGATCTGATCGTCATAGCGCTCCTCATAATGGTAGCCTGTTGAGCCGTCTCCCGGGGCACTTTGTTGTCTAGGCCGTCGCTCTCTTCGGGTGGGCTTATGAAGCGGTCGTGTATCTACTGGCAAATCACTTGGCCGCCTAGGGTCATATTCCTCGTTGTCGAACGAGGCACTTCCGACTTCCGGAGACTTTTCGCTATCCAGAACAGCATAGTACTTATCGTGGTTATCTTGGGATGGAGCAAGCTCAGGGAAGTCACTTTGAGTGCCGTATTGTCCATACTGTTGATGTGCCTCGTGACGGAATCCATTGGAAGAGGCTGTAGGAGCCGCAATGATCTCAGGAACAGCCTCCGTGAATAGTGCAAGCTTCTGATCATCCATGCCAGGTGCGCTGACAACTGACGTTAGTTTGGCCATGTCTGGCAGGTCAACCATATCTCTGGTCCAATCAAGTGGGGTGCCGTAGTTCTGGGAGACTCCAAGATCATGAGTTGTGTGAAAGTGATTCACAAGTTGAGGAAAGGAATAGTGCTTCTTTTGCGGACCTGACAGCGACCCAGCCATACCCAAGGTGCATGCTTTGCACAGCAATCCATTGACATTGCGGACTGGTCGCATATCTTTATTGCTAGACAAACCCTCAACCATCATCGACAGGGGTGGATCCTCCTGGTAAGTTTCACGGAAACGTTTCAACAGATGATAAATGATGGTATACACCTTGAGACTTCCTGGGACCTCCTTGATGCTTCCGATGGAATTCCATATATCACGAGCGTTTCGTGCAAGATCCTGAAGCTGTGTTGTGTATTGCTCGGTCTTCTGCAGAGGTGGAGGAAAATTGGTGGTAGGATATGACGGAGCTTGGCTGTAAGCTGTTCCATACTGTGTAGATGTATCGTAGGAAGCCTGCTGTCCTGGCATCTTCGAAGCCAGTGGTGGGTATTGTTGGCCCTGGTTGGTGTACATGTCTTGGGTGGCCTGATACGGTGCTCCTGGTGTCCCATAACCATTTTGGGCATAATCCCGAGGGGCATCATTGTAATCAGCGACGGTGGGTGCATGTGGTGCCACTGAGTACTGCTGAGGTTGGAATCCCTGGGAGGGATCTTGATATGCCTGAGGTGGGGGAGCATACGGTCCATTCTGATGGCCTGAATATTGATCACCAAATTGTGGATGGCCATAGTACGGACCTGGACTCTCCTGATAGACATGTGGGTTTGGACCCGGTATCGGTGTAGAGACTGGAGCAGGGTACCCACCATATCCATAATTCTGCTGTGCAATAGGGCCACTGCTCGGGTAGGGAACAGTGGCACTTGGTGCAGCAGAATAGTACGGCTTGACAGCATTGTCAGGATCCGGATTGAAAGGGGGATATTCAGGCCATTCAGACTTCCAATGGACAACGACACTTCCAACACTCAGGGCACTGGTGTGCTTAGCTGCGAAGTGTTGGATAACACCTTCGAAACCATAATACTTGTTGGCATACTCGCAGGCATTGCAAAGAAATAGTTCCTTACGGTATTGCTCTGTGTATGGCTTGATTTTAGTATCGAATACCCACTTCATGTTTTCCAATATAAGCTTCCGCGTGAAAGGCCCATTCGGTGGATCGAGTTCCGGTTCTCTTCCAGTCGCGCGAATCGCAGCTTCGTCCTTGGCAACCTCTGCGTAAAACCTCTTCCGGACGTAGATCAAGACCTCTGCAGCAAAGAGGGGGCTTGTCTCGTAGGATACCTTTTCACCTCCACTCCAGCCATCACGGACAATCTCGTCAGCATAACCACCAATCCGGGCTCGCAAGGGGGCTTGCATATCGTCCCATTCTCGGTCCGCAAGGTCCTTGGAGTCCGATCTGGATTGCATGTCCTGGAAACGCCTTTCATCAAAACGCTCTTGAACCACTCGGGTCTGAGCAAGTCGTTCATTCTCGCGTTGCTCGGCGTCTTCCCGCTGGGAAATTAGTCTCGGTTTCAGTACTTCCCAAGAACTGTCGACCAGCGGTTGTATGATCTGAATGGCAGCTTGAAATGATGGCATATGTGCTAGTACTCCGGCCGTAATGGGGGGGTCGAGCAATTGGCATCTCCTTTCGATTTCTGCTCTGCGTGCTGCTTTCAGTTCAGCAACTTCCTCTTTGGTTCTTTCATGCTTAGTTGCAAGTTGGGGGCGAGGAGCATATGAAGCAAACCCATTTTGTGCTGGCGAATCGAAACGAGGGGGCGGATTTGTTGCTAAGTCTCGAGGATTAGTACGATCACTTGTAGCAATCTCATATGGGCCCAGGCGGAGATGTGTATACTCACTGAATCCGTTCTGAGTGTGAGGCAGTGGCTGGGATATTTGATTATTGGAAAAGAGGGGGTTGTTTCCTGGATGGGGTGGAAGAGTGCCGTTCGTCGGTCGCATCAAGATCGAGGCGGCAGGTGCTGCGGCAGACATTGTAGGCTGGATACTCTGCTTCTCTGCGCCAAGCATTCGCGCGATGCCACCACTTGCTTCCCATCGTTCCCAGCGGGCTGCGTCGGTTCTCCGTTCTCTTCCTCGACCTTCCAAGCCTTTAAGCCACTCCTCGGCTGTCGCGGTCCCCATACCCTTGACATCCTCGAATTCCTTCTTGATCTCTTCTACCTGATGATTGTAGAAATGCTTGGTGACTTGTAGGAATGCTGGATGCTGCCCAGTTTGGAGAGCAGCCGAGGAGAGTACATGGAGCTCATTGGTGAGGAATATGAAGGGCAGAGCTGCCATCAAAGGAGAAGGAATTGTAGACGAGAGGAGTAGATCGATTTCCTACCTTCGATTAGCTGCACTCAAGGGTCGAACTTCCACAACCATACTTACTTTTGTTGATTGTTTCAAGAGGCAGGGTCCACAGGTTCGGATCCCAAATGGCCATACTGGAGCTACTCCTTTCTCCCCTGGACCAGGATGCCATTGATCGACTACCAGGTTCGATTGCCTGGATTTTCCACAGAATTGGCACAAGGAACCACATGCCATCCTCCACATATCCAAGTCTGACTTCCCTAACAGAGGGGTTGGCAAGCCATGCAAGTTACTGGACTGCCTGGAATAACGCCAAATATTGTCCGAAGACAAAAGCCACAGAGCAGATTTTGTCAAGGGGACCAGAGGCAGATGTGGCGAAGGATCAAGATACATATTGAAAGTTTTGTTGACTCGCATCAGACGACCTAGACTTCTTGCAGAGCAGAAAGTAAATATGTGGTGCCATATCTCCGCCGGTAATAGAGACTTGTCCTTGCGCAAAGTTCCTTCCGGAGTCCAATGGTTCTTTACAGCGTCGTCTGGCTTGAGACGCTTCCGTACTTCGTCAATCATCTCATTTCTGGGCTGACCATTTGATGGTCCAACGGAATCCGAGTACTTTCGTTTCTTGGAGGTAATTTCGGCGTGTATGGGAGTCGCAACTGCTGAACCTGGATTCAACACTATTATGGATCCCTGGCGGTCATTCTCTTCCTCGTCGTCAGTCTCGGCAGACATAGAAACGTCCGAATCGGATTCGGACTCATTATTGTCGATTGTGCTAGCCATCTCTGCTGGGTCCTGGGTCTCACTCATCGTCGATGGGGCCTGCATAGGGGAGTCAGCAGAAGTCGAGTCTGCCGATGAGGAGTCCGAGCTATCCTGGGATGCATCACTGGCCGATGTATCCATTTTGCGGTCTTCGAAGACTTCGGATGATATCTTCGTATTGGTTGTAGAGAAGGTCAGTGGCAACTGAGCACTTCGGCCGAAAAGGAAAAGTATACAATGAAACGAACAAGCAAAGCGGGGCAATTGTATAGAGATTTGTGGTCAGAATACAATAGACCAATTGAGATGATATGTGGGATAACTAGACTGGCAGAGCAGCCTCAAGAACCTGCAAAAAGAGAGGACACTGCGTCATGTCCATGCGAAAATACATGTGCAGCTAGCGACAAGTACAGCGCGCGACTGCAGAAGTACTGAGAGCAAGCAGAGAGCATAGACGAGCTGCTGCTGCGCGGGGAGCGAAGACGAAGGGATGCGAAAAGAGAGAAAGACTTCGAGATTATGAGAGAGGGTGTACTGACAGGATTATGTAGTCCTACTCACGCGTGTCTAGGAAGAAGGGCAAAGGACAGGACAGGACAGGGCGAGCGCAAGTGTGTGGATGGATTTTCAAGAAGGAAAGTAAGGCTGCAGATTCCAGGGAATCATTGGCTCTCAGCAGCTGGATTTCACATGAGGCGGGATGGAATTTTGATGCCTTGTGAAGCCTCAGGTATGATATCAACACACTGTCACTAGCATATTTTGAGTCTAGCTCGTGAATTGAACGTCATGTTCGTTTCGAGCTCGGCGGGTTGATCTCAGCCCAGGATACGATCCGGGAACACGAATCAATCCGAGTACTTTTGTACTAGGGACCAGTACTACAACCACTCTGCAAGCTACCATTCCCTTTTGTTACTTTGCAACAGTATCATCATGGCGTCTCTAAATACCTCTACGAACGGGCCCTCCATTAAATCCTCCTACCAAGGCGTCGTCAATTCCGCAGCACCTTCAGGCCCGCAGGCAAGCTCCCCAAGTTACGGCCAGTGGGCAGTCTTCAGCGTTTCTGCCCCTTTGGTGAACGCCTTCCAACAAGACAGTGGAGGAAAGGAGAGTATTTTGAAGGTCCAGAGTACAGGAGGTAGGCATATTGTTCTGTCAAATCCTAGGCTTCCGTGTTTGCTGACACCCGAAATAGAGGGGGAGCTTATTGACTTGATTGAGGACTTCTCTGAGGGACGGGTTCAGTTCGCATTCGTCAAAGTCAAGGACCCAAATACTACGCTTCCGAAATATGTCTTAATAGGATGGGTTAGTCCCTGGCAGTCGCGACGACATTGGGTTACAGGCTGACATGTTGTAGTGTGGAGAAGGTGTACCTGAGAGGACAAAGGGATATTTCACAAGCCATCTTGCAGCAGTTTCCAAGATTCTCCATGTTTGTCTATAAAGTGGCTTATATTCAGGCCTTCCATACTGACTTGTGGTAGGGTTACCACGTCCAAATCACAGCCCGATCCGATCGCGACCTCACTCCAGAGGGCATCATCCAGAAAGTGTCAGATGCTTCCGGAGCAAAGTACTCGGCTGGCAGCGCCGCCCCTCCCCCATCCTCCGGTCCTCCACCTCCGATGGCTTCCAAGCCGGTCTTCAACCCCACGAGATCTGGCGCAGGTTCTGGTTTCAATCCATTGGCTGGCTCGAGGTCTAGACCGGGACAGAACGATTCCAATGTGGACAATGATGGCTGGGGTGCAGATGCGCCTCCTGTGACAAGGTCCCAGTTGGAGAAGGTTCAGCCGGCGTACAAGCCAACAAAGGTCAACATGGCGGAATTGACCAAGCAGAATCCTGATGCTTCGCGAAGCAGTAGTGGGCGAGCTGACGATTCTGGAGATGTGGTCAAAGGAGGTTACCAACCAATTGGAAAGGTCGATATTGCTGCTATTCGTGCTCAGGCACAGAAGACTGGAGATGACCGACCTACCATAGTAAAAGGCGCGTACGAGCCAGTTGGAAAGGTGGATATTGCAGCTATCAAGGCGCGGGCACAGAAACCATCCGATGATGGACCGCGACAGATTTCCCCGGCTTATACCGGAGCATCAGCTACCAGCAATACAAGCGACGAGCCAAAGTCTCTCGCAGACAGGTCCTCTGCATTCTCACAATCAGAAAGACTTACCACTATGCCAAAGCCAAAGGTCGCCAACAGATTTGGATCAAATGCATCAAACTTCACAGGAACCAAGGCACCTACGCCTGGTGTATTTGGTCTTCAATCTGCTCCTGCTAACGCTCCCTCGGCACCCGTCGGCGCAGCGAGCAGAACCTTTGCAGATGAAGGTGGAAAGACCCCTGCCCAGATTTGGGCTGAGAAGAAGGCAAGACAGCGCGGCCTCAGTGGTGCAGGCGACGCTCCTCCACCAAGCATGACCTCCCCAATCACGAGCCAGACAAGCGGAGGTGGAGAGTGGAAGAGCGGTTACTCAGGCAAGAGTTGGGCACCAGTGGCTACCAACCCGACAGGACGTTCTGGCACAGGCAGCATTGGTCAACAACGAACTGGCGAAGAAGAGCGTGAGCAAGAAGCTCCCGCATCACCAGCTGGTGGTATCAGTGCGATTCGAGACCGCTTCAAGGGCGGCGCTCCAATGGGAGCACCAGTCATGCCGCAATCAACAACAGGAGACCGAGACCAATCGCCGCCGCCACCTCCTGTCAACAACTCAACCCGACCAACAGGTGGTGTTCCTATGCCAGGCCTACCTAACAGATCACGACCTGACGAGGATGAGGAAGAAGACAATAGCGGCCCCAACATTCCTCCACCACCCCGCATCCAACGCAGCCCTACCCCGCCAACTCCCGAACGCGAATCCTCTCCAGTCCGTATCGCCATGCCAGTCGCTCGATCCAAGGAACCCGAGATGGAAGCCCCAGCCGAGCGCGACCCTCCTTCCACGATCCCGCCCAGCATGGAACGCGGCATGAAAACCGACATCCAAGACGGCAAAGAGCCCTCCGGCCACGATACCGCCCGCACAGCCGGCGTCGCCGTCGCAGCAGCCACATTCGGAGCCGCCGCCGCCGTAGCCGTGAACCAAGACTCCGCATCCAGCGGCAAGCGAGCTCTCATCCAATACGACTACGAGAAAGCCGAAGACAACGAGCTGGAGCTCGTAGAGGGCGAGTACGTCACCAACATCGAGATGGTGGATGACGACTGGTGGATGGGCACGAACGGCAAAGGCGAGAGCGGTCTCTTCCCCAGCAACTACGTCGAGCTAGTTGAAGACGACGAGGAAGAGACCCAGGCTCAGGCTCCTCCCCCACCAGCGCCTGTGGCAGAACCCGAGCCAGAAGCTGCTCCTTCGGGATCAGCTGGCCCAACTGCTACTGCTATCTATGATTACGAGGCTGCGGAGGACAACGAATTGAGCTTCGATGAGGGAGCTACTATTACTGGACTTGTAAGACTTATATCCCCTTTTCCCTTACAACAATATCAGAAATAAGCGAATGGAGCTAATACACCGCACAGGAATTCCCAGACGAAGACTGGTGGTTCGGCCATTTCCGCGGCAAGTCAGGTCTCTTCCCTGCCAACTATGTACAACTGGACGAGTAGAGGAAGGATGCAGCCCGTTCTATTTCAAATCTCTGGTATGGTGGTATGATGGCATGATGAACGGATGGATGTTTTGTAGAATTCCTTGAGGTTTGATTAGTCTAGGCATCAATTCACCAACCTCCTTCCGCTTTTCTTGGGGTGGGAAAATGATACGGAGAGTAAGCAAGCGGAGCGAAAAACAAAATAAAAGCGAAAATTTCAGTATGGAAGAACGATCTTCATTGTCGTAAGAGAATCGCATGTTGTCTGATAAAGCGTCGAATGCGTCTAGAAAGACCCCCGCTAGAATCTCGCTAGTGGCTATCATCCACAAGCAAAGTTCAAATGCTCATATAAGCAGTGAGCGAACCCAGATTTCGCTACTGTTTCTGATTGGCGCAGCAGTTATATATAGAGCACAGAGATGGGTAACCACAGCGCGCTCCATAAAGACAACATTCCAAGCCGAACCTCTCCTCTAAGCGACCCGACACAAAGTACACAACACTGCCCCACTACAATTCACTTCCCAATCACCAGCTCTTTATCCTGGACCAGAGTTTGACCCAACCATGCTGAAGCTCTGCCACCCTCGATCTCAGTCCTTCGACTGATGCTTCTTCTAGTCGCCTAGTCTGAATCTAATAACTGCCAACGAGCTCCGGCAGGCCGTCGCACTGACATTCATTCTCCATTAGGTCCCCTCAAGAGCTTTGGTATCTCTTCTTCAATTCCTTCCTAGGCAGTCAGGGTTGCAGGAGTCGTAGCATTAGTTGAATCGCTGAGTACGGATTGCTTGCAAATATCCCTTGTGCGTCTGGGCTTGAGCCTTCGGAAGTTTGGTAGCCAGTAGGCGCCTTGGCCCCAAAGTCTGTCTGAAAGCTGGACCCTGGGTCTGTAAGTTCATGGTTGGCGAGTATCCAACATGTTGAGACTCCGGGCGCATCGAGTCTGCATATGTTCGAAAGGGAGAAGCCAGATGTGCACGGTGTCTCAACCGCCGCGGAGAATTGAGCGGCCCATCATTCAACAGCGTTCGAATATGAGTATTGGACGCACGAAATACAGAAGTGTTCCTAGTGAATGAGTGCCCGGGTGTTCCAGATGTCGAGCCATTTGCGAGAGCTTGGGTGCCGACCCAATTCGATGTCGCATTCTCTCGTACGCCTGTCGATAATTGAGCCGAATTTGGCTCATGTTGAGACTTGGGATACACACGGACACTTTTGTTGTCCCTGCATTCCAAGCACGTAGGCTCCTCCTTCGTGCACTTCAAGTGAAGCCCTCTGTAAGAACTGCAGTTTCTTACCACGCTTGGTCTTGTCTTTTTCGGGTATTGTCGAACTGGAGATGGTCTTCGAGGTCGTTTCTTACGTGGAGGTCCGACGTACTTCTTGCATTGCTATTGCAACCCGTTCCGAAAGCACCTTGCGCAGGGGTACTTGGACCTAGCACCGTCCACACCTCTACAAGATACCTTGCTATTGCGACATCTTAAGCAAGCGTCCTTCTGCCGGAGTTTTTATTCATCTGCAAAATTCATTAGCATGAACGAGCGTTTAAGTTCTGGCAGTTCTTCGGATAATGGCTGTCAAGGTAGCTTCACTTTATCTACGCTGGGTACTTACCTACGGGCGTGAAAACAAACTCGTCGATTTGCTCGTTTAAAGAGATTTGCTGCTCGGCAATTTGCCCCTCCTGGCCCTCCGCGCAACGAGTTGGCATATGAAGGCTCGCTTTCCTGCACACTGCTCTGTGGGTTCAAGCCAGTTATAGGAACGGTACCACCATAACCTGGATCTACAACGAGGGCTTGTTCAGGTGAGTCCATGATCAAATTCCTTGGATCAACTGTTGCCTGGGCGACAGTAACACTTTTGAAATAATCATGCCCCTGGCCATCGCTAATGGCATCGACATCATCATTTGTAGGTGTGAGGATACCGTGCCCAGCCCCCGGGGTTATGTTCATAGTAATGCCCAGCGAGTCGAGTCGGAAATCCAAGTTTGCAAAAGTCTCCTGTCCGCCTTGATTTCTGATGGCGTTTCCAGAGCCATCGGCTGTTTGAGGTGCCACGTCGTGCTCCTGAGAGTGGTCTATATTTGTTCCAGGTCCTTCTCGTTGATCATGCTGTACGTCCATTTCGGTATTGTCTTCGTCTGCGCCTACGACTTGGAGGGAAGGGTCAATATCTGGTCCAGATCTACCAGGCGGAGATGCATTGAGCGAAACATCGTGAAGGACTTGCTGAGATGCTCCTGTCGACGATGAGGTCAGGTCTGGGAAGAGCAATTTAGCATCTTCGTCCATTACTATCGTCGTCAGTTAAGCTCCTTAATCCTTGAAATTGAACCTACCAAATTATTCCCTTTACGGCATCCAAGCTCAGTATCCAAAGATAGCCACCAAATAAATGAAAGGCGGTACAGCGTGGCGAGGTTTGTGTTGATACTCGATTGTAAGAGATGTTTGGGTGACGAGAAACAGAGAATGAAAAGATAGAAGACTTTCTTGGTCGCAAAATGAAAATCGTCATCAAAAGTGTAGAGGGAAAGAGCGATGGGATCCTCTAGGAGTGCTCCGAATGAGTTGCGCTCGTGGAAGGAGCCATTCGGTATTGAGGAGCTTGGGAGAACGGCAAATGAGCACCATAATGATCCAATCTTACGTCTTGACATGTTAATGCAAATCATGATGATAGCTAGATTATGCGAACGAAAACATGATAGATTTTGCATGTTTTTGAGATTCGACTAAATTTGAGATTCAACTAAGTATACCCTCAGGGGTACCCAGAAGCAGCATCACCTGGAAGAGATTACCATATCTTCGATAGAGTAGTCCGCCCAACACACTTCCCCATTGCATTTGCAACGACACAATGTTTTCATACCAAGCGACAAACATCCTTATCAACGCCAAGATTTGTGATTCGTCTTGGTATGTCGTCGTTGGAAGTCTGTGCCGTATTGCCGAAAGATGGTTCCATCCCCCGCATCGAATGACCAACTTTGTAAGTATGTAGAAATGAGATGAACCATGGTCTTGACGTACGTTGGAGATGGGAACTGGCTAGGAAAATAATGAATAGTAGACTGATCGCTATTCCAGCAAATATTTCAGAGGCGCAAAAACGTGCAAAACAGTAATAATAACAGCAGAATTGTAAGGCCGTGAACAAAAAAATACCTAGAGCACCGTACTTCTCCTGTCCTTCCCTTCCCATATACCATCTTCCACCTGCTATAAAGCCTTGTTGCTTCTCAATCGCTTATATTTACGTTTGCGCAACCCTGTCGGAGTGGTATCGTTGGTTCCGTTTTTAGCAGCATCCTTCACAGCATTCTGTTCTGGCATTAGCAATTGGACACCCTCTGGGCAATTACTTGAGTGTAGACGTACCGGCACAATCAGCGCAAGCCTCGCAGCCTTCTTCGCAGACACAGCAACAGCACAATGTGGCCAGACAAACACCGAGACATCCTCCACCGCATGCGCCTCCCTTTTGCTTAGGTGGTGGTGCTTGTTGATATTGCATTTGCTATGGAACCAATTAGTCCTTTTCTGCAACAAATCATCCAGAGAGAAAAGCGTACTTGTTGCATTGGTGGGCCTTGCTGGTAGCCACCTTGTGGAGGGTACTGCTGCTGGCCATAACCTCCCTGTTGGTACGCCTGATTAAAAGTCAGTCAGACATTGTCGATATGCTTGCATTCTTGCGACTGTATTCATACCGGTTGTGGGTATTGTTGGGGTGGGTATTGCTGAGGCGGCCCTTGGTTGTAGTATCCTTGGTTCGACATGTTGAAGGATCTAGAGGCAGCAGTCAGCACTTGATCGCAACAGCAGCATGTGCGACTCAATTGCAATTGTTGACGTACTTGAAGCTGATTATACGCTATAAGAACAGAAATCGAGATTTGTTTCTGTGGACGAGATTGTTGATCGTAGACTTCGGATGCAAAGGCGTAGCAAGTTTGTAGGTGTTAGAGTACAGTGGCAGTCTGGAGAGAAGGAGGAGAAGTGTAGAAGTTTGAGATCCGCGACGCACGCCAAGCCTTATAAGGCGAAGGGCGGGAAAAGGGAGCATGGATACGCCGTCGATGCGCTTGAACGATGGAGCTGAGTCCAAATTGTCCAACGAACCAACCACAATCAATGGCCAACCAAACTTGCAGCGCCACAGAACGACCTGGTGGAGCTCGAACTCCAGTGGCTCATCATCGGCATCAAGTTCCGTAAATTTGTACAGTCATCGAAACTACCGAAGACTCCAAGAGTTGTGAATATTTTGCATGTGCTCCACACCCTACCTCATGGATTACTGACAGACAACACTGTTGCTACTCGATGGCCACATGATGATTCAATGCCGCGTGCCAACGCCTCTTTCGCAATCGCAACGTGCATAGCCTTCCAGACGCAGCTCAAACATCCACCCTGTCGCCTCAGCCACAATCGCTTCGTTGGTTTCATCCTCGGCGATTTGAACAAAAAGCTTGTATTTCAAGGCCCTACCTGTCAACGGTCTTGGCTTGTCGTTGGATCCGGAGGCATAGGATGAATCTCGCCCGCTCTGTAAAGCCGTGGCGGTAGAAGGTTCTGGCTGAGACAAAACTACACTCTCTGCGAGCCGACCAATCAAAGATGTTTGATTCTAAGACATCGTAAACACGGAGGTATGGACATTTGAGTAATTGCACTGCTGAGAAGGAGGCTTCTGGTCTCGATTGGCTTGGAAAAGCAGGCCCTTGGGTGGATATCTTCCTAAGTATACTCGTAAATTTCGCTAAGCTCCCTTTTCCGAGCCCAAGATGGTTGTTCACTTGCAAAATGTCCACAGCAAAGTATGGCTCGTGTAGTTAGTCAACCCTCGATTCATTCTTCCGGCTTAATATTCTTCTCATCTTAAATAAGACTGTCCCTGAAAAGTTGAAGAGAAGCCATTGATAAACACTCTCCCTTGTTCATCATTATCAGTTCTGCTTTACTTTGTATATTCATGCTCTACGAACATTACCTAAAGTACCAGCCGTTACAAAGGGAGGACTTTCAAGGTTGTTGATCACGTGCCTCATGCATGACGCGATTTGATTAGTGCGGGCTGCTTATCAGATCCTCAACCGCCTCGAAAAAGAGCATTTACCTCCACATCTCCGACAAACAACCACACACTACACCCTCAACCGGCTCCCATTCTGCTGTCACCAGGACCGTTCACTGTTTTGACCTTCCACTCGCAACAAACAACCCTCTCACGAGCCCGCAGATTACCCCTCTAAACCCCCACCTCCCAAATATTACCCCGCCACGCAGTTAACAAATCGATAAGTAATCGCAACAAGCAGCATAAAACGCCTGGACACCTCTCGAGTGAAGGATTTCCTGTTATCAATCTTCGCACGCTACGCTATCCGCCCAAAACTCAGCATCACAACACAAGCCCGACATGTCAACCCTCTTAGAATTGAAGACGGAGGAGGAGTGGAACCAACACTCGGCTTCTGTCCCACCAACCACTCTTCAGGTGATTTACTTCAAGGCTGAATGGGCTGCACCAGTATGTTATTCCCTCCACAGGCGTATGGAGCTTCTGTTGGCTTGTGCAGAGCCATGAGTATTGTATTCGCATATACTAAGTTCGTCTAGTGTAAGCAAATGACCACAGTACTTCAAACCCTCGCATCCTCCTATCCGATCACCGAGCCTCTATCTACATCATGGGTTGCCTTAGATGCGGAAGATGTCCCAGACGTCAGCGATTCTTTCGATGTTACCGCAGTACCGTTTCTCGTCCTACAGCGAAATGGCCAGGTTCTCGAGACAGTCAGTGGAAGTGATGCTATGAAGGTTCGCGCGGCCATTGAGAAGCACGCAAACTCCCCAAGCACAGGTACTGCTGTCAACGGCACAACTGTCAGCCCATCAAACAATGGAGCAGCAGCAAAGAACCTCAGCAACTATGCGCCAACGCCACAGGATCCTGCTACAGCTCCCGAACATTCGACCGCCGAAATTAAGGAGGACAAGGAGTCGTTGCACAAGAGGCTTTCTTCACTCGTCAAGGCTGCGCCGGTAATGCTATTCATGAAGGGCACACCAAGTGCTCCCCAATGTGGCTTCTCGAGACAGCTCGTCGCTCTTCTGAGAGAGAACTCGGTCAAATATGGATTCTTCAATATTCTGGCAGATGATGAAGTTCGGCAAGGATTGAAGGAGTTCGCGGATTGGCCAACTTTCCCTCAATTGTGGGTTGATGGTGATTTGGTTGGTGGCTTAGATATTGTAGGAACCCTCCCAGATCTTCCAGGTGTATAATGCTAACATCGCGTCTTCAGGTCAAGGAAGAAATGGGCAATGATCCTGACTTTCTCAAAGCATATAGTGTGGCAAAATCCGCGCCTACAGCTCCTCAACAGCCAGCAACAGCTACTGCTTGAGAACCCAAAATTTATACCCACTTTGCGACAAAGGTAATAACTACTTTCGATACATAGCAAATCAGCAGCTTGGCTCTTCAATTATCCTGGGCTCATGATTTCAATCTGTGCATCATTATAGCAAAGTGTATATCTACTTCCTTGCGAGAAGCTTGTGAAAAGGGTACACGCTTGGATCACATTGCAAGTTGATCTTTTCGTCGCGCATCAAGTCCCGACATGGGTACAACTTCACTGCCCATTGCTAAGCGCCCGGGGGATACAGCCGCCCGGATCAGACCCCCAACCGGGACCCCTGCATAATTTGTATCATTTTCTGCCTTGAGATCCAAGATTATTCGCTTGCTGTCCATCTGATTTGATGCCACTCTGTCGGTATCGTAGGCGCAGTCTTTTTCCAGGCTGCATTTCTTCTCTGATGGTTGACGGCAGCAGANCCCAAGTGGCTGTTCAGTCCATCGATGAAATAAATACATTGCGTTACCACCAATCTCAAATCCCCCTTCGTTGTGTGTATTTGCTTCGTTTGCTGTTTTGAACCGCTGCATGCTTTGTTTTGTGATATGTGCACTAAATATGGAATATTTCAACTCAACGGTGAATCGCTAAGCGACGTTGCCCAAGATACAAGATGGAGCCTCGAGTGAGTCTTGCTCTTCCCCCAAGCTACCTAGCTGTCTCCATTAGCCTCGAGTCTGATTGTTTCTTCCCAGTATTCTTGCAGTCCATGGTCTCAACGGTGACAAGTTCAGAACATGGACAGATTCCAAGTCTCAGAAGTTATGGCTGAGAGATTTTCTGCCACACGATATGACAAAAGCTAGAGTGATGACTTTTGGTTACAATGCAAGCGCTGCTTTTGAGAACACAAAGGCTGGTATTCGGGACCATGCGAGGACTTTGTTACTAGCCCTGGTGGAAGCTCGAAACGGACCTTCCGTGAGTACGCTGTTCTTGCTGTTTCCTCTGTGAACTCGCCTACCGGCGTTTACCATACACAGCGCTACCTCCTTGGGACGAACCAAACCTCTACTTGTATTCTAGTCATCAAGAGCATGAGCATGCTCGATTCCTTATAATTTCTTGTTCGGTGACATCTCTCTGACCATTTCCAGGCTCGCCGACGACCACTGATCCTGATTGGTCATAGCCTTGGTGGCCTGGTGCTTAAACAGGTACTGCTCTAAAATTCCAGACTGTGGTTGTTCTTTCTAAACAATCCCTTCAGGCTCTCGTCATCGCACAGCATGAGTCCCAGTATAATCAAACTCGCGATAGTGTTCGTGGAGTGATATTCTTTGGGACACCCCATCAAGGGAGCGGGCTCGCTGATTATGCCACGACACTCGCTCGAATCCCACTTGTCATCGGCTACGATACCCATCCTCAACTCCTTAAAGCGCTGAAGAAGAAATCGAAACAACTGAAGCGACTCACGGAAAGCTTCAGAAACTATCTCGACGTAAGCGGTATCAACATCGTCAGTTTCTATGAGTTGCGAGCCCTGAAAGGTTTGATGGTGAAGATCCATTTATCACTTTCATGAGTATATGTCTAATTAATGCAGGTCGTCGAGAAAGCTTCAGCGCTGCTGACACCTGCCAACGAGGATCCGACTTATGAGGATCAGATTCCAGTGGATGACAATCACAGAGGAATGTGTCAGTTTGCCTCTCCTGAAGACGAAACATATAAGGCGGCTACCAGAAGCATCAAGCGCTTGTATGAGAGTGGCGGTCTGGTGGACATTCCCTCGGTATATTACACAATACCCCATGCAGCCAATCCCTACTTCACTGGACGAAATGAGATTCGACAACAGCTAAGTGATTGCTTGATCTTCAGTAGAAGGGAACGATTACAGCAGCGATTCCTGCTGTATGGCATGGGAGGATCTGGGAAAACGCAGATATGTTTGAAATTTACACGAGAATTCAAGCACAAGTAAGTCGAAGTCTGACAACTACCTTGGCCGAATCTTGCACTTCATTCTATACTAAGCGGTGTTCGATCCTGGCTGCTAAATATCCTCGACATTCCTTCGCATGAGATGGGAGATTAGGGCCAACTGTTTTTCGCTAACATGTCCAGATTCTGGGGTATCTTCTGGATCGACGCAAGCAGCATAGAAACAATCCAACAAGGCTTCATCAACATTGCCCACACATGCAAGTTCGAGGAAAGTGTCGATTCAGTCAAAGCTTGGCTAGCTGCGAAGCGAGAATGGCTGCTAATATTTGACAATGCGGATGACCCCAACCTAGACATATCGAAGTTCTTCCCGCATTGCAACGAGAGCACACTCCTGATTACAAGTCGCAACCCACGTTTGCAGCGTATCACGAACGCTGGGTCGTGCAAAGTTGATACCATGAGTTCCAATGATGCTGTATCTCTTCTCCTAGAGATATTAGCACAGACTCGTGGCGATGGAGACGCAAGAGTCCTAGCTGAGCAGATTGTCAAAGATCTTGGCTATCTTGCGCTTGCTATTGTCCAGGCTGGGGCAGTCATTCGACAGGGTATCTGTAGTCTTGACGATTTCACCGAGCTCTTTTCACGACAGAAACGAGAACTACTCGAATCTGGACGTTCTGATTTAAATGCCGATTATCACTCCTCTGTCTTCACTACATGGGAGATATCAATCAAGCGAATTGAAGACATTGACGAGTCACATGCGAAACTTGCTCTCGAGCTGCTCCGCCTGTTCTCGTTCATGCATTTCGATAGCATCGATAAGAATATCTTCCAGCTTGCTACTGCCCCCTGCGGAGAAGATGCGGAATATGGGGACGAAGGGATATTTCGACGCAGTGTACTCTACCAACTTATGCCTTCGGGTTGGGATGGAGTCCTATGGGGCAAAGCTATCGGTTTACTATCCTCCTTCTCGCTCATCACCGTGGAAAACTCCCATCTGATATCCATGCACCCTCTTGTCCACGAATGGTCGAGAGACCGGATGTCTCTTCCAGAAAGAAATTCAGCATGGGATCATGCATTCGTGACGGTTGGCAGATCAGGTACACATGGATTTGAATATACAGATGTCCAGCAACGGAGACGACTGCTCCCACACATCGAGACGCTGATGGCTCACGAAGTAGGGAGGATGTTCGCTCCGGGTGTTGATTTGAAGGAGCGTACTTACACTGCAGCGAAATTCATGGTAGCATACTCGGACGGCGGGCGCATTGAAAAGGTAAGTAAAGAAATCCAGAAATGTACCCAGAGAATCTACACTTTAGCAGGAAGCTGAATATCACACAGGCCTTGAAAATCGGCCTCGAAGATCTCAAATCCAAACAAGGCATCCTCTCACCCTCCAACGAGCACATCCTCACAATCAGCGCCCACGTCGCAAGAAACATGCACGACCTATCTCAATTCACAGAATCCGCTACTCTCCTAGAAACCCTCATCGCCGACTTGAACGCCAGCTCATTCGCAGCTACCGACCCTGCCACCTTCACACGCAAGATACTCGGATTCATACACGGCCTAGCGAGCAACTACTGCTCTCTCGACCTCCACCAAAAAGCTATCGACACCTGCACAGACGGCATCAACAAATACGGTCTACACCTCCCACCTGACAATCTCGACGTCTTGGGCTTGAAAGAAGTCATCGCGATAGCCAAACTCCACCTCGGTAACGTGACTGAAGTTCTTCCCCTGGCGGAAACCATCCTCGAGGTTCGCTCAAAGGCCTACGGACTAGCTCATCCCTCCACTCTCATAGCAATGCGGACTTGTTTCCGCGCGTACTCTGAATCGGGTATGTATGATCGCGCCTGGGACGTACAGGAGCGGTGCGTAGGCTTTATGCGCGAGACTTTTGGGATGGAACATATGCAGACAAAACAGGCGATGTTTGCGTTGGCTGAGTTTCCACTGAAACACGACTTGCCGAGGAGGAAGTGGAAGAAGGCTCTGGTTTATAGGGAGGAGGTGTTGAGGTTGATGAGGGCGGAGTACGGAGAGGGGGAGTTGAGGGTTTGGGAGTATATGGCGGAGTTGGCGATGGAGCTGTTTAGGGTTGGGGATGTGAGGTGGGCCGTGGAGGTGCAGGAGGAAGTTGTGAGGGGGTTGGAGCAGTTGGTAGGTGCTGAGGGGAGGGACGGGACAGAGAAGCTCCTTGAGAGAAAAAGGGGAGATTTGGTGATGATGAGGAAGGCGATGAAGGCGAGGAGGATGGTGGGGTGGCTTGTGCCGGGGAAAGTGGTGTAGCGGATTGTCGTGGTGTTGATAATCGGATTATTCCAATTGAAAAAGGTATATGAGTTCTTCAGTGCGTGATATCTTCATGGGAATTCCAATCTGTGAGTGCTAGAATAGATGGATGATCATTCGTGCGGATGTTGGAGTCGACTACCCTCTTTTTTCTCGTGAAGATGCTTGCATTCCTTGGAGGTATGGGATCGGATGCTAGCAGTAAGCATGGGAAGCATCCTCAGATGAACAAAAGAGTAGGTATATATGCAAAGGATGAAATAACGAATTGTGGAAGGCGGTAAAGTACGAAAAAGGAGCAACGAAACAACGTCAGAAACTTGACGAGTTTATTTGTTTACTCGCTTAGCTCAAAACTCTAAGGTTATACTGTTACCATCTTCTGAGATCTAGGCGAAACCAATGAATCCCGTACTCTCTTCTAGCTGTGTTTCCGAAGACGATGACTCTTTTCTTCATATTGCCCATATTCAGGCCATAGACCACCATCGTCTAGTACACATATTAGGCAAGTTCTCTGTTCAGCTAGTCTCATAGACAAATAGCCAAGAACGAGCCAATGTGCTTCATCTGATCTCATCTCATCAAATGCTCCTGCTAGCGCTTCTCCTTAAGAATTAAGGTAGACTAAGCTGGTGAGATCTCATATCCAGTAATTGCGGTAATAAAGGTGATTTCTACCGCCCTTGCTCCGTTCCCTTGTGCCGTCCATTTTTGGTATCCCAACGCCTGTAATGAGAAGAAGTCTATGCTGTGCTCTGCTGCTCTTACTTTGATGTATCCGGGGTTTGCATTAGTTTCATTCGACCATTGGGTCGTCGCCATTCTCGATCTCATGTGCAATGCCGATGTTGTGCTCGCGGGTATCACTTTGACATCCTAGAGCACCAGTCAGCAACCAGATCAATATTTCTGGTGCAGGATGAGCTTACCAGGACAATTGTGGACGACTATAAATTAGAAGCGTTAGCATGTTGCTCAAGTATACATATCATTGTTCAAAGTGAAAGTTCTGTGGAGGAGAAATTGGAGAACGAGGAATGGACTAAGAGATATTTTTACCTTCATGAGCATAAACATCACAATCCACACAGAAGTGGTTCTTGCACACCTCACAGCCATACCTCCCACTCTCACTATTGCCCATTACTTCTCCTTCAATCACACCCTCCTCACCATTCGTCTTCTCCTTAGGAATAGGCGGGAAAGGCGTCAAGCAAGAAAAGCAAGCTTTCGACTTGCCCGCCTGAGACCAAGGAACCTCAACCCAATTCTTCAACGGGAAAAGATGATGATACGACCGGGCCAAATGCGTTGAGAGAATAAGCGTCAACCCACACGCCGGACATTCCGCCGGCAACGCACAAACCTTACTCTCACACCTGGAGCACAGATAGCCACCTCGAATCAATTTGCTATGACAAGCACAAAAGCTCATCGTCTTCCCCGCACCAGATGTACGTGACGGGAACCCCATCATAAGCAAACTTGACTGGGACTGCTTCTTCGTCCTCGTCACAGGAGGCGTAGTCAACGCCATAACCAGCTCGCGAAAATGCTGCTCGTTGAGCGCAACATTGTAATTACTCTGATCGCCCGCATTTGTGACCGAGCACAGCTCCGCGCAGATCTTGACCTGGGCCGCCAGTCCAATGACAGATACCCGGATGCGATCCGTAACGAGCGACGCTATCGTATCGTGGATGTCTCCCGGATCACTAGATAGCAGCGCGCCGTAAATAATGAGCACTTCGCGTGTACCGTGAGAAGGAGAGTGGAAGAGCGCTGCGCGCGCCATCTCGAGAGCGTTCTGGAGACTAGGATTTCCTTGTGGTTGCTGCTCGCGAAATTTCTTGAGGTTTTCGATGTGCTCTGCTGGGTTGCCGCTCATGTCGCTGACTCGAATGGCGATTCCGTCGCGCATGCCTAGGATGCCGAGTTGGGAGATGGGGTTCTGCTCGAAGTACTCGGTGACGAATTCGGAGGCGAAGCGTAGGGTGAGGAGGTATCTTGTGGGTCGTAAGTCTTTCTCTACCATTGCGAACGAAAAATCGAGAATGAGCATCAGATGTCGTATAATTCCTCTTTGTAGAGGTGTGGTGTCTCGAAGCAGTCTGGACAATAGCAGTCAGTGTCAGGGCAATGTCTCTTGCACGAGTAAACCCTACCTCTTCCTCTTCCCAGCATCTCTCAGCCCCTCGACTGCAGAATTGATACTCCCATCTGCGCCCTCGACAACCGTGTCCCAACTCCTCTGAATGTCTTCCCAAGCAGCTCTTCTCCGGTTGCTGGTATTGGTTTCGCCTCTATTGTTACCTGCATTTCCTCGAACGGGACCAGTCGAACGAGTGCCATGCGCTGAGACATTATGCGGCCTCTCGTCGTCAGAGGGAGCATCTGCAATGTAGTCGTCGTCCGAGTCCGACATATTTTCTTTCTCTGCTACGAAGCTGCTGTTGTTGGTTTGGTAAAGAGTCTAGATGTCCGAGGCGAGGCTGAGATGCTTAGGTAAGGATGTTGATAGCCTTAAGCCTCGCGACGTTAGGGAGATTGCCACGAGCTTTGCACTAAGTGACTTTCGTGGACATACAGATTTTAGAAACTTAAGAGCATTGGCTTGAAATTCAAGTCAAAAGTACTCTAATTTGATCCTAGGAAGGGAATCACGACGCTCTGCACAGTTTGCAGCCTCGCTAGGAACTTGTCTGACAGCTCAATGGTACAAGCATGAACAAAAGATTGATGCTTATTTATGATATATCTTTATTTTATTTCTTGCTTGCTTGCCATTAAGCGCTCCATTGGGTATACTGTAACATGCGAAATCATATACAAAGCGAACCATCCACAACCACCGGGCACCTGAATGTAGCATCCAAGATGCAAATCCTCCTCCCCAGAAACATACTTCCCCATTCGTCTCTTCTCGTATTATCCGCCCTCCCCAGGATTACTTCAGCTCGTCACCAAATCCCCCGCGTCTTCATTCATAAACGTCCAATAACATGCATTTTGTGTTGACTCAAGACAATATCGTCGTTAAAGACGTGCCGCTCCTAACAAGATGCCCCAAACTCCGATTTTTCATGCCGTGTTGCTTTTTCTTGCTTCATCACGAGTATGTGTTATTCACAGGCATTGGCCAATCGTCCTCGGTGATGCTGGACCAGAAGACCCATATAGTGACGACCGAGAGGAGGGTGAACAGGGTTTCGAACATCGATCCATCGATTTTGCCGTCAGTTCCATTACAGATATGGATACTGATCACGTAGTTGAAGATTTGTCCAATGGCGAACAGGAGAGCTGCCGCAAACAAGTAAATCATGGGTTTCCTCTCGCCCAGAACTCGAATTACCAACACCGTCTCCAATACGAAGAAGATGAACAAGAAGACCAGAGGGGCCAGTTGATAGAGGACGTAGAGGGCGATATTTCTGTTGTTACCACTTAGACTGCTATCGAAGTGGCCTGTCCATTGAAATCCCGTGTCTAAAGCGATGTATCCAGTTCCGATGAAGAGCGCAGCGGCGGAACCGACCATGAGTCCGACCGAGAGTGGTGTGCCATCGTCAAGTATTTGGTAACCCACAGCAGCGTTCAGCATGAGGATCCATAAAGTCGCAATGATCATGCCGAGATGAATACCAGTGAACCCTATCCGAACAGACTCCTTCAGGTCAGGGATCTTTCCGACCGTGAATATCTCACATATCTCAATGATGATGTAGGCCAGGAGGAATAGTTGCATTTCCCTGGTTAAATAGTCAGTCATTGCGACGCGCACAGGTGATTTGGTCCTACCTTCGGCCGACTGCTGCTTGTTTCCGTTCTGACCGCCATAGCAGAAATGCTGAGACCAAAATCGCGACTCCACAGAGCAATATCACGCCTGCAAGTTGTTAGTCCAATGCTGCCGACCATCTCTTCAATTGACCAACCTAGGTTACCCAGATGCCTTCCTCCACCGAGCGATATGCCTGTCAGGACGCATCCTCCTTCGAATCCCGACGGATTTGAGTATGTGAACCCAGGAAATATCTATCAATTCAATTAGTATTGACAATCGAGGATCGCGAGGAATGAAGGATCGTACGTTGCAGATAGGGAGGGTGGAGTCGCGACAGAAGTCCTACATGTCAATTGTTGTCAGCTAGAGCTCTGCACATATTTCTCGAGTCATTCAAGTGTCGCAGAGGATGGATGACAGCTTACATGGAAGTTTCCAAACTGTGTTGAACCCATTGCGACAAGGTTTTCTCGATTTCGTGGGGAAGATTGAGGCGTTTGGTATGTGCTTCAGTCGGTGGCTGCACGGGTTGGCTGAGCTGGGCTGCAGCGTAGATCAATTATCTGCAGTCGAGTCCTTGTTGTCGCAAACTCGAGATGACGAAGTAAGTAGCTGATCGCAGCACAATCTGGCGGCGACAGCAGCAGACGGCAATGGCTCTATCCCTTGAGAGTCGACTCGAGGGTTGGATGTTGTTGTGACCTCAGTGTTTTTCTTCTCCTTCCCTGCTTCTCACTTTCTGACAGCCCAGCCTCCTTCTCGTGTTTGGGGCTGCTTTAGCTCGAGAAGCGATGGCCCTTTCCCTTTTCCAGCCTTCCGTATCCAGGAACGCCTCAGTAAGCCACTTAAATCCAGCCCTCGCGCAATCCTCGAGTATCTCGTCAATTGATTGTTGATTGTTGATTATAATTATTCGACGTCTGGTGGCGGAGGAGGAGGAATGTGTGGTTGCGACAGATAATGAGAGGTGTGCGAGAAGAGAAGGATTGAATTAGTGAGGGAGAAGAAACTGCTGGACCATACGATGAGTGTAATTAGATTGAAGGTGATTTCATGCCACGCTGGTCGAGGGCCTCGCTTCCGCTGTATGGAGCCAGGGGGTTGTCCTGCTCCGAAATTATCTCCAGCACAACCAGCCACACGAATGCCCGCGTTGGGTTCTGGGATTCAATTGCTCGTGCGATCTTGCAAGGCTCAGGTTTGATGAACCGCTCAATGCCGACAGACGATGCCTTCTTATATCGCCGTTCTGGGGGATATATTTCTCTAACATATCGAGGTCGGCCAGGAAAAGCCCTGTTGTCATCACTTTTTCTATTCTTGCACAGCCCTGGTGGCCTGCAGTTTCAAGTTATGCAACCACCATTTTACGTCTCCAGATTCGCCAGCGACCTGCATTCAGTCGATCTCCAAGACGAATCCCCCTCTGGACCGCTATGGACCGGGGCAGATCCAGGAAAAGCAGTGGCAAGGATGGCATACAGTTGTCGCTTACGGAACGGGATGCCAGAGAAGCAATTAATATTCGATGACGAGATTTGGTGATTCCTGCACGGCTTGGGCATGGGCATAGCATGAGGCTCTTTATTATCACCTGGATCCAGAAAACGTAGATCATGTAATGGTGTCCGATGCGAGCTCCTTGGGGAGATCTCAGATTGATGTTCTGCTCAAAAGAATAGTGAGCCTCCATCGCAAGTCCTTCTCTGGTATTTTGCGAGGGCTACCAGGGAAGTTAGTGAGAAGGCAGCTAAGCACGCTCATAGGCTGGATCATTTCAAGTTACATCCAATCTCTGTTGTTCTTCTGGGTGTGTACAAGGATACTGGGAGGCTGTGGGAAGGATGAATGTTTGTTCTAGAACGATTCGAACATCCTCAACTCGTGGCACTTGCTCAAAATAGTCGTGATCTTCCAACTTTCGCCTCTGGGACGACGACGACAGCTGAAGCTGTTCATAAATACGAAAAACGTTGTTGGGTATGCGGGAAGTTTTGATTCCTCTGCGGAACAGGTGGATGAACGACGGTAGGTGTCCAATGACTCAATTCATATGCCCAATTCGGGTCACGACATTCATTGGTCGTACTGCTTGACAGCTGGTTTGGAAAAGCATCTTGCATTCCCGGCTCCTGGGTATGCGGGGAAGAGGTTGAAATTTCTAGAGGTCTCTACGCTTGGATTGCTCATGGGCCACAGGTTGTGTCTGTCAATTGGCGGTTTTACTCGTACCTTTCAAAGATTTCTCCCCAGCTTCTGACATTTCATAGTTCTTCTCAAGGCACCCTTTATTTCATGGAAGAAACCCCGTTCATATAAATGTAGGAAAGATACGACCAGTTGCAGTAAAGGATTCTAATAATGATATATACCTTTACTCACAAGCTGGTGACAGATATTCGACCGATAATGCAGCTTCTTCCACCACATGCTGTAACCACCATCTCTCTTGAAGCTTGAGCAATGATCCTCCGATCGACCAAAATTCATGAAATTCCATAAACATAAAAAGAGACGAGAAATATATCGTTGGAGAAGACCAACGATATAGATATCAACAAGACATCTCGCTTATCCCTCGATAGCATTGATTTTATCGAGATGCCTATCGATACCGGACTATTTGTTATCGATTGTGCTGCTGGGCCGGAAGATCGTGAAGGGTGGATGGCTTGATGGATGGATGGTGGCTTGAGTTGGCTTCGAGGGTCCAACGCCCCCGCACCCCAAAAAAAGGGGGGACCGCCAGGGCCAAGATGACATTCCCGTCAGGTTCCGTGAGAGCGGATCAGTCACATGACCCAGCCAGGGTCAGCTCAACTCCACTGCGAAGAGGCAGGCCAGCGTCATCCGGCGTCGTCTCGTGCCAACAATCGTGGATCTCAAGCTTCAGCCCGACCTTGATCACCTCGCCCAATTCGTTATCCACGGTATCTTTGTGCATCTGGTACATATCTGCTGGCCAATTCATCCGCTCCACGCGCGCCTATCATTCATGCGTTTGTCCCACTTTTGTCGTTGAAGGTTTTCATGGCTACACTCCTTTAGCTACTTGACGAACTCCCGAGAGCGAGAGGACCCTTGCTTTGCCCTGCTTTTGACAACTTGACGACTGACCAACGTCAACTGCACCGCACCGCTACCGCTCTTCATCCCCAACGCGGAGGACTGCTGCAAAACAGTCCTAACCTTCACCATTCCTTCTCCAAAGCCTCCCCGTCGTCCTGCCAATATACCCTTGAGGACCTTATCAACTCAAGGCTCGCGTTCCGACTCCCACTCTGCTGCTCTGCTGGGCCGGAATTCAGACGAAAAGCAGGGCCGCCGGTCTTCCCTCTCGAGATCGTCGTCGCCCAGCTCTGAGTTTTCCTGGAGCGATACTGGTGATCTTGCAGAACAGTTGGCGGATGCTGAGGACCCCTTACAGATAAAATTGCGTGCATCACTCGACGAGCAAGTCTTTGGAGCTTCCTCGAAACGGGCTTCTCGGCATAAGAAGGTCCGATATCACGACCAGAACGACGACTTCGAACTCAAAGAATATCAACCTGGACTCGTTAAGGAGGAGATCGAAGTCCCCAGTCCGGCCCCCCGGTATATCTCTAAGGCAGAACATATACTCGCCGCCATCATGTCGGGAGGAGAAAGGCAGATGCACGGCCTGACGGGCAAGGCATTAGTGTAGGATGAGTTGCTCCGATACCAAGTATACTTACTAACAAAGGTCCAGGTACTTTACAAGTATATTTGTATCCCTAGGTGTTTTTCTTTTCGGATATGATCAAGGTGTTATGTCGGGCATTATCACGTAAGTCCAAACTTTGTTGATTTCCCTATGGACCCAGCTAACAAACATGTAGCGGCCCATTCTTCAAAGATTACTTCAACCAACCCACAAAAGCGGAGGTGGGTACTATGGTAGCTATCCTTGAAGTGGGAGCATTCTTTTCATCCCTTTGTGTCGGAAGAATAGGGGACATAATTGGGCGAAGAAAGACAATTCTATACGGTTCTATGATATTTTTCGTCGGTGGTGCCCTGCAGACCTTTGCCAATGGAATGCCAATGATGCTGCTGGGTCGAATTATTGCCGGTGTTGGTGTTGGTATGCTCTCAACAATTGTGCCAGTCTATCAGTCCGAGATCTCACCTCCACACAACCGAGGAAAGCTTGCATGTATCGAATTTTCTGGCAACATTACCGGGTATGCGACCTCCGTTTGGGTCGACTACTTCTGCAGTTACATCAACAGTAACTACTCATGGAGAATTCCCTTGTTGATGCAGTGCGTTATGGGTGCGCTTCTTGGCCTAGGAAGTCTGGTGATTGTCGAGTCGCCAAGGTAGGACCAATATTCTAAACCATACGCGACAAAGTACTAACTATACCAGATGGCTCCTGGACAATGACCATGATGAGGAGGGTATCGTTGTGATTGCCAACCTCTATGGAGGCGGAGATATCCACAACGCCAAAGCCAGAGACGAGTACAGAGAAATCAAGATGGATGTGTTGCTATCAAGACAGGAAGGAGAAAAGTCGTACTCTGACATGTTCCGACGTTACCGCACTCGAGTGTTTATTGCAATGTCTGCCCAAGCCCTCGCGCAACTCAATGGCATCAACGTCATTTCATACTATGCACCATTGGTCTTCGAATCAGCCGGATGGATTGGTCGCCAGGCTATTCTGATGACTGGAATCAACGCCATTACATACCTCATGTCATCAGTGCCGCCGTGGTACCTGGTAGATCGCTGGGGTCGACGCTTCATTCTTCTCAGCGGTGCGGTCGCCATGGCACTATCGTTATCACTGATATCCTATTTCCTCTTCCTGGACATCCTGATGACGCCAACTCTCGTCGTTATCTTCGTCATGATATATAATGCCGCCTTTGGATTCAGTTGGGGACCAATTCCCTGGCTTTATCCCCCGGAAATCTTACCACTCAGCATCAGATCCAAGGGTACTAGTTTGTCCACCGCAACCAATTGGGCGTTCAATTGGCTTGTAGGAGAACTTACCCCAGTGCTGCAAGAATCTATCAAGTGGCGCCTCTACCTCGTACACGCCTTTTTCTGTGTCACGAGTTTCATTGTTGGTAAGTACTTCAGTTCCCTTCAATTTCTCCCTTTAGACATGTCTCGCTAACTATCACCCTAGTATATTTTATCTACCCCGAAACAGCCGGCATCCGACTAGAAGACATGGACGTCCTCTTTGGCGACGCCACAACCGCCATGCCCACTCCACAAACCCGAGCCGAAGCCGGCTCACTGATGGGCGCCAGCTCGCCCGTGCCATCCATGGATCTGAGAAGAGGTATCCAAGGCTCAGGTCCGCCTGGTCTTGGTCCCTCGAACGCGATCCCAGGCCTTGATATCGACCCTCCACACGTCAATATCAAGAATGGGAAACCGCAGTATGCGGACGACGACTCGACGAATGAGGGTGTGGGGGGCTGGATCTCGCGGATGGTGAAGAGGAATGGGGAGGGGTCGAGTAGGAGTAGTGTCAAGAGTGGGAAGTATAAGCCGTTGAATGATGAGGAGGATGGTGGTGATGAGTGAGTTGAAAATTAAGTGAGTGGTTGGATTCTCGGTGCGAGACCGAATTGGTTCGGAACGAGTTGCAATATATGAACATTAGACAGTCGGATTAGAAGATTTGGCATTGCAGGGCGTATGAGAGCTACTGCTTAGCTCGATGGTTGTGATGAGAGAGCATGCAGGGAAGCATGTCGTTTAGAGGGAACTGGATAGACCTTTGGCTATTCAATGTACAACTTTTGGGGACTGGGAAATTTTATCTATTCATACTCTGGGTGCCTCCAATGTTTTGGGTGATTTGATGGAGTACTTGCCTGACGCCATGGCTAAAATGCACAGGTTCTCATACAGTAGATGATAATCGGTAATTCAATGAAAGTACAGGTGGTGAGTTGGGTATCATTCCTTCATCGTTCTAGTTTCCAGTACAGAGCATTTCTGTACCGTACCATATCTTCATCTACTAGACTTCTACAGATACTAACACTGCTCTTACTGTCTTTGCTGCTTACCAGGGTACACCTCCTGCCACCAGACCCAGGGAGAAAACCCTATCCACAAGTAGGAATTACATGACAGTACAGTCTAGTCTCCATAGACCAGGCTTAATCGTACAGAAACGCCAACCCATGTATTATCCCTACAGCAACAATATCAGGACTTCCATTCAGACGTCCCTCGTCTACCCATCATCCACCTCACCCCACGCATACCTCTGAATAACTTTTTTCTGCCCGACATACAGACTCTTCATCCCACTATCCGAATCCCTCGCAAACCTCAAACACTTCACCAACAAGTCCTCATCACCCTTAGCTTGGAAGCCATTCGCTAGAGGCGAAGCCAGCTTGTAACCGCCATGGAGCGAGAACAGTTGAACCGCAGGAGTGAACTCATCAGCTTCTTGCGCGGCAGCCACAATACCTGCTTCCAGATCGATATCGAAGCCCGCTTGGTGGCTAGCGGAATTTTGGTAGTCCGGGTATGTGAGAATGGCTGTGGTGGGGCGTAGGTTGAGTTTTGATTTTGCTTTTGTCCTTTGTTCTGGCGTGGGCCTCAAGTTGCGGGTTCTGCGGAATCGGAGATCGTATTGAGCGAGGTTGGAGTTGAGACCGCTGACTATGAGGCGGTGTTGGTCGATTTGCCGGATGTGTGTTATGGAGCTTGGATGTGTGATTGTGTCGGGCTTGGCAGAGGACATTGGTATGCGTAGGTCCGTTAAGGAAAGGACTCCTCTTCGGCCTCCAGAGAGCAGGATTGATGGATTGTCGGCGAGAAAGTCCACGGCAAAGATGTCGTCTGGTTGATCTTTATCTGGTGCTGGGGTAACAAATGTGGTATCGAACGATCCGTGATTGTCGGTGGCTAGGACACCTGCACTCGTACCGAAGGCGAAAAGGAGGTTGCTCTGTGGTGGTGCTGGTGTAGATGAGAAGATGCATACATCTGAGCCTCGTGTAACACCGGGACCGAGGACTACTTGTCGTCGATCTAAATGAATGTTGTTTTCTGGACATAAAATCAGCTTATTCATTTCCAAGGATGAAGTATATTCGTAGAGGTAAACATAGAAGTCGAATATTCAGCTCCTGTATTAGGAATGGTAATGGGAGGACACCATTCTGGTCGAAGATGTTTCAAGGCTTTCATACTTCATGGGGCACTGAACAAATCTGCTCATTCGACTTACCGTCGACGTCCTCCACTCTAGTAGGACTGAGCATAATACCATAACTGGCAGCGCAGATGAGCCATGTTGTGGCTAGAGTCCCATATGTCTCATTGGCGCAAACAGATGTAATCTCTGTCGTAAGTGGACGCCCTGCGATCCTATCCTCGGCATAATTTTGGAAGTCAAGTCCAAAATCTTGAGAGGAGAGGTTGCTGTTCTGAAGATCGAATTGGTACAATTGAATATAGCCGTTGATTGCTGCACTGTGTCAGTAAACAGGTCTGGCAAGAACCCAACATTCAATTGGCTGAAGAGCGGCGCCCCATAGTGTGAAAAACACGGTATCTATCCCACACAGCAACGTGATCAGGACGCTACCAACTCACCATGTCTCAATTCAAAAACTGAAGAGCCGACATCTGGCTTGTGGCCGATGCTGAAGATGCCAGAACCCATCTCCCGGTTTGATGGGGCAATAAGCGTGTGATGTCCCCGTGGTACGAGACCTCCAGCAAGGATCTGAGCAGGATTGAAACCATCGATACCAGTCTCCCTCCTCAGGCTTCCACCCGCAAGTGGTTCGTGAAGGATCTTCGCCTGTCGAATTCGGCGTGCCTGGCGTTCTTCCTTTTTGGCAGCTTCCACCTCTTTCTCGTCACGCAGCTTTCGCCGTTTGACATCCTGGCTGGAGTAAGAAGAACTGGCCGGAGCTGCGTAATTTGCTTGGATGGCGAAGTACTTCTCGCTTTTCGTGTCTGAAAATGTGTCAGAAGCCATTGGCTCAAAAAGGCGTAGAGGTATGCAGACCAAAGTACATGCCGGGGATTGCCCCAATGTACCCTGGCATATTTTCGATGAGTATGGGCGTCAACACTGATAATTCGGGCGTCCAGGGAATCTTTGGGTCCCATTAGGTGTACTGTGTATCATCCCGCGACCACAACAAACGTTTACGAATACTACAAAAGAAAATATAAAGCCGTGTTTTGACGAAGAAGCGAGGAAGAGAAGAGGTCACAGGACGAAGTATATTTTCACGATGCTTTTTGCTACCGCCACGCGAAGCTAGAATGCGGGCAAGAGCTACCCCTCTATGGATCCCTCGTCGGTCCTTCTTTCGCTCTAAAACTTTCATCACCCCTCTTACTTAAAACTTTCTGTATCAATCTGCAATTGAGTCCTATTTCTTTCTCCCTTCTCTCCTTTTCTCTCTATCAAACAAAGCCATCAAAATCCGCAAACATGGTCTACACACTCACTGTCCATCTCTACGCAAACGACAAGCCAGACTCTATTGAGCGTATCAAGGCTAAGCTCATCGAAGCCGCACGAATTTATCGTAAGGACAAGGAGACTGTCGATTGGCTTGTGATGCAAGATGTCCATGATCCAAGAGCATTTACGATTGTTGAGCGTTTCGAAAACGAGAGTGTAAGTCTTTCAGCTCGGGTTTCTTTTGTGAAATTGTTACGAATATGGCTAACGTTTTGTCCCTACAGAGCCAGAAATACCACTTAGAGAACCCGTACTGGCAAACTTTCGACCCATATGTCGTTCCGCTCTTGGATAAGAAGATGGATCTTCGCAGACACGAAGAGTTAGATACTAGCAAGGATGTTGTGGTTCCGGCGTAGAGATGTCGTAGGACCCGACCGAGGAGGGAACGGCCTGCAAAGAGATTGTGGATGATGAAAAGGAGTGTTATATCAGTTTACTTCTGGTGCTCAGGAAGTCTTTAGGTTTTGGCCTTAGGAGTAAGGAATTGGCTTGTACCAAATGGATCTGGCAGTGTTTTATGCAGTTACGAAGGTGGTACCTGAAATGGGGGAAAGGCTCGTTTAAAATACCGAATTTTTCTTGACGTTCTTTTCAATCAAAGTTGACTTTGACAATACAGCCAAAGATCATCTCAATTTGTTGTTTTCATGTCCTTTTAGTGCCAGCGGGGTCTTGAAAGCTTTCCGATGGCTGGGTCTCAGCCTTGAGTTGCGCCGAAGCCATGGCCGCCAATCAAAAAGGGAAGCTCACTTGCAGGAATCCTTATATCATATTTGGATCTTCCTAATATTAGGAATACATAGTAATGTATAAGATTACATATGCGTAGATTCGAAGTCGCGTGCATTACTTTTTCCGTTCTTTACTGGGAGAAGACAATCGCATTGTGAAGGTGAAGTTCTAGTTCTTTCAGCCTTGTCGTGACTAGGGTCTGGCGCGACCGCATCCCGTCTTCAAGGTCCCTTTGACCTCTCCCCACGCAACCATAACTCCTTACCTCCTCCTCTTCTGCGCGATAACGCCTTTATTTGCGGCCCGGCTCTCCTCTTTTGCTTTTCGTTCACCACTGTGATGCGTCACGCATCTACCCTCGCCCTGGCTTCTCATCATGGCTCCTCCAGGGGGCGCGATGCCGTGAGTAGATCGCGCGACGCGACTTCTTGCGAACCTCTACTGACCGGATTTAGGGCAAGTAGGAATGATATAATCGATCTTGTCAGCGATGATGAAGATGTATCGCGCCTAGATCCAGTACCCGACCGAAACAACTTCCTACCTCCTACCGGCGCGAGTTCCTCAATGCAGACCTCGCGACCTTTCATCTTCAATGGTCTTCCCGACCCCACCGAGTTTCCAAGCCGAGTCAATACGCAGAGCAGGCCTGTAGCTGGATTGATGGGTTCAGGGCCTCAGTATGGATCTGTACCGCTTGGTACCCCTCGACAATTATCCGCACATCCAACCCCGCGCATTAACGGAGCCAACAAGCGTGCGAGTATAGATCAGCTCCCTAAGCTGCAGCCTTCAATGCCTTATATGGACGAGAATACTGGTACTGGCGTGTCTGGTGGAAGTCCTGGTCCAAATGTCATGAACGCTAGTAGAAAGCGAAGAAAGTTGGGAGGCGGAGTGCAACAGACATTTCCACCAGTTGGACGCAACTCTTCTGCGCCAATTCTCCCACCCACAATCGCCAATAGTCCTCAGCTTCAAAGGTTGTCTTCGAGTCCTGGGATGAGTAATGGCGGCCAACCAATCTTCCCAGCCGTTAGTGGCCCGTCAATAATCACTGGCAGAGACCGAGCACAAGCAAGTGTTATGCCTCCGCCAATGGAACCAGAAATGAGAAGAGTCCTAGAGAAACAGGTACTTCCCCACGTCCATGCAGCAGTGCGCCCATATCGTGATACCCTTACCCACGCCGAACGTACGGAGATCGGACAATCCGTAAGTAAACTCGACCTTCAGAAATCCTGACAGTGTTTTGAATACGATATACTAACATATTCATAGGCAGCCTCAAGACTGGTGATCGTTCCGGGCTTTATGACCCATTATTTGAAGAATAACAAAACCTTGACGCCTGCCTTCGAGAGTCAAATGAAACTGAACGCTTATCTGTTTGTGAACCAGGGAGTCGAAAAGGTTGTAAAGCAAAGATTGGAAGAAGAAGATCCTACCGTCCAAGCTCTCCTCGCACAGAATGATACTATGGTTGGTTTCCAGTCAAGCGTTGGCACCCCGGATACTGGTTCGACGCCCCCGAGCGAAGAACTAGAGCAGCATCCCCCGAGGAAACGACGTCGAGCCATTTCAATTTCACCTTCAACCTCTTACAGCAATGACCACACAGATGCCGAGACCGGCAGACAGAACAAACAGGATGCAGAGATGTCCCGTTCACGGCGAGCTGCTGCTCAATTACCACAAGGTGCATACGAACTCAAGAGGCGAAAGCGTCGAACGAAGGAGGAGATGGCGGCTGCGCGAGCTAGCAACCTAGAAGGTTCCGAAGGCATCGCAGGTACTATTGTGACTTCTCCAATGGTAAAATCTGTCCAACCGACACCAGTCCAGCAAATCTCAGAAGTGAAGCCGAAACGAAAGAGAAGGACCAAGGCAGAAATGGCAGAAGCTCGGCGCCAAGAAGAGGAGGCCTACCACAACGGGACCATCAAAAGACAGAGTACCCAGATCAGTGGGCTGTATCAACAATTTAATCGATCAAGCATGCAGAATAGTGGCCAAGATGAGCACATTGGTGTGGATGCTTTCCGAGCACCTGCTTTAGCTCGAGGCAATGTAGTTCGACTACAGCCCCAGCAGTCGGCGTCCCAGCCGAGTGTCCACTTGGCACCATTTCATGGTTCGAACATGGGTGACGACTTCAAGCCTTACGTTCGAAATGCGATTCGAGAGAAGCTCCATGAAAAGCTTTCTAGGCTAGGACTTGGAGAGGAAGTTGAAGCACTTGAGGCTGATTCCGAGTCTTTCCACGTTCCTTTTTCGTCAGAAGAGATCATTCAGCTTCGCCAATTCCTCGTCGACGAGTACAAATTGGCTGTAGGCTCTCGCTACCCCGATGCAGCCGATCAGATCGTTAGATTCATGAAGAGCAACAAGATTCCGATTTCAAAGATGTTGAAGGCGCTCGAGCACCCCAAGCGTAATCAAAGGAAGAGTAGGCTTCTTTACACGCGGAGTATTGCAGCAATCGCCGATTTCTTAGCAGATGCTTCAACTAAGGCTGTTAATACACCATCTGAGCTTCCTGACGGTGTTGTGCAACGTAAGGTCACCTCTCACGACCTCATCTCAATACTGGGAGCTCGCGAGATTTTTGGAATGACTCCTGTGAAGGCCCGTCGAGGTCAAAGTTCCTTCAAGGTAGTCGCAAACAGCTACCTGGAGGATGCTCTCATTCGGCAAAGCGAGTGGACTGACTGCTCTGGCGACATATCGTCCATCACATGGACCGGTCCAGACTCGTTCATTTGTGGTGCTTTGGCTCATTCCGACTCCCACAATATGCAATATAACAAGCCCGGAAACCTTATGGTTGGCTCAACTTCACTCGACACTGTAAAACTGTACCCAGATCATAGGGTCGTCCGACCTGTTGTGGAAAAGGAAGACGACAAGGAGAATGCCAATGCACTAGATTCAATGCGAACCACTCAGTCGCCATGGATGTACGAATCTGTCGTATCAACTACGCATTGCGATAAAAATGGATTTTCTTTTACGGCAAGCTTTGACAAGACGGTCAAAGTCTGGTCCGTTTCGGAAGCTGGCTCTAGCATGGACCTCCGAGGTATCTGGCAGCATAACGAGAAGGTCAATTTTGTTGCTGCATCGCCTTACCACGAACGTATTGCAACTGCTTGTGCAAGTAATGGAAATGCCGTTCGAGTATACAGCTTCGACAGCGACGCGATCTCGCAGTCTCCGTTTGCCGAATACTGTGGTGAAAGATCTGGGGAACCCTGTGACGAGCTGGGAAACCAAGCCAAGTGGTCCTACCAACCTGCCACTATGCAATGGGGCAAGGCACCTGGAGTTGTTGACTTTTTGCTTGTCGGATACTCTCCTCGAAGTATCACGGGTAACGACAACGATGTTCCGGAGTTAAAAAGGAACAGTGGCGAGATCTGTCTCTGGAACACTAGCACCAAGGACCAAATCCTGGTCATTGCAGCAAAGCAAAATGTTTTCGAAGTCATGTGGCATCCGACGCAGCCAATTTTCCTTGCAGCAACGTCTCCTCACGGTCCCGCCGATTTAAGCAAGACGAAAACTCAGGTTCGAATCTTTCATCAACAAGAGACCGGCACCTTCTCAAATGTGAAGACTTTGGATTGTCCTGCTATTGATATCAACGAGTTGACAGTCAAGTGAGTCCTTGCTTTTCTAATGACATGTTGTAGAGGCTGATGATTTCAAGGGCGCTTAGTCACGTCGAGTGCTTTGTGACCGCTAGTTGTACTAATGGATCCACATATGTCTGGGATACTGGTCGTAGTGATCAACCTTTCCATGTCCTTGATCATGGCGGTGAGTCGATATCCAACTACTTCAAGAGATGTCCGTACTGACAGGTATCAGGAAGTCTCGATAACCCCGATCCTGATGTTCCCCTTGACATTGGTGATTCTGGCGTCAAGTTTGCTGCCTGGGGAAAATCTGCCGACCGATTCTATACTGGCGGATCTGACGGTGTCATCAAAGCCTGGGACCTTCGGGCTGTTGATGGCAAGACCCTTGTGCGCGATGTCATGTCTATATCTGGTGGTATCTCGACTGGAGTCTTCAACGAAGACTGCTCAAAGTTGCTGATTGGGGACGCAACGGGTAAGATTTACCTCCTTAGTGTCGACGACAGCGAAATTCAGGAGGATCTCATGCCGGCAACCATTTCCACCTTGCCACGCCTGGCGATTGGCAGTCAATTGTCGCGTGCAATCCGGCGACCAAAGGTCGTCATTCCACATCCTGAGCCTGCTCCTCCTCCAGGATATGTTACTGAAACTATCGAGAAGACAGGCCCAGAGATCGCTCGGGAGTACCTTGAAAGCGGTCAAATTATTAGGATCAAGGAGCCGTACAATTTCGTCTACCAAGGACCTTTCTACTCGCAGATGAATCGCTATAATTTGGAGGCACATATCAACAGCGATCCAAATCAAAGACTGCTTGACGAAGTCTGGGCTGTTCAACAGTGTGTGGTCAAGAACCAGCGTGAATTGCCATTTCATACGAGATTGCCGATGCCTAAATCTTCGTCCGACATTTACCGGCACCAGAACAATATTGAAAAGAACAGGAAACAGTTCCGTCTTAAAACCGGTTTCGAGTGGGATCCATCCAAGATGAGTCCTGAGCTGTGGGCATTACTTGACAACGGAAAATTACTTGAGCTTGCCGAAGACATCGCATACGAGCACTCATATGAGCCTACTCCAAGATTTGCCATGTTCGGTGCTTGGAAGAACTATTGCAGCCGTCTCGGGAAAGGGAGGGTGCGGGTAGTAGACTGACGGTTGTTGAAGAAGATGAAGACTTGATATATGATGATGAATCATACTTCCTTATGGACTCCGCGGATATTTCTTCTTTCGAGATGATGGCATACGATAACGCATGATACGGCATACACCTCGCTCGTTGATATCAACTCCCGAAAAATAAGGTACACTTTGTTTGATTACACGCTCTAGCTATTTACGAAGAACGAAAGCATCGACGGACAGGAGTTCTGGGCAACGAGGCGCACATACAACGGTTTGGGGGACTTTTACAGCATTGCATGGCATGGCGCGATGGAAGGATGGACGGACGAAAGGCGAATATGTATTCTGGTCAGTTCAAGCGTAGTGTGCATGACACCCTCTTGAACTCGGGCTCTTAACGCCACGGGGTATCTCGCGGTTTCCTTACCGGTCTGGAATTGGGAGGGACATGTACAGATATATGGAATTGGTTGCGTGCATTCACGGCAACTTGTCTTCTGGCTCTTTAGATGAACTTTGCAAACACTATCACCACATGGCTTGTAAATTTACCATAGCATAGTTTGAGACGTAGAGAGAGTAGAAATTAGCATAATTTTTGGATAATTCTGGGCCTCCTGCAGGCTCGAAGTCTTTACGGGCTCGAAGTGTTGTGACATTCGAGGTGTGGTAAGGATGGACTTGTAAGTACAAAGATACTCTCTTGCTTGAACATTTTCTGCACCATGAAGTTTACAGATGGCTATGCTTAAGATCGTGCTGTTCCTCTATCTTTGAGGCGAGAGAGAAAGAAGGAAGGGCTTGGGAAGACACTTCTCGACAGTGTCGTGGGGTGCTAGGACTCAGCACTGTCTCTTTCTGCACAACTTGTCTTTCAAAGATGCGTACAGACTTGAGATCCCACAACCCCAAAGAAAAGGATACAGTACCACAAGCTACATCATTTCACTATATATCTAGATCAGTGCAACGCTAGCATATCACATTGTAACACGAAGCAATACTAGACTTGCAGATCTTCAAGGACTCGGCGACCACAGATCATCTGTGAAGCTCTTCCTTAAATCTTGCTCAAGCCAGCTTCCCCAGTCTCATAACTTGACCTTCTGTTCAGGAGTTCCTTCTATACTACCCTTACTTGAAGGCCTCGATTTTCATCAAATACCCAATATTCACAAATTCAGGATGCGTTACTCTGCAGCAGCAACTGTTGCTGTCACAGCTTTCCTCACTGTCACTTATGCAGCACCCTTCCAACAAGTCGATTCCACCCAGGCATTTGAGACGAGGTGTAGGCTTTCCCTTCCAGCTCATTTCACTCACAAGGATTACATACTCGAAGCTAACAACTCCTCCCCCCTCAGCATGCACAACCAACGCCGACTGTCCCAACCGTCTCTGGAAATGCTCCCCAAGCGACAACATCTGCCATCTCCATCCAAGAGAACTCGCAGAACATAAACACCAGAAGAGGACTAGTGCCACAGCAGCAGTTCCGTTTTGTAGGTCCTCTGGATAGTCGCTATCCTTCTTCTAAATGGCGATATTGGGGAGATGGATGATGAAGTGCTGACTTGCTGATTTGCTGATCGATGAACAGATTGTGATGCGAGACAGGAATGTCCGTCGCCGTGGCTTACGTGTAATAAGACTTGGTGGATTTGCTTGCCGGGTTTTTCGATGGGGATGGGGAGGAAGGGTGGGGTGTAAATGGGAGGGACGGGGAGGTGTGAAAGAAGTAGGGATTGTGTAGAGAGTCGGGAAAAGAGATGTGGCTGCGATACGAGGCTTTGAGAGCTGTCTATTAGAGAATGAGAAATCGATGAAAGTGTATGGATGAAGGGTTTCATTGTAAGAACATGAATATCGCTTATGTCTGGACTTCGTGATCTCTGGAAACACCCGACTTGTCTGAAACCCCTGGCATAACATCTCGCTTCGCAATGTTTACTTGTTTAAATCTGCTCAATTTCTTAAGGATGAGAGGAGTATGTTACATTGGGCCTCGATGTTAATCTGTTTTATTGCGAACTTGAAAGGTCACTCTCCGAGTAGTGTTCAGAACAAGACTCCATGTGTCTCACTGATGGGGACGGGCGCAGTTGGTCGGAATGAATATGTGGGACATTGTGCATCATTTTCATCAGAGGAAGATGATGCTAGGAAGACCATAGAAGAGTCCTATAGTGATCAGGAATTTACAAAAAGGATTTGATGTGATGTGGAGTTCAAGAAGTCGGTATTTTTCGTGGGTTGTTCTGCAAATGCCGCTGAATGTAAGGTGTGTGTTTACTTGAACATACTTCGTCTAGCAGGCATGAGGCGAATCACATATCGATCGCAAGTCACATCACAGACAAAGGAGAAGGAAAAGTAGTCAGATTATAATGTGCAATTGATTGTCCGGAAGACGCAAGCTGTACATACATTCCAGCCAGGCCAACCCGTCCAGTTTACCTCAGCGCGAGATCCCGAACTATACAAGATAGCTGGAAATCATTAAGCTAAAGAAGCAAAAGCCAACCCGCTGCGCTATGAGGTACCGGAGGAGATGTCCACTTCTTTCATTCTTTTTTCGGAAGATAGAGGTGTCCGTTGAGCGGAAACATGTCCGAGGTTGATGAGGCAAAAGCAGAAAGCCGAAAGTAAACGTGCATGTGTATGTGCATTATAGAAGATCCTTATGTTGTGACCTTGCCCTGAACCTGGGCTTCCATGTCAAGATGCCAGTCAAAGAGGTATCGTGAACGCCAAGACTCCGTGGCAATGCAGTTGTTATTGTTATTGAGAAAGAAACGTTATACGCCGAATGCTCGACAACAACATCGTAGGACGAGATGCGGATCTCAAAGACACATCGTAAATGATGCATCTCCAGTCCAAGTATCGGTCTAGAAGGCTCCAGTGGGGTCATCGTTTAGGATACTGTGCTTCAAGTGCGATGTCCTGGTGGAGGTGGTTGAGATGGTGTTTGCGTAGCGGTTTGTCCAGGGAAGGTGAATCCAGGAGGGAACATCGGCATACCATTGGCAAGTGTTGGCATTGGGAATGGGAAGCCACCAGGCATACCAAAAGCAGGAACTGGAGGCATAGGGGTCGGTCCACTGATGTTGGAGTACTTCTCCTTGCGATCCTCATGTCGACGGTCATCTCTGTCTCCTCCACGGCGATGACGGGGGTGCTCATCGTCGTCGCGGTTGCGATTGAACTTCGAACCACCGTGGCCGCTCTGGTCGGTTCCCAAACGTCGACTGATGGCTTTGGAGGATACACCTTGACCGATCTCGATGTCAGGCTCTTCAACGACCATGCCGGACTCCATGGGCTGTCCACCGCTGCCTCCATACTCGGCGCTTACCATCCACTTCCGATCAGCATCAGTAAGTTTGTTGATTGGAATAATGCTGACACCGGTCTGGTAGTCGCTGCATTCACGTGGACCAAATCCAACGCCCCATCTCGTCTATTGACAGTTAGCAAACGAGCCAGAAACAAATAGACACTAACAACCGAACTTACCCGCAATTGAGAATCTGGAGCTCTGTTCTTCTCCATGGCATCCTTAGCGGCGATGGCATCCTGTCGACTGATCATCTTCACAAAAGCATGGCGTTTGTCCTTGTTGACTATGCATGTTTGCACTCGGCCGAATTGAGAGAAGAGATTTCTCAACTCTTGCTCAGACNACCTGGGAATGTTAGCAGGAGTTCATACGTGAATGCTCAGCTTAGACTTACGTGACACCACCGACAAAGAGAGTACGGCTCAGCACTGTGATTGGTTAGCAGGATTGCCTTGCAGTTTGCTGCTTTGGGAGCATACCTTTGATACTGCCTCTTGGGATGGTGGAATCATGTCCAACCCATTTTTGCGAAGGGCCATTACTTGATCCTGGGGGACTTGGGCTTTGACCACGGCGTGGAGGGCTTCTCTGGCGGTAATCATTTCCACGGCCACCTCTACCTCCTCGTCCACGGTCATCATTACCTCGGTTTCCGCCTGGGGAGCCTCTATCGTAACCGAATTGCTGCTCTTCACGACGGCGAGAAGCTGGAGAGTCACGAGAATTCCATTCCGGCTTTGGGGAACGGGATCGAGAACGTCGGCGGAAACGGCCTTGCGGAGATCTCACAGCCTCATTGTCATAACCATTACGGTCACGTGATTCTTCGGGCTTGCCAGCCCAGCTATTCAGAGCAATTGCATTGTGATTCTGCGCCGCAAATGGTGGAGGTGGAAGAATACCGCCCGCACCTGGAACAGGAGGAGGAGCTTGACTACTCATGGCCGCAATGATACCAGCGATCTTGTCAGGCGTGAAGCCTTGTTCTGAGAGAGCCTTAATCAACATCAACTGCTGCTGAACAGCGGGATCGAGGCCAGCTGGCGGCATTACTGGTGGAGCACCCGCATACGGATTATTATTGGTATAGTTCTGAACACCATTATTCGATCCTTGAGTCTGTGGTGCAAAAGTGGCCACTGGGGCTGGCACGTTTACAGGCATAGGCATCGGTGGAATTGGGAGCTGATTCATAGCGGGAATTTGCTGAGCAGGATTATTCTGCGCATTTGATACATTGTACGAACTACCCATAGGTTGTGGCAAGGAGCTTGCAGGTGGAGCTGCTTGGTTTTGGCGGGCTAAATTCGAGAGAGCCTCCAAGATCGAGGAGGTGTTAGGAGCAGATGTAGCTGGTGCTGGCGCTGGTTGTTGGCGCAAGAGAGATTTCTGGAGATCTGCTGGAGGACTTCCAGGAGGAGTTGTACTAGAATCTGTAGAATGGAAAGCTAGGATTAGGAGTCTGAATATAGAAATGGAGTTTGGGGGAATCGTAGGATGTCTTACTCTGCGCACTAAGCTTCTCCTTGAAAGAAGTGATCATTTGCAAGGGGAAAGTCTGGCCTTTCTCCCAGATGTCAAGTAATTTTCTAATCTTCTCCTACAGACAAAAACAAAGTAAGTGGAGGCTCATACTGGAGGAAACTATGCATCGTAGATGTGGCAACATGAAAGCCAAAAATCGTGAAGGGTCTGCAACCCCTCGAACTACTGAGCTCGGATATATGTGCGTACCTTTTGATCATCGGGAGCGGATAGGATTATATCGTTCATAAGGACAGGCAGAAGTTCCTTTACTCTATGCACACCAGCTGCGAACGTTCCATCCTGGGCAGAACTGTTTATGGGTTGTCCGGCGCTCTTGGCTTGTTCTGTCCACTTGCGGACTACGGAATCTACAACGTACAGCACGCCAAGTTTGTGGGTTCCAGGGGCTTTCTTAAAGTGAGTGTAAAGTTTCTGGATGAGGACAGACTCGGACTGTGTGGTGGCAAGTGTTAGTAGTCTATCTTTCGAGGGTAGAGCAAGGGAGCTGTAGAAGCTTACCTGAACGTTCGCTGTGCAGAGCGCGGTGATGCTGTTGATTCGAGTGCCGGATACTCCAGGAGGTTTCAAAGATAGCATAGCCTGCAAGCTAACTTCCAGTTCTGCTACTGCTGAAGACATGTTGATGAAGGAAGAGAAACGCGATGCTCTGTGGCTGTTCAGTTCAGATGCAGATGGTCGAAGGTCGTTGTAGAGGAAACAAGAGCACAGCTCGCAGTCTACTTTTAAGCTCTGATCTGCTTTCTCTCCAGGCCACAAAAGAAATAGACGAGGCTACGGTGAAGTAAAAAAGTGAATCTCTATCGCGACTACGTGCGACCGGCACAAAGGAAGAAGGAAGGCCTAACGCCCCAACACAGCTCCAATCTAGGTTTCCAAGAGTCGGCAGATGGTACACGCAACAGTTGGTACTGCAGAGGAGATACTGGATTAGTTGTGATGTACTTTGTAGAGTTCTTCTCGCGGTATTGCGGATGAAGAAGAGTTTTGGAGGTTGGGTCACAAAGGTGAGGAGATGTCGTCGCCTGCCAAAACTTAAAACCGCCTAGCGGCCGGGAGAAAGGCAATGCACGTGACTCGGATTAAACGAGCTGTGATTGGCTGGGCGCAATATGGTGTTGAGTAGGACACATTTTATCAAGGACATTCACAATCCAGTGACAATTCCCTTCATGATTTGAATTCTAGCGTAAAAGATGCACTATTAAATTTTGTGATATTACTCGAGCCTTCCTTAACCCTTGTTCGGTGCAATGGAGAGCTGATTGTTGTTGTGAGACCCGAATTGATCCGTTGATAATACGTCAGGGGTTGTTCTCGCTAGGATGGTCGGCGTTGTTGGGCGGGCCGCGCTCGAAGCTCTTTTCTTGCTGTTGGCCGGCCGAGAAATCTTTCTTCCATCATATTAAACTTCCCAACCTCATTCCTCCCACTTCCTCTCCAAACTTACTCTCACAATGGCGTCCGCACTTCGTCTTGGTCAATCGGCCTTACGGTCTTCCCTCACAGCTCCAGCTTTCAATGCTAGAACCGCTGCCTTCAATGGCCTGCGATGCTACTCTTCCTCGAAAACCCAGGTATGACGTTCCGGCCTCCGCGCGCCGATATCGAAACTGACAGCTATCCCGCAGACCTTGAAGGAGCGATTCGCCGAGCAATTACCAGAGAAGATCGAGCAGATCAAGAAACTCCGAAAGTAGGCATTGGACGAACGCGCCAATTGACAAGTGTCCGCATATTAATTGGTTATCAGGGACTACGGATCTAAGGTCGTTGGCGAGGTCACACTTGACCAAGTCTATGGTGGTGCTCGTGGAATCAAGTCGCTGGTCTGGGAAGGTTCAGTTCTCGATTCTGAGGAGGGTATCCGATTCAGAGGAAAGACAATCCCAGAGTGCCAGGAGCTTCTCCCAAAAGCCCCAGGTGGAAAGGAGCCTCTGCCAGAAGGTAATGGTTGATAAGCCCTCAATTGCGCAATTATGCTGATTTAGTTTACAGGTCTTTTCTGGCTCCTCCTGACTGGTGAAGTCCCATCCGAGCAACAAGTTCGCGATCTCTCCGCCGACTGGGCTGCCCGCGCCGAAGTCCCAAAGTTCGTTGAGGAACTTATCGACCGATGCCCAAACACCCTCCACCCAATGGCGCAATTCTCCATTGCAGTCAACGCTCTTGAGCACGAATCTGCTTTCGCCAAGGCATACGCTAAGGGAATGAAGAAGACCGAGTACTGGGGTCACACATTCGAGGATTCTATGGACTTGATCGCCAAGCTCCCAACTATCGCCGCCCGCATCTACCAGAACGTATTCAAGGGAGGAAAGGTTGCTGCCATCCAGAAGGACAAGGATTACAGTTTCAACTTTGCCAACCAGCTCGGTTTCGCAGACAACCACGACTTCGTTGAGTTGATGAGATTGTACCTGACCATCCACACGGATCACGAGGGTGGTAACGTCAGTGCCCACACCACTCACTTGGTTGGCAGTGCTCTCAGCTCCCCTATGCTTTCCCTTGCCGCTGGTCTCAACGGTCTCGCTGGTCCACTTCACGGTCTTGCTAACCAGGAGGTTTTGAACTGGCTCACCAAGATGAAGGCTGCCATCGGAGATGATCTTAGCGACAAGGCTATCACTGATTACCTCTGGACTACTCTTAAGGCTGGACAAGTTGTTCCCGGATACGGACACGCTGTTCTCCGCAAGACTGATCCTCGCTACATGGCTCAACGTACATTTGCCGAGGTATGTTTTCAAACCCTTCCAGCCGGCCCTTCCCCTGCTTCACCCAACCCAAACGTTTCAGGATACAATTTTCTTTTCATTCGAACATTTCTAATTCAAAACAGAGCCACCTCCCAGATGATCCCATGTTCCAGCTGGTTTCCCAGGTCTACAAGATCGCTCCAGGTGTCTTGACTGAGCACGGAAAGACCAAGGTAAGATATCTCTAGAGCAAACGCTGAATTTGGCTAATAACTATCTAGAACCCATACCCCAACGTTGATGCCCACTCTGGTGTCCTTCTCCAATACTACGGCTTGACTGAGGCCAACTACTACACTGTTCTCTTCGGTGTTTCGAGAGCTATTGGTGTCCTTCCTCAACTCATTATCGATCGTGCAGTTGGTGCCCCTATCGAGCGCCCCAAGTCTTTCTCGACCGAGAAGTGGGCCGAAATTGTTGGAGCCAAGTTGTAAATCATGTTCGAGCGATTTGGGATTGGGCGACTTGGGTAAAGATTGTACGAAAAATTGGATTTATAGACGGGACCGGGCTCTACGCACTTCACTGTAACTTTATACTTCAGCGTGCTTGTGCTTTTTTGCAGCCGTTCCTGACTAATACCACTTTATTCGTGCCTCCTAGAACTTCGTGGTTTTGGTTGTCCAAGTTCACGTGAGAATATTGAAAGTTGAAACTGTTGCGGACTTGCGTTGTTGTCCCATTTCGTTCGCTGACTACAGCCAAGATTGAAACTGGCAATTGCCTACTTCAATGTCCCAATTCAAGTGAAGACGTGCAAGTTTTAAATAATCCATTGAGTCTGAAAATCGCGAATTAACACTCCATATCAAACACGCGCACTGGTCTTGCCGGTTAAGACGTCTGTCTTAGAGTCGTTGAAAGTTTCGAGGACAGTGGCAACTTCTCAATAGGATGCACACCCCTAATGCTGGCATTTAGTGGACTTTGAAGTATCCTCGTATATAATTCATTTCTACCATCAATCCTACTCAGTCCTCCCTCTGGTTTTCTATCCAAGAAAGGGAAATCAATTGTGCCCCTGAAAAGCACGTGGATCGAAAACAAAGTTTTGGCTGGGGAACCCCGAGGCGTTGAATTCCCAAGCGATCCAACGGATCCACTCAACAAGAGAACAGCCAATCGACCATGCTCTATTGGGATGGCGGTGCCAATCCCCTGAGCCTCGTTGAATTGAAGAGTCCAAAGTCCAACCGCAGTAAGCTCTGCTTACCTTCAAAATCTCACTTCAATAATACCAAACGCTCGAGTCCATTCCAGAATCAAAAACTCGCCGAATATTCTCACACAATTTTTGCCTAATCTCATCCAGGAAAAAGCAAGCTCTTATCATTCGTCTTTCGGCCACCGAATTACACAGCTGCAATAGCCGAGCTAAGATCTGCTTTCGGGACCAACCGTTACCTCTCGGGGCCTCTCCGTCTTCTCTTCCAACAAGCACACTCACAACTCGCGACGAAGCAAACTCATCCCTTGGTCAGGGCCCCTACACACACAATCTACACCCACGATGTCAGTCGCAGCCAGCAACCAGCCGCTCGAGAAGAAGCCCGTCAAGTTCAGCAATCTGCTGCTTGGGGCTGGGCTCAACATGTGAGTCTACCACAATTCATTCCAATCAATCAAATTATCAACGACCGAACAGCTTTATTCTAATGCGATGGCAGGTTCGAGGTTACTACTCTTGGTCAGCCGTTGGAGGTCACGAAGACCACCATGGCAGCCAACAGAGGTGATACCTTTGCTACTGCTCTGGCCAGAATTTGGGGTAGAGGTGGTGTTCTTGGCTGTAAGTCTTCGAAATCCCTTAATTTACAGCTTTGAGAGTTAGCAGAACCGATCGCTGACCTTTCCCCCGTTTGCGAACAGTCTACCAAGGTCTCATCCCATGGGCCTGGATTGAAGCCTCCACGAAGGGCGCTGTCCTCCTCTTTGTTGCCTCCGAGGGAGAATACTACGCTCGTACCTTCGGCGCTGGTGACTTCACCGCTGGAATCAGCGGTGGTATCTTGGGAGGTGTCGCACAGGCATACGCCACAATGGGATTCTGCACCTGCATGAAGACGGTCGAGATCACCAAGACGAAGCTCGCCGCTACGGGTGTCAAGCCCCCAGGCACCTTTGCCACCTTCATGGACATCTACCGCAAGGAGGGTATCAAGGGTATCAACAAGGGAGTCAACGCAGTTGCCATCCGCCAGATGACCAACTGGGGATCCAGATTCGGTCTCTCCCGGCTCGCAGAGCAGGGAATCCGCAGCGTGACGGGCAAGAAGGAGGGGGGCAAGCTCAGCGCCTGGGAGAAGATCCTGGCGTCTGGACTGGGTGGTGGTCTCAGCGCTTGGAACCAGCCTATCGAGGTCATCCGAGTTGAGATGCAGAGCAAGACCGTTGACCCCAACCGCCCTGCGAAGATGACGGTGGGAAACACGGCGAAGTATATTTACCAGAATAATGGGATTAAGGGATTGTATCGTGGCGTTGTTCCGCGTATTGGGTTAGGCGTTTGGCAGACTATCTGTATGGTCGCTATGGGTGACATGTAAGTACCATTTCCCATTCCCCGATTTCTGGATCCCCCGTCCCTTGGAACGCACCCCGTGGGGAGATAGCGGTGAGGGCATTTGTTGCGGGTCCATATACTGACAGATTCTCTGAACAGGGCCAAGACATACGTCGAAAACCTCACCGGCGAGAAGGTCACGGCTAAGCATTAGACGGCGTATTTGGATCATAACATACATGGCTATTGTGTCGGGAAAGTTTATCGGATTTTGGTGCTCGAGACATGAATAACCATTTTTGGAAGACATGGGTCATGGTGCTACTGCGAGCAGATAGAGCTTGTTTTTTTCTTCCTGTTTTTCATACTTAGAGAGCTTTTTCGTGTTGAAGACTTCCTCTGCCAGTCAGTGCAGCGATGCAAATGAAAATTGTTGTAATTCTTCAGTCGCTGTCTTGACATTCCCTTCTATTGCTGTATATCTTTTGAGCTTTTCTGTACAGCTTACAAGGTCATTGCTAAGTGCTTCATGAGCCTTGCAGCAAGGCTGCCGCCTATTGCAGTCTACAACCTCATTTGTTTCCCACTCGCTCAGCCAATTTCCCTGATCTCATCCATCTCGCTTATGCAAAGCTCAGGATGGAGGAAAGCACTGGTGTACATAAAGCTCACTTCTCTGGACTGGAAAGTCCTCACCAGCCGCGTAAGTCAAGAAGGTTGGAAAAGCTACGTCGTCCATGTGCGTCGCCGCTCTGGGTCTCTGCTATGAGTAGACGAAGCTGCCTCCTCCAAGCTCTGTTCGTGTGAACATTGCTTCGATTTAGCTCGAGGGGAAACATCTGTCGATTAGAATCGGCGGAAGCGGCCAGTGGCGATGATTGTAGTGTTGACAACGATATTTTCCTTGTCTGGTAAGGTATGGGAGCACGGCTCTTAGACTTGGGAGATGATCAAGTAATGAACTTACGAGCACAGATCGACGCCCACCTTTGCAGAGCATTGCTGGAGCGAGAGGCAGTAAGTCGAGTGAGACTGGCTTGAAGGGGCAGGTGTGAGGCCAACTCTACGAGATTTGGATCGAAATTATCTGCGAAGAGGTTAGCAGATATCTTTCGAGAAATCTGGTTCTTTGAATTGATTTATTCGGCCGACCTTCGCTGGTCTTTTGGCTCTGGGCAGGGCGGTTCAAAATCTAAGTGAAGCAGTAACTTCACTGGGCTTTCGCCGAAGACTGGGCTGTAGTGCGAAGCTGGTAAGGGCGCAATAATGATATTCACCGGACTTACCACCTACTGTCTCTCTCGCGAGAGAATTGTCAAGCCGATCAAACTTACGAGACTTCACTGCAGACTCGAGTATTTTGAGGTCTTGGTTTACCCTCGTGTCCGAAGTCAGACCAAGAAAGGACCATAAATACTCTTTCAACGATTCCTTGATCCATCACACTTGGCGCGGACTGAACAAGAAAGCCCAGTATGGAGATGAAACAATGGCTCGCCGAGACGTTGAAGACAAAGCTCTTGTTTTTTCAAGCTTCGACTCCGACCTCTTCTTGCTGTGATGCCGGCCCATTTTTTCCGTCTTGCTATCTGGCCGCAGGGGTACATGAACCCTCTACCGCCGCTTGAACAACGCAACGCCAACAAGGAGCAGAGATGACAGTACTCGTCCACCAAGCGAAAAGGCAGGGGAGTATTCCAGGGTTCGCTGAGTCACTGAGTGCTACAATCCTCTATTTGACTATTTCGATTCACTGAACTTAGCAGGCTTCAGTAACCTCGGAAGAGCCCTCGGAAAAGGGAATGCAAATGTGAGCTCAACATCCTAACGTTTTCAGTTCCCGAAATTGTTACCGTGGTCTATATTATGAGTTACTTCTTCATATGTCGTGTACTTGAGAGTAATCATCTCAGCCCTTCCTTATATACAACTTCAAGCTTTCAGGTGCTGAATATGGCCTTCAATCTATGGTCACTTGTGGAGGGGTGAAGCTTCATTCGCTCTCACGACCGCTCATTCGGACCGAACTTTCACCTTCAGGAGTCTAGGGAACTCACAAGCACTTTTTTCGCCGGAATCAAGTACACGAGACTCTGCAAATATTTGAGCGAGTTCTCATTATAAAAGAGGTCGACAAAGAATGGCTTTCCCCAGTCAATCCTTCACGTCCTTTTGGCTTGCCCCTCACCATGGAACTTCGAGAAACGCAGCCATGTCTCGTGGAGCCCAGGTTTGCTGTCATCTTGATTTTACATACACGTATCGCCCATCTATTCTCATATACTTTACTGTCCTGTTTGAAAGGACAGAACGGTTGCTCATGTGGTATGCTGGACTGCGCGGAGCAGGAAGGGTGGATTGACAATTGCAAACCGTTTAATAGTAAAGGGAATATTGATAGTGAATCTGCAGTAGCATACTACGAGTCAACGCCATGTACCGTAAAGCAATTACTGTGACACATTGTGATTGGCGTTATTGAATGACGAGAAGAGAAAGCGCGACTATATTTGTCAAGCTCTCATCTGGTCAACCCCTTCGAAAGGATTTTCTCCACATCACCAGGTTGTATGTCATCGCTAATCTGAAGTCTAAGATTCCTGACATACTCTAGTCATCACCCAGTGGTTCTTTATATACCCAAGAGCGTGACAAATGAGTCTTGAGTTCTGGAAAATCCGATACTGGCTGGCGAATGTTGCTTTCGAACAGCCAGAACGCTTGTCACTTCGACTTCTTGGACGTCGCAGTGGCTTTACTGTAATCCACGCTTCCGTTCAAGCTCCTCCGAGTAACAATTAACATATGTATTCTGTTGAAGCGTGAAGCTTTTCCATTCCAGCACTCTCGAACGAAGGGTCACTTGCTCATGAGAAATAATAGAATGCATGCTGTTCAATTCATCAATCATGAAACGATGTACAATAACCTTCCGCTAAGGAGTACAAATGTATGAGTACCCCACCGACGCTATGCTTTTCAATTTCAGATCCTACCCTTCTCGAGTCCCCCATTCAACCAAACAAAATCAACCGAGCCCCTTTCAAAAAAAAAAAAAATGCCCTCAAGCGGAGCCCCACCACCTCACCACCTTACAAATTACCTCTCTCCGCCTGCTCCCGCTCGATAGCCTCAAACAAACTCTTAAAGTTCCCCGCTCCGAAGCCATCAAACTCGTTCCTCTGAATGATCTCAATGAACACCGTCGGGCGATCCATCAATGGTTTCGTGAAAAGCTGCAGGAGATACCCACCCTCATCGAAGTCAATTAAGATGTTCAGTTTCTGAATGGTATCGAAGTCTTCTTGCAATTTCCAGCTCCGCTTATCGCTCTTCAGTCGCATGCGCATCGTCGTGTAATACGTCTCAGGAACATTGATGAACTCCACGCCACGAGCTCTCATATTGCTGACAGCGGAAATGATATCGTTCGTCCTGAGCGCAATATGCTGTACGCCAGCGCCGCCGTAGAAGTCAACGTATTCCTCGATTTGAGACTTCTTCTTGCCTGGTGCGGGCTCGTTGATGGGCATCTTGACGACGTTGTTGGGAGATGCCATGACGATTGAGTTGAGAGCTGAGAACTCGGTGGAGATCTGGCTGTCGTCGACGGACCAGAAGCGGTGGAAGGAGAGGCAGCGCTCGTAGTACTCGCAGGCTGCTTCCATGGCACCCCAGTCTTGGTTGCCGACGCAGTGGTCGATGGCTTCGAGTTGGACGGAGGGAAGGAGCCGCTGGAGTGGGTCGAGCTTGGAAGAGGGGATGGACTTGTAGCCAGGTAGGAAGACTCCGTTGTATGAGTCGCGAGAGATCAGAGTGTGTGTCGTGTCGCCATATGTGCGGATGATGGCTGTTGTGACGGATCCATTCTCATCTGAGATCTTTCTTGGTGCTTGGACAGAGACGGCATCTTGATCCACGGCTTGATTGTATACTGCCGCTACATTGTCGACCTCGAAGGCGACATCCTTCACTGCATCACCGTGCTTCTCAAGATGTGCGTATATCTCCTTCAGCAGACGTCTTTCTTCTGATGATATGGGTTCATCTCCGTCAAGGCAAGAATATGATTTGATGGGCGAGGTGAGGACGAATCTGATATTGCCATTCGCCACGACGTGTGATGCAATGTATCGGCTTCCAGTCTCGAGACCTTTGTATGCTATCGTGTAGAATCCGAGACGGGTGGTATAGAAGGAAGCTGCTTGCTTGGCGTTGCCAACATACCACTGAATAGAAGTCAGTAAGATATCGCGTGGTGCGGGAATTAGAAAAGCAAACTTGAAGAACGACTAAATTTTGATGGGTACTTACAGTGATATGGTCATACCCGTGGAAATTGGGCGTTCCATCTACAGCACCTGATGTGTTTTGGGCTGTTGGGAAACTGAGAGAGGATGGAGTCAAGATGGAAGGCTCCGGAGATAGCCTTGAGGGAGCCATTTTCATGAGAAGACTGATTTAAGATAGATAAAGAATTGCGCTGAATTGTGATGCTGTAAGAATGTTTTCTGACTTGAGGCAATGTCTTAGTTTTCTTTTACGACATGTGGGAAAGCAGTAGAAATATATAACAAAGAAGATTCTCAAGGTTTGCCTGCCTTCCAGACCTTCTTACCTCACACTTCCCTACATATCCGGACCTAAGCACTATTTACCACAGAATTCCGCCTCCCGACTAACTAGGAAGCTGCGATTCATTTGACTCGAAAGCCGTTGATGGCAGACCAGAAAACCCCATGATTGCACTGGCCGACTGAATATCGTGCTTCCCATTGGTGACTTTGAATGCTGGATTTGCTTAAGCAAGTGGTGCTTGATTGTATTCCGCACCCTTCGGGCGGCTGGTCGCGGCTTGAGTCGGGCGTGCCAGTGGTGGCCAAGCGCATGATGCTGACCGTTGTGGGGAAGTTCATGCCTCACCAACCAAGTCAGGTACTTTTCGATTCCCCAAATTTTGATCTTGGAAGTGCTGAGTGAAGGAGTGCGTGACTTAGATTTGGGCTGCTGGTATAATTGTAAGCCGAAGTTCCACTCAATAATCTTCCCAAATTTTGTGACTTGACCAATATCCCATCACCACTCGCTTATTCTGCCTATCCATCCTCCGCCACCAACAACAGGAAAGAACGAGTCGATATTTCCTCTCTACGTTTACTTCTAATTTCAAGTATCCATATCTTGGAGTTTTGGATCGATTAACATCTGGGCTATCATTAAGCTTCATTCAAGACTTCGAGAGATATAGTCAAGTGTGTTGCTCATAACACTTCTCTTTGTCCCACGTCACAATGACAACAATGGCTTCGCCACTCACTCAACACGACCTCTCCATCCTCGAAAAAATCAAGGATCCCGAATCTGGTCCCTCAGCACCTCTCCTGATCGACGACACTCTTCCAAGAGACCCAAATATCTCAGATGAGTCCACCTACCTCAGAATCAGCCAAGTCGAACGCTCCATCATTTCCTCGATCCAGCAAATTGAGATGCAAATAGCCGGCCTGAAGCCCTCATCACCAGACTCAGAATCTCAATTACCATTATCTCAGTATCTGGACTGCGTCAAGCGATTAGACGAGCTCATACAAGAGTTTCCAGATTATGCCAGCGCGAGGAACAACAGAGCCCAAGCTTTGAGAAGGATATACGGCGATCGTCTCCTCGTCTCAAATCCAACTTCACCTCCTCCCACTGACAATGTATTGGACCCGACGCCCTCCGAAACAACACTTCTCTCAGCCTCAACCACAATCCTCACTGACCTCAGCACGGCCATATCTCTTCTTACACCTCGCAACCCTTTCTCACCACTCTCGCCTCAAACGGCTAAAACACTCTCTCAAGCCTACACCCAGCGTGGTGCCCTGTATCACTTGACAGCGAAGGCACTAGCCGTGATTGGAGCTGAGTTGAGGATCGAGGGGGGTAGGAGGGAGAAGCAGTGGAAGGTGACGGAGTGGGAGGAGAATGCGTCGAGAGATTTTATGGTTGGTGGGAGGTATGGAAATGAGGTTGCGAAAGCGTTGGCAGTGGCAGCGAATCCGACCGCAAAGTTGTGTGGAGAGATGGTTAGGGAGGCGATGAAGAAGGAGTATGCTGGGGGTCAATAGAGTGGGTAAACAGAGCGGTGGTCGATTTGGTCTTTTGTTTGATGTATGGAAGGCGTCGGTGTTGTGGTGTTAAGCTTAAGCTCTACAGACTCGTAAGACAAGAGCGTAGTATGGCTAATGTCGAAACGTAAAATTGTGTAGTACAAAAGAAGAGAATGATGCCAAGATCCTGCCATTATTTTAGACAATAAAGGTTCTATCTACAGAGCTGAGTAGGCCAGCGAGTTCTATGAATTTGACGCAAGGAAATGATCGCTAACTTAAATTCCGCTTTTACAATGTGAATATTGTCAAAACAAACATGCCCGAACGCCAATTTCCTATGCTGAATGCAGACATCGCACATCCCAGAGCGTAGTGAACTGCCCATCACGCCATCTCGTTGACGGCATGTCTTCTATCCCTTCTCTCGAGTCTGAAACCCCTCCCACAGCTCCATTCAATGCCTACTTATGCACTCTTACACTCTCCCTCGTCATCTCATGCGCACTCTCCCCAGACTCCGGATCCCTCAAATGCGCCATCTTCAAATTCTCCTTATTCACAATGCTCCCAGGATGTCTCAGATTGAACAAGATCATCACCAGCGACATCAGTGTCGCATCAAAAATGTACAAAAAGTACTCATGCTGCAACAGCACACCGTCTGAACCCATAACATACTCAGCAATACGGAAGACGGAACGGACGAGGATGAGCGCGCTGGCGATATACAGGATGAACAGGTAGCTTTGCCAGGGAACGGAGATTTGCTTGGAGCGGAGGCTGGGCATGGCGCGGATGCGGAAGTGGAAGATGGCGGAGACGATGACGAAGAGACCGAAGAAGAGGACTTGGATGGCGAGACTGGCGATGATGATGTTTTCGCCTAGGTCGACGTCGGATTGTTTCTTTGCTTTGCCGAGCATACCACCACCTGATGTTGTGTCAGCTCGAGGTCGATGTGAAATGCTTGCTATATGTAGCAAGTGAGATGAAGTACTTACCAGCTGATTGAGCGAGGAAAGAAAGGACATCTCCACCGACGAAGATCTTGGTGAGCCACTTGACGCGAATAGGCGAGTGACTCTCTCCATCAACCAAAACGATGAGACGGCCTAGGATCATGTAGATTGAAGCTGCGAAGAAGGCGGGTGCGAGGAGGATGGACAGAGTCTGCATGATGTAGGGTCCTGTCGACCATTCTCCATATTCTTGTCCAGCACTTATTAATCTTCCAACATAACCAATCGTTTCGACTGTTTGAAAAGTATGTCAGCCTGGTGTTTAGGGAGGGTGTGGTAGGATAGTGACTTACGAATACCTCCAATGACGAAAGGTATGAAGTACCATGTCCTCTTCTTGATTAATTGGAACACATGGAGGAATGACGAGATGCCGAAAAGGACGATGAAGATGATAGCTGGGACCTTTTTGGGCTGATATTCGAATAGCATATACTTCTCGCCAACGACTAGATCCCGAGCTGAGAGCATGTTGACGGTGCGATCAAGTTAGCTTTCTCGGATGCGAACAGAGAGACGTGATCAAACAGCCACTTGAGGAAGGCTTAGTTGAAAAGAAGAAATAGGACAGAAAGCCAGATGTCTGGGCAGTGCTGCTTGATGTTGATATGAGAGGGATGCGTGAAACCAAAGTCAATTGCAAAAGCTGCGAACATGTATTTATATACATCTTGGATAGAAGTGGGTCGATGGATAAGAAAACGCCAGAAAACAAGCAACTAACAAGAACGAAGCTTAAAGACGCGTCAGATTGTTATCTTCCAGTAAAAATTGCAATAAATCTCGTTCATTCCTCCGCCGTATACTCCGTATATGTTCGTACGTCGTAACTTCTCGGTCTCTCGTACGCCCTCGCAAGAATTGAGTGTGTTGATTGGCCCCTTTCGCCTAGCGATCCTCACTTGTTTTAAGCTTTCTCCTGAAACAGTTCGGCTAGGGCTGGTAAGTGCCATTCTGGCAGCCTCATCGCCCCAACAGCTGCCGGATCCCGGGGCTTTATTAGAGAGAAAGGCTCGTTCGCATTTCTCGTACTTCTCCGCAAAGTGTTCGCATCCTCAATTCCAAGAATACACTCACTCTACTCACGCACTCACCACTTCAGCCCTGCCCGTCATCTCATCCAGCCTCAGCCTCTGACGCGGCGTGCTTGTCGGACGGTCGTATATACTGCTCGTTGTCTTGGGCCGGGACCGATCGAACATTCAGATGCTCGCAAGCTGACGGCAGCTCGTCAACGCACGCAACTCATCAAGTCCACCACAGAGGAAACCACAGCGAGCTGAGCACTGCAAACAGTACCGCAGGATAGCTGCCCACCTATCATGGATCCCTCACCACCTACACCAAGTAGTGCTGCTGTTCTGAAAATGTCGGCCCGGAAAACCCATCGCAAAACGAGGACTGGATGCAGGACATGCAAACAGAGGAAAATAAAGGTATGTTCCATCAGGCCCTTTCCCGCATGTTTATCTGTTTGTTGCTTTGGTCGTTTCGATCGATCTACCGGATACCCTCGGAATGCCAGGGGACGATGCAGAGCATGATCATATTTACACGTGATCGGCATATGTCAGCACGTCTGAACTCTGAAGCAGCTGCATGTTTACTTCCTCGCATACCTGAGTGTCTGGGGATGGTGTCGAACAAAGTCGTTGCCCGTACTACGGCTCAGCATTCTGAGTTAAACTCGGAGTTCGGAGTCGAGAAGGGCGACTATTGTCATCCATCTTGGTTTTCTCCACCGCAAGCTTTCGAATCCTGGCTGTTCTTATTCTCCCACGCGTGGTTCCTCTTCGTCATAGGGGGACTTTCTCAAGGATGGCAAACCCAGACTGGGTTCTGCATCCACATCTCGCTATTATCCGAGTCAAAGTCGTACCCCGCGTTAGGAGAACCTAGATAAGATTTCTTCTCTCGTCTTCTTTTGAAGAACTTGGGGCATCTCCATCTCCGTTCAACTTCCTGTCAATGTCACTCGAAGCCTTTACACATGTACAGCACGAGCTCTAGCCACGACTACGGGACTTCAAGACTGTTGCTATCAGATGTTGTCCTTATTGTCTTGTCAACTTCTCCATTTCTCAAGAAAGCTCATTGGGGTACATTTTTTGTCTCATGCTTTCGCAAGCATTACAGCCCCTCGCTCGCTGTCCTTTTCTCAACGATATCAAAAGCTGATCATCCTTGCTGCATCTAGTGTGACGAGCAACGGCCGTCATGTAATAACTGTATCAAACACTCGGTTCAATGCGACTTTCTGGCTTCCCAGAACTTTGGTGGAGGAAATGGGCTCACTCATGTATGTCTTCCACTACCTTGCTCTCTCCATATATTCGGAGAGGATGGCTTGTCCTCTAAGCCAAAGTCACGTCCCATATCTCATGGCTCGTGGAAATGGACGACTTTGAGCTTACAATTAATGAATCATAGAACGGCGCACATTCTTCGCACACGAGTCCTCATGGCGGGAGCGTAACGCAATACGATCAAATAGGCCAAAGTCCAGGCAGAGGGCCCTCCAGCGGTCTGAATCTTCTAGACCTGGAGCTATTACACAATTATGTCACCTCGACAGCATTCACCATACATACCGACCCCGCTATGAAGATTGCTTGGAGGATTAATGTCCCTCAAGTGGGTTTCTCGTATGATTTCGCTATGCGTGGTATCTTGGCTTTGTCGGCGCTACATATGGCTCATTATAAACCTGAGAAACGAGACTTCTATATCGCCCAGGCTATGGCACAGCATCAGGTTAGTAAAGTTATCCTTCTGTTAACCCATTTGAGAACCGAAGATTGTGTCACCGTATTGAAACAGAGCTCCGGGTTTCTTCTGAATATGTGAGATTTACACGTTTACCAGTGCTAATTCGCTCAACAGACAGGCCTACGTGTAGCTACGGAAGTACTAGCAAGCGTTACGGAAGAGAACTGCACTGGCGTAAGTATATCATCCACTTTCACGCACCGATCCGAATCCTAATCACTAACTCGATACAGGTCTACACTTTCTCCGCCCTCACCATCTTCTTCACCCTAGCCAGCCCCCGCAAACCAGGTGATCTCCTCCTAGTCGGCGAAAACGGCATGGCAGACTGGCTCTTCCTCGTCAAAGGCACCAGTTTCATCGTCAACAACTACGAAGAATTCCTCCGACAGGGCCTCCTCGGCCCCATGTTCATATCTGGCTCTCGCCAGTCCGCTCTCCGCACGCAATACATCGCGGAGAAATCACCACAAGACGACCCTCTTGTCGAACTCAGCGGCCTCATAGCGCAAAACAGTACCGATGAGCGCAATAAGCACATCTACTTGGCCGCGATTGAAACACTGCGGAAATCGTTCGCTTTCTACGACAGGCCTGGCCCACCGGGGTATGAGACGGGAGATGTGTTTATTTGGATTTTTGAGGTTACCGAGGAGTTCTTGCAGTTGTTGAGGGAACATACGCAGGAGAGTCTGACGATATTTTCGTACTTCTGTGTGGTACTGAAGAGGCTGGATTCGCATTGGTGGATGCAGGGATGGAGTTCGCATATCATTTCGAAGATTTGGAACTTGTTAGATGAAGAGCATCGGTACGAGATCTCCCCTTCTGTCCTTTGACTATAATCTTCTCGTCTCGGAGAAGCTGACAAAGCACTCCCTGTCTGATTATACTCAAAATTTTGCGACAATTTATGCTAATTTTGTCAAAAGACTCTGGATACGATGGCCACTAGAAGAGATAGGCTGGCTGCCGATGTAAAATCACACAAAAAGGTTCCCTATCTCAATTATCGATCCGTTCTACCACGAAATGGAGACGATTCGTGACAGTCAAAAGATTTCTCTGATCCAAAGATTTCTCATCTCTGTACAGTTCAGCAGACTTTCAGCATAGGACCGGACCATGCGCATTATTTCTTTCTCCTGTTGATTCTTCCGGATTTACTGTACATTTAGGGTCATCATGTCGCTGTTGGTATTCGTTCCCGGGCGAGGGGAAGACTGATATGGGAGATTGGGGACTGGGCCTCATTTATGGGAAGGCGTTGAGGCTCGTTTAGTTGTCTGTCGGTTGTACAGTGGCTTATCCAAGGCTACAAGTACAGATTTCAGAGTGTGGAAGCCCGATCTGTGTCACTGTTCGAGAATCCTCCTTGTACGCTCGAAGATGTATTTTGCGAATTGTAGCTGGTTTCGAGCGTTGTATTAAGAGCAAGCGAATGCAAAATTTGTACATATTTGTTCAACCTTATTGTCTTGAAACTTACCAAGGAAGAATCCAAAACCGACTGCAAGACAACCTCGAAGTCCCGAAAGCCAGGGAAAATCTCTTTCAATGATCTAGAATCCTCGGCCTAGGTACGTGTCGTATATAAATCTTAGCCAAGCCCAGGCATCAACAATTCCCAGAGCGCTGCACCACCCACATATCATCTGGGGAACCATACCACCAATCGAATTACCATGAATGTAACCCGAGCAACTCCGAACACCCAATCCTCCTCTTCCCCTCAATCATTCCCCGCGTTATCGTATCGTCGCCAACCCACATGCATTCTACATTAAGAAGTCAAGACCGACGACGATGCTTGGCCCAGCGCACATGTGCGCGCTCGGCACCAATTGCAGCATATCGGTGGTCGGGGACAACTTGACGCAAGCAGCCGTGATGGCCGATCCGCCGCGGTGGTTTGCTCGTTCGTCTGTTTGAAGCTGCATGATGAAGCCTTTAGCGAGTCAAGCGTCCCTCCCCGCGAAAGTGTGATGTGATGCAGAGGCAAATCAGGGAGAGGATGGGAATGTTGACATGTGAAGGCGGGAAGACGAGGCTACGTGCGGAATCTGTGTACGGCACTGATCTTTACTCTGTACCAGGTAGCACTAAGATATTACATAGGTACTGAAGTACCGAAACTCGCGAAGAACATGAACTTTATCACAACAACAGATCAATCTGTATTTCTCGAGTTGAGGGCACGGAGTTAAGATACTGCAAAGAGGAAGAGTTGCGTCTTAGACCCGGAGCAGTCATCTCGGCAGCTCCGCAATCTAGAATGCAAGGGCTCGCGGTGGGTAGGCTGCGGGCTGTGAGTGTGAACCTGCAAGCCTGCCTCGGCCTGGGGGACAGCGCTGGCTGAGAAGCCACGGCTACGCAGCGCAGTGCAGCATTCATCGAAGAATCCAAGCTTGCATGGCCGAGTGACCCTTCTTTCTCAAACGCACATGCTCCTCTTCTTTTTCTACCTCCTTTCTCTTTCATCTTCTTCACTCTATTTCGCCGTCCTTTGCTGATCTTAGTCCTCGCCAAAGGGAAACTTAAAGAAGGGATTCTCTGCTTGTTTTAGAAGATACCGAGTCAGGGCTCGAAGTCTCAGGTTCCGGTTGTCAATTGTGGCTGCTTAGAAGCTGGCAATGTAAGCTGCATTTCCCATTCCTTGGATACCTTTCCTTCACTCTTCAATCTACATTCGTAGACTAACACTGCAAAGAAACGACGGATAGATTTGCAGACGATCCACACCGGCAATCATGGCTCCAGCAGCATTGCAAGATGAAGCCCTCATCAAGGCCCTCCGCGTCCCCCCACCTCCAGGAACACCATACTCCCTACCGATCCCAGGGAGCGAGAAGGAGAACCGCACAGCAGTGTATCGCCATTGGCGATTCGTAGATACACCTCTACTCGACTCCCTCGACCCACAAGCCCTCACCGCGCACGACATCTTCGAGTCCTCGGTCAAGAAGCGCCCGAATGCTAGATGTTTGGGACAGAGGCCATACGATCCTATAACAAGGACGCACGCCAACAAGTTCGAGTGGATCACTTATTCCGAGCTTGCAGAGCGGAGGAAGAATTTTGGCGCTGGTGTTGTTGAGCTGCATAAGAAGGCGGGAGTTACGGAGGAGAAGTATGGTGTTGGGCTTTGGTGCCAGAATCGTCCGGAATGGCAGGTGTCTGGTGAGGATGTTCTATGCTAAAGGAAGGGAACTTGGGCTAATAATTGGCAGATCTGGGATGCATGTCCCAATCCCTCTTCACGGTATCTATCTACGAAACTCTCGGCCCAGAGACTACCGAATATATCATCAACCACGCAACTCTCAAGTGTGTTATTACAACACTCCCCCATATTCCAACGCTATTGAAGCTCGCTCCTCGGATACCAACTTTGAAGCTCATTATCTGCCTGGACCCGCTTGATGCTGGAGAACAGCCAGGAAATTCAAAGGCAGCTATTTTGAACTCTCTTGCGGCTGATTCGGGAATCTCAATCCACTATATCAAGGATGTTGAAGCTCTGGGAGCTGCTTCTGGTCTGCCAATGAAGCCACCCCGGCCAGACGATGTTATCACCATCAACTACACCTCTGGAACAACCGGAAACCCCAAGGGAGTGGTTCTCACACATGCAAATGCTGCGGCAGCAACTGCAATTGCCCGAGTCACCAGCGATACGCAGGACTGGGATGTTTTGATCTCCTATCTACCTCTAGCACATATCTACCAGCGAGTTGCGGAACATGGAGCCCTCTCGGCCGGCTGTGCCATTGGATATTTCCGTGGTGACATCCTCGGCTTGGTCGACGATATGAAGATCCTCCGTCCCACAGGCTTCAACTCCGTTCCCCGTCTCTACAACAGATTCGGCGCTGCTCTCCGAGCCGCAACCCTCGAGGCACCAGGTCTCAAGGGTGCAATGGGCCGCCATGTCATCAACACCAAGCTCCAATCCATGAAGCTCCCTCCAGGGCAAGCCACAAACAAGCACATGTTCTGGGACCGAGTCTTCACTCCAAAGGTAGCCAGCGCCTTCGGTTTCCAACGCTGCCGCGGCATGGTCACCGGCTCAGCACCAATCGACCCCTCCCTCCACCAATTCCTCCGTGCAGCATTCGGCAACGACTTCATCCAAGGCTACGGTCTCACCGAGTCCTACGCCGTCGGCCTCGCCCAACTCGAAGGCGATTTCTCCTCCGGCAACTGCGGCGCCGTCGGCGTCGGCATGGAAGTCTGCCTGCAATCCGTGCCAGACATGGAGTACATGGTAACCGACTCTCCCAACCCACGCGGCGAGCTTCTGCTGCGAGGAAAGTCCCGATTCAGGGAATACTACCGTAATCCAGAGGAGACGGCCAAGGCTATCATCGACGATGGCTGGTTCCGCACTGGCGATATCGCAGAGATCGATTCAATGGGCCGAGTCAAGATCGTAGATCGCGTTAAGAACGTCCTCAAACTCGCGCAGGGCGAATACGTCTCCCCCGAACGAATCGAGAACGTCTATCTCGCCAACACCAACATCCTAGCACAAGCATTTGTGCACGGCGACTCGACACAAGCGTTCCTCGTCTCGGTATTCGGAGTTGATCCTGTTGCGTTCGCGCCGTTCGCTAGTGCTGTCTTGAAGAAGACCATCAAGCCGGACGATCTTGATGCGATCAAGGCTGCTGCGAAGGATAATAAGGTGCGCAAGGCGGTCGTGAAGGAACTGGATAAGATCGGCAAGAAGAACAAGTTCAATAGCTATGAGAAGGTGCGGGCTGTGCATCTGGAGGTTGAGCCGTTCACAATTGAGAATGAGTTGTTGACGCCCACGTAAGTTGCCCCTACCCTCGATCTCAATCGATTCTCAGAAGGAAGAGACGGGAGGGAATGAATTGAGGAATGTTAGCTAACCATACACCCTTCTCATAGATTAAAACTCAAGCGCCCACAATCAGCCAAGAAATTCCGCGCTCAGATCGACTCGATGTACGAAGAAGCTCTGGCTGAGGAGACTCCCAGAGCCAGGTTGTAGATAGACCAAGAAAGGAATGAAAATGTACCTTAAATCAAACCAATCACTCTGATATTCGCTTTGGCTGTATAGCATGTGTAAGGAAAACTGGAGAAGCGACATAATGGAGTTGCTTATTAGCTAAAGTATCTGTCTGGCCAGCGTTGAGTAGTGGCTGCGCTTAACATGTATAAATGAAAAAGTTGAACTTCGCATGCTGTATGGCATCAATCAACCTACAATGGCATCGTCAAAGTAAGTAAGCCTCTGAACAATCACAGTTAAAGCAACTTGGTTATTCGTTATAAACTTAAACTTCGAACTATGATGCAATGTCACTGAAGCATATTGAAGGCTGTCTGCATACCACGCTGAGCCGTTCCCTGCCATCGTTAGCTCGAAGGCCCGGCTGGACCGTCCACACCTCAACTTCAACTTCAACCTTCTCTCTTCCTTTTACGCTTCACAGCAGTAAACACGTCACGTTACATCCACGAAGCACATCTGAAGTTCATTAATTCGATTAGGATTTTCTATTTCCTTTTTGGAAAGGAAAGATGCAAGATTGGGGGTGGTACAAGCAAGCAAGCAAAGGAGGACAACAAAAATGGCCGCCAGCGCTTCTTTTACCTCAGTCAGTGATACACTTCTAGGGAAACGCGAGACCACAAGAATGAACAAGCACCATTCGCCAGTCACCACTATCAAATTGCGACGCACGCCCGGTCGTGACAATCTGGACCTTAGGCCGACTTCTCGTGTTGCGTAGATACACGTTGAAGTGAGACGACTATGAGAGAATCAGTTAAGAGTAATAGGGGGATATGTGGAGCAATTTACCAAAGTCTTCAAGTGATCGTTGCTTTTGCTTTTTCTTTGGAGACTTTCCGTGCATAATGCTATCGAAACCAGAGCTGTCTTGGAGCAGGTAGTAAACACCTCCAAGAATACAGAAGACACCGAAAGAGAAGATCCAGATGCGGACAACGGCGACGATGGATGTGTCACTATCGAGGAACCAACCGAAGAGGGTGAAAAATGTAGCAAGGATGTCGACTAAGAAAATGGCACCTGCCAACTGCCACGAAGGGAGCGATGACCAGAATGGACCATTGGCACGAGTGATGAAGATCAGCCAATTCTCAGTGAGAGAAATTTCAAGGAAGACGACTGCATCGAGATTGCCGAAATTCTGAACAATACCTCCATTCTCTCCACGAGCGATCATCGTGGTGAGAGTGATCCAGGTACCAACAGCAAGAACGATACCCAGGAGAACCGACATGCCCCACAGCTTAGGCAAGTTCCATTTGACTGGAACCTTGGAGAATGGTGCATTGTCGTAGGCGATTGCCAGAGTAGCGACATCAGCGAAGATAGCAATGAAGACAACCAACTCAATGTTGAGAGATCTGTTCAAAATGGCAATCCAGAGACCGAGAAAGATTTCCAGATGGATGGACAGAGCAATACGGTACACGACGTAAGCGTACATGCGGTGGAAGATCTGTCGGGAAGTCTTGAGAGCATCGATGATAGCACCAAGGCCAGGAGCCAAGAACACGATGTCAGCAGCTGAGCGAGCAGCATCGGAAGCGCCTTCGACTGCAATTCCAGTGTCGGCCTTCTTTAAAGATGGTGCATCGTTGACACCATCGCCAGTCATGGCAACCAGGTACCCGCGCTGTTGGAGAATCTCGACCACATTGTACTTGTGTTGAGGAAAGACTTCTGCAAATCCATCAGCGGCCTCGACGAAATCATAGACTTCGGAACCTGGCATATCTCCACCACCGCCAAGACCGAGACGCTCTGCATTGTAGATGTTTGTTCCAAGACCAAGTTGACGGGAAGTCTCACGAGCAATACCGACAGCATCTCCGGTCAACATCTTGATCGAGAGACCAAGGGTCTTTGCTTCATTGATAGTGCGGGCGGTGTCGTGGCGAGGAGGATCAGAGCAAGGCATAATACCAAGAATCTCCCAGGAGCCCTGGCCACGCTTGCGTGCTACCCCGAGAGAGCGGAAGCCACGAGTAGCAAATTCAGCGACCTTGTTCTTGTAGGCTTGGTCGATTTCGTCTGGGATGGGGTGATCTTCCTCGACAGTTTTCAGCACGAATAGTGGTGCACCTTTGACGCAGATGATTCTCTCGCCTTGAGGAGACTCAACAATAGCCATGACCTTCTTGGAAACAGGATCAAATGGGTGGAACTCAATGACCTTGTATTTGGACAGAACAGACATGGCGCGAGGGTAGTAACGGAGAGCCTTCAAGAAAGCCTTGTCAATGGCATCAATACCCTTCTTCTTACGAGAAGCAGCGAGACAAGCAGTGAGCATGAGGTCATCAGGCTCAACACCCGGAACAGTAAATGGTTCGGCAAGAGATAGCTTATTCTTGGTCAAAGTACCGGTCTTGTCGGAGCAGAGGATCTCCACTCCAGCCAAGGACTCAATTGCAGAGAGCTTTTGAACAATGGCCTTCTTCTTGGCGAGGTACGCAGCTCCGACTGCCATGGTGGTCGTGACAACAGCTGGAAGACCAACCGGGACACCGATAATTGTGATGGCGAGAGTGTACTCAAGAATCAGGACAATAGGATTGGACCGGTAGAAGGACGAAATCCAGACAACCAAATTTGTGAAGATGACAAGGATCAAGAGAACCGTACCGATACCGTTCAAGACTTCAGTAAAGTGGCCAGTTGCTCCAGAAGCCTGACCGACAAGGGCAGCAGCACGACCAACAAAAGTGTTGTCGCCAGTAGCAGTGATGACCATGAAGGCTTCCCCACGCTTGACGCCAGAAGAAGCATAGCATTGATCACTCTTGTGCTTGTCGACTGCGAGAGACTCTCCGGTAATGGCAGATTGGTCAACTTGGAGAAAAGCGTCCTCGGTAACGATGCGGCCGTCTGCGGGGATGATCGTGCCCTGTTTGAATCTCTGTCAGTATTCATCTGCCAAGGGTGTCGCGGACGGAGCGGTCCACTTACTTCTTCAATCTGGAGTATATCACCGGGGACGACTTCTGAGGCTTCAACTTCGAAGAGACGACCGTCGCGGAGAACAATTGCCTTTAGAGCAAGGGTCTTCTTCAATTCGTCTACGATTGAGCCAGCTTGGAACTCCTGGATGAAGCCGACCGAAGCATTGAGCAGAAGGAGAGCGCAGATGACTCCGAAATCAACCCAATCTTGGAGACCAGCAGCAAGTATAGCAGCGGCCTATCAAAAATAGTGATGTCAGCACCGTACATGCCAAGGGATCGTATTCTGCTTCGTCTGTGACAAGTAGATAGCATCGTAGGGTGAAATTCAGAGGCGACGCGCAGCCACGAACGATGCGTGATACAGGATGTATTGCAAGGGGGAAGATAACTTCAAATCGTGGACATACCTCCATGACGAACTGAATTGGACCGACAAAGTACCAGAGAAACTTGAAGAATAAGTTCTCCTTTTCCTCCTTCATTTGGTTCAAACCATACTTCTTGCGGCGTTGATGAACTTCGGCCTCTGTAAGACCAATCTGAGGGTCTGTTTGAAGTTGATCTTCAGGAACAACACGTCCAGTAGCAGGGCTAGCCTCGTGCTCTTCCTCGTCGTCCTCGGCATGGCCATCTTGTGATTCGAGCTCGTCGATTAGAGCATCCATATCCTCATCTTCTTCCTCATCTTCAGTTGACTTCTTCGCAGGTGTGGGATCATGATTCTGGTTGGTCTTCTCGTCGAAGGTGCCGGACTCGATGGTGGTGTTCAAGTGGTTTGGATTGTCGTTGGAGTTATTGCTCGAATGCGTGGCTGTCGTGCCGTGCGTGTCCGCCATTGCTCCGCGGCTAGAGAGCGTGAAGCTCCAGGGAAGAGAATATGTAGATGTTCAATCTAGGACAAGAATTGCTGAAAGTATTTGGAAGAATAGGAATTGAGGTTGCGACGTAGAGACGCGTTTGGTGTTGAAGAAGGCTTCAAGGATCGTGAGAGGATGTTTGTCGAGGAGGAAAAGGATTTGAAGGGGTGACAACGTGAATGCGGTGATCAGGGTGAAGTTCAAGATTGGGAAAGGGTCATGGGAAGAAAGTAGTCGAGGCCCTGCGCTAGTGGTGGATGGGATTGGAAGGGAAGGAGCAATCCCAGGCCTCGCTTAAATTTCTTAGCTCAATTGGGTTTCTAAACAGTGAGCACCGACAGACGGAAACAACGAAAACTTCCCGAGGTTTGGGGAGAATCACTCTTTTGGCCAGCTTTAGGACCATATGATAGACCAATGGTCTACCGGTGGCAATTGCGGAAGCTATGCCCCGCACCATCATAAAAAAAAGGTCTGGGGAACATCCAGTTCTTTGAGTGGTTTCCAAACACCAGTTCGTGGGTTGACAACCAGATTTCAACGGCCAAACTCCTATGCCCACTTTGCCACATGGAATTTATATGAGATTTGTTCGGAAAATATAATACGCAGCTATCAAGCCAGGTTTTTGATGATGTCTGACTGAACATCCAGGACGACTTTCCAGCTCAAAATCTCGATACTTCAATCCGGACTTGGGTAGCAGAGCTAGATATCCCATTCACCCATAACATTCCGTCACTCATCTTTCATATATTTGATGAAAGCATCGCACTGGGTATCCAATCCTTTTCCAATGTTCCAAAAAGCCCTGTCTTTATAGCTTCATCCAGAAAGCACTTCTTTGGACTGAGACATAAGCCAACACCACCGTCGACTACGAAGACATAGCAGGATACTTAAATCTGCCGAGCAAGAAGTTGATAACTATCTATTTACTGATTTACTGGAATGGTTGGTCGGGGCCTAGTGGAAATATCAATCTTTCTAAGAACGCCACAGTTCCCTGGCCAAAAATCCAATTGACAACTCCATGTCGATGCCAAGCCAAGGTACTACCGTCAGGCATGTCCAAGTACATTTGAAAATGTTCATTGTATTCGGCACACACACTTGCCTTGTTTACCAGTGTCCAGACCGACAGCCGTTTCACACTACCATGTACGACATGGGGGCCCTAAAGACCGTGGAGTGGGCATTCACAACGACCATGGAAACAGCCTAGTCAATGGTTTTGAGAAGCAGTTAACTTGGTCTATTTACAAAGAATTACAAAGCGATAATTTACATCATATTTTGGGTTTTCCGTCAAGGTCCAAAGACATCATTCAATTTCCAAGCTTGAAACCTCCCCAGTTGAGACGGCTGAAGACTCCCAGCGGATCAACATCCTCGCGGATTTGTCTCATTCTCTGCACATTCTTGAGAGGGAAGCCAGTGAAGGGTTCTTGGAACTCTCCTGCGTCGCCCATATAGATGAACTCGGAGGCGAGGCCAGCAGCCTGGTTCTCGGCGTGCCAGTAATCGAGGAACCCGCGTGCCCAGTTGGTCATGCGAAGATCATCAACCGCGTTGTCCCATCCGGTGGAGAGTTGCCAGACTAGGAGGTTCATGTTAGCTACTAGCTCTGCCCAGCGGATGGATAGTATGGAGAGACTCACTGATGAGATCTTGGTCATCGTCTAGTCCCCATGTGTTGCCAATACCGTTCTCCTTGGCCACGGTCATGGTACTCTTCGATATGATGTTCAGGACAAACGTTGGGTAAAGACCCTTGACATCACTGACGGTATCCACGGCATCCTTCCAAGCCTTGTAGATCTTGACCAGCTGGTCCGTATCTGGTTTGATGGTCTTGTGTGCGAATTGTACTCGGAACATCTGGTTTGGGGTATCTAGGTTCTTGTGCCATTCGCGCGGAGTCGAAACGTTGTTAACTGTCTGCAAGGATGGAATCCTCGAGTAAGGTGCGAAGCGAGAGGGTGGAGACTCGGTTCCTTCTTGAACACCCAGAAGCGATGGGGTGACGACTTTCGTAGTGGCGTTGTACTGTATACTGACGACTGAACCTGCTCCGATCTCTGCATCGTTGTTTTGAGTCATCTCGACAGTGGCTGCGATGAAGTCTTCGGCATAAGACTCGTTGAACGCCTGAATTGTTGAACTGATCATAGGAATGGGGAGCGCCTTGATGACGAACTTGGTGACGATACCAAAGTTGTTGGCTCCTCCTTTCAAAGCCCAGAAGAGGTCAGTGTTCGTGGTGGAGTCGGCAACGACTTGGGTTCCGTTCCCGAGAACGACATCGTAGCTGAGGACGTTGTCCATGGCAAAGCCGTATTTGTTGATGAGGTAGTGGAAGCCACCGATCAGCTCCAGACCGGGTACTCCAATGGTCTTTAGACGACCACCGATACAGTATAGTCCATAAGGAGCGAGTGCTTCATATACATCAACCCATCTGGTACCAGGTCCGACAGCAATTGATGAGTTGTCGCTTGCAACGACAGTATCTGTGAGATGATTCAGGGCGAGCAGCACACCACCATCGATGTTGTTGGATCCGGGAAACTATATCATGATCAGCATCTTCTCATTCAAGAACTTGAAGGAATTTGGCATACGTTCATGTGGCCGCCTCCACGAATAGCAAATTGAGCTCCACAGGATGTAAATGTCGAAACAGCGGTAGCGACTTGGTCCGCATCGGCAGGGAAGAAAATACACTTTGGCAGAAGATCAGATCGGATATCCCAATACTCCATTACCTCGGCGGTATAGTTCGTCGAGTTGGCTGTTAGGCACAAGTCGCCAAAGGTAGCAGCGAGCCGCGTGCAGGCACAACTGGCGCCAGTAGCCAAATCGGCAATTGTAATTCCATTCGAAATACTGGAGTTGGTGGTAGGATATGTTTGGGCACAGACGGCCACAGCAGAAGAGATGAGACTGGCGAGGGAGAGCTTGGAGAACGACATCTTGAACTGATTAGAGCTAGTAGATCCGAATCAGGAACGAAGGTGAGGATAAAGAGCTTTCATTTGTTGGGGAAGTGCCATCCCTTTATATTCTGGAGCTGTCGTCCAAAGGCGACGATCCTCATCGGCTTCTATCATCCTATGAGGAGGCATGACATCGGTGATAGCTCTTGGCATGGATTATTCGAGTGCTGTGTCCGAGATGTGGACATGGTTGCCCACAGTGATCCGAGGTCCTATATTCGAACCTGTTTAAGAACGAAGGCACATGTTCTAGCTCCTCGACAAGCCTGGTAGTCTGAGCTTCAAGAAACCTAACAACTTGCTACAGATGATCAGTGTTGTACGTATACAGCATCATCAGCCACATATTTAATCCAGGCTTTGAACCTTCAGTCGGGTAGGGATGTCGAAGTGGGCCTGTGCATGGCAACAGACTGTATGACAAGGCAAGCTTTACTATTTTCCTGGCGATCCCGACGATCAGCCTTAATAAGCAAGCTAAAAGGATCTCGGTTCGCTGTTTAGGGTCCGAGGAACGAGATCATTCCGAGATCTTTCTCCTGGAGAGTTCCTAACTCTGTGTAACGGTACAACGAGGGCGGTTTGTTGACTTTGCTATCCAGAAGCAAGTTCCGATGAAAAACAGATCTCTACATGTTCCAGATTATTGACTTTTGTAAATTAAGCATAAAGAAAGTTTACGGGACGTTCCCTGCAATTGCCAATTGGTGTCAATTTCAGGGTGTGGTGCACAAGTTACTTTTGGTCGTCAGTCTCGCACACCTCGGATCGAGCTCGTACCCGAGTTTCTCGGATCCCACTCCAGCTAGTGCATGGAGATTCGCCCCCTCTTTCGTCCTGTCGGTACCCAAGATGGTGCTTTATTTGGTGCTACTAATATAGCGCCTGGAGAAGGACTGAGTGAGTGTTTACTTGAATCTCAGCTCCGCTACATTGCGCAATTGTCCAGGTAGAGCTGGAGCCACGCAGATTTTGGTTTCTCCGCACCCAATCCCTTTTGGTTCGGACTCGGCAGACAACAACCTGAGATCTATGCGAGCTCGGCTTCCATCACTGATTACATGGGAGACTGCCGTAACAGTCACAGGTGTGATCAAGTGCTTCGAAGGGTCCATCACTAGTCGAGTCTGTCACCGGCGACGTCAGCCATCTTACGGCTTGTAGCACTCCATGACGAACATATCTACGGAATTTCACTACAACATAAACACACATACATTTCGTGTACTTTGGAAGGGTCCAAAATTGTGTTCAGATCTTCAAACCTTAAGGCGCCACTTTCGCATCAAAGAAGGGTGCGTCCGACATCAACGTCGGTACCGAAGTCAAAACAAAACAAGCGTCCCCACGGCAAACCTACCGAGAAACGTTGTTGCCAAGCTTTCAGGATGCCACCTTTTAATTCGAGCACTTTGCTCTGGCATTTTCCGTAGATGGTATTCATTAATTGTTTATAACTCTTTGTGCAATAACTGTTCTTGGAAGGCAAGCAATCTCGACGGTAATCTGCGCTGAAAGTCGTCAAGTACCGCGTGAATGCATAGAACACATGTTACTAGATGATTTTCAGACAGAGATAACATAACATGCAGGACCAATCTGATGAAAGTGGACTGCATAGAATTACCCATTATCGTGTGAGAAGCCCGAGGTATTTTTAGATCTGGGACAGGATACCAAAGGTTTGAATCAGATCTCGCTTCCAGTTTGTTCACCTCCACTTTCCCCTTTCCCCAAGACTTCAATTTACTACCTTGAGAAGTCCTCATTTTAGACCGTCTGTTTGAATTAAGATCTCGTCCCGAAAGCATCGTGAATAGTAGCATAACCTGGAGCGGTCATGATCTGCCTGTCCGCCACTTGTTGGAAGTAAATTGAGGTGAATTGCAAGAAGCGGTGGGGTGCTGCGTGTCCTGGATGCGAATATACGATAAAAGCTTATGGCAGAAGAGAGGAGAGATGAATTCTCGGTTGGACAAGAATACCTCGGATTTTGGTTCATGGTGTCCGCGTATGCCGAGGAGCGAGGAAGAGACGCGTTGCATCTTGGCAAGCATCCTCTGCTGATCTGACATCTTCCTGTGAACCTGTACTAAGGCTCCACTTCTATATCAGATAGAGAGTTTCTCGGATCTAAACTGATGGAATTCAAGTATTCTTGGCCCGCTTTCGAAGAACTTCAGATGAAATGCAATCTGTTGAACAACACATATCTTTTTGGGTAAACACAGCCGCAGATTTCCTAACATTGACCTGGTAGAGAGGAAGAACGCTCTGTGTTGATACATCACTCCATAGTAAAAGCAGTTAGTGGCGTTAGTTGAAAAGTTGGAAAAGTTAATTCCATGTCTCGAAGTCAAATAGCTAAGAAAAAAGTATATACTGCGGCGGGTGCCTTCCTCCAGCTCCTCTATGTGTGATCAGCATCACCGTCAAAGACACTAAGTGATGCGGACAAACACCAATATGAGTTCTTAAATTCTCTCACTAGCTCTCGCGAACTTCGTATTCAGAACGCGAACATGTTCTAACTTGCAAATAGATGCCCAGGGAGTGGGGTTGCTAAGCGAGAAGACTCAGGGGATGACAACAAACAGTCGTCCAACCAAGAAAGATGCCTTCGCATTCGGAGTGTCCATACAAACCCAAAAGAGTGGACTCAGATTTTTCAGTAAATCAGTAAGTTAGGTCATTAATGGCTAAAGTAGTTCCTAGCTAGAAAGGCTCCTATTGCTTTCAAGCTCCGCAAAGACACAACCACCCAGCCTCAGGCCTGTCCGAGAATCCCCTGGCTCGGTCGTGGCAGTTCGCGTCGACTCACCCTTCAATAATGTCTTCTGATTATCTTTGCATTATATTTCTCTATTTCGCTGGTAGATATCCGAATTCATTTGCCTGTTATCGTTTCCTTCAATCAATCATGCCACCAAGAGGGCAGTCCTCAGATTCTCTGCTTTGATGAACTTGCACAATATCAGATCTGAGAGGGAGAGGCTAGCATATCTTTCGTCTGCGACCGTGTCCATGAGTATTGAAGTTGACTATACCTTCGAAATGGCCGATTTTCTTCAAAGTCAACGCGATGTCGCTGAGAACGTCAGCCAGAGTCACCCTTTCGAAGAAAAAGATCTAAAAGAAGAAGACTATTCTATGATACAATTGACTCGTAAGAGCTAGGTACTCAGTTCAAGAACACGCAGGAAATTCACATTAGGTGAGGCCAATTTATGGGAATAGGAACGGTCAGGCTAATGCGTGCATCCTCAAAAAGCACCAAACGTCCCCATCTGGTCAGGTGCTGACTCAAGCCAGCCTGCCTGTCACTTCACTAAGTACCCAGCATTCTCCGTACCTAATTCGGCCTCAGACCTCGCCCAAAACGCAGAGAGAATACTATGGGCATGTTCCTGCAACGGGCTTGCAGACGTCAGGTTCAAGCAGTAACGCCTCCACCCCCTGAGTCGCTCTTATCGGCACCCACATACATGCATATGGATAGGCGCCTGCAGACATCGTTCATCCTTTCGCAATAACCCTTGGAGTCCAAGTGTAGAATCAAAGGACTTCTAGGCACTGAACCTACAGCTCCAGGGTTGCATGCTCAGGTGGGTCCTATACAAGGCTGGCTTGTGACCTCTCATGCCTTGAAGGAATGGATTTGGATCGGCGCATAAATATGGAGGGGAACGAGACTTGAAAATCAGAGTTATGGCAAGTAGATGACCACCAGAGTCCCCAAAGCAGAAAGTCCTTCTTCGGGCGTTCAAATCCCAACTCCAAAGGGAGCCAACATACGTCCATCTACCTTCCCACCCCGCAAACCTCTCAAACCACCATGACCAGGCCCGGGAACCGGAATTAGATAGGCAATGGGAACACACCACCACGGATCAAAGCTCAGCCTTACCAAATCCGTCCCAGCATGCGGAAGAAGCGAATAGCGGAAAGCAAAATGCCCGAAGGCTTCAGAAAGACATAAGGTCCACCGTAAAGTAACAAAAGGAGCATCACAAAGGGTAAGTGAACGAGGCTCGGAAACGGCTCGGCTGTGCCATGTTGTGCTGCAGACGACGGGATTGAGACGTACAGGATGTAGGAACCCGTACATTTCAAGTTTGAGACTGGATTCGGAGTTGGCATAGCCGCACTGCCGCAGTAGGATCGAGATCGAGATGTGTGATGCGATGCGATGTGATGCGAAATGAAGAGGCTGAAGCTGGAGCTGATCATTGGAGGTAGTGGGTGTGTGATGGTTATGCGAGGCTTAGATGAGGAATGAGTTCGAGGGGGAGGGGACGGTTGTGGATGTGGATTTGGATGTGGCTGGGAGACTGTAGAGAGGAGGTTGTGCAGAGATGGGCTGATTTTTGAGAAGAATGAGCTGATTTTCAATATGGAATTGTTGGTTCCCGGATTTGAGGTTCCTGATACCTCGTGGAGGAGTGGAGCAGTGGAGGGTACGAGAAGAAGGCTCTGAGTCTGGATCTCGGAGAAGCAGTAAGATATAATGGAGCTTGATGGGCGACGAAGTAGGAATGCGACTGAATGCTGAGCTTCGGAGAACGAGCAAATTAATGCTTTTGTGGTGTTGGAGTTTTGCTTTTTTTTTCGAGGCGTTGCGCGAAGGATTCTTGGGGACAGATTGATTAAAACATCAGCTTTAGAAGGATAATGTTACGTGCTTAACGATCAATAGTTTCTATTGAACATAATTGTAGAAATGAATTGCTACAAGTGAGCATTGATATCCCCGAAATCACAACAATTTCTCTGTTTATACTTGACTGCCCCTTGCGACACAATCCAAGACAAGGTCCAAAACCTATTCCAAGAACAATCACATCATAATCCTTGATAATTGAAACGTAAACTCAGAGAACACCGAGCACAAATGACCAAGACCCGGTTGAACCCAATTGAAGTCCGATCCAGCACAACATAATCAATCACAATGGTCTCAAATTCCTCCGAAGGAAAACAGAAGTGAGTCTCGGAAGGAATGTAAGCCACAAATCCCTCATACCGGGTTCGGGGTCTGATTTCAAGCCACAGATAATTGTACTTCAGACTCAGTCACCTCAGCTCCAGCCTCCAGGTTTGTACTTCATAAACCCAACGTCACCAATACGTATAGCATCAGAGCTTAGCTTAGACCATGTAGCAAAACCGAATATCTCCATATGATAGACATCAGAACTCCGTCACCAACCCCCCTTCATTGAATGCAAAACTTCTCTTCTCCTCTGCCCATTCCGCAGAACCAACCCCGGCAGACGGAAACGTGCAGATGTTCTGTGACGGAGGCTGGAGCTTGCTGTTCCTTGTCATTTTTGCCTTTTGGACTCTTGATGGTGGAAAGCTCGATGCTCTGTTGATCGATTGGTTGTACGACGTGATAGAGTTAGGGTTGGTGACGTGGACATTTAATTGAATGGGTGGTATTTGAGCTGTGAGCTGTGGAGCGAAGAAGAAAGTGGCGGCGAGGAATGTGGAAGGAGTGGGGGGTAAGTTGGTCGTACAAACACACATACTCACACAAGAAACGCGAGTTGGAAAGGTTGGATGTGTTCGAAGGTCTAGCTAGACTCCGTGACTGACGCTGAGGGAGATGAAAGGGCTGGATGTAGGTGGCAGAGTTCCTGGTATCAGAAGTGACAAAGTGACATCCTCTGTGTCTGTCTGTGCTTGGGCTGGGCGGCTGTAGCTGTGCTCTGCTGCACCAGGCTGTACAGCATGTGTACAGACAGACTGTCGGTCCTGAATAAGCTTTTCGCTGGCTTGTCTGTCTGACCTGAAGATGCAAGAGTGGAGTGATGTTGGTGTTGTGTGGGTTGGTACTACTACAGCTTGTACTGTACATACGTATCTGAGTGGCTGAGCTGTGTGCTGATGAAAGGAGAGGTCTTCGAAACTGAAGAGGATACGGAAACCGTGAAGGTAGAAGTGGGATGGTCGTTGGGAACGAGTGTTTGGATGAGAGGATTTCGTGCAGCACAAGGTGTGTTGGCTGGCGATGTGAAAATGCGGTGGTTTGATATCGTATGCGTAGGAGACGTCAAACCGAAATCTCTAGAATCATAGGCTGGTGTGAAAATTAAAAAAATCGACTTTGATATAGGCAATTTAGCCTGCTTGGTCGACATAAAATACCGACTTGTTTTCCCAAAAGTACTAAGAATGGTTACCTACCCAATTAAAAAAAGGCATTTAACCATTCGGATAGGAAATTATAGGTACTCCCTCCATCAGCCCTATATTAACCTAGCAGATCAAGAAAGTCTGCGAAAAGTCGAAACTCAACTTAGCTCCGACCTGAAGCAGACTGAGTAACCGACATGAATACAGCAGCCTGCCTTCCTACAACTAAGCTTCTCCCACAACCACAGCACCCGTGTCACAAGACAAAGCAAAACAAAACAGCTGAGCAAGATGTCTCGACATGTGCCTATGTATCTAGTAACAAGGCGCGATGCGAAGCAAGCAGCCTTCTGATTCAAGCTCCTGACAGGTGTCACAAGAAGGTATCCCACAGGTATGTATCGGAGCGAGGTAAGGCCGAGTTGCTATGGTTGCACAGGCAGATTCATACTCGTACAGTACATACAGCACTGGTGGTCTTCTCTTGTTTGGCTGAGCTGGGCTGCAGCATGTATATGCCGTGTTCGTTGCTTTGCCCTGCGAGTACCGCCTTTGTATCCGAGATGGGAAAGCCAACGATGATGATGATGATTGGATTTGTGGATTGTGAACATGTAGCAGATAGATTGGAGGGGGTTGGGAGTTGCAAAAGACTGGATTGTATTGGACTGGATTGGAAGACTGGTGTGGTCTTCGAGTTCCAGGTTTGCCGCTGCACGAGTCTGCTCCATTCCTCGAAGTGAACCAGCTTGATTTCTGAGGGGCTGTCGTCTGACCGATAAACACCTGGGACCCTAGGGAATAAGGAGAACACTAAGCGAGGAAGAGGGTGTGGACAACAACAACCCCAATCCCAATTCGAGGCTGGGAGTCATTGTCTGTCGCTTGCTAATATTGTAGACAATCTCGCTCAAGCGACCACTTAGAAGAATGTTTCACATCTCATTCCCGCGGAGAGTGTGAGAGGCCACGATCTCATGGTAAATGAAACGAATGGGTAGATTCAACCCCCCAACCTTGACATTGGATCTCCAGATTTTCGTACGGCAGTGACAAATACTATATCTCTTACGCGGAACAACAAGGTCCACGCTCCCAGGAACCAAAATTGAATGTTGATGGAAGCGTCAGTCTGCCTTGCGAGATGCTGCTTCATCTCGGTTTATATTAACCGCACCGCGTCTATATCATAAGGATCGAGGAGGGAATATGTGTGAGGTTCAGGGGAATATCCAAGTCCAAGGACCCTTTCGTTTCCACCAATTCGGAGTCATGCCGAAGGCGCTCCGGCATTTATTAGGTGGCACTTTTCGTCTTGCCCAAAGCGAAAAAGCCGTAGGATCGAGATGAAAGCCTAATACGCGATACGCACGCCACACCAACGAATCCCAGGTATTATGTTATGATTTCGATACTCGCGACTCGTGAAGATGTTTCTACCCCTACAGCTCTGATTCAAGTAGATTTACCTTCCGTCCAACCCCGCCCCTGCACAGACACATGAATATATGTACCCATGCTATATTACGGTAGAGCACACCATCCCCCAGGCCCCCAGGAGATATGCAGGGCGGAATCCCCGTACCCAACATCCGTTTGGCTCGTTGTCGTCGGCTTTGGATATCTGTATGCAACAGGGAAGGAAGGCATGAGCAGGGGCGTCAGCTTTACCCGAGACACACACCACTTTTGCTGCCAGGCCTGGCCGCAGAATGCAGAACGCTGAACGCTGCCCGCATGTCTTTGTCTAGCCAGTGGATGAGCTCGCTTCAGTGGTGTGGTGCGGCCCTGGACAGTTGGTAACGAGTGATGAGCGTCCCAGACTCCAACTCCCAGGCTCCCAGCTCGGTGAACCATGCTGAGCCCGGGGGAGGGAGGGCCGTCTGTTGGAATCCTCTGTTTCAGCGTGCTTGCCGGGAATCCTAGGCTTGTCACCGCCACCCAGTGACCAGACGGGCGGCTTGTGAGTGTTGGTGATCGCTTTGCGAGCTGTTCGTCAATGGGAGGAAACTGTTGAGGACCGTCGCGGGAGCTAGTTACATAGTCTGGACGTAAATATATTGTTTATAATTTGGAGAAGACGGAAATGGAAGGAGGGTGTGAAAGAGATAGGAGACGAGGGAGATCTAGATTTGGTAACAACGGTCCGCAGGATGCTGATAGGCGAGGCCAGCAGACTCGCAGCAGCAAAGGAGACTTGTCTTGCGAGAACTGATAGAACTTGCATGTGGCCGCATATGGCTACGATTAGGTTAGCGCCTGGAATTATGAAAAGAAGGAAAATAGGACGAGTGCCGTTGTCCTACCAGGCGCATTCGCGAAATACGACAGCCGAGTTCCTGGTGAGGAGGAAAGTCTGGAGTGAAGATCAATGTCTTGCAAGATGGCTGCGCGCCCGCCCACGCGATAGTTTGTTATTCCCGCTTGGCCTCGTGGAACAACGTGCCAGGAGAGACGGGATAGTCGATTTGACTGACGCCTTCGCCCTTCTTCTCCTGGAAATTTGTTGGTGTTTGGTGTTTGGTGGCTTCGTGTAACTGCAGCCCGAGTGTGCTAATTCTGTCGCTGTGGCCGAAATGACGGTGAGGAGGAAAGCAGTTGAACAACTCTCGCTTACATTCTGAATTGGAGTACGGAAGTATAGGAATATCGTCGCGGTTTACAGCGTCTTATCAGATGGTACAGCGACGCGATTTGGCGCGGCAATCGTGAAAATAGCCTGCCGCCCCTCTTGCTTTGTCTCGTCTCGACTCGACATCTCCTCCGCGCCGATCATGGATGCTCTCTTGATACCGCAAGGATAATGGCCCGCAAGAGCAGGGCTCGAAGTGAGGGTGCGGCACCCGCGTGCGGCTTCAACTCCTGAACCAGGCAGGGTCCAAAGAAGGGGTGTCGTGCAGTCGAGTTTCCAACTTGAAGGATTCCTTCAAGCTTTGGGACAGGGTGCTGATTGATTCCATCTTGCAGTATGTTGGTAAGGCTGTTGCGTTTCTACAATGCATAGCATGAGAGCTATTGTCGGACACGACACGGTATCTGAGTCTTCTATCGTCCAAAATTAGGGCTTCAATGTTGGAAACACAGATATATGCTTCCAATCAGTACTGTGCTCTGGTGTCCTCAAGAGTCAAGACTCAGGAGAACATGGCCCTGTAAACCACGAAGCTGGATATGGAGCATCGTCCGATCATCCCAGGACAGGCATTTCATCATCTCCCCTCTCGACTCCACTTTAGCAACAGCATTGCGCACTCGGGAGTCTGATCTCCTCTCAGATGTCTCTCGGTACCAACCCAAGCTGGCACATCATCCGAGCATTCGCTCCTTTCAAAAGACCGGAATTTTCAAGGAAAAAGCATTCGTGTAAGCCCCCCACCTACAGCTCGGATGGGGTGCCAAAAGAAGTCCAAAACAATTTACTGAATGCTACGCGAGGTCGCATCTGTTTCGTAGCGTTGAGACAGAGCCCATGCTTCGGGCTGAACTGCTTTCCCGGGCGCTGGATTTTCGGCTGATGCCCTGCTTTTCTTGCTTCGGGTCGGGACTGCTCACTGATCAGTCGGTATTTCTCAGGGCGTTGAAGGCGCGGCTTGCGCCTTGCTTTGGGATCTGTTGATCGTGGTTTGCGAGAGTCTGGAACTGGCAATGATCGAAAGTGATGAATCAGCTCATAATCTGCTGGAATCGTGCCCAATGTAGCAAGTTGCGTGAGACAAGATGTAGTGGTCGTCACGCAAGAGTACCTGTAGAGTAGGTGGAGTTGCACGGTATCCTCGTCCTATTTTTGCAATATTCTTTATAGCTTTGGTGTCTTTTCATAGCAACACGGCAACACGGCAGGACGGTGAAGGTAGGGATAAAGCCTCTCAGTTCGTCACAGGCTGAGCAGTCAAAAGTGAGGCATCTGAAGGCTGGGAAAGGCCCGAAATGATACCATTGATAGGCTGTAAGCACCTGAAGAGATGTCTATTTTGAAGCTGTAAAGAGGCTTACAGGCGTCAATTGTCAGTATCAAAAATCGCTTATTTCTCCTTCATCGAGTAAGAATGTGGATCTAGCAGCATCATGTCATTGGAAGGTGAGCGAGCTAAGGCAGAGGAAGAAGAGATCCAGTTCTCCTCACCCTTGCCGGAAGTCCAAGGTCACCCTGCAACATGTTGAGCCGCCCCCTGCTTCGAAAGGTGGAGCAGTAAGGTAGCCAGTGCAGAAACCCACTCCGCACACATGGGGGGCTTGATGTCCAAGCCACCCAGTATTTCACAACCCTTGGAAGCCTTCCACGGCCCAGACGGAGAAGTTCTAATGTTCCGACAGTGACTGGTCATTGGCTCTGGGCTTAGGTTATATCCACTTATGATTCCGCCCACGAGCAATCGGTCCTCTCGTAAAAATGCGCTTGATTGAACTGGGAAAAGCGTCTGAGCTTAGATGCAGAGGAAGGGTCAGGGTTGGTGGAAGAGGCAGAGGCAGAGGCAGAGGCAGAGCTTCTTCCCTGGGTTTAGGGCCCGCCAGACCAGAATTCGACCAGGGCCCATGTCCGCACGCACATACTTCTACTTGTACACATACCCGACCAGTCAGCGATCTCTCAGCAACGCCAAAACCAGTCCAGCCAGTCCAGCCAGTCCAAGCCCGCCAATCCTCCCCAATCACCGAAAATCTGCTCCACTCCGCGCGCACCCATCTACCCTTCCCTCCACTCACTGGCCACCCAGCCGTCTGTGGTCTCTCCCCCAGTCCCGCCGCCCGTCGAGCCCGTCGAGCCCGTCGTTCCCTTCCCTCCTCAGGCCACACTCTCTTCCTTCCCTCCCTTCCAGGTTCTCCTCTCCTCTTCCCGTGTCACTTCCACCCTCCACTCCACTCCACCTCTCTGTATCTCTCGACCGAAACCCTCCCTCTCCTCTTGTCGTCTCTCCGTCACTTCAATCCGACTCGAGACGTTGGTACTCGACATCGACCTCACAGTTCGACGACTGTGGATTGTGTGAAGAAGGAAGAGAAAGAAGAAGGAAAGGAACCGCTAGGATTGCCGCTGATCTCTCGACGACTGGAATTTACTGACTCGTTTGTCTCGCCCGACCCAAACCCAGAGAACTGGCAACCGAACAACGTAGCCGATCCCAGCCCCAAGAATCGACACGGCCTCTCCGACACCCACAACAACAATTATCTTCAAGCACTCCAGTCTTCCGGGACATTCTTTGCTTCGTCGACATTTGAAGTTCAGTCGGTTGCATTGCGAAACGTGGAGGTGAGTTAATCAGAGCATAACCCATTGACGCTTGGTCGTCGCTTCTGCGAACCCATCACTCTGGCTGTCGGGAACATTCATTTGACTTCCCGCGTCGCGGATATTGCCTGGGAACAAGGGCTGATTGGGAATCATAGTCAACGTCGCAATATTTCGAGCACTAGAACGACATCGACATCTCTTTAATTCTGTGCAATTAATTGATCAATTCCGACAGACAAGATGGCCTCCGTACCGATGAGGAAACCTTCGACTCCCTTGACCGTCTCGACGACGACTCGGGTCACCAAGACTGGGAGGACAATAAGATATGATTTGACCGTAATCCAACAGCCAGAACGCGCAAGAGCATGTGGTTCAGGAGCCAAATGTAAGTTCAGATTTGCTGCATCACTGGCGATGCTAATTAACTCTCTCCAGCTTCTGCCGATCGTCGCCCAGTTGATCCTCCACCCGTTGTTGAGCTTCGCATTTTCGAGAAGCTGGCTGAGAAATGGGACGATATAACCTTCGCTTATGGCGCCAATTTCTTTCTCTTTGCTACTCTGGAAGTGGCTCGTCCTATTGCCCATGGGAGAGTTCAACAGCCTGCTGCTCCTCAGGTTCCAGTCTTGACAGGAATGCCCGTTTCAGGAATGGCCTACTTGGATCGTCCAGCAGAAGCCGGATACTTCATCTTCCCTGATCTTTCTGTTCGCCATGAAGGGAAATACATTCTCAGCTTTAATCTCTACGAGGAGACTCGCCCTGATGCCGAACAGGATATCAAGGATACCAAATCCATGGGCGGTGCTGTCATGTCCCCGGATGCTTCATTTGACTGGCGCTTGGAGATCAAATCCGAGCTCTTCACTGTCTTCAGTGCGAAGAAGTTCCCTGGCTTGGCTGAAAGTACCAGCCTCAGTCGGACTGTCGCGGAACAAGGATGCCGCGTTCGAATTCGACGTGATGTCCGCATGAGACGTAGAGAAGGTAAAAGCAGTGGAGAGATGGAGGCTCAGGAAGAAGAGTACCGTGCCAGTCGTCCAATTGAGCAGGATTCCTATCAAGCACGCTCCAGGTCCAATAGCGCGGAGGGATATCGTTCCGGAACCCATTCTCCTATTGCACCTGCGGCTCCAGCTCCGCCAGGAGGTAATCTGGGTTGGGTCGATGCCCACAGGCAACAGAGTGCAACCCAATTTGCTGTACCAGGCAACTTTGCCGCACCTCAAAGCCAGCAGTACCATCCTCCAACTCCTCAGAGTCACTATCAACAAGGCCCGCCTCCACACTCTGGATATGGACAGCAGCCTCCACCATCACATCCAGGTTATGGAGACAAGGTGTATCCGTCATCCGCTGTGGAATTGCGCCGTGACCGAGATATGTATGAGCATCCAGAGGTCCGAAGAGCTTCCGCTGCTAGTTATCAGCCACCTCATCCTTACCAGCATGCTCCGGCTCCTCCACCAGTGGATCAAAACTACAACCGTCAACCGTACTCGAACTACGCTGCTCCAAGTCCAGTGATACCTGCTCAGCTGCCACCGATTCGATCAGACCTTGAGAAGCGACATAGCATTGCTCCTCGTCCAATTGAGCCGCTAAGCTTTCCTCCGCTGCGCAGCCCAACTTATGAGAGGACCGACCGTCCTACTCCCGCCCCCCTCCAATATTCTGGTACACAACTCGCACCAGCGCCTGCACCGCTCACTCCAGCAGCACCGGCGGAGCCCATGCGAAATGGCAATAAGAGACCGTACGGCAGCGTTTTCAGTTCATCCGCTACTGAAGAGCCACTGCACAATGGCATGCGTCCTGGCAGCTCACATGGTGACAAGCCAGTGATCGATGAGGACGATGAAGATGTGGATTTCCCTGCCGACATGACCTACAGACGTGCGGATGGAAGCGACTTTTCTAGATTTCTTCCCCAGGTCAATTAGACGCCCACCATAACCACCTCCTGTTGCTTCTTTCGGCGTTCGGGTTCATGCAGCTTGTGTTATACCATTGGAGTTCTACGGACGGAGTTATATCACCTCTCAAAGCCTTCACAGGCAATTCATTCTCAACATCACTTAGCACCATCACCAGCACATGTTCACGACATTACCCTTGATTACCCTGGCCTTTGAGCCACGACACTGCACAAACATGACCTTCAATCTTTCTTTTACTAGCTTGCTCAGTACTACGGCCGGCTCAGACTTCTTTCGTAAAAGCATACGCATCATTTCATTAATGACCGAAATATCCTTGTCCTTCAGAAATTCACTTAGACATGGGTGGATAGCGCTCCACCTTATTGATTCACCACACTTGTTCGCACACGTTTCCTATGTCATTGCTTTGGGTTTTGCTTGGTTGTGCACTTGCACTTGCAATTTGTTGGGTTCGGGTACAGAGTCGACGAGGAGTGCTTCTGGCAACGAGGACATTGTGGCTGTGGGAGGGGCGATCCGACTCTGATTATGTTGGGTCAACCATTCTGTAATTTAGGAGGACGACATTCTTGAATAGGGAGGGAAGAATTCGGGGAAAACCAAACCCAATGCTTGTGCGTTATTGCTGTTGTGTTTGGCCTGGTTTGTTTGATGGAATATGAATGGGATGGAATATATGGAAACAGCTTTGGAATTGGTATTGGAATATGACATTTTTGGAAAACCTACTTCTCCATCCGTGACTACTCAGGAACCTTTGTACATTGTAAACAACAATCCCTTCCCAGGACATTTTTAAATATCTCGTACCTGATATCTCGGAACCACGGAACACCAGACGGACGCACTTCTTTTCTTCTCCTCTCGTTCATGTACGGTATGTATGTACCCCTGAAAATCTCAGATGCTGAGATGCACGCACAGTCTGACCAGACAGGTTCGTGCGCTTGTGCGTTTGTGCGGTGAGATGAGATGAGATGACATGACTTGATATGGGGATGATCGTCATCTGCGACTGCGAGTCTGAACTGACTGCACACTTGCGGCTGTATTTCCTTTCTCGGATACTTCGAGGGATGAGGGGATGGTCGGCTTATTATTTATTTGATACGGAGGATCATTTGGAAGGTTGACTTGTGCTGGTAATTTGAATGTTGAATGCTCTGTCTTTGATCGTGGAACTTGGGGAAGATTGGGAGTGGGGAGATGTTGTTCATAACAGGTCTGTACAGAAGGTATTGGGGTTTAGTATGATAGAATTAATGGACTGGAAAAAAGTATCATTCAAAGCTTCTGGAAAGGCGAGAATTTGTCTCACTCTTATCATAAGGATCTTCTGATCATAAAGATGTCTTTCGTAGCGAAGAAATACAGTATCTGATAGTATTTCTATTACGATCAATCGGATTTTCATTGACCACTCACTTCGTGTTGAAGATGCAGAGCTGAAGAGCTGCATAAACCAATTTCCCAATGCATGCTATCAGATTTTCAAGAGGTATCAGACACTATTGAGAAGAAATTCCAAAGCAGAGAACAGTCCTCTCCAGTAGGCAATCAGCATAAGTCCTCAAAGATAATTGAATAAATGTTTAAATGCTTTACTGCTAACTTCACCACATGCCCATAACGTTAGCCAAAAATAGCGCAAATAAAGTTTCGCGTGCTATCCAAACGCCACGAGTTCGTCGTGTCAAAACAACGCGGGTGCTGCACGCCTATTCGTCACAGTGTCTTACAGCTGCTGCACCTGAATGCACAAGAAAAGGAGGACAGGACAGGAACGCCGAAACATTTCGAGAAAGGCAAGCCACGCACAGGTCTAATTTCCTCGACCTTGAAAACTGCCTCTGCTGCATTTTATCTGCTTTCTTCCTTCTCTTTCTTCGTTCTTGCTTTTGTTTTCGAAATCGAGGTACAGGTGAGGAGGATCAGACGAAGGAGCTGGACAGGGATCAGCATCGGATCGGATTGCGGGACGAGCGTCATATTTTCGACAAGGCTAAAAGTAAACAAACATACCCCGGAAAAAGGCTGCCAGCCAGCCAGCAAACAAAAACACCACACCACACCACGAGTCTTTCTTCCCAGCCGCGATCAGGCCTCGCTCTGAAACATTCGACTTCAGATCTTCCCGACACCTCGGTTTGCAGATGACCAGCGAAAGCTTATAAGGATATTTGCAGCAGCATGGCTTCTTTACGTCAGGTAAGTTGAAATTGGTGCTGATTGCTCTCTCGACCTTGTACTTTGGCAATTATATCTGGGGCTACCATGCAACTCCCAACCATCTCTGTTTCAAGAATAATGCTAATCTTCCTCCTCCCTAATCACAGCCTCGAGGCAGATCTCGAAACCGCTCTGGCGAACGCACCTCCGAGCATACCAACCGCTCCCTCGAGTCAACACCCAAAGCCGGCACAAAGAGACTCTTCAGCAACCGCGAGTCCAGACAGCTCAATGGCTCGCAAGCCAACAAAAATGTCACACCTAATATCGCAGACGGAGGAGAGGGCCAACACTCCGGTAAACGCCATCGCAGCAGCGACTGGCCTCTCTCCAACCCAAGTCCAAGCAGTGTTTCCTCCGCCCGTCGACCTCTCCACAATCGCAAGACACCAAACTCCCCTTCATCGAGCCATCGCTCTCGAGCACGCTCCCTGATCCGGCCGTCCAAATTCGTAGAGGGGAGCATGAACGACCGGGTCAGCCAAGTTCCACCAGTCCCATATCTCGAGCCAGAAGACGAATTTCTCTCCGAATACAACACAGCAGGATGCGGCGAAGGTGCTCGTGGTAGGAAGTTGACACGCTCGCGAATGTTCACGCACCATCCCAACGTATCGGTAGCAGAGTCGTCAGCAAACCAGTCCGATGCCTCGCGCTCCTCGAGTATCTTCCGCTTCGGCAAGTCGATCGCTGCCTCGTTCAACCCTACTAATTGGAGATTCTGGTCGAAGGAACAGCAGGAGGAGGAAGATGAGGAGGCCGTCCAGCTTAGAATATTGCAGGAGAGACAGGCGAAGGCGGAGAAGATCTACCAGGAGTTAAAGGAGTCTGGACATTTCAGGGATTCGGCTGTTGGACCAAGATTGTTTCCTCCTCCACCTCCTATGTCGGACAAGAAGGCTGGCAAGCATGATTCTGGCATAGAGTTCGGCGATGTGGATACGTCGGGTGCGAGCGTAAGAGGCAGTACGTCTATCGAGGACAAGAGAAAGGGTCGGGTCTTCCTCGAACCACCAAAGTTCTCCCAGCAGCGTGGTGAGAGTCCTGGATCGAACTACTCTGCCTCTGTCGCGCAGTCCAACACCTCTACACCGAACAAGCCAAAGTTCAACTTCAAGAAGCCTTCTCTTGCAAATCTGAAGAAGGCCTCCTTGTCCAACATCAAGAGTACTTTCGCAGGAGAGAGCAGTGTCAGCGTCAACGATCACCAGGCACGTAGGATTCCGTCGCGAAAGGATCTACAGAAGCAGCAGAAGTTGGTGAAGCGGGTTAGCAACCTTGAGGAGAGACTTAAGCAAGCACGACAACAGCTGGCTGAGGCTTTGAACGAGCCGCTACCATCTGGATCGCCGGCCTCCCAAGCTCCTTCTCGAGTCTCGAGATCCAGATTCGTTCCGGGTGCTCTGTCTTCGTTGCCATCTGAGAGACTTCTTAGTGGATATGTTAGTTCTGAAGCGGGGTTCAGTGATGATGAGATGCACAATGGCATTGGCCAGGCTGTGTCTACTGACCATGTAATGAGCAACGCTCAGTACATGTCTGGAGCATTGGGTGGAGAGCAATCGAAGGCTATTGACAATGCTCTTGCATCTTTGTATAGTCAAGAGGCTCAACAGGAAGATACTGTTATGCAGAGCGTGGAGGATGAGTCGCCAGCCCAATTGAAGCCTTCACTTGCAAGTGTTGAAGACAGTCACCAAGATGCCGGAACAACACCAACAAAGCCAAAGGACAACGACCAGGACCAGGCAGAGGACGATGAAGACGAAGAGCCGACTCCCAAGCCCAAGACCAAATCCAAGGCAGCGGAACCTACCAAGAAGCGCAAGAACATTTTCGAGCGTGTCCCTGACGATGGAGGTGACTATACCCCTTCTGCAGACGAAGACGATGAAGACGACCTCACATCCGACATTATCTCCGAAGTCTCATCCATCACCAAGCCAAAGAATAAGTCAGCGTCCGCCTCCACCAAAGCCTCGACGCCCTCTACGTCAGCCTCACGCGGCAAAGGCACAACGATCACATTCCAACACCCTCGCAAGCTTCAGAAGACTGTATCAGGACCAAAAGCCACAACAAAGACAGCTGTATCTAGGACCTCCTCACCCACCAACCTCTCGGATTCTTTATCATCCTCCCGCCCATCCATCCCACCACCACCACCACCAACTCGCACCGCACCTCCTCCACCTCCAAGCCAAAAGCCCGGAACCAACCTGAAAAAGTCCCAAAATCACCACATCACCAGCCCTCCACCTTCTGGCCGCTTGATGAAGAGCAACAAAGTTCCCCTCCCACCAGCCAACCGTCAACAATCCGCCTCTCCTCCCCCATCATCAGCAACCTTCACCGGCCCAGGCCTGAAGTACACAAAGCCAAGCCACAGCCAATCTCGCGCCCCATCTAAAGCTTCGTCTCGCCGTGACGTAGACGAGGATGATGCGTATATTGCCGACCCAGCTCTATCGCCTTCCATCCCACCGTTGCCGCCGATGCCAAAGGCTGTAAGATTGGCAAGTGGTGAGGTTGTCAGCACGGCTGGTATGGTGAAGAATGTTTCGGGAGCTGCTTCGTCGAATGGTGGTACCTTGAACAGAGAGCAAAGAGAGCGCGCTGGGATGACTTCGTCGACTAGCAAGCAGTCTTTCGAGTGGCCTGATGATGTCTTCTGAGCGCCATTACCGATAGTATCAAGATCTGGTATGGTTTTCATCCACTGAGGGAATCTGAAGATACGACCCAGTATCTGAAGCATGAGCAGCATACGAATTTGCCAGATGGATACTTACTTGTTTTCATACATACATGCATGTATGATGAATGTTTTGGATAATGTAACGATTAACGAACGAACCAACGAACGAACAAACGAAATTGAATGACCTTTTACGGCCAGACTGCCTGTTTCCACAACCACTTTCTCGGTCTCTCGACACATCTCCAGCTACGTCAACCCGAATCTGTCGTATATGCCCCGCCCCGCCTCGGCTATCACTCGATATGTCAATAAAGGCATGGAATGGTATGGTGGAAACAATGTGCACGAAACGGAAACGGAGCCAAAACAAACCAAACATCCAAAAGGTTTCTTTCCAATGACTGAATGAATGGATAAGGAGTCTGAAGAATCGAGTGGAAGCTATGATATGACACAATTCTTGGAACATGGAACGATGAATGGATGGACGGCTGGCGGGTTAATTTGAGATTAATTTCCTCTTCTTCTCTTTTATTCTTCCTTCACTTCTTCACTTCTTCACCTTTTTATGGAAGCGTTTTCTGCATTTGCATTTGCATTTGCAATTTCGCATTTGGTAGGAAACTGGCAGGAGTCAGTTGCCTGGTTCTCGGCATTTTTGTCCTTTAGCGAGCGTGTGAGCGAGCGACCAAGTAAGCGAATGAATGAATGAATCAAGTTAATGGAACAATTTGAGAATGAGAATGAGAATGAATTGCATTTTTGACCTGATATCTCCCAAGTCCTTTCAGCTCGGACGTGATATGATGTGATTCGATACTTTCTGGCCTGCCTGTTCGTTCAGTTGATTGGAAGGTGGGTGCTGGAGAGACAAAGTAGAGGGAGGATAGCGAGGTACACAGGTACGCAAGTGTCAACGTCAGACGGACGCGTCCACGAAGAGGGCACACCGTTGAAGTCTAGGTTACACAATTCCATTCATTCGTCTGCAGCTAGCTGTCCAGCTCTACAGGTCGCTAAAGCCAAGCCCACAATATCCCTATAAATACTCGCTGTACATGAGATATCGACATCTCGAAATCTCCAACAAATCCCCACCCGGCGCTCCACAAGGTTCGTCACCATATCAAATCGCTGGCTCCACAATACCACCAAGGCAAATCACCCATTCCAAACAGGAATCAAATCAGAAGAAGAGGTAAGCAAAACCAGTCTTTTCACTCCATCCTTCCCAAGTTTCATCCATCCTTCCTTCCTTCCCGGCAACGCTCCATCAAACCATCCCAACAAATAATGCCCGACCTGAGCAAGTAGTGAAGAAGTAACCAGCCCGAGATAACAGAAGGCAATTCTTAATCCAATCGCGGCCCCTAGCCAGGGACGACCGGCAAGCAGGCAGGCAAGCAAGCAAGCGCCAGCGAAGAAGCGAAGAGAAGCAATGCTAGGTAGACAACAGTAATGAAATTCGTGATGTAGGTCCTGGTCGGTCTGTCATTAAGCTCCATCTTGTTCCTTATCAAAGGATTGGGCTTCAAATTTCCCATAATGGAAAGTGTGAGTACGGTAGGTAGTACTGTGATACCTGTGGTTGAAGAATACTCCAATTCATGCTCGAGAAAACAAGAGATGAGTGTAAGAGTTGGTCTCATCATAATTCTTGGACGATGCGCCCTTGTGGTACGTTCTGACGATTGCGTAACGATTCGATGAAATGTGAGGCGCCACTCCAGACTTGAGGAACGCGGTTATACAGCATAGCGAGAACGATGAAAACGAGCGTCGGTATCTGTGTTCTTGTTAGAATCGTTATGATAAAGAGATTGACAAAAAAACATACCCAAATGAAGAAGAGGTTCCTGTCTCGGCTAAGCCTCTTGACCTTTTCTGCGTGCTTAGCACGTAATTGATCTTGCTGTTCCCGAGTAACAATGTTCTTCTGACCAATGCGGACAATTTCCAGCTTCTCCGTTCGGCTCTCTGCCATTGTTGAACTCTCAGCTTGGTCGTACAACTCAGCACATTTGTTATCAGCTACGGTGTCGGCTGCTGCTTGAATTGCCAGTGCGTGTTTCCTGTCGACCTCTTCTTGAGGAAAGATATCTTCGTAAGCAGGCGGTGCAGCAGGGACAGTACCGGAGAACAGATCCCACCATCTGTAATCTTGCTCTTTCGGACTGTCCGAACTGTCTGGACGGTTCGTGTTGGTGCCTACGAGGTTACTAATCCTGCGAACCATTGGAGTAGTCTGCAGGTAGGCGTTGCCAGGAAGGTTCATCATGTCAAATCGAGGCATCTGAGGCAGATTTGGAAGGTTAAGATGCATCGTCTGTTGGAATTGCTGGACTTGAGCGGCAATGTGATCGCGGAATGCAGCCATGGCTGCGGTAGGTGATGCCAGTCCTCCTGGTACGACCCCTGGTAATTCCAGAACTGGATCATTTACCGTTGGTACTTCGTGCATGGAAGGCTTCTGGGCGCTGGGTCGTCGTGATTTCATCCAGAATGCTCCATCATGGGCTGCATCTGCGTCCTCGTCCTCATATTCGTTGTCATCATCTTCATCACTGTCCTCGCCCAAATCGACTTGTGCAGGTGGCGAAGAAGGCTCCCAAACAGATCTAAGCGATGTCGCGCTGCTGGTCCTGCTTCTCAACGAAGAGCCACTGCGCGTCCTGGTGTGATGCTCAATACGACGAGCAGCACGAAGAACCTCTTCAGAGGTTGCCATGTCTGATGGGGTATAGCCTTGAAGACTTCGAATAGTAGGATCGGCACCACTTAACATCAGCCTCCTTACAATCTGTGGGTGGTTGTGAAGAGCAGCAAAATGCATTGGAGTGAAGCCTCCCTTGTCTCGTGGCTCAGGGTTAGCACCACGAGCCAGTAAAGCAGCAACGAATCGATGCAGGCCCATAGAGCAAGCCAAGTGAAGCATGGTTTGTCCGGATGCTCGTCTCATGTTGAGACGTGCTTGTCTTGGGCTATCATCGAGATCGATCAGATCCAAGCACTTCAGCAATGTGGCTTCGACATCAACACCGAATGCAGCCATGTTGAAACCATTGACGTTCTGATTGTGATTCCCACCAGTTGGCGATGGCCCTGCTGATGCTCCCCATGAAGAAGGTCCATCTCCCACAATTCTTCTCGCGAGATCGCGGACATCTTCCATTTTGCCGGTCATCTTGTGTCCAAGAACGGATAGCGCGGTCCGAATAATCTGTTGCTCATCATCATCCACGTACTTGAAGAATGTTTGACTCTTTGGCACTGGCGGTGAAGGATAAGGTTGCATCTGCTGCTGCTGGTGCTGATGCTTGAAAGTGACTGCAACTGTTCCAGCAAACGCCGAAGGTGGGAGCAGGCAGACCAAAGATGTTTCTCCCCAATAAGTTGTCGTCGTAGCCTTGGAGTCTCCGAACATTACTTCCAGACCTTGGCAAAAGCCACTACCCAGGCAAGTGACTTCGATACCTCCAGCCTTAGGACCTTCATTGGGAATCATCTTGTGGATAGTAGGTTGTCTATGAGGATTGAGGTTTAGTGGAAGGCCATAAAGTCCATTGGCAACAGCTTGCGCAATTTGCGCTTGTTGCTGATAGGCCTGCACATTGTTCCTCATGCCATTTGGACTAGGAACTCTACTAGGATGAGCTGAAGCAGGAGCAGAATAGAGCTGATGCATAGCCAGATTCTCCATAGATTGGGATCTGTTGTTATTGGAGAAGAAGACCTGGTCGTTGCTGTTCGGAGTTGGAGGGCCAGTGTTGTATTGCTGGGGGATGTTAGGGATAGTCGAAGCTGCCGGGTTGTATTGCGGGTCCGGGATGGAGAATGCAGCTAGATTTGGCGTGAAAGGCGATGCCGCGGAGGAGTGATTCGCACTTAAAGCGCCAGTTGGGGGTCCCTGGGAGATAGCCATGTCTCCAGTTTCAAGCCTGGTCATAGCCAGCCCACTGGGCACTTTGCTCGATCCACTCGCCTTTCTCTTCTTGGATGTTGGACCTGCTGAAGCAGATGGTGATGTCTGTCGAGACAAATTACGGGGTGTGGCAGTCATCGAAGTTGCTTGAGAGACGAGAGAAGATGTGGTGGCGCTAGGTGGCTGAGAAAACTGCATATTGAAATTTGGCATGCCTTGATTCTGCATTCCTTGCAAATCTGATGTTGAGTGAGACACACGGAAGGCCCCAAGATTGGCAGGAGGGACTGAGGCCATGTCAAAGGTAGGCTCGGCTGGGAAAGCTCCAGGTCCTGAGAACATCTGGCCTTCCGAGCCATTCGATGTCTGCGTAGTAAGTGTTGGCATGTTGTGTGTTTTGTGGTCGTCCGTGATCATAATTGAAGAAGTTATCTCCTGTGCAATTAGACGATCCTGGTAATCTTTGATAGTGAAGATAACCTGGAAACCAAGCTTCTCGTTCTGATGCCGGCAATAGCAAGCAATACGCATGGGTGCGTCCACTTGCATCGCACCATCAGGAACGAAAGGTTCTGGTCGATCACCAGTAGCTTCAGAAGGAGGCTGGCTCGTAGGTGCTTGCCACTCCTTGACTTCATGGGTATTGAAGACAATCACTCGCTTCGCCTCATCTTTGTGCCATGATTCCTCTTCTTCGACCTTCTTGACTTTCTTACGGGCAGCACGTTTTCTTTCTCTCGTTATACACCCTACGCAGATTTTGACGTCTCCACCATTCAAAGGCTTGTTCTCGTCATCTTCGTCGGATCCGCTCTCGCCTGGAGAGGCTTCCTCCGTCGAAGGAAGCTCTCCAGAAGCTGCTCGCTCGAAAGCGCGCCGTCTAGCCTCTGGATTCTGCATTGCACTTGTACAGACCAGGGATGTGTACAGCTCTAATGTATCTGGCGACCGAGCAGGAGTCGGTTTCGCGAGTAGCTTCGGCTTCGAGATTGTATGGGTTGGTAGGTGAAGTTTGGTAATACCAGGTGGCATGGGAAACAGGGTCATCTTGATGGGGATTTGGGTCTCTACACGAGATTTCAAGGGGGTAGGATGAAGGGTCATAACAGGCTTGAATGGAGGACCCATATGGGCGAAAGGTGGTTGCGGAGCCATTCGCGGTGGCATCTGTTGTGGATTGAGTCCCTGTTGCAACGCGGGTAGACCATTGTTCTGATAGCCCCCGAAGCCTGCGGCCCAGCCCGGATTCTGCACCGGTCCCCCCAGCATTTGTGTATTCATAAAATCAACAGTATTGCCTGGAGAAGGCGAATTATTGAAGAAGGCTGAGGGTGAAGACTCCTGGCTCGTAACCATTGCGGAAAGCGGGGAAGCTTCCCTGGAACCTGCAGTTGTCAGACCGTTCATGGACTGGGTAACCGAATGTTGCTGCAGAATTGTTAGCAAATCCAATTGATTTTCTGCCGGCCAGAACTTACTGAGTTTCTTTTATCATGGTGCATATATTTCGATTTGATCAAAGGAGAATGTCTTCTTGGCGTATCCTGTTTGATAATTGGCATTTCTGGAGAGTCGACCGGTCCTATTCCAAACGGGCTTGGGCTGCTCGCAGCGCTCTCAAAATCGAAATCGTTCTCCATAGTTTTGTCGCTGAATTCGAAGTTGCTCATATCCGCAGGGTTGATGGTTCCTTCGAATCCGCCATAATTTGAGGAATCATTTGAAAGCAGAGAATCTTCCACCTTCCAATCCCCCATATCTGTATCGGCCATCATAATGTCGGCTGAAGTCAGCGCTGACCGCGAAGAGTCGGAGCTAGATTTGCGCTTGTATCCAGATGATTCTGAGGATGAGTCTTGGTATGAGCCCGCGGGAGATGCAGTCGAAGGCGCAGAAAGCGACTGTGGCACCCTCGTGTCCAGCAAAGAGCTGTGATCAGGTAGAGGGCTCTTCTGGTTCGCGGGATTGGGAGTACCGAAATTCGTGAGGTACTGTGAATTGTCTGTCGCTAGGTCTTCCGCTAGGAAGAAGCCAGGGCTGCTAACACCCTCGAGGTTGGAATCGAAGAACTCGAAGTCGGGGTCCGCGTCGAGTCGTCCTGACATGTCCGAATCGAAGATGAAGGGGGGTGAACTCGCAGAGTAGACAGGCTCTGTCGTCGTCGGCATGACCCTTTTTGGATGCGCAGGTCGAAGTCGTCCTGGCAGGTCGGGGAGAAATCGCCTTCCAGATGCACCGCCGCGAAAATTGACTTCCTGTGTTGATCTTGCGAATTGTTTCTCCTCCTCTGGAAGCTAAGTCTAGTGACGCGATATGTAGGCAATCACTTGTCTTGTACTCCTTCCTTCACGTACGCATGCTGGGATTTCTGTTCTTTCAGTCGAGGAAGAAGGTTGGGAGGCGTATTCCAGGCGTCACCGCTGTCTGGCGGAATTTGTGTCGAGTGATGACGAGGACTGGGTGCGAGAGATCTGGCCTGTCGAATTGTTGAGGATGCCTCTCCTGTCGATTGTGTTTGCCAGCAATGGTCTGCTTGACCCTGAGGCTACAACTCAAGTCTCCTCACGAGGTCGAGTTTGTCGGTCACGAAGTGTGGAGTTCGCACTCGTAGCAGGCTGAGAGGTGCAAGCGCAGTGCAGTGCGAGTCCAGCAATTTGTTGTGGACCTCTGTACTGTGATATGAAGGCTCTGATTGGCTCGAGGGATGTTGGTAGTGCGGGCGGACGTGGATCAGTCGAGGGCGGGAGGAGAAGGAAGGGCTCGAGAAGTCAAGAAATCGTGAGGGTACTGACTATCTGGCTTTGGTGGAAAAATAAAAGAACCAAATTGCTACTATGACTTTAAAGGTATATTGTAAAGTACATAGAGTTGTTGTAGTATACGGTAAGTCAAGGTCTAACATTGTAATTTGTCCATACTCGCCAACCCCACCTCAACCACCAGAGTCGAACCTCTCCATTCAATGAGAAGGGTCATATCGACGTGTGAGATGGTCATTCCTCCTCCTCTCTTCCCCGAACTCCTTCTATTACCGCCGCTCATACACCACGCCGTAATGCAAACGCATGGATGGGGATAGCATGGATTTCGAAGCCCACCTTCTGGCTGCCACTTGCCATGCTCCAAGGGTTGACGCAGGACAAGAGAGACAGGATGTCCCTTTCTCACCAGCTGTCCAAGCCCTTCCATTGCCAATTCCCCTTATCCCACGAAAAGTCCCGACGCGCACACATCAATTGAATGATTTTCATTACTACTGTGTCATCATTCTGTGTTACTGCGAGCATTCTTTTCCAGATCGAGATGGTTATGAGATTTCCCTGTTACTGTTTTTCGCTTCCAACTCCGACATCGATATCACTTTGCACCACCGTCCCTGAATGTGCCGATCACCCATCCCCCCATCTCCTCAAAACCCCTCCACATTGGCCAGCTCCTGGTGGTTGTAACGCCAAGATATCAAGATGGTTGGTCACCCCAAGAACCCTCAAGATCTTAGCATCCAGCCACGCGGGAATCCTCGCCGTTTTGCCCATCCTCAACCCCTCAGGCAACACCAGAAACGAAGCGAACACAAACAAGGCCCAGCACCCATCGAACGGCGGTTCCAAGACGGCTCAGGTCTAATTTTCCCTCCTGCCTGGCAGTAGGGCACAATAGAACTGCAGTAGTTCGCACCCTCGAACCCACCAGGTGCTGCTCTCAAGCCACAGCTTGCTCTGTGGCCACCACACGGATTACGAAGTCGCCTCGCTGCTCCCCAAACGTGCAGATAGAGGAGCCGCTACTGCATGCACCTATCTCCAGATTACTCTTCCGAACTCCTCCTCAAGACGTCAGTTTTCCGTATCAGACAATCGCTTTGCAGGTAATTGGGTCTAGCTGCAGAATTATACTCGATTAAATTAGCAACAGATTACTGACAACACCAATTCGCTCCTCCAGAGTCCATACAACGGTTTTGGAGACCCCGTATCCGTCTCAACCCGCATCATCCACATCCACATACATCCCCTCTTCTTCATCTTCTTATCTGTGCATACCAACCTCGCCTTCCCATTCGGTCCTTCATGGGCCCTACCAACACTGACATGCATAATAAGGATAAGATATCTCGAGCCAAACGGCTAGGCTTTCCCAAACGGAGAATTTATCGACGCGAAAAGGCTGGTGCCATGCCATCCTTATGCAACACCACCAGCTAATTACGTATCACTCCACCCTAAGAGGTGCGGATCGAAATTCAGGAAGCCAAAGCTCACACCTTCGAAAGAGGTAAAAGCCTTAAATTGTGGCTAGAACATTTACAAATTCTACTGTCTATTACTCGAAATTTATCTACTTGTCCCACGCCCATTCGGATGGAGAAAACGGCAAAACCTTCAGCCTCCACGTCTTAATGCGAGGAGGAGTCCACGTAGATTTTCAATAGGCTTTTGACGGAGTCTGCTCTTTGATAACTGCCAAAGTTCGGCATGAAATCCAGACGGCTATTGAAAGCTGTGGTTATTGAGTATTGTAGCGAGCCATTGCTCCAGCTCGGGGTAATGCTTCAACCGAAAGTGGTTACACTGCCTCTTCTCGCAGCTCCAAGAACTTCCAACTACCTATCACCGTCTTTATTTCGACCTAGTACTACAGCTTCTTATCAAGATAATCTAATTCAAAACTCACAATTTGAGACCCAAATTCTGTAATCCAATCAACCAACCTAATGTTTCCAAGCTCTTTAGCTTTTCATCAATCAGCAATTAGTATCCCTAACATCAGAAGCTACTCCTTCCCACTCTCCTCCACGCCAATCATGCAAGTCATCATCCATCGATGGAGTAGCAGAACATGCCGCATCCATCAACTCTCCATGACCCTCCCGGCTGCAGAAGCCATCCCATCCGAAGCCAAGATCGCAAGGATAAGCAAATTCGCCTCAACATCCATCTCATCCAGCACAATAGGCAAGTGTGGCGAGCGTGAGCTTACCACTCTTTCCAAACACGGGACACCTCCGCAATCGCAGCAAGGCAGATTGACCGAACCGGGTATACAAAGTATGGCGTCTATTCAAGAGCTGTGCATACCAATGATGTCCTAGGTCCTACCACGCCATACCACATCATATTATCACAACGGCTGTCATGCATACAGACAGACGCATGGCGCTGAGCTGATAAGTTGATAGCGGAAGATATCTTTATCTCCTCTTCCCTTACCCGAGCTCCTGCGTGCATTTGCATGCATGCAGGTGTGCAGGATGACAAGGTAGATGCGTGTGTTGGGGATGCAGGAGGAGGGATTATACGGCGTCTGTTGGATTTGTCCGAATTCCTCCTGTCCTGTCATATCACTTGTTTCCTGTGCTTCGTGGAGTGAGATAAATCTATGTATATATGTACCTATGTACCTCTCTGCTTCAAGCACCCTCCTCTTACTGGATTGTGATCAATCGATCAGTCTCGGTAATGTACCGAGATACTTCCACAAGTCGTTGTATCATGGCGAAGTCAGCCCACAGCAATACAAGGTACAAAGCTGTATCTCGCAGTCCTCTTGATATCCTATACTCTCCTCTCCTTGTTCATCCTTTCCCCCTTTCACTTTGCAATTTGAATTCTCTCTTCATCATCTGGAAAACGAATTGTCCGCTCCAATGCAACAGCAGGTGGCGTACTTGGTCGTCCGTCACGCTCTCCAGAACCACCACTGACAGAAGGACCAGAGTCTCCTTTTCCATTCGCACTTTCACGACCTCCATCTGCAATGGCTCTTCCTCCAATCCTGAAAACTGGCCTGTCGGGCATTGACGCGGAGGCGGAGGCAGGTCCGTTCGGAGTTGACGCTCCAGATGGCTTCTTACGACGCTGTCTCAAGACGCCAGCAATTGACGATGATCTGCTATAGTTGCTGATAGCGAAAGAACCAGGTTCATCATTGTTCTGGGAGAAAGCTCGTGAAAGAGTTCGTGGAAGGAAGAAGCCGAGTTTCCCGAGAGGAATGGACAACCCATGGACAACCTAGAATTGCTTTTAGCATCATTCCAAGTTACCGGCATTCCGGTCAAGGCATTCCTGTTTCAGGAAGTGTGGACTTACGATACTGCATATGGCCAGAAACCAGACCACGATCATGATGGTGTCTCCCAATCGTTTGGCATCCTCCCTCTGTTCACCATCCACGGTAATAGTTTCCAGAAACTCAAGACTAATGTACAGATAAAAGATAGCGGACACGCCAATAGGACCAAAGAATCCGACGAAGATCGCTTGTCTCTTTTCCTCAATCTGGTGGATGAATTTGTGCATGGCGAAAACAATCGGCAAACGTCTAGATGGGAAATGTAAGCGAAGTCTACCATGCGCACAGATTGCTGATACTGACCGCAAAAGCAAAATTAAGACCCCCAGAAATATCAATCGATAGATCGGAATGATATCGTTACTAACAAACGAATGCCATGGACAGATGGCTCCAAACCAGATGAAGATTGATAAGTTGAGTAGCATATCGATGGTCGGCTGCAGGGAATCGTCCAATGTCTCGAGACGAAACCAATCGTCCCAAGTAAAGGTGTTCCCAGCAATGAAGCAAGCAAGGACATCATCAGATCCTATCATACCTATTTGGAATTAGACATTTTTGAGTTCAGCAAAAATGCCCTTAGGCGGCGACTTACCACAAGTGCCAACAATAAACAATGCAAGCGTGATTGCAAACACCAAGAAGCTCTCCCGATCCACAAATTTCTTCTCCTCAGCCCAATGCAGTAGCTCTTTGGCAATCCAGCCGACGGCCGCTCCATACACCAGAGACAAGAGGATCGTGTACCCCCACGTCTCTCCAAACCACATTCCCAAAGCTTTGCCAGCTCCTCCTTCCTTTTGAACGTCAGCGAAGCGCTCCATCGCTCCCAGAAATTAAAGACATACCTGACCTAGACCTCCATGACCCGTATATTTGACAAAATACAACGCCACGAACAAGAATGGATATCCCAATCCATCATTCGCACCTGACTCCGCAACAATAATCTTCTGCAAATCCTTGGGAACATTCTTGTCTGCAAACTTTCCTTTAACGATGGAATTTGACAGGACAGGATCCGTGGGCGTTACACACGCTGCGACAGCGAGAGCATGGACGTATGGTAGATGAGGCACCATGGCATAGATGATGAGACTGCTAGCAATCCACATGCAGGTCATGATTGGACCGAGGAGGAGAGCGAGAGCCTTCCATTCTTTTTGCAGATAGCGACTGGGAAGCTGAACGCCTGCAAGAACGAGCTGTACGCCGAGGACCAAACGGCTGAAATACAAAGTTATTGTATTGAGGTTTTCTTGCGAGCCAGCGTATTCAAGAGGTTTGACAAAGTTCGTAGCATGAGGAGAGAATGTGACGCCGGCGAGGAGAGAGATCACTTTTTATTTATCGTTAGCAAATGCAAAATAAAAATGGATCATAATTGTCATTCAATGTCGAGTCCCGCAATCAACAAACAAAAGGGTCCAATTTCAATCTGAATGCCAAGAAAATGAGAGCACCTACGCGCTTCTGAGAGATAAAACTTCTCCTTGAACAAATAGCTCACCAGCCCGAACAGCGTAATGAACCCGCCCAGCACCGAACACACAACATTGAAGTTCGTAATCGCAAGCGTAGGCATGGCTCCTCTTCCCTCCAATCTTATTAATCTGACTCGATCGCCTAGAAACACCAAGCTTCGTTGCCAATGTATGCCAATCTTCGCCGAGACTTATCTATCCAACGGTATCCAGTCTCCAGCGTCAAGTGTATTCTTGGATCCAATTATCCTGTCAACTAACTCCCGAGTCGTCCTCGCTACTCTTCAGATCTAGCAGCGAGTCTACGTACGGAGGGTATTCCACAAATGTTATTGAATCATTGGAGATTTGTCGTTTCGAGTCGTTCAAGTACGGGGTGAAAACCGCCACTTTGTACTCTTTTGTTCGGGAGAGAAGGTACGAAGGTGTTTATATTTACTGATATGCTGTGCTATGTAGCTAGGAGGGTCGAGTACAGTGACTGTTGGCGTGTTGTACAAGTCCTACAGGAAAGAACAGAATGCATCAGAAGAAAATCCCGCTCTCATGTTTTGTTATCTTCTGCCCCACTTCTACAGCGGAAGGAGGCGGTGGGCGTCATCCTCGTGGACCCCTGGAGCTACATGACTCGCTAGGATTTCGAGTCTCCCAAGAAGCAAGCAATGAGATACATTTCAAGTCGTCGTGATGAAGAATATGACAGTTCTGCTTTGGTTCTGTTTGATTGTCCTAAAGCTGCGGTAACAACGGGCACTATGCAATCGTCAAAACTCGAATTCGACATTCAAGCCATTCCATACCTGATTTCCTCTGTTGACAATGCAACAAAGTGAGCATTTTACAACAGGGACGAGCCAGGAAGCCCAGAGATCGCTGAATCTCGGTTGTGAAGCCGGCTTACCGTACAGAGCTCACAGCAATGGTTCCTCAGAATCAAGTGTAGCAAGTGAAGATACATCCCATCAATCCATAGCAACAAGCCGCAAGAATCGATCTAAATCTATCTGCTGATGCCAACATACTGTAGAGAAGAGCAAGCCAAAAAAAAAACTCGTCCTTCTGACGCTGGGTATTGAATGCCTCCCAAAACACAAATAAGAATTCCATACCGCAATAATTCCCATTATTCATACAGCTCTTCCCTCATTTCAGCGCCATCCCATTCGCTGCCATAATCCCGAATCAGACCTGAGGAGCCAAAGTAGAGAAACTATTTTCATCATACCCATATCGTCCACACCCAGCTCAGTAGCCCTCAGCTCCTGATCCATCGTAATAGCCAGTCATAGTTCCACAAGATCACACATACTAACGACTGGACTGCGCTCCTGCAACAGCGAGTCTATCAGCAGCGGTATTTCCAGGATCTTCATTGTGGCCTTTGATCCAAGTAAACTTAGTCTCAGCACCTAACGCCTCACGCTCTTCGATCAAAGCTCTGACTGCTTTAATCAGATCCTGGTTCTCAACTACCTTCCCGCCAGAGGTGACCCAATTCCTCTTCTTCCAGTTTGCATACCAGACAGATACACAATTGATTGAGTAGTTACTGTCCGTGATGATCTCGACGTGTTTCTCTTTTGGGGCAATCTCGAGAGCGCGCTGGATACCAGTGAGCTCTGCCCGGTTGTTGGTTTGTACTGGGCCATCGAGAGCTTCGGAGAGATTGCTGGGAGTTTGTGAGTACGTAGAGCAATGTAGAGAATGAACAAATAGACCTACCGTTTGTCACCGACTCCAAAGAAGACTCCAACTCCAGCGACCGCACCCGCCTTCCCGTTGCCCAACGCACTTCCATCCGTATAGATGCTCAACCACTTTGACTTCTTTTCCGCGCCGGCACTTGTCTTAGACCTCTTCGCAGACGGCTCGTCCTCATCTTCTTCCACCTCTAACTCCTCGTCATCCTTCTCAGATTTTTTTGCCCTGGTCGTCTTTGTACCATTCGCAGCGGCCGCCTTCGTAGGCATCTTCCCACCACTCTTCACAAACTCCTCCGCCTCTTTCCTCGTCTCAAACTTCTTATACTTCGGCTTCTCCGCACCATTAATCTGCATCTGCGCCTCCGGCCATTCGGTATAGACACCAGGTTTGTGGCCCACAGCCACAGCATAGAACTTCTCCTGTCCAGGCTTCGACTTGCTCTTCCCAGCCACGAAATCGTCCGCTTCTTGTTTTGTCAGGAAGGACTTGTCTGTCATAATCAAATCAGTATGGGGTCTTCCCAAATTCAGAGTTCAGGGAAGAGGTGTACATACACACAGCGCCCCCGAATCCTGCAGTGTGGTCCTGGCATTCCTTCCAGGTCATGTATACACCAGGCGTCCTACCAGTGCGCACAGCATAGAACTTCGATACGTCCTCCCCAAGCTTACGCTTCTTCGAACCAGAAGACATGATTTCCAGCCTGTACTCTCGTAGTTTATGGAGCTTTCGGTATTCGTAGAGAGGGGTCCCGAGGATGAGGGACGTGGTGCAGAAGCTGCGAGGCTGAGAACGGAGAAAGACAAGTCGAGGGGCGGCTTTATGTGGACAGGTTCGAGTTGAAAGAGCCTTTGAGAAAGGCAGAAACGAGTTAGCTGAGACGAGCTGGGAACAAGCAAACTGGGTAAAGAAATTGCAGTGCTCGAAGCAAACAATAAAGACGTCTGTTATGCTGCGGGTTGGCGGGGCTGAAACTTACAAGGCTGAAGGGAAATACGAGACTTGGACGTTGGTGCTGTCGCGATAGTCAGGTTGATAGGTAGAGATTACCCAAGGCCCAGGGGAGCAGGTCCATCGACAGGGACTTCGTCGTCGTTAGTTTGCTCAGTGGATGGAATCAGGATGGGTTCAATTCCGGTCGCAATCCATGAAGGTTCGGATGTCGTTGCTCCTGGCGTTGGAAGCGAAAGCGCCGAAAACAGATGCTGGTCTGCGGACCGAGGCGTCCATTGATCATCTGCTCTCCTCGTACAAACATTACACAATTCGACTCGCAAACCATACTAAACATGATCTCAAACCTATCAATAATGCAAAGTTGCCATCAAGATTAGGTGCGGGCCTCAAGCCTAGTGCCAGGATATGTCAAAAGGCACAAGTAGGTAGCGCAAGATACATGCTTTTCATGTCATTTTATTGTCCTTGGAGATTGCGGCCTCCGACAGCCAGTATTATTAAGTACAGCCTTCTTTCATATACAGCAACCATTTCTTAGCAGCCGTTCAGATCGCTCGCCACGCTCTTGGGTATAAGCGCGAGCAAACAATCGAAGCAAAATCATCTAACAAACCCGACTCCAAAGCTATGCCATCTCATTGCCTCTGTTCATTCAACCTTGATCCACCAAAGTCCACATCTCATATCTCACAGTATTCTTACATATCGTATCTCGTCCAACTGCCAAACCTGACTCCTCGTATGCTCCCGTATGTAGTGACGCTATGCGAAGCAAATAATATCCGGGACGCCTGTGCTCATTGCCATGTAGACCGTACAATTCGATCCTCAGCGCCGATGAACCTTGTCCCCCAAAATCGAAAGAAAAACAAAATAAAGACATAGAAAAAGGCTGCTAGTTGGTATGACCAATGGCCTTCTGTGGCTTGTAATCAGGAAGTTCGTCGAATGTGTATTCGTCCGAATTGTATTTGTAAGCGTGGAATTCGATACCATATGGCTTTGGCTCAATAGCGAAGAGCATACCAAGTGGTACGTCCAAGTCGGCGATATCATCTCGCGTAAGGTCCATGAAGTATGCCATCAGGACTCTGCACACCGAACGATGGCCGATGATGAGGACGTGATCCTTGATCCGCTCAATTTCACGGACCATGTCCCGAAGTCTGCTGATGACTTGCAGATAGCCTTCTCCGCCGACACCTGGATAGATGTAGCTGAGCTTGTCGGCTCTTCGCTTCGCATACTGCTCGGGGAATTTCTTCTCGATGTCTTCGTAAGTCATGCCCTCGAACGTACCGGCATCGAGTTCTTTGAGCATCTCCCAGTTTTTGACGTCGTAATTGTCGTCATCTTGAAAGCACTCTGCAGTTTGTATGCTGCGTTGTAGCATGGAGGTCCACACACAGAAATTCTTCTCTTCAAGCTCTCCGAGGATGTCAGGATATGGGGGTGTCTGGTCACCCGCTTGCATTGGGAGAGCAGCCTCGGTCAGAGCTCTCTGCTTCTGATCAATCTCCCATTCGGCACGTTTATTTGATACAAAGTTGTACAGAACAGTTGCGTAGTTGTGGCCGGCTTCGGTGAGTTCTGAGTCTCCGCCGATCTTTCCAGCGAGGTTGTCCTGAGACTGACCATGCCGAGTGATCCAGATCTGTCTTGGTGAGAGGTTGAAGGTGGAAAGATATGATGCAATTCCACCAGCAAGGAAGCCTTGAAGGCGATAATGGACGACCTTGCGACCAACATCAATCATCTTGATGTATTGCATGTTATTGTCCTCCTCGTATTTTCCGAGGGGCACATATGCGCTCTCGTAGGCCGCAACACGCTTTCTGAAATCAGCGAGTGAGCTTTCAGGGTCCTTGTCTTTGTAGTCTGGCCCCTTGAGCTTCAGATGCATGTTTGCTTCGAGCAGCTGCAAATTGTTAGCTGCTAGGTCATAAACCAAAATGAAAAGTGATTTACCTTTTCGTCTTCGCAGACACTTTCAATGAACAGAATGCCTAATTTTGGCTCCCTATCTTTGATAGCCTTGAATAAAACTTGTCTGCGCTCGATCGTGCTGTTTGTAGCATCNAAAATGCCAACGGAACCGCCTTGGTTCAGGAGAAAGTCAAGCAGTTCATCCAATGTTGACAAAGCAACTTGTTCTCTGATTTGTGATGCCTTCTCATTCTTGGGATCAAAAAATTGTGCAGACTGCTCCATTGTGTCGGCACTCGGGAGTTTGGCCAATTCATTTGGGTCTTCTTCCTTTGGATAAACGCCATTCAAAAGAATATGGGCAGCTTGTGTTGGACCATCAACCATTCCAGCAAGGGATCCTGTTCGCAAAGTTCTCGTAACCTTTGGTGAACGAGGAGGTGATTGTGGGGGCGATTGAGGTCCGTTACCGGCGGCTGTTCGTCTTCGAGAGCCAACGTTGAAAATTCTGCACTCATGTTGCTGCCAGGACAGGTATCGCTGGATCTTTTTTGTAATGTAGGACTTTCCTCTGGCAGGCAATCCAACCATCACAACGACTAACTTTGCGCCTACGTCCCTTTGTGCGATTTTTCCATCTGGCGAGACTCGAGAACGGGTCATGCCAGGAATGTTCAAGGTCGTCGCTGGTGGTCTGATTCTTGGAGTCGCAGTGCCCGAATTCTGTCGGACTGGAGGTCTATCTGTAAATTAGCAAGGCTCTTCTTCAATGGCAAGTTCACAAAAAACTTTGGTGTGACTCTTTCGGGAGTGGGCTACTCCATAGAGGCAAACCCAACACCTTTCGAGAGCAGCCACAAGTTGGTCTGCAGATTGCAGCCCAAGATCATGGATAAGAAAGCAATTGATGACTTACAATCTTGGGCTTCCGGGAGCCGTGGAGGGGTTGCTGGCATCTGGGGTGAATGAGGGGGAGGATCCGTTCTGCGAAGTAGGGCTCTGCATGTTGAGGTTCTGCAAAGCGCGTCCCAAGGCAGAGATTGCTGGAGGAGGGGCGAGAAGAGATTCTGGAGTATGAGCAGGTCTTGGAAGAGTGATGTTGTTGGTAATATTCTCGAGGGGAGGATTCGCCGCCATGGTTGCGACGCGATTGACCATGGCAAGCCTTGCAACTTCCGAGTGTTGGGCCGTTTTAGCTGCACATGAGTAAGTCAACAGTGGATCTTTTGATGGGGTTTTATCTGCAAAGAGGTAAAATAGTTCTGGGTCTTTTGTGGACACTTACTGGGAGAAATGTGGACAGCACCAGCTTTGCGCTCGTGGAGCACGGCTGAAGGCATTCCTCCTTGAGATCGACAGGGTCTCGGAGTGATTGGATGTGACTCTTAAAGGTGTCGGTCTTTGACGTGAGTCGGTGACCGACCGAGAGTTTGTAGCGTGCAAACGGCGGCTTTCCACCCGTGACACGAAGAGATGCCAATACCGAAGACACGGAAGACGTCCGAAGAGGAGGTGTTGAATCGAATTGAAGATGGAGATGAAGTTGCACTGAAGAATTGATCTCCGGTGGGCGAGGATGGCCTTGATAAATGTCGTCCTCGGTCTGAATCGTAACGCTGGGTTGGATAGCCAGGGACCCAGGAGAGGAAATATTCTGGAAGCGAGCTCGAGCTTGTAATAGCTCGCCCAAACCAGGCTAGCACGGCCAAGAATGAACTCCTCAGCACAACTGTAACTACTGTAACAAGAGCAAGGTCGAGCAAGGTCAGAGACTTCGTTCCATCGTGGCTAACAATAGTCTGAAAGTCGAACAATGAACAACACGGTTGTCTCAATGTTACCGCTTGGCTCGATCACCGGCTGCAACAGATCGTCCCGGAGTCCGCACTTCAGACGATGTTTTGTTTGGTGAGTGGCGACAACCAAAGCCAGAAAACGAAATTGGAAGTGAATAGAGGAAGAAAGAGATATGCTTTCGAGATAAGGGCAGACTGGCAAGTCTTCTATTCTTACTTTCTCTTGCGCCTATCATCCAGAGCCTCGTCGTCGTCCGTGATACGGGCCTGCTGAATCCGGGACGCCACAGAACTGAGTGCAGCCTGATGTCTCAACAATCGATGCTATTGGGCAGTGACACGACAGCGTGGGCAGAAGGCCTCCGCTTACAGGCCAGCTGCACAACTGCCAAAAGCTATCAGCAATCAACAAAACACAATCGAGACATTCAGATAAGCATCCCTCCTTGTCTCCCTTTGGCTTTGGCAGGCTGTACTCCAGAATTTAGTACAAGATAGAAATAAACAGGATGATCGTACTTGATGTTCGCAACGTGAAATAGTGGGAGAGTTTGTTGTTAGATCAACGGCTCAGGGAGTCCTGGGAATTGTTTCAGCACTCACAGTTGCTTTGCGCTCAGAATGGCATTCTATCTTCAAGGTAGGCTCAGATGACATGAAAGCTCTGTTCTTAGTACACCTCCGGGGTCTACGAGTTTCCCAAGGATTAATTTGTGATACCAAACGTAACCTTCTTATTCGTTGAACGGTTACCAGGTGTGAAAACAAAAAGCAAAGTGATCTGCGATTATCCTCACAATACCAAGTACTTCGAAACTACGTGGCAACAATGGACTGCACATAGAGTGTACTTGGAAAAGGTCGGCATCAATCTCTTTTTGTAGTACACAATGTCTTGTGTCCTTGGCCGAGAGTCTAGATTTACGAAGGGTCTTGGCTTCAGTTTAGGCACGTGTGAATGACGCTCAAGAGTCTTTGAAGATAACGTGGGGAGATTCTTCTGGTTTGAACTTTGTTCTTAGGACGAACAACTACCGCAGAGCTAGACTTGTGGTTCAACACCATCTCAAACTACCGGTCAATTGTGAGCTGATGATAGGCCAAGATAATATGCACTCTGCGTTCAAGTCTTTTGGCCTTGGAGGCTTGGAATGGACTGGGCCTACGTAGCCGAGCCAAGTCCCAGCCTCAACAGCACCTTGGGATAAATATATGATCATGTTGTCGCCGCGCATGTTGTTGTGGCAGCTCAGACATCTTTTCACTCATCTCGCCTCACCCAGAAATGGCTGAAGACCATTTTCTATCAGAAAAGGAAATCACTGCGTTCATCAACGATCTCGACAAGAACAACAATGGTCACATTGAATATGACGAGGTAGAATTCAAGCTCGATCAAGTGCACAAAGAGATTGCGCCCCAAGCAAAACCTCATAATCTCCATTACAAGGATGAAAGTGATGCGCAGAAACAGCGTCGCCACGCGTTCCTCAGGAGTGTGATCGGAACGGACAAGAATCAGATCGGTCGTGATGACTTCGCGAACATCGTCAGAGGATGGAAGGTTCCATCCATGGAACCCGATAAGAAAGCCGAAGATGAGCACAAGGAGTTCATGAAGGAAATGGGTATTGGGAGAAAAGTCCGGGCTTGGTGGTCTGTTCGAGGACCTGAGGTATTATTTGTTGGCATGGTTGTGGGCATGCAAATCGCGTTCGGTACATGGCAGTGCGTTAAGTACGTAACCCAGATGCAGTACCGACATGTAAGTTCTCTTGCGGGTCTCCAGTGTCTGGCCGTATTTGACAAATTCCAGGCATTTGGATGGGGTGTAGTGATGGCGAAGACTGCAGCGGGAGTTTTGTGTAAGTTGCATCGATCCGCGACGCGATTTCGGCAGCTGACGAAATAGATCCCACCTTATTCTTCCTCATCCTATCTATGTCTAGATATATCTCCACGTTCGCTCGGAAGTCGTACTACCTGTCGCGATTCATCAACTGGGATCTGTCACAGAGCTTCCACATTATCATCAGCATTGTGGCCATTAGCTTTGCTTCTTTGCATGCTATCGGACATTTGACTGGGTAAGTGATCTGTGCCATATATCCTGGAGCATTCATCTGACCATGGCTCTAGATCTTTCCTTTACGGCAGTAGACCAGCCCAGCAAGATGACGTGGCAGCAGTCCTTGGTCCAGACGCTGTTCCCAAGCCATACCGGGCCTTTGTTGCTACTTTACCTGGTTGGAGTGGTATCACTGCTCTTGGACTCTTCTACATCCTGGCTTTATTGAGTATGCCTGTGGTGAGGAAGAAGAGCTACGAGATATTTCAGCTTGGCCAGTAAGTAACCTCCGAACCTCGATCTTCTGATTTTCAATATTATTGACATGGAAATACTGATATCCGATCCTTCTCAGTCTTCTCATGTTCCCAATAATTGGCTTGCTCTGCGCTCACGGAACGAAGGGGCTCCTCCAATATCCTATGCTGGGGTACTGGCTCGCTGTCCCAACTCTTCTCGTCCTGGTCGAGCGGGGCACTCGAATCGTGAATGGATTTCTTCACATGCCAGCAAAGATCGAGGTTCTCGACGCCGACACTGTTGCAATCACAGTCACGGTGCCAAACTACCGCTGGTGGCCATACAAGGCGGGGCAATACGTGTTTCTTCAAGTCCCCAAGATTTCGAGGTTTCAGTGGCATCCATTCACAGTGTCTACGTGTATCGGCAACGAGATGCAATTGCACATCAAGACAGATGGGGACTGGACCTCGAAACTCCGAGATTTTGCAAAGGATGGACCTCCACAGATCCAGATAGGAGTAGACGGGCCCTTCGGAGCTCCTGCACAGCGTTTTTACGACTTCGATCAAGCAATTGTTCTGGGGAGCGGAATTGGTGTCACTCCATTCAGTGGAATTTTGGCCGATATGCAAGCCAGAGATGAGCATCTGCACACTCACGGCCAGTCTGACACCCATTCGGAGTTAAGTGAAAAGGGTCCAGTTGGATATCGGAAGGGTCGATTTAGAAGAGTGGACTTCCACTGGATCGTTAAGGATCGGAATTACCTTCTCGTAAGTTCTCGGTCAAGTTCCGAACTCACCGATTTCGCATACTAATATCATCACCAGTGGTTCTCCGACCTCCTAAACCAGGTCTCAAGATCAGCGAGCGAGCATGAGAACGATCCCCACCCCCACCTCGACGTCAACATCTTCACACACGTCACCCAAAAGCGCAAGAATCTCTCAACGCACGTCTTCCGCTTCCTGCTCGAATGTCACCGGACGGAAGAGCACCCCGCCTCACCGCTCACTGGTCTGCTGAACAAGACGCACTTTGGACGACCGGATCTGGCGAAGATCATGGATGAGCATTATGAGAGTATGCTTGAGTGGTACAAAGAGATGGGCAAGAAGGGCATACATATCAAGAAGAGGAAGGTGGGCGTGTTCTTCTGTGGTGCCCCACCTATTGGATATGAATTAGCCGATCGATGCCAGATTCTGACGAGGAGAGCGAGGGAGGACAAGAGCTATATTGAGTACCACTTTATGATGGAAGTCTTTGGATAGTTCAAGATATCAATTTCGGTAGCGCGGGATGTAATGGAGTAATGACAAGGAGTAGATTACTCCGATGCATTTCTTTTGAGGCCGACTGTCCATCTATTTTACGTGCAGTCACTCTGCGACGGGAATCCTCGCTTGTGCAAGTGAGCCTCTTTTCGTCCGATGATGCCATACCGATCTCTCATTCCTTGTGGTGCACCTCCGCCTTCTCCTGCATCTCTATCTCCTTCGCTTGGGTACCCTCCATCTCAGCCTCGGTTTTGGTACTTTTGAACTTCCTCCCAGGGATTCTTCTCGCGAATAGCTCATCAAGCTCTTTGTATGTACGCCCAGCTGTTTCTGGTTGATACACCCACAGATACACGCAACACAACAGAGAAAGGCCTCCAAAGATGAACGTGACTTTCGCTCCGAGATTGGCCTGATCTGGGTTGAACATCTTTGGAATTACAAATGCCCACATGGTGTTGATGGCATTCTGTACAAAGATTCCGATTGCGATCGTCTTGACACGAAGACGAGATGTCGCAGTCTCGCAGAGTAGGGTGTACGCTACGGCACCGATGGTCACGTTGTAGCTCCAGCAGTAAATGAGGATGAGAGAGCATGTTCCTATACATTGTCAGCAAGAATTAGAGGGTGTACAAATGATCAGTATACCTTTGAGGGCACCAGGAGTTCCAACGACGGCCAGCCCGCCGGTGAGCATCAGGTCGACTGTCAGGAAGCATAGCCCGTAGAACATCAGAGGTCTGCGACCAAAACGTTCAACCAGAAACCACGACATCACATTGCCGATCAGGGATATTACTTGCTGGACAATCTGCAAGATGTAGCTTTCGCTTGTACTGTAACCCGCGAGTTGGTAGTAGTAAGTTGAGTAGCTGGCAGCGAAGTAAATGCCAGAAAAGCACTGGATAGCATAAGGTGCAATTGCGATGCCCGTTCTCCGCAAGTTAGTTTTGCGAAAACATTCCATGTATGTTACTCCTGATGTCTCGTCTTTGATTTTCTCCAGAGTTACGACGATCTGCGCAATGTGAAGTTCGGTCTCAACGGATGAATAGCCGAGTTTGTAGAGAGACTTCACAGCCTTGTGTTGTCGATTTTTGCTGATGAGCCACCAAGGTGACTGTGACCATTGTAGTCAGCGAGCTGAAAGTGCTCTAGGGGTCATGTAGCCTACCTCGGGCATGAATGGGAGGAAAACTGTCCCAATTGCGGCGACAGCATATTGTGCAACGAATACGGAACGGTACGCCCATCTGCTCTCTGATATACCTTTCAGTCACAAGATCGACATCCCAAATTCAAATTCAAAAGATGCTTACCATATGTTCCGGTTCCTTTGATGATGAGTGCGACCAGGAAGGGACCAAGAGTGAATGAGATCGCCGCGGCACTGCTGACGATTCCACGCAGGACTGTCGGTGTGATCTCGCCAATGTACGCAAAAGAAATAGTGATGAATGCACCAGTCGCGAACCCACTAGTATAAGCGCATCAGCATCCTGCATTCCAGCAAGCGGGGCAAGGAATTGAATGTACTTGATAAACTTTCCACCAAAGAACACAGCATTCGTCGTTGCTACCAGCTCAAGAGTTATGCCGACGTAAGAAAATATCAAGCCTAGTGCGTATACCCATTTTCTTCCCACATGGTCTGCAAGATATGCTGCTCCGAGAGATCCAAAACAGGCACTGAGAGTAGTCATGAGTCAGTCACAGAGCTCTCAAGCAGAAGGGTTCCTCATGCAACTTACGATGCAACTGGCGCACCACTGAAAGCAGATTGCCAGGCAACAGGAAGGACATAATTGTCTTCGAATTTGTAGCCGAAGTCCTGTAACACCGTGTAAGGAGGTTGAATCTGTAGGCTGTTGTGCATAAACGAACTTTTCTGAACTCTGGTATTCCTAACACTGCACCTCCAGCTTGATTCTCGAAGCTGTTCAAGATAAGCATCCAAATGGCGTAGATGCACCAGAGCATCACCCATGGATTCTCACGGATCGCTTGCAGAGGGCCAAGTTCATGCTCATGCTGGTTGGCTATGTTGCCGGTCTGCTCGACGCTCTTGAGGAGCTCGGTATCGGATTTGAGCTTGCTTGAGTGCTCCATACCGGCCAATATAAGGGCGGATGATTAGAGTAAGAGTAAGAGACAGAGGTGTTAGGGAAGAGTTGGCAGGAGCCAGTGCGAGGTGGTACTGATGTTAAAACGAGAATCAAGATTCGGAATAGTCAAATCAGCTGGTAAGATCACAGTATATATACTGATGATAATTCCAATCTATTGCGTGGACACCGAAATAGCTTTCAATTATTGTGGATCTAGTTGTGAAGAAGCCGGAGGAGACTTACTCCAGATCGATCATCGAGCACCTCCCCGGCCAGCGCTGAAGCTCCATGGGGCCCCGCGAACCGACTTCCTGGAGAACTTGACGAATTCAGTTGGGTTCAGAGGAGCGAGCATGGGGGTGGCAGGAAGGAAAAGTCGCCCAAGTGGATTCATGACTCGTTAACAAAGCAAGTGCTAACGCCGCTAAAGCGGCTTGAAATCTCGCTTGGGCTTCAACCTTCTCTTTGTTCAGGAGCAAATGCCACACCAGTACTTCCGAGTACTCGTACTCTACCGGGCGAGGGGTAGTATTGCCTTCCTGGTTTGCCAATGATGCACGGCTGAGGCGAAGGTCAGGGCCGTTTCCTTCTGCTACTCGAAGATCCTAGCATTCACAGGATCGAAGGAGGCAAAAGTGGGGTTTCTGTGCCTTGCATTACTTCGACTGTCCCGTGCTTTCCCTGGTGTGCTTTGAGCGGTGGTTGCTCTTGCTCATTTAATTTCCATTCTATAATTCTCTTTTCCTCCGGCAAGAGCAACCACAGTCATCTGCTGTCTCAATTTTTTGAGCTCAGGTATGCCTTCAACTCCACACCAAAGGACTCGACAAGGATGTTTGACCTGTCGAAAGCGGAGAAGGAAATGTGAGTACATTACAAGGTTCTGATTGTATTGTTGCCGTTGTATGAAGCTGATCTCTGCCATTTGAGGATACAGGTGATGAACGAAAGCCGCTGTGTCAGAACTGTACGGAGCGTGGTATCGTCTGCCGTTACGGAATACAACTCATTTTCCGCCCGAACAACCACCTCAGCCTTGTACCAGAGGATGCAGATAGCCTAAGAAAAACCTCTGCAAAGGTTTACAAGCAGATCAGGGTTAGATTTTCCCCTATTTTGGCAAGATATGCTTAGGGCCATTAAAAACTTCGAAGTCCTAATGAAGTGAATAGTTTTTAGATGGCCTAGCAGACGATGAAGATCTTCCGTTTGTTGATCAAGAAACGCCAACCTGGGTCACTAGCTCTGTTGGAACTCAACTTGAGCAGAATGACCGGACGGATCGGCATCCCAATTCAAAACAAAACTTTCTAGAGTACCATCAGGACGTACCCGACGAAACCCTGCCTGATTTTCATGCCAGAGAAGATGAAATTGACACAGGCCGCAGACCTCAAGTGCCTGATACACCTCCATTAGTCGTAGCCCAATGTCCTGAAGTCATTTCATATGATGACCCGACTTCCCCCAGAGCTCGGTCCTATTCTAATGGACCTATTCCTGGCCGACTCGTGTCTCAAGTTTCAAGTCCTACTACTAACTTAAGTCCACGGGATGCTACAAGGGACGGTAGTATTCTTCAATTACTCGGTGAGACATCGGACTCCGTCTTCACGACTAGAAGAGTAGAAGTATCAACAAATACCATCATACCTGCTATCGAACGTAACCTTTTACTCAAATACTATGTAGATCATGTCGCGCCAAGAGTAAGTGTCTTCAAAGAACATATCTGTCGCTTCGGCATATTGTTGACGTGGCATATAGCAGGATATATGTACACCTCATGCTTCTTTCGGCATCCACATTTGCAGGCTTTCTACCAGTTTCATACCTCTCCTCTACGCTATCCTTGCACTGTCGGCCCAACAGCAATTTCAATGTTCGCACCCAAACAATGTCCTTTGTCGAGGCAGTGACTTAGCATCACTTGCAATTGCTTCTATGGGACCAGACCTGTACAGCGATAGTCAGGAAGTAATTGCTACACAGACACTCCTTATGGTAAGAGAGCTCATAACATGTGAGATCAGACACTGGAATGACATACTGAGGGATCGGGTGGACGTCTTTGCAACGCTCGGTGTCAACGGATTCTCCCATGGCCATCGAGGGGCTGCAGCATGGGCAGTCTTAAGACTTGGTAAGTTGTTTCGACTGACTTTATGCTCCCACGGGCATGCCAAGCTATGTTATAAGATTGGTTGAGGACATGATTCTTACTATACGCCAGATCTTGCACAGGCGATAGCATCCAGGACGCCGCCAATCACCGCCGTTGAAACCTGGCGAAGTCCATCTCAATACCCCCAAAACGACATACAGCCAGAAGTCTCGGAAGAGGGCGAATCCCCAGAATGGACTCGCCGATCAATACTCCTATGCGCTGAAGTGGCCCAGCTTTGCTTCTCGACCGAGCTAGCTCACCCCGCGAAAATGCATGCGACAACAAGAACATGGACATCTCTCTACTACCGCACGCATGCATGGTTCGAAACAATTCCATTATCTATGCAAGCAATCCTCACGTTGCCGATTTCATCTACGCGCTCAGCGCCACCCCACCAGTTCCCACTTATCCTTTACACATGCCGTTCGGATATGTTCGCAGCCATAATGCACCACACCACATCAATATTGCTCCTGGAGAGTAAGCCGCCCGTCTCTCAGTCCACATCATCTCTCAAAAGCCAGACGTGGCATGCTGTGCAGATTTGCGGCGTCTGTTTAGCTAACAATGCTACCTGGTCTCACGATCCGACGGTCTTGGCTGAGCTGATCTATGCCGGGAGGTTTATTAGCTATCATGAGCAGAGAAAAGAGGTATTGAGGAGTTTATACCTCCTTGTGAAGGAGAGTGGACTGCGGATGGGCGAGGCTGTTGATGATATGGTGGCGACTTGGAAGCTGGACAGCGGATTCGATACCTAATAACACAACCCCGCTTCCAAACCTTTTAACAGCAATTCCCAATACCTGCGTCATCAGGACAAGGCCACTATCTCTACACGTGCTGTTGGGTTTCGCACAGACTCTTCTCCTTCGAAGCAATATCAGCGCGGACCTAATGGTGTGTTATGCTCTCAGAGAACCAATCTTCCCTTGTTGCCGTCGAGCCGAAACTCGTGAACCTTTTGGGTCGAATGCGGATAATTATGCTGGAGCAAATCGGTTTGAAATAAGCTGCGAGGGGTCTCTGGGAGTCTCGTGCTCTTGTAAGGTGGGTGACCAGTCCATTGGCGTGGCGAAGTCCAGGTCAAGGCGACAAGAGTGTTGTTTGTGGGCTTCGCATTGATGATGAATGCAGTGACAGCCATAGGGTAGTCTGTGGCATATCGTGGACTGTCGATGTCCAGTTGATAAAGAAAGATAAACTTGTAGCCATAGTGTTGTCACGTCAAGGTGAAATTGGTGTAGATCTTGAGTATTCGATCATGGATATGAGAAGCTGGAAGCTCGTCTTATGTACTCGAGGCAAGTCATTTACGCCATTAAAGAAAATTTCCATCGATTGCAGTACTGCTCAGCTATGGATGACTTGAATTGTCGTGGATTATCAAGATCATCTAGATTATCTAGGTAGATGATCCTAAAATGGATCTCAGTCTCTGAGCAACATCGTGGGTCATTGCTCAGACTGTGTTGGCTGCCTTCCAGATTTCACGCTTAGTTTTGACATTCCAGTAGATATTAAGCGGGTCATGTAGTAATGAGTTCCAATTGGATCTGTATATTTCATAACAATCAGGCTGCAAAAACATCGTCTGGTACTCGCAGATGTTGCCTTTCGCTTAGACGACATCTCAGGCTGTGAATGGTCGAGACAGCTTAGTCATGTCTCTCCGCCCATCTCCTGCCTCGTCTTCATGCTGTTCCTCTTACTTCGTGACATTACATGGTTGGATAGCAACATGACAGCACCCGAAGATTATGATTGCGACTATGATGCGGCGCTGAACGCTTCTCCTATGAACCTTTCGGCGACTTCATGGCACGATGAGTACTCAAACAACCCGGGCTTCATCGAGTCGCAAAAAGAGTTCCGTACATTGCTCTTCGAGACAGCGCGCTCGGCAGGGCCAACGCGAGCGGCAAGTCCAGTCGACGACGAGGGGAGTTTCAGTCGTGTGGAACCTGACAGGAATGCGACTACACCATCTTCGTACATCAAGACAGTGGTTAACACTGGGGAACGGGTTCTGTGGTTGCAGAACTACATCGACGAAGTCGCGCCATGGCTCGACATGTTCGACGCACAGCAAGCCTTCGGGAGGAAAGTTCCCATGCTCGCAAAGACATCTGCTCCTCTGACATATGCGATTCTCGCCATCTCAGCACGTCAAATGGAACGTCAGAAGAAGCTTCCAGGCGAGCATAATAGCCTGCAGCTCTACCATGAAGCAATCACCTCTCTGACACCACAGCTGCAAGCGCGAGATCCGAGCATTTTAGCTGCATGTGTGATTCTTTGCTGTTTAGAAATGATGTCTGCCGCTCCGAGGAATTGGAGAAAACATTTGGATGGCTGCGCAGCCTTATTTGAATCCCATGGGATACATGGCTTCGTCACTGGGATTCCACAAGCTGTCTTTTGGTGCTATGCACGAATGGGTACGTTGATCTATAACCGGAAAACTGATTGTCAATTTTTTTTATTGATACATGCGTTAGATCTCTGTGCTTCCATTATGTCGGAAGGTAAGCAGAGTTCTGTGCTAGCCCTCGAAAGCTGGCTGCCACCGAATGTGCTGTCTTCGGAAGCAGGCGATATGTTTCGCTCCTCGGCGATTGCTGACATGTATGCAAACTATGCTGTTTGGCTCTGTGCTCGAGTGTGTCACTTATCTTGGACTCGACGAAGAGATCACAATATTCCCGATCATGATATCAGTAGACAGCCTTTTATACACAGGTGGCACAGTCTGTGGGTCGAGGTTCAAGAATGGGCGCAGAAGCGACCAGAAGAGATGCGAGAAATGGACTTTGCGGCAGACCACAATCCGCAAACCGAGGCGTTCCCATTCATACTATTCGCCGCACCATGTGCAATATCCTCAAATCAGCTCTACCATACGTCTTGCCTTCTTCTGCTTGACATGAAGCCGCCGTCCATTGATCTAGCCGACAGTCGCCTAGGATCCGGCCTGTGGCACGCCAGAAGGATATGCGGCATTTCGATGACAAATTCACATCATGGTTGCTTAAATAATGCTATCCAACCACTGTGGCTTGCAGGCAAACTGCTCAGCCATCCAACTGAGCACAGATTGATCGTGAACCTCATCAAACGGATTGAAGCGGAAACTGGTTGGAGTGGCACTTGGAGACTACGGGATCTGAGGGACTTATGGGGATACGACAAAGAAGATCTACCGCTCTGAAGCAAGTATGATGCAGAACTAATTCTATTTGCTAATGGCCTCAATCGAAGATGCGAAGGGGCTTTTCGAGGTAGAATCCCGGATCATTAAACCTCAAACCCGCGTCCAGAGCTGCAGTCTCAGCCAGCTCGTCATCGGTCATCGAGAAGTCGTTCACTTCCAAGTTCTGCTTCAATCTTGCGACATTGTTGGACTTTGGAATGACGGCGATACCACTGTGAAAGTAATATCAGTCTCATGCGAACTCGACTCGATGCACATATACGATCACATACCGTTGAGTTGCCCAGCGCAGAAGGATCTGACCCGCCGGCCGACCGTACTTCTTCGCCAACTTTTGAATGACAGGATTTTCGAATAATGTTGGCACTACTTCGGCTCTTTTCCGGAACGCAGGAGGCAGTTCAATGAAGGACTGCGGGCCAAATGTGGAGTACCCGGTTATGACAATACCATTCTCCTGTGCCATCTTGATCAAAGTATCTTGGACAAGATATGGATGGTGCTCAATCTGCAAGCTGGAAATTGGGTGTCGATTGTACGTGAGCATATCGTAGAGGAGCTGAGTTGAAAAGTTGCTGACGCCAATAGAACGAACCACGCCTTCATCGACCAATTCTTCCAATGCTTGCCAGGTCTCTGAGACCGGAACTCGATCAGTCTCTACGACTTGATGAGCCTCGTCCATCCACCATCCCTATGTTCTATCAGTATCTCGCTACTTTGGAGAAGAGGAATGCCCCATACTGGATAACGAAGCTTTTCTGGCTCGATATACTTCAATGCGATAGGGAAATGGATCAAGTACAGATCAATGTACTCCAAGCCCCAGGATTCTCGCTGAGCATAAGCCATCTTCTTGGCCTTTTCTCTGTGTTGAATCTCAGCATGAATCTCCTTTCAGCGGGGAGGATCCGGGTCTCCTCACTTGCTGTGGTAATTGTTCCACAACTTCGTTGTCACGAAAACATCATCTCTCTTGACAATACCTTCTTGGATAGCCTTCTTTATCCCGAGTCCAGCTTCCTTTTCATTCTGGTAATCGTATGCTCCGTCAAAGAGCCGGTAGCCGACTTTGATGGCTTCATAAACTGTTTCGGCAGTTGTATTTTGGTCGACTTTCCACAGCCCAAAGCCTACGATTGGCATGTTCTATAGTTCGAGCATATGTCAGATTAAATCCTCATATCTCTCCATACTATGTTTCTCCGGAGGGGGGCTCATTTACATGGCCAGATGCAAGCTTTATGGTCGCCATTTGCCTAGTTCAGAATCGACTTCAATGTTTTATCAGGGGCGTTTGATTCAGAAAAAAATGCTCCGATGGAAGTCCTCATAAGACTTTTCTTTTAAAAGTGATTTTTCGAGGAGTTCGATGTCACAAAATTTCCGGAGAAGATTGGTAGCTACAGTGGGTGCTTTTTGCCTCTTTACGAATGCCAGAGGGGAATAGCTACTTGAGCCAAGCGAGTCAGTACTGTACAGGGTTCGACGCCAGCGCTTCCAGATGCCAAATTGAGAAACTGGTTGCCCCACGCCACCAGCCGTGGAGCAAAGCCAGCGATCAACACCAGCCTTACTCTCTTAGTCCAGATGATGTGTCTAGACTTCGGACATTTGGCATACGAACGTGAGGACGTTCTTCCTTCACGACTCTTAGCATCATCGCATCAAGCACTGGATAACTACCATGGCACCTTCGACAATCGACGTATCTCACGATAACCTCGAGCCACAAGTCAAGTTGATACAAAAAAATGATATCGGGGGCGGAGAGCATGTATTTCAAGTCAAGTCGTCAAAGCTCACCAATCCGAGCTTGCAAGTCACAGCTGAGAAGACAATAAAATTAGTCGAAGCACCCGTACGAAAACCTCAATTTGGAGAAGTACTAATACACATAAAAACAACGGGAATTTGTGGGTATGTTGAGTATTTATTTATGTGTCACAAGTCAACCTGACACTCCGAAGATCAGATATCCATTTCTGGAAACGGGGAGGCATCGGCCCACTCACCGTGGACGGCGACTGCATCCTAGGCCACGAAGCCGCCGGTATCGTCCTCGACGTTGGAGATGGAGTGACGAAACTCCAGAAAGGCGACCGTGTTGCAATTGAACCTCAGATTCCCTGCGGAACCTGCTTCTCCTGTTCAGATGGACGAGCAAACTTATGTCCTGATGTCCAATTCATTGGTGTCTATCCTCGCAACGGCAGCTTGCAGCGATTCCTTGTCCATCCTGCGAGGTGGCTTCATAAGTAAGCATTTCTTCAGAAGACATCACTTTGAGAATATCACTAAAAGTGAGATCCATCCAGGATCCCAGATAATGTATCTTACGCCCAAGGTGCTCTCCTCGAACCTCTCTCGGTTGTGATGCATGCTTTGAGACGCGTCCGTCTGTCCCTAGGCCGCAGTGCTCTGATTTGCGGAGCCGGCCCTATTGGACTCATTGCTCTTGCAGCTGCGAGAGCGTCCGGTGCAAATCCGCTCGTCATCACAGACTTAGAGCCAAAACGGCTTGCATTCGCGAAAGACTTCGTACCGAGTTGTCAGACTTATCAAGTCGATTCAAAGCTTGATGCGGTCGAAAATGCGAAAAAAGTACGAGAGCTTTTCGGAAGCGGGAGTGAGTATGATGCGCCGGAGACGGTATTGGAATGCACAGGGGTAGAGTCGAGCGTCATCACGGGTGCTTTTGCATGTAGGAGAGGTGGCGACGTGATGGTCATCGGGGTGGGCAAGAGTACGATGAACAATTTGCCTTTCATGCATATCAGTCTGGCCGAGGTAAGCAATTCTGATCTTCTCTCGATTCCAGTTTAACCAATTTATGATAGATAAACTTGAAATTTATCAATAGGTATACCGATACCTGGCCGGCTGGTATATCGGCACTCAGTGGAGGAGTGTTGAATCTTGATAAATTGATCACGCACACTTTTCCGCTCGAACAAGCCACGGATGCGCTGCAGCTCTGCTCCGATGTAACGCTCGGGAGCATAAAGGTACAAGTGGCGGATAATCAAGACATCAATTGGTAAATCGATGGGATGTCTTGTTTACAAGAGTCTCGAGTCGGAGTCGAGACATCAATTGAGATTCGGTCGGAGCGAGCGGTGGTGTTGCCCAAGATTAGGATTGGAATCTAGCCATATGAATTGTCTTCTATTCTGCTATATCATCTGCTACTTCGAGCAACACTCTTCTATATGCTCGCATTGGGAAAGGAGCATCATCCACTACCTCCAGAATCAGATGATATGTTTTTGCTCCCCACTTGTGCACTTTCTCTGGATGCAGGGGGAAGACCATTCCTTCCTCTCTACCAGGAATCCGAATAGACACCTTTTCGCACTTCCTTTGCCCACCAGATTCATCCTTGAATTCGAGCTCCGGTACCTGATACCCAACGGTCCACTGCGTGGCTGATGGTTCCCTGTAATGGAGCCACTTGAAGCTCAACGAGTCCGAGGTGTCTGGATCCCAGCTCTGCGAAGCATCAAGGTGGACTGTTTTGCCAAACCCAGTCTTGATATGCAAAGCGTCGAGTCCTGAGTCTCCGTTAAGTACCACCACGGGAGCATGATTTGCAGTCTTGAAGCCATTGCTCAGTGTCCACTGCATACGTGCTGCAAAGTCGTCTTGGTACGCGGGTCTCCAGCGCCAGATTGTCGCCTGGCTCCCAATGTGCATGTTGCCGTCCTTACCACGAACCATGTCCGCGGCGTCGCCGTAGTGTCTATTTCCACTGGTTCCAGTGAGGTCACTGAGGGTATACCGGCCTCCCCATCCACCCCACTCAGGTCGGCACGGATTGGTCAGTCCATTTTGAATAAGACTGAGAAAAGTTGGAGTGTCGCCTTCGGGAATGAAGACTGGATCCGGGTATGCTTCCTTGCCATACGGGCCGATTTGGATGTACTTCTTCAGCCAGTCCTTGGTGACTAGATCAGTATCTGGCCCACCAGGGTTGAAATTATAGTACGATTCGCCAGAGATGCCTGTCCAAGCAGCGAGCCCGTATGCATTCCAGCCATGAACGGACGCGATGTAGAACATGTTCGGAAAGTTCAGCCTGATCCAAGGGCCAGCATCGTCCTGATCTGAAATAGCATACACTCGGAGCTTAGACACGAATTTGGCGACTTCGGCTTCTGATCTTGACTTTTGGATCTCAAGGAGAGCTTGGGCAAGGACATTGGCACCACCCCAGATCAAGACCCAGATGTGACCATCATTCTCGGTGATTGCGTCTACGGCTGAGATGAGAAGCTCTGTTCCTTCGTTCAATGGCCCACGTGCCCCGTTCATTCCGTACTTTGCAATACCCCCACGTACCAGTTCGCGCAAGCTATTGGCCGTTGGGTATTGACGTGAAGGAGGAACATGAGCATTCAAATTCGCTTCAACGGATGCATAAGCATCTAGGATTTGGTGGATCTGCTCTTTGTGCGTTGAATTCTGTTGCCAGAAAGACGTTGTAGCAACGAGGCCATCGATGTGGAACTCGTTGGCATAAAGCAGGAACCGCGTGAGCGATTCCGCATCGTCGGGCTCATTACAAATATCTGTCAGGACGACAATGTGTGACTTGCTTTTAAAAGCTGGAATATCTTGAATTGAGGACGGCATGATGTGTATAATTTAGGAGATACAGGAATGTGAACATGTGAGAGTTTGTTCGAAGATCAACAGTGGTTCGGGCATGTCGGCTAATTATGGGGGAGGCTGAGTTAGACTTTCGCTATGTGGTTGCTAAATGGACATTTGCATAATTGATCCGGCTACTTGCGATGAAGATAAAATGGCAACTGTACGCACCCAAGCGAGAGCGGGGACAGCTCGGCGGGTCAACTTCAGTGGAGATCCCCCGCACTTTCGAGGAGACTCAGATCGATCGGCATGTCAGTGACTAAGCCAAACTTGGGCTCGACCAAATTCTTGTGATCCTTCAAATTCGAAGACAGCTGATTACTATAGAGAGGAGAAGTTCCTGAGTTGTGTAGTCACCTATGGTTACGTTAGGAAAATGAATTCTCACATGTGTTACGCCTGTAGCACGTGATCTGTTTAGCGAGATGGCGGTCTTGCTTGAAGGTTCTCGAGCTCTCGAAACGTTGCGTGCAATTGTTGGGCATCTCGTAGACCCTGAGAATGCCAAGTTATAAGCATCAATGTTGATCGACGAGAAGCCAGAAATACTGTTCAGGGCGCTTAGTACGCAATGGTGGGTAGACCTGGAGCTGTATTGGCTGGCGCCTGCAGCATGGAAACGAACAGTCGGTATCGCGGCAAGAGGTTGGCCCTTTCAGTTTTCTTCGAATTTGTGGTGACTTCTATCGCGAATTGTATGTGTGTACAGGCAAGGAATGAAGTCTACGGGCAAAATTCGGTTCACTCTTATTCTTCCATGAATCGCTGATCAGGGCGTCAAAGTCGAATCTCACCATAAAATGTACTTTTCTTATTTATCACAACTTTCAGCATGCTTTGAGCTCTTGCCTTCGTTGATCTCAGCAGATTAATTACGAGTGACTGTCTCTGATCACACCTGTTTCGGTGGTACTTTCGAGGGCTGAAATCCGGAAACTTAGATCCAGAAACTTAGATCCAGAAACGAAGGTTGTGTCTTCCTGTCTGTCTGTTTGCAACAAGGACCGAAGTAACCATGTCTACAGGGTAAAACAACAAGCTTCTTGATTTGCGGACACGGGGATGTGCTTGTCTGGCATGGCCGCCCTTACCGAGTGTCCTGACCTTGATACCGTTCCTCAATGTCTTGCTCATGGCTCGCGTTCAGTGATCCTTGACCGATTCCAGAACCATTGAAGTATCCCTGAGCCATCCTAGAACTATCTTTGAAACATCCTTGGTCCACCCCTGCTATATCCCTGAAAGTGATCCTTACTTCCATTTGTCTACTCTTCACGTGAAGGACGAGAACTCCGCTGGACTCGCGTACCACGTCGTGAGATATGTCAGTCCTGTTCTGTAACCCTGAGCATCACCTTTTCCACATTTCTCCACCATACCAAGGGCTAAATGCAGCTAAGTCACTTAGTATGCAAAATGTGCAGTAGCTTCTACTCATCCCAAAGTTCGTCGAAGTAGCATCACGCCCGCAAAGAGCGAGAGAATGAAGCTAGACCCTTGGGCATCCAAAACGTACAGTAGTAGCAAACCTCTCTGGACAGTCCCAAGCTGCTGAGCGCTTCCCCTTCTTCTACCATGTCAAGCAAGGATGAAGTGGTGGTGTCATTGTCAACAAGCCACCAACAAATTCCCCCCTGGAGCTCGCTTATGATTCGCCCATTTGGCGAACAGACCAGCCGCGACGGATTCTCGAGAAACGGTTTTCCAGATCTCAATTCTGGGATCTCACTTCTGGGATTCTGTCTTCGTGATCCCAGACTCATCCCAGACTCAACCTGGATTCTTGACTTCGAGATCATGAAGTTTCCCTTCTGAAGGTATTAAAACGATGGCGGTTCTAAAGCGTGTGCGGCATCGACTGCATTTTATCGACATGAAGGAAAAATACCTTTGTTTCTGGAGTTGCTTAATCACCACTGTCCGTCGAAAAGAGTTCATAAACTTCAACTCAAGACATATATCAGATCATCACTAGATCCACAGAAACATCATATCAGCATCTCCGAACGTCCACTCGAAATTGATTTCGAAATGACTGCTGTAGGTCCAGTTCCTCACTATCGATCCATGTATCGGGATCTACCATCTGAATCTAGCACGCACCCTTGGACACTGGTGGTAGAAGCCTCAGCCATTGTCTCTTCAATATCGTTGCCCCAAATCCCTTCAGGACATTGAAGCCTGAACTCGTGAGAGAGATGTCCAAGGTTACGTACATGCTGACAAGTGCTCGTCAGATTCCCGATCATTCTGCGCCATCAACTTCAGACGATATATAAGCCGACGAGCATAGCGATCAAGTATTCCTGGCTTCGGCCCCAGAATCAGGCTCGGCATCTACAGCAAAGTACCAGATGGCAAGCACACCAAACGACTGTGGTCTGCCCTCCACGAGCGTACTTGAAATCGATGAGGAGGCATTTGATGCCACCCTGGCTCGGCACGAACTCAGTTTCAACGATGAACAGACTTCCATCGATGGGCAATACCTTGGTACCATAGACGATCACGAAGAGGAGTTAGGGAATTTCCCCTGGACAATCGACGAAGCGCACGGGCAATATTGTGAGGACTATGCTCTGTTGACTGAGGCTATCGACGCATTGAAGATGGTCAATTTAGAACGTTGCGGACCGGATGAAGCCATTCTGCGATACGCACACGCTATCGAGGCTGTTGTTAATCGTATCAAAATCGCGGGCATGATGTCAATTGTGACTGTTGATGCGAATGGTGGGATCGTCGTCTTTGGTATCACTTGCCCGCTTTGGAAAGCGAGCAGTTCTAGTTCTAGTTCTAGTTCTAGTACCCATTCTACTTGCAAAACTCCGGGTTGTAGAGCGCAGTCGGGCTGCGATGATTTGCGGGTACTAGAAGTTGATTTGGTGGACAATGTTAGATTGCTTTGGAATTCATGGCGTCCGCTGCTGGTAGTACAGCACATGCACTTCCAATTGCTGACCAATGTCTTGTTGAGGTGATTAAATGGGGTGGAAAGCGGCCACTTCAGCGACTGCAGACCGAACGAAGGCTGGGTTTGAAAATGAACTCTGCAAGACATGATTCCGAGGGGTGCTTATACCTACGCAAAAATTTGCTCTTTCCATTAACTCCCAGGCTCCTTCCTGTTGCATGACGAGTCGTAAGTGGGTCCAATTTTCTTTTCAAGAAAGTAAGGCAAAATCCTTAGGAGACGATGTCGAGAGCTGCTACTCGCCCTTTCCTCCTACGTGATGTTCAGGTAGTCACCTCGAATCACAGGATAATTTAACATGAGATAGTCTCGCGCTCGGAAGTCCCAAAATTTCACGTCGCTCCTCCTTTATGACGCGTTTGGTATCTGAGTCAACATCCCATGTGATATTCTTTCCACTTTTTGAGATTCAGAGCCTCGTCCGCTCTTTTCACAATTGACTTAGTGGACACCAGCCCTGCATCTGAAATGCCCTTACCCTTTGCCCTTACCCTTTGCCATTATCATTTTGAAAAGTACCATTGGCTTGGATCACACCATCTCTATATTCAGGAGACCTGCTAATAGGTAGAGTAAGCGAGACAGGAAGTGCTGAGACAGTTCCCCCTAGGTCGATTTGTGTGGGGGTGCGTGCACGTGCTCACCTCGAATTCGTTGGGTGCTGGGAAGACTCACCAATGTCACCCAATCTAGTATATCACAGTTGCCAGTTGGTAAACAAGTGAGTCCTCATATCCTCATGGTAGACACAAAGTACTCATTTTGAAGGAGCAATGGTCGGATACTGCAGTGGACCAGGGCTTTTGACGCCGGACTCGTCCTCGTGGTCGGATTTAAAGCAGCAGGAATTAGTAGCTCGTAGATTCCAGCTAGGATTCATGAGTATTTCAGATGACCTGAGTAGATTCTGCCTAGGCAATATCATGTACCGAAGTCGAGAGCGATTTTCAACTGTGTCTATTGTCTTTCCCAACAATAAGCGAGTCTTGGCATGAAGGAGATGTGCTACCAACTGAAACGAACGGAATCATATTAAGCATCCATTACCATGGGGTTGTAGAATAAGAATGCCCCTAAAAGATTTGTCAGGGATATAAGATTCGTTGCCATTCATGCAGAATGGTTCCAACAATTCTCCGTGTCTGTTGCCCGCCAGGACCTCGCTGACTCAGTTTTCAGAACGGGTGAATTTTCTATTCCAACGAGGTTTTAAATTGACTATTGCCTACCAGAGGTTTCATCAACACAGCAATCTAATTATCTTTAAGAAAACTCATGTCATCAACAGCCGGCGTGGTTCGGACCTCTAAGTTCAACCCCGCGACCACTTCGTACTTGTCCATTACTATTTGAACCACTTCCCACATAGATCTCGATGCAATATGACCTCCGCGACAGAACGAAAGTCTCCATGTGTCTATGGTTACATGCCGACAGAAATGAAAACAACAGGAAAAAGAATGTAAGCCACCACCAACCCCTTACCAGCACCTATTTTTGGAATGATTTTTTGTCTTCCCCCAGTCCTGTTCCCCCTTACACCGAAACACGCCACACTCGACTACTATTGAACACCAATCCGCAAACCTCTGTCGCAGACTATGATTACCGATACTGATGCCGTAAGAATGAAAATGCATGTTGAATGAGATGGAAAACACAAACATGTCGCCTTCATTCCTGGTCTGCTCCGACTGAGATCGAAGGGTGAGAAGAGACTGGGGTTGGTTGATGAATTGGGGGAACAGGGTAGGAATAGCCACTAGCATTGATGCCTGTTGGAACATAGTGGTACTCGCGATCGTTCACTAGACGGCCACCGCCGCTGGACATAGAGGGGAGCGATCCATCTCCGTTCGAAGTGTGGCTGCTGTGCGAGCCTCGCTTTGACCCTTCACTAACATGCCCATAAGAAGACTCGCCAGATGAATCGTTTGCACACAGTCCATCAGCGCTGGAGGTTGTGTACATATCACTCTGCTGGCTCATAGACATCGATGGCTGTGATCCGTAAGTCATTTGCGAGGAAGAGAGGGACTCCGGACTCGTACTTGACATCGGGAGATAGCCTATCGACAAGGAAGAGCTGTCGGATACCGCGTTACCGTGGTGGTTCTTGTTGCCCCGAGTAATGCTGTAGTCTTGGGATGACTGCGATTGGGATTGTGATTGCATTGTTGACGTCGATGGGAGACCATTAGATGATCGAAGGAATGGACCAATTTGTGCCAGACGATTGTTCGTAGATGATGGAACCGGAGGGAGCACGCGATCGACACTGGTGTTGACTGGCGGCGGCGGTAATGTCGCGCTCATTCCGTTCATGGAACCGTTCTTTGAGTCTGAATTCATATTTCCTCGAAGTGGGTAGGCATGGTACGGCAGCTGGTTGTGGCTGTAAGGCGTATCGGACTGCTCGATGAAAAGAGGAGTCTTGGGCATAGGCGGAGCCTGAGCTGGAGCTGGGGTCCATCCTCTTCCGGAGGAAGATGCGGTGATGTAGTTGGAAGAGAGCCCCAAGTGATCATTTCCCATAAGTGAACTTTGAAGGCCATAGTCCACAGGGTCGTCACTGAAGTCACCATAGGACATCGGGTAAAATGACTTGACCGGATAGGGGTATGTGGGCAAAGAATTGTTTCGGTACTGGTAATTTTCAAGAGGAAGAGAAGCAGGTTGAGGAGCGAAAGAGTGAGGTCCGAAAGGCATCATGCCGGTGCGGCAGTTGATTCGGGAGGCTGCGCTACCCGAAGAATCAAAGTCGTACGTTCCACACTCGTTCTTCATCTGAGCGGGTTCCGATGAGACCTACACATACAAGTCAGTATGATGTTTACATGTAGCTATCAGAGCACTCACCCTCAGAAACTGGCATTGATCATTGCCGGCGTTCTTGCAGTTAGTACAGGGACCACCAGTATCGCCACTGCATCGAATCTTTCTCTTACGACATCGACCGCACTGTGTACTTCATTAGTAATGACCATGGTCTGATTCTTCGCATACGACACTGACGGCAACGGGAATTCTGCTTCTCGGACGCGAGTTTGAGTCACTTTCAGGCGACTGGCCGACAGTTCGAGGTTCTTGGGGTGATGGATGATGATTTCGAGCGCCCGGGAAGACTCCATGGCTTGCTACCGTCGGGAACTCTCGATCATGGCTGATAGGGTAGCCGTGTCCTCGTGCGCCGAAGCGGCGAAAGCTGGCAGTTTCTTCCTCGTCTTGATAGCCTCCGTATGAATGAGCGACTCGAACCATCTATTTCAGCGGTTCTGTCAGTTCCCTGACGAATCAAAAGGATCCTCGAAGACTGTATAGACATACCTTTAAATTGTTGATCTGATAGTAGCGCTTAGATGAGGTATGACTCCTTAGGAGATGTAGATGGAAAGAACAAGGTGTACGTTTTAAACGAGCGTGTTGATGCGAAGGATCTTGATTTTCATCACAGGTACGTGTTGCAATGTAAGAGGGGTGACTGTCAGAATCAATGGGCGGAGGCAAGCGTCATATTATACGTGTGACACCACTCCTTATTCTTCACCAAGTTTGCCTGATTCTCGATTAGTGGAAAATAAGAAGTATCTCTCCTGTCAAGATATGACAGACTTGAAGAGGGAGTATCAGCTAACGGCAGGCTTGCACGCTCGCAGTGGAGATAGGGCAGAGGAGATCTCCTCACTTAGCTCCCACAACTCTACTGTGCAACGGGAAGCTGCAGTATTCAGGTCTTTCTTGCATTACTAGTACCGATCAGGTCACCAATCATCCTAGTTGTATCGGCACATTTGGCAAACAGCCCCTAGACACACTGCCTGCAGGGTCTCGAAAAGCATATAGGTATTGAGTCTACCTGAACAGACCGAGACTGGCTGAAATATACCCTGTCATATGGAATCCCAAGTGTTAGAAATCTTGAGACTGTCTTAATAGTGAAACTCGGATCTTTGGAGACGAAGATATCTAAATTTTGGACCATGATGGCACCTGCAAGCCAGCGAGCAACACCAACCAGCTAGACACTGAAGTCTGGTACACTCATGGCCCATTTGGGATTATGAGCATATGCCACATACCGCACTTGGCCATCAACTTCTTCTGAGAGTGACAGCCGTCCCCCACCTACGGAGAATTTCGCCTGAGGAGCTTTGCTCATTCTGGCCTGAGAAGTAGGTTGGTACATGATGTGACAGAAACAGACCAGGCGCTCAGTGACATGAGGGAGCAAACAACCACAACAGAGGCTGACCACCTCCAACGGTAATGGTGTAACGGAGCAAACGTATGCTTGTAACACATTTGAGCACCTCGAAATGCAGATTCCATCCAGAACCATCATGCCACTTGGATCTTCGACAGTGTCTCGAAAACGATGCAGATATGCAGGAGGCTTTCGGCGCAAGGATTCCAGCGTATCTGATGCGCGCGGCGAGGAATGTAAACCTTGCTGAGTTCTGGAAGTGCTATTTAAACCAAACGACAGCCTCCTCCCTGAATGCAATCTCCAGGTTTGGTTCTTGACCGCTTCGTGCACCTCAGCTTAGATCACAGGACTGCAGAAATTCAAGGCTGCTCTAGGCCAGAGTTCAGCCTAACATACAATTAGCCACTGTCAAGCAAACCTCGCCCTGTCGTATTTCAAGAACCAACCAATCAGCACCACTAATATCAATCTGCCCTGTGTTTGTCTGGAACATTGCGAAGCTAGACCAGCCATTTTGCATCACCTCTGTACCTTCGATCCAAGGTTCAGCATGAATGAGATGCTGTAGAACCTCTGATGCATATTGGGCGGTCATCCGGTCAGCCAGGAAAAAATTGTTTGGAGGAAAGTTATCTTGGTAAGCGACTCCAATCAGAAACAATGCAGGCTGCAAGGGGAAATACCGCAAATATTTGGCCTCTGGAGTGCTGAAAACGCGGAGGATCGCCTTTCGTTGAACTGTGTTGTTTGTGGGGGTCAAAATGAGTAAGGGGAAAGGCCAGTTACAGAGATTCTGCGACGGAAATAGCTGTAGTGGACCTTCGCCACCACAGGAGCACTGCGAAGGCTGTGCCAGATACCACGGTCATCACGTACCACGAAAGTACAGCGGCTCAACGTTTCTTCGTTAGTTTCAATGCCACACCGGAGTAAAGTCGTCTTGAACTGAAGCTCCTTAATCGTCATGTCATGTGCTGGACGACTGTTGCAAGAAAGATGTCTCTGAACGCATCGACAAAGCAATGTACTCGAAACCAATTACAAGTGTCGCCGAGATGCTAACAACAGCTGCATCCTCCCTGAAATTTGAGCGGGATGTCACGGATCTTGCCTGTGGAGCTGTATGCTGTCACACTTTTGCTGCGACATGAGTCGCACAGCTGGACGATGGCATGCTTCAGTCAAGTAATGTCGACAGGAAATTTCTCACCGGCATGCCGAAATGTACATCGATGAACACCAGACCGACTCGGGTCCCGATAAGTAAGGAAGAGAAGTGATTTGAATTTGCCAGCCACGGTCTTTCAGTTATTCTGAAGCTGCTGCTTGGCTTCAACTTGGTGTAGACCATCATTTGTCGATATCGACTTAGAGACTCAGCCCTGCTCAGAAATACTGAAGATCCACCTTCGAGAGAATTGAGAGGATTGACTATAAGCTGCCACTGGAAAGAGATATCTCATTACTTGCGAGGACGATTTGGGAATGGCAAACCCGACCTCTTCTCGGTCAATCCAGAAATTTCGGTCCTCGTTCGTGGTACAGAAATGCAATGGCAACTGCGGGCGGATCAAATCGAATCGGCAGAGCAACAGAGCATGGGGTAAAGGATAGACACGCACAACATGGGGCCGCCGGAACTGTCTCCCCGTCTCCTGAGGGCTCTAATCTCTTACTTTCTCTCCTAGTCAGATCTTCAAATTCTGTGCGCACACGTTGTCCATACGGACAAATTTGAGATTCATTGCGCTTGGCTGCTTCCCTGACAAAGGAGACATATTTCTTTCATCCCGTGAAGTCTGCAGGCTCCCGTCCAGCTCCAGGCATTTCTAAAACCATTGGTCTTATGGCCCCATAGACCTGGTAATCGCTGAGAGTGTGGGGGAAAAGTCGTCTGCTGTGTCCGGGAGATCTGCACGCATATCAGGACTCATTCTTCAATGCAGCAGGATACAGCAAGTTTGAGATCGAGAACGTGCCATCTTTATATTCAGATATCAGAGAAATATCGGTGTCGATGCAACAGATCGGTTCCGAGCGACGACTTGGATACAGGACGCCGTTGTGACGTACAAGAAGGAAAATACAGAGAGGTCACTGAATCCCTAACCAAGCACAACAGTAGGACACCAGGGTAGCACAACTTCATCATCCGAAAACAATCCTTGCTAGAGAGCTACACGCCCGATCAGAGCGTTCAGATCTCGGGAGATCCTCTCAAGGGTAAAGCTTGCCGGCGATCGGGGCCTTGCTGCTAAAGATCTGATCTCCTAGGTGGATACACGTGATGGGTATGCATTTGACGTTGTTTTGCAGGCTTGAGGATCTCAAGTAGACATACATAGTGATAGATAAGATACCTGCCATACTTGAGAATCAAGACTATCAGAAAATGAGAGACGACTTATGCGAATATCTGTCAATATTTCGAATCGAATGGACAAGTACCTCGACTTGCTGACTTCTGAGAAAGCGGGCATGAAGAAGACGTTGAGCCCGAATGATCAATGGCAGCTACTCGTCGATTGTTCTCGAGTGAATGTCCTGATGCAATTAAATAAGTCATGATATGGATCAGAAGCTTCAGAAGAATGCATGACTTTAGTGACAGGAGGATATATTGGATGGCGGGCGAGATCTCGCGCTAGCTCGGTTTAAAGTTTAAGCGGGCCATCAAGATCAAGGGCTTTAAGGTTATCAAGACCTCACGAACACCTTCAACTTTATCTATTGAGTCGCAAGAGAAATCAAGCACATCAGATTCTTGATGCAAGCTTCGATACATCAATAAAATGAGTGTGCTCCTCGAAACCTCCGCTGGCGACATCGTCATCGACCTCCTCACAGACTACTCCCCCAAGCTCTGCGAAAAGTAAGTTCCAACCCCTCCACGCATATCCCCTCAACCCACCCAATAACTCCCTACAGAACTGCATCAAGAAAGCAAATACTAAGACCTTCTTTCCCTACCCTAGCTTCCTGAAGCTGTGCAAGATCAAATACTACAACTTCTCGCCGATCCACAGCGTACAGAAGAACTTCTCCTTCCAGACCGGCGACCCTCTCGGCCCCTTCTCCAAAGACAGCGATGGCGGCTCCTCGATATGGGGCGTGGTCGATGGGCCTGCGAAACGAACATTTCCTGCGAATTTCCACCCCAAATTGAAGCATGCGGAGAGAGGGACGGTGAGCATGGCGACGGCGCAATCGACGAGGGATCCGGAGGAGAGACTCGCAGGCAGTCAGTTCATAATAACGTTAGGCGACGACCTAGACTTTTTGGATGGCAAGGCGGCGATATTTGGGAAGGTTGTGGAGGGCTTTGATGCACTGGAGAAGATCAACGATGCGTTTTGCGACGAGAAGGGTAGGCCGTTGGTGGATATACGAATTAAGCATACGGTGATACTGGACGACCCCTACGATGATCCTACTGGACTTGTCGAGCCACCCGAGAGCCCTCTACCTTCTAAAGCCCAGTTAGCTACTGTACGGATTGGAGAGGACGATAAGTTGGACGATGAATTGGATCCCGAGGCAGTAGAGAAGCAGCGACGAGAGAGGGAAGCAAGAGCACAAGCCCTGACTCTGGAAATGGTCGGAGATCTGCCATTCGCAGAAGTCAAGCCTCCGGAGAACGTCCTGTTCGTCTGCAAGCTCAATCCAGTAACGACGGACGAAGATCTCGAGTTAATATTCAGTCGGTTTGGCAAGATCCTCTCCTGCGAAGTGATTCGAGACAAGCGCACTGGCGACTCTCTCCAGTATGCCTTTATCGAGTATGAAGACCAGACATCCTGCGAACAAGCATACTTCAAAATGCAAGGCGTGCTGATCGACGACCACCGCATCCACGTCGACTTCTCGCAATCAGTATCTAAATTGAGTGATACTTGGCGGACGGCCACAAATTCGAAACGGAGACACGGCGGTGGTGGATTTGGTGGTGTGAGTGGACTAGAAAAGAAGAGACAATATAAGGTCGAGGGAAGGGAGAGGAGGGATCGTTATGGTATGGTGTACGATGAGGATGAGCTCCGGAGGAGACATGAAAGGGAGGGGAAGTCCAGCGCGGATACAAGGGAGAGAAGCAGGTCGAGAAGCCCGCAAAGGGAGAAGGGCTACGACCGGAGGGGTAGTAGAGGCGACGATAACTATAGGGAAGGTCGAGACAGAGATCGTGATCGGTATGATAATCGTGGTGGAGGCAATCGTGGCGAAAAGAGAGATGATAGCTATATACGAAGATAACTGGAAGATCTGCTTTTCATAAATTGTCGCTTTGCCACTTCATACTGTGAGATTTTTAACGCTAGGCGTTCTACCCTAAGTTTGGACCCTTGCTTTCTTCCACAGTTACATGTAGACTTATAATGAGCCATTTGCACGTCCTCGTGAAGGCAAGTGAGCCTGACTTATGAGATCTTCCGGCCAGTTTTCGCGCAATATTCACAACAGTTTCCAATATTTGGATAAAAAGAGCGGAGCCTACTTCACTGGGGAAAACGTGTTACATCAAGTTAGTTTTGCTAAGCAAGAATTCCAAGGGGAGGAGCTGGCAAGACAAAATATAAGATATGTATGTATTGAACTCGTACTCATACATATCAAGAGCAATCAGTAATTCAGCAACCTAAAAGCAATAGCCCGTATAATAGACAGAAAATGCGAGCGATTGCCAGTGTCAAACTGAACAAATGCTCGAACATGACATGCGCGACAGCTCTTCTGTCCCTTCCAAACATCCACTCAGTATACTCATCACTACTTCTTGGTCGACTCAGATCCCAGACCCATAACATATCTCACACCCATCAGAATACCAGAAGTTCTGAAAATACCTTCACGCTCAGATTTGGTGGTTCGACACATGTTTTCCGAAAATCGGTCATATTTCAGTCCAGCAAATCCCGCAATGTTGGTCTCCTCGACGTATGAAAGAACCGAGTCCTGGCAGAGGTCTGTAGGTTTCCATGGTCGACTTGTCTCATCTCTGAGCTGACGATGCCGTGGAATTTTGGATCCGGGAGTAGCTTTCTTTCCTGCAGATGACGAAGTGGATGAAGATGACTCAGGTTGTAGATCGGCAGATTTTGTGATCAGAACATCATGTGTAGTCAAGTCATCTGGTTCTCCAGTGGGATTGATTGCAGTTGGTGCTGATGTCTGTTTGTCAGAGCGCAACACCCGACCGTTGCTGGGAGAATCATGCTGGAATCGCTTGGGAGGTAGGATTCTAGTCTCTTTGGCCAATTGAGCAGGTGTCGGGACCACAGGCGAACTCGACATATCAGCAAAAAGTCGACCATTTGTCTTATTCCGACCTCTGTTCTTCTGAGGTGTGAATTTGACCATCGAAGGCATAGCTATGGCTGAGACATCAGAAGCTTCTTGCATGGCTCTGGTCGCGGCTCTTGTGCGGGGAGGCTCCGGAGCCTGAGTTGTGGGGAACGTAGCGCTCCTTGGAGTGGGAGTCTTGAGCCCTGTAGAAGTTTCGCTGTATGATCTATACGCATTTGCAAGTCCTGGTTGGATAGTGAGAGTTGGTTTGACCTTACTTTGCCTACTACTTGGAGTTTGCGGCTCAGTATTGTGGTCAGTAGAGATTTTCGTCTTGAGTTTCATGACTGGAGGCTGCTTCGCGCTGGTCTTCTTGACATTGAAGGCGGATTGAAGCTCAGTGAGTTCTCTACCTTCATGAACAGCTGCTGTGTCTTCCAATTTGTTGTCGGAGTCTCCCTCTTGTCCTCCAACTTGTTCGGGACGATGCTGCTGCCTGCTTGCCAGTGTCACGCCCTTCTCAATGTTTTCAGTATTTGATGGTCCGGCTTTCCAGTCTTGCCAATTCCAACCCATGAGTGGCACAGTGCTAGCTACGTCTGTATCGGATGGTGTGTTGTTGTTGGTGACTTGCAACGCCTTCAAGAGCTTGTTGGGGTAAGTCTGTTCAAGTTGTGTGGAAGTGGATCCCAAATAGGCTGTGGAAGCTGGTCGGCCATTCTCTTTATTCTTGGCTCCAACAGCCGTGACGATAGACGACGAAGTGGAAGTACTAGACAGCACAGAAGGTATGACATCGCCGTTGGCATACTCTTGGGTCAGAATCGACTTGATGACTTCAGGAACTTTCTTCAGGTCAGTCGTAGAAGTATCCTTAGAAGTTTCTGGCTCAACTTCGACGGTTTTAGGGGTCGCACTTGTTGCCGAAATCTGGGTTTGAAGCTCATCGTTCGATACAGCAGAGGCGTACTCGGAGCTGAAATTGTTTGTACCCGTTGCTTTCGTACTCCTTAGTACCCGACCGATCGAGCTAGAAGTTTGAGTGCGCTCGCCAACAGCAGTTTGAATCTCGTCTGTGCTTCGCGGCACTGGTGAAGTATCCGGCAACTCTGGAGAGATTAACGCCGACTTATCCGCCGATTGTAATGTCTCCTTGTCCATTGGCATTTCATGGACCGGAAGGCTCTTGATGACAAACATCTTCCCATTCTCAACTCTGGCAGTGATACGTGGAGGACTAGCAGAGTTTGACCGCGGCTTGATCCGCTGTCTCGTAGTAGAATTCCGAGTTATTCGACCAAAATTGCTTCGTTCTGCGAATGAATGACCGAATGATGTATCGGCGTTAGCTGTTGGCTTATGTGGCTCCCTATATAACATTAGATTCTGTAAGTGCTGCGAGCATGTCGTCCTGACTAGCAAAGCGGGATTCCCTATGTCCGAGAACCCCGGACAAGAAAAGAACGAGATTGTGGAGCATTTCGGTACTTACAACAAGCTGTCCAGCTCTCTGGCAGATAGTGGATTTCTTGACCTCGGCTTCCTCGCGACAGTACCAGCTTGCTGCTCTGTGGGTTGTGGCGCGTTTGCTGCTGATCTGATCACGACTTGAGGAACATCGCTACTTGCTGGGATAGTTTCTACAGGAGCTGATTGTGAGTGCGCAGAGGCACCTGAAATGTTGCGAGACCTAGGTCTGCTACGAGAGACCTTTGCCTTTGGAGCGCCTGAGGCCGATGTCTCAACTGACTCCCTTTTCCTTTTGGTAGACTTAGGCTCTTCTCCAGTGCCATCCAAACCAAAGACCGCGTTCCTGTAAAATTGATTCGTCTCGGTGGGAGGAAGCTCGCGAAATGGCGAGATTAGACTGCTGAAGGATCTCGAAGGCCCTGACCGAACTTCACAACAATCATCTTCAAACCCGTCAAGGCCAAACGTGATACTACTTGGAACAGTTGTAGTTGTTTCAGTCACACGTTGAGACTTTACTCGTTGTCTGTGAGCAGAGGGTTTCCGAACACTATCGACTTGCTCAAGGCTTCCGCTGGCTATTGTAGCAAGGGTACTAGCAGCAAGAGGACTTTCCAAGGAGTCAAGCGAGGTTCTTGAACGAGTGGACTGGCTCGGAGGTTCAACATAGATGTCGGTAGTGATTGCTGCCGACTCTACGGGTGGCGGCGTTGGACCACGGTATCTCTTCTGCGGAATGTGTTTGGGCAGCTTTGACTTCGGTGGCTGTGGCTGAATCGGAGGAGTTTGTGGCATTTCCGAGGTTCTAGGTGTTGCTGACGTGTTTCTGAGCGGAGAGCCTGACCAAGGTACGTTGAGTGCTAACGACTGAGAAGATCGGCCTGTCTCAATGAGCCCGTCGTGACCACCAGCACAAATGGCTTCTGGCGCGTTAGCGACAGGCGTCTTACTGCTGCTAGATGGCTCCGCCGAAATTGGCTCTGAAGTTGTGACTTTAGGGCGAGTTCCAGCCGACCGAGCCTTCCTGGGAGTTCGAGCAGTCTCTTCTCGATCATCCTCGCTTTGAAAGGAGGCAATCATCTTGTTCAGGCCTGTTTGGCTTAACTCCTTTGGAACGACGAAAAGCTTGTTGTCCAGACCGCAGCGACCCTCAGTCAGCTTTCTTTGAGGTTCAAGAAGAAATTTGTAGGGATGAATGATCGATTTTCCTAATGCGACAACTACCTGCAAAGAAACGTGTCAGTGATGATCTGCGAATAAGTACTGGGCGTAATTCTCGTAAACCATGTGCTCTTCCAAATATTCGAAAATATTCTGGAGATATTTTCCACTTGAATCAATACTTTGAATGAGAAAGAACCAAATTTCTCAACGCCCTCTATTCCCCCAGATGGGCTCGCTGGCTTTTGTCGGGAAGTACTCACATCTATCACACCAATATCTAATCCACCGTCGCCAAGAGGCCGGGCTTTCTTAGGCATAGACGTCTTAGAAAGAGCCTCAAGATACTCTCCCAAGGGGTTTCTGAACATATCGAACTTGCCACCTTTTCCCCACTCGTCCGCTTCTCTCAGGAGATTCTGGTTGATCTTGGCCCACCTAGCTTCTGCGGCGGTCATGGAGTGCGATGCAAAATCTGCGGATGATTTTTGAGACATTGGATTGATTATCCAAGGAACCTCGACCGTAGTACCTACTCGCCGACCAGATACAGCTGGATGGCCGCCTTCTGTCTTCTGTCCACTATTGAAAGTATTCCATCGAAATACCCTAGAATACATAAACTCCCCATTGTAGAAAACGCTGATGCAAATGTCCTCTGGGTTGTTCGTGACTATCGACTGCATAAATGATTCTTTGGAAAGATCGACCTGTAGCTTGAGCGCCTTGGGACTTGTAATTGGCTTGCGAATGGCCTGTTTGACTAGGATCGGTGGGGCGAAAAGACGGCGGGGCTTTTTGGGCATCTTCTTGGAACTCGACAAAGGATCAGCTGTATCAGGATGATTAGCCAAAAGCTTGGGCATGAACAGTGTACGAGATGCACTTGAGCCTGTAGCCACATCCACTATGCTACCAGTTCCAACGCCTTGAGGGCTTGTTTCAAACATGGATGAATCCAGACTTGAAAGGCTGGAGTCATGGTCTGGTTCTGTCGATTCATTTGTGGGCGGGCTTCTGGATCGCGATCTGATCACAGGACCTTTAGAGTCTATCGATCCTGGCGTTGCGGTTGACCCGACGCGTCCGACTTTAGTAGCAGGAGTAATTGCAACATCATGTGTGGGTGTACGTGCAGGAGAGAACAGATCCTGGCCAGCGTTGACAAGATAGTATGGGACACTGCCAGGGCCGAGGAAGTCGAGACTTGTGTTGGCGAAGGAATCCTCTCTGATGCGTTCGACTTCGCAGCGGCTTAAAGCATCTCCTAAGCCTGAGATATGCTGACGTGCGTCTGCCTCCCACATATAGAGGGAGACAGTGGTGCGCAGAGGACCATACGTAGGCATTGTGGTTGTGATTAATTGAGGGGATGCATTGATCGGAGGGGGTGTAATTGGGAGGTTGAATGCGTACAAGAACTGTTGTACAGTCGATGGCAAGGCTTGGTGCCGAAGGAATGGAGAAGACGACGAGCCGAGCTCACCTTGCGACCTGGCACTTTCTGATTTGATTCTTGTCGAAAACGGAAGTTGCGAGAGCGAAGGCGGATGTCAGACTAGGCTCGAAATACGCGAGGATAAACATACAAGTACCAAAATGTCATTCGCTATTTCAGGACGTTGAAAGCACATGAATGTTTGTTTCTCCATAATTGAGCCGAGGATACAAGATAATCTCTAAGATGCCCAAGCAAGAATATGCTTATGCTCGAAGACCGGATCATGCGTAGAGGGCTACCCTACGGATCCAATAGGCCCGAGAGCGCTCAGTGAACCATCATTTTGCGGCGACGCAAACTTACAAGATTGATATGTAGTAGCCAGGATACCGTGGAGATAATCTCGCGCCTTATTTCTGAGCAGCTTCGTAAGCATTGATTTTTCGTTTGGGACTTTTGGGACTTTTTACCACGGCTTAGGACGACAGGTGCAGCCACATCAACTCGAAGTCTGCACAGTAAACGCATCTCCACCATCCAGTGTCGCTCCTAATTCCACAATCGTCATCTCATAGACCTTTGCAATCTCCATCTCCCACTTTCCATCTCCTGCGTCTCCCCAAGTGCTCGTTTCTCCATCAGTATCCGTCTCCATAGCACTCTCATCATCAGCATCGTCTTCGATTTCTGTACCCATGACATCCACCACCAACACTCTCGTGTTATCCACCAATCCTTTGCATCTGACCATATCAGTCTTGGTCAAGCCAGCCCTTTTGCCGCCCGCGAAGCCGGGCAAGATCTCCCCAGTGATGCTATCTTCGCCCTTCAGCAAGCTGGAGAATGCGTGATCAAGTTTACGGATCAAAGCAAAAGTAGCTTTAGGTGATGCAGGAAAGGCAGAGATATAAGTGTTTACTGCTAGGGCGATGTTCAACAAGTACGGTATCTGTAGACTTGCTATATTTGCTTCCATTAGCTCACTGGATATGATGGAAGATGAAATCTGAGCAAAGGGCAGAACATACGAGTTCCGGAAAGCCATACTACATCAATGATTTCTCCCAAATCCTTCGCAACTTCACTCATGCTTATATAGCCTTTAACGTCCTCACCCTCCTCCATCGGCTGGAACTTCTTCGCGTATCGCCGCGAAACATTGAGCAATCTCGCCTCAAGGTATCGCCTCGCAGCATCTTCCTTAGCCGATCCAGATCGTAGAGGATTAGATCTCGGATGAGGCAAATTAGAAGCAGTGGATGAGGAGGAGTAATTGCTGGGTGCTGGCGAGGGGAGCGATGGTGGGAGGAAGCCTCCCGGTTCTTGTGAAAGATTCTCAGCCATTGTTGAGATTGTGGGAAGTGTCAAGAATATGCTCCATATTCTTAATGGTTTACGGTAAGATATCACTTCCACTGCTAAGGGAAAGTGGTGAAGGATTGCCTCGAATGAATCAGCGACAAAGAGTGATGTCAACCCCGTGCAGTCACGTGGAGAATCAACATCCCTGCAGAGGCGCCAAAAAGTTCAGAAGCTCCAGGTCTTGTCCTCGAACAACCTAGGACCTTCAACTCCAAGTCCAGCCTCAACATCCACCTCTTCCAATTCCGATCCTCACAACTCTCACACCTCCAGTGATTTCATCTTTGAACCCTACGAAATGGCACCAAAGCGCGTACAGATCGCAAGAGCTGATGCTCGCCGCCCAGCACCAAAGGGTTATGTCTCGAATGTCTATAACACCCTGACCTCGCCCGAGAACGCCAGTGTTGTAAGAAGTGTAGCTGTGTTCGGAGTAAGCCTTTCCTATTCCCCGCAACTTCAAGTGGCTACCCAATGGAGATGCTTTGGACCTGCGGTAGTGATCGATGGCCAGCTGGATTTGCGATAAAGAATGTAATGGAAGCGAGAGCTTTACTGACAATGCCTTACAGGTTGCGATTGCGTTCTTCTCGAGTTCTTGGAGCGAATTCCTTCTTCCTCCGTGAGTACTATATTGCCTGTCTTGAGGGATTGACTAACAAGCTGCGATAGTTTGTAAAGGGGCACATTCATTCGGAGATATGTGAAGGACGGAGGGCCAACGATTATGTGCGAATAGGGCTGTGCTGGAGGGTCAGACATGTATAATATGGCAGGGCAAGCGACTGCTCTTTGGTCCGGATGATAGAAGGATTTTGATGGAGAGACCTGTTATGAATGTGTAACAGATGGATACGGATGCATCACAGGCGTTTATCATATTAATGGATCTCAACTTTGCACTCAAAAGCAAAATGTCAGTTCAGTCCATCTGAAATATAGCTCACGAAGGGAACGATTGAGGTTTGGTAGAAGGGGAATATGTCCTTGCGAACGATCGTGTACATTCATACACCAGTCTGCCGATATTGCTACATGTGGTAATCACAACCTGACCCATAATCCCGTAACTCCTGCGCCAAATCCATTTCATCAACCAAGAGGCGATTCGCTAATCAATGTTGGCTCCACTCTATGCTGTCCAGCGGAATGCCATCTTGTACAAGCTCCCAAAGTGGGCTCAGCTCTCTCAAGAAGGTCACTCGCTCCTTAACCGCCTTCAATACGTAATCAATCTCGCTCTCGGTCGTGAATCGTCCGATACCAAATCTGATACTGCTGTGTGCATTCTCGTCACTGCTGCCAAGCGCACGTAAAACATAGCTGGGCTCCAAAGACGCTGAAGTGCAAGCACTGCCGGATGAGAGTGCAATGTCCTTCAGAGCCATCAATAAAGACTCGCCCTCGACATAAGAGAAAGATACGTTGACGCAGCCAGGATAGAAACGTTCTGGATCACCGTTTTGAGAAGTGTGCTCTAGTGCTAGAAGGCCGTTGAGCAGCTTGTCGGAAAGCATCTTTACTCGCTTTGAATCGTACTTGGCAAATATTAGCACATTTCAGAAAAGCATTTGAAAATTGCAGAAGTAAACGAATCTTGTCAGAAAAGGTACTGTGTGTCGTCAAGGAAGCCTCAACTTGCAAGCAAGGAAGTCACTAGGAAAGCCATGCATATGTAAAAGCAGATCATCACGCAAGATAACTAAAGGAGACAGGGGCAGTACTCACAGACATCTCCTCTTTTGCAATCCGGCAAGCCTCTCCAAATCCAACGACTAGCGCAGGGGCCAGAGTACCACTTCTCAATCCTCTCTCCTGGCCACCTCCACTGATGATCGGATCGATTCTGACACGGGGTCGTCTTCGGACATAGCATGCACCCATTCCCTTAGGTCCGTAAATTTTATGTGATGATATTGACATTAAGTCGATGTTCATTTTGTTGACGTCCATCGGGATTTTGCCGACTGCTTGGGCACCATCGGTATGGAAGAAAACTTTGTTCGATCTGCAAAGTTTTCCTATTTCTTCCAGCGGTTGGATCACACCAATCTCGTTGTTGACCGACATGATGCTGACAATTGCCGTATCTGGTCGGATCGCCTTCTCCAGCTCCACGAGATCAATAAGACCACTTGATGCTACTGGGAGGTAGGTAACATCAAATCCTTCGGTTTCCAGATGACGGCAACTGTCCAACACACATTTGTGTTCTGTCTGAGATGTGATGATATGCTTCTTCTTCTTTCCACCTCTGCCGAAAAATCTTGCCACACCTTTGATACTCATATTATTGCTCTCGGTGGCACCACTGGTAAAGATGATCTCCTTGGGGTCAGCACCAATGAGACTTGCAACGTGCTCTCGGGCCTGTTCAACGGCTTTGTCGGTTTCCCATCCATAAGCGTGCGTTCTCGAGTGAGGGTTGCCGTAAAGTCCGGCGTAGAAGGGAAGCATTGCATCAAGTACACGAGGATCCAGAGGTGTTGTAGCTTGCATATCAAGGTAGATGGGCCTTTGACCTTCATCCATGACGGTGGCCTGCTTCAGTACACCTGCGAAATGTCAAAAGTCAATCAAATCAACCAGGACATAAGAGTGGCGTACCTGCCATAGGACTCATCATCGCATCTGAATTCACCCCAGACCCAGGGACAATTTGATTTTCTGGGAGCTTCCCCGTCTCTGCAAAGAAAGCCTTCTGATCCGCTCGAATCGCGGTATTGATGTTGACTTGTGCACTATCCTTCGAGGTGCTTGACACTCTGCGTACATATCTTGAAGATATGCCCGCAGGCCGAATAGATGAGGTCCTCAGCAGGCGCGATGCCTGCCGCAATGAAGTTGAAACCATGCTCGACATGTTGCTGGTCAAACTTACAACTTTCAAAGGAGAGGGGCGAATTTATCTTAGAAGATACCGCAGGCTGCTTAGTCATCGATATATTGGGCACGGCCCGCATGTCATTGTGCATCTTCAGCCAAAGGCAAATCTAACAACATACGAATGCGGTACACATCGGAATTCTATCGCTTCCATAGAATCATTTCGCAAACTGTTATTAGAGACACTTTGATACATTACTTTCTCTAGGCTGCAAGCACCGCCAAGACAAACATACGTGCCACCTAGCTCAGCCACACAGAGATCAGATTCCTCCGTCATCCAGTCCACCCCACTAGATCACCAACCCTCTTCAACACCACAACAACAACAAACACTGAAGCGCGCACAATTATTTCACTTGCCTTCGCCATCTTGGAAGTACAAATGTCATTCAAGGGGTTCCAGAAGTCGGTGATTCGCGTGAGTAACCTTGGGCAACTCCGGCCATTGCCCCTCCTCACCACCACATCCCCAATGCCTGTCCACAACTAACCACAAGCTAAACAGGCTCCGCAACTTGTGAAGCAGCGTTTCAATATCGGAGAGCAAACGAAAGATGCGGTCTACATCGACTCGGAGAGGCGGTTCAGCGAGTTGGAGAAGGAGACAGAGAAATTGCGCTCCGAGTGAGTTTCTGCCCGCCAAAACTCCTAGGTGTCAGCAAAGCAAAGCATGAATATTGAGATGTGAACACAGGTCTAAGAAGTATTTCGACGCTATCAATGGAATGATGAATCACCAAATAGAGTTTTCGCAAGCCATCGCCGAGATCTACAAGCCGATATCAGGAAGAGTGTCAGACCCAGATTCCACGATCCCAGAGGGCAACCCAGAAGGCATTCGAGCTTGTGAGGAATACGAGGCGATCTGTCGGGACCTGCTGGCTACACTTCAACCTGAACTAGAAATGATTGAGACAAGGGTTATTCGGCCAGCGCAAGAGTTGTTGGAAATAATCAAAGTCATAAGAAAGTCTGCGACAAAAAGACAACACAAGCAACTGGACTACGACAGACATCGCGCAACTCTCAAGAAGCTTCAGGACAAGAAGGAGAAGACTTTGAAGGACGAGAAAGCAATGTACAAAGCCGAGAACGATGTCGAACAAGCAACACAAGAATTCAACTATTTCAACGACCTGCTGAAGGAGGAGCTCCCCAAATTGTTCGCCTTGGAACGCGAATTCATTCGCCCATTGTTCCAATCTTTCTACTACATGCAACTTAATGTCTTCTATACCCTCCACGAGAAAATGCAGGGTTGCGATATTGGGTACTTCAACCTTCAACTGGATGTGGAGGAAGGCTTTGAGGCAGCGCGAGGAGACATTCAAGAAAGAGCAGAAGCACTTACTATTGTTAAATTCAAGACAACCGGTGCAAAGCGCCCTCCTGGAAGACTCGGTCCTGGTTCGAAGCTGGCTCTGGAAGGCAAAAGTTCTCCCAAGCTCATCGGAGCCGCCCCCAAGCGACAATCGATGACGGCGTCAACTGAAGAAGAGAACCCACCTCCACCATACTCTTCCAACTCATTATCACCTACATATGGTGGTGACGAGAAAACTTCGGTGGTTCGCGCTAACTCTACTGCGAGCAGTCCCTCGTGGGGCTCTGCGGCGAAAGCAAAGGGACCTGCTCCACCACCCCCGAAGCCTAAGCCATCGCGGCTCAGTGGCGCTCCGGCTGCTGAGACTGTGACTGCGCTCTACGATTATGAGGCTCAGGCTGAGGGAGACTTGAGTTTCACGACCGGTGATGTGATTGAGATTGTGACGAGAACAAACAACGAAAATGAGTGGTGGATAGGCAAGGTCAAGGGAAAGCAGGGGCAGTTTCCAGGTCAGTTGGCTCCTCTAGCACGGTTATTGACGGTTGTACCTAATCATATACTGACTCTTGTGAACCAGGCAATTATGTGAAAATTAATTAGAGCGGATAGAGCGCATACCATTGACGATTGCGAGACTTTGTGCTGAGGGTGTGTAGTGCAAAGAGCCGAGGACGAGGCTCTCTTCTTTTCTTGATGAATGCGGCCAGAGGTTTCTGTGGCTATTGGAGGGGTTGCATGGATTAGAGAACGGATAAAGTAGCATCGTACCTAATGAGAACTATTGATCACACCAGTTCATCACCTTTTTCTCTTTCGATTCGAGCGAAGAGGCAGCTCTAAACTTGTCGGCTGAGAAGCGGCGCGGAAGCAGACGAGGGTTATCATCCGATGGGTCGGATCCAGTCCAATGTTGATCGCAAGGCTCTGACCTGCAGTATAGCATACTGAAAGTGGGCTTCCAGACCGCCGAATCACAGCATTGAGGCATTTGTCACCCCTGCAGGCGATGCAATGTGCTGGCATAAGGCAACAGAATAGGCACGAGGCAAAAACGAGGCAACCTGGGGTTCGCAGCTTGATCTGCGATCTAAACCCCACCAGCTTGCGACAGGCGGAAGAGCCTCATTTTCGTTCCACGGCGTGGCAAACAGCTATATAATATTGCACCCCCATTTCCCCCAAAGTTTTGTTTTCTTTTTGTTTCAAAATCGCCGCTGGGGAGAGATTATGGCCAGCTGACTTGCCTCATATGCGAAGCCGGTAGTACCTGCAAGTCTCGGCCGTGTATGTTGCCGTGTGTTTTCTCGTGCATGACTTCTCCTCTCACACACTACAGTCGGGCGTAGAAGACATGCAGCAAGTCGAAAATCGGCGCCTCGCTTAGTATTGTACACGAGTCGTCAAAGGCTCCCGTAGGAACGCCCTTTCCACACCATCACCCAAAAATGATCCGGGATCCAGGGAGAATAAAATCTGGAAAAGATGCTTAGTGGGTGGATATCCTGATACAGCACTGTATTTTCGTGGATGTGGGCTGTCACGCCGTTGATTGTAGGGAGCCATCTTCCTTGTGCTGTCGAATAGTATCTCGTGGCTAATTTTAAAAGACAGAGCTCGTTCAGCAGCGCACTACTCATTTCATTGGTCTAGAAGACGGAATTGCATATAGTCCAATGATAACTTTTTGATTGGCAGCCTGTTGAAGGTATGGACGAGGCCCATAAATAGCCCCTAGCTCGCCCGGTTTATATGGAAATGTAGATGCAAAAGCAACTCAAACAAGGCATGCGATTCAAACCATCTCCCCACTCCTTTCCTTTGGTCGATCCATTCCAAAATTCAGTCCAAGTCCTATGTCCCGGTACATAGCGCCTTCTCGCCATACCCAGCTTCTACGCCCGGCTACCCCACGTCCGTCGTACGCAGCATCGCTTTCGCTAACATCGATAGTCGAGTATCCAGAGGTGACATGGACAGTCGGCCCACTAGGGCTAGCAACAGCCTTCCCCTTTCCCTTGACGTCGATACTAACCGTCCTATGGGCTTCCTCCACGTCAACATACTCGCCAACCTGCTGCCCCTCCATCCCCTCCACCCATTCACCAGAAGCAGAAGGAGAGTCGTAGCCAGATGCGCGACCGTCGATATGCGGACCTTCTCCCACCCCTTTCTGCTTCTTTGAAGACACTTTGGACAGTCCATCCGTCTGCTTCATAGGGTGCTGTTTGGGCAGCCCACTCCACTGCTTGACCCCAGCCAGATTGATTGAAGGGTCAAACCCCACGAAGATAAGAGCTTTCGGCTGGTCACTACCACCCGTCACATAGACCAGACTTCGCTCATCAGCTGTGCCCTCCACGTTGCCCAAGTGGGATGGAGGATTCAAGAGCTTGTAGATTGCATCGATGTGTTCGTCTGCGTCGAGCAGATTTTGTGCTTTTGGCCAGTATGAAATTGGTGGGACTCGATACATCTCTTCTAGTGCGATGTTGAGATCAGGATTCGGGGCGCGGATGAGATTAGTTACCGGATCGAGAAGGACCGGGCCGAGCTTTCGGGTTCCTGCTCTAAGTCTGAGGCGTTGTTTGCCTTGCCAATCGTTTGGATGAGGATCATCGACAAGATCGAGGTGCGTACTGCAAGAAGTGAAGTAGGTTCGGATCCGAGACTTAGCCAAAGTATGTGTTGGCTTTGTCGATCCGTCGTTTCCAGGGTGTGTTCGTTCTGGAAGTCTATTGGGCGCATTTATATGGTGTGGATGATCGTCCTTCCGCAGTAATCGAAGCAAAGGAATGTTAGGGAGTTCTGAGATGTCCTGCTGGTCAGGCTCAGAGGTTGCTGTCTCCACGGTACTTGCTGTAGCAGCTGTTGAGGAGCTCGAAGCAGTCGCAGTGCTCGTTGCAGTCGACGATGATGCTTGTGCTGAAGTCGACGGCTCTGATGCCGCAGGCACCCAGGAGGAAGTTGTGGGAAGGACAAAATTCTCGTCTTGAGACGACGTATCCGGTAAGGTGGACAGGTCATCGGTCTCGTTCTTCGGTGGCGGAAACACGATGTCTGTCGTATAATACGTTCGCTGACTTTTACTGCAACCTAAGTACCATTCTTTGCGAGCCTCCACGATTCTGAGCTCTCCAGTGCTCTCGTCTTCGTCCAAACTCAAGCTGGTCCAGCGGTCGTCAATTGGTCCTTCTTGATGCTGTCTCCGCCACATGCTTTTGTTCACTGTCTTCTCCAACAAGTCCGTGCAAGGAGAGCTCAAAGGAAATCGAATACAATGATAAAAAGAAGTCCAATCGATCTCCTCCACCTCAAAGGAAGTTTGATTGGAGAGTGCATAAAAGGAATTTCTGTAGAGCTCAAAACAAATTGTCGAACCGATCTCTGAACCTACCATGTCCGGCAAATGAATCTTGTGATCGAACCACTTTCGCGTCTTGTATTCATAGCCATAGATCACCCATTTTTTGTAGCCGTCTGTTCCCAGCTCTGAATGCGTGCCGTAGTATAGGTACTGTGAGTTGTGCCGGACAAAAATCTTGTCGGTTGATTCCAATTCATGCGTCACTAGAATCCGTTTGCTCTTGATATGAAACGCTATCATCCACGCTGGCGAGTCTTCGTCAGAGGCATCGTATAGGCAGGATAAAATACCGTCCGAATAATACAGACATGTGAAGTGACCTCTGTTGTTTTCGCTGATATCCGAAAGTGCTTGCGTGAGCAGGCCTGGAATGCTGACTACGAACTCTTCTTGGGCTGAACGGTGCAAGTCCAAGATTCGAATTCGGTCATCCAGTGTGTAACACAAGATACCTCGACGGTAGATATACGCGTCACAGAAGCCGATAGTGGCAACGGTGAAGGGGTAGGCAGTTGCAATGGCATCTCGCCTCTTGGCTGCAATTCGGAGAGCCCGAGCATTGCCACCACCATTCTTCACCGCTGCTTGAGCCTCATTGGAATATTTTATCTTGGTCTGATGCTGTCAGCAGCTGATTACGGCAATAATTCACCGATTATGGATATCGCGCGCATGACATCGGAGTGCCCACCTGGACGAATGATTTGCAAATCCGCTCTTCTGTAAGAAGGAACAAAAAGTGTTTGCTTGTTTGTCCAAGGCTGAAAACATCATCAAAGCTCAGACTGTCTGCGACATTTGCGAGTACTTCGTAAGGTAAACTCGTCAAGCGGCACATTTGACCCTGAGATAACAGGCTCCGATTCTCCTGTATTTTGGTGAAATATATCAGTCATGGATGTAATATCATGAGCCCAGATATTGTCAAGAAGCGCGACATGGTCAATAGTAATAGTTGAGGAAATGACGTACCTTTTCTCAAGTTGCTATGGTGTGAAGAGTTCATTGGTAGTGAGAGGCTGAAAAGAGCAAGGCGAGCAGTCATGCAGAGCGACATTCTGGGGATCACTTGCATGTTGCAACGCGGGACTTATTATAATGTTGAAAATGAGGAGCCTCGTTCATTTGAGCCTCAATTCCACAATTATGAGCCTATGGCTAAGTAAGGCAAGCTCCATGAAAGAAGGTGTTAAAGCAGCAGTCCAGACGGATTGAGACGGAAAGGTGTGTCGGCCGTCGAGCAGGGAGGGAGTTTCATTAGATTTAGAATTTAGAAACTACACCAACTCGGGGGGGCCAAAAGGGGGGGCTAAAATCTGAGAAATACGACCTCAGTACGCCCGGCCCCGGGGGTGATGTGCCACGACAATACCCTATTCGTGGCCTGCATGTCAGGGAGCCCACACAGAGCCGCAACAAATTTGCGATGGTTCACCACACACCGCTGGTAGCAGCCTCGGCTCGTCAGAGCCTAAACAAGCTGTCTAAGGATAAAACGATAAATCATCTCGAGAAGATCCTATAATAGAGGAAAGCGTGTTTGTATAACCCAGAAGGTTCCCGATGATACTATCGTGTGATTAAATCACAACGTGGACAACATCCTACCACCACCGCTGTGCAATGATGAAGTGCGCTTCTTGTTCTTGTGCTCCAGACTCTGGGGGGTGTGCGGATGATCAGGGGGTGAGCTGGACCAATAGGTGCAGCACAGCCACCCATTGTGGGCCACTTAGCGACCGGGGGCATCGACGGAGCCGCATTTCTCGAGTACTGGGCGAGGCCCCGTCTTTCTTCGATTCGATTCTCACTTCAAGATGCACCATGAAAAATAGACTGGGAGCTAATAAAATTGTAAGAGGCATCTATCACATCGAACAGCCCACCGGAGCCTCAGTCCAGCACTCGTCGGACAAAAGACTTCATTCGTTGGAATGCTCAATACCACGGAGAAGCCAGCAGAACATCTCGATCCCTCAGAAGCAGGGCGAAGAGGAGAAGGTGCAGCTGTTGGCTTTGCAGGTCTTAGTATTTCTGAGGTACTTCAACCCGCTCTTGCCGCATCGGCACTTCTTGCTAGGTAGACCTGACAGCCATGATGCTCGTTCGCGCCATTGTTAAGCCTCAATGGCCGGGAGTCAGCCTTACTTCGTCTTCAAAGATGCCTAGCCACCGGGTTAACTTCCCCGATAGCCTTGAGGACATATGGTAAGGTGATCGTAAGATGATGCGGGGTAACAAGATGTCAAGGGCAGGTTGCGGAACATAAAGCAGTCTTTCGCAAGCCATATCTGAATAGATTACATCTAGACCAGCAAAAACACAAATGAAACATGCTTGGAATGCAACCATCATAGAGAAGCACGCAATCACAAACAACCGTTCACAATGGACGCCCGATCTGGCAGTAGAGCATCAAGCCCTCATCATGCGAACATTGGTTATATCCCACTCACAAGACGGAGGCTTGTGCAAAGAGCGTTGGATTCGGAAGGCAAGGAGGAAAATGGCGGCTGGCCGATGGCTCAGGAGAACATTTGCAAGCCATGATAGCCGGTCCGGCTGAGTCCCTCCCAGATTAGGGTCCGTAGATGCCGAAGGCTGTCGCTATCTTCGATTTGTCAATCGTAGACCACGGCCTGACATGATAGCTACGTACCTCAAGTCCTCCTTGCTCTTCTCGAGCTCGAACTTGTGTCTTGCGTGCTGACGATGAAGGCGTAAGAATATGAGCTGGCAGAAACGCGAATGGAGGAGGGGAGTAAGCAGATAATATATGAAGGAAATATGCCTGGCAAGCACGAAATGGTGTGAACAAAAGCTGCCCAGACGCGCCTCGTTTCTGGGGTAGAAAGGCAGCTCGAGTAAATGCTTGGTTCGCTTGCACGACGGCGTCGCCGAATGCACCCCCTCCGCAGTTGCCTTTCGATTGCACACTCCAAGGAATCAAGCTGCATCCCACACTAACAAGGCATCCCCAAGTGCCATCATGGTTGAAAGTGTATTGTCATATTCTTGCAACTTCAGAGATGATTTCGGGAAGAGTAAACATAAGGTCGACGCTAACCTATCTGTACTAACCTGATCTTCGCATATTCTCCGGCACCGCCTCGGTATCCGTGGACCGATGTTCTTCCCGACGCTACTAAATACATGAAATTGTTGGAAATTGATGATAATACAGCATTGAAGTTTGGTCTGAGGAGTCAGTATCTTTCATTATTGATGCGATTACAGCTGAATCCTCTCAAAACATTCTCAGCTATCAGTTATCTACTTTGCTCGTAAACACACCAATGGATTGACGGGCCAGCCGATGACACCCACCTGCTCTTTCCTGAACACCCACCTTGGCTTTGAAGTAGAGCTGCAAGTCTAGAGATCAACCCAGGATATTCATTGGGCCTCAAGCTCTACCCCTGGGAACTAGCTGGAAGATGGGGATGAAGAAAGTGAAGCACTTCCTCTCAGGAGCACGAAAAGACGTCACATCTTCGCCACCATATCTCTTATTATTACGGTCCTCCAAAACATTCATATTGGTAACCATTTGTATCGCGGTCTTCACCGATATATTCCTGTACGGGATCATCGTGCCAGTCATACCATTCGCCTTGGCATCACGAGCTTCAGTACCACAGTCATCAGTTCAGTCCTACGTGTCGATTCTACTTGCCGTTTATGGTGCAGCACTGCTAGTTGCATCTCCTCTAGCAGGATGGTATGCGGATAGGTCATCTTCTAGGCGTTTGCCGTTGTTAATAGGGTTACTTGCTTTGGCTGGATCTACGGTGATTTTATGTGAGTAGCGAGAAAGCCTGAGATATCTTCCCCGAATGTCCTAAGACATCCCGAGAACATATTCTTGTCGACTCCCAACAACCTGGCAGCTGCTAACCACCAAGTAGGTCTGGCACGTACGATTGCTTTGCTTGTTCTGGGGCGTATCTTGCAAGGTATCAGTGCAGCTATCGTGTGGACGGTTGGGCAAGCACTACTCGTAGACACTGTAGGCCAGAAGGATATAGGCCAAATCTTAGGCTATGTCAGCATCAGTATGAGTGTTGGGATCTTGCTCGCTCCATTACTAGGAGGCGTCGTTTATGAGCGAGCAGGATATTATCCAGTCTTTTACATGGCATTTGGCCTCATTGCCCTAGATATTCTGCTTCGAATGGTTCTGATTGAGAAGAAGATTGCGCGTCAATGGTTAAAGGACGAAGTTCCAGACTCGGAAGCTGCATCAAGCCCTGAAGAGCTGTCCCGAGACGCCGAGAAGCTCGGGACTGTTACTGGAAGTCACGAGCAAGGGTCCCAGCGCGACGAGAAGCTGGAAGAGGACAAGCTGGGGCTATCGACTACCGGCGCTATTGGATGGGGAACGACACCAGGGGAGGTCAGTCCCGAAAATTTCGAGCACGTGGCTGCTTCAGGGGGAAGAAATTCCGACGATCGCAAGATCCCTGAGGCCCAAACAACACCCACACCAACCAGAAAGCGAACCAAATGGCCACCCGTGCTCACCCTCCTCAAATCCCGGCGTCTTCTGACCGCACTCTGGTGGGTGTTCTCCGAGGTTGATGTCATAACCATATTTTGACACTTTCCATGTTTATTTGGGAAAAGAGCGATGCTGACTGAGATGTATATTTGTAGGGGCTGGATCGTTCAAGGCTCGCAAATGACGGCTTTTGATTCCGTCATACCGCTCTACGTCCAGCGGACATTTGGTTGGAACTCAACAGGCGCAGGCCTCATCTTTCTAGCTATCATGATACCAGGCTTTGCGGCTCCGTTAGTCGGTTGGGCGTCTGATAAGTATGGCCCACGGTGGTTGACTGTCACCGGATTCATGCTCGCGGTTCCGTTCTGGGTGCTGTTACGTCTCGTTACACACGACAGCCTCGGCCAGAAAGTGCTGTTGTGCGCACTCCTTTTTCTAATCGGTATCACGCTGACGTTGGTGAACGCCCCTCTCATGGCGGAAATCACTTATGTCGTGGAAGCCAAAGAGAGGGAGGACCCAGGGAGGTTTGGTCCGAGTGGCGCTTATGCTCAGGCGTATGGCTTATTCGTCACAGCGTTTGCGGCAGGTTCGTTGATAGGGCCGCTGTGGTCGGGTTATGTGGTTGAATCGGCGGGCTGGGGGACAATGGCTTGGTCATTGGGACTCTTTGGTGTATCTGGGGCTATCCCGTGTCTAATATGGACTGGGGGCTTGATTACAGAAGTGAATGCCAAGAGTGGCGAGGAGCGAGCGATAGGGAAAGGAGCATTGGTGAACAGAGGTGCGGCTCTACGAGCTGAAGATGATGTTGTGTGATGTTTTGAGATGGTTGGCTAGGGAAGAGACCGAGCCAATAGGCATGCGATGCAAATTTTAGCGATGAAGAAGCCTGTTTGGGTAAGTACATACTCAAATTATGTATAGGTTGTATGTAATCACATCACGATGCCACTCAATTAGATATTCTTGATACATTGCTTTCATTTGGCTACGTCAAGAAGGGCAGTAATGCGGTCAGCATTTCTTTCGTCCACGTCTCTTCCTCTGTATCGCCGACTATGGTATCGAGTTGCTCTGTGACAGGATTAGTCTCATTTTCACCGTCAAGTAAGACAACCATACCTTGTATCGTGGCTTTCACCACCGCCAAAGATTCATCTCGGTCAGCAAGAAGGCTTTGAATCTTCTTCTTGGCACCGTCATCTTCGGCTACCAACCAGGCCAAAACAACATCAATGGTCTGCAAGCAAAACAAGCCCGCATCCAGACGTCTGCCCAACCACTCATCTGCCATTTCTTCTCTTTCCTCTGCATCCATCTTCACTTGCTCAGCCCTGATATTCTTATCGACAGCATCCAGCCTGGCCGCGTAATCCCTCCTCAGCTTAACCAGCTTTCCGAGTTTCTCATATTCTTTCTCTACGAACTTCGCCAGTGTTCGTATCCGCCCTGCAGAATTTGCAGGCAGTAATCTCAATAGTGACGAAAAGATTCCCAACAAGTGCTCCGTCGTCTGGCCATCCTGCTTCTTCCTGAACATGCCAAAAACAACCTTCAGCCCTGCCGCATCGACCAACTTCTCGCACACCTCAGCACCAGTTTGGCCGCCCAAAGCGTGATCAATAAGTCGTAAAGCCCTAGATTTGCTCATTTTGCCTTCCTTAATCATAATGAGACACAATTCAACACCTTCGGCCTCGACAAATTTTTGCTTTCCTTCCGGTTCGTCAACAACGCAGGTAAGCGAGTCGAAGACGTTCTCGACAAATTCTTCCTCCTCGGTTCCTTTCAAGGGATCTCGCTTGCGGTAAGCAGCCAAGATTTGTAGAAGCAGATCAACGCCATCCAGCTCGCAAAGTTTCCGCCGATTGATTGGCGAGGACTGCAATAAAATGGCGAGAACTTCTGCAGCGTACTGTTTATTTTGTGACACGGGAGATTCCTTCTTCGGTATCCGACCAAGTAACCATTTCAGTACTGTCGTATCCTGTCCAATCTTCTCTGCCAGTGACGTCCTTGATGCCATATTCTCGAGGACACTCAGCGCATGGTAAACTCCACTGCGATCCGACTCGTTTGACTCGTTGAACCTCGTGAAATTCGATACCAGTAAATCCAGTAAATCGGCCTCAACCATAGCATCCACAATTTCATTCCACTGCTCCTGCTCAGCCTCAACATCCTCGTCCGTCAACTCGCTGATGATTTCCACCGCATCAATCGCAATGTCTGTATTCTCATGAGCCAACAATCCCACCAAGCTGGCCACGCATCCTAGCTTCGCAAACTCCTCATAGAGCTCTGGGTGTTCGGTCAAGATACTCAGCGCCTTAATGTCCGCATCTAGATCTGCCTCACTGCCCATAAATTTCTGCGGATCGCCCTCGAACTTCGCTCGTAGCTCCGCATTTTTCGAGATCTTCTTTTCGAAGTTCAGGGCCAGTTTCCGTAGCCACGCCGAATCGATTTTCTCAGGTGCTATTTCCGCAGGTTCTTGTCCATCCATGTAATCTAGTATCTCGTTCTCTTCTTGTGTGACTCCGCCGCCAAAGAATCGCCCTTCCTCATCATCTGGTATGTCTGGACCGTAGTCTTCGTCGTCGTCGGGGGGTGCAGAGGGGCCAGCTTCCATATCGTCATCCTCGTCTGCCACAGCTGCTTGCTTGCCATTACTTTTGACATGGCCGTTCGAGGCTAGTTTCGCGGATTTGTAGATCTCATCTGCGAATGTTAGGGAGCTGTAACTTGGAAGGAATTTGTGAAGCGTACTTGGGTCGCGAGAAGCTTCTAGCTTCCTTTTATTGCTGGGAAGAGCTGGTTTCTGGGTCTTCGTCAGTAGCAGTGCAGAGCGAGCTTCAGATTTCCTGCATACCTTAAAAAGATCATCAAGGCTCGACATTGTTTACACCTGATGGCCGGGGATACCAGCTTGCGTTGCGCGTACTTCAATGGCTTCTGCAGGCAGAGCGCAATTGATCGTAGATCGGAGGGAGATGCCAGACAGTTCCTGATCGAGTTGCGTATACGGATTCTCGTCAAAGTTGTGTTACTATTGCTTTGCAAGCTCAATCAAGCTCCAAGCTCTTGGATTGAATTTCTGAAGCTCCAAAATTTGAAGCCTTAGGCCAAAAGAAAGTGACGGTCACGTGTATCTGTACCTACTTTCTGACTTCAAGGTTATTCTTCCAGGCAAGATTATGAGACTCAGAGAACATGTGTTATGTAAGTGATGTTACTCTGAAATATTTTCATCGTTCACCCGCATAATGGCAACCCCCATGCATCAAGGCTGTGCCTTTCCTTAGACACTCCTACCACTTAAGCACTCGAGCTTAGACCAAGGCATTGCAAAAAAGATATGTTGCTCAAGCCTACTCAAGAATGGATACTAACAATGATGACGTTCACTTCCACAAACTAGTTTTCCATGCACCGCTCATCGTTTTCTTTGCCTCCTCAAGTTACAGCCCAGACTTGTCTCGTCCTGTCCCGCCAACCGTCGCCCTCTGTTTTCCTTACTAACACCTAAGCGAGCCTCTCTAAACTCCACGGATCTGCGAATCGCAAAGTCCGCATCAATGAAATGGTCTTCATTACGCCACAAATGTAATTTCTATGCCAAGCTATGCAGAGGAGGTCATATCGACCGTGGAGTTTATGGATTTTGAGGACTTTGGCGTCGATTATTGAGGGTGACGAATCAGAGACCTTGTTAATGGTTGCACAATGTCTTTGTCAATATCGGATATGGAAATTTTGACAGTCCGTTGACCAAAGATTCTCTTGCCCATGATAGTGCAAATCGTGCGCTCCCATGGTGTTTAGTCTATCACGGAGTTTGGACGTTTTGTAGAAATGTTTAGAATTACTTCGGATTCATGAGTGGGATATATAAGAGTGGGAGAGAACAGAGCCTTTCATTGTCGCCTTCCAAGTCACAATCAGGATCTCATCAACCTTCGTAAATCAAGCATTTCCAAAGCCAAGTACAGATCACAAGCATAACAGCATCATCCAATCCGCTCAACATGACAGCCAATATCAACACAATCCTCATCCTCGGAGCCACGTCCGGCCTAGGTGAAGCCTTCACCCGGTATTTTTACTCAAAGAACAAGAAAGTCATCGCCTCAGGACGCCGTCTGAACCGTCTCGATACCCTCAAGTCTGAACTCCCCGGCCTTGAGACCGTTCAAATCGACGTCTCAGACATCCCATCCCTTGAAGCGAATCTCACTTCCATCTTCACCACCCATCCAAATATCGACAGCATCTTCGTGATCGCTGGGAAGCAAGAGATCGGCCAATTTACTGAGCCCTCAACTACGAGCGCAGAAGCTATTGCGTCAGAGATCACGGTGAATTTGACAGCGCCCTTGTGCATTGCCAGGGTTGCAGTGCCGCATTTGTTGAAGTTGGGGAAGCCAGCGACCTTTTTGACTGTTACTGTGAGTTCAAACTCACAATATCAAGTTATGACTTGTAAGAGACACTGGTATTGACAGTATACAGTCCGGTCTAGCATTCATTCCGCTCCCAGCATATCCAGTCTACAACGCCACCAAAGCCGGTCTGCACCTCTTCAACGTGACCTTGCGAACCCAACTCACAGGCACCAATGTCAATGTGATTGAACTCGCTCCACCGTACGTGGACACCGAGCTGGATGCGAAGAATCGAGTCAAAGTTGTCGAGATGCAAGGTGGTGAAGATAAAGCCGTTAAGCCTATGCCGCTAAAGGACTACATGGAGGTAACGACAGCAGCGCTCGAGAAGGGTGGGGAGAAAGAGGTCGCGACAGGGTTTTCGGCTATGGGTGTTAATGCTTGGAGGGGTGCTTTCCAGCCGATTCTTGATCAGTTTGGCTTCGCTGGGTAAGATTGTGGCGCCATTGAATTAGACACCAAGAAGCCGAGAGTTCCCTGTTTTGTATTGGCAATTCTCGAGATAGTACGAATCTAGATGTCATTACTTCGATCGCCAATGTAAGAAGAAAAAGGCCATTTGACATCCGCAGGAGGCATAAAGCCGTGTCCGTATTGAGCATCAAATTGACCAGCGAGATCTTGATTCAGCTGTTGCGACTGCCCTGCTAGAAATTGGTCCCAGCCATTCTGTTGTGCTTGTTAGCTGCGCTTCAGAGTGGCATGTTTCTGACTTACCCAATCAAAATCGGTAGGCACAGTCAAATCATTGCTGAAAACGTCCAAGAAGTTATCTTGCATCAGACTATCACCGTTTGAGGTAGAAATCTCGGAAGTCGGTGGCATCCCTAGGCTTACACCGTTTGTGAAGTATGGGTTGTACCTCAACGTATCGACGCTCTGGTTGTTCTGGTTGGCTGGTGTGAACGTCTGGACGAGAGGGGCAGGAGCTTGCGATACAGCTGGGCACAATGCCGCGCTACCATTGCAAGCGAACTTCTTAGACAGCTTTTCAAGTACTGCCGTTAATACCTTTACGGCTCGTTTTGCATCTCGGCAGTCGTTGGTAATTTCCATCCAGATGGCTCGGGATCTCCTGATGGCGTCTAACTTTTGTTCTGGTGGCATAACACACTCTGGGACTGCAACACTCATCAAATCCAGGCAGATAATCATAGCAGCGAGGAGGAAGTCGTGATTTGTGATTGAGAAGTGGTACCTAGATTTCAAGAACTTAACGTCAGAGGACCGTTCTGTCAATTCGATTGCAGAGTGTTGAGATCGAAGAATCAAGCAAGGGCAGAGAAGATATCCGAGGATTTGTGCTTACCACTTCATCTTGCTCATACAGCCACCAGGCCCGGCAGCCTGATGCATGATACTCTGCAGCTCAAGCATAGCAATGGCTGAGCCTAAGGAACTTTTCCGCGAATATACCCACTGTCCATTCTCCGGTGTGTCGGATGGCGCAGAATCCCAGTACTTCCGATGCAGTATACATACCGATTTGTGCCAGAAACACTTCAAGATGAACTTCTCCATGATCCGTGAACTCAGGTCGTTCTTCATCTCGTCTAGCGTGCCAAATTCTAGATGTGGTGGGATCATCTGGTGGATCTCCAGGAGCTTCAGATCAAGTTTCAGAACTTCCTCGTACGGCTGAGGTTCGATTATATGGACGAACTCAATGACTTGACCATAGCATCTCATCAATCTGTACTTGATGACTTGGTAACACACTTCGGTATCGGTTGTCAAGGGACGGGATGGAGGCAATTCTGTCATGTCCTCGTACAGCTCTTCTTCGTACAAGTTCAGCGGGGCCCGTGTATCACTCTCGGAATATCTGATAGCCTTTGGGAGCCCAATCTGTACTGACCAAAGGAGTCTAGAATCAAGTCAGTCATGCAATTCTTGTCCGAGGGTTCCATAGAAAGTGTCGTCAGAGCTTTACAGATAGCAAATCCAGGTATCTTACTCATGTTGATTGACAGCGCTCCATATCCGGCGCCGCATTTCGCCTTGAAAGACCGAGATACCCGGCATCTGGGAAGGATCTCGATGGTACCCTTGCTGAAGTGCTATACGCATCATCATTCCAGAGATAATGGAGGTGCCTAAGTCACCATCCGAGTCGCTATTATATTCTGCAAAGGAATGCAGATCTAAGGTTTCGATCATGAAATCAGTCTGTGGCAGTCAGCATCAGATTTAGAAGAATACACCAAAAAAATCGGTTTTCAAAGTTGTTCAAACACGTACTGGCCTTGTGAGATCTGCTATGACTAGACACTGCGCCGTGCGGATCCTGTATAGCTCTGCCAATTCAGGCGCATTATCTTGATACTCAGGAGGTATCTCGTTGGCCCTGGTGTAAGACTGCATTGCGAGGCAAAGTATCGAATACAAAAGACCTATCCTAGACAACGATTTAGCAAATTCTTTCTGTACTCGACCGGAGCTCAACACGGCTGGGAAGCCACCTCGGATCACTCGCAACGATTTTTGACGAAACAGACTTACCAAATGATACTTGTCTTGTTTGGGTTGGTCCAATGTTGACTGTACTGTATCGACATTAGAACTCCGAAGTATTCTTCTGGCTGGACGACGTACCTGTCGTAAAAATGTGCTTTTATGAAGAACATCTAGCCAACGTCAGTCCCATTCGAACAAGAGCCGCAGAAAAACTCACATCTAGCGGGAATGCAAGGATTATACGAGTCAAAGAAATGCAGTAGAAGCTTATCTGCAGCTTCTCTTGTAGGGAGGGACTGCATGATAGTAGATCGATCCGGGGGTGGGGTCAGTCCAGCCAGGAGTCCAGGTCGATGTGCTTTGGTTGGCCGATCGCTTGCCAGCCGGCATGCAGACAGTTCGATCTTATCATTATCCTCACTCCAGGCTTCTTTCATGCCCCCAATCTCATTTAGTATGGCATCCCAAGCTGTGCTCCTTGTATCATTCGATATGCGTTGAGGCCCAGCTACTGTAGTCACTTTCGCTTCATCTGGTTCCGGACCTTCTTCCTTTTTGGTGTCACTAGACATCATGGACAGGATTGAACTCTCAAGACGATTCAGGCGTTTCCGCATTTCCTCTGCATCGGAGCGAGGATTCGATTGCCCTGAGCCTTTCTTGTCGGACTTTTCTGCATAGGTACAAGTAGCCGCATTGGACTCCCCTCTCACCTGCATCGCCTTCAGCTTCCAATTCGCCGCAGATGTCACGACAAAGCTCTGGAGCATTGCAACAGGGTACTCACAATGCAGTTCTGACATGGCTTCTCGCGATTGCATTTCAACCTAAGTACAGGTAAATACAAATGTCTATTACAGGCAAAAATGACGAATGAACACGAGCGAGGACCAATAAAGAGAGTCCGACATACTTCCTAACTCGGCAAGCCACTGTCGACAAATACTGGAATTAGCAGTCGTGACTCGATACAAACTTCGGGACTTATTCGAGACTTGCCGCAAGATAGTGGGACCCGTCTTCGAGTGAGTCGACCTGGTCGCTGGTTAACTCGCTTGGGCACTTCCATTGTGTGGTCCTTTGAGGCAGTCATGATTCAGAAAGAAGACTATTTTGTCCATGGACTTAAGATAGTAAGAAGTCCATGGATGTGGAGGTTCAAGAACAGCAGACTGTCAGCATGAATTGACGAGGCCATGCCAAGCCCTGACAAATGCACCCTCTAGATAATTTTGGGTTAGATGTCCCGCCCTTAGCTTGGGGAATAGGATCATGTCTGTCTTGGCTGGAAAGCCCGTCCTCATCCTCATCTTTCTTTGCAGAAGTCATTTTCCGAAGAGCGTCAACAAGCACAGTTGAACAACTCGGCCCTCATGAGATGCGGGTGAAAGTTTCTTTCGAAGCTTATTCAAGTCAAGATAGCGGCGGCATCTCGGATCTCGCACAGAATCCTCGTTTTTGAGACCTTGCAAGCTTCTCCCAGCCGAACCAAGGGGCGAAGTCCAATGAGAGCTCGAGCTTCTCGACCGCCGTTCCGGCGGAGCCGAGTCTCACGTCAATCGACCGAACGAAGACGAGGCTGCGATTCACATTGCTTACGAATTTAGGAACGGACAGCTAAACTCCTTTGTCCGCTTTACCACCTGCTTGTACATTTTCGTCTTTTCTTCAAAATTCACATTCCTGTTGAGGCCACTCTGACATTTCCAATCGCTACTCCAAGCTCTGATATATTTCTAGTATTGTTGCTAGAGCCACCAGTGACAGTTTCCTTGGCGTATTCCTTTGTTTGAAGACTATTTCTTCTGTAATCACGATACAGACAAGGCTGCGCTGCATATCTTCCGAGCTAGACCCGCAGATGCTTGACCACGACATAATGTCTGGCCCGCCGAGCGCCGAGGGTGAGAACCTCAACCGGCGGAAAAGGGTTCGGAAAGGTACTCGTAGTTGCTGGGAATGTAAGCACTCTCAATCTCACTTCTCTTAAGCACTATTCATCCTCGTCCTATGTCTATCATTAAAGCCAACGATTCCGCAACGTCCTTTCGAACTTCGTGTATCGTGGTCTAACTCATGATGAAGGCAAGCGAAGAAAGGTCCGCTGTCAGTTGAGCTCAGAAGATGTGCCTGTTTGCTCAGGATGCTTGTCGCGAGGAACGACTTGCCTCAGTCAGGAATATCCGGAAGAGCGCGAGCCTTCCAACCATGGAAACCAAGTTGGAGAGAGACTTGGACGCATGGAGGCATTGCTAGAGACTCTGCTTGCGAAGGTATCCGCCTACGAGGAAGAGGAGGAGGCTCAGAAGATGATGACTCCGGAGTCAATTGGCAATGATGTCCTCACTCCTTTTGCAACCTCTGGATCCGATGCAACGAGTAATACACCTATCATCACCTTGTTCGACAGCCCGATTCTTGGTCGTCGAGACACTTCAGTTTCGCAGACTCCTGTGTCCCACTCGACCTCCACGAAGCCTTCCTGCAGACCTCCTAAGAATGAGAGGATCCGCCAAGTTCTCCTGGATCTATTGCCACCGCAACATGAGACAAATTTGATCGTCCTCTCAAGTTCCTCTTGGTTTCTGGTACATGCCCTTGAGAATCGGGTAACTTCGAAATGCGACTCGGTCAGCTCTGCGACCTCGAAACTATCCGAGCTTGCCAGGGGGCATCCAACTAAGATCGCACGCACTCTAATGTTTATTGCTGTCTGTCTACAGCAGTTGGATCCTGAGTTTGACAAGTCAAAATTACATCTCTTCCCGACTCCTCAGGCAAGGATGGAGAAGATGATCATTACAGTGCAAGGGCTCATAACATCAGATGACGAGCTTGTCAGTACTGTCAATGGATTGGAGACTTTGGTATTGTTGGGTGCCTTTCATATCAATGCAGGTTAGTCGAGTCATGAGTTCTAGAGCATCAAACTCTGCCACGACCCATAAGGGAAGCAAAAACTGAATTAGCGTACTAATTTTCGCGAATAGGAAACCCACGTCGGGCTTGGATGACTTTCCGAAGAGCAATGAACATTGGCCAGCTGATGGGGATACATAAGCCAGATACAAGTATCGAAGGCGGTTGGGAAATGTGGCTGCAAATGATACAAGGCGATCGCTATCTGGTAAGCTATAGGACTTCCAGCCCTCTATTCTGTCATGACATCGGTATCCAATCTGACAAACTCGAAATAGTCGCTCCTCCTTGGCCTCCCTGCCGGTTGCGACGACCCAGGCTACAAAGTCGATGAGACCTTTGACAATCCTGCCATCAATAAAGATTGTCTTTTCACTAGAAAAATGTGCGATCTATCGTCGCGCATCATCGCGAGAAATGAAGCTTCTAGCACCCATGCGTATGCTACTACGCAAGAGATTGATGAAGGTCTCGATCGTCTCGCCAAGGAGATGCCGGCAAGCTGGTGGGCAATCCCAGATATAGTTGAGAACGACAGAAGTCTCGGGGCTGCCCTCACTTTCGACAGACTTATGGCCCAGGTGTGGTTCTTCCAGCGTACGTCTCACTGCCCCAGGTATTGGATGCGTAGCATCTGAGCTTTCCGATTGAGTAGGATGAAGTATGCTAATTATTTTCCCCAGTCGAGTCCCTCCTCCACTTGCCATTCATGCTGAAGTCAGAGCGTCGCTTTGAGTACAGTAAATTCAGTTGTCTGAAAGCTTCACGAGAAGTTTTATGGAGGTACTTAGCACTCCGAAGCGCTGAGAACAAATCGTTCTGCTGCAAAATCATCGACTTTGGTGCTTTGACGGCTTCCGTCACGTTATTCCTGGGACTGTTGGAGCCCGTTAGCGGACCCGAATCGCCAGAAAGGAAAAGCGACAGGAATTTGATCCAAACGGTTCTGGAATCGATGGAGGAGCTTTCTCAAGGCGGAAATGATGTTGTTGCGACACAGAGCGTGAATGTCATCAAGTCTCTCCTGGCGATCGATGACGCTTCAGGACGCAACACTGGGAATCTGAAGCTCACAATCCCATACTTTGGTACGATCAGCATCATCCGACCTCATAAGGCTCCGCAGGATACCCCAGCCACTCTCCCATATGTTCCGCCACAACTGCAATCGGGAGAACAAGGAAATACGAGCCCGCAACACCAGCTACAATCTCTTACAATAAACCAGAATTCGACTCAGCAGAATTGGCCGACAAGTGCTCATAACTTTGTCCCCTTACATACCAGCCAGCAAAATCCGATGGGCCTCCCACATGTTTCCTTCACCAGTAGCCAGTTCCCAGAAGTTGGGCCTGACCAGCAGATTGAGGATTGGGGACTTCCTGTTGAAATGGATACACTTTTCTTTGACAGCCTGCTTAATACGGATATTGAAGGGAATTGGATCTTCTGATTGGGCAAAATGGCGTATAGGACTGGCAAGGAAGGTCGGTTGCGGCAGTGGTGTTTGTATATGACTGTACAACAATCTAGACTCAACTCGACTCGATTTTAGAGGGGTCACGGGGGCGCTCAGTGGAAAATGCCAAAAAGACATTTCTCGATGAAGACTACAATAGAGAGTCCAGTGGATTTGCAGAGGTCCAGATCGGCTGCTCAGCGCTCGCTGGTGGTTTGAACTCTCGGCCAATCCCCCTTTTCTTTTGAGGTCACCCTAAGCCAAGGTGCTTCTCGTTGTTGATTCAAGTTCAGGACATGATCTGCCGGGATATCACTGCCGACTTATCTGCCATCTGAATGCATTATCTTCAAGCACGGGAAGCCATGGACTAATCGATCGTGAAAGACCAGTGACCCAGGAGTCTGGTCCTGCATATTTGCATCTGCCGGGGTCGTTCGCAGAGTGACATCCCAACTAGAATGGAGCTACTGTATTATTGAATGACACCGATAAGCTTCCCAGCTGAGATCTAGTATGCAAATCAGAAACTTGTCGGCAGATGCATCGGCAAATGTTCTACGTTGAATCGTCAAGTTACAAAACCTTGAAGGGGGACATAAGAATCGGCCTTGACGAAAGAGCACACATACAGAAGCTTGCAAAGGACATCTCAGCCATTATTCCCAAAGCTGCGGTCCTCCGAAATATAGAGCCAAGACTTCAGATGCACAAGTCCTCGTGCTTCTCTGTGTTCGGGTTTCCGTTCTCTTGGGATTACAAAACACCTGAAGTGGTTACCCCGCGGAACCGGGAAACCCCCTCAAAACGCGCCAACAGCAGCCACAAAATCTCCATGAGGTCCAGATCCCCGCACCATCTGCCTTCCAAGCAAATGACAGGCCCCCTGAAGGCCTGACAGCGCTGCTCGCTACCATGCTAGGCCAAGCTTTTCGTCAAACATCCCAGGAAATCCACTTCTCCACGTTTCTCCAGGCTTTCAGACCAAGCACATGCGCGACTCGTGGCAGACCTTTCCCTTGTGAGAAAACGCCCCGGAATATGTACAGGGGAGCCTGGGATGGCGTCGGAGGAAAGAGTCTGGTTCAGTAATTGAGACGCCCTGTTGAACTGCCGTGTTGTCATTCCGCGTCGAAACCTTAGGGCGACTGGGTGGTGCTGTGTTGGTGGGAGAGGGTGCCGGAATGAGGTCGGAACAAGGTTGACTACTGGGATGCTTGGTCGCGGGGAACCGTACGTCAAGATTAGCTAGACCTTGCTTAAAGTGTTCTTAAAGCTTGTGATTTCCCTCGTGGCGAGACGAGAGGATCAACTCCTATCTTGAAAACATCTCGACAATACTTCTGTACAAGTCTCGGTTTTGGTAGCAACGGCACTTCATCATGGATCAGAACCTCGATCCCAATGTGAGGAGATACCTAGATCTCTATACGCATATTGTGCTGACCTGAATGCCTTAGACCCTGAGGGAGTTGGAGAGAGAGCTGGGGACAGAGATCTATCCTGGAACGGAGATTATGACCGATGTGGGCTCTCATCACTTCGTCAAAGCTGGCACTGGAGGTCATTCAGTCCTTGTTCCTCAGCCTTCGGATGATAAGCATGATCCTTTGAACTGGAGCCCAATGTGGAAGGGGTTCACAATCTTCTGTGCAACTCTGGTCTCGTTCGCACAAGGATTTGGTCCTTTGGCGCTGGTATGTCGAACATCACGAGGAGAAGGAGCGGATTGCTGATGGTGTCACAGGCGCCTATGTTCGGTGATTACATCGAAGCCTTTGATTCGAACCTACCAGATGTGGTCCAATTCACAGGTATTGCGATTCTGGTGCTTGGATTCAGCAACTTCATCTGGTACGTGAAGCAATGAAGAAAGTCGAAGCTTTTACTAACAACCTCAGGGTGCCAATTCAGACATGTTTTGGAAGACGCCCTGTCATGATTATATCGACTTTGATCTGTTTCGGTAGCAGTATCTGGAGAGCGAAAGCCAATTCGTACAACAGCTTCATGGGTGCTTGCGTGTAAGAACCCTGAACGCCCTTGCTATGAATCCTGCTGTGTGGCTGACTTGAACCA